>Ga0315336_1000212_pt1 | contig 226899 bp, 208 predicted proteins | sample ASW5metaG_FD_204512 | JGI IMG/M metagenome (GOLD analysis project Ga0315336, IMG submission 204512) | Ammonia-oxidizing marine archaeal communities from Monterey Bay, California, United States - ASW #5 | ecosystem: Environmental > Aquatic > Marine > Intertidal zone | place: USA: California...
CACCTTGGCGAGGCCGCGCGCGCGCGCCGCCTCGCTCCGCACCACGCCGCCCTTGCCGATGGCTGCGCGATCAAGCTCGAATTGCGGCTTGACGAGCGCCACGAGCCAGGCGCCGGGCGCGGCCAAGCTGAGCGCGGCAGGCAAAGCCAAGGTCAGGCTGATGAAACTCAGATCGGCGACAATCAGATCGACCGGCCCGCCGATCAGAGCGTGATCGATCGCGCGGGCATCAACGCCTTCCAAGTTCGCCACGCGTGGATCGGATGCCAGATCGCGATGCAACTGGCCATGACCCACATCGACGGCCAAGACACGGGCTGCGCCGCGCTCCAGCAACACCTGCGTGAAGCCGCCCGTCGAGGCGCCAAGATCGAGACAGTGGCGCCCCGCGACGTCCACGCCGAAGGCATCGAGCGCCGCTATGAGCTTGACGCCGCCACGCGAAACACGCGAGGCAGCACCCGGATCGACATCTATAACCGCGTCATGCTCGACGCGCATAGCAGGCTTGCCGCAAGGCACGCCGGCAAGCATGACCTCGCCCCGCAAAATCAGATCGCGCGCACCCGCCCGGCTTCTCGCGAGCCCGCGCTCCACCATCACCTGATCGAGACGCTTGCGAGATCCAGCTTCGTCCAACGTCCGTAAGTTCCTGAAATCAGGCGCGCTCGCCCGTCTCCGCCGCACGTTCGCGGCCAAGGGCCGCAAACACCGTTTCGGTGATGCCCGCCGCATCGAGACCTGCTTGCGCATACATCACCGCGGGCTTGTCCTGATCGATAAAGACATCCGGCAGCACCATGGGCCGCACTTTGAGACCCGAATCCAGCAAACCGTCGCGCGCCAAGAAGTGCAGGACGTGCGAGCCGAAGCCTCCGATTGCGCCTTCTTCGATGGTGATCAGCACCTCGTGGTGGCGGGCAAGCTGGCGCACCAATTCCTCATCCAACGGCTTGGCAAACCGCGCATCGGCCACCGTCGTCGACAGCCCGAAACCAGCCAGCTGATCGGCCGCCATGAGACACTCCTGCAACCGGGCGCCCAGCGACAGAAGCGCCACGGCCCCGCCCTCGCGCACGATCCGGCCCTTGCCGATTTCGAGCGGCTGGCCCCGCTTGGGCAATGCAACACCGACGCCCTCGCCGCGCGGAAAGCGGAATGCGCTCGGCCCATCATCGATATGGGCCGCGGTCGCGACCATATGCACCAGTTCCGCCTCATCAGCAGCCGCCATCACCACAAAGCCCGGCAGGGTTGAGAGATAGGTGACGTCGAACGCGCCCGCATGCGTCGGCCCGTCGGCGCCCACCAATCCAGCGCGGTCTATGGCAAAACGCACGGGAAGCTTCTGGATCGCGACGTCGTGGACGACCTGGTCGTAGGCGCGCTGCAGGAACGTCGAGTAAATCGTCGCAAAGGGTTTCATCCCCTCGGCCGCCAGACCGGCGGCAAAGGTGACGCCGTGTTGCTCGGCAATGCCGACATCGAAGCAGCGGTCGGGATAGGCCGCGCCAAACATATCGAGCCCTGTGCCCGACGGCATCGCGGCCGTGATCGCGACGATTTTCTTGTCGCGCTTGGCTTCATCTATCAGCGCGTTGGCATAGACCTTGGTGTAGCTCGGCGCCTTGGGCGCCGGCTTGTCCTGCGCGCCGGTAATGACGTTGAATTTGCCGACGCCGTGATACTTGTCCGCCGACTCCTCGGCCGGTTGATAGCCCTTGCCCTTCTGCGTCACCACATGAACCAGGATCGGTCCGGACTTAGCGTCTCGCACATTGCGCAGGACGGGCAGCAGATGGTCCAGATTGTGCCCGTCGATCGGTCCCACATGATAGAAGCCGAGCTCTTCGAACAGCGTGCCGCCGGACCAAAAGGTGCGCGTGTATTCCTCGGCGCGCGCCGCGCGGCGCTCCCAAGTCTTCGGCAATTTTTTGGCAAGTTGCTTTGCCCAATTGCGCAGTTGCCGGTAAGGCCGCCCTGAAATCAGCCGCGCCAAATAATTGCTCATGGCGCCGACGGGCGGTGCGATCGACATATCGTTGTCGTTGAGGATGACGATCAGGCGCGAATTCATGGCGCCAGCATTGTTCATCGCCTCATAGGCCATACCGGCGCTCATGGCACCGTCGCCAATGACGCTGATGACGTTGTGCTTCTTGCGTGAAAAGTCGCGCGCCACCGCCATACCGAGACCGGCCGAAATCGAGGTGGACGAATGGGCAGCCCCAAAGGGGTCGTATTCGCTCTCGGCGCGCTTGGTGAAGCCCGACAGGCCGCCGCCTTGGCGGAGCGTTCGAATACGGTCGCGCCTTCCAGTCAAGATTTTATGGGGATAGGCTTGGTGACCGACATCCCAGATGAGCCTGTCGCGCGGTGTGTCGAACACTTTGTGAATGGCGATCGTGAGCTCCACGACGCCGAGCCCGGCGCCCAGATGGCCGCCGGTCACCGACACCGTGTCGATGGTTTCTTGCCGCAGCTCGCTCGCCAACTTCGCGAGATCCTCATCCGGGATTTTGCGCAAGTCGCGAGGCGTCTTGACCCTATCGAGCAAGGGCGTTTTGGAAGTCTCGGTCACACATCACCAATGGCATTGGGAGGAAGATATTTCGTGGTCCGCTCATCGCGATGTCCGGGTCAATGCCGCCAGCCCGAACCGCCAACGACACACAGTATAGACCAATCCTATCGCCACCATGCGGCGCGCGCGTCCCCTTTTAGTCGAAGGAGGCCATTAGTCCCAAGTGAAATCAATGTGAGCGCCGAACCGCGTTCTTACAATAGCGTGCCAGTCGAACTGCATTGGTGAGTATCCGCGGTTCTGGCGCAAGCGGGCCTATCTCGCCATGCCTCGAAACATCTACTCATGGCCAGGGGTCGCTTATGATCTAATCGCAAGCGGCGCCGTTATTTTGCGCAGCAACTCGTGCATTCGCCGGTTCCGCCGATGTCGTGCTTACAGCACCATTGATCAGAGCCACACGTTACGGCGAACACTGGGGGATTTCTGTTCGAAATCGACTCGCTCATGCGCACACAGGCTTTTTCCGAATTCGATACTGCAGATCCCACCGCGCTACGTACGGAAAGACCGAAGCACTCCTGCTTTGGGGTCTGGACGTTTTCGGCCTCGCTGGCCGCTAATATCGGATTGTTCGCGGCCTCCACGCCGGCAAAAGCCAGAACCGCCATCATTGCCAAGGCAATCAGCCATTTCATATTCAACCCTCCGGTTTGGTTGAAGGATCCTAATCCTCCGCCAGGTCCCTATGCTAAGTTTGGGGTGTGCCACCGTCAATATGCGGTTCGTTGGCGGCGGTGTTAGACATCACCAAACGACTGGGCGCCGCGCCGGCTGCTCAAGGCGAGTGCGGCCTAGCCCACGATCAATCGACGCTCAACGCCTCCGCCAAAGCCTCGGTCATCGGCAGTCCGGCCTTGGCTTCGGCCCACCGGTATTGCCCCCCCGGATTGCTTTCGAGAAAAACGTAGCGTCCATCCGGGGTCACGATGAAATCCATGGAACTGTATTTCAAGCCGAACCTATTCATGAACAACAGGACCTTCTGCGCCAATTCGTCCCGCAATTCGAAGGGTTGGTATTCGAGGTCGAACGGCGCCTTGCGCCAATCGGTCGCTGTTTCGGTCTGCTCTTGAGAACCGATTTTGACGCAAAAAATTTCCGAGCCGATGACGGTCGCCCTGACTTCGAATGCCTTTACGATGAGTTCTTGAAATATGCCGGGAGTGTGCCTGATCAAATCGAGGCTCGCCATCTCTTGGTCGCTCACCTCGTCGGTGAAAATGGCTTTGCCAGGTTCAAGTTTCAACGACTGTGACGAGGCCTTATAGATAATTTTACCGCCACACGCTTCATGGAAGCCCCTTATGTCATCGGGATCATTGGAAATTATCGTCCTTGGTATTTCCATACCCAATTGACCCGCTACATGCAGTTGCAGGGGTTTTAAAGATGCGGCGCGCTCGCGGTCGGGGTGATTGATCCACAGCCAATCGCTGAACCCACTGAGCGAACTGAGCGCCGTTTGCGCCTCTTTTCGTGCAAAAAGCAGCTCTTCTTCATCCAGGTTTGCAGGAAATCCACGAGGCATGAAGCTCCGGCACCACACCGAGCCGACGTCATCGGCATCGACACTGTGACCGTCGGACGAAATCGATCCCACGAATTTCTGTTCCGAAATGCGATAAGTCAGCTCCGAACTGTCGGGGAAGCTGTCCAGATTCCAACGCAGATAGGGCCGCTGGCGGCGCCTCAACTCGTCGATCAGGGCATCGGCTGTTGGATCGTATTGCTCGGTGATGAGCAGTACAGTCTTCATCGGCGGTCACTGAAATCAAGCGGCCGCGGCGCCACTTCGCGCGCGCGCCGCGAGCAAATCTCTATCTTGATAGATCGCTTGAATGGGCCGATTGGACCACGTGGCCTTACACGTCGTCGCAGCGCCCGTCACCGGTCGGTCCGTCATCGCCCGGCGTTACGACCGCCGTCCATTCCTGACCATCTCCGCATGCAGCGGCTGTCCTGAAAACCGGTTCCCGCGTCTTAGGATCGACCATGATCTGCAGCTTGGGATCATATTCCATATCGGGATTTGCAACGCGCGGCGCGTCCCCAAGAAACTGCCTTGCGAACAACTTTTTGCTGTTCGCAATCGCGAAAATGCCGGTCGAAACAACGCCGAGGCCGAATAATTTAAGGACCCTGCGGCGGGTCTCATTGAATGATTTCGTCGATTTTTTCATGTTTTCCGCCCTCCGGTTCGAACGACTTCGTCTTGACCGCAACCATTTGGTTTACAGCCTCGAGACCAAGCTTTCCCGATGCAGAGAAGACTAACCACATTGCCGATAGTTGTCACAGAATTCTTGATTGTTTTGGCGCATTTGGCGCCTCCAACGCCGCTGGGGCGCTAGATATCGCTTTGACCCCAGGCCCAGAACCGATAACATCGAAGCTCAGTTCATCGCTGAAACTTGAGCATAGCGGCCCGAGGCGCATCAGTTTTGGGCTATTTGGCGGTGGATGGTTGGATCAAGGGGAAGAGCTGTTATGTCCAAAGATGACACATCGAACCCAAGCACGCTTTCAGACGACGAGATAGTTTCGGCAAAGAAAATCAGCCGCCGTTCTTTGCTGGCTTCCACGGGGATCGGCATCGTACTCGGCGCCACAGCACTTGTCGCCGCGAGCGCCAAGAAGGCATTGGCTACCGACGCCAAGACGACGGATACCGATATACCGTCGGCCAATGTAAGCGACCCCGACAGGGACTAGGCCGAGACATCGTCATTGGCTCCCAATTCGGCGGTGATGGGCAATAGCGGCCTCTTTTAAGGGATCTAGCAGTGCGCCGCGGCCGGACTTCTTGTTCAGTTTGCGCGAATAAGCCAGTGGCTCATTCGGCAATCCAACGAGGCACGTAACGCTTGGACCAGCCTGCTCCAAAGACAGCGCCTCCCAATTCACTGCTCTACGCGTTCGATAGGGCCATTGCCCCCGTAGGGTTCGAGCGGTTTCTAGCCGAATATTACGAACAACGTCCGCTCGTGCTGCACCGGGAGCAGCCGGGTTATTATGCTGACCTTCTCTCGCTCGAAACCCTGGATGATTTCCTGACCGCGATTTGGCCGCGCCACAATCAGGTCTTCGTGGTGGACGCCCGGCGCGAAATACCGCCGGCTGAATACACGCTATCCGACTGGCAAATCGACGTGGTGCGCCTGCATCAGCTTTTTACCGATGGCGCAACGATCACATTCCGGCAAATGCAAGACCGGCTTCCGGCCCTTGGTGGCCTTTGCCGGGCGGCTGAACAAATCTTCAACTTTCCCTTCCAGACCAACTTGTATTTCACACCGGCTGGCGGACAAGGCTTCAAGACCCACCACGACACCCATGACGTATTCGTTTTGCAAGTCTCGGGATCCAAACGATGGCGGGTTTACGACCCGGTGATCCCACTGCCTCTGCCTGGCCAATCTTTCCAGGGCAATGAAGATCGCCTGGGGCCGGCAACAGATGAATTCACGCTTCACAGCGGAGACTTGTTTTATTGTCCCCGCGGGTTTCCCCACGATGCTCAAGGCACAGACGAGCCGTCACTGCACATAACCTTTGGATGCCTCGTGACGACCTGGGCCGAAGTCATGGTCGAGGCCATGGCGGACGCGTGCCTGACGGACCCGGCGTTCCGCACCGCCCTTCCGCTTGGATATGCGATGGATGGCGCCGGTTCGGAGGAGATGGAGCTGAAGTTCCGCGAATTGGTCGAGAGGTTCTCCAAAACGGGGCGCCTGGCGCCTGCAACCGATGGGCTGGCCGAAGACTTCATCAGCAGCCGCCGCGCCTTGATACCCGAGCAACGCCGCCAAATCGCGGCGCTCGATCAGGTGGCGCTGGAGAGTTGGGTCGGCGTGCGCGACGGTCTGATTTACCGCCGCCGCGACGACGGCGATACCATCAGTCTGCACTGCCATTCGAGCGAGATCGCGTTTCCGCGTCACGCCGCCGAAGCCCTGACTTACGCCCTGCAATCGCCGCGTTTTCTCGTGCGCGACTTGCCCGGCGGCCTGGATGACCAAGGCAAGCTGGTCCTAATCCGCCGGCTTATACGGGAAGGGCTAATAACGACGGTCGATTAGCTCCCGACCCACTAGCAACTCGGTTGGCAAACCCCGACCCCTGCAAGGGAACCGCAGCATCCGCTGCACGAGCAATCGCTGTTCTGGGAGCAACTGGTCGGCGTTTGGGTGCAAGCGATTTGATCTTTTTCCTTCACATTGCCTAGCGCAGCTTTTTCAAACGGTTCGGTTTTTGTTGCAGACTTTGGCGTCTGGCACCCTTGAATGCATTCGACATCTTCGCTTTGGCACGCATTCTGGCAACCGTCGGCCGATGCCGGTCCCTGCACGAATGTAAGCATCAGCAGGATTGCTAAAAAACCGGCTACAGACAAAACAAGCTTCATTGTTCGTCTCCCATTTGGCAGCTAAACCAAGGGCCAAACAGTATCAGCGGTGGTGTCTCGACGAAAGGTTTTGGGCAAAGACGGGATTCCCAGCCTCAGCTGCTGTAACGGGCATTAGCCGTGGCGTTCGCAGCCCAATTCAATGCTTTGGCTGCGCGACTTTGTATTACCGCACCCATGAGCAGAGATTGACCCAACCGGCAGGACCGGTTGTTAGGCACCGATCGTGGTGTCGCGGACCTGACGTCCGCTCGTTGGAACCATCTGAGCGTGCGCATGCCGCAGCGTTCCGCGGCCGAGCTGGCCTGCGAACTTGATCCAACGGCGCGCCGCGACCGGCAGGCTGGTATCGATCGAGATCGAGCGAAGATTGTAGGCTTTTTCGCGGCAATACGCTTCGCAGTCCATCTTGACGGGATCGGAATAAAAAGCGGCGATCTTCTCTTCCGCCATGCCAGGCGTCTTGAGCCATTGCGGAATGTAGACGTTGCACAGTCGCTCGGTGTCCATGAAGACTTTGAGCACGCCGGTGCCCGCCGCCGGACACGACGTCGAGTAGGCGTCGCCGACCAGAACCATGCCGGGTTTTTCGTGTCCGCGGCTGACATAAAGGTCGACGGGCCGAATTTTGATGTGCCCGGTGACCTTGAACTCGCCGATGACGTTGAGGAGCCGCGGCATCGCCTCGGTCATCGTTTCGACCGGCGCCTCGCGCAATCGTTGCAGCCAGGGATCCTTCGCATCGCGATAGACGAACAGATTGGCGCGCATCGCCGAGCCAATCGGAAACAGGGTGAGATAAGCAACCCGCTCGCTCGGCCGCTCGGAATAACAAGTGACGGAAGAAAACTCGAACGACGGCCGCCCCACGGGCTCGACGTCGAAGCCGATCGAGGTCGAATGATTGGCGCTCAGTACGTGGCGCTCGATTCCGAGCTCCTGGCGGAGCGAGAGATTGAGTCCATTCGCCACGATCACGAGCCGTGCGGAGATCTGCTCGCCATTTGACAACGTGACCGTCTGGCGGTCGGCGCTGTTTTCAATCTCCATCACCTTGTCGTGGATGACGGTAACGCTTTGCGGAATTTCTTCGCGGATCGTGTTGACCAGCGTGTCGTAGAGGATGCCCTGCTGATCGCCCGGACGCTTCTCTACGACGCGACCCAGGCGCGCAACCCACGATTCTTTGTCCGCCGTGGAAACCCGCCGCACGGCATCGGCCAATCCCGTTTTTTCCAAGACCTGCATCTGGGATCCGTCGATCTTCTCGCATCGGAAATCGGGCGGATAGACCGGTCGCGGATCGATCATGACGGTGTCGTAGCCGTCCCGGCCCAACATGGCTGCTGCGATCGAGCCCGCCAGCCCGCCGCCTGCTATGGCAACATCAGTCTTTCTCATGGGAGTCTCCTGCTCTTCCTAGCGCGCCCGATTGCGGCGCAGTGATAAGTAATGCTGCTTCGCGCTCGCGCGCAGCTCGCGGTAAATTGTCTCGAGCTTGCCAAGCAGCGCGAACGCGTGAGATCCCCCCCGCCGTACATCGATCCAGAGATCGCCGACCCGCTGGCGCTCGGTCCAAGTAGACATGTAGCTGGTGTCATCGAGCGCGCAGGAATCAACGAACCCGATTGTCTCGTCGGCAAGGAACGCGGCAGTGCAGTCTTCGAGCAGCAGAATTCCCGGCGAGAAATCGCGAAACTCTTCGTCGTAGGCGGTCTTCCAGGTGAAGGCGGCTTGGCCCGCGCAAACCACAAGCTGCATGCTGACCGGGCGCTGGTCTAGATAGAGCGAGTGGATCGAGGCGCAGCCATCTTGCGCCAGCGCGGCAAAGCCGGTGCGGAAAAAGGCCGCGTCGGCGTCGCTGCACAGCAGCGCCGTGCCCTGGCGTCCCTTCCAGCCGGAGGCTTCCATCTGGAGAAATTCTTCGATCGCCTTCGCAATATCGTTCGGATCTGAGACAATTTCAGCCCTCAGCGCACCCTTCTCCGAAAGCCTTCGCCGGTGCTGGCGCAGCTTTTTGCGGCTGGAGCTCGACAGCGCCATTTCGAAATACTGTTTGCCGTCGCAGTCTGATTCCAGCTTTGGCCGGCTGGACTGCGCCAAAAAGCAAGGCGCGCTGCCTCGTTTGGCGAGCACCCGGCCGAGCGACGCCATTGTGGGGCCCTCCGTTGCCATCGTGTCCAGCGCTATGATCTTCGGTAAATCCGGCGCGTCGGCGATCGCCTCGAGCATGGCCTCGAGTGTCTCTTCCAGAAAGCTACGGTCGACGACTGGAGTCGCGAGGTAGCCGTGTGGGAACGGCGGGGCCAGCAGCATGCGCATCGGCAGCAGCGATTTGCGGGCCTGACCGAAAGAGAACGCCCAGACGCCGAGCAGGCGCCGGCGGCCCTCGATCGTCTTCCACGCCAACAGCGCCCGCAGTTGCGATTCGGGATAGCTTTGGGCGGCGGCGCGAACCAGTTCGGGGTTCATGAAGGCGTTGGGCTCGGCCGCGCGGCTGAGAAGATCGTCCCAGTCGGGCTTCAAATCGGCAAGCTGCAGGGCGTCGCCAATTTCAATATCGACACCCGGTGAGGGCGAGATGGCGGTCCTGACTGCGGGAATGTCGGCGGTAGTGAACGCTGTTATGTCAGTCATCGTGAAAAACGCTGCCCCGCGCCCGTTCGGCTTTGAACCAAATTCGCCGCCAAGTTACGTGCAAACATTTCAAAAGCCGTTACGGCAGGCCAAAAAAAATGTATTATGTTCCGCCGCTGCCCATTAGGGTTAACCGTGTCCCAAGACGCACGTCACGGGCTCAATCCGACCTTGCAGGAACTGCGCCAATGCACCGGTGGATCGTTCTTGGAATTCTCGGGAGCAGCGTTTTTCGCCGCGCCACAGCGCGGCTATGAGAAATCGGGCTCAGGCTGCGAGCTGCCAAACGAACAGATGAAGGCCGAGCCTGAAACGAGCGATGGCGAACAGCAGCGCCGATTCCACCACGAAGGCCGTCGATGCAGCGGCCGCAACGCCAACACCCCCATAGGGGCCCGCCAGCGCAACGCAGCCCGACAGATTCACCGCGAATGCAACCCCATAGGCCAGGGCGCATAGGCGCTGCTCGCCAACCATCGTAAGCAACCGCTCGGCCGGTCCGACGGCAGCGCGCGCCAGCAGTCCAACAGCCAGAATGAACATGATTGGATATGCATCAGAAAATCCCGGCCCAAACAGCCACAGCATCGGCTTGCCTAGCGCCAGGATCGCGAGCGTTGCGGCAAGCGAAGGCCAGAAAATCCAACGGATCGTCTTGGCTGCAAAGGCGGCGAGTCCGGCGCGATCGCCCGCGACGTTATAGGCGGCGAATCGGTGTCCGGCCGAAGCCGCCACCGCGAAATAGACGAACGTGACGAGGGTCAGCGTTTTCGAAGCGGCGTAGTAGTGCGCGACCTCGTCTGCCGGGCGGAACTGCTGCAACACCAGAACGTCGGTTGTGGTGAGCAGAGTGTAGAAGCCCCAAACCGTCATCATCGGCAGCGCTATCGCAAACCAGCCTTTGATGTCGAATGCACGCGGGCCTGGCGCGACCGTCTTTGCGATCCGCCGATTGAGAACCAGCAATTGTCCTAGCGTCGTTACCCAGATGGCAGCCACCGTGGCGCCCATCGCGACGATGGCATCGATCGGAAAATCCGCCGCGCGAAGCCCGGCGATCAGCGTCAGGATCAGAATCGGCCGCAGCAGCGAGTGCGGCATGAGTGCAAGGGAGATCCAGTTTTGTGAACGCGAGATGCCGTCGAGCATGAAGGAAAACGCATAGAACGGCAGCGCCACACAGGCCAGATAGAGCGGGATGACGACCTGCTGGTCGAGCGCGCCTTCGAGGCCGCGCAGAAGCAGCGCTCCGATGATGGCCGCCGCGGTGCCGAGGCCGAAGGTGAGCCAACGGCTTCCGGCAAGGTAGCCGCGCAGGAGATCGGGAGCCTGGCCTTTATCGTATTCTGGAATCTGACGCTGCGCGGTCAGTGGCAGACCAAGATGAATGATATCGCCAAGCAACAGCAACCAGGTCCAAACATAGACGTAGGTTCCATACTGGAAGCTTCCCATCCAGCGTGCGAGCAGGATCTGCATTAGGAAAACAACGCCTGCGCTGGCGACGCGAATAGCAAAGGCCATGCCGGCCATGCGTTGGGTCGGCGCATGTTCGCCCGCAAGCCAAGTCTGCACGCGTTCTCGTAAGCCAAACAGCGGGCGCCGTACTGGCAGGTCTTTGGCGTTGGTCAAGGCCATGGCGGTCCTTTGGCGGATAAGCATGATCTAAGTGGTTAGGGGTTAACTTTGGGTTGACCCAGTCAGAGGCCAACGTGTTCGCGCACCTACAAGAAACGACTTTTGTCGCGATGCGACCGAGCTTTCCGTCATCAGGGGAGTGACCAAGTCCTGATCCTGGCGATTATGTCCGCCTTGCATCTCCAACTGGCACCTTGCGTTGGTTCGCTGAGCCAGTATTTAATGTTGCCCATCGGGTTGGCTGTAGCTTGGCTCGACTCCGTGAAACCCGAATTATTCCGATAAGTTACCATTCGGCGAGAGGCATTTTATGAGTTCAAGATCGACCGACGGCCGTGGCCGGCTCTATGAGAATGTATTGGATACCATCGGCGACACGCCGTGTATCCGCGTGAACAATTTGGCGCCAGATCACGTGCGACTTTATGTGAAGGCGGAGTTCTTCAATCCTGCCTCGTCGGTCAAGGACCGGCTGGCGATCAGCATTATCGAGGAAGCCGAACGCCGCGGCGATCTCAAGCCTGGCCAAACGGTGGTTGAAGCCACCAGCGGCAACACCGGCATTGCCTTGGCAATGGTCTGTGCTGCGAAGGGCTACCCCCTTGTAGCAACCATGGCAGATAGTTTTTCCATTGAGCGCCGCAAGTTGATGCGATTTTTCGGGGCGAAAGTCGTCCTCACACCGCGGGCGCAAAAAGGCTTTGGCATGCATCAGAAGGCCGTTGAGTTAGCCAACGCGAATGGCTGGTTTCTGGCCCGGCAATTCGAAACCGACGACAATGCCCTAATCCATGAGAACACGACGGCCCGCGAAATCCTTGCCGACTTCGATGGCGAAAAGTTGGATTATTGGGTCACTGGTTACGGCACCGGCGGCACGATCACGGGCGTTGCCCGCGTGCTTCGCAAGGAGCGGCCGGAGACGAAAATCATTCTAAGCGAGCCCGCAAATGCTCAGCTTGTCGGCAGCGGCATAAAGCAAGAGCGGGGCGATGACGGCACGCCGGCGGTCGGTCACTCGGCCTTCGAACCCCACCCAATCCAGGGCTGGACGCCGGATTTCATCCCACTGGTGCTGCAGGAATCGATCGACAAGGACTATTACGACGAACTCATCCCCGTGCCTGGACCCGTTGGCATCGAGTGGTCCAACAAGCTTGCCGCCAAGGAAGGCATTCTCACCGGCGTCTCCGGTGGAGCGACCTTTGCGATTGCGATGCAGGTCGCAGAGAAAGCCGAACCCGGCTCGGTCATTCTGTGCATGCTGCCCGATACGGGAGAACGCTATCTTTCATCTCCGCTTTTCGAAGCGATTGAAGAAGAGATGACTGAGGAAGAGATTGCGCTGTCTAAATCGACCCCGGGATTTCAGATGACCTAGTCTTAAGACCGGGTCGACCCGCGATCTTTAATGTCCCTGTGGAGAGGCTCAGCAGCCTCGCGCTCGGAAAATTTCCGCTGGGCGCCCTAAAGCGACCGGGCAGGGCTGGCCGGACGTGTTGGCTCCGGCCGCTAGCCGTTATCAGGCCAGGCAAGCGAAACCGGACGGGGCGGTCGATAACCTCCCGTATGTGCTTCTTGCGACAACGTCTTATCGGGATCGCGGGATTGCCGATAGATTGCCTCGCCTGCAACATTGCAGGCCTCGACCAGCGATTGTTGGTCGCAAGTTGATGCGATCATGAGCGCCAGCGCATGGAGATGGCGTTTGTTGTAGCAAAATGCCGCGAGCCGGGCCCGTTGCTGTTCCGGCAGGGATTGAGCAATCTCCACGGCGTCTGGAGGCGAGGCTTGATGAAGCTGTTCCAGGAAGCCTTCTGGAATTGGACAATCGTCTTCGTTCAATTTTGCATTTGTGGCGTACGCCATGACGGCTACCTCTCAGAACGATCGAGGCATTTAACCGGCGCAATGGTTAACGGCGCATTAATTTTCAGGTCACATCTGAGCAAGACAGGCAATCGGCCAGAAGACAACGCTGAATTTTGGGACTACGAATTTGACGAGGGATCGTCGTGTACGCCCATGGTCCCAACCGGCAAAGCTCGGAGCCGTCATTGAGCCACACCGGCCCGCTTCATCCAGAAGGCTTACACCCATTCCGGTTGCCGCAGAAAACCGCGCTCATTGTGAACGTCAAGTATCATTGAACTGGCGTCTTGGAGCAATCGCGAAACGCCGTTCAGTGTCCAAAAATCGGCGGTTTTCCACCGATAATTGCTCCATTGGAGTATCGTTGTCCGACAGAGCGCGGCCAAGGCGCAGAATTGATCGTCAGCCGAAAGCCGCGAACTTATCGGCCGAAATGTAACGCAGGCGTTCATCGTCATCGATAAACCCCAATCCGTCGAAGCCCGCCTCGTTCGCCATCCGATGTCTGACGCCACGCTCGAGGGGCTCGACATGCTGCAATTCCAGAAGCGTATAGGGGCGCGCCCATAGCCATTCGCGGTTCTCTATCGCTTCGAGGTCAACATTGGGCAGCGCGTCTTGCGACCAGGCATAAAAATAAAGACAGAACGCCCGGTCGGCCAACGCGACGGGCTGCACCGACATCAGGCGCATGCCGAATTCTCCCTCGCACATCGCCTTGGCGGCCGCCAGATCACCGACCCTCAAGGTCACGTGCGCCAGGGTCGCTTGGCAAGCCACCGGATGCCCATCACGCGGGCCAAGCGGTTTCTGATTGCCTTCAAATCCTTGCTGAAGCAGCTCGATCGGAAAGCCATTTGGGTCCCGCAAATGGCACATATAACCGATATCTTGAAACTGGCGCGGCTCCGAGACGCTCAGTCCGCGTTGCCGCAGATAGGCGACCGCCACATCCAGATCGCGCAGCGTTATCCCGATCTTCCAATAAAGCCCATCTGGTCCGTCATAAAACGGCTCATGGCCGCCTTCGTGGAATTCGAGCAGGCATTGCCCATCGTCGTAGCCCAAAACAAGGGCGTTATCGGCATCGAAGGTCCGCATGCCGAAATGACCGCGGTAGAATGGCTCTACATCGGCAAGTCCGCCCACGCGCAGTCGAATTCGGGCAATTCTCATCTTGGTTCCAAGTGCTCGGGCCCGGGTTAACGATTGATTAACAGGGCCCAGCGTAATCTCATTGGCGACACTGTGAAATGCCAAGATTTGGCTGATTTTCAGCCAAATTTCATAGGTGTCGCTGGGGGTTCGACGACATGGCGACTTTGGGCGGGCAGCCTCTTTATCTGCGCCCACGAGGTCAATCAGGCGCGTTATTGGCCGATTTGCCGGCAAGCAACGGCCACAAGTTGCTCATTTTGTCGACATTTTTCGAATCTAACCTGCGACTCGACGGTTAGAGCGCCCGCTTCGAATAAGGGCCGCCGAGTAACGGCGGCAACCGGCAGGAAAAGGGATCCTGCATGTTGCGCGGCGGGCAAGGGGACCGAGGGAATGGTGCGATATCTTGCCCTTGTGTGCGGCATGGCGACGGCATTTGCGGCCGGTTTTTTGCTTGTTTCGCGCGATTTCGGACAGGCGTCAGACGCAGTGGCGCCGTTTTCGATGACCGCCCTTGAAACCAACTCAACCGCCACATCCTCGCATTATCCGGTGATGCGGGTCGCCAGCAGCACGCAGTATAAGAAAACCGTGATCGCGATTTTGGAGTCCGCACCCACCGCACGGGCGCAGCAGACGGCCCGCTTGCCAGAGCCCGATATGCCCCGCAGCCGTCCCATTCCGCGCACCCACACCCAGCTCGTTGCCTTTGCCGCCTCGCCCTTCCCCTATGGCGGGCGCGTGCCGCGCACCGGCACGCCCTTCCTGAATTACCAAGATGAGGGACGCCGTGGCCGCAAGACAAGGAGCGGCCGCGTCTATTGGCAGGACGAAACCTACAATGACCGCCGCGTCTTGCTGCACATACCCGAAGGATTCGACGCCAGCCGGCCAGCCGTCATGGTGCTGTTTTTCCACGGCCATGGCGCGACGCTCGAGCGCGACGTTGCCGCCCGCCAGCGCGTGCCCAAACAGATCACCGACTCCGGCATCAACGCGGTGCTGGTGGCGCCGCAGTTCGCGGTTGATGCGCGGGATTCAAGCGCCGGCAATTTCTGGAAGCCCGGCGGGGTCAAAAAGTTTTTGGGCGAGGTTGCCGAAAGGCTTGCCCAATTGCACGGCGATCCCAATTCGCGCCAGACATTTACCGACATGCCCGTCGTGATGGTTGGCTATAGCGGCGGATACGTGCCGACGGCCTGGGCATTGGCGAGCGGCGCACTCAAAAAACGCCTCAAGGGCACGGTCCTGCTCGACGGGCTTTATGGCGAATTCGACAAGTTTGCCAGATGGATCGACCAAGACAGATCGGCCTTTTTCCTGAGCGCCTATACGGGCTCGACGCGCCGAGGCAACGCGGCGCTAAAAAAGCGTTTGAAAGAGAAGAAGATTCCATACCAAACGCAGGTCAAAAGCATGCTCTCGCCCGGCAGCGTCACCTTCGTGGCCGCCGACGAGGAACACCGGCATTACGTGACGCAGGCCTGGACCGAGAATCCGATCAGCGACGTGTTGCTGCGAATGACCGGTACGGCGCCACGGGTCGAGGTGGTTCAGTCGGCATCGCTCGATCCATCTGCCGGACAATAACAGGGCGAGCAGCGGCCTGTCGGGGGACGTCGATGTGATGCTTGCCTGACTTTATGGCGGCAAGTAACGTGAGTGCCCAACCCCGGACCAAGCAGCCCACACAGTCCATGACAGCGACGACCATTGAGCCCGGCAAGGGCCGCTCCGGCCAGCCTGTTAGCAAATCGGCTGGCGTCACCACATTCACGGCAGCCGCCATCGCCGTGGCGGATATGGTCGGCATTGGCGTCTTCACCAGCCTCGGATTTCAAGTTCAAGACATCACGTCCGCTTTTGCGGTCGTCATGCTGTGGGTTGTCGGCGGCGTTGTGGCGCTGTGCGGCGCGCTCTCCTATGGCGAGCTTGCCGCCACCTTCCCGCGATCGGGCGGCGAATACAATTTCCTCTCACGCACCTACTCTCCGGCCATTGGGTTCATGGCCGGTTGGCTCTCGGCGACGGTCGGGTTTGCCGCCCCCATCGCGCTGGTGGCGATAGCGTTCGGCGCCTATTTCAAAGGCGTCTTCCCCGATGCGCCCTCGCCGCTGTGGCTGGGGCTCGGCGTCGCGTGGCTGGTCGGTCTGGTGCATCTATCGGGCGTGCGCCACGGCAGCACGTTTCAGAATGTCTCAACGGTCTTGAAAGTGCTGCTGATCGTGACCTTTATTGTCGCAGGCTTTGCCGTTGGCGATCCCCAACCGGTATCCTTCACGCCCTCGCTCGCCGGCTTTGGCCAAATGTCGGGCGCGCCGTTTGCCATCGGCTTGGTCTTTGTGATGTACGCTTATTCGGGCTGGAACGCCTCGACCTACATCATCGGCGAAATTCACGACCCCCAACGCTCGGTGCCGCGCGCGCTGTTCCTTGCCACGCTCATCGTCGTGATCCTCTATGTCGGCCTCAATGCGGTCTTTCTCTACACCACGCCAATGGACAAAATGGCCGGTCAGATCGAGGTTGCTCTTGTGGCGGGCAGCCATATTTTCGGTGAGGCGGGCGGGCGGATCGTTGGCGGCCTGATCTGTTTCGGGCTGATCTCCACGATCAGCGCCATGACGTGGATCGGACCACGAGTCACCAAGGTGATGGGCGAAGACATTCCCATGTTGAGTTGGTTTGCTCAGGTGACAAAAAACGGCGTTCCGACCGCCGCCATCGTCTTGCAGCTCGTCATCGTCACAGGGCTGATCTTGACGCAGAGTTTTGAAGGCGTTCTGGATTACATCCAATTCAGCCTGATCCTCTCCTCGTTTCTGGCCGTTCTTGGCGTCATGGTCCTGCGCTGGCGTCAGCCCGAACTCGAGCGCCCCTACCGAACTTGGGGATATCCGCTGACACCGTTGCTGTTTCTTGGCGTAACGGGTTTCATGATGGTCTATCTGGTGACCGAGCGGCCGCTTCAATCGCTCGGCGGGCTTGCGACGTTGCTGGCGGGGCTTCTGGTCTATTTCATCTCTCTGCGGCACTCACCCCCCAAGACAGATTGAGGAACGAAAATTCGTGACCAAGCATTTTCGACGAACGGGACTGGTGGCTTTTGTTATCGGACTGCTGACGATGATGGCGGCGGCGCGGGCCGGCGAAGCCGACGACACCGCGCGCTACCTCGCTGGGCTGCAACCTGCTGCCGGATCGCCGCTCGTTGCGATAACCAAGGAGGCGAGCTGGGTCCGGCACGCCCGGCTGCTGGGTCAAGCCTGGCAGCGTCTCGATAAGGGTCAACTCTCCAGGATCGACGCTTGGTCCAAACGCAACCTGACAAAATCCAGCCCGCTGATGCTCTACATGTTCAGCGGGCCCGACTTCCTTTACGCCGATGCCTTCTTCCCCAACGCCAAGACCTATGTGTTGGCCGGGCTCGAGCCCGTTGGCCGCATACCCAATGTGGCGCGGCTTTCACGGGGCGCGCGCGGCGCGGCGTTGCAAAATTTGCGCGCCTCGATGCAAGAGGTCCTCACCTACAGCTTCTTCATAACTAAGAACATGAAGTCGGAACTTCGCGCGGGCAGTCTGCCTGGAGCCCTGCCGCTGCTTTATGTGTTTTTGGCGCGCGCCGGCAAGACGGTTCAAACGGCGACCCTCGTCAGTTTGAACCCGGACGGCACGGTGAGCGATCGGGAGGGCCGGCCGCCAAAGGGCAGTTCCGAAGGGATCAGGATTGTCTTCAGCGATGAGGCGTCTCAAAAGCGGACGCTTTATTACTTCAGCGCCGATCTCTCCAACGGCGCCTTGCCGAAAAGCGGCTTCATGAAATTTTGTGAGACCCTTGGGCCCGCCGACAGCTTGCTGAAAAGCGCGTCTTACCTGCCTCATTCGGGGTATTTCTCGACCGCGCGCGACTTTCTTCTAAAGCACAGCACGGCTGTCGTTCAGGACGATTCCGGCGTCCCGCTCAGATACTTCGCCAGGGACAAATGGAACTTGAAACCCTATGGGCGCTATGTCGGACCAATTTCGATTTTTCCCGGGCGGTATCAATCTGAGATGAGACGATTGTTCGCCGGCGGCCGCGCCGAAAAGATCAATTTCGGCATCGGCTATCGATGGCGCACCCACGAGACCAATGTCCTGTTGGCGGTAAAACGGCCGCCGCCCGCGCCGCCTGTGGTGGAGGCTACGCCGGAACCCGCGCAAGCGGCCGACTAGCAGGCGCATCAGCGCGGCAACAAGCCCTTCACAGATTTGCACTGAGCGGAAATTTCTTGAAACCGAGGCGAGTTATGACTGCAAATTTAAGTTGGTCGCCATCAAAACGACCGCTGCTCGCCGTCACGGCGTTGCTCGTCCTTTCCGTCGCAATCAAACCCGCCGCTGCCGCCAGCACGGTCGTTTACGACTGCGATGACGGCACCAAATTGAACGCGGTGTATGACAACGACGGCGAGACCGTGACGCTGAAAATCGATTACGGCGTTCCCGTCGTTCTCAAGCAGGCTGTTTCTGGGTCCGGGATACGCTACACGGGCGGCGGTTACGAGCTCTATGGCAAAGCCGATTGGGCCAATGTCGTTCGTCCCGGGCAGTCGGAACTGGCGTACAAGGAAATTGGTCGGATAAATGCGCGCCCCGCCCGTCCGCCAGTCGAACCGGATTCAAACGAACAAAGGGACGCAAACGGCAATTCGTGACCGGAGAAATCTAACGGCTGGTGCGGCGATCGGAATCCGTTCGCCGTTCGCTACTTTTACGCCGCTCGCCGCTTTTGCGCATGGGTTCCGAGGCTCGACGGTCTTCACCCGTTCGCCTGCTGTCTCCGGTGCGTCTGTCGTTGCCAGAGCGTCTTTCTTCATCGCGCATGGTGCAATCTCCATTGCTTTTCCCGGCCCATTCTAAATGCGGCAGATGAATAGATGGTAAAGCCCGCAGCAAACCGGCGCTGCCAGCCCTTAAATGCCCCTTTTGACATTGCCGGCCAGGATGACGAAATAGGTCGCAAACGTCACCAAGGCGGCATTGACGCCTACAAGCAGGCAAATTTGCTGGATTAAATTGCTGGCATAATCGCCGACGAAGGGAATTCCGAAATACACCCCAAGCCCACACAGGACGGAGAGCCCCAACGCCGAGGCGAAAATTTTAAAACTCGGCGCCGAAAAATCATCCAACGGTTTCTTTGACATGCGATTGGCCCCCGGCATTTCATCTCATTAGTGGCAGTAAAGTTCACCCTCATCCTTGCAAATCGGCTTTATGTGTCAAGCGTGCGCTGACTGTGTCGCGCCGACGGGCTCTTTGGTCGTGGCCGCCCTTGGGTCATCACGGGCGAATCTGTCCACTCAGGGGTTGATTTACACAAGCTGAAACAGTCTTGGCGCTGCAAAGGCGCGGCGCCACGGCCAGCGGTTCGGGTAACCGCGGCCGTGGACGCCGCTGAGGCCGCATCGGCATCACTCGCGCGGCTCAAATCGGATCGTTCAAACAGATGTCACAGGATCAAGCGCGGCGTGCCCGTTCGCACTTCGGTGAGAATGTCATCCTCGTCATCATTGGCGCCATTGATGTTGACGGTGACCTGGGCATTGCCGTGGAATTTCACCGTCTCGGCGATGATCGGCATGAAGTCGCTGAGCAAACCGATCTCACCTTCGCCGCCAACTTTGAGGGCCTGGGTTGGCAGATAGATAGCCCCATCGATCTGCAGATTGCCGCCGCCCTCTATGGAGCTAGTCTCGTCCGCGCTTGAGAGGGGGTCTTGGACGAAGGCCAGGCCGGTATATTCGCCAAAGACCGGCGCGCTCACGGTGATGTTGGATTGGGCTTTCAGATTGAGGTAGGCGTTGGAGCCCATGAAGACGAAGACGACGCCGTTGCCAACGACTGTTGAATTCGCATTCAGCGTCAACGGACCGTCCTTGATGACATAGACGCCCGGATCAAGCGTGACGTTTGCGCCCGCATTGACTCTGAGACTGTTGCAATAGACGCCTGGACTGGCTGTGTGGGTCCCGTTGTTGAACGACTTGCTCAAATAGTCGCAACTTGAAGCGATCGGCATTTCCAAATCGGCCAACGGATCGGCCACCAGCGAGCAGTTTCTCTCTGGTTCCGGCGTGAAGCCGGAGCCGCTATGACCGCCGACGGCGCAAAAAGCGTCCGCCTCCGCATAGGTGCTGCCTCCAGCGACCAAAGCCGTGTCGCTCCGTGAATTCGAATGGATCACGCAATCGTTTGCGGAAAAGGTGGCGGTGCCGTCGATGTCGATCGCCTGATCGGCTGACCGATCGAGCGCCAACACGCAGACGGGGCCGATCTTTGGCGCGTAGACGGCTTGCGCCGTTACTCCAACCTCCATCTGCTGAATATTGACCAGACCGAGCATCACCGTCTCGACGACGATGCTGGCAGTCACCGTGGCCCCGGTTTCGCTCAGCTGAACGTCGGGTGAGGCGCTGATCTGGCCGCCGCTGGAAGCGATATTGGCTTCAAAGGCGTCCTTGCCGATCTGGATCCGCTCGCTGCCCGACTCTTCGAATTTCGAAAGCGCGGCGAGCGCGGCCGAATCTGCAGCGCCTTGCATCAAGGTTCGGGCATTGAGAGAGCGGCTGTAATCGATCGATAGACCCATAAGCCCCAATATTGGGACCAGAGTCAGACCGAATATGATAGCTGCATTTCCTCGACGATCAGACAGAGAATCAAGACAGTATTTGAAAGCATTAAAGAGGTTCTTAAACATATATATTTCATCTTTTCTGCCCTCTTTCGAGTAAATAGCGCCGCCATCACGAAGGATGCAGCTTAAATTCTAAAATTAGATGTTTTTATACTGTCCGTTTTTATTTAAATTTATATCAAATTCGCAACACGATACATCAGCCGGAATTCGGACCCGCCACTTATGCACAATCGATGATTGAACCGCGCCTCAAAGCCGGCGTCAAAACCGTTGTTCGATGTGGATTGCCTGATCGCGCCCCAGAGCCCTAATCGGCGCCATCTAACGCCTGCGCGCCCGCCGGTTTGCCGTCGGCATCCAGCGTGATCTTCTCGACCTTGGCTTCGGCCTGTTTGAGCAGCAAATCGCAGCACGCCTTGAGCGCCTCGCCACGCTCGTAGATGGCGATCGATTCCTCGAGTTCCACATCGCCGCGTTCGAGCCTGTCGACAATCTGTTCAAGCTCCTTGAGCGCCTGCTCGAAGCTCAATTGTTCGACATCGCCGTGATCTGTTTTCTTAGCCATAACTCCGCCCTGCTTTTTCTGTTGGCCGCTTACGTGCCCGCCGTCATCAAGACGGTGACATGGGTCGCGCTCGATCCCGCCAGCGCCTGAAGATCATAGCCGCCCTCGAGCATCGAGACGAGCCGACCGCCGGCGTGTTTGTCGGCGACCTCGACCAATTTCTGCGTCACCCAGGCGAAATCGTCCTCGACCAGTTGAATGTTCGCCAGCGGATCACGCACATGGGCATCAAATCCAGCTGAGATAAAGACAAAATCCGGCGCGAATTCATCGAGCGCCGGCAGGATGCGCTCGTTGAACGCCTCTTGGAATTTGGCCTTCCCATCGCCTGCCTTAAGCGGTGCGTTGAAAATGTTGCCGACGCCCGTCTCGTCGAGTGCGCCGGTGCCTGGAAACAACGGCATTTGGTGCGTCGAACCGTAAAACAAATCCTTGTCCGACCAGAAGATCGCCTGGGTGCCATTGCCGTGATGGACGTCGAAATCGATGACGGCGACGCGCTCGGCGCCGTGCTTTGCGCGGGCGTGAAGGGCCGCGAGCGCAATATTATCGAACAGGCAGAACCCCATGGCGCGCGCGCGCTCGGCGTGATGGCCCGGCGGACGCATGGCGCAAAAGGCGTTTCCGACCTTACCGGTCGCCACCTGATCGACGGCGCGAATACCCGCGCCAACCGCACGCAAAGCGGCCTTGAAGCTCGCCGGCGACAGCGTCGTATCGCCATCGACCATCACGTGGCCTTCCTCGGGTACGGCTTCCCTGATGGCCTCGATATAAGCTTTTGGATGGGCGCGTTCGATCTCTTCGAGCTTGGCCGCAGGCGCCTCCTCCCGGACCAAGCCCTTGAACTGCTCCTGCCCAAGCGCCGTCTCTACAGCGCGCAGACGATCGGCGCGTTCGGGATGTCCGTAGCCCGTATCGTGCTCGAGGCAAATCGGGTGTGTCAGATAGAGCGTTGCCACCGCGTTCGGTCTCCAGCCTCAGATTGGATCGGCAGTCCCGTCATTCGGCCGCCTGCAGGCTCGCAGGCGCGGCATAATGCTCGGGCACGAAGAAGTCCAGCTGTAAACTTTTGGTCGGATCGATCCGGTATTTGTCGAAATCGCTCTCGCCATGTTCGGCAAGAAACGTGTCGTCGATCAGGAAGTTGCCGGTAAATTCGCGCGACGGCTTGGTGAAGATGAGATGTGCGGCATCGGCCAAAATCTCCGGCGTGCGGCTCTTGCGCATCAACTGCTCGCCCAGCACGTTTTGGACCGCCGCCGTGGCAATGGTCGTGCGCGGCCACAGTGCATTGGCGGCAATGCCCTTGGGTTTGAGCTCCTCGGCCAGCCCCAGCATGCAGAGGCTCATGCCGAACTTGGCCAGCGAATAGGCAACGTGGCCGGCGAACCATTTGGGGTTCATATCGAGCGGTGGCGAAAGCGACAGAATGTGGGGGTTCTCGGACTTCTCCAGGTGCGGAATGCAATATTTGGAGACCATGAACGTGCCGCGCGTATTAATCGCGTGCATCAAGTCGAAGCGCTTCATTTCGGTGGACGCCGTATCGGTGAGCTGGATGGCGCTCGCATTGTTGATGCAAATGTCGATGCCGCCGAACGCCTTGACGGTCTCCTCGACAGCGGCTGCGACCTGATCCTCATGGCGAATATCGGTCACCAGCGGCAACGCCTTGCCGCCCGCCTTTTCGATCTCTTCGGCGGCCGTGTATATGGTGCCAGGCAGATTGGGGTGGGGCTCGGCCGTTTTCGCCAAGACCGCGACATTGGCCCCATCACGCGCCGCGCGCAGACCAATGGCCAATCCGATACCCCGGCTGGCGCCTGAAATTAGCAGCGTTTTTCCTTCGAGATCGGTCATATGTTCCACGTCTTTCGAATTGAAATTTCGGAAGTATCAGCCGTCGGCTCGTTTGCGGGCGTTGGCAAAATCCGGCTGGCGCTTTTCCATGAACGCCGCAAAGGCCTCTCGCGCTTCGGCGCTCTTCAGGCAGGTCTTAAAGAGCTCGATTTCCTCATCGATGCGGGCATCCAACACCGCCCTGTCGGCCCGCATCAGCCGGCGTGCGGCCAACAGCGCGGCTTGCGGCTTTTGCGCCAGCGTGTGGGCGGCCTCACGCGCGTGCGCCTCAAGCTTAGATGAGGGAACCACGGCGTTGATCAAGCCGGCGGCGAGCGCCCCTTCGGCGTCCATCGGAGCGCCCATACACAACAGCTCGAAGGCGCGCTGATGACCGATGCGCGCCGGCACCAACAGCGACGAGGCGGCTTCTGGCACCAGACCGAGATCTATGAAGGGCGTTTTGAATGTGGCGTTGGGCGTGGCAAAGACCAGATCGCAATGCAACAGCAATGTCGTGCCAACACCGATCGCTGTGCCGTCAACGGCGGCGACAAGCGGTTTTTGTGTTGCCGTTAGCGCTTTCAAAAAGGCAAGCGCTTTGCTGTCGAATTTGCCGCTTTGGGCGGTGGCGAGAAAATCGCCCAAATCATTGCCGGCCGTAAATCCCGCCTCGTTGCCCAGGAACAGGTGCACGCACACCTCCGGATCGGCGTCGCCCGAGGCAAGCGCCTCGGCCAGCGCGCCATACATGGCGCTGGTGATGGCGTTCTTCTTCTCAGGCCGATTGAATCTCAGGCTCTGGACGCCTTCGCCAACGGTCCGTTCGATCCCATTGCCCATGACGCTCACTCGACCTTACGATGCCCGTAGCAGACTTTCGCCCTGGCTCAGCACGCCATCGGCGCCGCTGCAGACGGCGCGCGCCAATCCCGGCGCCTCGACGCTCAGATGGTCCGCGAAGTGACGGGTCAGCACAGTGAACGTACGCCCAGTTCCATTGCCTTCCCGCTGTTCGGCAAGCGCACCCTTGGCGAGATAAGCACCGCCCGATGCGATGCCAAATAACCGCAAATAAGCGCACGCTCCGACAAGTGCCGCATCCGGATTGCTGCCCATTGTGCGCAACAGCCAGCCGCTTGCCTCCTCCAGCGCCGAAATCGCATCTTCAAGCCGGTCCGCGCTCTCGCCGAAGGCCGGCTCATTCGATCCTCGGACGCTCGAGACGATGTCCTTGAGATCATCGATGTGGCCACGCACAACATCACCGCCCTCCATCGGAAGCTTCCGGGTTACGAGATCGATAGCCTGGATGCCATTGGTGCCCTCATAGATCGGCGTGATGCGGGCATCGCGCAGATGCTGGGCAGCTCCGGTTTCTTCGATATAGCCCATGCCGCCATGGACTTGGATGCCTTGGGATGCCACCTCGACGCTGAGATCGGTTGAATAAGCCTTGGCAACCGGCGTCAGCAGGCCCGCATAGGCGAGCTCGCGGGCACGGTCTGTCTCGTCGCTCGAACGCTCGGCCACGTCGATGGCCTTGGCCGTAACGTAACAAATCGCCCGCGCCGCGGCCGTCTTCGCCTTCATGTCGAGCAGCATGCGCTGCACGTCGGGATGGTTGATGATCTCCGCCATCTGGCCCTTTTCGGTCGAGGCCGTCGCGCCCTGCTTGCGTTCATTCGCATATGCCAACGCCTGCTGGAACGCCCGCTCGGCAATGCCCACGCCCTGCATGCCAACGCCGAGCCGAGCTCGGTTCATCATCGTGAACATGCAATTGAGGCCGCGGTTTTCCTCCCCGACCAACCATCCGACTGCGCCGCCATTGTCACCCATCTGCATCACACAGGTTGGGCTCGCATGAATGCCGAGTTTGTGCTCGATGGAGATGCAATGAACGTCGTTGCGCTCGCCCAACGAACCGTCTTCGCCGACAAGGTATTTCGGAACCAGAAACAGTGAGATGCCTCTGGTGCCCGCCGGTGCGCCGGGAATGCGCGCAAGCACCATATGGATGATGTTTTCCACCATATCGTGCTCACCGAAGGTGATGAAAATCTTGGTGCCAGAAAGCTTATAACTGCCGTCGCCCTGGGGCTCGGCTTTTGACTTGAGAAAACGCAAATCCGAGCCCGCATGGGGTTCGGTGAGCTGCATCGTTCCGCTCCACTCGCCCGAGACGAGTTTGGCCAAATAGGTATTTTGCAGATCCTCGTTCCCATGCAACGCGAGCGCGTCGACGACGCCGGTCGTCAGCATCGGGTTCTCGCTGAATGATACGCAAGCGGCGTTCCAAATTTCATTCACCGCCATGGCTAGAGTGAGCGGCAGCCCCTGGCCGCCGAACGCCTCAGGCGCCGCCAGGCCGCCCCAGCCGGCCTCCACCCATTCGCGGTAAACCTCATTGAAGCCTTCGGGCATGGTGACCGTGCCGTTCTCGAACACGGTACCTGCCACATCGCCTGGGTGATTGAGGGGTGCAAGCCGCTCGGATGCAAACTTTCCAGCTTCCTCCAAAATGGCGTTTGCGACGTCACTGTCGAGTTCGCCCGCCATACCCTGCTCTATCAAGTCGTCCAAACCGGCAACGGCCCTCAAAGTATGGGCAATATCGCTAATGGGTGCGGAATAACTCATGAAAACTCCTGAAGGCTGTGCCTGCCCGCTGGCGCCCTTGACCAAGGCACCCTCTCTGGGCGAAATGCCGGACGACGTGCGCCATGGTAAAGGCCGGCACGCAGACATCGTGTCTCCTGTCACTCTAAGGCATGGAATAGGCCGCGCAAGTGGAAGTGCGCGGCGTGCGGCAATGGGACGCTTGGTTGATGATTGTCGAAGCAAATGAGGACGCTATCGCCCGGGCGGCAGCCGAGCTGTCGCAGGGTGGGCTGGTGGCGTTCCCCACCGAAACCGTATTCGGTCTTGGCGGCGACGCGCGCAACGGCCTGGCCGCCGCGGCAATCTTCGCCATCAAGCATCGGCCGCACTTCAATCCGCTCATCGTGCACGTTAGCGGCGTCGAAATGGCCGCACGATTCGGCGACCTCAACCCGACCGCACTGACGCTGATCGAGGCCTTTTGGCCTGGACCGCTGACGCTCGTCGTACCGTTGCGCTCCGACAGCGGCATCGCACCGTTGGTGACGGCAGGCCTCGAGACGATCGCGCTGCGTTCGCCTGCCCACCCGGTCGCCCGGGCGCTGCTTGAGGCCGCGCAATGCCCGATAGCCGCCCCCAGCGCCAACGCCTCGGGCTATGTCAGCCCGACCAAGGCTGAGCATGTCGACCACGACCTTGGCGACGGGCCAGCTCTCATCCTAGATGGAGGCCCCGTACCGCTGGGGCTGGAATCGAGTGTTGTCGATATGACGAGCGATCCACCGGTCTTGCTGCGCCCGGGCACAATCACCAGCGATGAGATCGAGACGGCGCTCGGCGCGAAGCTCGCCGATGCAGACGCCAAGGACGCAATCCGCTCGCCGGGCCAACTTGCCAGCCATTACGCGCCGCGCGCGCGCCTGCGTCTCGAAGCCACCTCCCTTGAAGCTGGCGAAGCCCTGCTCGCGTTTGGCCCCAATCCGCCCCAGGGCGCAACGATGACCATCAATCTTTCGGCCAAGGGCGATTTGCACGAGGCGGCCGCGAACCTGTTCGGCGCGCTGCGCGAGTTCGACAGGCTGGGCGCCGCGGCAATTGCGGTCGCACCCATTCCAAACAACGGCCTGGGCGCGGCCATCAACGACCGGCTGGTTCGCGCAGCCTCACCGCGCGGAGCTTGAGGCGTTACTTTTCGAAGCGCCGACTGTAAGGCGCGCGCTGGTATCCGCTGGAGCGACAGGCCTGACAGGAACGCAGCCAGCAGGAATCCATGCACTGGGCGAACTGGGGCTCGCAATTGTCGCCGAAGCAGTTGGTGCGCCAATGCCAGGTGCAGCCGTCGCGGCAATAGGTGCAGCCGGCCATGCAGGCGGTTCGATTTCTTCTGGCAGGCAGCGGTGAGAGAAACTCAGGCGCGGTATATTCGAGAATGCGGGCGTCGAGACCGGGTCCCACAGGGACCTGCATATTGCCGAGCGACTTATCGACCGACCACATGTCGTCACGCAAGTTACCAAGCGACCGCTCATAGGCAACCGCAATGCCCAGCGCTTGAAAAACCAGCACGGCAGCCAAGACGGAGGCGATGATTACGCGATACATAGGACGATCCACCCAGCCTACTGACTGCACCAATCATACTCCCGCGCCGGTTAATCAATCGTGGTCGCCCAGCGCCCCAATGCCCAGGCACGCCCTTTGACGCCCGTCCGCGCATGTGGCACCCATCGCCCAAGAGGGCGGAGCGGCAACAGTTGAGACGGCGTAACGCCATGGCGAACCGAGCTTCGAAAACACGCAAGGCGCCCACGCGCCAACTGCTCGAGCGCTTCAGCGCGATCGTCGGTGAGGCCAACGCCATAACAGATCCCGCCGAGATGGCGCCCTATTTGCGCGAATGGCGCGACCTTTATGAGGGACGTGCGGCACTCGTGCTCAAACCGGGCTCCGTGGACGAGGTCTCGCAAATCCTCTCTCTGGCCAATGAGAGCGACACCGCCATCGTGCCCCAGGGCGGCAATACGGGCCTCGTTGGCGGGCAGATTCCGTTCGAGACCGGCCATGAGGTGGTTTTGAACCTGTCGCGAATGGACCGCATCCGTGCGCTCGATCCGCTCTCCAACACGATGACGGCCGAAGCCGGCGTGGTGCTCGAACGCGCCCAGGCCGCCGCCGATGAAGCAGGACGACTGTTTCCCCTGAGCTTGGCCTCCGAGGGCAGTTGCCAGATCGGCGGCAACCTTGCCACCAATGCCGGCGGCACGGCGGTGCTGGCCCATGGCAATGCCCGCGACCTGGTGCTGGGTCTCGAGGTGGTGTTGGCCGACGGGCGCGTCTGGGAAGGGCTGCGCGCGCTCAAGAAAGACAATACGGGCTACGACCTAAAGGACCTTTTCATTGGCTCTGAAGGCACGCTGGGGATCATCACCGCAGCGGTGTTGAAGCTCGTTCCCAAGCCGGCCGAACGCGCCTGTGCCTTTGTTGGGTTGGAAAACCTGGAGGACGTGGCGTGGCTGTTCGAAGCATCGGCCAACGCGGCCGCCTCTGACCTCACGGCCTTCGAGGTGATGCCGCGCATCGGCCTGGAGTTCGCGCTCAAGCACGGAACGAACGCGCGCGATCCGCTTGAGCGCCCCCATGCTTGGTACGTGCTGATTGAAGTCTCGGGCGCCCGCCCGGAAGGACGCGCGGGCGCACTTCTGGAGGCTCTGCTCGCCGAAGCCTTGAACGAGGGCCGGGTGAGCGATGCCTCGCTTGCCGCGAGCCTCGCCCAAGCCAACTCGTTCTGGTATTTGCGCGAGCTGCTTTCGGAGGTCCAGAAACTCGAGGGTGGCAGCATCAAACACGACGTCTCGGTTCCCATCGCCCGCGTTCCCGACCTGATCACCCGTGCCAGCGCCTGCGTCGAAGACATGATCCCCGGCTGCCGCCCCGTGCCCTTCGGCCATTTCGGCGACGGCAACATCCATTTCAACGTTTCCCAGCCCGTCGCGATGGAGCGCGAGGCCTTCATGGCCAACTGGGACCGGGTGAGCGAAGCGGTCCACGACATCGTTGTATCGCTGGGGGGGTCCGTCGGCGCCGAACACGGCGTCGGCCGCATGAAACGCGAGCTTTTGACCCGCGTCAAAGGAGACGTCGAGCTGGCATTGATGGCCGACATCAAGCGCACCCTCGACCCTAACGGCATCCTCAATCCGGGCAAAATGCTTTAAGTCCGCAAATGCGCCCCTCCGCGCTCCGGTAAGGCTTTCGCAACCCTCGTCGGTCATGCTTGGCGGTTCGAACCGGCCTTGTATGGAGTACCGGCTATGACTGTCGTCCCATTCCGTAAGCATGAAACCTGGAACGCCGAATCGCGTGACGATCTGGCGAGCACATATCGCGACGCCATTTTTGAGCACATCCGAGCCCACACGGTCGGCACCAACATCAATCCCACTACCCTTTTGACGACTGATTATCTCAATCATTTCAATGAAGTGGTGATGTTGCTCGAAATGTTGCCGGCGGCGCCCGGCGAGCTGGCCGCCGACCTCTCCAAGTGGAGCCCGATGTCCTACGAGGAACATTTCGACGAATCAGGTTTCCGCGACAAGGCGCTCGCAGTTACGGCCTACGAAAATGCGCCCGTCCCGGTCCGCGAGGCATTCGACCTCGCCGTCGCCGATTTGGACCAGGAAATGGTGCTGGCGCTGCAAGAGGTGGAAAAATTGGTGGACACGGGCAATATCGATGCCCTGCAATCGCTTTGCGGCAAATGCGTGCCGGAACTCCAAAGTCTGATCATGCACGTTGCGGCAATCGTCAATGGCGGGCCGGACGAGGCCGCCGAAGTCGAGGCAGACGCCCACGCAGGCGATGAGGCTCAAGCCGCTGTCGACGCGCTTTTCGACTGATCATTCGCCCGTCGCCAGACTGCCGGGCGCCGCAGAGGCCGCCCGACCATGACCCAGCCAAAACTGATGCCCCGCGCCGGCGCCAGCGCCGCCGTCTTTCGCGATGGCGACGTTCTGCTCGTCAAGCGCGCCGCCCCGCCCTTTGCCGGCACTTGGAGCCTGCCGGGCGGCGCCATCGAACCGGGCGAGCGGGCCCGGCAAGCCGCAGTGCGCGAGCTGCTGGAGGAAACGGGCGTTGATACGGAGCTGTTGGGGTTTGCCGGTCTGGTCGACGTCGTGCCGAACGCTGCCCCTGAAGGCTTTGCCGGCCGCTATGGGGTAGCCGCCTTTTATGGCCGCTGGCGATCGGGCGAAGCGAAGGCAGCCGGCGATGCGGCGGCGGTGCGCTGGGTGAGGCCCGGCGCGCTTTCGAGCCTCAGTCTCACCCCGGGAACCGCGAAAATTATCGCCGCTGCCGCAGCCAAGCTCGCGGCCGGCTGATGCGCGCCCCGCCCTATGCCCGCCATGCCTTTTCAGTTACATAGGCGGCATGCGTCTTTCTGCCCTATACCGGCTCGCGCGCACCGGCTTAATCGCGACGCTTTTGGCCCTGTTGCTTACCGGGCCCGGCGTCGCCCAGCGACGCTCGACCGCCGACGACCGGCCCTATGACGATCGCCTTATGCGGCTCTCTGAAATCCTGGGCGCGGTACATTATTTGCGCGAACTCTGCGGCGCCGAGGAAGGTCAGATCTGGCGCAAGCAGATGGAGGAGTTGGTGAACGTCGAGGGCACCACCGCAATCCGTCGCGCCAAGCTGGTGAAGGGCTTCAACAAGGGCTACCGCGGCTACCGGCGCACCTACCGATCCTGTACCGATCCGGCCCGCACCGCCATCGACCGGTTCATGGAAGAGGGCGAGCAGATTGCCACGGTGCTCGTGCAGCAAAACCGCTGACACCCCAATTTGTTCCCGCCTCTCCCGGTTAACCATTTAACGGTTAATAGAAGTGCGCCATCGGTTCCTGAAGGACCCTGTGATAGGACGGAGACTAAGCGAAACGGCTCCGGCCCGCCGGAGATCGATATGGGGAGCAACAATGCACGAGTTAATGCGAATGCGTACTGCAATTCTGTCAGACCATGACGAGCACAGACGCGCCGCCCTGCACTACATTTTAGAGGCGTGGGAAGAAGCTTTGCACGACGGCGTTGAGCCTGAGATGCTGGCCAACGCTGCGTTGTTCGCCGCCCTTTCCGACCTCGTCTCGGCCTATGGCGAAGAAGCCGTCTCGGAAATGACCAAGGGCCTTACGCGCCGTATAGAACACGGTGAGTTCACCCTCCACCGCACGACCCAATAACGCCCCGCCTGCCAGCCGCCCGCACACCACGACCCGCACCTGCGGCTTGCGCGCCGGGCCGCAAATCGGATCATCTCATGGTCCAACCGGCTTAAGCCCGAGGTTGCGACCATGTCATCCGGCAATAGTCCGCCGCGAACCATCGTGCTCTCCTTCGCGATTGCTCTGCTGATTGCCGTTGCAACCATCGGCGCGGCGGCCTGCGACGATGCCAACTCGCCCGCCGTCTCGCAGCCGACCTATGAAATCCTGAAAACCGAAAATGCGCTGCCCGAGCCCGTTGCGCGCACGCGCCAGGCCATACTCGCAGCAGCGCGCTCCGGCGACCTCGCAGCGCTCAACCGCGTCCTGCAAATGAACGAGCTCAAACCGATCCTGGGGCCCGAACCGGTCAAGGATCCGGTCGCCCATTGGAAGGCAGCTTCGGCCGATGGCGAGGGCCACTCGGTCTTGGCTGCCTTGATCGAGGTGCTGGAAGCCGACGGCGTTCGGGTCAGTGGCGGCGGAACGGAAGATACCTATGTCTGGCCCGCCTTTGCCGAGCTGCCGCTCGATGGCCTGACCCCAGCACAAACCGTTGAAATCTATCGCCTTGGCAAGGCCGAGGCAGTCAAGCAGATGATCGCGGCCAAGACCTACACCTATTACCGCGTAGCAATCGGCAAGGACGGCACCTGGCACGCCTTTACGCGCAGAAAATAGCGCGGCCGCACCGACCGTGATCCGGATTTCGGCTGCTATGCCGTCGCTTCGAAACGAACCGCCTGACCGTGAGCGGCCTCGGCGATCTCACCCTGCCACATCGCGCAGTGTCCGCGCACGATCGTGCCCACCGGCCAACCCGTCACCTTGCGGCCGGCAAAGGGCGTCCAGCCCGATTTGCTCTCGATCCAGGTGTCCTCGATGGCTCGCTCGGCCTTGAGATCGACGATGGTGAGATCTGCGTCGTAGCCCTGCGCGATGCGCCCCTTGCCGGCGATCCCGAAGATCCTTTGGGGACCATGGCTGGTGAGATCGACGAAACGCTCCAGGGAGAGCCTGCCCGCGTTCACGTGATCGAGCATGACCGGCACCAGCGTCTGAACGCCCGTCATACCCGAAGGTGAAGCGGGATAGGGCTTGGATTTTTCGTCGAGCGTGTGGGGTGCGTGGTCGGAGCCCATCACGTCGACCGTGCCCGCACGCAATCCCTCCCACAGGGCATCGCGATGCTCGGCATCGCGGATGGGAGGGTTCATTTGCGCTTTGGTTCCAAGGACTTCGTAGGCCTCCGGCGCAGCCAGGGTGAGGTGCTGTGGCGTGACCTCGACGCTTGCCACCTGCTTGTGCCCGGCAAGATACGCCATTTCCTGCGCAGTTGTGACATGCAGCACGTGGATGCGTGCATCGGCGGCTTCCGCAAAACCGACCAGTCGCTGTGTCGAAATAAGCGCGGCTTCGGGGTCCCGCCATTCGCTGTGGCTCGCCGGGTCGCCCGGACGTCGCAAGCCCTCGCGTGCATTAAGGCGCGCTTCGTCTTCGGAGTGAAAGGCAGCCCGGCGGCCGATCGTCTCAATAATCGCCTTGAGCGAGGCATCATCGTCCACCAGCAATGAGCCCGTCGATGACCCTGCGAAGACTTTAACGCCGGCAGCACCCGGCAGCCGCTCCAGGCGGCCAAGCTCACCGATGTTCTCGCGCGTCGCACCCACGTAAAAGGCAAAGTCGCAAAACATGCGGTTCGTTGCGCGCGCCACCTTATCGGCAAGCGCACCGGCGCTGGTTGTGGGCGGCGATGTGTTCGGCATTTCGAAGACGGCCGTCACGCCGCCCGCGACCGCGCCCCGGCTGCCGCTTTCAAGGTCTTCCTTGTGCTCGGCGCCCGGCTCCCGGAAATGCACCTGGCTGTCGATGACACCGGGCAAGACGTGCAAGCCGGCCGCCTCGATGACGCGATCGGCCCCGCTTGCCAGCGACCCGATCTCGGCAATCCGTCCGTCAACCACACCGATATCGGCGATGGCGCTCTTGCCGTCGTTGACGACCATTCCGCCCTTGACAATGAGATCGAATTTATCCGCCAATGGATGCCGCCCTTTTATCGTGTCTGCGCTTGAAGCCTGCGCTTGGATTAAATAGATCTGGTGTGCCGTTCAAGCCGCGAGATTATCCCATGTCATGACAAAACCCGACTGCACCATTTCGAAACTCAGCGACCGCGGCGTGTTGGCCGTGGCAGGCGACGAGGCCAAAACCTTCCTGCAGGGGCTCATCACGAACGACATGGATCGCCTCCAAGCTGGTGCAGCCATACACGCCGGTCTGCTGACGCCGCAAGGCAAAATCTTGTTTGATTTCTTCGTCATCGCCGAGGGATCTGATTTCCTGCTCGAGTGTCCGAAGTCCAGCTCGAGCGAACTCGCCAAGCGGTTGACCTTCTATAAGCTTCGCGCGGCGGTCGAGATCGAGGATATCTCCGAGGGACACACCGTCTGCGCGGCTTGGGGTGGCGCGCCGCAGGCAAAAGACGCCCGCGCCTGCTATGGCGATCCGCGCCTGGCGGGCCTCGGACATCGCCTCATCATGGCAAGCGGCGTCGATCCCGGCGCAACGGGCTGCGCACCAGGGCCCGAGACGGCTTACCATGCCCATCGCATCGGACTTGGCATTCCCGAGGGCGGCAAGGATTTCGAATTCGGCGATGCCTTTCCGCACGAGGCCGATTTCGACCAGTTGAACGGCGTAGACTTCAAAAAAGGCTGCTATGTCGGCCAAGAGGTCGTCTCGCGCATGGAGCACCGCGGTACGGCGCGCAAACGCATCGTGCCGGTCGAAGGGGTTGCGGCACTGCCCGGTGACGGCTGCGAGATTTCGGCCTCGGGCATGGCGATCGGGCGCCTGGGCTCGGTCTCCGATACGTCCGGCTTGGCGCTGTTGCGTCTCGACCGGGCCGAAAAAGCCCGCGCCGAAGACCGCGCCATCAGCGCCGGCGACGTGACGATCCGGCTGCGTCAGCCCGAATGGGCAAGCTTCAAGGTGCCCGTGGAAGGCGGTAAGACGTGACCACAGAGTCCGACGGCCTGACGCGTTGTGCTTGGGCGAATTCCGAACCCATTTACGTCGCCTATCACGACGAGGAGTGGGGTGTGCCCAAGTGCGATGACCGCGCATTTTTCGAAAAACTGGTGCTGGAGGGTTTCCAGGCCGGGCTTTCCTGGATCACGATCTTGAGAAAGCGCGAACACTTCCGCCAAGTGTTCGATGGTTTCGATGCCGAGAAGGTCGCCGGATACGACGCCGACAAGGTGGCCGAACTCATGTCTGATCCCGGCATCGTCCGCAACCGCGCTAAAATCGAAGCGACGATCGTCAACGCAAAAGCCTATCTCGATTTGCGCCAGACGCAGAGCCTGGGCCTGTTTCTCTGGGACTTTCTTGATGGCGCACCGAAACAGAATGCCTTCCGCAGCCACACGCAGATCCCCGCTCAAACGCCGATCAGCGCAGCCATGGCCAAGGCTCTGAAATCAAAAGGGTTTCGATTTTGCGGCCCCACCACCGTTTACGCCTTCATGCAGTCGGTTGGCATGGTCAACGACCATTTGACGGGCTGCCACAGGCACAGCGTCTGCGCCGAGCTGGCGGCCGGCTTTACGCCGACGGCAGCCTGAGCCGCCGTGACCGCCGCCAAGTCCAAACCGCCCCGCGCCTGGCAACGCATGCTGAGTGGCCGCCGCCTCGATCTGCTCGACCCCTCGCCGCTCGACGTCGAAATCGAGGACATCGCGCACGGACTTGCCCGTGTGGCGCGTTGGAATGGGCAAACGCTTGGCGATCACGCTTTCTCCGTCGCCCAGCACTGCGTTTTTGTGGAGCATATCGCCGGCGTTCTCGAACCCGCGTTCGCCGACAACTGGCGCCTGGCTGCTCTGCTGCACGATGGACCCGAATACGTGATCGGCGATCTCATTTCTCCATTCAAGGCAGCGATCGGGCTTGACTACAAATCGCTCGAATTGCGCCTTCTCGAGGCCATTCACATCCGCTTCGGCTTGCCGGCGCGCCTGCCCGCCAAGGTGACGGACGCGATCAAACGCGCCGACAGGCTTGCCGCCTTCTTCGAGGCCATACACCTGGCTGGATTTGAGGAAAGCGAGGCGCGCCGGCTCTTCACCAGCCCACGGCGGGGCCAAGCCCGCTTGCGCGATGACCTCTCCTATTTACAGCCATTGCCTGCCCCCGAGGCTCAGCAGGGCTATCTTGAACGATTTCAACAACTCACGACATAAGGAGTAGGGCGCGCGAAGGGGACGTACATTCCGTTTTGCGCCCGCCACACGCAGCCGCTAGATTTGGAACGCGATGAGTGGAAAACGCCTGATCGTCGGACCGTTGAGCGCGGTCGAAGACACGGTTCGCACCGCACGGGTTCAGTGTCTGGTGACGCTGATCAATGGTGAGACGCACATTGCCACGCCCGAGAGCATTATGCCCGAGCGGCACTTGCGGCTCTCTATGAATGACATCGTCGAGCCCCAACAGGGTCTGGTGCCGCCCAACGAAAGCCACGTCGTCGAACTGGTGGAATTTGCCAAGTCCTGGGACCGGGCCCAGCCGATGATGATCCATTGCTGGGCCGGGATCAGCCGCTCGACGGCAGCCGCCTTCATCACGCTTTGTACGCTCAATCCAGGTTGCGACGAGCGCACAATCGCCAAAACCATCCGCGAGGCCTCGCCGACCGCCACACCCAATCGCCGGCTCATACACCTGGCCGATGGGCTGTTGCAAAGAGAAGGCCGCATGCTGGATGCGGTCGATCTCATCGGGCGCGGCGAGATGACGTTCGAGGCAGACGTCTTCGAACTCGATGCGACTATCGCGCTCTAGGTTGGGACCCCGTTCATGACACGCACCGCTTCAGCCCCGGCCAAGACAGCAGGATCGGTCCGCTCCAGCAAGGCGCCCATCGAAATTGGGCTGAATGCCGCCATCGTCAGCCTGGAGAAGGATCAACCGCAAATTCTGATCGTGCACGCCGCCGGCAGAAGCGAGCATATTTGGGATGGTTTGCCCTATGGTCCGTTCACACCGCTCGACCACCGCACGCTGGAGATCGGCCTGCGGCGTTGGGTGGCCAAGCAGACGGGGCTTGAGCTGGGCTATGTGGAGCAGCTCTATACGTTCGGCGACCGGGGACGCCACGCCGAGCAGGGCGACCGCGGACCCCACGTCGTCTCGATCGGTTATTTGGCGCTCACGCCCCACGGCGCAGACGCGCCCCTGCCGGGCACCGCGTGGCGCTCCTGGTACCACTATTTTCCTTGGGAAGACCGGCGTACCGGCGAGCCACAGATCCTGACGCAGGTGATCGGGCCGCGGTTGCGGACGTGGGCGAAGCGCGATTCCGACCAGGAGACCTCGCCTCACCCGCTCAAACGGCTTGAACGGCTCAACATCTGCTTCGGCATGGAAGGCGGACGCTGGGACGAGGAAAAGGTGCTGGAGCGTTACGAACTGCTTTACGAGGCCGGTCTTTTGGCCGAAGCCGGCCGCGACGGCCGCGAGGCGGCCGTCGCCTGGCAGGACTTGCCGCCCTTGGGGCGTCCAATGCAGTTCGACCACCGCCGCGTGTTGGCCACTGCCATGGGGCGGCTGCGCGCCAAGCTCAAATACCGGCCGCTGGTGTTTGAGTTGCTGGCCTCGGAATTCACGCTGTTCAAGCTGCAGAAAACGGTCGAGGCCGTCTTCGGCAGCCATCTGCACAAACAGAACTTCCGGCGGCTTGTGGAAAACGCCGGGCTCGTTGAGCCAACTGGCGATGTCGATACGCGAACCGGCGGGCGCCCGGCCAAACTCTACCGCTTCCGTCGCGAAGCACTGCTCGAGCGCCCTGCGCCAGGGGTGCGGGTTCGCACCTGAAGGCGGCTATTTGGGTTCTTTGTAGAGGCGCTCTTGTTCGAGTTTCGTGGTCCAGGGATGGCCCGCATTCTTCCAGCCATTGACCGTACGCCGGCCCTGTTTGTCGCTGTCGCCCTCGAAACCGTCGACCATCGAATAGACGTTAGCGTAGCCGAGCTTGGCAAGCTCGTTCGCGGCCTTGGCGCTGCGCGTGCCCGAGCGGCACATCAAAATCAAGGTCGTCGATTTATCACCGCCCCGTTGCTCCACGAGGCGGGCCAATTCGCCCGCGAAAGAGGGATTGGGATCGAGCTTATAGGTCTTTTTTTTCGGGTGATATGCGTAGCTGCCGAGATGGAGGAACGGGATGTTCTTAACCGCCGGGATCGGCATGCCGACAAACATTGCTTCGGCGCGCGTGCGCACGTCTATCAGCAAGATGTCGGAATGGGATTTCAGCAGTTCGCCGGCCTCGGCCGCGGTCACATAGAGGCCGAGCCGCGTCTGTTTCTTTTTGGACAATAACTTGGCGTCGACCTGGCTGACGACGCGCTCGTCACGCGCCTGGGCATCGCCTGGTGCGGCGAAAAGCAGCGCGAACGCCATGCTCACGCACACAAAACAACCTCTGATCAAACTCATCGTCGTTCTCCCTGGGGCAGATACCGACAAGTATATACCTGTGCCGGGCGCAGAGGGGCAATTGCCTGCCCTCTGGAAAAATCGACCGCGATGGCTTATATTACAAATGAGCATTTGCCCGTTAGGGATGCAGTGAAGTATGAAATTTGTGCGCCGGCCCATTGCCGGATGTTTTAACACCCCCTATATACTCATATTGAGCATATAAAGACTTTCCGAGGTAAGGAGGACGCCATGGCAACGGCTGCAAGCGAAACCGCCCTCTCCGGCGCAGCGAAGAAATATGGCGTTCTCGACATGCCCGATCTCAGCTACACAGCTGAGCTGGCCAAAGCCACGCAGGCCGATTACGAGCGGGTCTCATCGGTTGTTCCGCCCGTCGAGTGGCCGGCCTTCGCCCCCTATGTCAACGCAATCAACGAGCTGAAAAAACAGCGCAACGCGGTCATTCTGGCGCACAATTACATGACGCCGGAGATCTTCCACTGCATCGCCGATTTCATGGGAGATTCCCTGCAGCTCGCCAAGGAAGCGGCCAACACCGATGCTGAGATTATCGTCCAGTGCGGCGTCCACTTCATGGCGGAAACCTCCAAGCTGCTCAATCCCGACAAGACAGTTCTGATTCCAGATATGAAGGCCGGCTGTTCGCTCGCCGACTCGATAACCGCCGCCGACGTGCGCGCCTTGCGCGAGGCCTATCCAGGCGTTCCCGTCGTCACCTACGTCAACACCTCTGCCGAGGTGAAGGCCGAATGCGACATTTGCTGCACATCCTCGAACGCGGTCAAAATCGTCGAGTCTCTTGGCGCACCCAAGGTGATCTTTCTTCCCGACGAATATCTGGCGAAATACGTCGCCTCCCAAACGCATGTCGAAATCATCGCCTGGAAAGGTCATTGCATCGTGCATGAGCGCTTCACGCCGGAGGAACTGCGTCAGGCGCGCGAGGCCGATCCAGGCCTCAAGATTATCGCCCACCCCGAATGCCCGCCCGACGTGCTCGCCGAAGCGGACTTTACGGGCTCGACCAGCGGAATGATCAACTGGGTCAAGACCAATCGGCCTGCCAAGGTGATGATGGTGACCGAATGCTCCATGAGCGACAATGTGGCGGTGGAGACGCCGGGCGTCGAGTTCATCCGGCCGTGTAATCTGTGCCCCTATATGAAACGCATCACCTTACCCAAGATCCTCGATTCTCTTGTCTACATGAAAGACGAAGTGACCATCGACTCAGGCGTGGCCGAGCGCGCACGCCGCTCCGTCGAGGCCATGATTGCACTCAAGACCTGAAACCACGCGAGACGTTTTGACAGGGAGCCCAACCGGGGACGCTAATGGGCAACAGGGCAAGAACAGCGGACTTTCCGTCACCCTCGGCCAGTGACGCCGGCGATGTCGTTATCGTCGGCGCCGGACTGGCCGGGCTCTTCACCGCGCTCAAACTGGCGCCCATGCCGGTCACGCTGATCGCCGCCGCGCCCCTTGGCGAACGCACATCCAGCGCCTCCGCCCAGGGCGGCATCGCCGCCGCGGTGAGTGAAGGCGACCGGCCGGAGGATCACGCCAGAGACACGATCACCGCCGGCGCCGGGCTGGTGGACGAGGGCATTGCCCAGCTGCTTGCCCGCGACGCGCCCGAGCGCCTCGACGACTTGCTGGGCTACGGCGTGCCCTTCGACCGCGATCTCGAAGGCAAGCTCAAACTCTCCCGCGAAGCAGCTCACGGCGCGCGGCGCATCGCGCGCGTCAAGGGCGATATGGCCGGCAAAGCAATCATGGCGGCAATCACCAAGACCGCTCTGGAGACGCCTTCTATCCGTGTGCTCGACGGCTTTGCCGCCCATGGCTTGTTGCTTGACGGGGCCCGTGTCAGCGGCATCGCGCTCTCGACGACCGGCAGCTGGGGGCTCGGCCAACCGATGCACCTGCCCGCCCGCGCCGTGGTGCTTGCCACCGGAGGCCTCGGCCAACTCTACTCCATCACCACAAATCCCAGAGGCGCCAATGGCGACGGCCTGGCCATCGCAGCGCGCGCCGGCGCCGTTATTGCCGACGCCGAGTTCGTGCAATTTCACCCGACCGCGATGGATGTCGGCCGCGATCCAGCTCCGCTTGCCACCGAGGCGCTGCGTGGCGAGGGCGCTCTGCTGATCAACGGCCAAGGCAAGCGGTTCATGCTGGACGTCCACCCCGACGCCGAATTGGCGCCGCGCGATATCGTGGCCCGCGCCGTCTTCGCCGAAGTGCTGAGCGGCCGCGGCGCTTTTCTCGATTGCCGCGAGGCGATCGGCACGCGCGTCGAGGCCGAATTCCCCGCACTGTTCGAAAACGCGAAAATGGCTGGGCTCGATCCGGCGACCGACCCCATCCCCATCCAGCCGGGCGCCCACTACCATATGGGCGGCGTGCTGACCGATGCCAGCGGCCGGACCACGGTCGAGGGACTTTGGGCGTGCGGCGAAGTGACCTCCACCGGCGCACACGGCGCCAATCGCCTTGCCTCCAATTCGCTGCTCGAGACGGTGGTGTTCGGCGCCCGGGTGGCCCAAGACATCGCCAGCCTCACCGCGACGCGAACAGGCCACGCGGAGGTCGCCAAGCCGCCCAAGCAGCGCACGGTCTCCAGCGACGCCAACCTTGCCGCCCGCATCGAGGAGCTTCGCGGCCTGATGAGCGCCCATGTGGGCGTGGTTCGCGAGCGCGGCGGCCTGGAGCGGGCAATCGCTGCCCTGCGGGCCATCGAAGCTGAGCACGATACGCCACCGGCCTTGGCCAACATGGCGCTCGCCGCAAGCTTCATTGCGTGCGCGGCATTGGAGCGCAAGGAAAGCCGCGGCGCCCATTTCCGCACCGATTTCCCCGATGCCCGCGCCGATCGCGCGCGCCGCAGTTACCTGTCGCTCACCCGCCTGGAGCACATCGGCGCACGCCTGCTCGAGCGAAGCGATCCACCCGCCCACGCCGCCTCTGCCGTGCTCTCTGCATGACCGGCGATAGCGACACCGGCCGCCTGCCGCAATTCCAGGTCTACCGTGCAGTGGCGACAGCGCTCGATGAGGATTTGGGCCAGGCCGGCGACATCACGACCCTGGCCACCATCGACGAGAACGCGACCGCCACGGCCGATATCGTGGCGCGCCAGGCCGGCTGCATCGCCGGCATCCAGTTTGCCGAGGCCTCATTCAAAACGTTCCATCACGGCGCGCATTTCGAAGAGATGATCGGCGACGGCGGCATGTCGAAAGCGGGCGAAACGATCGCGCGGATCGAGGGCAATGCGCGCGCGTTGTTGATCGGCGAACGGGTCGCGCTCAACTATCTCTGTCACCTGAGCGGCATCGCGACCTTAACCCGCCGCTATATGGATGAGATCGCCGGCACCGGCGCCCGGGTCTGCTGCACCCGCAAGACGACGCCACACCTGCGCGCCTTCGAGAAATACGCCGTGCGCATGGGCGGCGGCGCCAACCATCGTTTCACCCTGTCGGATGCGATCTTGATCAAGGACAATCATATCGCCGCTGCCGGAGGCATCGGCAAAGCCATTGCTGGCGCGCGCGCTTACGCCGGCCACATGGTCAAAATAGAGGTGGAAGTGGATTCGCTCGTTCAGCTCGAACAAGCCCTTAAACACAAGGTCGACGCCGTACTGCTGGACAATATGGACGTCAAATCCCTGGCCCAAGCGGTTGAGACCGCCAAGGATCGTGCGGTTCTGGAAGCTTCAGGCGGTGTGACTTTGGAAACCGTTCGGGCGATTGCCGATACCGGCGTCGATCTGATTTCGATCGGCGCCCTTACCCACTCTGCGCCAACACTGGACCTAGGTCTGGACTGGTCTTGACGGCCTCGGCCTCGCGCATCGGCCGTTGGGGCATCAGGTAGAAAATATGCTGGCCAATTTTCTTGATGCGATTCATCTCGCGGCGCCAGCGCGGCTTCACATAGGTGGCGTGGTAGTGGGTGGCGTAACCGATGTCGGCAAGCCATACCTTGCCTTCGGTCACCCGTTTGGCCAGCGTATTGGCGAGACCCCACAGCTCTTTGTTGCGCGGCACGTCGGCCTGACCATCACAAGCGAATGAGAACTGGCAACCTTTACGCTGCCATTGGCCTTGATAGACGACGCCGCAAATCGTGTCAGCATAGTGGGGCGTGCGCACCCGGTTCATGACCACCTGTGCAACGGCCAGCTGACCTCGCATCGGCTCGCCGCGGGCTTCGAAATAAATCGCGGTTGCCAGACAGCGGCGCTGCCGGGCCTGGTATTCATCTTCGCTCTCGCCTTGAAAGACGAGGCCGCGGGAAATCTTCGACGGCGCCTTGCCCTTTAGGACATGCGCCTTCCGGTCGGCGAGCGCCGCGCGCGCCCGGCTGAACGTGTAAGCGGTCGAACCCGCCAGCGAAGCCATCATCAGAGGCGAGTTGATCTGAGCCTTGGTGATCTGCGGCGCGTCTGGCCGGCGCAGCGATCCGGTTTTGCGGCGGCGGTTGATAGTGTGTTCTTCCGCACCAATGGATCCCGTGATTTCGACATCGAGCGGCGCCAGTGCGGCCATCATGCGGGCCGGCTGTCTGGCGATCCGGCTGGTGCGAATCTGGGCGGCGTAGTGGTCTGCCCGGGGACCCTTGCCCGACTTGGTAAAGAGCGCGGCAGCGCGTCCCGTAGCCTCGAGCGGACGCTGATCCTCGCCAACGCTTCTTTGGTGCGCCGAACCCTCGCCCGACAACATTAGCTCCACGCGCATCAGCACGGTGGAGGCATCAGCGGAGATGTAACCCAATCCAAAGAGCACTATCGGCGCAATTGTGCCAATCAAGCGCCGAATTCGGCTGGTGGTGCGTCGACTCATACGTCCTGCCGTCCAAATTGACCAAATTTTTGGAGAAGCGCCGGAAACCGACGAGACGTACTTCCCCCGCCTGCATGGGTTTTTTTCCCTTTATGCAGGCACTTTCCCAATGGAATTCGGTCAATTAGGCAGGAGAACTCTTAACTGAGTCTTAAATCCACCCGGTGTGCCCGATTCCCCGTCTGTTGTTATTTCGACACACTGCAAGGGAAATTTGGACAAAATGTGGTGCTGCGAGGGTATTATTTTGTGTCTTTCCTGGCCCTTGCCCGCAAAGCCGCCTGGGCGGCTGCAAGACGGGCGATCGGCACCCGGAAGGGCGAGCAGGAGACATAATCGAGCCCGGCGCGTTCGAAAAAATCGATCGATTGAGGATCGCCGCCATGTTCGCCGCAGATCCCGATCCTCAGGTTTTCGCGCGCCTCGCGCCCCCGCGCGACGCCGGTCGCAACCAATTCGCCCACGCCGGCTTCATCGAGCTGGGCAAAGGGATCGGCCTCCAGTATTCCACGGGCGAGGTAATCGCTCATGATGGGTCCTGAATCATCGCGGCTCAGCCCCATCGTCGTCTGTGTCAGATCGTTGGTGCCGAAGCTGAAGAAGTGAGCCGTCTTGGCGATTTCCCCGGCCCGCAAGCAGGCCCGCGGCAATTCGATCATGGTACCGACCTGATAGTCGATCGTCACATCGCGCTCCCGCCGCACCGCCTCGGCCACCGCATCGATACGCGCTTTGATAAAATCGAGTTCGTTGCGGGCAAGCACCAGCGGCACCATGATTTCGGGTTTCACCGCCCGTCCGCTTGATTGCGTCACCTCACACGCCGCCTCGAAAATCGCACGGGCCTGCATGTCGGTGATCTCGGGATAGCTGATCGCCAGCCGGCAGCCGCGATGGCCGAGCATCGGGTTGAACTCCTTGAGCTGGGCGATGCGCTGTTTCAACGCCTTCTCCTCAACCCCCAGCGCCACGGCGGCGTCCGCCACGTCCTCCCCCTCGTTCGGCAAAAACTCGTGCAGAGGAGGATCGAGCAGCCGAATGGTGACCGGCAACTCACCCATGATCTCGAAGATTTTGACAAAATCGCCGCGCTGCATGGGCAGGATCTTGTCCAGCGCCGCCCGTCGGCCCTCTTCGTCGGCGGCCAAGATCATCTCGCGCACCGCGCTGATCCGTTCGGGCTCGAAGAACATGTGCTCCGTCCGGCAAAGCCCGATACCCTCGGCGCCGAAATCGCGCGCCTGGGCCACGTCGTGCGGCGTCTCCGCATTGGCTCGCACGCCCAGACGGCGCAACCCGTCCGCCCAGCCCATCAATGTCACGAAATCGCCGCTGAGTTCTGGCTGACGCAGCGCCACCTCGCCCATCAACACCTCGCCGCTGGTGCCGTCCACGGTCACGACCTCGCCCTTTGCTATCACAAGTCCATCAACGCTGAGTGTCTGCGCCTCTTGGTCTATCCGCGCCCGCCCCGCTCCCGAAACACATGGCCGCCCCATTCCCCGCGCCACCACGGCCGCGTGCGATGTCATGCCGCCGCGCGTGGTGAGGATGCCCTGAGCGGCGTGCATGCCGTGAATGTCTTCGGGAGAGGTCTCGGTGCGCGCCAGGATCACTTTGCGTCCCTGGGCAGCGAGCGCCTCGGCCTCGTCGGCATCGAACACGATCTCGCCCGTCGCCGCCCCCGGCGAAGCCGGAAGGCCCTTCGCGATCACTTGACGCTCGGCATCGGGATCGAGGGTGGGATGCAGCAGCTTGTCGATCTCCTGCGGCTCGATGCACATCACCGCTTCGCTCTGGCTTATCAACCCCTCGCCAACCATGTCGGTAGCGATTTTCAGCGCGGCGCTGGTGGTGCGTTTGCCGTTTCTCGTCTGCAGCATCCAGAGCTTGCCCTCCTGGATGGTGAATTCGACGTCCTGCATGTCGCTGAAGCGGGCTTCGAGCCTGTCGCAAACGTCGGTCAATTCCGCAAAAAGTTCGGGCATCAGCGCTTCGAGCGAGGCCGCCTTGTCACCCATCTCGAGCCGGGCCCGCTCGCTCAAGCTCTGGGGCGTGCGAATGCCCGCCACCACGTCTTCGCCCTGGGCGTTGACCAAAAATTCGCCGAAAATCGCCTTTTCACCGGTCGAGGGATTGCGCGTGAATGCAACACCCGTCGCACTCGTCTCGCCCATGTTTCCAAACACCATGGCCTGGATGTTGACGGCCGTTCCCCAGTCGTCGGGAATGTCGTGCAGCCGCCGGTAGGTGATCGCGCGCGCCGTGTTCCAAGACGAAAACACCGCGCCCACCGCGCCCCACAGCTGGGCGTAAATGTCTTGCGGAAACGGTTCGCCGAGTTCGGTCTGGACCAACTCCTTGAAGTCCTCCACAACCTCGCGCCAATCCTCCGGCGTCAATTCCGTGTCGGAGCCATGGCCGTTCAGGTTCTTGAAGTTGTCGAGCACGTCCTCGAACAGGTGATGGTCGACACCGAGCACCACGTCGCCATACATCTGTATGAAACGCCGATAACTGTCGAAGGCGAAGCGCGCATCGCCCGAGCGCCGCGCCAGCCCCTCGCACGTCGCATCGTTCAGACCGAGATTGAGCACCGTATCCATCATACCGGGCATCGAGGCCCTGCCGCCCGATCGCACCGAGACCAGCAACGGAATTGCTTCATCGCCAAAGGCCGCGCCCGTCATCGCGCCCACACGAACAAGCGCTTCCTCAATCTGAGGGCGAAGCGCGTGGGGCAGCGCGTTGCCATTGGCGAAGTAAGCGGCGCAGACATCGGTCGTGATGGTAAAGCCCGGTGGAACGGGCAATCCAAGTTTGGACATCTCGGCGAGGTTTGCGCCCTTGCCGCCGAGTAGCTCACGCAGTTCGGCGTGCCCTTCGGCTGTGCCATCGCCAAAGGTGTAGACCCATTTGGCCGCCGCCTTCGCTTCCTTCGGTTTTTTCGATTTACTCATTTCGAGCTGGTCTTCAGCCTTCGATCTTGGAGAAATCGGCCACGCTTAAGGTCGCACTGCGAATTTGCGCCAGCAGCTTCAAGCGGTTCTCGCGCAGTTTGGCGTCGTCCGCATTGACCGTGACGTGGTCGAAAAAGGCATCCACAGGCAGCCGCAGCTTTGCCAGAACCGCCATGGCGCCAGCAAAATCTTCACGCTCCAGCGCCTTTGTAAGCGTTTCTTTGCTCTCGCCGATCGCCTTGGCAAGCGCCTTTTCCTCTTTGTCCTTGAGAAGCTTGGTCTCCAGCGCGCCATCATAGGCGCGTTTGTCCTTCTTCTCCTCGATGCGCAGGATATTCTGCGCCCGCTTGACGCCGGCCAAAAGGTTGACGCCATCGTCGCTCTCAAGAAAGGCGCCAAGCGCTTCGACCCGCTTGACGACCAACAGCAAATCATCCTGGTTGCCCAAGGAAAACACCGCGTCGATCAGGTCGTGACGCGCGCCGCGATCGCGCAAATAGACCTTGAGGCGATCGGCAAAGAAAGCCAGCAGCTCGGCGTTGACGTCGTATGCATCGGTCCAATTCTCTGAGACAACGTCCTCGCCGATGTCGCGATAGACTTCGGCGGTGCGCGTGAACCAATGCGCCAAACCAATACGCAAGTCGTTTTCGAGAACGATGCGAATGATGCCCAGCGCCGCGCGCCGCAGCGCATAAGGGTCGCGCGATCCCGTCGGCCTCTCGTCGATACCAAAAAAGCCGACAAGACTATAAAGCTTGTCCCCCAGGGCGGCGACGATGGCCGTGGCCTGGTTTGGCACCGCATCCGATGGCCCTTGCGGCGCATAATGTTGCGCTATGGCCTGGCCGACGGCTTCATCCAGGCCGTCATTCCGGGCGTAATAACCGCCCATGACGCCTTGCAGGTCGGGAAACTCTCCGACCATCTCGCTCACCAGATCGGCTTTGGAGAGCAGGGCCGCCTGTTCGCATTTGCTTTTATTTGCGCCCGGCACGACCTCGGACAAATCCATGGCCAGCCGCGCGACCGCGTGTGACTTATCGTGGACCGAGCCAAGTTTAGCGTGGAAAATCAGATCATTAAGCCGGGGCAAGCGGCTTTCCAGCGACGACTTCAGGTCCTGGTCCCAGAAGAAACGCGCATCGGCGAGGCGCGCCCTAATCACCCGCTCATTGCCGGCGATGATGGCGCTGCCGCCATCTTCGGCGATCAGATTCGAGACCAGAATGAATCTATTGACGAGCTTGGACGTCTTTGGGTCGCGCAGCGAAAAGCATTTTTGATGCGCTTTCATCGAAGTGATCAACACTTCGGCCGGCACGTCGAGATAGGCTTCGTCGAACGCCCCCATTAGCACCACCGGCCACTCGACAAGCCCGGCGTTTTCATTCAGCAGCCCGTCGTCTTCCACCAATTCGAGATCGGCTTCACTTGCTGCACGGCGAGCGTGCTCGATGATGATCTGGCGGCGCGCATGGGGATCGAGCACCACATGGGCTGCCTTGAGTTTCGCCAGATAATCCTGAAGGCCCGTGATCTCGATCGGCTCCGGCGCCATGAACCGATGACCCAACGTGGTGTTCCCGCTTTCGATTCCCTCGACCTCGAAGGCGACGATTTCTCCGTCCAACAAACACAGGATCCCATGCATCGGCCGCACCCAGCGAAGCCGTCCGCTGCCCCATCGCATGGATTTTGGCCAGGGAAAGCGCCGTATCACCTCGGGCACGACCTCGGCAATCACGTCGGAGGTTTGCCGGCCCTGGCGCTCGATTCGCGCCAGATAAAAATCGCCCTTCTTGGGATCGGCGACGATCTCAGCCTGATCCAAGCTCTTAAGCCCCGCAGCGCGTAAAAAACCCTCAATCGCCTTATCGGGCGCGCCGAGGCGCGGTCCCTTGCGCTCCTCGCTGACATCGGCCGAACGCTCAGGCAGCCCCGTGAGGCCCAGCATCAGCCGACGCGGCGTAGCAAAGGCGGCAGCATCCGTGGGCGCCAAGCCCGCTTCAGCCAGACCCTCGCCGACCAGGCGTTGGAGATCGCCTGCGGCGCGTTCCTGCAGGCCGGCGGGAATCTCTTCACAAAAGAGTTCAAGCAACAGCTCAGCCATGGCCGCCACCAGCCGTCTTCAACCAAGCCCCGCAACAGGCCTTGGCCAGATCGCGCACGCGCAGAATGTAGGCCTGACGCTCGGTCACCGATATGACGCCGCGGGCATCGAGCAGATTGAAAATGTGGCTCGCCTTGATGCATTGATCGTAGGCCGGCAACACCATCACATGGCGCTCGCCTTCATCGCCGGCCTCGAGCAAGGCTTTGCATTCGTCTTCGGCGTCGGCGAAATGCCGTAGCAGCATGTCCGTGTTTGCGTGCTCGAAATTGAACCTCGAATACTCCTGCTCGGCCTGCCGGAAGACATCTCCATAGGCCACTTTTTCTTCACCCTCGCCGCCGTTGAAGTTGAGGTCGTAGACGTTATCGACCCCCTGCACATACATGGCGAGCCGCTCGAGGCCGTAGGTCAGTTCGCCCGTCACCGGATCGCAGTCGAAGCCGCCAACCTGCTGGAAATAAGTAAACTGCGAGACCTCCATGCCATCGCACCAGACCTCCCAGCCCAATCCCAAGGCGCCAAGTGTCGGGCTTTCCCAGTCGTCTTCTACGAAGCGAACGTCGTGATTCTTTGCATCGATGCCGATGGCGGAGAGACTATCGAGATAAAGCTGCTGGATGTCGCTTGGCGATGGCTTCAATGCCACCTGGAACTGATAGTAGTGCTGAAGCCGGTTGGGATTGTCGCCGTAGCGTCCGTCGCTCGGCCGGCGCGATGGCTGAACATAGGCCGCCTTCCAGGGCCTTGGACCGAGCGCCCGCAGCGTCGTGGCGGGATGAAACGTACCGGCGCCCACTTCCATGTCATAGGGCTGCAAGATCACACAGCCGAAGTCGGCCCAGTAATGCTGCAGCACCAAAATCAGATCCTGAAAGGATGTGTCCGGCCGAAGGCGCGCTGGCGCGGATTTTTGAGTCATGGCGTGAGCCCCGAATGACGCCCTGCGCGACAAACGCGTTTGGAACCTAGTCGCGGGTCAGATCGCGGTCAAGCAAGGCTGCGTGACCTCGTCGCATCCGCCATTCAGCGCGCCCGTCCCCCGCCCGCCGGGCGGTATACGCCCGTCTCGGGATCGCGCTCGAGGGTTGGACCTTCACTCCGCTCGCGCCCCTTGAGCGATGCCTCTGCTTCACGCAAGGCCGCGGCAACGCGCTTGGTCTCGCGCCTATAGATGCGATAGCCCGCGACCAGGCCGGCGCCAGCCAGTGCCAGAATGAAAAGATGGGGCATTACCTGGTCCTTGGATCGGCCTGCCGCTCACGGCCCTAGAAGCCGAAGCGCGACCACAGAGCCCGGGTTTCGATCGCCGAAATGATTTGATCTGCCAGACCGGGGGCCGACAAATCGATCTGCGTCAAATCCGCTGCGCGCAGCGAATCCACGCCATAGGTCCGGCGGCGGAACAATGACCGCTCGGGAGCGACCAGACGCATCCGCACGCGCTTGCCGAACTTCTCGCGCATCTTCGAGCGGATGTCGGCCAAGCCATCGATCAGGCCGAGCTCGACCGCCTTCGCACCGGACCAGAACTCGCCGGTAAAGAGCTCATCGCCCGCCTCGGAGATCCGCTCGCCGCGGCGCCCTTTGACGAGATCGATGAAGTTCTTGTGGATGTCCTTTTGGATCGCCTTGATGCGCTTCACGTCATCTGGATTTTCCGGCTTGAAGGCGTCCAGGGTCATTTTGTATTTGCCCGAGGTATGGACACGGCGCTCGACGCCAATCTTGTCGATCGCCTTGTCGAATCCGAAGCCGGATGAAATGACGCCGATCGATCCAACGATGGAGCTGGGATCGGCATAGATTTCATCGCCCGCAAGCGCCAGCAAATAGCCGCCCGAGGCCGCCACGTCCTCGGCAAAAACGTAAACGGGCAGCTTCTTTTCGTCGGCCAATTCGCGAATCCGGTTGAAAATCAGCGTTGATTGAACCGGTGAACCGCCCGGCGAATTGATCTGGATCGCAACCGCTTTGGCGCCCCGCACCGAAAAAGCGCGTTGGATCGCCAATGCGGTGGTCGCCAACGAAAGACCAGGTCGTAGCGGTGTCGCCACGCCAATCGGTCCACTGAAGCGCAAAACCGGAACAACCGGCCCGGGCGGCTGCATCTTACCCGGCAGCCAGCTCGTCAGGCGGACAAAGCTGTCCATCGCGTTTTGCCTGGCCGGCCGGTCTTCTTGATCCGTCGCATCGTCGTGCTTGTCGTTGTCGGGAGAATTATGTGTCATGGAGAAAAGATAGGCCCGCGGCGCATAAAATCAAGCATGCTCAACGACATGTCGAAGGCACTAAGCCGAAAGATCAATGCCGGCGCCTTCGCGTAGCACACGCTCGGCTTCACGCGTATAACGCCCCTTTTCGTCGTGCAGCACCATGCCCGATTCTATCCTGAACGGCGCCCGGCTGCCCTTGATGCCCTGCACGATGATGCGGCCGGCCGGTTCGCCGCTATGGGGGTAGAGAGGAAATACGGTGATTCCGCCAAAACGCCCTTCCAGCTGGGCGAGCAGGCTGGGCAGCGCATCGGCGCGGTGGATCAAAGTCAGTGAACCGTGCGGGGCCGCCATGGCTGTGAGGAACCTGATCCAGCGGTCGAGCGCACCGGCCTTGGCCATATGCGCCCTGGTCTTGGCCGGCAGCTGCGATTCACGCGCGCTGCCCTCGGTGTGGAACGGTGGATTGGCGGCGACATGATCGAAGCTTTCGAGCACCAGCCCCTGGGCTTCGAGCCGGCTGCGGGGGGCATCCGTATCGCCTTCGATAAAGCGAACACGCTCGGAAAGATGATTGATTTCGGCGTTGCGCTGCGCCAACTGGCAAAGCGCGCCCTGCAGTTCAATGCCTGTCACGCGCAGATCTGACATGCGTCTGGCGAGCGCCAGCGCGACCACGCCACAGCCTGTGCCTGCTTCCAAAACGCTTTCGCTCCGGCCGCTGCGTATCGGCACCGCTGCGGCCAGAAATAAGGCGTCAATGCCCGTGCGCGGACCAGATCTTGGTTGGTGTATTTTGAGCCGCCCGTCCAAAAACGCGTCGCAGGTTGCATCCCCCGCGTCGTCGCCGCCAACCAGCCTTTCAGGCGCTTTCGCGCGTTTGCCCGGTAACCTCATTAAGGCCTGCCTCAGCCAATACGCGGCGCGCACTGTTCCAATCGTCCAGCGAGACGAGCATCCGGCGCGGCAAGATGCCAATCGATCCCTCAACGATACTCATATTTGCGTCCGCCACCACGTGAGCGACGCCGGCCTCGTTGAAGAGCGACTCGACAAACGACAGCAAAACAGCGTCGTTGCTACAAAACAGTTCTTTCATAATTGGCTTTTCAACGCTGAAATCGCTACCAGTGCCGTGGTGCCATGTTTCGTGCTTCACGAGCCGCCCATCAGGCTAGCAGCTTGACGCTGGCACGGCACCTCCGAATATACTGGTGCCAAGATGAGATTTCATTGGAGGTAGATGTGGGCGTTGTCGTTCCACTGACAGATGCTTCAAGCGCGCAGGCCAGCCTGAAACCGCTGCAGGATCTGATCGTCGACGATATGGCGAGCGTCAACCGGGTTATCCTGGAGAAGGCCGCATCCGAGGTCGACATGATACCCGAGCTCGCCCGCCATCTGATTGAATCAGGTGGCAAGCGCCTGCGCCCGATGCTGACATTGGCGACCGCCAAGATGTGCGGTTACGACGGCGACGGCCATATCTGGCTAGCCGCCAGCGTCGAGTTCATGCACACCGCGACGCTGCTGCACGACGACGTGGTCGACGAAAGCGACATGCGTCGCGGCAAATCGACAGCCCGCATCTTGTGGGGAAATCAGGCAAGCGTGCTTGTGGGCGACTATTTGCTGGGGCAAGCCTTCAAGATGATGGTCGATGTCGGCTCGCTCAGCGCGCTGCACATACTCTCCAATGCCGCGGCCGTGATCGCCGAGGGCGAGGTCGCCCAGCTGATCGCATCGAAAAATACCGCGACGACGGAAGACGAATACCTGACCGTCATCACAGGCAAAACCGCAGCCTTGTTCTCGGCCGCCGCCGAGGTGGGTGCGGTGATCGCGAAACAACCCAAGGCCGAGCAGGCTGCGCTGCGCTCCTACGGCAAGAATCTCGGGCTGGCCTTTCAACTGATCGACGACGCGCTCGATTATTCCGGCGAGATGGCCAAACTTGGCAAATCAGTCGGCGACGATTTCCGCGAAGGCAAGATTACGCTCCCCGTCGTGCTCTCCTTCCGCCGCGGTAACGAAGAGGAACGCGAATTTTGGCGGCGCACCTTGCAGGAGGGCGCAATTGGCAGCGACGATTTGGAAAAAGCCATCGCCTATATGGAAAAACACGGCGCGCTCGCAGACACCGTGGAGCGCGCACGCCACTACGGCGCCATCGCCAATGACGCGCTCGCCATCTTTCCCGACAGCGCCCACAAGAAGGCCCTGATGGAAGCCATCGCCTTTTGCATCAACCGCGCACACTAGGCAGGAACACCACGGCCCAGCGCCCCGTCCCCACACGCTCAGCCCAGCGTCGTCTCCGCAACCCACCAGTCGGGATTGAGGCCGATGTTCGCCGCCGCCATAGCGGCATGCCGCTTGTCGCAATAAAGTCCGACACAGGTTGGCCCGCTGCCAGAAAGCTGTACCAGCAGACAGCCCATGGTTTGCCGCATGGCCAGCTGCACGGCGGCAATGTCTGGAACAAGGCGGCAAGCTGTTTCCTGCAAATCGTTGCCGAGTGCGCCGGCATAGTCGACGACCTCCTGGAAACTGGCGAAGGCAACCGGCGCCTCGGGCGCCGAGACCTCGGCCGGCTCGTCCCAGGCCGCCGCATCCAACGCGCCGAAAACCTCGGCCGTGGCGAGCTTTACGCCTGGATTGACCAGCACCGCGGGAATTTGCGGAAAGCTCTCGAACGGCTTTACAAATTCGCCCACGCCCCACATCAGGGCGGCTTTGCTCTCCAGGCATACCGACACATCGGCGCCCAGCGAGCGCGCGAGTTCGAAATATTCGTCCTGCATTATTTCTTCGTCATTGAGGCGGCTGAGCAGCCGCAATGTCGCCGCCGCATCCGCCGAACCGCCGCCTATACCCGCAGAGACGGGAAGGCGCTTTTCCAGCCGGATGGCGCCGCTGCGGCGATCGGGATGGGAAAATCCGTAATATTCAACCGTCCGCGCCACGATGTTGCGCCCGTCGAGCCGACCGGCAAACGGACCCTCCACGTCGAGCGAAAAGGCATCGGCAGGCTCCAGCGTCAGACGGTCGCCGATACCGGCGAACGCCACCAAGCTCTCGATTTGATGATAACCATCGCCGCGGCGTCCAAGCACACGCAAGCCCAGATTGACTTTGGCCTTTGCCAGCTCGCTCAGTCGATCCATAGGCGATTATGGATTGTGCTGCGGGGCCGTTCGGCCGCGCAAACCGTTGGCGGCGAAGGACGAACGCAAATCGCGACCGCAATGACGCGACGGCGCGTCAATTGTCTTTCTTGGCATCGGCGTCGGGTACGCTCGCTTGCGCTTTGATCTGGCGAGGCACCTCGAGCCCATTAGCAAGCTTCTTCTTGATTTTCCGCTCTTCCTCGGGCTCCGGCTCCAGCGACAGGGCTTGGGTCCATTGATAGCGGGCCTCAAAGCGCCGGCCGACGCGCCAATACGCATCGCCCAGGTGGTCGTTGATGACGGAATCGTCGGGACTGAGTTCGGTGGCGCGCTCCAGATGCTCGACCGCCTCGGGGAAATTTCCGAGCCGGTAGTGCGCCCACCCCAAACTGTCGACAATGTAGCCGGCATTGGGATCGAGCTTCACCGCCTTGCGGATCAGCGCCATGGCATCCTTGAGATTGAGCCCCTTGTCGATCCAGGTGTAACCCAAATAGTTCAGCACGGGAGGTTGGGCTGGATCGAGTTCGAGCGATTTCTTGAAGTCGATTTCCGCCTTCTTCCATTGGTCGCTGCGCTCGTGGCAAATGCCCCGCGAGAAGAACAGTGCGGCGTGCTGCTTTTTGGCGACCTCCACCAATTTTACCGCGCGGTCGTAATAGGGCAGCGCCTCGCCGCAACGCTTATGCACCCGCAGGATATCGCCCAGCGCATCCAGCGGCCTGGTGTCGTCGCCCGCCTTATTGGCCAGCGCGTCCAGTATCGTCTTGGCGTCGTCGACGCGCTCCAACGAATTCAGGCTGAAGGCCTTTTTGATTTGAGATTCGAGCCAGGGCTGTGAGCCTTCGGGCACGGCGTCATAGGCCTTGATCGCCAGCTCGTGCTTGCCGCCCGATTGGTAGATTTCGCCAAGCGACACTTGAGCCAGCGTGAAATCGGTTGTCAGATAAAGCGCCATCTGCAGATAGATGGTGGCGATTTCAAAGCCTTCCTCGCCCGCCAATGCATCGCCGATGCCGTAGAACACCTCTGCGATGCCATCAGCCGGACTGGTGATAATCAACTCCGGCGTTTCGCCCCCGTCCAATTGCTTGAGCAAGGTGGCGGCACGCGCGCTGCGCGGCACGCGCTCCAGGTGCTTGCTGAGCACTTCGCGCGCCAAATTCAGATCGCCCTTGTGAGCCGCGTGGCTCGCATAGGCGATGGCCAAGCGCCCGGCCCGCGGGTTCTTCTCGAACGCCATCGCATAGGCTCGGCCAGCGACCTCGGGTTGGTCGGCAATATCGGCGATCAGCGCCTTGTGGTAGCGCCGATGATGCAATGTCCAGTCAGCCATGCTCGAGCTGTCGAGGGTCTTGAACGCGCTGTCGGGCTGGCCCTGGGCCAGCTCGATCCAGGCGCGCGCCAGGAGTCGCGTGAGATTGGAGATCGGCTCCTTGTCCGCTGCCGCCAGGTGCGTTTTCGCATCGGCGAACTCGCCATCCTTGAAGGCACGCATGCCCAGCATGAACCGGGCCAAGCGATTGTTGGGCTCCCGGTCGACCAGGTCTTCGGCGAGCGCGATCGCCCGCGGCCAATCTGCAGCCGCAACCTCGAGCAAGAAAGCCTGCTCCAGAATCACCGCGTTTTTAGGGTCTTCGGAAAGGGCCTTGCCGTAGTAATCGGCCGCCGTCGAGCTGTCGCGCTGACCACGTGCATAGCGTCCGGCCAGATAGTTGCCGAGCAGATTTCCCTTTATGCCGTACTGCTCGGTGATTGGCCGGACGTTCGAAAAGGCAGCCGTAAGTCCCGCGACCACGAGCACCAACACCAGTGCCTGACCCAAGCGTCTCAGCCGTATTTTTGATTTATCCATGACCGCGTATCGCTGCCCTACCAGTTCATAGGGTTTGCAAATCAAAGGACCCGCAAACTGACCTCTTTTGCATATTCCCGCAAGGGATAAAGACGGGACCCAAGCGGCTGTTGGTCCAGCTATCGAGCGCGCCGCATTCGAAACGTCTTATTCAGGCGTTTCTTAAAGACGGATCGACCCAGCACGTGTGGGCCACTCGCTTATACCGTATCAAGCCATCAGAGCAAGCGACGGCGTCTGACCGCCAAGGACCGCATGAAACACCCACCGGTCCACGTTGCCACCGGTCAAAATCAAAGCGACTTTGCGGCCGGCCATGGCCTCTGCTTCGCTCATCAGCGCCGCCAATGGTGCAGCGCCTGCGCCTTCGGCCAGATTGTGGGTATCTTCAAAATAGGCGCGCATGGCGGCCGCCACATCGTCGTCGCTCACTTCGACGATGCGATCCGCCCCGGCCCGTACCACCGCCAACGCCTCCGCCATCGGCACCCGGCAAGCCATGCCGTCGGCGAACGTATCGGCGCGCTCCGTCTCGACGACGCGGTCAGCCTTGAGGGAGAGCGCAAAGGCGTTTGCATGCGACGAGACGACGCCCACGATCTTCGTCTTCAGGCCCAAAAGATCGCGAGTGCGTATCAGGCCGCAGATCCCCGACCCCATTCCGATCGGCACATAGACCGTATCGAGATCGGGGGCGGCGCGGAACAGTTCCAGCGCGTAGGTCGCAACGCCCCTGACAAGCAGGTCGTGAAAGGCCGGAACGAAGTGGAGGCCCTGCTCGCGAGCCAAACGGTCGGCCTCGACCCGCGCCTCGTCGAAATCGCGGCCGTGCTCGATCAGATGGGCCCCCAGGGCGCGCATTGCGCGGTTCTTCTCGGAGCTGTTTCCGTCCGGCACCAGGATTGTCGCCTTGAGGCCGTAACGGCGGCAGGCGAACGGCAGGCTCTGTCCGTGATTGCCGCGGGTCGCGCTGATGATCCCCTCAACGGATCTCTCCGAGCGCATCAAATGATCCAAATAAGCCAGGCCGCCGCGCACCTTGAAGACGCCGATCGGCGTGTGGTTTTCGTGCTTGACCCACACCTCGCAGCCCGTGCGCTCTGCCAGCAGCGGCCAGCAAACCTCAGGTGTCGGAGACATCACCGAATGCACCAGTTCGGCTGTTTCCTCGAGTTCGGCAAGCTCGAACATTCTACGTCCTACATGTTGGGATAGTTGGGTCCACCGCCGCCTTCGGGCGTCGTCCAGGTGATGTTGCGCTCGGGATCCTTGATGTCGCACGTCTTGCAGTGGACGCAGTTCTGGGCGTTGATCACGAAACGCTTATTGCCCTCATCACCGTCATCGACCCACTCGTAGACACCTGCCGGACAGTAGCGCGCCGAGGGTCCGTCATAGACGTCTAGCTCGTCTTGCAGCTTCTTCTGGTCGGCCGCCTTGAGGTGGCATGGCTGATCCTCCTCGTGGTTGGTCGCCGACAAAAACACGGAAGAGAGCTTGTCGAAGGTGAGTGCGCCGTCGGGCTTGGGATAATCGATGGGCTGGCTTTGATCGGCGGGCTTAAGGCATTCGTCGTCGCGTTTGCCATGTGAAAGCGTGTGACGCAGGAAGGGCAAAAGCGTGTTGAGCCACATGTCGATCCCGCCCAGCATCACGCCAAGCCTTGTGCCAAAGCGTGACAAAAGCGGCTTGGTGTTGCGCACCGGCTTGAGGTCCTTGGCGATGGCGCTGTTGGCGAGTGCTTCGGGATAAGCCGTCAGCTCGGCGCCCGCCTCATCGGCCGCCAACGCCGCGACCACCGCCTCGCCCGCCATGATGCCGCTCGCCATGGCGTTATGCGATCCCTTGATGCGCGGCACGTTCATGAAGCCTGCCCCGCAGCCCGCCAGCAGCCCGCCCGGCACCACCAGCTTTGGGATCGATTGCCAGCCGCCCTCGGTGAGCGCCCGCGCGCCATAGGCGATGCGGCGTCCGCCTTCGAAAGTCGGTCGGAACTTGGGGTGGGTCTTGAAGCGTTGGAACTCCTCAAACGGCGAGAGATAGGGGTTCGCGTAGTTGAGATGAACGACAAAGCCGACAGAAACCAAGTTTTCGCCGAAATGATAGAGAAACGACCCCCCGCCGGTGCCATCATCCAATGGCCAGCCCATGGTGTGCTGCACCAGACCGGGCTGGTGCTTGTCGGCGCTTACCTCCCACAGCTCCTTTAGGCCGATGCCAAATTTCTGCGGCTGGCAGTCGCGATCGAGATCGAAGCGCGCGATCAACTGTTTTGTCAGCGAGCCGCGCGCGCCCTCCGCAAGGATCGTGTATTTGCCCCGCAGCTCCATGCCGGCCATATGACCGTCCTTGGGGTTACCATCGCGCCCCAGGCCCATCTCGCCGGTGGCCACGCCACAAAGCACGCCATCCTCGTCGATCAGCAATTCGCTCGCCGCAAATCCGGGATAGATCTCCACGCCCAATTCTTCGGCCTGCTGGGCGAGCCAGCGGCATAGATTGGCGAGGCTGGCTATGAAGTTGCCGTGGTTCTTCATCAAAGGCGGCATGAAAATGCCGAGAAAATTCAGCGCGCCACTCTCGGTCAGAAAATAGAACTTATCCGCCGTGACTGGCGTCTCCATCGGCGCGCCGCGTTCGCGCCAATCGGGAAACAACGCCTCCAATCCAGCAGGGTCGATCACCGCGCCAGAGAGTATATGAGCTCCGACCTCCGAGCCTTTTTCCAGCACCACGACCGAAACGTCACTGTCGTTTGACTGGGCGAGTTGCTTAATTTTTATCGCTGCTGCGAGCCCCGCCGGACCGGCGCCGATGATGACAACATCGAAGTCCATCGATTCGCGCTCGGCCATATCTGGCACCCCTGTATGACGGTCCGCTACGCTGAAGCCTGTGGATAGACTGGCGTGGCGCACGACGTCAATTGCTTCGCCCCGCCGATGGCCTGTGTTAAATGCTGGTTCAGCGTCATCGGACCCGCAGCCGCCATGTCACCGCAACAGCCGAGCACCCCAGCTGACTTACTTGCCTGGTACATCGCCATGGGTGTCGATGCTGCCGTCGCCGGCGAGCCCGCCAACTGGTTCGCGCGCGCCGCAGCACCCGTTGGGGCCAGCGAGCGGCGCAAGCCCGTGCCCCCTCCCCCCCAGCCTGCCCCACGGCCTGCTCAAGGGTCTGGCGCACGGCCTCGCCCGCGCTTTGAGGCCGAGACCGACTCGCGCGCCAGCGCCGAGGCGCACGCCGGGGCCTCGCAAGCAGCAAGCCTCGATGAGCTGCGTGAGTGTCTGCAAGCTTTCGATGGATGTCCCCTCAAGGCAACCGCCAAGAATCTGTGTTTCTCCCGCGGCTCGCCCAGTGCGCGGCTGATGTTGATCGGCGAGGGCCCGGGACGTGACGAAGACTTGCAGGGACAGCCCTTCGTCGGGCGCGCCGGCCAATTGCTCGACAAGATGCTGGCGGCGATCGATCTCGGCGAAGACGACGTTTACATCGCCAACATCGTTTATTGGCGCCCGCCTGGAAACCGCACGCCAACGCCCCAGGAGGTGCTGGCGTGCGCGCCCTTCCTTGAGCGCCAAATCGAACTGGTCGATCCCGACATTCTGGTCTTTCTGGGCGGCGCGGCGGCCAAACAGATGTTCGATACGAGCGAGGGCATCATGCGGCTGCGCGGCAAATGGCGAACCCTCAAGGCAGGCGGCCGCGAACGCCGCGCCATCGCCACGCTGCATCCAGCCTACCTGCTGCGCAACCCGTCGGCCAAGCGTCTTGCCTGGCGCGATCTGCTGGAAATAGGGGCCGCGCTTGACGACTGAGATAGCCGTTCCAGTGGAGCCCATCGGCGCGCTATCATGAGAACGGCGCGCCCGCGGGCGCGCCGTGGTTGCAACGTTTGCGTATGAGGTCGCCCATGTCGCGCATCGATGAAAGCATTCCCTTTATTCCCGTCCGCATCGCGATCTTCACGGTCTCCGACACGCGCACCATCAAGGAAGACAAATCCGGCACCCTGCTGGCCGAGATGCTGACCCAGTCCGGCCACGAGCTCGCCGAGCACGCCATTGAGAAGGACGACATCGGCGCCCTGCAAGCCAAGGTGAAGGGATGGATCGCCGACGCCAATGTCGATGTCGTTATCACCACCGGCGGCACCGGCTTCACCGGACGCGACGTGACGCCCGAGGCGATGAAGCCGCTGTTCGAGAAGGAGATCGACGGCTTTTCGACCGCCTTTCACATGCTGAGTTTCGAGAAAGTCGGCACTTCGACGGTCCAGTCGCGGGCTTGCGGCGGCGTGGCGAACGGCACTTATATATTTTGCGTGCCAGGCTCGCCCGGCGCCTGCAAGGACGCCTGGAACGGCATCCTCAAATACCAGCTCGATATCCGCCACCGGCCATGCAATTTCGTCGAGATTATGCCGCGTCTGCTCGAACACCTCGAAAATGCCGGCTGAGCGCCGGTGATGCCGGTCTAGGCAATCATCCGCGCCGAGGCGGCCCGCAGCTTGTCGTAGGCCCGCCCGTCATCGACATCGGCCAGTTGATCAACCAGTCCGACGCGGTGTCCCATCAGCCTCGATAGCGTGTCCGACATGGTCTCGTCGCTCGACCAGCGCACGCCTGAGAACGGGTCGAGGCGCCGCGCGCCCGCCCGCAGACCGATCAGCCAATAACCGCCGTCACCCGCTGGTCCCAGAACGGCGTCGTGCCGGCCCAGTTCGTCGAACGCGCGGGCGATATGCCGGGGCGCCAGCGCCGGAATATCGCTGCCAACAATGACGACCGGGCCAGGCGGCATGGCCGCCATCAGGTGCCCCATGCGCGCGCCCAGACCGCCCGGTCCCTGCCAACAGCGCAGCGCATGGCCTGGCCACAACGTGCTCGCAATGCTGGCATCTGGCGTCACCGCAAGCACGGTCCGCCAACGCGGGTCCGCGCCCAGGCGCCCAAGCACATGTCTCAATGTCGTGCGGTAGAACGCCGTGGCCCGCACCCAGCCGATATCGCGCGCAAGGCGCGACTTGACCCGGCCGAGGCGGGGCTCCTTGGCCATCACCACCAGCCAGCGGCCCGGACCCTCAACCATACAACCGGAGCAGTGTCTTTGCGGGCACGCGCAAATAGAACAGCGAGACGCAGGCAAAATTGCGCAGCGATCGCGAGATATAACCGTCGCGCTTGTATCGCACCGCGCTGGTGACCGCAGCTGAGCGCAGCATCACCAGCTGTTTGCGCCCCAATCGGCGCACCAAATCGACGTCCTCCATGAAGGGCAGCGGGCTGTAACCGCCGAGCGCCGTATAGAGCCGGCGCGGGATCAGCAAACCTTGGTCGCCATAAGGGAAACGCAAAAAAGCGCATCGCATGCCGACACCCATTTCCAACAGGCGGGGTTTGGCGCCGTAGTCGTCGAGCGCAAACCGGAAGGCGGCTGCCGCCAGCGGCCGTTCGCCCGAATCGACCCGCTCGATGAAGGCCGCGGCCTCTTGATCCCATCCCGGCTCCAGCATCGTATCGGCGTGCAGAAACAGCAACCAATCGAATCGCGCTTGGTCCGCACCGGCGGCAAGCTGGATGCCGCGGCCCTTTGGGGACTGGATGAACTGGGCGCCTGCCACATCGGCGATCGTCGCAGTGCCGTCGCGCGAACCGCCGTCGGCGATGATGACTTCGCGCACAAGCCCCTTCACCGTCGCTGGAACCAGCGCCGCCAAAGTGGTGCTCAGTCCCGCTTCTGCGTTGAGCGTTGGGATCACGACCGAAATCATCGGCGCGATCATAGCGTTTCGCGGCCCGCCAACAAGCAACCCGTGACGTTGAAGATCATAATGTTCTTGATATGTTCTCTTTCTGGAGTTATTCTCTGAGCCATGTCCAGCTCCTCCCCAAGCCCCCAGCCGCTGCCCGGCCCAGTCCGGCCCGAAGCAGGCGGCATCGACGAACAACGCCGCCGTGGGCGCGGCGCGGTCTCGAACCGCTCGGGCCGGTTCGAGACCTTCGTCTCCTTTGCCAGCGACGACGGTTGGGGGACGCTGGACGAACTGGACGCCTTTAAAACGCAAGTCATGATCGACCGGCCCGCCAAGATCATCTCGCGCAACACATCGCCCGATATCAAGTTCGACCGCTCCATCAACCCATATCGTGGTTGCGAGCACGGCTGCGTCTATTGTTATGCAAGGCCGACACATACCTATTTGGGGCTGTCGGCCGGCCTCGATTTCGAGAGCAAGCTGTTCGTCAAAGAGAACGCCGCCAAGCTGCTGGAGAAGGAATTGGCCGCCGAGGGCTACCAGCCCCAAACCATCGCGCTTGGTGCCAACACCGATATTTATCAACCGATCGAACGTCAATACCGCCTGACACGCAGCCTGCTCGAAGTGCTGGATCGCACCAACCACCCTGTCTCGCTTATCACCAAGTCGGCCTCGATCGTGCGCGACATCGATATTCTGAGCTCGATGGCCCAGCGAGGCTTGGTGAAGGCCGCCCTTTCGATAACCACGCTGGACCGCAAGCTTGCCCGCACGATGGAGCCGCGCGCCAGCACGCCCGAAAAACGGCTCGAGGCGCTGAGGCTGCTGAGCGAAGCCGGCGTGCCCACCGTTGTCGTCGTGGCGCCCATCATCCCAGCCCTCAACGATGCCGAGATCGAGACCATCCTGAAGCGCGCCAAGGCGGCCGGTGCGCGTGAAGCAGGCTACGTCGTGCTGCGGCTGCCCCATGAATTGCGCGGGCTTTTCCGCGAATGGCTGCGTACCCATTATCCCGACCGTGAAGCCCACGTCTTCTCGCTGCTGCGCTCCATGCGCGGCGGCAAGGAGAACGATACCACATGGGAACGCCGCATGCGGGGTTCGGGCCCCTACGCCTGGCAGATCGGCCGGCGCTTCGAGATCGCGGCCAATCGACTGAACCTGAACGAGAACAGTTTCAAATTGCGCATCGATTTGTTCAGTCCACCCGTCGGGCAAGGCCAACAAATGAAACTGCTGTAAGCGCTGCAATATTGTCCGAATCGGACGCAGGCGGCATGCTGGAGCCATGGCGCGCGCACGACATTTGGACGATTTGCCTGACTTTGCCCTCGAGGTCGCGCTTGGCGGGACCGTCGCCGGCATCGACGAGGCCGGCCGTGGGCCGTGGGCGGGTCCGGTTGTGGCGGCAGCGGTCGTGCTCGATGTGCGGGCTATTCCAAACGGACTGGATGATTCCAAGCGCTTGAGCGCTGCCGCGCGTGCGCGCCTTTACGACGAGATCATGGATGGGCATCAGGTTGGAGTGGGCATTGGCGAGGTCGCCCGCATCGACCGTGACAACATCTTGCAAGCAACCTTGTGGTCAATGGGGTGTGCGCTCGATGAATTGCTGTGCGTGCCGTCGGCCGCGCTGGTGGACGGCAACCGTGCGCCACAGCTCTCCTGCCCCTGCCAAACGGTGATCGGCGGCGACCGTCGCTCGCTCTCGATCGCGGCCGCTTCCATCATCGCCAAGGTCACCCGCGACCGAATGATGGAAGACCTCGCCCGCCTGCACCCGGCCTATGGCTGGGACCGCAACAAAGGTTACGGCACCAAAATCCACGCCGAGGCGCTTGCCAGTCATGGCGTGACCCCGCACCACCGCCGCTCGTTCAAGCCCGTGGCGAAAGCGTTGGCGCGCGCCGCCGCCTGACCGCAAACCAGACTATTAAGCCAACCTTTACCCGTCGGCCCGCACCATAGGCCCCTTGATCCCTGTCGGTCCCAAAGGACCACTGGTGTTGCGTTAGGGGAACGGGTGAGATGAGTAAGCGTGAGACCCTTGAGCCATCGGCGCTCAATCGGGTGATCATCGGCGACTGTGTGAGTGCTTTGGCAAAACTGCCAGCCGGCAGCGTCGATCTGGTTTTTGCAGATCCACCCTACAATCTTCAGTTGGACGGCGCGCTGCTGCGCCCCAACAATTCGCGCGTCGAGGGCGTGGACAACGACTGGGACAAATTTTCCAACTTCGAGACCTACGATGCTTTCAGCCGCGATTGGCTGTCGGCGTGTCGCCGCGTCCTCAAACCCGACGGCGCGCTGTGGGTGATCGGCAGCTATCACAACATCTTCCGCGTCGGCTCCACCTTGCAGGATCTGGGATTTTGGATCTTGAACGACGTCATCTGGCGTAAGACCAACCCGATGCCCAACTTCCGCGGCCGACGCTTCACCAACGCTCACGAGACGCTGATCTGGGCCGCCCACAGTTCCGCCACGCGCTACACATTCAACTACGAGTCCATGAAGGCGTTCAACGACGACCTGCAGATGCGTTCGGACTGGCTGCTGCCCATCTGTTCGGGCGGCGAAAGGCTCAAACAGGGAGCCAAGAAAGCGCACCCGACCCAGAAGCCCGAAGGCCTGCTGCACCGCATTCTGCTGGCCACGAGTTCGCCGGGCGATGTGGTTCTCGATCCATTTTTCGGCACCGGCACGACGGGCGCGGTCGCCAAGCAGCTGGGCCGCAACTGGCTCGGCATCGAGCAGGACAAGGCCTATGGCGAAATTGCGCGCAAGCGCATCGCCTCTGTCACACCGCTTGATAGCAAGACCGTCTCGCCTGCGCCCAGCAAACGCGCGGCCCCGCGGGTGCCCTTCGGCACGCTGATCGAACTGGGCATCATCGCCGCAGGCGCAAAGATCTACGATCCCAAGGCCAAACACGCCGCCCTGGTCCGGGCCGATGGCACAATCGCGTGTGCCGGCGAGCGGGGCTCGATCCACAAGATCGGCGCCCGCGTCCAGGGCCTTGATGCCTGCAACGGTTGGACATTTTGGCACACCAAGCAGGGCGGCGACCTCGAGCCCATCGACACGCTGCGCGAAAAAGCGCGCGAACAGTTGGGCATGACCGCCAGCTAAGCGGCTTTTCGTTCGAGATGGTCGAGCGCGTGGGCCACAACCTTGCGCATCAGACTGGGCAGCGCCTCGCCGGCCAAATCGCGTCTTGCCACCCAGCGCCAGTCCTCCAGGCCATGCCCGATCATTGAACCCGCGCCGCCATTGAGCTCGAGGCAATAGACCGCGAGTTCGAGATGAAAATGCGTAAACGTGTGCCGCACTTGCCCCGGCAAAAGCCGCCAGGGGCCGGCAAACGGCGCACCGGAGTCCGACGCATCGGCATCCCGGTCTCCATCCCAGCCCGATGACGGCACCTCCATCATACCCCCCAACAGCCCCTTGTCGGGCCGCCGCCGCAGCAAAACGGCGCCATCGTACCGCAAGGCGAAATAGGCTTCTCCCGCCCGCCGCGGCTTTTCGCGCTTGGCCACGCGGTAAGGCAATTCGCCCGATAGCCCCACCGCCTGGCCGGCGCAAAGCTGGGCAATCGGACAATTTGCGCACGCCGGACGCTTTGGCGTACACACCGTGGCGCCCAGATCCATCATCGCTTGGGCGAAATCGCCCGGCCGCTGCCTTGGCGCAAGCTGCTCCGCGATCTGGCGTAGCAATCCCTTGGCGGCGGGCAACGGTGTGGTGACCTCAAACAGCCGCGCCAGCACACGCTCGACGTTTCCATCGACCACCGCGGCCTGCCGGCCGAAGGCGATTGCCGCAATGGCCGCGGCCGTATAGGGCCCCACACCTGGCAACTCCAGCAGGCCATCGAGGGTATCGGGGAAACGTCCAGCCATATCGCGCGCCACGATACGCGCGGCCTGGTGCATGTTTCTGGCGCGCGAATAGTAGCCGAGCCCTGCCCAAGCGCTCATCACCTCGTCGCGCCCGGCCAGCGCCAGCACATCGACGTTTGGCCAGCGCAACAGGAAATTCTGAAAGTACGGAATCGCCGCCTTGACCGTCGTCTGCTGCAACATGATTTCGCTGAGCCAAACGGCATAAGGATCGGCATGGGCGCCGGGTGCTGCCCTCCAGGGGAGATCGCGCCTTTCTGCGTCATACCAGGCAAGCAGCGCTTGCCCGATGGGTCGCGCCTTCTTGTTCAGTTTTTCCCCATCGTCCATGCCAAGCCTGCCATACTTGTCTCGTGGGGTGTATGCTAGGCTACTGAAGGCATTTGCGGAATGGTCGAGCAGCAAGAATGGCGGTAAACCGCGTCAAACCCATCGCGACGGGCGCCAAATCTCTGGGCGCACTAGCGCCCGGTGTAACCCGGGCAGCGTTTGCGGCCCATGGCTTTCCCGTCGCCGCCTTGATCAGCGACTGGCCGTCAATCGCTGGCCCCGACCTTGCGCCTTTCACCCAGCCCGAGCGGCTGGTCTGGCCGCCAAAAAATGCCTCGGCCCAGCAAAGTGGGCGCGGCGCAACCTTGCATCTGTGCGCCGATGGGCCGCGTGCGTTGGAGGTCCAACACGCGGCCCCGCAATTGATCGAGCGCCTCAACACCCATTTCGGCTACCGCGCGGTGACCCACATTCGCATCGTTCAATCCCCGGTCGCACGCCCTGCGCCCTCCCGCCGCGAAACAATGGGCGCAGACGCGTCACAGGAGGACGCACCCGCACTCGATGAGGTTGACGACGAGGGTCTGCGCGCAGCCTTGAGACGCCTCTCCAACCGCGTGAGTTAGCCCGAAATCGGGCACAAATGCCCAAACCCGTCTGCGCCGCAGGTGTCATATTTTGGTGAAGCCGACGCCCCAGCCTGTTAAAGGTCCCAAACAGATCAGTTGAAACCTTGGGAGCGAAGCCTTGAGCAAATCGAAAAAGTCAGCCGGCGGCGAGGGAAAATCCGGCCTGACGTTCATAATCCTGGGGGTTCTGGCGGTGATCATCGCTGCCGGTGCGGCTTATCTCTACATACCGTCGCAATCAGGCGAGGTGGTGGCCGGCGGCGTGATGGAGCCTGGACCGCTACCCGAATACGCGCTCGGCAGCGCCGATGCGCCGGTCACGATCATCGAATACGCCTCAATGACGTGCCACCACTGCGCCGACTTTCATAAGACGGTCTTGCCGAAGCTCAAACAGCAATACATCGACACCGGAAAGGTCCGTTATATTTTGCGGGAATTCCCTGGCGACCAGGTTGCCTTCTCAATTTCGGCCCTGGCGCGTTGCGCCGGCGAGCAGAAGTTTTACCCCTTCATCGACGCAGTCTTCTCCACCTATGACAACTGGGCCTGCGGCGACTGCGACACCAAGGGCGGCATCATGACGCTGTGGAAACAAGCCGGTAAGAGCGAAGCCGATTTCGACAAGTGTCTCGATCCGGAAGGCAACAAGACCGTGCTCGCCGGTATCAACGAGATTCGAAAAAAGGGCCTCGAAGAATACGGCGTCGATGTCACCCCGACCATCTTCGTCAACGGAAACAAGCTGACCGGCGGCTACACGATGGAAGAGCTCGAGAAGGCGATTAATCCGCTGCTTGGGGGCTGAGCGCGTCTGTGACCGGCGAAGAGTTGAGACCTATTGCGAGGGCGGCATGCTGAGCCGGCGCTTGTTTTCGAGAGGCTTGGCCACAGGAGCAGGTCTGTTGCTGACCGGCTGCGGCACGGGCTCTGGCGGACGCGAACCGCCCGAGGGCGCGCTGCTCGACCATGACGGCGTGCCCGTTCCAGCGGAACTCATGAAGGCCGGTCCCTTGGGCGATCGCTCCTTCGGCCGCGCCGAGGCGCCGGTGACGATCATCGAATACGCATCGTTGACCTGCCGCTATTGCCGCCAGTTTCACCTGTCAACCTACCCCAAGATCAAGCGCACCTATATCGACACCGGCAAGGTTCGCTACATCATCCGTGAGTTCCCGATCGGGCGCTCGGCCGCCGCCGCCGCCATCGTCAATCGCTGCGCGCCCGCCAAGTCCTATTTGCGCTATTACGACGCTTTCCTGGTCTCGCAAAAACAATGGGGCGGCCAAGAGGTCCGCAAAGACGCGATTTACAAGGTCGCGGCCAAGGCCGGAATGACGCGCGGCACATTTGACAAATGCATGACGAATCAAGCCATTATCGACGGACTGATGTGGGTGAAAGAGCGGGGGCGCAGATTTGGCGTGGCGGGAACGCCAACCTTTTTCATCAATGGCAAAAAAATACGTGGCGCGCTCACCTTCGATCAAATGAAGGCCTTGATTGAGCCGCAGATTACCTAGCCTCATATCGGTATGACCCAAAAAGGGTTTTTGCCACCAAACGCGTCTTTGGATTTGAGGGGAAACCGTTGAAAATCATACGCTTACGCGCCCTGGGCTTCAAGTCCTTTGTCGAGCCGACCGAGCTCCTCATCGAGCCCGGCCTGACGGGCGTGGTCGGTCCCAATGGCTGCGGTAAATCGAATTTGCTCGAGGCAATTCGCTGGGCGATGGGCGAAACGTCGTTCAAGAGCATGCGTGGCTCGGGCATGGACGACGTGATTTTCGCCGGCACGCAAAACCGCCCGGCCCGCAACATGGCCGAGGTGACGCTGTTTATCGACAACGCCGAGCGCAAGGCCCCTGCCGAATTCAACGACTCCGATGTTTTGGAAGTCACCCGCCGCATCGAGCGCGAGGCCGGTTCGGCTTTCAAGATCAACGGCAAAGACGTGCGCGCCCGCGATGTGCGCCTGCTGTTTGAAGACGCCGCAACCGGCGCGCGTTCGCCGGCGCTCGTGCGCCAAGGCCGCATCGGCGAAATCGTCAACGCCAAACCCCAAGAGCGGCGGCGTTTGCTCGAGGACGCTGCCGGCATCAGCGGTCTGCACAGCCGTCGACACGAGGCCGAGCTCCGGCTCAAAGCATCCCAGAGCAATCTCGAGCGCCTGTCCGATCTCGAAGGCCAGCTCGATCAGCAGCTCAAGAACCTCAACCGCCAAGCCCGCCAGGCCCGGCGCTACAAATCAATGTCTTCGAAAATCCTCGAAGCAGAAGCGCTCAAGCATCACATCGCTTGGACCGCCGCCTGCGAGGGCGTGACGGACGAAGAGCAGTCACTCCAGAACGCCCTGCGAGAAGTTGCCGAACTGACCAAGGCGGAATCCGAGGCCCTGCGTGCCCAGACCCAAGCCGCCGACGGCTTAGCGCCGCTGCGCGAAGAGGAAGCCAAGCGTGCCGCCGTACTCCAGCGTCTCAGTGTCGAACGCGACACATTGGAGCAGGAGGAAGCGCGTGCCTCCGCCAGGGTCGAGGAACTTGAAACGCGCATCGATCAATTGTCGCGCGATGCCGAACGCGAACGCGAGCTGATGGACGAAGCCAAGGAGACGCTGGCCTGCCTCGATGAAGAGGAAAAGACACTCGGCGCATCAGCCGAGGCGGGCGAGCGCGAGGCCGAAGCCCGCGCCAAGGCAAACGAACAGGAAGAAGTGCTGCGCCGCGCCGAAGCCGATCTGTCGCAGTCAACCAGTGAGTTGGCCGAGGCCCGGGCCGAACGCGAGCACGTCGAAGACAGGGTCGAGGAGGCACGCGGCCGCATCACCCGTCTTGAGACCAAGAGCAGCGATATTGCTGGCCAATTGGCGGCGCTGGAAGGCCCATCAACCGGCGCCACGTCCTTGGCAGACTTAGAGGCGGAGGTCGCCCGCCTTGCCGCTGATCTGCAGACGGCCGAGGCCCAGATGCCCGGCCGCGAAACAGCGCTGAACGATGCCCGCGAGGCCGAAGCAAAGGCCCGAGAGGCCGCGGCGCAAGCGAAATTGCAGCTTGAGCAACTCGAGACCGAGCGCCGTACATTGGAACGCATCGTGGCGGTAGACGGCGCTGAGACATGGTCGCCAATCCTCCAGAAGGTCCGCGTCGCGGCCGGTTTGGAGACGGCTGTGAGTGCGGCGTTGGGCGATGATTTGGACGCACCAGCAGATGCACGTGCGCCCGTCCATTGGTCGCTGAGCGGCGATGGATCGCAAGATCCCGCCCTGCCCGAGGGCGTCGAAGCACTGGCCCAACACGTCGATGCCCCGCCCGAATTAGCGCGCCGCCTGCGCCAAATCGGCCTGGTCGAGGAAGCCGATGGAATCCGCCTGCAAGGCGATCTCAAGCCCGGTCAACGGCTCGTCTCTCAGACAGGTGGCCTGTGGCGCTGGGACGGCTTCAGCGCCAGCGCGGAAGCCCCGAGCAGCGCCGCCAAGCGGCTCGCTGCCCGCAATCGATTATCTGAAATCGAACTGCAACTGACCGAGGCCCGTTCGCAGGCGGAGGGCGCGCAGCAAGCGCTGATCGCTGCCGCAGAGACCGCAGGCGAGGCCCAAACGGGCGCTCATGCGGCCCGCCAGGCTTGGAGTGGCGCGCAAGCAGCCTTGGGTCTTGCCAGAGACGCGCTCTCCAAAAGCGAACGCAACACCAAGGATCAAACCAAGCAGCTCGGCGCGCTTGGCGAGGCTGCCTCGCTCAACGATGAAGCGCTCGAAGAGGCGCGCCAGGCCCTAAGCGCTGCCGAACAGACGCTTGCGGAAACGGCGCCATACGACGAATTGGAAGAGACACTCGAGACACGCCGGGCGAGCCTCGACGAAGCACGGCGCGGCTACACCAGTGCCCGGGCCAGCTTTGAGACGCTTGAGCGCGAAGCGGACCTCGCCCGCACCCGGCTCGGCGCGATCGCCGGCGAACGCACGCGTCTGTCACAACGCATCGCCGGCTGTGAGACACAGATCGAATCTCTCTCAGAGCGCATTCAGGAGTCCCGCGAGGAGCTGGAGGGCTACCGCGACCTGCCCGGGCGCGTGGCCGAGCGGCGCAATAAGATCCTCGATGAAATCGCCACCGCGGAGCAGAGCCGCGACGAGGCGGCTGATGATTTGGCGCGCGCCGAGACCGAGCTGCAGGCTTGCGACCAAGCCCTGCGCAGTGCCCAGGGCGCTCTCGGCGATGCCCGCGAAACGCGCGCCCGCGTCGAGGCGCGCCTGGAAGCGGCCCGCGAACGACGCGCCGAGCAGGTCCGCCAGATCCGCGACGTCCTCGACTGCGCCGCGGAAACCTGCCTGGAGATAGCCGCCCTCAAGCCCGATGCAACGCTGCCCTCATTGGAAGACGTTGAAATCAAGCTTTCCCGCCTGAAGGCCGAACGCGAACGCTTGGGCGGTGTCAATCTGCGCGCCGAGGAGGAAGCAGAAACGCTGGCTGGCGAAATCACCGACCTTGCCAGCGAGCGCGAAGACCTCGACGAGGCCATCCAGCGCTTGCGCCAGGGCATCGCCAGCCTGAACCGCGAAGGCCGCAAGCGTTTATTGGAAGCCTTTGACGAAGTGAACACCCACTTCCAACAGCTGTTCGAGACGCTGTTTGGCGGCGGCAGCGCCGAGCTGCAACTTATCGAATCCGACGATCCCCTCGAATCCGGCCTCGAGATACTCGCCAAACCGCCCGGCAAGAAGCCTCAAGTGCTGACCTTGCTCTCAGGCGGTGAGAAGGCGCTGACCGCCATGGCGCTGATTTTCGCGGTGTTCCTCACCAACCCCTCGCCCATCTGCGTCTTGGACGAAGTGGATGCGCCCCTTGATGACGCCAATGTCGAGCGCTTCTGCAAGCTTATGGAGGGCATGCGCGACAAGACCGACACGCGCTTCCTGGTCATCACGCACCACCCCTACACCATGAGCCATGTCGACCGCTTGTTCGGCGTGACGATGGCCGAGCGCGGCATCAGCCAACTCGTTTCCGTCGATCTGGAGCAGGCCGAAGAATTCCGCGAAAGCGCCTGAGCCGATTTTGCCGCTCTGGCCGCTCTGGCCGCTCAAGTTGCTTGATAAATAATTCAATAAATTCAATTAGTTATAAGAATTTTTGCGTTCCTTGACACGGGTTGGGGCTCCTTCTATGTTGCGCGCGGCTTGGGGTCGGGCCGACAGACGATCGGCGCCCCTCCGCAAAGGCGTATCAATGGCCAAGTCCGCATCAGGGCGCGGCAAGCGTCCCCGCAATGACGCAGAGCCCACTGGGCGCGCGACACGGGACCGCCTCGACCGACTCGAAGCCCATCTCGAGGAGGCGCGCGGCAAACGCCCCGTGGCGGATGCCGGAACGGGCAGCGCGCGCGGCGCCGCGTTGGGGATGGCGATGCGTCTCGGGATCGAACTGGTGGCGGGCACCGTGGTTGGAGGATTCATCGGCTGGTGGCTCGATAAATGGCTCGGAACGACGCCTTTCCTTTTGCTCACTTTTTTCGTTCTGGGCACCGTGGCGGGTATTCTCAACGTCGTCCGCTCGGCCTATGACATTCAATCGAAATCCGATACGAACACCCCACCTAGCTGACGTGGTCCGCTGAAGCAAAGAGATCAAGATTCATGGCAAGCGAAGTTGCAGCAGAGGAAAACGGACACGGCGGCGGGGGCGGCATGCCCGATCCCATGCATCAGTTCGAAATCAAACGGCAGATCGAGCTCGACGTCTTCGGCATCGACGCCTCCTTCACCAATTCCTCGTTGTTCATGGTGATTGCCGCCATTCTGATCTGCAGCTTTTTGATTTTCTCGATGCGCGGCCGCGCGCTTGTTCCCGGTCGCATGCAGTCGCTGGCCGAATTGAGCTACGAATTCATCGCCTCGATGGTGCGCGACAATGTGGGCTCTGCCGGCCAGCGTTATTTCCCCTTCATCTTCACGCTCTTCATGTTCGTGCTGTTTTGCAACATGCTGGGCATGGTCCCCTATTCTTTCACCGTGACCAGCCACATCATCGTCACCTTCGCGCTGGCTTCCTTCATCTTTTTAGCCGTGACTTTGATTGCCTTCGCGCGTCACGGCGCCGGCTTTTTGCAATTTTTCGTACCCAAAGGCGTACCGGCCCTGTTGCTGCCGTTGCTCGTGGTTATCGAGCTCATTTCCTATCTGACGCGCCCCATCAGCCTTTCGGTGCGGCTTTTCGCCAACATGATGGCGGGCCACACCATGCTCAAAGTGTTCGGCAGCTTCGTTGTCGGGCTCGGCGTATTGGGTGGATGGGCGCCGCTTGCCTTCATGGTGGCCTTCACGGGTCTGGAAATTTTGGTTGCGTTTCTGCAGGCATATGTGTTTGCCATTCTGACCTGCATCTATCTTCACGACGCGTTGCACATGCATTAGCGCGCCCGGGCTCAAAGTTTTTCAATTCTCTAGGAGAGACACAATGGAAGTTGAAGCAGCAAAATTGATCGGTGCCGGTTTAGCCTCGATCGCATTGGTTGGCGCCGGTATCGGCATCGGCACCATTTTCGGAAACTATCTTTCGGGCGCCCTGCGCAACCCCTCTGCCGCCCAGGGCCAGTTCGCCAATCTTCTGTTGGGCTTCGCGCTCGCCGAAGCGACCGGACTTTTCGGCCTCGTCGTCGCGCTGATCATCCTCTTCGTCTTTTAGGGCGCAAAGGCTGAACCAAACACCACCCGCAAGCCCTCCAACAGCCACGCCGCACCGTCATGCCACAGCTGGAAATCGCCGATTTCGCACCGCAGCTCATTTGGCTCGCGATCACCTTTGCTTCGCTGTATCTGGTGATGGCAAGGATTGCGCTGCCGCGCATTGGCATGGTGATTGAGGAGCGCCGCGACCGAATCGCCAGCGACCTCGACCAAGCAGAGCAGCTCAAGCAAAAAACCGAAGAGGCGATCGCGACCTACGAGCAGGCGCTCGCCCAATCGCGCGCGAAAGCCCACGCTATCGCTCTGGAAACGCGCGAACAAATCGGTGCGGAGATGGAAACCGAACGCGTCCGGATCGACCGGCAATTGTCCGAACAAGCCGAGGCAGCCGAAGCGCGCATCTCCGCGGCAAAGGATGCCGCTCTGTCTCAAATAAAGGACGTCGCGGCGGAAACGACGCAAGAGATCGTCACCTCACTGATAGGCGGCAAAATCACCAAGCGCGATGTCGGCGGCGCCGTCACCAAAGCGCTCAGCGAGTAGGGGAGCAGAGCGATGTTGGCTGAACCGGAATTTTGGGTCGCAGTTGCTTTTTTCGGCTTCGTCGCGATCGTTCTCTATTATAAATTGCCGCGCCAGATCACTGCCGCACTCGACAAACGCGCCGAGTTGATTGCACACGAGCTCGACGAGGCAAGGCGGTTGCGCGAGGAAGCCCAGGCCATTCTGGCCGACTACGAGCGAAAGCAGCGCGACGCCGAGAAAGAAGCGAACGAGATCGTGGCCCTGGCCAAGCGCGAGGCCGAGATACTGGCTGAAGAGGCGCGCAAAAAATTCGAAGAATCTATTGACCGGCGCGCCAGCATGGCCCGCGACAAGATCGCCCGCGCCGAGGCTCAGGCGCTCGACGACGTGCGCACCAAGACGATAGAGGTGGCGATCGCGGCCGCCGAAACTCTGATCGACAAAAATTTAATGCCCGCCGCCGCGGCCAAGCTGGTCGACAAATCCATCACTGACCTCAAAGGCAAGCTCAACTGAGCACGCCCGCGCGAGCTATTCGGCCGCGTCGCGTTCAGCGCTTTTGTCGTGCCAGCGCAAAACCGGTTCACGAGCCGCCTGGGTTTCATCGAGCCGGCGCCGCGGTGCGTGACGCGGGGCGTCCTTGAAGCGCGCCATGTCTCCGCTCTTGGCCGACCGGGCCAGATCGCGCATCACCTCTATGAAACCATCCAGTTCCGCCTTCGACTCCGATTCAGTCGGCTCGACCAACATCGCGCCATGGGCCACCAGCGGGAAGTAAACGGTCATCGGGTGATAGCCCTCGTCGATCAACGCCTTGGCGAGGTCGTGCGTCGTGATCCCGCTCCCATTCAGGAACGTGTCGTCGAACAGCACCTCGTGCATGCAGGGCCGATCGCCAAAAGGTTGGCTCATCACGTCGCTGAGCGCCGCCCGCAGGTAATTGGCGTTCAGCACCGCATCCTCGCTCGCCTGACGCATGCCATCTGCGCCATGGCTCAACATGTAGGCCAGCGCCCGCACGAACATGCCCATCTGGCCGTGAAAGGCGGTCAGCCGCCCAAATGGCGTCTCCCCCCCCGCATCATCGCCGGTCTCCACCAAGTGGTAGGAATCGCTCCGCCGGACGACGAAGGGCACGGGCGCGAAGGGGGCAAGGGCCTGCGAAAACACCACTGGACCCGAGCCCGGCCCGCCACCGCCATGGGGCGTCGAAAACGTCTTATGCAGGTTGATATGCATGCAGTCGATGCCGAGATCTCCGGGCCGGACCTTGCCGACAATGGCGTTGAAATTCGCGCCATCGCAGTAGAAGTAGGCGCCCACCTCATGCACCGCCTCCGCTATCTCGATGATATCGCGCTCGAACAGGCCACAGGTGTTGGGATTGGTCAGCATGATGCCGGCGACGTCGTCTGAGATGGCCTCCCGAACCGCATCGACCGAGACGGTGCCGTCGTCGCGCGCCGGAAACGCCTTGACGCCGTAGCCCAGAAGCGCCGCCGTGGCCGGGTTCGTGCCGTGCGCGGATTCGGGCACCAGCACCAGGGATCGCTTTTCTCCCTTGGCCTCGTGCGCGGCACGGATTGCCGTCATGCCGCACAGTTCGCCATGGGCGCCGGCCTTGGGCGAGAGCGCTACGCTCGGCATGCCCGTCAATTCGCAAAGCCACGCCGCAAGCTGCGCCATCAGCTCGAGCGCGCCTTGCACGGTCGATTGGGGCTGCAGGGGATGGATGTCCGCAAAGCCCGGGAGCCGCGCCAGTTTCTCATTGAGCCGCGGGTTATGCTTCATGGTGCAAGAGCCAAGCGGATAGGTGCCCATGTCGATGGCGTAGTTTTTTTGACTGAGGCGTACATAATGGCGCATGGCCTGGGGCTCGGTCATGCCCGGCAGGCCGATCTCCTTTTGCCGCTCCAGCCCGCCCAATCGCGATGCGTTACCGGGAGGTTCCGGCAAATCGACGCCGCTGATTTGCCCCCGCCCGATTTCAAACAGCAACGGTTCCTCTATTTGAAGACCCGCATTGCCGCTGAAGGTGCGTTCGGCCCGCGCCTTGGGTTCCGGCGCCCTCTTGTCCCCGGCCTCTCCGCTCATGAACCAAGCACCTCCTCGAGACACGCCCGATAAGCCGCTCGGTCGGCATCCGTCGTGACTTCGGTCGCGGCCACGATGATGAGATCCTTGGCTACCTTCTGGCCGGGCATGAGTCTGGATGCCGGAACGCCGCCAAGCAGGCCCTTATCGGCAAGCCGGTCGATGATCCGGGCCGCGTCACCCGGCACGCGGATCGTGAATTCGTTGAACAAAGCAGGCGTCACGAGCTCGACCCCCGCCAGGCCCGCAAGGTCGTCTGCGAGCGCCACTGCTGCCGCGTGATTGAGCGCCGCCAACCGCCGCAGCCCCGCTTCGCCCAGCAGAGACAGGTGGATGGTAAACGCCAGCGCGCACAGCCCGGAATTCGTGCAGATGTTGCTGGTGGCGCGCTCGCGGCGGATGTGCTGTTCGCGCGTCGAGAGCGTCAGCACATATCCGCGCCGCCCCTCCGCGTCGGTCGTCTCGCCACAGATGCGCCCGGGCATCTGGCGTACATAGGCCTGCCGCGTGGCGAACAGGCCGACATAGGGCCCGCCGAAATTCAGACCGTTGCCGAGCGACTGGCCTTCGGCAACCACGATATCGGCACCCATGTCGCCGGGCGCGCGCAAGGCGCCAAGCGAGACGACTTCGGTGACCGCCACAACGAGCAATGCGCCCTTGGCGTGTGCGGCTTCCGCCAGCGCGGTCAAATCACGCACGCCGCCAAAGACGTCCGGCATTTGAACGACCACGCACGAGGTCTCTTCATCGATCGCCGATATCAAATCATCGTCTTCCGGCCCCTGCGGCAAAGTCAGCGCTTGGGCATCCGAATAGTGCGACAGGGTCTCGACGACGGCGCGGTAATGGGGGTGCAGGGAGCCCGAGATAACCGCGCGCTTTCGCTTGGTGAGGCGATGGGCCATAAGCACCGCTTCAGCGCATGCGGTTGAGCCGTCATACATCGAGGCATTGGCCACCTCCATGCCCGTCAAAAGCGCGACCTGGGTCTGAAACTCGAATAGGTATTGCAGCGTTCCCTGGGCGATTTCAGGCTGATAGGGCGTATAGGAGGTCAGAAATTCCGAGCGCTGGATCAAGTGATCGACGGTTGCCGGAACGTGATGCTTGTAGGCGCCTGCCCCGACGAAGAAGGGAACCTGCGAGGCGTTCAGATTTTTTTCCGCCATCGCCGCCATCTCGCGCTCGACCTCGAATTCGCTCTTGTGGCTGGGCAGGTCAAGAAGACCCGGCAGACGGACTGGTTGCGGCACGCTATCGAACAGCGCATCGATGTCGGAGACGCCGATTCGCGCCAGCATGGCTTCGCGATCGCCCGGCGTGAGCGGTAAATAGCGCATCAGGCCAAACCCTCGGCGAATGCGGCGTAGGCATCGGCATCCATCAGCTCCGCCAATTCGTCCGGCTCGGCCACCCTAAGCTTGAAGAACCATGCGCCGCCTTCTGCGTCTTCGTTGACCAGCGCCGGATTCTTATTGAGCTCGGTGTTCACCTCGACCACCTTGCCGCCGACCGGCGCATAGACCTCGGCCGCCGCCTTGACCGAATCGACCACCGCCGCCTCGTCGCCCTTGGCAAGGGTGCGGCCGACTTCGGGCAATTCCACAAAGACGATATCGCCCAGCTGTTCCTGGGCGTACTTAGTGATGCCGACCACGGCGACGTCGCCTTCCATGCGCACGTATTCATGGTCCTTGCTAAATATCATATCGCTCATCTTCGTGCCCTCATTCGGCTGCCTGTCTTCAATCGATCACGCCCGGTGGTAGCGGTGGGGTACAAAGGGAAGCTTGGCGACCGCCGCCGGCAATGCTTTGCCCCGCACCATCACTTCGATCGCCGTTCCGACCTTGCTGGAGGTCCGTTCGACGTATCCCATGGCAATGGGGCAACCAAGCGATGGCGCGAAGCCGCCACTGGTCACCCGGCCAATCGTCTTGCCGTCGGTGTCGATAATTTCGCTTCCCTCGCGGGCTGGAGCCCGTCCCTCGAAGCTGATGCCGACGCGCCGCCGCTCCGCACCGTTTTCAATCTCGCGCTGGATTCGCCCAGCCCCCGGAAACCCGCCTTCCACACGCCGGCGTTTTCCTATCGCCCAGACGAGCCCCGCCTCGATCGGCGAAATGGTCTCATCCAAATCGTGACCGTAAAGGCAGAGCCCCGCCTCCAGGCGCAGCGAATCGCGCGCACCAAGACCAATCGGTTCGACCTCGTCCCCAGCCAACAGCGCCCGCGCCAGCTCATCGGCCCGCTCGGCGCTGACCGAAATCTCGAACCCGTCCTCACCCGTATAGCCGGACCGGCTGATGTTGCAGTCGATACCGTCGAATTCGGCGCGCGTCGTCGTCATGAAATCGAGCGCATCGGCCATCGGCGCATGGCGCGCCAACACAGCCGCTGCCGCGGGTCCTTGCAATGCAAGCAGAGCGCGCTCGTCCGCCCTTCGCAGTTCTACCCCGTCCGGCAACCTTGTTTCCAAATGCCGGTAGTCGAGTGCCTTTCGATCGGCATTTACAACCAGCATCAGCATGCCGTCGTCGTGGGCCGCATGCGAGCGACTGACAATCAGGTCGTCAATGACACCGCCCTCTTCGTTCAGAAGAAAGCTGTATCGCATGGCGCCTGGTTGGAACTCGCGCAACGCGGCCGGCATGAGGGCCTCGAGCGCGCCGGCGCTGGCGGCGTGGTCGGAGCCAACGATAAAAGCCTGCCCCATATGGGAAACATCGAACAGCCCGGCCGCCGCGCGCGTATGGAGGTGTTCCTTGAGAATGCCCAGGGGATAGTTGACGGACATCTCGTAGCCGGCGAACGGCACCATCTTGGCGCCGAGCTCGACGTGCAAGGCATGCAGCGGCGTGCGCTTCAGGTCGTCCTGGTTGTGTTCCGCAGGCTGCCCGCCCATGGGCTTCAGGTCCCGTTCGATACAGTTTCGCGCGCCTCAAACCTACGTTTGAGACACGCCCCATCTGTCACGGAACCTGAGAGATTTATCCCGCGCGAGCAAAGCCGGCGGGCCTATCCCCTTCGGTGAGTCCGCGTCCTCGATCGCACGCAGACTGCTTTCCAGAGTGCCGTCCCCCCGCGGTCCGGTTGCCTGAGAGTTTCCGGGGCGGTTGCTCCTTCGGCGCCGGAATGATCCGGTCTCTCCCGCGGGGTTCACACGGTCATGTCGCCACCGCCAATGGCAGTGGCTGAGCGCATGATAGAAGCTCGAATGATCGAGTCAACAGACGTGCGCAGCGTCACGAAATTCCGTGGAAAACCGGTCCCTAACCCGTACCCGGCGCTTTGCGGTCGAAGGCAACGTAGAGCTGATATTGGGAGGCCGAAGTACCGCTTTGCAGCGCAAAGCTGACTTTGCCGACGGCCGAGAAATAGCCGACCAGCGTGCCCGGCATCACATTGACCGATACGGCGATCGCCTCACTTGAGATTATGTTGCGCGAGGCGTCGGTGACATGCACCCGCAAGGGCAGCGTAATCGTGCCGGGTTGGCCGCGCTGACCGAGCAACACTCGCCCGGCAAAACCGTATTTGACCGAGATTTTCTTGCGGCCAATGTCGCATTCGCGTGCGGTCTTGGTGAGCTCGCCGCGATACTTGATCGCCAATTGATCGCCAACCCGGCCTTTTTCGTAAAAGGTCAGCATGCGGTCGCGTTGCCACACCGAAAATCGGGGGCAATTCTGATCCCGCGCGGGCAAGTCGACCTGGGACGACGTGTCGTTTTTGGCGGCTTCAAGCAAGCGCTCTTCGCTGACCGACGTCGCCCAACTGCCGCGCTCGCCGCGCGAGCGAAAGGGCGAGGTGATTTGCGAAATGGCGCAGCCCGACAGCACGACTGCGATCAACGCGTAGACGCACACCAAACATGCACAACCGGCGGCAGTTGTCCTGCTGTCTTGCAACGGGCCCCCAACTCACAATTTTTGGCAGCCCACGCTTGCAAACATCTGTATGCTTGCACGGTGCCGCCTACCATTTATTTCTTGTTATTGCCCTGCGACAATGCTGACGACCCTATCCGGCAATCCCAGAGGCCGCAAGAACCATTTGCCATGTCTGATCGCCGGAAAACGCGTAATTTGAGATCAAGGTAAAATAGATTGTCTCAATCAAATCAATATGTTGAACGATCTCAGTCGGCGCTCGAGATTCTGTTGGCGGCGCCCCGCGGTTTCTGCGCCGGCGTCGACCGGGCCATTCAGATTGTCGAGTTGGCGCTGAAGACTTACGGCGCGCCCGTCTATGTGCGTCACGAGATCGTTCACAACCAATTCGTGGTCGACAGTTTGCGCGATAAGGGCGCTGTTTTCGTCGAGGAACTCGACGAAATCCCCGAAACGGATGCGCCGGTCATATTCTCGGCCCACGGCGTACCGAAATCGGTGCCAAAAAACGCCAAGGCGCGCAATTTCTTCTATCTCGACGCCACCTGCCCCCTGGTTTCCAAGGTGCATGTCGAGGCCGAACGCCATTTCGCCAAAGGCTTCGAAATCATTCTGATCGGTCACACCGGACATCCCGAAGTGATCGGCACTATGGGCCAATTGCCGGGCGGCGCGGTCCAGCTGATCGAAACGGCCGACCAGGCCCGCACCTTCGAGCCGAAGAACTCCAAATCACTGGCCTACATCACCCAAACCACCCTGTCGGTCGACGACACCGGCGAGATCGTCGCGATCTTGCGCGAGCGTTTTCCCGGCATCGTCGGACCGCACAAGGAAGACATCTGCTACGCGACCACCAACCGTCAGGCGGCAGTAAAGGCCATCGCCGCCAAATGCCAGGCTTTGATCGTGGTCGGCGCGCAGAACAGCTCGAACTCCAAGCGCTTGGTGGAGGTGGCCGAAAAAGCGGGCTGTCCGATGGCCCTGCTGCTCCAGCGCGCCACCGAAATTCCATGGGAGGCATTCGAAGGGATCGATACCCTCGGCATCACGGCGGGGGCCTCGGCGCCTGAAGTGCTGGTCGACGAAATCATCGCGGCCTTCGGCGCGCGCTTCGACATCGCCGTCTCAAGCATCGCCACAGCCGAGGAAAACGTCGCCTTCAAGCTGCCGCGCGAACTGATCGGGGCGGCGCGCGCCTGATATGGCCGTTTACACCCAAGTGAGTGACGAGGAATTGGCGCGCTTCGTGGCGAGCTACGGGCTCGGCGAACTCAAGTCCTACAAGGGCATCGCCGAGGGCGTGGAGAACACCAACTACCTGGTGAACACATCGTCGGGCCCTTTTATCCTGACCTTGTATGAGAAGCGCGTGGCGCAAAAGGATCTGCCGTTTTTCCTGGAATTGATGGATCATCTGGCGTCCTCCGGCATCAAGTGCCCCACGCCGCTGCGCGATCGCGAGGGACGCATGCTGCGCGATCTCGCCGGCCGACCCGCCGCCATAATCACCTTCCTTGACGGTCTTTGGGTGCGCCGTCCCCGAGTCGAGCATTGCGCCTTGCTGGGCCGGGCGCTGGCGGAATTCCACACGATCGGCCAAAATTACCGCGCCAAGCGCAAAAATTCGCTCTCGGTCGAGGGTTGGCGGCCGCTTTACGAGGCCTGCGGCGGCGACATCGATACCATCGCTCCGGGTCTTGCCCAAGAAATCGAAACCGAACTCACACATCTCGAGGCCAATTGGCCGACGGCGCTGCCCTCTGGCATCATCCACGCCGACCTGTTCCCCGATAACGTGTTTTTTCTGGGCTCCAAGGTTTCCGGCCTGATCGATTTCTATTTTGCCTGCAACGACATGCTCGCCTTCGATATCGCGATTTGCCTCAATGCATGGTGCTTCGAGCAAGACAACGCCTTCAACGTGACCAAGGCCCGGGCGTTGCTGGACGCCTATTCGAGCGGGCGCCCCTTGACTGCGGATGAACTCGAATTTCTGCCTCTGCTCGCCCGCGGCGCGGCCATGCGGTTTTTGCTGACGCGGGTTTACGATTGGCTCAACACCAGCGAGCACGCTCTAGTCGAGCGCAAAGACCCAATCGAATATCTGCGCAAATTGCGCTTCCACGCCCGGGTGACCTCCGTCGGCGAATATGGTTTGGAAAACGCCTGATGACGGAAGAAGCACAGTTGGTCGAGATTTTCACCGACGGCGCCTGTTCGGGCAATCCCGGGCCCGGCGGCTGGGGTGCGCTGCTCCGTTTCGGCGCCGACGAGAAGGAGCTCTGCGGCGGCGAAGCCCAAACCACCAACAACCGCATGGAGCTGCAGGCCGCTATCGAAGCCTTGAACGCGCTCAACCGGCCGGCCCGTGTCGAGCTGCACACTGACTCAAAGTATCTGCGCAGTGGCATCACCGAATGGATCGACAAGTGGAAGCGGAATGGCTGGCGCACCGCCAACCGCAAACCGGTCAAAAATGACGACCTCTGGCACGCGCTGGACGAGGTGCGCCAGCGCCACGACATCTCCTGGCACTGGGTCAAGGGTCACGCCGGTCACCCGGAAAACGAGCGCGCTGACGAACTGGCGCGCGCCGGAATGGCGCCTTACCTGTGATCTGGCATTGGGGATCGCGCTCGCGCTAAAGCGCCTTGAGCAGTTCCTCCGCACTCGACATGATGGCGCTGGCAGGCGCGTCCTCGACATTCAGGGCCGTCACCACGCCGTCATCAACCAGCATGGCGTAACGATGGGAGCGATCGCCGAGCCCTACGGCGCGCACGTCGAGCTCCATACCCGCCGCCCGGGTGAAGTCGCCATTGCCGTCTGCCAGGAACAGAATTTTGCCATCGGCGGCGCATTGCTCGGCCCACGCTTGCATAACGAAGACGTCGTTGACGGCGATGCAGGCCACCGTCTCGACGCCCTTGGCCTTGAACGCCTCGATCTCCCTCAAAAAACCCGGCAAATGCTGGGAATGGCATGTTGGCGTGAAGGCGCCGGGCACGGCAAACGCCGCCACTTTCTTGCCGCCGAAAACTTGGGCTGTTGTCACCGGCTCGGGTCCATCGGCGCCCATGGTGGTAAAGGTCGCCTCGGGCAAGCGCTCACCAACACTGATCGTCATAAACTTTCCTCCGGATTGAAAGGCTGGGACTTTGGAACGGCGAGCTTATAGGCTGGCCGATAGCGAGCCAAGGGGTGCCTCAGCAGGTGCGCAGCGCGCTCATTCGACCTTCCAAAGCGTCTCTGAAGCGCCCTCGTCGGAAACCAGCGTCAATTTGATCTCGCGGCCCTTGAGTTTGGGTGCCTCTGCGTCGTCACCGATCGCGATGGTGAAGCGAACGGACCCCTCGCCCGTCATCTCAGCGGTTTGGGGCGGCGGAAGATAGATGTCGTCGCCAGCCTCGGCGAAAAGATCCGCGCCTTTTGTTCCCTTTGGAAAATGTGCCTCGACGACAATGCTGGGCGCCGCACCCTTGAGTGTGGCCTTGGCGCACTCGATGCGAGGCGCGCCAGCGCCATCGCGCGGCACCATCGTCATGTGGCGCGCTATCTCCTTGGCGAAATCGGCCGAACCGCGCCCCCCGGCCGCCAGCCGCAGGTCGAGCTTCGCCTCGGCCGGCACACAGATATCCTTGCATATGGCGTAATCCAATTTGAGCTTGAGCTCGACCGCCTCGGCCTTGCTGTCGGGTACAATTTCGACTGGAAACACCACATCACCGGTGTACCCGATGGACGTTCCGGAACTGTCGCTGAAGCGGTGCGGGGCGGGCCAAAGCACCTTTGCGCTCTTCAGGTTTTGCGATCCCGACCAGTCAAAACTGGGCGGCAAACCTGAATCGCCGGGATTGCGCCAATAGGTCTTCCATCCCGGGTCCAATTTTATCTGGACTCCGGCGAGAATTTGAGTATCGCCCGTCTCGCCCGCGATCTGACCCGACAGCAACCGCGTCTGCGCATAGTGGCCCTTTGCCCATGGCGAGGCGCCGTCGGCCAAAGCCGGGTTGGCGGCCAGCGTAAGCAACGAGACAACCAGGATTTTAGCCACCTTTGATGTCATAGACCGCAAGTGAAATGCCATACGCATAGTCCAGTCTCGACGCCCCTCGCCCCTCTATAATTTAGGCTCAATGGCACACGGTTTCGATCCAACGCCACATACATCGAATCACGCTTGCGTGACCCAGCAGCAACAGGATAGCGAAAAGCTTGGACCAGTGTGTCCCCTAAAGCTTCACAACACGGCTGCTCTGGGTTTAATCTTTAGACCATGGGACGCATGATCAAAGAAGACATTCTCGACCCGGCGTGCAATTTTCTCGACGGCGCGCTGCTGATCGCAATGCCGGCCATGGCCGATCCGCGTTTCGAACGCTCGGTCATCTATCTGTGCGCCCATTCCGAAGACGGCGCCATGGGCATCATCGTCAACCAGCACGCCCCTCATATCAGTTTTGACGAGTTGCTCGAACAGCTCAATATCAATCCGCCCCAAGAACGCATCTCGATGCCCGTGATCAATCAGTCGATGGCCGTTCATATGGGCGGTCCGGTTGAAACGGGCCGAGGCTTCGTTTTGCACAGCTCGGATTATTATGCCGAAGACAGCACGCTTCCCATAGACGAGGGTGTTTGCCTCACCGCGACACTGGATATCCTGCGCGCCATCGCATACGGCAATGGGCCGAGTCAGGCGCTGCTTGCGTTGGGCTATGCCGGCTGGGCGCCCGGCCAGCTCGAAATCGAAATCAACGAAAATGGTTGGCTGCACTGCGCCTCTGATGCAGATCTGATTTTTGATCCAGACGTCGACGACAAGTACGAGCGCGCGCTGGCCAAGATCGGCATCAACCCTTCATTCTTAGTGAACGATTCCGGGCATGCCTAGCTTGGGGTGGTGACGGGCTTGGGCGCGGCGGGTTTGGCTGCCGCCGGTGCGGGCTTTGCGCGCGGCTGCGGCCTGGCGGCGGGCGGTGACTGCCTTGGTGTCGGCACCGGGGACTTCAGCATCGCCAATGTGCGCTCTGGCTCCGGTACAGCCGGCTGCGGCTTGGTTGGCTTGGTTTTCCGCTCAATTTTCGCCAACGCCTTCAACAACCGAACCACCTTCGTCTGCTCCTGAGGTTCGCCATAGAAGAAGCCCTGGCCATACTCGCACCCGATCAAACGCAGGTAAGCCGCATCTTTTTCCGTCTCTATTCCCTCGGCGACCACCACTTTGTCGAGCTCGTGCGAGAGCGCAATCACCGACTTCAGAATAACCGGTGACGAGCCGTTGAGCTCGCTTTGGCGCACGAAACTGCGGTCGACCTTGATCGCATCGATTGGGAAGCGTTGCAGATAACTGAGCGATGAGTAGCCGGTGCCGAAATCGTCGAGCGACAGGTGCGCACCGAGATTTTTCAGCATCGTCATATTCTCGATCGCCTGCTCGGGATTTTCCATCACAAGGCTCTCGGTAAATTCGAGCCACAACGTGCCCTTGGGCACAAGGTCGCTGGAGAGAACCAACCGAATCTGCTGGATCATGTCTTGCTTGAACAGCTGCCGGTTGGAAATGTTGATGCTGACAAACAGCGGGCCGTATTCGCTGCTATAGACACTGTGCCACTGGGAAGCGTTCTCGACGGCCTTCTGGACCACGTACGCGCCGAGCGCGCCCATCAGACCTGATTCTTCGGCGATGGGTATGAAATCGTCCGGATTGAGCCGGCCGTGCTTGGGATGGTCCCAGCGCATCAACGCCTCGAACCCCGCCACGCTTTCATCGCTCAAGCGCATAATTGGTTGGAACAAAACAACAATTTGTTCGCGCTCCAGCGCGCGCCGCAGATCGCTCTCGAGCGGCAGCCGGTCGTCTGTCTCATTCCGCATGTCGGCTTTGAAGATATCGATCCGGTCGGTGCCGGACCGCTTGGCTCGCAACATCGCTATCTCGGCTTCCTTCAGCAGATCCTCAGGCTGTGTCTGCTGGCCGTCATAGATGGCGATGCCGACGCTGCCGGTGAGGATCACCTCCTTGTCGGCGATCTTCATCGGCGTCCGCAGCGAACGGCACACCTGCTCGGCCATGGTGGCGATCTGGTGGGGATCGGTTTCCGAGACGATAAGGGCGGCAAACTGATCGCCCCCAATGCGCGCCAGCGTGTCTTGCGCCCTGAACTGGCGCGCCAAGCGACGCGCCACGGTCAACAACATGGTATCGCCGACGGTCAGCCCCAACGCCCGATTGACGTTCTTGAAGCGGTCGATATCGATATGCAAAACCGTTGGCCTATTGCCATCGCCCTGACGCGTTCGGGTCACGGCGCAGCCAAGCCGATCCAAGAACAACTCGCGGTTCGGCAAGCCGGTGAGGCTGTCGTGCACGGCGTCATGCAACAACCGCTCATGGGTGCGTTTGGAACCGGTCACGTCGCGCATCAGACCAACGCACCGCAGCGTCGGCGGTTGCTTGTATTCGACGCACTGGGCCCGGAGCTCATACCAAAGATAACTGCTGTCGCTGCGTCGCAGGCGCATCTCGGTATTGAGTTCGCCCCCTTTGTGCTCTTGCAGCGACCACAACAGCAAGCGCAATCGCTCGCGGTCGCTGGGATGCACGTGAACGAGCCATTCCTTCGACGACAGGTTGAGCGCGCCCTCCGCCAGGCCGAGCGCATCTTCAAGATCGGGGCTCACGGTAATTTCGTCGCGCTTCATATTCCAGTCCCACACATTGGCGCCCGATCCCTCCAGCGCGTGGGAGTGAAGCTGCAAGCGGTGGGACAATGCGCCGTAAATGGGTTCGCCGGACCGGAATGCGTATTGCGTCACCGTGAAGCCCAGCAGCACGATCAACAACACCAGCCCCGCCACCATGCCCGAGACGACGATCTCGCCTGAAAGTTGACCCGAAACGACCATCGCCGCGCCAAAGGTCCAGACCAGGAAAAGGATCCAAGTCGGGATCAGCGACAGGGCGCGCTCCTGGCCGCGCACGGCGAGAAAAACGATGAGGGGTGCAATCCCAAGAGCGGTAAAGGCGAAGGACGCCCGCGCCAAGCCCGACGCCAAACGGGGATCGAGCACCGCCAGACCGACCAGCGCCAACTGACCCAAAATCCACAGCCCAAACGCTATCTTGATGAAGGTGTGCCAGTAGTTGATGCGCAGAAATGTGTAGAGAAACAACACCAGGCTCGCCGCCAAAACCGCTTCCGTGCTCGCGCGGTACATCGCGGTCTCTTCGGTTCCGACCTGGAACAGCTTGCCCCAAAATCCAAAATCCACGCAGAACAGCGCGAGCGCGCTCCAAGCCACCAGCGCGGTGGCTGGAAAAATCGCCTTGTGGTTGGCCGCAACGATCGAGGTCAGGAAGATGGCGAGCAACCCGACGATGCCAAGCATGATGCCGTTGAACAGCATCCGGTCCTGCAAAGTCCGCTCATAGGCTTGAGCATTCCAGAGCATCAGTTGCGGCAGCTTGAGCGAGCTCAATTCGGCAACGAAGGTCACGGTGGCGCCGGGCTCCAGCGTCAGCTGGAAGATATCGGCGCGGTCGTTGTCGATGCGTTCGGGCCTGAAACCCAACGACGGCGTCACGGCAGCGATACGGGCCGTATCGAGATTAGGCCAAAAGATTTGCGATCCGACGTGGGAATAGCGAGCCGCCGTCAACCAGCGCACGACGCGCTCATCAGTCGGATTTTTAAGCGCAAAGACGATCCAATTCGGATTGGTGCCGGGCGTCGCTGCCTGCACCGCCATTCGGCCCGTTATGCCGTCGTCGCCCGCTGCCGTCTCAATCTGGAGGCGGTCGCCGCGACCCTCGTAAAGTTCGCCTAAGGCCGTGACATCGATACGGTCCAAATCCTGTTCGACGACGATGGGCTCGAGAGCCAGAGCAAGCGGCGTCCAAAGCACGGCCAAACCGGCCGCAAGCACCAGGCTCGCACAGAATCGGCGACCGGCACCCGCCGCCCATAGGTGCAGGTCACGCAACGCTTTGGCCAAAATCGATCGTCTCAAACTGACCGCCTCACTCCATATCAGGGTCGCGGATCGTCGTGGATCAGCGAAAAGAGCACATGGTCCTGCCAAACACCGTTGATCCGCAAATAGCGCCGCGCCAGCCCCTCTTGTTGGAAACCCGACTTCTGCAACAAATTCATCGAGGCCGAGTTGTGCGGCAGACACGCGGCCTCGAGACGGTGCAGCCGCAGCGTATCGAATACGAACGGCATCACTGTGGACAGGCCGATAGCCATGTAGCCCTGCCGCGCATGGGGTTGACCTACCCAGTAGCCGAGCGTGCCCGATTGCGTCACGCCACGCCGCACATTGGAGATTGTCAAACCGCCGAGCAGCGCATCGTCGCTGCGCCGGAACATGAGGAAGGCGTAACCCAAATCCTCGCGCACCTCCCGAACATAGTGGCGCACCCTGCGACGGAAGGAGAGCCGGGTGAGTTCATTGCGTGTCCAGGAAGGCTCCCACGGCGTCAAGAAATCGCGGCTGATCGAGCGCAGACCTGCCCATGCCGGATAATCCGACATCACCGGCAAGCGCAAACGGACCAAATCACCGCTGATGACTGGTCCGGACTCTTGAGGCGCGACTGATTTCAACAGCGCCATGGGCGTTGCTCCGACCTTGCCTCTACACCGCCGTCAGGCCGGCATCGGCGCCCAATCGGTGCGCCCAAGCTTGACCCTCGACATCCAAATCACGCGGTCCGACACTCGCCAATGTCGGCGGGCGACCATCAAACACCTTTTTTGCGGCAAACTGAACTGCTTCCACGCTCACGCTATCCACCTTGGCGACCATGTCGGCGACAGCCAACGGCGCACCGAAAGCAAGCGTTTGACGAGCCAATTGCTCGGCCCGCGCACCGGAACTTTCCAAGCAAACCATCAAGCCGGCCTTGAGCTGGGCCTTCGCGCGGGTGAGTTCATCTTTGCTCGGTGGAGTCTCGACCATGCGGGCCAGCTCCGCCGTAATCACATCCAGAAGCTCATCGTATTTATCGGGCGCCGTGGCCGCGTGCACACCGAAAAGGCCGGTGTCTTCGACACCCCAGCAGAACGAATAGATGGCATAGCAAAGTCCGCGCGCCTCCCGCGCCTCTTGGAAAAGACGCGACGACATGCCGCCACCCAAAATGGCCGAGAGGACTTGCGCGGCGTAATAGTCGCTGCTGGTGTATGACGGCCCCTCGTAAGCCAACAGCAAATGTCCTTGTTCAAAACGCAGCGGCGACCGGCACACGCCTCCCCGATAAACGGCCTTGGGCGCAATGGGCGAGGTGCGGCTGCCAAGCACGCCAAATCGATCGCCGACGCGCGCCACGACCTCGTCATGATCGAGCGCGCCCGATGCCGAAAACACCATGGAATCGGCGCTGTAACGGCTGTCGCGAAACTCGCGCAGATCGTCCCCATTGAAGCTCAGAACGCTCTCGGCCGTGCCCAAGATGGAGCGCCCCAACGCCTGGTTCGGAAACGCATACTGTTGGGCAAGGTCGTAAATCACGTCGTCGGGACTGTCGTTGGCTGCCGAAATCTCTTGAATTATGACATTCTTTTCACGCTTGAGCTCATCGGAGTCGAATGTGGGGTTAATGAGAATATCGCCGATCAGCTCCAGTCCGAGCGGCAAGTCCTGCTTCATCGTGCGGGCGTAATAAGCGGTGGTTTCCGCGCTGGTGGCGGCATTGATATCGCCGCCGACATATTCGATCTCTTCAGCTATGTCGCGCGCGCTGCGCGATGTCGTGCCCTTAAACGCCATATGCTCGAGCAGATGGGCAATGCCGTGCTCGCTCTCAGCCTCAAAACGCGAACCGGCCCCAACCCAGAGCCCCAGCGACACCGTCTCCAAGTGCTCCATGCGCTGGGTAACCACGCGCAAGCCATTCTCAAGTTTGCTGAGCCTCATGTTCATGTGCCAGGCTCCGCTTTGGCGCGCGCATGGTCCTCGAGATAACGCGCCAACGATCCTGCATCGTTCGCCATCACCTCATAACGCTCCTCTGCAGTCAGCTTGGCGGCCAACCGTTCCGGCACCTGTGGAACCGCGCCGCAGGCGGCCTTCACAGCCTCTGGAAACTTGGCGGGGTGAGCGGTGCCAAGCACGACGACGGGACCGGGTCGGGCGTCCTGTTCGCGCAACGCCGCCGCGACCCCGACGGCGGTGTGGGGATCGATCAGATAGCCGCTGGTCTCATACAGTTTTGCGATCGTCGCGGCTGTTTCGGCCTCGTCGATGCGGTGAGCGCTGAACTGCGCGCGAATCTGTTCGAGCTCTCCAGCTGCGAGTTCGAACGTACCTTCGCGGCCAAGATCTTCCATCATGGCGTGGACCCGCCTCCCGTCTCGACCCGACACTTCGAAAAGAAGCCTCTCGAAGTTACTCGATACTTGTATGTCCATGCTCGGACTTGACGTGGCACGTACGCCCTGCGGCTCGTAGCGGCCTGTTTTCAGGGTGCGGGCTAAAATATCATTTTCGTTCGTGGCGATAACGAGGCGCGAAATCGGAAGTCCCATACGGGCGGCAACGTAACCCGCGAAAATATCTCCGAAATTTCCCGTCGGCACCGCGAAAACGGCAGGCCAATGCTGTTGCCCAATCGCGAGCGCGCTGGAGACGTAATAGACCGTCTGCGCCATGATCCGTGCCCAATTGATCGAATTGACGCCAGCCAACGACAAGCGGTCTCGCAGTGCCAGATCGTTGAACAACGCCTTCACCAGCGCCTGACAGTCGTCGAAGGTTCCCTCGATGGCGATGTTGAAGACGTTTGGCTCGTGCGCGCTGGTCATCTGCCGGCGCTGCACATCGCTGACGCGCCCCTCTGGATGCAGAACGAAAATGTCGACCGCCTCGCTGCCTCGAAAAGCTTCGATGGCGGCACCACCGGTATCGCCCGACGTCGCGCCGATTATGGTGAGCCGACGATTCCGTTTCGCCAGCGCCCGGTCCATCAGTCGGGCAAGCAGCTGCATCGCGATATCTTTGAAGGCGAGCGTGGGACCGTGAAAGAGCTCGAGAACCCACATATCGGGTCCGATATCATGCAAGGGCGCGACCTCGCCTGTCTCGAAGGTCGCGTAAGCCTCCCCGATGATGTCGGCGAGCTCGTCTTGGGGAATGTCGTCGCCGACAAAGGGCTGGAGCACGGCCAAGGCAATCTCGCTGTAGCCTGCCCCCCCCATCGCATCGAACGCGCCATCGGCCAGCACGGGCCAGACCTTAGGCACATAGAGCCCGCCGTCGCGGGCCAGTCCCGCGAGCATAACCTCTTCAAAACCAAGTTCATCCGCGCGACCGCGCGTGCTCACATAACGCAAGGAAGGTGCCTCTCTAGGGTGATGCCGAAATTGTTCACGCCGCCACGCACGGTATCTTTGCAAGCAAGCCTCGGCAAGCAAGCTGGCGCAACTAGGTTAGGCCCGTTTGAGCGCGTTGCGAACATAGACCCCATAAATGACGAGCACGATCACCGCGAGCGCAAACCAAGTGACCGCATAACCCAGATGCCGGTTCGAGGGCTTGACCAGTGCGACGCCTCCGCGCGGCAAACCACCTGGGATATCGTTTGCTTCCAACTCGACAAACACCGGTACGAGTGAAGCGGCCTTCGGGCCTTCTAGGACCGCCGCGCCCATAGCGTCAAGATCGCGCCAATACCATTCATTTTTTTGCGGGTCGTTGTCAGCGGCAAAGGCATCGCGGGGCTGCGGCAGACGAACCCGGCCCACCACCTGCACACCGTCTTTGACTAGGCCCGCCATGCGCGCTTCGGGTTGCTTCGAACGATGGGGCACGAAACCGCGGTCGACCAGCACGATGCCACCGCTGGACAAGGCCATGGGCGTGATGACGCGCCACCCCGCCCGCCCGCCTGCAAGGCTGTAGAGGTGCAATTCGTCGCCGTGCTGAAAGTGCCCCTCAAGCACAACCCGCGCATGCCTGATGTCTTGGCCGGCGCCCCTACTCGCCATCGCTTCGGCCAGAGTGACCGGCTCGGCGGCGGCGCGCACTTGGATGCGCGCGATCATATCCTGCTTCCAATGCAGTCGTTTCACCTGCCATACGCACAGCCCCGCGAGCATCGCAAAAGCCACAAGCGTGCACACTGTGGGCAGCATCAACACGCGCCATGGCATGAAGGTCTCTCTCCCCAAACTAGTCGGTAGACAGGCGGCCCTCTTCGGCCTTGTGGCGATATTGCTGCGCCAACAGCCATGCCTTCAATGGCCGCAGCATCGCTAGCGACAGCAGGACCGCCAACGGCATCCACATCACGCCGTGCAACCAATAAGGCGGCTGATAAAGCACTTCGACCACCAGTGCTCCACCCACGACGATAAAGCCGACGATCAGCATGACAAAGATCGCCGGACCATCGGCAGTGTCTGCAAAGCCGAAATCGAGACCGCAGGCCTCACACTGCTTTCGCAGCGCCAGAAATCCGTCGAACAGCTTGCCCTTGCCGCAGCGCGGGCACACGGCCCCCAATCCAGCCGCCAACGATGAAATGGCGGGATGCAGGTCGCTATCGCGGGTCACCGGCGCACCCTAAAACGGAATTGCCATCCCTGAGCCCCACACATAGACGCTGGTGAACAGAAACAGCCAGACGACGTCGACGAAATGCCAGTACCAGGCCGCCGCCTCGAAGCCAAAATGATGGTCGGGTGTGAAGTGGCCCGAGATCGCCCGGAACAGAATGACGCTGAGAAAGATCGTGCCGACGATGACGTGAAAGCCGTGAAAGCCCGTCGCCATGAAGAAGGTGGAGCCGTAAATGTGGCCCGAGAACTGAAAACCCGCATGGCCATATTCAAACACCTGGCAGATCGTAAAAAGCAGCCCCAAGATAACGGTCAGGATCAGTCCCCATATAAGGCCGTTGCGGTCGTTTTCGAGCAAAGCGTGGTGCGCCCACGTCACCGTCGTGCCCGACGTCAGCAGGATCAATGTGTTGACGAAGGGCAAGTCCCACGGGTCGAAGACGTGCTCGAACTTTCCGTCGGCCGTTGCGACCGGCGGCCACTGACCGCCCGTCAGCTCCGTGCGCGCCACTTGCGCCGTATCGGCTGGAAACAGCGCCACATCGAAATAGGCCCAGAACCAAGCAACGAAGAACATCACCTCGGAGATGATGAACAAGATCATGCCATAGCGCAGATGCATCTGGACCACGGCCGTGTGATGACCCTCATGCTGGGCCTCGCGGATGACATCGCGCCACCAGCCGAACATCGTGACAATCACGACGAGAATTCCGGGCAGCAAATACCACAGCTGCGGATCACCTGCTTTGCGTGAGACGAAGTAAAAAATCGCGCCGACCGCCAGCATAAAGGCGCCGAGCGAACCCACCACCGGCCACGGACTGGGCTCCACGAGATGGTAATCGTGCTGTTTGGTTTGGACTTTGGCCATTCTTCTGCGCCTTTTTTTTCACCCCACGCCGCGGGGCGATCTCTTTCCTTGATTACGATCCTGTGCGCTGCTCGTTGCGCGAGCTCTCCACCAAGCCACCCTTCCCGGCAATCGGGAAAAACGTGTAGGAGAGCGTGATGTCGCGCACATGCGCGAGTTCGGGGTCTTGCGCCATGGCTGCATCGACGAAGAACCTGACGGGCAAGGCCGCCTCGCCGCCGCCATCCAGTGCCTGTTCGCTGAAGCAGAAGCATTCGATTTTGCTGAAATAGCGCCCAACCGCCTCGGGCGTCACGTTGAAAGTCGCGCTGCCCCAGGTGCGCCTGTCGCTCGTATTTTTCGCGCGGTAGCGGACCAACGCGGTCTCGCCCAAACGCAAGACCAGCGCTCGCGTCTCCGGCTTGAATTCCCACGGCAGGCCGCCGGCCACATTTGCGTCGAGCCGCAACGTGACGGTCCGCGCCAGCACCGGGCCATCGGGCGCCTCGGCGCGCTGCGTCGTGCCGCCATACCCCGTCACCTGACAGAACATCCGATAAAGCGGAACGGCGGCGAACGACATGCCAAGCATGACCACCGCGAAACCCGCGAGCGACAGCGCCGTCGTGCGTCGGCGCCCGGCATCTGTCTTCAATGGTTCGCCGTCCTGCATTTGCTCGCTCCAGCCGGCCTCGTTCCTAAAGGGGCCGGCTCGCCACATTGCCCCCCAGATGGGCAATCGTGACTACAAAAAACAACAGCGCCAGAGCGACAAGCGCCCAAGCTATTGCGATCGACCGTTGACGTTGGGCGCGTTTGGCGTCCTCGCTCCCCATGTCACACCAACCAGGGCATACCCGCACCCAGGCTTTGCTCGACCATAAGAACCGCGAAAAGCAGAAAAAGATAAAGGATCGAAAAGCCGAAGAGCTGGCGTGCGGCGTGGTCGGCGCCGCGACCTTTGCGGATCGTGTAGACACGGAAGACCGCTGAAAGAAACAGCACGTTAAGTCCGAGAATCACCATACCGCTCAAGCTGCCGCCAAGACCAAGCACGATCGGCGCAAACGAGACCGGCACGAGCGCCAGCGAGTACAGCAGGATCTGCCGCCGCGTCTCATCCTCGCCCGCGACCACCGGAAGCATTGGAATGCCGGCGCGCTCATAATCGCGTTGCCGCAACAGCGCCAACGCCCAGAAATGCGGCGGCGTCCACAGAAACACGATTAGAAACAACATCAGCGCCTCGATCGACACCGTTCCCGTCGCCGCCGCCCAGCCGATCACGGGCGGAAATGCACCCGCCGCACCGCCGATCACGATGTTCTGCGGCGTGCGGCGCTTCAGCCACATGGTGTAGATGACGATATAAAAGAAAATGGCGAACGCCAATATCAGCGCCGCCAGCCAGTTGACCAATATGCCCAAGCACAGCACCGAACCACACGCCAGCACCATGCCGAATGTGAAAGCTTCCCCAGGCGACACCCGGCCGCGCGGGATGGGGCGTCCGGCCGTGCGCGTCATGTTCCCGTCAATGTCGGCGTCGTACCACATGTTGAGCGCACCCGAAGCGCCCGCGCCGACCGCAATGCACAGCAGCGCGGCGAACGCGATCACCGGATTCATCGTGCCTGGTGCGATCAGCAGGCCAACAAACGCGGTAAAAACGGCAAGCGCCATGACCCGCGGCTTCATCAGCGCCATATAATCCGCGACGTCACCGCTGCCTGCCGCGCCCACGGTCCCGACCGGTTGGCTCGCCTCGCTCATCGCGTCCCCCATAGTCTCATAGACACCTCAACGTCATTTGATGCGTGGCAGCGTTTCGTAGGAATGGAAGGCCGGTGGCGACGGCAGCGTCCACTCCAGCGTCGTCGCGCCGACGCCCCATGGATTGTTCCCTGCCCGCTCCTTACGCATGAATGCCAACGCCACGCCGGCGATAAACACCAAGACGCCAGCGGCGGAGATATAGGAACCGATGGAGGAGACATAGTTCCAGCCGGCGAAAGCGTCTGGATAGTCTGCATACCGCCGCGGCATTCCCGCAAGGCCCAGGAAATGTTGCGGGAAGAACAAAAGATTGACGCCGATGAAGCTCAACCAGAAATGCAGCTTGGCGATGAACTCCGAATACATGTAGCCGGACATTTTCGGAAACCAGTAGTACCAGCCCGCAAAGATGGTGAAGGTCGCCCCCAGCGACATGGTGTAGTGGAAATGGGCAACGACGTAATAGGTGTCGTGCAACGCGCGGTCTACACCCGCATTGGACAGCACAACGCCGGTGACGCCACCCATGGTGAACATGAAAATGAAGCCGATTGCCCACAGCATCGGCGCGCGCATCTGGATCGAACCTCCCCACATGGTTGCGATCCACGAGAAAATCTTGATGCCGGTCGGGATCGCGATGACCATTGTGGCGAAGACGAAATAGGCTTGGGTGTTTACGCCCAGGCCGGCGGTATACATGTGGTGAGCCCACACGATCATGCCGACGAAACCGATTGCCACCATGGCGTATGCCATGCCGAGATAGCCAAACACCGGCTTGCGCGAAAAGGTCGCGATGATTTGCGAAATCAGGCCGAAGCCCGGCAAGATCAGCACATACACCTCAGGGTGACCGAAGAACCAGAACAGGTGCTGAAAGAGCAAAGGGTCGCCGCCGGCGGATGCGTCGAAGAAGGCTGTGCCGAAATTACGGTCGGTCAAGAGCATGGTGATCGCGCCGGCCAGCACGGGCAGCGTCAATAACAGCAAAAACGCCGTCACTAGGATCGACCAGACGAACAGCGGCATCTTGTGCATGGTCATGCCCGGCGCGCGCATATTGAAGATCGTGGTGATGAAATTGATGGCGCCCAGAATCGATGATGCGCCGGCCAAATGCAGCGCCAGGATCGCGAAATCCATCGCCGGACCCGGCGTACCCGTCGTGGAGAGCGGCGCATAGACGGTCCAGCCGGCCCCTACACCCAGCTCACCGGCCGGCCCTTCGACGAACAGCGAGCAGACCAGCAGCGTGAGTGAGGCCGGCAACAGCCAGAACGAGATGTTGTTCATGCGCGGAAACGCCATGTCGGGCGCCCCGATCATCAGCGGTACGAGCCAATTGCCGAAACCGCCGATGAGGGCGGGCATCACCATGAAGAACACCATGATGAGCCCATGGGCTGTGGTGAAGACGTTGAATGTGTGCGGATTGGCGAAATATTGCATGCCCGGGTCCATCAACTCGAGCCGCATGCCGATCGATAACGCGCCGCCGACCAGGCCGCCAACGATTGCAAAAATCAAATAGAGCGTTCCGATGTCCTTGTGGTTGGTCGAAAAGACCCAGCGCCGCCACCCCGTCGGATGATCGTGGTCGTGAGCTGCCGCTGCCCCAGAAACCATAGTCCTTCCACTCCACTTTGTTGCCATTGAACCGACTCAGACGCGTGTCATTGCTCGAGCCGCGCGACTTCGGCGGCGCGGCTGGGTCCAGTGGCGAATTCCTTCTTTGCTCGTATGAGCCATTGCTCGAATTCTTCTTGGCTCACCACGCGCACTGCAATCGGCATAAAGGCGTGGCGCCGGCCGCACAACTCAGAGCACTGGCCATAAAAAATTCCCGTCCGTTCTGCGCGGAACCAGGTGCGCTGCAACCGGCCCGGCACCCCATCCAACTTCACGCCGAATGCCGGCACGGTCCAATTGTGAATGACGTCGCTCGCCGTCACGAAAACTTGGACGTTCTTGTTGACCGGCACAACGACTTCATTGTCGGTGGCCAGCAGACGCGGCTGACCTGGCTTCAGCTTGTCGTCTTCCACCATGACCGCATCGAAGGTGAGGTTGTCGTAATCGGGGTACTCGTACGTCCAGTACCACTGTGAGCCGATCGCCTTGATTGTAAGGTCGGGCTGCGGATAGGCGTATTGGGCAAAAAGCAGCCGGAACGAGGGGATGGCGATCACCAGCAAGATCAGGATCGGCACGACCGTCCAGGCTATTTCCAGAAACGTGTTGTGGGTCGTGCGCGACGGCTTCGGATTTGCCCGCTCGTTGAAGCGCAGCAGCACGTAGCCCATCAAACTGAAAACGAAAATGACGATGCCGGTGATGATGTAGAGCAGAAATGTGTGGAACCACTGAAGCTGCTCTGCCAGCGGGGTGGCGGCAGGCTGCATATCCATTTGCCACGGCAGGGGTTGGCCCGCCTGCGCCGGCTGCCCCCACGCCACAAGCGCCCAGACGCAAACCAAAGCGACCAGCATCGCGCGCAAATTCCAATACGTTGGGAAGGCAGCGCTGCCGCTGTCCCATTGATCGCCTAGCCGCATCCTGCTGTGTCTCCTCATCTCTGCGGTCTGTCCAGCCGGACGAACCCGCTGACCGAGCCTCTTGGGGTCCGCCTCCTGCGCACCCTCCGATTGCCCGCGAGGGATGTGCTGCCCTCGTTTCAACACATGGACCAACGTGAATCACAGTTATCACGTTTTTCGCATATGCAACAAGGACCGTAGGCCCCGCATTTCCTTCGACTTACGTGTGACGATCCATGATGCAGATCAACGACGCCGCGATCAGCCTCGATGGCTGGCGGCGATGTCCTAATTTGGCCCGAATCCTGCGCGACAGGCCGGACGTGATCGAGCTTGGTCACAGCAGCACAAACGCGGCCGCAGCCTAGCGGGCGCGGCAACCAAAGCCGACCCCACAATCGATCCCTGCAGGATGCATGAGCAAACCAGCCGCAAGTCCCACCAGATGCCCTAGTCGCCGAGGCGGCCTCGTGCCGTTGACCATGGCGGCAATGATCTGCCTGCTTGCTCTGGGCTGGCCGGCAGCAGCATCTGCTCAGGAGGAAAATCTGAAAAGCACCCACGGCGACTGGTTGGTCAAGTGCGGCAAACCAGCCGGTTCCAAGGAGAGCATTTGCTGGGTCGAGCAAAAGGTCACATCGGAAGATCGTCCCAATGTGGGGCTCACTGTGACCTACCTGAACCCGACCAAAGGCGATGAGGGCACGCTGCAGATCCAAGCGCCTCTGGGTGTCATTCTGCCGCGCCACCTCGGCCTCAAGGTCGACGGAAAGGACGTCGGCAATGTGCCGTTCCTGCGCTGTTTCGCCAGTGGTTGTCTGGCCCGCGCGCAGGTTCCAACCGAACTGTTGAAGACACTGAGGAACGGCAAGACCGCTGTCTTCATCATATTCGATACGCCCGAGGCCGGTATCGGTATCCCGATATCGCTCAAGGGTCTCTCGCCCGCCATCGACGCCCTGAAATAACGGCCGCGATTGCGCCTGCGGACATTAGCGCCTATTTCTGCGCGCTCGCACACGCCCTTGCGTCGATCTCCTCCCAGCTCCCGTCCGATGTCCCAAGCCCCATCCTCCAACAACACCAATGCGCGTTTTGTCACGGGATCGACCATGCGCCATGTGATCGTCATGACGGTGACGAGCTCTGTCGGCCTCGTTGCGCTTTTCTTGGTCGATTTCGCCGACATGTACTTCATCTCGTTGCTGGGCGAGATCGAGATGGCCGCGGCCATCGGCTATGCGGGCTCGATCATGTTCTTCAATGTCTCGATCGGCATTGGGCTGGCCATTGCCGCCTCGGCGCTGGTGGCGCGCGCGATCGGCGCCGGCGATCGGCCGCGCGCCAAACGCATATGCACCAATTCGCTGATTTACTCCGCCGTGATCGCGAGCATTCTTGGCGTTTTGCTGTGGTTCTATATTCCTGCAATTCTGGCGCTGCTGGGCGCCGAGGGCCGGGCGCATGCGCTCGCAACCAGTTACCTGCGCATCATTGTCCCCACCCTGCCGGCATTGACGCTCGGCATCTGCGGCGGCGCCATATTGCGTTCCCTGGGCGATCCCAAGCGAGCCATGTATGTGACGCTCGCCGGTGGCGCAGTGAATGCGGTGCTCGACCCGATTTTAATTTTCGGCGCGGGCCTCGGGCTTGATGGCGCGGCGCTCGCCTCCGTCTGCGCCCGCTTCGCCGTCATGGGCGTCGGCCTCTATGGTGTCATTCGCGTCCACCAAATGGTCGAAAAACCCGTCAGGTCTCTTTTGTGGCTCGACATACCCGCCATCTCGACAATCGCCGCGCCCGCCGTTCTCACAAATATCGCGACTCCCGTGGGCAACGCTTATGTGACATCGGTTATCGCCCAATTCGGTGATGGTCCGGTTGCGGGCTGGGCCGTGGTCGGGCGGATTATCCCTGTGGCATTCGGCGTGGTGTTCGCGCTATCGGGCGCGGTCGGGCCGATTCTTGGCCAAAATCTCGGTGCGCACCAATACGGCAGGCTGCGCCAGAGCTTATCGGATTCCCTGCTCTTCAGTCTGCTTTATGTCGCGCTCGCCTGGGCGATTTTGGCGTTAATCCACGAGTACATCGCAGCCTTCTTCGGACTGGGTGGAGCAGCCGCCGAACTGGTCGGCCTGTTCTGTACCTGGTTGAGCCCGACCTTCCTCTTCTTCGGCGCGCTGTTCGTCTCCAGCGCGGCCTTCAACAATCTCGGCCGGCCGCATTATTCGACCGGCTTTGCCTGGGCACGCGCGACGCTCGGCACCATACCCTTCGTCTATTTCGGCGGGCAGTGGTACGGCGCACCGGGCGCGCTCACCGGTTATATGCTGGGCAGCGTTGTGATGGGAGGGCTGGCGGTGGTGGCTTGCTACCGATTGATTGCGGCGCTCGCCGAGGCCCATGCGGGCCCCGACGCCACCGCAATTCCGTTGCAACGCCGCTGGCCGATATGGCCTTTTTCCACCCCCGGCGATTAGCCCGCAATTGACCTAGTCGTTGACTTCGAAAGTGATGCGGCAATGGACGCGGTAGCTGTCGATCTCGCCGTTCTTCACCGTTGCGCTTTGATCTTTGAGCCAAACGGATTTGATGTTCTTGACGGACTTGGACGCCTGCGTGACCGCGTTCTGGGCGGCGTCTTTCCAGCTCTTGTCCGACTCCGCCATAATCTCGATTACCTTATGAACTGACATACAATTCTCCTTTACTCGACCGGCACCAAACATGCGGGTTCTTGGGTAGCAGCACCCACTAAACGCATCGACTGCGGCAGCTATAGGGTAGCAAAATTCGTTCCACTCCGGCGTGTCTTACCCAACACCACCACCTTGCAACGCCATTGCGCCGCGCCCATTATCTCGCAAAGGGGCTTGGCGCACGGCAAGGAGCAGATGCGATGACGATGCTTGATATGATAATGGCAGCCCAAGGCGGCGCGGCGATGGGCAATCTGGGGCAACAATTCGGATTGAACGAACAACAAGCCCAGCAGGCCGTGCGCGCCCTGCTGCCGGCGCTTTCGAGCGGTATCAAACGCAACACCGCCAGCCCCGACGGCCTCGCTGATTTCCTAAAAGCTCTCAACCGGCCCAACCACGAACGCTACATCGATGATCCCGGCGCGCTCGGCGAGCCGGCCACCCGTCAGGATGGCAACGCCATTCTGGGTCATATTCTGGGGTCAAAGGACGTGAGTCTGGTTGCCGTACAACGCGCCTCGGCGCAGACGGGAATCGGTCAGGAAATCCTGCGGCAGATGCTCCCCATCATCGCGTCCATCATCATGGGTGCGCTCACCAAGAGCGGCCGCAATCCGCTCAACGACATACTGGGCGAGATCCTTGGCGGCGGGCGCTCGCAGGGCGGACGCCCGCAAGCCCCCCAGGGCGACAACCCCTTCGGCGACCTTGCCGACATCATCAAAGGCGGCGGCCCGACACAAGGGCCCGCCGGCAGCCCACAGCAAGCAGACGCGAGCAACGCTTCCCAGGGCAAAGCCGCCCCGAGCGCCATCGACATATTTGGCTCGCTGCTCGATGCAGACGGCGACGGCTCGGCTATGGACGACATTTTCGACATGGTGATAAAGGGCGCGCGCTGAAGGCGCGGCTGGCGCCCGCACCGCCCTAATAGGCGTATTCCCGGAAGACCGGCTCTATGTCGCCTTCCCATTTTCCATTGAAATTGTCGATCAGCTGCTCGGCTGACGTGCGCCCTGTTTCGGCAACCTGGGCCAGAGTGATCAGATATTGGGCTTCCGATTGGCCGAGGCTGTCGCGCCGGTCGCGCGCTTCGAGCCCAGCACGCGAAATGGCGACCGCCTGGCGAGCTATATCGCCCACGCTACCGTCTCGGAACGCCAGACCCAGCGCCTGACGCGGCACGCCGTCCCGTAGCTCTTGGCGCTCTTGCGCGCTCCAGTCTTTCACCAAGTCCCACGCCGCATCGAGCGCGCTCTGTTCGTAGAGCAGCCCCACCCAAAAAGCCGGCAACGCGCAAATGCGCCGCCACGGTCCGCCATCGGCGCCCCGCATTTCCAAAAAACGCTTCATTCGAACTTCGGGAAACAACGTGGTCAAATGATCCGACCAGTCCGCAAGCGTCGGCTTCTCGCCGGGCAACGCGTCGAGCTTTCCGGCCAAAAAGTCGCGGAATGACGCGCCCGCCACATCCACATAGCGACCCTCGCGGTAGACAAAATACATCGGCACGTCGAGGGCGTAGTCGACATAGCGCTCGAAGCTCATGCCCTGCTCGAACACAAAAGGCAGCATGCCCGTGCGGTTCCGGTCCGTGTCGCGCCACAGCTCGCTGCGGTACGACAGGAAGCCGTTGAGACGGCCCTCGATGAACGGCGAGTTGGCAAACAGCGCGGTGGCAATCGGCTGCAGTGCAAGCGCGACGCGGAATTTCTTGACCATGTCGGCCTCGTCGCTGAAATCCAAATTCACCTGGATCGTGCAAGTTCGGTACATCATGTCCAAGCCGCCCGCGCCTACATCCGGCATATAGCCGCTCATGATCTCGTAGCGCTTTTTCGGCATTCGCGGCGTTTCGGCCAAGGTCCATTTGGGAGAATATCCCAGCCCCAAAAATGCGATGCCGAGCGCCTCGCCCACTTCGCGCGCCTGGGCCAAGTGGAGGTTCACCTCCTCGCAGGTCTCGTGCACGTTTTCGAGCGGTGCGCCCGAGAGTTCGAACTGACCGCCGGGCTCGAGCGAAATCGAACCGCCCAGCGGATCTCCCGGTCGGCCAAGCGCAATGATGTTTCCATCCTCCAAAACTGGCTGCCAGCCAAAGCGCGCAATCATCTCCTCGAGCAGCGCGCGCACACCCGCATCGCCCTCATAGGGCAAAGGCGAATTATCGCTCGTGCGGAATCCGAATTTTTCGTGCTCGGTGCCAATCCGCCAGTCGTCGCGCGCCTTACAGCCGACCTCGATATCGGCGACGAGTTGGTCGCGCGTCTCCATCTGATCGGCAGGTGATGTCGGGACAGGCGTTGACATTGACTGGAAGTTCTCCGGACCGCGATCGGGCATACAGAATGGGCGCTGAATGACTCAGAGTTTGCCCTTATGACCTGCACCACCCCTAGGCGCAATATCAACGATTTTCATCGCCAATCGCCATGCACGGCGTTGATCAGCGCGAGCGCCGCGACTGCTGCCGTGTCGGCCCGCATGACGCGCGGTCCAAGTGAGATGGCGGTTACGAATGGCTTGGCGCGCAACATATCACGCTCTTGTTCGTCGAAGCCGCCTTCGGGACCAACCAAAAGCGCAAGCGGGCCCGGTTCGATCGCACGCAAAGCATCCACCGGATCGGCGATGGCCATGATCTCGTCGCAATAGATCAGCCGGCGCGCCTCGTCCCACGCCGCCAGCAGCGGGGAAAGGTCTTGCAGCCCGTCGATCTGCGGCAGCCGCAGCACGCCGCACTGTTCGGCCGCCTCGATGGCATTTGCGCGCATCCGTTTCTGGTTGACCCGCGCGACCTGGGTGCGCCTCGTCTTGACTGGAATGAGCCGCGCCACCCCCAATTCGACCGCCTTTTGCACCATGTAATCGAGCCTGACGCGCTTGATGGGGGCAAAGAGATAGTGGACGTCTGGGCCGTCGAGCTGCTCGCGCACGCAGCCGCGGACCTCCAACCGGCAGCGCCCGCGCCCCGTCTCGGCCACCACCGCCACCCACTCGCCGTTGTGTCCGTCGAAAACGAGGACCTCGTCGCCTGGGCCCAACCTCAAGACATTGATCAGGTAATTGGCTTGAGCCTTGTCGCACGCATGATCGGCGCCCGATTCAAGGCGCGTCTCCACGTAAAGGCGATGTCGAGACTTGTGCATGACCTTCAGCACCTAGACCCTCAAGGAAAATTTCTCAATTCCCGTGTTGGGGCGCCCGGCACGCCATTGCGTTGTCGCGCCCCGCCCCCCATAAAGACAATCATCGCTGAAGGTCCAGGCAGAAAGAAAGGTCCACTCAAACCGTCATGTCGGCAACACGCGATGGTGGCACGAATCGCGACGAACCGCGGTCAGTTGCCGATGCACCTTCCAAAAACTGGGTAGACCGATTCGCTCCCGAGGCGCTCAAGCCTTATTTGCGGCTGGCCCGCGCCGACCGGCCGATCGGTGTCTGGCTGTTGTTATGGCCGTGTTGGTGGTCGCTGGCGTTGGCCGCCATTCAAGCCTCCGAACCCTTTCCCGATTGGCGCAATCTGGCGCTGTTTGCCATTGGCGCCATTGTCATGCGGGCTGCCGGCTGCACCTACAACGACATCGTCGACCGCGACTATGACGCCCGCGTCGAGCGCACGCGCCTGCGCCCGATCCCGAGCGGGCAGATCAGCGTGCCCCAGGCCCAAATCTTCATGGTGGCGCTTTCCCTGATCGGGCTCCTTGTGCTGCTGCGCTTCAACACTTTCACGGTCATGCTTGGCACGAGTTCTCTCGCCATTATTGCGCTCTACCCTTTCATGAAACGCTTCACCGACTGGCCCCAAGCCGTGTTGGGACTGGTTTTTTCATGGGGCGCTTTGATGGGATGGGCCGCCATCTTCGGTGAGATCACCTGGCCGCCATTGCTGCTCTATGCCGGTACCGCCGCCTGGACGATTGGCTACGACACGATCTACGCCCATCAGGACAAGGAAGACGATCAACTGTTGGGATTGCGTTCGACGGCGCTCAAGTTCGGCGATGCCACACAGGCCTGGCTCTGGCTGTTTTATGGTCTCGCATTGGCGGGATTTTTCACGGCGGGCCTTGCGGCCGGCGCGGGCGTCGTATTCGCCGCCGGCATGAGCGCAACCGCCGCGCAACTCGTCTGGCAGATCAAAACGCTGGACACCGACGATGCCGAGAACTGCTTGAAGCGGTTCCGCTCGAACCGGGAATTGGGCGCATTGGTTTTCGTCAGCATTGCCGCCGACGCACTTGTCGCAGCCTGGATGTAACCGCCTGTGGGTTTAACGCCGTGCGATGATTTCTTCGCCCTTCAGCACCCGCAGCTCGCCTATCTCGCCCGTTTTTCGGGTGGCGCTGGTGCGTGACCGGCGCTCGCTGGAGACGCCGCCGCGGCGCTTGTGTGGATTTTTTACAGCCACCTTACCCAGCCGCTTGACCGCCTCGCGCCACGTACCGTCCTCACCTGGCAACAACAGCGGCAGCCCGAGCCTCTGAGCCCAGCTTTGCCAGCGTGCGCCCACCTCGTCCATATCGAAGGCGACGTGCAACGGAATGCAGAGATCTGGATCGTCGTGATGAAGATTTATCGACACGGCCCAGAAGTCGTCTCCGCCATCTATGCGCACAGAAACGCCAAGAAAATCGTCGATCTCGTGGGCCTCGATGCGGCCGTCGCGCTCGAGCGCCACGCAGTCGCACGAAACAAGCACCGTGTCTCGGCCAACCGAGGATCTGCCCGTGCGGCCCCGGAGGGGCAACGCGAACTTTGCCGGCAGCTGACACGGATCAACATCCAGCGGGCTTGCCACCCAACGGGTAGCAAGACCCACATCGTGGGTTTGACGCCTCACTCTTAACTCCCCATCTGATGGTTGTCTTACGCAACCATTCCAACCGACTTTTGCGGTTATCATTGACCGTCTGATGCGGTCTTGATTGTTCCCGATAATGCCAGAGAAAACTTCCCGTCCGCTTAAGAAAGACCGTTAAAGTTTGGTATGCGGCGGATGCGGATTTAACCCAGTGAAAACTATAAGTTAGTGGTCATTAACCAGGACACCCGACCTATGGAGGTCGCGCTGGCGGGCGCGCTCTCGGAGGATTTCGAATTGCTTGCAGGCGCCGTCTCCAGTGCAGGCGAGCTGGCGCTGACCTATTACGGCCGGACGCCGCACAGCCAACTCAAAAGCGACGGCACCGAGGTCAGCGAAGCCGATCTCGCCGTCGACGACCTGCTGAAATCGGCCCTGCTTGGCGCGCGGCCGGGCTATGGTTGGTTGTCGGAGGAATCGAGCCATGACGAGGGCGCGCGCACGAGTTCGCTTGGCTGGGTGGTGGACCCGATCGACGGCACGCGGGCATTCCTGAATGACATTCCCGATTGGACCGTATCGGTGGCGCTGGTCGACGACAAACGGCCGGTGCTGGCTGTCGTTTTCAATCCCGTGAAGCGAGAGTTTTTTTACGCAGCGCGCGGCACCGGCGCCTTTTTGAACGGCGAACCGCTTAAGGTCAGCCCGGCACAAGACATAGCGGGCATCAAATTGGCTGCCTCCGAGCGCATGCTCGAGCGCGACATCTGGCAACACCCCTGGCCCGAGCGTCAAAAGGTATGGGCCAAATCCATCGCCTACCGCCTAGCGCTGACGGCATCGGGCGTTTTTGATGCCAGCATTTTCAACATGAGCAACGAATGGGATATTGCCGCCGCACAGCTGCTGGTCGAGGAGGCCGGCGGCCTGATCACAAGCTGGCGCGGAAAAAAGTTGCGCTACGACGGCTCCATAGCCAAGGGCGAACCGATGATCGCCGCCGGCCCAGCGCTGCACGCGGCATTGCTGGCGCGTGTACAATCGGCGTTGACCCGCGACTGAGCCGCGGGCAGAACGGTCAAATGAACACATCCGATGAGACCACTCCCACAGAACAGTTGCTTCATTTTGTCTTTGGCGGCGAACTGACCGACCTCGACCGTGTCGAATTCAAGGATTTGGACGCGCTTGAGATCGTCGGCATCTTTCCCAATTATGCGAGCGCCTACGACGCCTGGAAAGCTGCCGCGCAGCGCACGGTGGACAACGCCCATATGCGTTTTTTCATCGTGCACATGCACCGCCTGCTTGATCCAGAAGACGATCCGATTACGGACTGATACCCCGCCAAGGGCCGCCGAGCAGCGTCCTTAGCCATAGTTTTCGGCGCTGTGGCGCCCAAGTAAATTTGCTGGTAGAAGGGCAGCCCAGCAATAACCCGACCGTCGGCCCATGTCTCAAGTGAAGGCTGTCGTGTGAAGGCTCATGACTGAACGCCGTGCAAAACACAAACTGTTCAGCGACGCCCAATCCGTAACGCGCGAGGATGACGTTCTTCAGGTCGATTATGCGACCGGGGACGTTGCCATGCGCATTTGGCGCGAGCATCTGCGCCCGCGCCTCGGTCTCGTCGTCGTCTCCAGCATCGCCATGGCGATTACCGCCGTCACGACCGGCGCGGTGCCCTTCTTGATCCAAATGACGGCCGATGAGGTCTTCGTCAACAAGAACGCCAACATGGTCTTTCCGATCACCGTCGCGGTGATCGCCGTCACCTTCACCAAGGCGATTTCAGAATACATTTCGAATGTCGCGGTCGGTTATCTCGGACATCGCTTCATCGCCGATTTGCGGGTGGCCATGTTCGCCAAGATCACTTACGCCGACATGAGCTGGATCCAGGCCGTGCATTCCGGCCGGCTGCTCTCGGGCTTTCTTTACGACGCCAACCTGATCCGCCAAACCGCGAGTAAAGCAATCGTGGCGCTGGTGGAAAACGCCCTGAAGGTCGTCGTGCTGATTGGCGTCATGTTGTGGATGGACCTGCGCTTTTCGGGCGCCATCCTGGTTTTGATGCCAATCGGTGTTGTGATGCTTGGTCGCCAGCGCCGCCGGATGCGCAAATCCACCACCAAATCGCTGCAGGAAACGGGCGATTTGAGCGCGCTCATCACCCAGACAATACGGGGTATACGGGTGGTGCGCGCCTATCAGCAGGAGCGCACGGAAATCAACCGGGCGGCCGACACCATCAACCGCTCTCTCGAATTCACGATGAGGGGCGCGCGGGCCCGCGCCGCCTCGGCGCCCGCCATGGAAATTCTGGTGGGGTTGGGCTTTGCCGCCGCGATCTATTGGGCGGGCGTCAAGGGTGTGACTGGCGCGGTATCGCTCGGGCATTTCATGGGATTCATGGCCTCCGCCGTACTGCTCTACCAGCCGCTCAAGAGCGTCGCGACGCTGCAAACCGCCCTTCAAGAGGGCGTGGCGGCCGCCAGCCGCGTCTTCGGCATCATCGATCAAAAGCGCCAGCTGACCGAAGCCCCCGACGCCAAACCACTGAAGCTCGCCAAGGGCGAGTTGGTTTTCGACGACGTGACCTTTTCCTACGAACCGGGCAGTCCGGTGCTGCGCAACATTACGCTCAAGGTACCGGCCGGCAAGACAGTGGCGCTGGTGGGACGCTCGGGCTCGGGCAAGAGCACCTTGATGAACCTGGCGTTGCGCTTTTTCGACCCCGCCGAAGGCCGCGTAACGATCGATGGTCAGGACATCAAAAACGTCACCATCGCCAGCTTGCGCGATGCGGTCGCGCTGGTGACGCAGGATCCGGTTTTGTTCGACGACACCCTGCGCGCAAACATCTCCTATGGCTCGAAGGCGTGCAGCGAGCGCGCCGTGCGTGCTGCCGCAAAGGCCGCCGCCGCCGATGCGTTCATTGCCAAGCTGCCGAAAGGCTACGACACCCGCGCGGGCGAAGCCGGCAACGTACTGTCGGGCGGCGAAAAGCAGCGCATCGCCATTGCGCGCGCCATCTTCAAGGACGCACCCATCCTGCTGCTGGACGAGCCAACAAGCTCGCTGGACAGCGAGGCCGAAGCTAAGGTGCAGCGTGCACTCGACAAGCTTATGCGCGGACGCACGGTCATCATGATCGCTCATCGTCTTTCGACGATCAAAAAGGCCGACATCATCTATGTGCTGGATGCCGGTCGCATCGTCGAGACCGGCCGTCATGCGGAGCTGGTCGCAGCCGGCGGTCTTTATGCGCGGCTCCACCGCACCCAGTTGGGCCTAGCCGATGACGAGGCACCACCGCGCAAACGCTCGCGCAGCAGGGCTCCAGCCCCCGCCGCCGGCGAATAAGCGGGCGAGCCCACCATCCATGGTCCGACGAAACGCCACGCAGAAGGCTTCCCTCCACCAAGCCGGCGACACAGCGAACAACAGTAATGCGGGCGCATCTGCCGCGCCCGATCCAGGTTTGGCGCTGCGTCTCTACAGCACGCTCACCCGCGCCGCCGCACCCCTGGCGCCGATCCTGATCAAGTGGCGAAGGCGGCACGGCAAGGAGGATCCCACGCGCGCTGCCGAACGGCTCGGCAAAGCAAGCCTTGCGCGCCCGTCCGGCCCGCTGGTTTGGCTGCATGCGGCAAGCGTTGGCGAGACCAATGCCATTCTTCCATTGATCGGCGCCCTGCAGGACCGCGCGCCCAAACTCAACATCCTGCTCACAACAGGCACCGTCACCTCGGCCGAACTCGCCAGAACGCGGCTTGGCAAAAATGCCATCCATCAGTTCGCGCCGCTCGACATGCCCCAGTTCATCGACGCCTTTCTCGATCACTGGGCGCCCGATACCGCCATATTCGCCGAATCCGAGATTTGGCCAAATTTGGTTTTGGGCCTGTCCGAGCGCGGCGTTCCGCTGGCGCTCGTCAACGGCCGGCTCTCCGAGCGCTCCTTCGGGCGCTGGCTGGCCCGGCCCAGCATCAGCGGACCCTTGTTCGGCCGGCTTGATCTGGTGCTTGCCCACAACGAGGAGACGGCCAGCCGGTTCGCGGTCCTCGGCGCTCACGCTGCCCAGGCCGTCGGTAACCTCAAGATCGATGGACCCCCGCCGCCTGCCGATAAGCGAATACTGGCGCACTTGCGCACACTCACCAAAGGTCGCCCCATTTTGCTGGCCGCCAGCACACATCCAGGCGAGGACCAAGCGGTGCTGTCTGCCCACACGGCGCTTGCCCGCCGGCACGCCGGCCTCCTGACACTCATCGCGCCCCGCCATCCAGAAAGGGGCCCCGCCATTGCGGCCCTTGCGGACGCCCAGGGGCTTCAAGCGCGCCTGCGCTCGGCCGACGATGAACCGGACAAGACGTGCGAGGTCTACGTTACCGACACAATTGGCGAGCTTGGGCTATTCTATCGCCTGGCCCCAATCGCCTTTATCGGCGGTTCGCTTGTCCCCCATGGCGGACAGAATCCGATCGAGGCCGCCAAATGCGGCTGCGCCGTCATCACCGGGGCATACACCGAGAATTTCAGCGATGCCTACGAGGCGTTGATGACGAAAAATGCCTGTCTCTCGATCACTGACGCCGACGAACTCGAGACCGCATTCGCCGCGCTGTTGGAGAATAAGACCCAGCGCACGCAGATTGCCGGGAACGCCACGCGTTGCGTTGCCTCTATGGGCGGCGCGCTGGGGCGAACCTTGGCCGCGCTCGAGCCCCTGATGCCCTGGGCCGGCTCTGGAAAATCCGTAAAATGCATTTCCAAAGGGCAAGGCGTCGAGCGAGACAGGGGAACCGCTCGTGCCTTTTGAGCCAAGCTTCTGGTGGCGGCGCGAGCCAAATTTTCTGGCGCGGCTGCTTTGGCCGCTTTCAGCTATCTATGGCCGCGTGGCCGAAACCCGCATGAGGCGCAACGCACCTGAACTCAAACGCCTGCCGGTAATTTGTATCGGCAATTTCACCGCCGGTGGCGGCGGTAAAACGCCGACCGCCATCGCCGCCGCCAAGTTGCTAAAGGACCAGGGCGCCAAACCCTATATGCTATCCCGCGGTTATGGCGGGCGAGTGCACGGGCCGCACCTCGTCGATGACCACGACCGAGCTGACCTCGTCGGCGACGAGTCGCTGTTGTTGGCAAACACCGCACCGACCATCGTCGCCCGCGACCGCTATGCCGGCGCGCTCGTGGCAGCGGCCTATGGTTCAGATGTGATTGTGATGGATGATGGGTTTCAAAGCCCTTCGCTCCATAAGAATTTCTCGTTCATCGCGGTGGATGCCGCTGTCGGCATCGGCAACGGCATGACCATCCCTTCGGGTCCCTTGCGCGCACGGCTCGACATTCAACTCGAGCGCGCCGATGCGCTGGTGATGGTCGGAGAGGGCGAACCAGGCGAGTCGATCGCAGCGGAATTCGCCAAGGCCGGGAAACCGGTGTTCCGCGCCAGTTATGAGCTTGTGGGAAACAGTCCGTGGACCAAAGGTGTGACCGTACTCGCCTTCGCCGGCATCGCTAGGCCCGAGAAATTTTACGCGACGCTCGAGGGTACTGGTGTGCGCATCGGCATGACCAAGAGCTTCCCGGACCATCACGACTACAGCGAAGCCGAAGCCGATGAACTGCTGAAAATCTCTGGAGAAAATGGTGCCTATCTCGCAACGACGGAAAAGGATCGGGTGCGCTTGCGGGGATCGACCGGGTCGCGCAAGGCCCTTTACGACGCGTCCACGGCGCTCCCCATCAAGCTTCGTCTGGATGACGAAAAAGCCTTTGCCCGGTTGCTGGCCAAGGCGCTTGCAAACAAAAGCGTCTGATCAACCGCCAGCGACTATGAGTCAGTCTGTTTGGCGCGTCCGACGGTGCGTTCGAAGGAGATTTCAGCACTGCTGTATGGCTCTTGCAGCTCAACGCTCCAGTAACGCAACTGATCGAGCGGAATGGGCTTGCCCGTCACCGCGCAACTCACAAAGTCGCCCGGCTCCAGCACCTGGAATTCGCCACTCAAATATTTGAGCTTTGCTTCGCCCTTGACGGCAAAACGTTCTTCAAGCCGGTTCATGCAAACGCCTCAAAAATCACGTGACGCGGCGCAGAATAGCCATTCGACCGCCACATGGCCAGTCCGTCGCGACCTCAAAACAGCGAGCCCTGCGGGCCGCCATCCGAGCGTGGCTTTGGCGAGGTCGGACGCTTGGTCGTGCGCGCCAGCGCGCCACCCTCTCCCTCGATACGCGCGGCGATACGTCCGTCGGAGAATTGGATCTCGACCCCATCTCCTCCCGCCAGCGAGGCCGCCGCGCGGACACCCTTGCCCGCCTCGTCCCGCACCAGGGCGAAGCCGCGCGCCAAAACGCCCTCCAGCCCCAATGTCGCCAGCAGCTTGGCGCGGGCATCGAAGTGGGACCGCGCGCGCATCATGCTTTGCCGCAACGCCAACCCGCCGCGCCGATCGAGATCGGTGAAACGTTCGCGTCCCAACTGGGCGCGCTGGCGCAGCGCGTTTGGCTGGTGGCGGGCGCTTGTGCGCTCAAAGCGCGTTCGATGGCGCTGGGTGTTGGCCAGGAGCGCTCTCGGCAAGCGGCCGCTGGCGGCATCGCAGCGCTGACGCGGCAGCGCCATTATATCTTGAATGCGCGGCAGCGCGCGCGCCAGCGCCTTGTATCTGGTGCGCCGCTCTTGCAGGCCGCGCCGCATCACCTGAGCGCTCCGGCGCGCGAGGTTCTCCAGCCGCTCGTTCAGATCCGAGAAATTGGGCACCGCCCATTCCGCCGCCTTGGTCGGCGTCGGCGCGCGCGCATCTGCAACCAAATCGATCAGCGTCCAATCGGTCTCGTGTCCCACCGCCGAGATGACGGGAATGGCGCTTTCTGCCACGGCGCGCGCCACGACCTCCTCGTTGAAGCCCCACAGATCCTCGAGGCTCCCGCCGCCGCGCGCGACGATGAGCACGTCTGGACGCGGCAGCCCACCACCGGGCTCAAGCGCATTGAAGCCGCCAATCGCGGCCGCCACCTCGCTGGCGCACGTCTCGCCTTGAACCCGCACCGGCCACAACAGAACATGGACCGGAAAGCGCTCGTCGAAACCATGCAGCATGTCGGCTATCACTGCACCGGTCGGCGACGTCACGACGCCCACCGTTTTGGGAAGAAAAGGAAGCGGGCGTTTGCGGTCTTCGTCGAACAGCCCCTCTTCGCCCAGTTTCTTTTTGAGTTTTTCGAGCTGGGCCAGAAGCGCGCCGACACCGGTAGGCTCCAGCGCCTCGATCACGATTTGATACTTCGAGCTTCCGGGATAGGTCGAGACGCGCCCCGTCGCGACCACTTCGAGCCCCTCCTCGGGCTTGAAGCGCAAACGCCCGAAGACGCCCTTCCAAACGACCGCCTCGATGCGCGCTTTTTCGTCCTTCAGCGTGAAATAGCAGTGGCCCGAAGAATGGGGGCCGCGGTAGCCGGAGACTTCGCCGCGCAGGCGCACATAGCCGAACGTCTCCTCGACCGTGCGCTTGATGGCGAAGGAAAGCTCGGAAACCGTGAATTCGACCACGTTGGACTGATCGCTCGTCTCGTTTTCGACGTCTTTCCCCACCGATTCCCGTCCTATCCGTTTCTTTGACGCGCCCGCGATGGTACATCAGTCGCGGGTTTGAACGAACACTCAAGATCGCGCGAGAGGTGCCCCATGAATGTGCTCTTGATCGGGTCTGGCGGCCGCGAACATTCGCTCGCTTGGGCGCTCTCTGCCAGCCCCCTGCTCGGCACGCTCTTCTGCGCACCTGGAAACGGCGGCATCGCCGAGCTGGCCCAATGCGTCCAACTCGAGATCGCCGATCACGCCAAGGTCATCGAATTCTGCCGCGCGCGCGACGTCTCCCTGGTGGTGATCGGCCCCGAGGCGCCGCTTGTGGCCGGCCTCGCGGACGATCTCACCGCCGCCGGCATCAAGGCTTTCGGACCCTCCAAGGCCGCGGCCCAGCTTGAGGGCTCCAAGGCCTTCACCAAGGAACTCTGCCGCGCTCACGCCATTCCTACCGCGCGCTACGGCCGTTTCGACGAGCCGGAAGCCGCCAAGGCCTATGTGCGGGCCCAAGGCGCGCCCATCGTAGTCAAGGCCGATGGGCTGGCCGCCGGCAAGGGCGTCACCGTGGCCACCAGCGTGGCTGAGGCGGAAGCTGCCATCGACGACTGTTTCGCGGGCCGCTTCGGCGAGGCGGGCGCCGAGATTGTGGTCGAGGAGTGCTTGGTGGGCGAGGAAGCCAGTTTCTTCGCTCTGGTCGACGGTAAAACCGCCTTGCCGCTGGCGACCGCGCAAGACCACAAGCGGGCCTTCGACGGCGATGAGGGCCCCAACACGGGCGGCATGGGCGCCTACTCACCCGCACCGGTGATGAGCGAGGAACTTTGCCGGGTCACCATGGAAGAGATCATCCTGCCCACCGTCGAGGGACTTGCCCAAGCCGGCACGCCCTATTGCGGCGTGCTTTACGCCGGCCTGATGCTGACCGAGCAAGGCCCCCAGCTCATCGAATACAATGTTCGCTTCGGCGATCCGGAATGTCAGGTGCTGATGATGCGGCTGAAGTCCGACCTCCTACCCGCCCTCGTCGCGACCACCGACGGTGCGCTCGAGAATGTCGAACTGCGCTGGCTCGAGGGGACCGCACTCACCGTGGTGATGGCGGCCAAGGGCTATCCGGGCGGCTACGAAAAGGGCAGCAGGATCGGCGGTCTGGAGGCAGCCGGCGCCGACCCGGATGTCGAGATATTTCACGCCGGCACCGCGCGCGAGGGCGCAGCGGTCACCGCCACCGGCGGACGGGTGCTGAACGTCACGGCGCTTGGCTCGAGCGTGGCCGACGCCCAGGCCCGCGCCTACCGCGCCATCGATCAGATCGACTGGCCTCAAGGCTTCTGCCGCCACGACATCGGCTGGCGCGCTATCGCAAGAGAAAAAGCGGCGTGACGACGCCCGTCGATCTGTTTCCGGGCTACGAGACGCGCCGCCTCCAAATCCAGGACGCCGAGATATTCGCGCGCATTGGCGGTGCCGGAGAACCGCTGCTGTTGCTGCACGGTTACCCCCAAACCCACGCCATGTGGCACCCCTTGGCAGAACGCCTGGCGCAACACTTCAAGTTGGTGATCGCCGATTTGCGCGGTTACGGCGAAAGCTCGTGCCCGGAAACCGTGGCCGATCACGCCAGCTATTCAAAGCGCGCCATGGCCGGTGACATGGTCGAGGTGATGTCCGCGCTCGGGCACGAGCGCTTCGCCATACTGGGTCACGACCGGGGGGCGCGCGTTGCCTATCGCATGGCGCTTGATGCGCCCGAGCGTGTCGAACGCATGGTCCTCCTGGACATCGTGCCGACCCACGACATGTGGAACACCATGGGCCGGCCGCTGGCGCTCAAGGCCTATCATTGGCCGTTTCTGGCCCAGCCGGCGCCCCTGCCCGAGACCCTGATCGGCGGTGCGCCCGACTATTATATCGAGCACACCTTGGCGAGCTGGACGGCGGCGAAGGACCTCTCGGCCTTCTCCGAGGCAGCGCTTGATCATTATCGCCGCCAATTCGCCACCTGGGAGCGGATCCACGCCTGTTGCGAGGACTACCGCGCCGGCGCCACCTATGACTTCGAGGCCGACGCCAAGGACCGCGAGGCTGGCCGCAAGATCGCGTGTCCCACCTGCGTAATCTGGGGCAGCGCGGGTTTTCCGGGTCAGGCCGGCGGACCGCTCAAAATTTGGCGCGAGTGGTGCGACCACGTCGAGGGCCAAGCCATCGATTGCGGCCATTTCGTCGTCGAGGAAGCCCCAGAGCCCACCCTCGAGGCGCTGCTGCCATTCCTCACGCACGGCTGAATCCGGCATGGCCGAGCAATCCGAGAAACCGCCCATAATGGTGCCGAAGCTGGCGGGTCCGACGATTGGTCTGGCGTTGGGCGGCGGCGGCGCGCGCGGGCTCGCCCACATTCTGGTTCTCGAAGCCTTCGACGAATTGGGATTGCGTCCCAACCTCATCGCCGGCACCAGCATCGGCGCCGTCTACGGCGCGGCTTACGCAATGGGACTGGATGGCAAGGACATCCGGTCGCGATCCAAGGAGGTCTTGGGTCGCTGGACGGACATTGCAAAGCACGTTCTGGTGAGCTCCCGGAGATCCCTGCACGATTTTTGGAAATCGCGTCCTTTCAGCACCTCTCTTCTCAAGCCGGCCGCACTGCTGGAAGCGGTCTTTCCGGAATTGCAAACACTGCAATTTCAACAATTGAAGAGCCTGCTCGAAGTCGTGGCGACGGACTTCCATCGCCACACGCCCTATGTCATGCGCCAAGGCCCACTGTTGCCGGCGGTGGCCGGCAGTATCGCGCTGCCCGCGCTCTTTCGTCCCGTCGAACACGACGGGCGCGTCTTGCTCGACGGCGGCATGACCAACCCCATCCCCTTCGATCTAGTTTTAGGGAAAGCCGATATCACGATCGCCTGCAACGTGCTCGGAGGCCCGGCGGAGGAGCCCTCCAACGGGCTGCCGACACCGCTCGAGGTCGCGCTCTCAGCCTCCCACATCATGCAAAACGCTATCGTCAACGAGAAACTCAAGGCGAGCGCGCCCGACATTCTGCTCAGCCCCAATGTCGAACGCTACCGCGTCATGCAGTTCCATCTTATCGACGACATCCTCGACAACGCCGCTCCCATCAAGGACGAGCTCAAACGCGCCCTGGAGCAACGCCTCAACGCCGCGTCTTGAAAAAATCCTTGAGCAGCGCGCTGGCGCGCACATCGTCTATCCCGCCATAAATCTCAGGATGGTGATGGCACGTCGGATCAGCGAAAAAGCGCACGCCGTTTTCCACCGCGCCGCCTTTCACGTCTTGGGCGCCGAAATAAAGCCGCCGGATGCGGGCAAATGAAATGGCGGCCGCGCACATGGCACACGGCTCCAGCGTCACATAGAGATCGCACTCTTCCAGGCGTTCGCTCGCCAGTTTTTTACCCGCCTCGCGGATCGCCAGCATCTCCGCATGCGCCGTAGGGTCGTGCAGTTCGATCGGACGGTTGTGGGCCCGCGCAATGATCTCGCCGTCGCGCACGATGAGTGCCCCGACGGGGACCTCGCCGCGGGCGCCCGCAAGACGCGCCTCTTCGAGCGCGAGCTCCATAAAATTCAGGGGCTTGCCGCTTGAGTGGCCTTTTGTCACTTTGCCTGCCGTCATCGCCGTTTGGTGGAACAAGTCGGCCCTACAGGTCAAGGTAACAGGATTGAGCACATGCCGGCGACAAAGCGCGCGCCCAAGACACAAAAACCGCCCGAGGCGGAAGCGCCGATGCGCATCGCCAAGGCGATGGCGCGCGCCGGGCTCTGCTCGCGGCGCGAGGCCGAGCGCTGGATTGCCGAAGGCCGGGTCGAGGTCAATGGCGTCAAGCTCACGACGCCTGCTCACCTGGTGGGCCCGGACGATGACGTCAAAGTAGACGGCGCGTCCTTGCCCGCCGCCGGCCCGCCGCGTCTGTGGCGCTACCACAAACCCAAAGGGCTGGTGACCAGCACACACGATCCTGAAGGTCGCGCGACCGTGTTCGACGCGCTTCCACCCGAGCTTCCCCGGTTGGTGAAAATCGGCCGCCTGGACTTTACGACCGAGGGACTGTTGCTGCTCACTAACCATGGCGGCTTGGCGCGGCACCTGGAACTGCCCTCGACGGGCTGGCTGCGGCGCTACCGGGTACGCGCCCGCGGAAAGATCGATCAGACGGCATTGGATGCGCTCAAGAACGGGATCACGGTCGACGGCGTCGCTTACGGTCCGATCGAGGCCAAGCTCGACCGCACCCAAGGCGCCAATCAATGGTTCACGGCGGCGTTGCGCGAGGGCAAAAACCGCGAGATCAAACGCGTGCTTGCCCATTTGGGGCTCGAGGTGAACCGCCTGATCCGCCTCTCATACGGCCCCTTCGCGCTTGGCGAGCTCAAAGCAGGCTCCGTGGAAGAGGTCAGGCGAACCGTGCTCGCCGACCAGCTCGGGGCCCGCCTGTCCGAAGAATTCGGCCTCAAACCCAGGCGTCAAAAGCGGCCTGCCCGATGAGGGTCTTTACATGAAGATCGTATCTGGCCGCTTCCGCGGCGCGCACCTCGCCTCGCCGAAATCGAACGCCGTCCGGCCCACCTCCGACAAGGTCCGCCAAGCTGTCTTCAACGTGCTGGCCCACGGGCTCGACGGTTTCGAGCTGGAAGGCGTCCGCGCGCTCGACCTGTTTGCCGGCACCGGCGCCATGGGGCTCGAAGCGCTCTCGCGGGGTGCGCGTTATTGCCTCTTCATCGAACAAAACGCCGAGATCCGCGCCACGCTGCGGCGCAACGTCGAGGGCTTGGGGTTGACGGGCCTTACCAAGATCTGGCGCCGCGATGCGACCAAGCTCGGTCCTGCCGGCAAACTCGGCGCCTTTGGGCTTGTTTTCCTCGATCCTCCCTACGCCAAGGGGCTCGGGCAATTGGCGCTGGCTGCTGCGGCCCAAGGCGGCTGGATCGAGACGGGCGGCATCGCCGTCCTGGAAGAGGCAGCGGCTGCTGAGATAGACATCCCGCAAGGCTATGAGCTGCTGGACGAGCGCCGCTACGGCGACACCCAAGTGGTGTTCTTGCGGGCCGTATGACCTTACTTTGGGCACCTCGTGCTACCGTCACTTGAAACCCAACACAGCCATTTGGGAAATCCTGGGTAGAGTTTCTTATCCAAGCAAATTTATGGAGTTCATGACTTTATATCACGCGCGACGGAGGTTTATTATTTGCCTCTTTACACTCGCGTTCCTCCCCTTTCTAAGCTCTTGCAACAGTCAAGTTGATGGCGAACTCGTGCTGTTCGCGCCCCTGTTCTCGACGAGCACCTATCTCGTCGATAACGACAACCACGTCGTCAAGGAGTGGTCCAGCCAATATCAAGCGGGCCAATCCGCCTATCTCTTCGAAGATGGCAGCATTCTCAGGGCCGGACAGGTCCGTGACGCCGACAACTTTTTCGTGAAAGCCATCGCCGAATTGCCGAACATGGTGCTGGGCTTCAATGTCGGCGGCATCATGGAGCAGATCTCAGCGGCCAATCAGGTCGAGTGGCGCTTCTCATTCTTTGGCGATTCCTTCATGCCACATCACGACGTCGAGTTGCTCCCAAATGGCAATGTCTTGCTGATCGCCTGGGAATACAAGACGCCGCGCCAAGCGATCGAAGCCGGACGCGATCCCAGCCTCGTCACAAAAAATGGACTTTGGGTCGACGCCATATTTGAGATCGAACCGATCGGCGAGGCTGGCGGGAAAGTCGTTTGGGAATGGCACTCCTGGGACCACATGGTCCAGGCTTTCGATCCCACCAAAGACAACTACGGGGTTCTGTCTGAAAACCCCGGGAAGCTCAACATCAACCATGAGGGCCACCTGCTGCTCGCTGCGGACTTGATGCACGCCAATTCCATCACGTACATCAAGGAGTGGGATCAGGTCATCCTTTCGAGCTACAACTTCAGCGAGTTTTACATCATCGATCATTCGACAACTTCAGCTGAAGCAGCCGGTGAGTCTGGTGGCAAATAACGCAAGGGCGGCGATTTCCTTTATCGCTGGGGCAATCCGTCAAACTACGGCGTGAAAGGCACGGGAGCTTTCACGCTTGCTGGCGTCCACGACCCCAATTGGATCGAGGAATCGGGCCACATCATCATGTACGACAACAACGTAAAAAGGGGCAGCAACAGAGTTGTTGAAATCGTTCCTCCGCGCCTTCCCGACGGCACCTACGAGATGAGGCCGGATGGGTACTACGGCCCGGCGTCTCCCGTCTACACGGCCAATCTGGGATTTCAGGAACCGGTCGTCGGCGTGGCCCAAAGACTCGATTCCGGGAATACTTTCACGTGCGAATGCACGAAAAATCGAGCGATACTGCTAGCCCCCGACGGCAACATCCTCGAAAACCGGAATGTGGCCGAATACGTGCCACTTAAAACCCCCGGTGCGTTCAGACTGATTGCCTATCCCCGCAACTTCGAAGGCATAAAAAGGGCGCTCAGGTAAAACCGGCTTTATATGTTTCGAGCATTCGGCATGGCGCTGGCATTCAACGCCGCCCGAACAGGCGCTCTATGTCGGCGAGCTTGAGCTCCACATAGGTGGGACGGCCGTGATTGCACTGGCCCGAATGGGGCGTTTTCTCCATATCGCGCAGCAGGGCGTTCATCTCTTGCGCCCGCAAGCGCCGCCCGGCCCGCACGCTGCCATAGCACGCCATGGTGGCGCAGACGTGATCGAGCAGCTCCTTCAGCACGAAGGTTTCCGCGTTTTCGGCAATCTCGCCGGCCAGATCTCCCACCAGCCCCTTGATGTCGGTGTCGCCCAAAAGCGCCGGCATCTCGCGCACGGCGACTGCGCCCCGCCCGAACAGCTCGAGCACGACGCCGAAGCGGGCGAGGTCCTGCGCGTGCGCATCGATCAGATCGGCCGCCGTCTCGTCGAGTTCGACAATCTCCGGGATGAGCAGGATCTGCCGCTGCACGCCGCCGTTCTCGAGTTGCGCCTTCAGCCGCTCGTAGACGAGGCGTTCATGGGCGGCGTGCTGGTCGATGATGATGATCGAGTCGCCGGTCTGGGAAACGATATAGGTGTCGTGCAGCTGCGCCCTGGCGGCGCCCAACGGACGCGCCTGCATTGCCGCCTCGTCCGCCACGGCCTGGAAAGCCCCGACGTCGCCGCTTGGCTCATCAACGCCCGCAAGTCCCCCTTGGGGGGGCTCGCCAAAACCATGGCCGCCGCCAGTTTTTTTCGAGCTGTAATAGGGTCGGTGCTGTCCGTAGCCATGGCTTGGACCCGCATCCGATAAGGCGTGGGCGAAAGCACGCGGCGCCAGCGATGAGGCGGCCCGGTGACCGGCTTGATCGAGGCTTTGGCGCAGGGCGCCGACGATCAGCGCGCGCACGCCGCCGGCATCGCGGAACCGGACTTCTGCTTTTGCCGGATGAACATTGACGTCGACCTCTTGGGCCGGAACGTCGAGGAACAATGCCATCATCGGATGGCGGCCCGACGGCACGAAATCGCCATAGGCCGCGCGCACCGCGCCCGCCAGCAGCTTGTCGCGCACGGGGCGTCCATTGACAAACAGGAATTGCATGGCAGCGTTGCCCCGATGGAGCGTGGGAAGCCCGCCAAACCCCTCCACGCCGATCCCTTCGCGGTGGGCGACAACCGGCAAGGCGTCAGACATAAAATCATCGCCCATGATGCGCCCCAAGCGCCTCAAGGGCCCTGTCTCGCCCACCTGTTCAGCAGGCAGCCGCAGGGTCACGCGCGCACCATTGGTGAGTGTGAAGGCGATTTGGGGATGCGCCATGGCCAACCGCTTGACGATGTCGTTGATGGCCGCGTTTTCGGCCCGCTCCGATTTCATGAATTTGAGCCGCGCCGGTGTTGCGAAAAAGAGATCGCGCACCTCCACGCGTGTGCCGGCATTCAGGCCAGCAGGCTTGGGCCTCGCCTTGACGCCGCCTTCGATCGCGATGCCGCGGCCCTCGTTCGCGCCCGCCGCCCGGCTCTCGATCGACAAGCGTCCCACAGCGCCGATCGACGGCAGCGCTTCGCCGCGAAAGCCCAATGTGTGAATGGCGAGCAGATCGTCATCGTCCAGCTTGGACGTGGCGTGGCGCTCCAGCGCGAGTTCGAGGTCGTCCCCGTCAATCCCGCAGCCATCGTCGCTCACCCGGATCAGCGAGAGCCCGCCGCCCGCGATCGTTACATCGATTTGGCGCGCGCCGGCGTCGATGGCGTTTTCAATCAGTTCCTTGACGACGCTCGCCGGCCGCTCGATCACCTCGCCCGCGGCAATGCGATTAACGATCGACGGCGGCAACTGGCGAATGGCCACCCGTTTTCTCCCCTTCGGCAGCGTCCCCGGCAAGCTGCATCATGGTGAGCCGCTTGCCGTCTTCCACCGCCGGCTGGTCGAACGGGTTCACGCCCAACATCTTGGCGGCCAGAATCGTCTCAATCATAAAGTGCATCATGATGGAACCAAGGGTTTCTTCTTCGATGTCCCCACAATCGATCAGGCGCACCGGCCGGCCCGCCTCGATCAGCGCTTGCGGAATAGCATTCTGCTGAGCATCGACAAGATCTCCGGCGTTCCGGCCAGCCAAATAATCGGCGCCCGCCAACTGCGCGAACTCAGGCGCGATCACCGGCCCCTCGCCCCGGCTGTTGTGCCGCACGATGGTGATCATCTGGCCGGGCGGCCCATCGAGATAAAGCTGCAATTGGGAGTGCTGATCGACTGGGCCCAGAGCCGCCACGGGCGTGGAGCCCTTGCCACCCTTGCCCAGGCTCTCGGCCCACAGCTGGGCGTACCAATGGGCAAAGGATTTGAGCCGGTCCGCATAGGGGATCATGACACTGGTGCGGCAGCCACGCTCCTCCATCATCCCCACCATCATCGCGGCCCCATAGGCGGGCTTGCAGTCTTGCGGGGCCTCCGCGCCCAGCATCTCATCGACCACCGTCTTTGCGCCGCCGCGCAGAGCCGTCATATCGAGACCTCGCGCCAGGCCGGCCAGACCGCCGACATTGGTCAGGGCCGAGAAGCGGCCGGGAATCTGCGCGTGATGCTCGAGCAGCGGGATCCCATAATGGGCGCAGACCGAACGCAGGCCGTTGGCCGCCTTCGTATCTTCGCTCAGCGCAAGAAACATCGCCGGAATTTGTACCTCGAGCCCGGCCGCTTTGACGGCCTGGAGCGTGGAGAGGAACTGGACCAATGTCTCGGCGGTGTTGCCCGACTTCGAAATAACGACAAACCGGCTGGCGGCCAGATCGATGCTCGCCAGCATGCGTTCCAAGGTGCGAGCGTCCAGATTGTCGTAGAGCCGGGTGCGCGGCCGTTCGAGCTGGCCGTTGCGCTGCTCGCCGGGAATGAACCATCCGCCAAGCTGGGCCAGCACCTGGCCGCCGAGGCTCGAGCCCCCGGTGCCGAAAAAAATCAGTGTGCGCGCGCCCTCACACAAGCGCTCGAGCGCGGCCTTCGCCTCGTCGAGGTCGTCGCGCCATTCCGGCACACGCAGCAAGGGAATTGTCTCGTCGTGATAGGCCGCTTTTAAGGCTTCGAGATGCGGTTTGAGTCCTTCGAGCCGGGCCATCAAACTCGCAGCATCTAGCCCGCCCGGCCCGATCGCGGCTTCAAGGCAGCCCTCGATGGACTGACGATACGTCATGCTCCACCTTCCTCTTCGACACTATTGGATAAAACACCAAGCCTGTCGGCCACACTCGACCGCCTTGACCGGCGGCTGATTCCCGCCTGCTTAGCACAATCGCTAAGGCCGTGGGGGCAGATTTATGGGCATCAGCCGCGCGCCGGTTTTTTCGTGCTGCTTTCGGGTTTGCCGACGATTGTCACGATCAGCCCGTCGGCCTTGAGCAGTCTCTTGGCCACGCGCTTCACGTCGTCGAGACTCACCGCTTCGATCAGGCCGTTGCGCTTGTCGACATAATCCAGTCCGAGACTTTGAAGTCGTATCCATATCAACTGACTGGCGATTTTCGTATTGGTGTCAAAGCGCAACCCATAAGACCCGGTCAAATATTGCTTGGCCTTGTTCAGCTCTTCCGCACTGGGCCCCGATTCTGCCATGCGGGCGATCTCAGCCCTGATAACATCGAGCGACGTGCCGATCGCCTCGTTCTTAGTGGCGACGTTGCCGGCATAGATGGCGGCGCGCTCATAGGGGTGCAGGTAGGAGTGGACCGAATAGGCAAGTCCGCGCTTCTCGCGCACCTCCTCCATCAGCCGCGACGAAAATCCGCCGCCGCCCAATATGTAATTGAGAACGTAAGAGGCAATGAAGTCGTCGTCGTCCCGCTTGAAGGCGCTGTGTCCGAACTGCGCCACCGATTGGGGGATGTTCATTTCGACCAGTTTTTCCTGCGGTCCCACCGGCGGTTTGGCCTCCGGCACGCGCGTCAGGTCTCCCGTTGCGGGCAATCCGCCGAAGACGTCGTCCAGTACCTTTGCAAGGGTCTTGGCGTCTATGTCTCCGACCACCGCTACCTTGAGGGTATCGCGCGCGAAAACGCGTTTCGTGTAGGTTTTGAGATCGCTCCCACCGAGTGCGCCGACCGTCTCCTTCGTGCCCTTGACGGCGCGGGAATAGGGATGGTCGGCAAAGGCCAGCTTGTACCATTCGCGGGCTGCCACATTCTCGGGGTCGTTTGAATCAAATTCCAGGCCGGCCAAGATCTGTTGGCGGATCCGCTCCACGGCATCATCGTCGAAGCGGGGCTCGTTCAGCGCCATGCGCAGCAGCTCGAAGCTCTCATCGGCATTTTTCGTGAGCGTCTGGAAATTGCCCATGAAGACATCGCGGCTGGCATCATAATTCATCCGCGCCGCCGTCTCTTCGAGACGTTCCTGAAAGGCCACCGAGTTTAGATCGCCCGCGCCTTCGTCAAGCATGCCCGAAACGAAATAGGCGGCCCCGTTCTGATCTACCGGGTCCTGCACCGAACCGCCCTCGAAGGCGAATCGCATCGCGATAAGCGGCACTTCATGGGCCTCGACCAACCACGCCGTGATACCGCCAGGAGATGTGACCACTTGGATCTTCATGGCGTTAGACGGCGAGAACGCGCCGGTCAGCGCCACCAGTACGATGGCCAAAACACCGTGCTTGGCCCACAGAGCAACCGTACGCGTCAGGCGCCCGATCCAAGTGAAGTCTATCGGCGTCCGTGCAGCGCACATCAAGATTTGCCGTTCCGTGTGTCATCGGCCGCCTTGGTGGCCTTTTTCTCTTCCGGAAGCAAGTAGCCCGTAACCGACTGCTTTGTTTCCAGATAGGTCCGAGCCACCTGATTCACGTCTTCGACGCTCACCTTCTTCAGCCGATCGGGCCAACTTTCGACGGCCTCGACGTCGCGCCCCGTCGCAAATGCCCAGCCATAGCGCTGGGCGAGCTGGGACTGACTGTCGGAGCTGTAGACCAGGTCGGCGATATAGGCTTCGCGCGCGCGGTCGAGCTCCTTTTGCGTGACGCCGTTCTCCTTGATCTCCTCGATCACCGCGTCCATGGCGCGCTCGACGTCTTCGATCGGCGTCTTAGCGCCGACAATCACGGCAAAACCCAACCGGCCCGAATCAAGTCCCGTTCCGCTGAACCAGCCGCCGGCGCTTGCCGCCTTCTTCTCTTCGACAACAAGCCGCTTGTAGAGACGGCTGGTCGTGCCAGAGGCCGCGATCTTCATCAGCAGATCCAGCGCCTCTGCCTCGCCCTCCTTGGCCGATGCATAGCTCGGCGCGATATAGAGGCGTTGAACGGATGCCTTGCCGGCCCGCGGGTCCTTCAGTGTGAGGCGCACGCCCGCCTGGTGCGGCGGTTCCTTCGGCCGCGCCCTGGTCACGATCTTCCCGTTCTTGGCTACCTTCGCATATGTCTTTTCGGCAAGCGCCTTGACCTCATCAGCATCCACATCGCCCGCCACCACGAGGATGGCGTTGTTGGGCGCGTAGTACTGTGAGTAAAAGCCCAGCGCGTCGTCCCGATCGAGCTCGGCGATCTCGTGGCGCCAGCCGATTACCGGAATGCCGTAGGGATGAGACTGATAGAGCGCCGCCATCATCTGTTCGTTCAAGATGCTTGAGGGATCGTTGTCGACTCGCGAGCGCCGCTCCTCCAAAATCACGTCGCGCTCGGTCAGCACGGACTTCTCATCCAACCGCAGATTGGCCATGCGGTCGGCCTCGATCTCCATGACAAGCGGCAAATTTTTCTTGGCGACACGCTGGAAATACGCGGTGGCGTCTTGACTGGTGAAGGCGTTGTCCTGGCCGCCATTGGCCGCAATGATTTTCGAAAATTCGCCGGGCGGAATTTTCTTCGTTCCCTTGAACATCAAGTGTTCGAGGAAGTGCGCGATACCCGACGAGCCCGGCGCCTCATCGGCCGACCCGACCCGGTACCACACCATGTGCGTGACGACCGGCGCGCGGCGATCGGGAATCACCACCACGTCCATGCCGTTGGCCAGCGTGAAGCTGCTGGCCTTGGGGCCGCTGATCGCCTCGGCCGCCTCGGCTGCCACCACATTGAGCGCGCCTGCGGCAAAGACGCCGAAGGTGGCCAGAGCAGCCAAACGCAGCACGAGAAGTCCGGGTAGATAATCGATCACGTCGCATCTCCGTTATGGCGCGCTTGGCTTGCAGCGCGGGCCTGGTAATGGGCACTCGCGCCTGCGGCGCTGATTGGGCACGCAGAAAGCCGCCCGCTTGCTGATAAACTGGGCGTTCTCGTCAATGGGCTATGTCTGCTTTCATCCGCCCCGTTTCAAGGTATCGGACGGACTGTGGCCGATGGAGCACGGAACATATCCAACCGCGCTCCGGACCCTACTGACCGGGCGGCAACTGAATGGGTGGCGAGGCGTTGGGATCGGCTGGCTCGGCTTGGGTCGTCCAACCGCCGTCTGCAGCTCGCGGTGCCGAATCGGCTGGCTCGGCGTCGGCCACGGATCTTGCCGTGCGCTGCTTGGCCTCTTGCCCTGCCTTTTCTTCAGCGGCTCTTTGCCTGCCCGTCTGAATGATCTCGTTGGCGGTTTTGGACGCCATGCCCGGCCGGCGATCTCGCTCGTTGGTGATGTACTCGAATTCTTCAATTCCGGCCTTATCGCTGAAATCGCCGTCGCGGTAATATTTCTCGAGCCGCTTCTTCTCTTTGGCTTCGTTTTTCTTAGCCACCTCATCCGGGTCCACTGGCCAATTTTGCGGCGCTGCCACGGCTTGGCGTGGACCCGGTTGAGGTAGTTTTTTGCTTGGCGGAACGACCAAAGGAGGGCGCTCTACAGGCACCGATTCTTTTTTCTCCCGGTTGGTCAAACCCGCCATTTCGAAGATCTTGCCCTGGAACTCGATCTGATCGGTGGCCGCGCAACCGCCCATGCCCGTGGTTCCCAGAACAACCACGGCAAAAGTCTGCAAAGAGCGTTTCAACGTTACGCGATCCATTATGGTGTAATGCCCCCACCATCTTACCGGCTGCGCTTGGCGCGCAGTCCGTCTAATGACCGGTCTAAGGCGACTTTGGGACCATTTTGTGTCCCGTAATAAGCGTGTCGTAGAGCAAGCCGGCAACACCCGCCACGATCGCCACATCGGCGATATTGAAGATGTACCAATAGAAGCCGAAAGCATGTAGCGAGAAGAAGTCGGCAACCGCGCCATACATCGCCCGATCGATGGCGTTGCCCACCGCTCCGCCGGCGATAAGGCCGATTGAAGCTGCCGCCAGCGCCCGCTCCGTCCGCGCCAGCCAAACAAAAAGTCCCAAAACGGCGGCTGCGGCGATCGCGATCAAAACGGCGCGCCCCACCGCACTGCCTTGGGGAAACAGGCCGTAGCTGATACCCTCGTTCCAAACCATGACGAGATCGAAAAACGGCAAGAGCGCCACCCTGCCTCTCTCGGCGATCTTATAGACATAGATCATCCACCATTTGTTGAGCTGATCGGCGGCGAGCGCCACAAGCATGATGATCGTGCCAAACCGGCTCCAGGGTCCCCATAGGAGCCAGGGTCCCCATAGGAGATTGCCGCCGGCTGCACGCTTCATCCAGTTTCCTTCCTATTGAGCGGCCACACGGCGGGCATCGAACTGGCGCACCGCTTCGGCGTCGCGTGGCGTGAGATTGGGATACTCCTCATCATCGCCCACCTCGGGTATGGTTTTCCAGCAGCGGGCGCATTTGCGCCCCTCGGCCATGGCCGGCACCACCGCCACGCCCGGTACCTCGTCCAGCCGGAAGGCGTCGGCGGAACCGGCGCCCGTCTTGAGAACCAGTTGGCTGGTGATCGCAATCTCGGCCATATCGACCGTTTCCAGCAGGTCCTTCAGCGCGTCGTCGTCGATATAGACCTCGGGTGCTGCATCGAGGCTCGAGCCTATGCGTTTCTCGCGCCGCTCTATCTCGAGCGCGCCCGTCACCACGCGCCGCACCTGCCGAATGCGGTCCCATTTCTCAGCCAGCGCGCCGTCGCGCCACGCTTCGGGGACGCTCGGAAATTGCAGCAAATGAACCGACGACTCGGCGCCTGGATGCCGCGCCAGCCACGCCTCTTCGGAGGTGAAACAGAGCATTGGCGCAAGCCAGGCGGTGAGACGGGAGAATATCTCGTCGAGCACCGTAAGGCAGGCACGCCGCACCGTGCTGTCATAAGGATCGCAATAAAGCGCATCCTTTCGGATATCGAAATAGATCGAGGAGAGATCGATCGTGCAAAAATTGAACAGCGCGGCGAAGATCCGCTTGAAATCGAAATTGTCGTAGCCCTCGCGCACCTGCCGATCGAGCTCGCTCAAGCGATGCAGCATATAGCGCTCCAACTCCGGCATCTCTTCGGGCGCCACCTGCAAGGCCCCGTCGTAATGATGCAGGTTGCCCAGCATGAAGCGCAGCGTGTTGCGCAGCTTGCGGTAGGCGTCGATGCTGGATTTCAGAATCTCCGGCCCAACGCGCAAATCTTCCATGTAATCGGAACTCATGGCCCAAAGCCGCAGGATCTCAGCCCCTGACTGTTTGATGACATCTTGCGGAAACACCTGATTGTTCAGGGATTTCGACATTTTGCGCCCATCCTCGGCCATGACGAAGCCGTGGGTTAGCACCGCGTCATAGGGCGCACGGCCGCGTGTGCCGCAGGACTCCAGCAGCGACGACTGGAACCAACCGCGATGCTGATCGGACCCTTCCAGATAAAGCGCCGCCGGCCACGCCAGACTCTTGCAGTCTTCAAGGACGAAGGCATGGGTCGAGCCGGAATCGAACCAGACGTCGAGAATATCGTCGACTTTCTCCCAGTCGTCCATGTTCTCCACAAGTCCCTCAAGAAACCGCTCCTTGGCTCCCTCGGCGAACCATGCATCGGCGCCTTCCTTCTCGAAGGCATCGGTAATGCGGGCGATCAGCTCATCGGACTTGTCAAACCCCGCGCGCGGGATCACCTCGTCATTCCCGGTGTTGTGGAACACGGTGATCGGCACGCCCCAGGCGCGTTGTCGCGAAATCACCCAGTCGGGGCGTTGCTCGATCATGCCGCGGATGCGGTTCTCGCCCATCGCGGGCACCCATCTTGTATCGGAAATCGCCTTGAGCGCGCGGGCGCGCAAGCTGTCGCTTGACCCATCGATGTCTTTATCCATCGCAATGAACCATTGCGGCGTGTTGCGGAAGATCACCGGCTTTTTCGAACGCCAGGAATGGGGGTAGTCGTGCTTCAGCCTGCCGCGCGCGATCAGCGCATTCGCCGCCGCCAAAGCATCAATGACTTTCTGGTTGGCATCGCCCTTTTTGCCCTCGTCGTCGATGACGTGAGCGTCCTCGAAGCCCGGCGCGTCGTTCGTAAAGCAACCGGCTTCGTCGACGGTGTATGGGATGGTGGTATCTATGCCGCGCTCCGCTAGCGTGGACTTGTTCGCCATCCATATCTCGAAGTCTTCGCGCCCATGGCTGGGCGCCGTGTGGACGAAGCCGGTGCCGGTATCTTCGGTGACGTGCTCACCCGCCAGCAGCGGCACGTCGTAACCGTAGCCCATTACACTCAGCGGATGAGCGCAGGACTTGATGTGGGCGGGGCTAACGTCACCAGTTCGTTTCCAAGAATCGATACGGGCAGCCTCTTTAACGGAATCCGAGAGCGCATCGGCTATAACAAGTTTATCTCCCACCCGTGCCCAATTGTCGTCAGGAGCATCCGTAACCTCATAAAGCCCATAGGTGATGCGTGACGAAAAGGCGATTGCCCGGTTGCCGGGGATCGTCCAGGGCGTCGTCGTCCAGATAACAACCGAGGCATCGGCCAAGCCCGCAACCATTTCAGAAGGCTCTGCTGCCACTCCCGTGACCGGAAATTTCACCCAGATGGTATCGGACGTATAATCCAGGTACTCGACCTCGGCCTCGGCAAGCGCGGTGCGCTCCACCACTGACCACATGATCGGCTTGGAACCGCGGTAGAGCAGCCCATTCATGGCGAATTTCATCAACTCGTTTGCGATGGTCGCTTCGGCATCGAAGGACATTGTGGTGTATGGATGCTCCCAGTCGCCCTCGATGCCCAAGCGCCGGAATTCCTGGCGCTGTACGCCGATCCAGTGTTGTGCAAAGTCGCGGCACTCGCCGCGGAACGCGTTGACCGGCACTTCATCCTTGTTTTTGCCTTTTGCCCGGTACTGCTCTTCGATCTTCCATTCGATGGGCAGCCCGTGGCAGTCCCAGCCCGGCACGTAGTTGGCATCCTTGCTCATCATCTGCTGCGAGCGCACCACCACATCCTTCAAGATCTTGTTGAGTCCCGTACCGATATGAATGTTGCCGTTGGCGTAAGGCGGACCGTCATGCAGGATGAATTTGTCGCGGCCCCGGGCCTCCTCGCGCAAGCGCTGGTAAAGGCCGAGCTCCTCCCAACGCGCCAGCAATTGCGGCTCGCGCGTTGGCAATCCCGCTTTCATCGGAAATTCGGTCTGCGGCAGAAACAGCGTCTCACGCCAATCGCGTGCGCCTTCCTCGCCATTCCCGTCTGTGTTCTTGCCCATGATTCGGCCAGGCCCAAAGGTTCCGCTTGGGCGCGGTTTCTAGCAACGCCGCCCGCAACAATCCAGCGCTCATTGGCATCAGCCGCAGGCGAGCGCTAGTCGTCGGCCTCCTCGCCTGCGCGCGGCAGGCTGAGGCCACGCCCGAGCGGAAAGCGATTCAGGGGGTCGTCGCGGTTGTATTTAGCGAGAATCGTCCGCGCTTCATCGCAGTCACGCTCCATCTGCGACGCAAGCGCCTCGGGCGTCTCAAAGCGCTCGTCATCCCGCAAGCGGGCAATGAACTCGACCTCTATGACGCGGCCATAAAGATCGCCATCGAAGTCGAACAGATACGCCTCGATGATAGTTTCCTTGCCGTCGAATGTGGGCTGTGTGCCGACATAGGCCGCGCCCTCATAGCGACCGTCTGGTGCGATTACCCGGACGGCGTAAATGCCATGGGCAAGATCGAAATTGAGCGGTGGCGTGAGATTGGCCGTCGGATATCCCAAATCGCCGCCGCGCGCCGCCCCGGTCTGCACCTCGCCCATGACGCGCCACCAATAGCCCAAAATATTGGCCGCTTCGGCGACGTCGCCGCGCCGCAGCATGGCGCGCGCATCGCTTGATGAAAAAATGATATCGTCCTCCCCGACCGCGTCGACGACGGTCACGCCGAGCCCGATTTCTTCGCCCGTTTTCTTGAGGAATTCAGGCGTGCCTAGCCGGTCCTTGCCAAAATGAAAATCATAACCCGTCACGACGTGGCGCACATCGAACTCGCCGATAAGGATATCGCGAATAAAGGCGTCGGCTGGCATGCTGGCCAAAGTAGCGTCGAAGTCGAGAACCACGGCAAAATCGAGCCCAAACATTTCGAACAGCTTGAGCTTCAGATCGATGGGCGTCAGCCGGAAAAGCGCTTTGTCCAGCTGGAAAAATTGCCTGGGATGGGGCTCAAACACCATGACGCCGGCCGCCGAGCGCGCCTGTCGCGCCGCTGCTTGCGCCACCTGGAGCACCGCCTGGTGACCTCGGTGAACACCATCGAAATTGCCGATCGCCATGGTCGATTTGGCTAACGGACCCGGCAGCGCCTTGTGGCCTTTGATAATTTCCATGATGGTTGGGTCCGCGCCGGGCGACTGCGGCGCCTATTGTTCGCTGGAGGGCACGACCACAACAGCCTCGCCATCGAGAACCGTCTTGTCGCCCACCTGACACTGGCAAGCCAAGACCGCCCGCCTGCGCTTGTCTATCAAATCGACGATCCGGACCGAAGCGGTTACCTCGTTGCCGATCTTGACCGGTGCACGGAAATTAAGGCTTTGCGACAGGTAGATGCAGCCTGGCCCGGGCAGCCTCGTACCGATCACGGCCGAGATCAGGCTGGCGGTCAAGATGCCGTGAGCGATGCGCTCCTTGAACATCGTACCGGCTGCGAAGTCGGCGTCGAGGTGCACGGGATTGTTGTCGCCGGAGATCTCGGCAAATGCTTCGATGTCTGCAGCGGTGATCGTCTTGCTGAAACCCGCTTCCATGCCCAACTCGAGCTCCTCGAAGCTGTGGCCCTGAAGCGCTGCCCTCTCAGTGTTGCTGGTCATGAACCCGGCCCCGATTGCCCCGTTTTTCGCAGCGCACACTAGCCGAGGCGTATTCGGCCCGCAACCGCGCTCGAACATCCCGAAAAACCAGCCCAGCCGCGGCTTGGGCGATTAACCCTATTTTTAATAGCAATGCGTATGTTGAACGCATTTCAAGCAGCAGCTGAACCATCCCTGGGCTCGATTGCTATGGGTTTATCGATGGGAACAGCCGCAAACAGTGGGTCTTGTGTGCGGTCCTGAGGATCGGCGCAATGGGGTATGGAGAGTAAATATGGCGATCGATCTTGCCACACCGGTTCTCGTGGTCGACGACTACAAGACAATGATACGCATTATCCGAAATCTGCTGAAGCAGTTGGGCTTCAGCGAAGTCGATGACGCAGCCGACGGTACGCAGGCCCTGGAAATGATGAAGTGCCGCAAGTACGGCCTGGTTATTTCCGACTGGAACATGGAGCCGATGACCGGATACGAGCTTCTCAAGGAAGTTCGTGGCGACGACACGCTTCACCGCACGCCCTTCATCATGGTCACGGCCGAGTCCAAGACCGAGAACGTTATCGCGGCAAAGAAGGCCGGCGTGAACAACTACATCGTCAAGCCCTTCAACGCGGCTACGCTGAAGGCCAAGATCGATGCGGTTTTCGGCGACTAAGCCCTCTTCTGCACGACCTTCAAGCAGTAGGTCTGCCTGTCCGTGGTGATGACCACCACGCGACGGGCCAATACCTGCGCTCACGCGGTGGAGGAGTTTGGTGGCGTCACCTGGCCAAAAAAAATTACGCACTGCGGTCAAGATGTTTTCTTCGAACAAGAAGATCACTCTCGACGATGTGCTGTCGTTCGCCAAATTGGCGCTGATCGCTTGCGGCAAAGACACTCAATCCCGCGAGAATGATGCGATCGACGCCATTCGCGAAGAGGTCGCACGCCTCCAGTCGCTCGATCTGAGCAAGAACCATCTGCCAAGCGCGAAGGAAGAACTCGACACCGCCCTTAGGGCGACCGAGGAGGCGGCTTCGCACATATTGGCCTGCGCCGAGACGGTGATGGCGGTCGACGCCAGCGACGCCGAGTCTTACGAGTCGAGCGTGAACGTGGCCATGCTCGAAATTCTCGAGGCCTGTGCCTTTCAGGATATTTCCGGCCAGCACATGTCCAAGGTTGCCGAAACGCTCAACCGCATCGACAGGCGCATCACGCGTTTTGCCAAAGCATCGGGCGTGCGCGACTGGAAAGGCGAGGCGAGAGATTGCGAGGCGCACAAGAAAAAGCGCCAAAAAGATCTGATTTTGAACGGTCCTGCAAGCAACGACGACGGCCTGGCCCAAGACGATATCGACGCCCTGCTGGCCGGCTGAGCCGCAGCCGGGCCCGTCAGCGCACCCCGATCAAGACCACCGAAGACTGGATAGCGCGGCAATTGGTTTGACCGCGTGGCCGGCAAACAGCCCCCGCACCACTCCCTCGTCCAATTGGCCATCTCTCTCTGCCACATGCAGGCCGCTGGCCACGAAGAGCGCGTCGATGCCCGCCCGGGCCGCGCCGACCATGTCCGTCTCCAAACCGTCGCCGATCGCGACCACGCACGCGAGCGGCACATCGCCGCCCCGCGCATTAGCCCCCTGCGCCAGGGCTCGCTGATAGATGGGTAGATGTGGTTTGCCGGCGTAGATCACCTCGCCGCCAAGTCGTTCATAAGCTTGCGCCAAGGCACCCGCGCAATAAACCAGAGTCTCGCCGCGTTCGACCATAAGGTCGGGGTTGGCGCAGATCATCACCAGCGCGCGATCCCTCAAGCGGGAAAGCATGTCGCCATAGTCGTCGGGCGTCTCGCTCGTGTCGTCGAACAGGCCGGAGCAGACGACGATTTCGGCATCGTCTGGCTCGGCGAAGACGACGTCCAGGCCCTCGAATATTCCCTTATCGCGCTCCGGGCCCAGATGAAAAACGCGAGCACCGCCACGCTCGCTCAAGTGCGACCGCGTGACATCTCCCGACGTGACGACGGCGTCATAGACATCGCGCGGCACGCCCAATCCGTCGAGCTGTTCGATCAGCGGCCCGCACGGCCTGGGTGAATTCGAGATCAATACAACCGTGCCGCCGGCGGCTCGGAATGCTCCGCAGGCTTCGATCGCGCCGGCAAAGACATCTCTGCCATTGTGCAGGACGCCCCACACGTCGCACAGCATGAGCTGATAATCCGCGCTCATCTGCACTATGCCATCAATGACTGGAATGGTGTCTGACGCCTGGCTCATCGGCGCGTGCCTAGGCGTTCGCGCCGGACGGGTCAAGTCCGTCGACTCAAGCCCGCCGGCCGTTAGGCGGCGCTGGCTGCGTCGCGCTCTTCAAATATTTCCGGGCGCACCGGACGCGGCTCGGAGAACAGGAATCCTTGAGCAGTTTTGACATCGTGCTCAAGCAGCTGGCGCAAACTGTTTTCGTCCTCCACCTTTTCGATGATCAGATCGATACCGAAGCGATCGAGATAGGCGCGCATGTCTGCTGAATGTATCGGCGCCCCGACTTCGGCCATGCGATTGAGGAAGACGTCCGCGTCGATCTTTACGTAACGGAACCCCTTGCCATACAGCGCCTCGAAGTCGGTGCTGAGATCATGAACGTGATCAAGGCAAAAATGAAAGCCAAGCGAAGAAAGCGCGTTCAGGCTTTCCAGTTCGATGGCGCCGCAATTGTTCATCATCGCTTGCGTAAATTCAAAAATCAGATTTTTCGAGAGCGCACTGTTGCGGTCCATGAAGGAGATGAATTCGGGGAAGAATTCGGGATCCAGCAAAGAGTGGACGGAAATATTGCAGAACACGCTGCGTCCGCTTGAGCGCTCCGACAGGCGGCGCAGCACCTGGACGCAGCGAAACAGCATGACGTTGTCTATCAACGGCATCATGCCGGCCTGTTCTGCAATCGGCAGATAGTCCTTGGGCATGATCACTTCGTCGGTTTGTCCACGCAGCCGGGTGAGCGCCTCATAGGCCTCGACCTTGCGCTGGGGCAGCGAAACGATGGGCTGGAGATAGAGGTCAACCTTGTTGGCCTCCAGCGACTGGCGCACCATGTCGATCATGAAGTCTTCGGCCTGCTCAAACCCCTCGCCATCCCAGCCGTTGCCCTCTTCTTCGGGGGCGCTGGGCGGTGGGGCGCTGACTGGCACGGCTACATCCTCTGCCGCCTCGGCCGGTTGGTCGCGCAACACCGGCGCCTTCACCCGAACCGGACTCCCGCCCTCATAAGTCATTTTTTCCGCGAGCTGTTTGACCAAGGTCTCAAGCACTTGCAATTCGGATGAAATCTTGTCCTGGCGCTGCTCCGCTTCGAAATGGATCTGTTGCTTGATCGCTTCGACGCGGGTGTCCAGCCGTTCAAGATCGCTCGACATGCGTTCGATGCTCAACACCTTCTGTGTGACGTCCTCGATTTCGCCCACCGCATCGAGACCGTCGACCTTCTCAACCGCTTTTTCCAGTCGTTCCACCTTTTCGACGAGTTGCTCCATTCCGTCGAAGCGCGCGGCCAAGCCGCCCATGCGCTTGATATCGCTGCTCAGGCCGCCGATGGAGGATTCGAAGTCTTCGACCTTTCGCACCGCATCGGCGCTGCGATAGGCGCGCGTCAGCGCGGTCTGGGAGGCCGCCATCACCAGAAACAGCGCAAGACCTGCGATGGTTGAGGAGGCCAGCGCGATGCCCGATTGGACGTGCAGGCCAGCCGTAAATGCCACAGCGGCGAGCGCCATAGCGAACAGGATCGCTATTTCAAGCAATTGCGGGCGCTTACCCTTGGGCGCGTCGGTGCTGGATGTCTTCGTCATGGAAGCGAATCAGTTTCCCCGACATTAGGAAGACTTTCCATAACTGGAGCCCTAAGAGCAACCAGCATTTTCCACCGCCTGTTGGCGCCCGTCTCCAACACGCCCCATCACAGCCGGCCGCGACCGCAATTAACCAAGCCACCCAACGCTATTCTTGACAACCGTACCGGGCTGCCGTATCTACCATTCTATCTGTTAGCACTCACATCTATCGAGTGCTAATAATCGCTCGGACACACGTGCCGGCAAATCCGATCAACCGCCGCGCACGACAAAAGCGAATTTCAACAATCATCATTTGCATGCAAACCAAGAGTAATTGGAGAGACATCTATGAAGTTTCGTCCCCTTCATGATCGTGTCGTCGTGCGACGCATCGACGAGGATCAGAAGACCGCGGGCGGGATCATCATTCCCGACACCGCCGCAGAGAAACCACAAACCGGCGAAGTCCTCGCCGCAGGCCCCGGCGCCCGCGACGAAGACGGCAAAGTTCAGCCCCTTGATGTCAAGAAGGGCGACAAAGTGCTGTTCGGCAAATGGTCGGGCACCGAGGTCAAGATCGACGGCGACGACCTGTTGATCATGAAAGAATCCGACATCATGGGCGTGCTGCAGGGCTAGCTCCGGCAAGCCTCCGCCCGAACGAAATCAGAGCCATTTAGGAGTACAGACATGGCTGCGAAAGACGTAAAATTTTCGACCGACGCCCGCGATAAGATAATGCGCGGCGTCAACACGCTTGCCGATGCGGTCCGCGTGACGCTTGGCCCCAAGGGCCGCAACGTGATTTTGGAGAAATCCTTTGGCGCACCGCGCACCACCAAGGACGGCGTGACCGTCGCCAAAGAGATCGAGCTTGAGGACAAGTTCGAGAATATGGGCGCGCAAATGCTGCGCGAGGTCGCCTCCAAGACCAATGACATCGCCGGCGACGGCACGACGACCGCCACGCTGCTCGCCCAAGCCATCGTGCGCGAAGGTCTCAAGGCCGTGGCCGCTGGCATGAACCCAATGGATCTCAAGCGTGGCATCGACAAGGCCGTGACCGAGGTCGTCAAGGACATCCAGAAGAAGTCCAAAAAAATCAGCGGCACCGGAGAAGTCGAGCAGGTTGGCACCATCTCGGCCAACGGCGAGAAGGATATCGGCCAGAAGATCGCCGAAGCGATGCAGAAGGTCGGCAACGAGGGCGTTATTACGGTCGAAGAGTCGAAGAGCCTCGAGACCGAGCTCGATGTTGTCGAGGGCATGCAGTTCGACCGCGGATATCTCTCACCCTACTTCATCACCAATGCCGAGAAGATGATCTGCGAACTCGAGGATCCGCACATTCTGATCCACGAGTCCAAGCTCTCCAATCTCCAGGCGATGCTGCCGGTGCTTGAAGCCGTGGTCCAGTCGGGCCGTCCGCTTCTGATCTTGGCCGAAGACGTCGAGGGCGAAGCGCTTGCGACGCTGGTGGTCAACAAGCTGCGCGGCGGCCTGAAGGTCGCTGCCGTCAAGGCGCCGGGCTTCGGTGACCGCCGCAAGGCCATGCTGCAGGACATCGCCGTTCTGACGGGTGGTCAGGTGATTTCCGAGGATCTTGGCATCAAGCTCGAAAACGTGTCGCTGGACATGTTGGGCACCGCCAAGCGCATCTCGATCACCAAGGATGACACCACGATCGTCGATGGCGCCGGCAAAAAAGCCGACATCGAGGCACGGGTCAGTCAGATTCGCGCCCAGGTCGAGGACACGACGTCCGATTACGATCGCGAGAAGCTGCAAGAGCGGCTTGCCAAGCTCTCCGGCGGCGTCGCCGTCATTAAGGTGGGCGGCGTCACCGAGATGGAGGTGAAGGAGCGCAAGGACCGCGTCGATGACGCACTCAACGCAACCCGCGCGGCCGTCGAAGAGGGCATCGTGCCCGGCGGCGGTGTGGCACTGCTGCGTGCTTCGCGCTTCGTCGACGTCAAGGGCGACAACGACGACCAGGAAGCCGGCATCAATATCATCCGCCGCGCGCTCCAGGCGCCAATCCGCCAGATCGCCGAAAACGCCGGCGTGGAAGGCTCAATCGTGGTCGGCAAGATCCTGGACGCGAACAAAGCCGCCTACGGCTACGACGCCCAGAACAACGAATACGTCGACATGATTGCCAAGGGCATCATCGATCCTGCCAAGGTGGTCCGCACCGCCCTGCAGGACGCGGCCTCGGTCGCTGGCCTGCTGGTGACCACCGAAGCCGGCGTCGCCGATTCACCTAAGAAGGATGAGCCCATGATGCCGCCGCCCGATATGGGTGGCATGGGTGGCATGGGTGGCATGGGCGGCATGATGTAGCCGACTGCCACAGACGACAGATCAAAGGGCCGCTCCTTAAGAGCGGCCCTTTTTTGTGAAACTCGCAAGGCCTGCCAACGGCCGACTCCAGCCTTCAATCTCAGCAGAAATCCCGGAAATTCTCCCAAAAACCGTTTACCAACTCAGGTGCTCGTGATTGTGCTGGGGCCGGCGGCTGCGTAGGATATCGCTGAACGCTCTTTGGACGGGGCATTCGCCAATCGCGCAATGCATCTCGGGCAGGCCAGGGGCGATTGATGCGGCGAACAAAAGGTATTTCCCAATCAATGGCTCTTGAGAGCACCAGGGTCGAGTCATCAAAGCCCGCTAACGCGCAGGGCCATGACCGGCTGGAGATCAAGGTCTTCACGAACCTCGGGAACGCCCAATCGGTTTGGCGCGACCTGCAGGCCGAGGCCGTGATGGGCCCGCATCAAAGTTTCGAATGGGTGACCGCACTGGTGGAGACGGGCGGCTTTGCTTCGCCGCCCGCCGTTCAAATCGTTGCAGGGTTCGACAGCGACGAAAGCTGTCTGTTTCTCATGCCCTTCGTCATCCGCAGCCATGCCGGATTGCGCATTTTGGAGTGGCTAGCCAACGATCAGGGCAATTACGCCAGTGCACTTTATCGCAGCACCTTCCTCGATCGGATTTCGGCGCCGTCATTCCAGCACCTGTGGGGCGACATTCTCAGCGCACTGCCACCGATCGACGCCGTTCATTTGGGCAATCAGCCAAGCGATCTGGAGGGCGTCGAAAATCCGTTCCTGGCGCTGCCCCACACCGACTCCGCCGAACCCGGCCGCTGGTTCGCGCTTTCGCCCGACTGGCGTCTCCACTTCGAGGACCGATTCAGCTCCGGCATGCGGCGCGAGCTGCGCCGTTGCGAGCGCAGGCTTGGCGATAACGGCGCGCTCGAACTTATTCACGCGAGCGACGCCAAAAGCCGAGCGCGGATTTTCGAGGCGATGACCGTTCATAAACGGGCGCAATTTGAACAAAGCGGCATCGCCGACTTCTTCACCGATGGGGCAGTCGATAAGTTTTACGCAGCCCTAAACGGCGCTGCCAGCCCGCCAGAGGGCCTGTCGCTCGAACTCTTCGGCCTTGCGAGCGGCGGCGATATCATCGCCACCAATATGGGCGTCATCTTCAAGAACCGCTTCTATGGCCTGATTTCGGCGACCACGCCTGGACCATTGCGTAAGTTCGCGCCAGGCAACGTGTTGTTTCAACGCGTGGTGGACTCTTTGGCCAGTCGCGGCATCAAGCAGTTTGATTGCGGCGCGGGAGGCGATCCCCACAAGTTGCGCTGGTGCACGCAACAACACCGTCGCTTTCACACCGTCAGCGGCGTGAGCTTGCAGGGACAACTTTATGCCCGCGCGCTCAGGGCTCAGCTAACGCTGAAGCGCGCCATCAAGCACTCGCCCGCCCTGTGGCCGATCGCCAAGGAACTTCGCCGGCTCAAGGGTCGGACGACGCGTCTCCTGAGCACGCGTCCAAGCTGAACACTCTCAGACCCCCGCAACGCCAAATCTTTCGAGAATTGCAGTGAGCGCGGCCTCGAGCGCCTTGCCTCTTCCGTCGCGCAAGGCAAACAGAACCGCTTGCGACTGCAGGATCACACCGTCCTCAAGCACCCGCAGATGGTTCGCCTTTAAAGTCGCGCCCGTCGAGGTGATATCGACAATCATCTCTGCCGTTCCGGCCGCCGGCGTGCCCTCCGTCGCGCCGAGACTTTCGACGATGCGGTAACCCGAGATCCCTTTCAGCGCGAAGTAGCGCCGCGTCAGGTTCATGTATTTCGTGGCAACGCGCAATCGACGGCCATGGGCACGATGGAAAATGCCCGCGACGTCTTCCAAATCACTCATGCGGGTGACGTCGATCCAGCAATCGGGAACGGCCGTTACCACGTCTGCCTTGCCAATTCCGAGCGGCTTGGCAAATTCGATGCGACGCTCGGCGTCCTCCATCGCCTCATGCATCAGGTCCTCGCCCGTAATGCCCAGATCCACTTGACCCAAGCGCAACTGCTCGGCGATTTCCGTCGCTGACAGAAAGGCAATTTCGATCCCCGCTATGCCATCGAGCGTGCCCCGATAGCCACGGCTGTGGCCATTCTTGCGGATTTCGAGACCCGCGCTGGCGAACAGGCCATTGACCTGCTCCATCAGCCTGCCCTTGGAGGGAATGGCAAGCACCACGGCGCGTTCAGCCATCCTCGCCTCCCAAGACCGCCGCCAACAGCCGCTCTGTGTGAATGGCGCAACCCACCGCCGGCACGCGTGCCGGGGAACCAAGTTCGCTGAGGAGGCTGTCATAACGCCCACCGCCTGCAATCCAGGTTGAAACGCCGCGCACAACACACGTGATCTGGAAGACGAAGCCCGTGTAATATTCGATATTGCGGCCGAATTCGGCGTCGAATTCCGCTTCGTCCAGCCCTATGCCGTGCAGCGCAAAGCTCGCCAGCTGCGCATGAAATTTATCGAGCGCGCTCGAAATATCGATGCCTGCATCCCTGGCAAGCGCCGCGATGCGATCGATGGCCTCGCCCGGTGGGCCCTCCACTGCCAGAAAGTCTTCAATCAGACTGACGGCTTCTTTCGACAGCGGGTCTTGGCGTGCATCGGCCGCGCGCTCGCACAGCCGTTCGGCGATTTCTCGCGGCGTGCGCTGTGCGATCACCGGAACGCCATTGGCCTCCAGATAATCCGCAACCTTCTGCTCTGCGCCATCGATATCGTCAGGATCGAGCTTGGCCAGCAGCGCGCTGGTCGGCTCCGATATACCGCTCCCCTCGCCTGCCGCCAGCTGGTGCAGCAAGTCGTGGAACCGCGCCGGCTGCCAAAAGGCATGCCACAGGCGCAACCGCCATCGCTCAGGCATGTCCAAGGCGTCGATCAGCGCTTCGAACAGTCCCAAGTCGCCGAGTTTGAGCTGATAATCGCTAAGACCGACAGCGGCCATCGCTTCGATAGCCAACCGGACGACTTCGGTTTCAGCCTCGATCGTACCGTCGGCGCCAATAAGTTCGATGCCTGCCTGGCGAAACTCGCGCGCGCTGCCCCCGATCCGGCCGGCAACGCCATAGCGGAATGCTGGACCGTTGTAGCAATAGCGCTCCTGGGTATCGGCGGCGGGATGACGTTCGAGATAAAGCCGGCAAACGGGCACGGTCAGATCGGGCCGCAGGCAGAGCTCTTCGCCGTGCAGATCGGTAAAAAGATATGTGCGGCCTCGAATTTCCTCGCCCAGCCGGTCCAGATAAACCCTTGCCGGTTGAATCATGGCGGGCGCGACTGCCTCGTAGCCGGCGCCCGAAAACAGCTCCATCAGCGTCGCGGCCTGGGCTTCGAGTGCTTCGAATTGCTGTGCGGTTTCGGCGACCATGACGGCTGGCCTAATTGCGTTGGCCCGCGAGAACCTCGCGTACGGCCTCGACGAGCTGCGCCTCGGGCACGGCGATCTGCGCCCGGCCGCCTTCCCGCCATTCGGTATTGTCTTCGATTTCGCCAGACAGTCTCGTGCCCTCAACGAGATCCTTGATCGTAACCTCTCCGCGCGCGCGTTCCTCCTCGCCCTGGATCACCACGCATGGCGCGCCGCGCTTGTCGGCATATTTCATCTGCGCCCGCATACCGGACTCGCCGAGGTACATTTCCGCCCGCAGTCCCGCGGCCCGCAATTCCATCGCAAAACGCTGATAAACTGCCAAGTGCTCCCGATCCATAACGAGCACAATCACCGGCGCCACAACGGCGCTGGCGCCGCCGCGTCCCAATTCGCTCAGCGCCGCATAAAGGCGTGAGACGCCGAACGAGTAGCCGGTGGCTGGAACCTTTACACCCTTGAAGCGTTCGACCAATCCGTCATAGCGCCCGCCGCCGCCAACTGATCCAAATTGCGTTCGCGCGCCGTCCTCGCCGGTTGTTTCGAACGTGAGTTCGGCCTCAAAGACAGGACCGGTGTAATAGTCCAGACCGCGCACGATCGCTGGATCGATCACCACGCGCTCGTTGGCAAAGCCCGCCGCGCTCAACAATCCATCCATTTGTCCGAGCTCTTCGAGCCCCTCGCGTCCCGTCTCGTTCTGCTCGACGAGGGGCGCCAGCGCCGCCAGGGTCTTGCCGCGTCCGTCGCTGCCGGCATTGACGAAGCCCATGATGAGCTCGATCTGATCGGGAGCGAGACCCGCGCCCTTGGTGAAGTCGCCGGAGGCATCCTTGCGTCCTGGACCCAGCAGCAGCTCGACCCCTTGCGTGCCCAGGCGCTCGATCTTGTCGATCGCGCGCAACACCGTCAGCCGCTTGGCCTGCTCGCCGTCACCCAGCGGATCGATGCCGGCCCTCTGCAACACCGCATCCAACAGCTTGCGGTTGTTGACGCGGATCACGTAGTCCCCTGCGGTTATGCCGATTTCTTCCAGCGCATCTGCCGCCAACATGCAAAGCTCCGCATCGGCCGCAACGCTCGCCGTTCCCACCGTATCGGCATCGAACTGCCGGAATTCGCGATAGCGCCCGGGACCGGGCTTTTCATTGCGCCAGACGACGCCGGTCTGGTAGCGCCGGAAGGGTTTGGTCAGCGCGTCGTAATTTGCCGCGACGTAACGCGCCAGCGGCGCGGTGAGATCGTAGCGCAGCGACATCCACTGGCCGTCATCGTCCTCCAGCGAAAAAACGCCCGCGTTTGGGCGGTCGGCATCGGGCAAGAATTTGCCGAGCGCATCGGAATATTCGAACGCCGGCGTCTCCAGCGGTTCGAATCCATATGTTTCGCTGACCCGGCCGATCGCGCCCACCATGGCGTCAACGCCGCGGAGTTCATCGGCGCCAACGTCCCGCAAGCCCTTCGGCAGGCGAGCCTTGGGGCGCGCGGACTTCGCTTTTTTTGCCATGGAAGTAATCCGGCTTGCTAAAAGCTCGTTCTTCGACTTGGTCCGCGTTCTAACCCATCGTCATTTGCCTGCCAAGCTGGCACCGCGGCAGGGTTAGCGGCCCAAGCTTGTTCGCGGCGCATTTGCGGTTAGTATCTGTAGCCCTGCCCTGCTGACGCGCCGTCGGGGACGTTGCACCAGTTTCGAAGCATCCGCCAGATCGGAGAGTTTCCATGCGCCGGTATACGGTCACGTCTGTTCTGGTCCTTTGTCTTGCCGGCATATTGACCGGCGCGAAATCGAGGCCCAAATCAAAGCGCACGCCGCGCGCCAAGCAAGCCGGCAAGCGGGTTAGAAAAACATTCTGATGAAAAGCGCGCCTAATCGAAGAGTGCGTCGATGTCGTTTTGCGAGGCCACGTCTTCTTCGCTCTCGAGCGCTGGGCCATTGAGCAATGACTCGTCGTGGGATTCTTCAGGCTCGTTCGTTTCAACGTCATTGAAGCTATCGAGCCCGCCCCAAATATCGATCATCTCAAGCACGCGCTCTTCGATAAAGCCGAACGTGTTGACCACCTTGGTGACCCGCTGACCCGTCAGGTCCTGAAAGTTGCATGCCTCGAAAATGGCGACGATCTGGTCCTGGATGTCGCCCACCATGTTGGAGTGACGCTCATGCTTTAGGGATGCCGCCAAATTGGTTGCATGCTGGTCGATGTCCTCGGCCGCCTGCAGGATCGTCTCGGTCGCCGCTTCGGTGCTGCCGACAATCGCCGAGAGCTCGTCTGCCGCCCGCGACATCGGCTTGCCCTTGAGGCCCGATTTATGGATCGTCGCGATTTCCTGCTTGGTGCGCGAGATGGCCGCGTAGATCCGACGCAACTCGCCCTTAAGCTTGTTGGCCTCCATCAGATCCGTCTTGTAATCCTCGATCATCTGCGAGGTAAGACTTTCATCCGGCACGGCGCTATTCTGCTTGAGATCGCGCAGTGCCGTCATGATCTCCTGATGTCGCGTTTCGGCCAGCCGGTCGTCCTGGACCCCGCCGGTCTCGCCTGCGCCTGCGCGCTCAATTCGAAAAATTTTCGTACTTGCCGCGCTCATCAAGCAGACCCCAAACCGATTTTTTCGCCAGATTCCGTAGACTAACGACTGAATCCTAAGAAATTATTCACTGCGGAGGGGCCCATCTGGAGCTGGATCAGCCGCGCCGACCTCAACCGCCGACGTCTCGATTCTGCTCCCTCGACACACCTTAGTCCTTGATGTCGCGGGCCCGTGACGCTAGCTTTTTCATGCCGGTCGGCAGCCGACCACCCAACGCCCAATCAACCAGCTCCACCGTGTGGACGACGGGCAGCGGCGAGGCTTTTTGCAACTGCGTAATGCAACCGATATTGCCGGTCGCCACCACATCGGCGCCGGTTGCCGCGATGTTGCTCACTTTTCGGTCACGCAATTCGCCCGCAAACTCGGATTGCAGAATGTTGTAGATGCCGGCCGATCCGCAGCACAAATGCTGCTCGCCGATCTCGACCACCTTGTAGCCGACACGGCTGAGCAGTGCGCGCGGATCAGCCTCTATGCCCTGCCCGTTCCTCAGCGAGCACGCGTCGTGATAGGCGACCCTGATGTCCGACCAGCGCCGTGGCGGCGCCATCTCGATGCCGGCGAGGAATTCGCTGATGTCCTTGCTGACATCGGCGACGCGCGCTCCGCGCCCCGTATAGGCTTGGTCGCGCGTCATGATGTGTTTGTAGTCCTTCATCATCGTTCCACAACCCGACGCCGTGGCAATGATCGCATCAAGCGGGGCGTGACGCATGGCTGCTGAAAAAGCATCGACGTTCTGCATCGCGTGCGTCTGGGCCTCCTCGACCAGGCCCATATGATGGCTGAGCGCTCCGCAACAACCCTGGCCTTCGGCCATGGCGACTTCGTAGCCCTGCAAGGTGAGCACGCGTACCGCCGCATCGGTGATCTCGGGCCGCAGCACCGATTGGGCGCACCCGGCCAGCAGCGCCACCCGTCCCTTGACCGGGCCCTGTGCCGGGACGATGCCGGCCCCGTTATAGCGGCTTCGCCGCGGCAGCTGACCGCCGGAAAGGTCCAGCATATGAGCGATGTCCCCAAACCCGATGCGCCGCAGCAGACCCTTGAAGGGCTGAGCTGCGACGCCAGCCCACAAGGCGCGGCGAAACAAGCGCGAATCGGGCAGCACGCGGGCCAACAGACGCCGCAACAGGCGCTCGCGGGCGGGCCGCTTGGAGGTCTCCTCGATATGGGCCCGGGCGAGATCGACCAGATGCATATAGTCGACGTCGCTGGGGCAAGCCGTCATGCAGGTCAGGCAGGAAAGGCAGCGGTCCACGTGACGCGCGACGTTCCGCTCGGCCCCTTCGCCGCTTTCCAGCATGCCCTTTATCAAATAAATCCGTCCGCGCGGACTGTCGCGCTCGTCGCCCCTGAGCACATAGGTCGGGCATGAGGCCGTACACAGGCCGCAATGCACACACTTGCGCAAGATATCGTCTGCCTCGGCGATGCGCGGCTGGGCGAGTTGTTCGGGCGTGAAATTGGTTTCCACCCTACCTCACAGCCCCGCGTACATGCGGCCGGGATTGAGTATGCCTTCGGGATCGAAGGCGGCCTTGATGCCGGCGGTCAACCGCGCGGTTCCCGAATCGAGCGTTTGAAAGACGTCGACGGCGCTGCGGATTGCAGGTTCGGCGCGGATCAGGGTCGCGTGTCCGCCGATCTCGCCGACACAGCGCCGAACCTCCGTCGCCCCGGCATCGCGGCCCGAGTCGATGATCAGCCAGACCACCCCCCCCGACCAATCGAACGCGGCGCGGCAACGCAGACGACGGGCGATGGCCGCCACCAGACGCGCACCATTGCGCGGCGCCAGCGAGATGCGCCACAGCGAACCCTCCGAGCCCTGCAAGAACTGAAGCTTGCGCACTTTTGCCCAGAACGACCGCGCCTCGATGTCGGCCAGAATTTGAGGTTCGCCGAATTCCGCGATCGCCCGCCCCAGCTTGCGGACACGTTCGTCGATTGAGTCCGCATAGGTTTCCAAGCGCAGCGCCGTGACCGGGCGTCCCCGCCTGCCAAGAACGTCCATAGCCATACCGCCAACCAGTTCGCCCTGGAGATGCAGCGCGCCCGAGACCTCGTAGGGCGTCGCCATGGCTTCACACATCGCTTCGATCGCGACATCGTCGGTCAGGCCTTCAAACAGCAGCGTGCCGACTGCCTCGGCCGCCGGCAGCACTTTCATGGTGACCTCGCTCATCACCGCAAGCGTGCCCCAGGATCCCGTTATCCCCCTTGTGAGGTCGTAACCGGTTACGTTTTTCAAAACGCGGCCGCCCGCCTTAAAGAGCTCGCCCCTGCCATTGATTGCGCGCACGCCGAGAAAATGGTCGCGCGCGGCGCCCGCCAGGACGCGGCGCGAGCCCGACAGGTTGGAAGCAAAGACGGCCCCAATACTGCCCTGGCCTTCAGGCTCGCCCATCACCGGTCCAAGATCGATCGGCTCAAATGCAAGCTGCTGCCGGTTCCGCGACAGAGTCGCTTCCACCATATGCACCGGCGTTCCAGCCCGAGCCGAAATCACCAGTTCGCTTGGCTCATAAAGCGTTATGCCCGAGATTCTTTCCGTGCTGAGCACCGTTTCAGCCTGCACGGGCCGACCGATGCCCCGCTTTGATCCGCGTCCGCCGACTTCCAGCGTCGTGCCCGCGGCAGCGGCCTGCGCGATGAACTGGTGCAGCTCGTATTCGCCGCCAGGGTGAACGATATCAACCACACTCAAGCCCTCTTTACGGCATCTCGCGGCCGTCCAAGGGGAAGACCTTGGCGGGGTTCAGCAGCCAGTTCGGGTCGAACACGGACTTGATCCGCATTTGCTGCTCGAGATCGATCTGGCTGAATTGCAGTCCCATGAGCTCGCGCTTTTCGATGCCGACACCGTGTTCGCCCGTCAGGCAGCCGCCCACCTTGACGCAATGCTTGAGTATTTCCGCACCGCACATCTCGGCCTGGCCGGCCTCTTCCGGATCGTTGGCGTTGTATAGGATGAGCGGATGCAGATTGCCGTCGCCGGCATGAAAAATGTTGGCCACGGGCAACGAGTGCTCTGTGCAAATACGGGAGATTTCGACCAGCACATCGGCCAGTTTACGCAACGGAATGACGCCGTCCATGCAGTAATAGTCGGAAATATGGCCCATCGCGCCGAAAGCCGCTTTGCGCCCCTTCCAGATCGCGGCGCTCTCTTCGTCGCTCTGGCTGACGCGGACCACCTTCGGCTCGAAAACGCTGGCAATTTGCTGGATGCGGGCGAGCAGGCTTTCGATTTCGGCCTCCGATCCCTCGACCTCGACGATCAACAAGGCTTCGACATCCCGCGGATAACCCGCCTTCGAGAAATCCTCGCACACCGAAATCGCCGGCCTGTCCATGAATTCGATCGCCACCGGAATCACTCCGGCGCCGATGATGGCCGCCACGCAAGCGCCCGCCGCCTTGCTCGTCTCAAATCCAAGCAGCATCGGCCGGGCGGCCTCGGGTGCTGGCAAAATGCGCACGGTCGCTTCGGTCACCACGCCGAATTGCCCCTCAGATCCGACGATAAGCGCAAGGAGATCGTATGTGGGGGCATCGAGCGCCTCGCCGCCGATCTCAATCACTTCGCCCGTCATCAGCACGATTTTGAGGCCCAGCACATTGTTCGTCGTCACACCGTATTTGAGGCAATGGGCGCCGCCCGAATTCATGGCGATGTTGCCGGCAAGCGTGCAGGCCACCTGGCTCGATGGATCGGGCGCATAAAAGAAGCCCGCCGCCGCGACCGCATTGGAGATTGCACTGTTGGTTATGCCGGCTTCGACGCGGGCCGTGCGGTTTTGATAGTCGATATGAAGCACCCGGTTGAGCTTGGAGACACCGAGCACGATGGCATCCTCTTGCGGCAAGGCGCCACCGCTCAACGACGTGCCGGCGCCGCGCGCAATCACCTTGATGGCGTTTTGGTTGCAATAGGCGAGAACTTGCGAAATCTCTTGCGTGTTGGCCGGCAACACCACCGCCAGTGGCAAGCACCGGTAGGCGGTCAAGGCATCGGTTTCATATGCCCGCCGTCCTGCCTCGTCGTCGATAACACTGTCCGGTGCCACCATCTTCTTGAGATCACGGACGATCTCGTCGCGCTGGGCGATGATGTCGCTCCTGGGATCGGGAAGGGCAATGGCGGTCATGACATAACTCGTCATCGTGATAAGGGCGCGTTTGCGCCGCGATCCATGCCTAAGCGCGCGGCATAATCGCGAACTGCACAGTCATAGTCTAACGGCGCCTCGGCGGCTATGCCACACCGCACGCCTCGTTCATTTGCGGTTCAGGAACAGCGGCGTATGGTTTTCCAAGCTCGTCGATTTCACGTATCGGTTCGCTCGGTTTTCTGCTAGATGAGCCAGCGCCCGTTGATGCAACAAACCAACGAGCGTACCGGCGCGGTCGAGTTTGTGTTATTGAGACCGCCCCGATCACCGAAGTTAAGCTCATGGAATACAAGGAGTCCCCACGATGACGAGGCGATCCGCCATCACCTTAGCGATGATTTCCGCCCTGGCATTTGCCGGACCGGCATTGGCCGAAGGCGGAGACGCCGACAAGGGCAAAAAGGTGTTCAACAAATGCAAAGCGTGCCACGCCGTCGGCGAAGGTGCCAAGAAAAAGATTGGCCCAGCGCTCAACAACGTCATCGGCGCCAAGGCCGGTGCGGGCGAGGGTTTCAAGTATTCGGCAGCCATGAAGGAAGCCGGCGAGAAGGGCATGGTCTGGGATGACGCAAACCTGGACAAATACCTTGAAAAGCCGCGCGACTTCATCCCGAAGAACAAGATGACATTCCCGGGCCTGCGCAAGGAAGATGATCGCAAAAACGTCATCGCCTATCTGAAGCAATTCTCCGATAGCCAGTAGGCTCGGGTTTTCATACTCTTGGGCTCGTGACCCGGACCCGACAATCATCTGAAAGACAGCCGCGCGTAGGCCTGTTCGTTACCTGTATTGTCGATCTGTTTCGGCCATCGGTCGCCTTTGCGGCGCTGAAGCTGCTGCGCGAGGCCGGCTGTGACGTCGAGGTGCCGGCCACGCAAACGTGCTGTGGCCAGCCGGCTTATAATTCGGGCTTGCGCGCCGACGCACGCCCGATCGCCGCCCAGGTGATCGCGGCCTTCGAAGACTACGATTACGTGGTGGCGCCGTCGGGCTCGTGCGCCGCCATGCTTCGGCTGCACTATCCCGAATTATTCGCCGCTGACGCGGCCTACGCCCCGCGCGCCCAGGCTTTCGCCGAAAAGGTCTACGAACTCGTCTCCTTCCTCGTCGATGTTATGGAGATCGATGGTGTCGATGCCAGCTTCGGGGGCAGCGTCACCTATCACGACGCCTGCTCTGGTCTGCGTGAACTAGATATCAAGGACCAGCCCCGACGCTTGCTCGAAAGCGTTAAAGGCCTCGAACTCAAGGAAATGGACGAGGCCGAGACGTGCTGCGGTTTCGGCGGCACCTTTGCTGTGAAGTACGCCGATATTTCCAGCGCAATCGCCGAACGCAAGACCAAATGCGCCGGCGAGGCGGGAGCTGACTGCCTCGTTGCCGGTGACTTGGGATGCCTGATGCAGCTTGCCGGCAAGCTTTCGCGCGAGGGCTCAGGGCTCAGCGTGCGCCATGTCGCCGAAGTGCTCGCCGGCATGACCGACGAGCCCGCCATCGGCGCACCGGAGGACTAGGGGACGATGAAACCGCAATCCCACGCCTTCAAAGAGACCGCCGCCCACGCCATCCACGACCCGGGCTTGCAAAAAGCGCTCGCCAATGTGCGCAGCGGCTTCGTCGCCAAACGGGCCCGCGCCAGGAGCGCGCTGCCTGAATTCGACCAGTTGTGCGATGAGGCGCGCGACATCAAAAACCATACGCTTGCCCATCTCAACCTCTATCTCGAAGCTTACGAGACCAAGGTGCGCGAACATGGCGGCCACGTTCATTGGGCAACCGATGCCGCCGAGGCCTGCGGCATCATCGCAGATATTTGCCGCAACCAAGACGCCCGCACGGTCACCAAGGGCAAGTCCATGATCGGCGAAGAGATCGCCCTGAACGATCACTTGGAACGGCAAGGCTTTGAGGTGTTCGAGACCGATCTCGGCGAGTACCTGATCCAAATTCGCGGCGAAGCGCCGAGCCACATCATCGGTCCTGCCATCCACTTGACCCGGCCCCAGATCGAGGCCGACTTCCGCCGCGTGCACACCGGTCTGCCGGCCGACCGCAACCTCGATGACGCCACCAAGCTCGTGGCAGAAGCCCGCGCCGTGCTGCGCGAACGCTTTGTCGCCGCCGACGTCGGCATAACCGGCGCCAATCTGCTGATCGCCGAAACGGGCACCTCGGTCATTGTTACCAATGAGGGCAATGGCGATCTTACCCAAACCCTGCCGCGCACCCATATCGTGATCGCCAGCATCGAAAAGATGGTGCCGACGCTGGAAGACGCCAACACGATACTGCGCATCTTGGCGCGTTCGGCCACGGGCCAGGACATGTCGACCTACACGACCTTCTCCACCGGCCCAAAGCGTGCGGGCGATCCCGACGGGCCTGACCATTATCACGTGGTGCTGCTCGATAATGGCCGCTCGGCCATGCTGGGCAGTCAGTTCCATGACATGTTGCGCTGTATCCGCTGCGGCGCTTGCATCAACCATTGCCCCGTCTACAACGCCGTGGGCGGCCATGCCTATGGCTGGGTCTATCCCGGGCCGATGGGCGCGGTGCTCACCCCCTCGCTGGTTGGTATCGAGGAGGCGGGACATCTGCCCAATGCGTCGAGCTTTTGCGGACACTGCGAGGCGGTCTGTCCGATGTCGATCCCCCTGCCCAAATTGATGCGCCATTGGCGCGAACGCGAGGTCGATGAGGGGCGCATGCCGCTCGTGCAACGGACCTTGTTCAAGGCGTGGGCCTTTTTGGCCAAACGCCCGGCGCTTTATCGCGCCGCATCATCGATCGGCATCGCGTCCTTGTCGCTGCTCGGCCGCCGCCAAGGGCGGATTCGCGCCCTCCCCTTTGCAAGCAGCTGGACCCGCCACCGCGATCTACCCGCGCCCCAGGGCCGCACCTTTCGCGACCAATGGCGCGCAGGGCGGCGGACATGACGGCCCGCGAACGCATGCTCGCCGCGATCCGCACGGGGCTCGGCGTCACCGGGTCCGACAAGATCCGCGCTGCCACCGTCTCGGCGCGGCTGGAGCAGCACCCCTCGGGCACCGTGCCGGCGCGCGCCAAGGGTTCGGCCAAATCTCAGGCGGCGCTTTTCGCCGACATGCTGGAGGGACAGGCGGCAACCCTCGATTGGATCGCGCGCGAAGAAGACGTACCCGACGCCGTGGCCGGCTATTTGAGAGACCTCAATCTGGCCGCCCGCGCGCGCATCGGCGATGACGAGATGTTGAGCGGCCTGCCCTGGGAGCAGGCCGGTGCGCTCGAAATCGTCTCAGGTCCCGCCGAACCCTCCGACACCGCCGGCATCACCCGGGCGGAGGTGGCCGCGGCGGAGACGGGCACATTGTTCCTGACCTCGGGACCGGGCAATCCGACGAGCCTCAATTTCCTGCCCGAAACCCACATCGCCGTGATCCGCAAATCCGACATTGTCGGCGGCTATGAAGATGCCTGGAACCGGCTGCGCGAGAGGCATGGCCAAGGCTCTCTGCCGCGCAACGTCAACCTGATTTCCGGACCTTCGCGCACCGCTGACATCGAACAGACCATGGTGATGGGCGCGCACGGCCCGCGCCGCTTGCACGTCATCGTCGTCGGTTGATCGGGGATAGGTAATTTCAGCCGAAAGCCCGCTGGCGGACCCGCCCAAGCGTGCTTATATAGATTTTACGGCATACAATTATTCAAAGTCGATCGGCGGAGCGCCATTGCAGGAAGGTCGAGCGCCCATGAAACTCACACGACGGCAAGTTTTCGAGATGACCGCTGCGGCTGGCGCTCTCGCATTGACGCCGCGTATGGCATTTGCCGCCAAGGGCGCCGAGCCGATGAAGGACGCCGCCGGACTCTACACCCAACCATGGTTTCTGCAGTCGTTCTTGGAACTCAAGGACGATCTCGAGGAAGCAGCGAGCGCAGGCAAGAATTTTGCGGTTCTTTGGGAACAGCGCGGCTGCCCCTATTGCCGCGAATTGCACGCCGTCAATTTCACCGACCCGCAAGTGGCCGAGTTCATCAAGGCCAATTTCACGATCCTGCAGTTCGATATCCATGGACCCCGAAAGGTCACCGATTTCGACGGAACGGTGATGAGCGAGAAGGAACTCGCCCAGCGTTGGCGCATCTCGTTCACGCCCACGCTGTGTTTCTTCTCAACCGACCCCGCAAGCGTTGCGGGCAAGAGCGGCGGCGATGCCGAAGTGGCCCGGATGCCGGGATATTTCAAGCCGTTCCATTTTCACACGATGTTCGCCTATGTCAGGGGTGAACATTACAAATCAAAACAATTCCAAGCGTATCTGAAGGAGCGCGCCGACAAAATGCGCGCCGAAGGCAAAAGCGTCGTTCTCTGGTAACCGGCAACGCCCGGCGCGTCTGCCTGAGGCCGCGGTCCGCCCCATGGTTAACCCCGCTTGGCAAAACGGCCTATGCGGGGCATGCGCGATTGTCTAGTCTGCACCGCTGACCGTTCGGCGCCGCGGTTGCACGCGCGCCCAGTGGACGGCACAACGATGCGACCTCGAAGTAGTCTTAGAGTTGAGAGCTAGCGCAGCTGACGCACCCGCCCATGTCCACCAAAGAGTTTCGCACCTGGCTTATCAAGCTGCCCCGTTGGGCAAAGCGCGTCTTGCTGATCGGCAATGACGCTGCTCTGCTGACCATTGCGCTGTGGGCCGCCTATTCGGCCCGCCTCAACGTCTTCTACCTGCCCATCGACCAGCAAACCTGGGCCATTTTTCTGGCCGCACCCGTCATCGGCGTGGCGACGTTCTATATGCGCGGCCTGTATCGGCTGGTGACCCGCTATATCGGCCAGGAAGCAGCGACGCGCGTATACGTGACCGTGGCGCTTGGCGTGCTTCTCTGGGTGCTGTTGATCCTGCTCACCGGCGTCACCGGCGTGCCGCGCTCGGTCATCATCATTTATGGCCTTTTCGCTGCCGCCCTCATCCGTCTGTCGCGCCACTTCGCCGGCTGGGTGCTCGACGCCGTTCCCTATGCGACGCCTGCGAGCTTTGATCCCCGCACCAAGGTCGCGATTTATGGCGCCGGTAAAACGGGTATGGAGTTGTCGCGGGCGCTGCGCGGCAGCGGAAACTACAAGACGGTCGCCTTCATCGACGACGACAAGTCCTTGTGGGGTCAGATCATCGACCGCAACAAAGTCTACCGCCCCAGCAAGGTCGCCAAGCTGATCGAGCGCAACGGCGTCAAGGAAGTGTTCCTGGCCATGCCCTCTGCCTCGCGTCAACAGCGCAAGGACGCGATCCACAATCTCGAATCCAATCAGGTGGTCGTCAAAACCCTGCCTGCGCTCGAAGACATCGCCTCGGGCCGCGTCAAGGTGAGCGATTTGCGTCCTGTCGATGTGGACGATTTGTTGGGCCGCGATCCCGTTCCGCCCGACGCCGACCTTTTGGGTCAGGACATCAGCGGCAAATGCGTGATGATCACCGGCGCCGGCGGCACGATCGGCTCGGAGCTGTCGCGACAAGTTTTGGGACTGATGCCCAAGTCTCTTGTGCTGTTTGAGGTCTCAGAAGCCGCGCTCTACGAGATCGAGATGCAATTGAGCGAGCTGCAACAGAATCTTGGATCTGAATCCGGCGGCAAGAAGGGCAGCTGGAGCGCGCCCAAGATCGTCCCCGTGCTCGGCTCCATTCTGGACGACAACCTGGTGCGTCATACGATCTCGAGCCACGCCGTCGACACCATCTACCACGCCGCCGCCTACAAGCACGTGCCGCTGGTCGAGATCAACCAATTGACCGGGCTTACCAACAACACGTTCGGTACGCTGACGCTCGCCCAGTCGGCCGATGAGCTCGGCGTCTCGCGCTTCGTTCTCATTTCGACCGACAAGGCCGTGCGCCCAACCAGCGTCATGGGCGCCAGCAAGCGCTTGGCCGAACTCGTGCTCCAAGCCCTTGCCGCCGCACCCGAGACCAACACGCTTTTCACCATGGTGCGGTTCGGCAACGTTCTGGATTCCTCGGGCTCGGTCGTGCGCCGGTTCCGCAAGCAGATCGAGCGCGGCGGTCCCGTCACCGTCACCCACCGCGACATCATCCGCTATTTCATGTCGATTCCCGAAGCCGCCGAGCTTGTCATTCAGGCCGGCGCCATGGGCGAGGGCGGCGACGTGTTCGTGCTCGACATGGGTAAGCCGGTGAAGATCGATGACCTGGCCCACACAATGGTCCACCTGTCCGGTCTCGATGTCCGCAACGAGGAAAATCCCTCCGGCGACATTGCGATCGAGTATGTCGGGCTCCGCCAGGGCGAAAAACTCTATGAGGAACTCTTGATCGGCGAGAACACCTCCGGCACCAAGCATCCGCGCGTGATGAAGAACCTCGAACCGTTTCTGCCACTCGAGGAGCTCGGCATTCAGCTCGAGCGTCTGCAGGACGCCATCGAGTCCCAGGACCTCGACGCCGTACAGCCGATCCTGAACGAAACGGTGGAAGGCTACCGGGTGCGCGGTTTGCGGCTCAACGAGGATGAGGACAACGCCGAGGACTGGTCCGATATGCCGCGGACACTCCATTGAACACCAAGCATGAGCCAAAGCGTGTCGCCCTTGTCGCCTCCCACGCCCCCTCGCTTCTGCTCTTTCGCCGCCCACTGATCGAGGCCATCGGTGCGCGGGGCCACGAGGTGTTGGCGCTCGCCCCCGATATCGCGCCCGACACCAAGGCCGCGCTGGAGAACTTGGGCGCCACGCCGGTCGAGATCCCCCTTTCGCGCACCGGGCTCAATCCCATTGCCGATCTGGCAACGCTCAGTGCGCTCACCGGGTTGTTCCGCAAACATCGGCCCGACGTCGTGATGGGCTACACGCCAAAGCCCTCGATCTACGCTTCGCTGGCTGCCGCGCGCGCCAATGTTCCCCGCATCGTGCCCATGGTCACCGGCCTGGGTTACGCCTTCCTCGATGGCGGTGGCGTGAAAGCCGGCCTCATCCGCCGCATCACAACCGCCCTTTATGCGCGTGCTTTTGCGGCAAGCCATTGCGCGGTGTTCCACAACGCGGACGACCGCGCAGTGCTGGCTAAGGCTGGCTGCCTGCCGGGCTCTCTGCCCACGGTTGTGGTGAGTGGTTCGGGCGTCGATCTCGATTATTTCGCCGCCCGCCCAATGCCGCCGCTTGAGCGCGAATTGACCTTCCTGATGATCGCGCGGCTCGTGCGCTATAAGGGAATTGCCGAATACTGCGCCGCCGCCGAGATGGTCAAATCTCATAGGCCCGACACCCGCTTTCTGTTGGCCGGGCCGGAGGAAACCGGGCCTGCCGGCTTTCCCATCTCCGAGCTTAAGACTGGTGCGAGCGCCGTCGACTATCTGGGCCCGGTCGACGACGTCCGCCCGCTGCTCGCTCAAGCCCACATCTATGTGCTCCCCTCCTATGGCGAAGGCATGCCGCGCACGGTGCTGGAGGCGCTTGCCACCGCAAGACCGATCATCACGACCGATGCGCGCGGCTGTCGGGAGACCGTCGTTGCCGGTAAGAACGGTATGCTGGTTGCCCCGCAAAGCGCCAGCGCGCTGGCCGAGGCCATGAGCGCAATGGCTGATCGTGCCGATACGTTGGCCGCAATGGGCCGCGAGAGCCGCCGCCTGGCCGAAACCACATTCGACGTGACCAAGGTGAACGCCGCCATGCTCGAGGCATTGGGACTTTCTGGGGCAGAGTGAACGTGCATAAATGACCGCCATGAGTTCGACAAAGAGATCCACCCAGCTGGCGCTACAGCCAGACGAAGCCTGGCCGCAATTTGGCGAAGACGAGATCGCCGCGGTCGCGCAAGTGCTGCGCTCGGGCCGCGTCAATCAATGGACCGGCGAGCAGGTGCACGCCTTTGAGGACGCCCTGGCCGCGCGCATCGGCATGCCGCACGCCGTGGCGCTCGCCAACGGTTCGGTCGCGCTCGAATTGGCGCTGAAAGCACTCGGCATCGGTCCGGACGATGAAGTGATCGTCACGCCCGCGAGCTTCGTTGCCTCAGCGAGCTGCGTTCCACTCGTCGGCGCGACGCCCATCTTCGCCGACGTGGAGAAAAATTCGCAAAATATCAGCGCCGAAACCGTCGCGCCCCACCTCACGCCGGCAACCCGCGCCGTCATCGCCGTTCATCTTGCCGGCTGGCCCGTCGACATGGCGCCGTTGATGGCGCTGGCCAAGGAAAACGGCTTTTTCGTCATCGAGGATTGCGCCCAATCGATCGGCGCCACCATCGGCGGCAAGCCCGCCGGTTCGCTCGGTGACGCCGCCGTGTTTTCCTTCTGCCAGGACAAGATCATAACCACCGGCGGCGAGGGCGGTATGGCGCTGTTTCGCGACGAAGAGGTCTTCAAGCGCGCCTGGTCCTACAAGGATCACGGCAAGGGCTTCGACGCGATGCGCCAGCCTTCAACAGCGCCGGGGTTCCGCTTCGTGCACGAGACCATCGGCACGAATTGGCGCATTACGGAAATGCAGGCGGCCATCGGCCTTGCCCAGCTCGGCAAGCTCGATGATTGGCTGAAAAAGCGCGCGGCCAACGCTGCGATCTGGCGAGAGGCGCTGGCAGCGTGCAAGGCCCTCGCCATCCCGGAACCAGCCGATGACTTAACCCACGCCAACTACAAGCTCATCGCCTTTCTGCGGCCCGAAAATCTCAAGGCCGGCGTGACCCGCGACGACGTGCTGGCCGCCCTGATCGAAGGCGGCGTGCGAGCTTTTTCCGGCTTCTGTCCAGAGATTTACCGCGAAAAGGCCTTTACCGACCTCAACGTCGTGACCCGCCCAACGGCTCAGGCGCTGGGCCGCACGAGCCTGATGTTCGAAGTCCATCCGACACTCAATACCGACGCGCTCAAGGCCCGGGCCAGCCAGGCCCGCGATATCCTTGCTCGCTTCGAGGCCTGAGCGCGCTCGACCGGCCCTGCCCGGGTCTTGCGCCCACACCGCAACTTTGCTGAGGTGCAGGCGACGCCGCCAAGGATGGGCCCATGACATTTGCCGACAGCTTTCGACTCGATGGCCAAACCGCTCTGGTGACCGGCGCCTCCAGTGGCCTGGGGCGCCATTTCGCACTGACATTGGCTGGCGCCGGCGCCCGCGTGGCCCTCGCCGCACGCCGAATTGACCGCCTGGAAGAGGCCGCGGCCGAAATCACCGCCAAGGGCGAGACCGCGGCGGTGGTGGCGCTTGACGTGGCCGACCCGCCGGCCATCGGCAAGGCGTTCGATGAGGCGGAACGCGCTATTGGCCCCGTGACCATCGTCATCAACAATGCAGGTGTCGTCAGCACGGCCTGGCTGACAGACGTCACCGACGATGATTGGCGGACAATCATGGACGTCAATCTGGACGGCGTCTTCCGCGTCGGCCGCGAGGCGGCGCGCCGCATGAGGGACCATGGCCAGGGCGGCTCGATCATCAACATCACCTCGATATTGGGCGCCGGCCTGACACAAAAGAGGTTGTCCGCCTACGGCGTCTCGAAGACCGCCGTAAGCCAGCTCACCAAGTCGATGGCGCTGGAGCTCGCGGGCTACAATATTCGCGTCAACGCGATTGCGCCGGGTTATTTTTCAACCGAAATGAACGCCGACTTCCTCGCCAGCGAGACCGGACAAGAGATGCTTTCACGCATTCCCCAGGCCCGTGTCGGCGAGCTGTCGGAACTTGATGGCGCCCTGCTGCTGCTTGCCTCCGATGCCGGTTCCTTTATGACTGGCGTCATACTGCCCGTCGATGGCGGCACGCTACTATCCTTGGACTAGCCGCCTGGTATCTGTGAGAAAGACCCTCTTATCATGATCGACTTCACGCTCTCGCCCGAGATTGAGGAAACGCGCCAAAGGGTGCGGACCTTCGTCGCTGACCACATCCTTCCGCTCGAATTGGACCGCACCAATTACGACGACCACGAGAACATCCGCGGCGACGTTCTGGAGACCGTGCGCGAGAAGGCGCGCGCCGAGGGCTTGTGGTCGCCTCAAATGCCCAAGGAACACGGCGGCATGGGCCTTCCCATTGTCGGCCAGGCGGTGATGTACGAAGAGGCCAACCGTTCGATCTTCGGGCCCGTCTGCTTCAATTGCGCCGCGCCCGACGACGGCAATATGCGCCTGTTGAACCAGGTGGCGACCGAGGCCCAGAAGGAGCGCTGGCTCTATCCCACGATCAAGGGCGAGCTGCGCGGCGCCTTCGCCATGACCGAACCCCATCCAGGCGGCGGCTCCGATCCCAGCATGATGCGTACGCGCGCCGAAAAGAAGGGCGACAACTGGGTCATCAATGGCCACAAATGGTTCATCACCGGCGCCGGCTGGGCGCGTTATTTCATCCTGATCGCGCGCACGTCCGACGATGAGCGCCGTGGTCTCTCGGCGTTTATGTTCGACGCCGACCAGCCCGGCTGGGAGCTCACCCGGCGCATTCCGATCATGGGACCCGAGGAGCATGGCGGACACTGCGAAATGACCTTCGACGGGCTCGAAATACCCGACGAAAACCGCCTGATGGAAGTTGGCGATGGCCTGCGCGTCACCCAGATCCGCCTCGGCCCGGCACGCCTCACCCACTGCATGCGCTGGCTGGGATTGGCCAAGCGTTGCATGGAGATCGCTCAGGCCTACATCAACGAACGCGAGGCCTTCGGCGTAAAATTGGCCGATCATGAATCCGTTCAGCTCAAAATGGGCCAACTGGCCTATGAGATTCAAATCGGCCGGCTGCTCGTGATGCAAGCCGCCTGGACACTCGATCAGGGCGACTACGCGCGCAAGGAGGTCTCCATGGCCAAGGTGCAGGTCGCCGAGACGCTGCACAGGGCGGCCGACACCTGCATCCAGCTCAATGGCGCGCGGGGCTATTCCAAGGACACGATCCTCGAATGGGTTTACCGCTACGCCCGCCAGGCCCGTCTCGTCGATGGCGCCGACGAAGTTCATAAAATGGTTCTGGCCCGGTACTACGCCAAGGAAGGCGGCGACTTCTGGTCCTGGGGTGTGTGATGGCGCCAGCTGCCAAGCCACGCACGCTCGATCCCGATAATTTGCAGCCGCTGGAGACATGGTTGGCCTCCAGGCTTGGCGCCCGGCGCGTCGTGCTGGGGCCCGTCGAACTTTTGGCCGGAGGCGCAATCGGCGAGAACTGGCGGCTGGGCGCGCGCGTCGAAGGCGGCACGCGCGCGGGCACACACAACTGGGTGCTGCGCACCGACGCCCCCTCAGGCGTGGCGCTCAGCCACCAAAAACATCGGGAATTTGCCTGCTTGGAGGCCGTCTATGGGGCGGGCGTTGCCGTCCCCGAACCAATCGCCAGCTCGGACGAGCGCAACCTGGTCGGCGCGCCGTTCATGGTCACCGCCTTCGCCACGGGCATCGCGCAAGGCCGCAAGATCACGCGTGACCCCGAGGTGGCGAACTTCGGCGAGGCGCTGACCGAACGCTTGGGCGCCGAGCTTGCAAAGATCCACACGGTTACTCCGCCGCGAGCCGAACTCGATTTTCTGGGTCTCCCGCCCGACAACCCCGCGCTTTCCCAGATAGAAAACCTGCAGCGGCATCTCGACAACGACATTGCAGAGCCCCACCCCGTTCTTGAATACGTGCTTGCCTGGCTCAAGGCCAACGCGCCACAACCCTCATCCATCGTGCTCTGTCATTCCGACTACCGCACCGGCAATTACATGATTGATCGCGGCGAACTCACCGCCATTCTCGATTGGGAATTCGCCCATTGGGGCGACCGGCACGAGGACGTCGGCTGGTTTTGCGCCAAGTGCTGGCGTTTCAGCGCCGATGGCCGCGAAGCCGGCGGCATCGGCAGCCGCGAAGCCTTCTATCGCGGTTACGACAGTGCATCTAAGACGCCGATCGATCCCCGGATCGTGCCCTATTGGGAGATTTTCGCAGCTGCCCGCTGGGCCATCGTGGCGCTGCTTCAAGGCGAGCGGCACAGCTCGGGCAAGGAGGAATCCCTCGAACTTCTGTTGACCGGAATGATGGCGCCCGAAATGGAATACGACGCCTTGATTGATATCGCCGCGCTGGACGCCTGCAAAGCTTAGCGCAATGCCAGAGAACTCCGAGACGTCGCGCCGGCTGCTGGAAATTGCCCAAAAGACCTACCGGTCTGAGAACCTGGAGGAGCTTTCGGGGTCCAAGCGCTACATGGCCGCCATGGTCGCCAACGCCATGGATATCGCCGCACGCGCACTCGAACACGAAGAGCCGGCCGGACATCTGGCCGGCTTGATGGAAAATGCCGGAGCCGATGGTTCGGCGGGTCTGACGGAGCTGGCGCGCGCCATTCGCGAGGGGCGCATCAGTGCAGCCACGCACCCGGATTTGCACGAGACGCTGCTGGCTTATGTCCGCGCCAAACTCGAGATTTCCAATCCGCGCTTCCTGAAGCAGCGCCGGTCCTGATTTGTGCCGGCTTGCCCATAACGTGGAATTGACTCCATGTGAGGCGAATCTCGGTTAGGCTCACCTCGACATTCAAACAGCCAACACGCCCACCGCACTTCGAGGGAAGCCCGATGACCGTCACCAAACTCATTCTATTCGCCGCTTTCGCCGCCATATTGAGCCTGCTGTCGCTCGGCGCGGCACACGCCGATGCGCGCACCGCCTCCACCCCACCCCCCATCGTCATGCAAACGGACTGCCCCGACGGCAAGGAGTGGAGCGACGACAAACAACGCTGTGTCCCCGAGCGGCCGCGTGGGTCATACTAGGGCGCACTAAACGGCGGTTTTCATTCCGGGACCGCGATCGCTCTGGCCTCTTGCGAGGCATCAGCAGTATGGAACGTTGCTACGGCTTGCGCGCATCACGCGTCACCATCTCCATTTGACCCTTGCGGGCATTGGTCTTGTCGCGCTCACCGGCGCGTTGGCGTTGCTGTCACCGCGTTTTGGTTACGCCTACCTGGTGCGCGATATGCCCGTTTTCAGCGCCGTAGCCCTGCTCGTCGCTGCAGGCGCGCTGTATCTAACGCTGCCCTGGCTGATTGCCAGGATACCGCAAGCCGGCCACCTCGATCGCGTCGGGCTGATCCTGGTCGTGGCCATCGGCCTCATCATGCGCATTGGGCTGATGGCGAGCGAGCCCGTGCTCGAGGACGATTATCAGCGCTATCTCTGGGACGGCGGGCAGACCACCCACGCGCTCAATCCCTACGCATTGACGCCGCAGGCGGCGAAATCCGCCGATCCGCGCACAGCCATCGGCCGTCTGGCTCGCGAGTCCGGCGAGGTTCTGGGCCGCGTCAATCACCCCGATCTCAAGACCCTCTATCCACCGCTTGCCCAAGCAGCTTTCGCGCTGGCGCACTGGCTTGAGCCCTGGAGTCTGACGGCCTGGCGCCTTGTCTGTCTTGCGTGCGACGCTGCCGCGTTTGGTCTGATCCTGCTGTTGCTGGCCGAGGTGGGCCGCCCCGCGCCCTGGGCCGCCCTTTATTGGTGGAATCCGCTGGTCGTCAAGGAGGTGGTCAACTCCGCCCATATGGATGTGCTGCTTCTGCCATTGGTGTTGGCGGCCCTGCTGCTCGCCATCCGGGCGCGGCCCTTTCTGGCCACCGCTGCCCTGGTGGCGGCCGCCGGCGTCAAAATCTGGCCGGCGCTGCTGCTGCCGCTCGTTTGGCGCCCGCTGCTTGCCAGACCAATGGCGCTTGCTGTCACGGTTCTGGCCAGCCTGACCGCCGCCGGCCTGTTTGCATGGCCGATGATGGCGGGCGGTCTCGATGCCTCGTCGGGGCTCTTGGCTTATGCCAAGGGCTGGACCACAAACAGCGCGTTGTTCCCCCAGATCGAGCGTGCCGCCGCCGCCGCCCTGGCCTGGCTCGACGATGCAGCGCGCACGCCTGCTTTGATCAGCCGCGCGCTCGTCGCAGCCTGCCTCGCGGTGTTGGCGCTGGCGTTGGCGCGCCGCGAACCCGAAAGCGCCGGCGACCTGATGCACCGCGCGGCCATTCTTGTGACGGCCCTGTTTCTGGTCACGCCCGCGCAATTCCCCTGGTACTATGTCTGGATCGCACCGTTCCTGCCCTTCGTGCCGCTTTATGGGCTTCTCGTTTTGACCGCCACGCTGCCGCTTTACTACGCTTCGTTCCACTTCATTGCGCGCGATGCTTACGAGGTGTTCAGCAAGGGGCTCGTTTGGCTCGTCTGGCTGCCCGCCTGGGTGCTTCTGGCCGCATGGTTCGTGCGCTCGCGCGGTCTTCGCCTTACCGCACCCCGAGAGGCTTGAGCCGTGCGCAAAGGCAAAAGCGTGGGTGTTGTCATTCCAGCTCTCGATGAAGAGCAGGCCATCGCCAAAGTCATCGCCGAAATTCCCGCATGGGTCGATCGGATCGTGGTGGTCGACAACGGCTCGCGTGATGCGACCGCCGAACGCGCGCGCGCAGCAGGCGCCAAGGTGGTGACCGAGGCCGAACGCGGCTATGGCGCGGCATGCCTGCGCGGCATCGCTGCCCTGGGCGACGTATCGATCATTGTGTTTCTGGATGGCGACCATTCAGACCAACCCGCTGAGATGGCAATGCTCGTTGACCCGATCGCGGCCGGCGACTGCCAGTTCGTCTTGGGTGCCCGCCGGGGCAAAGGCGTTCACGCTGGCTCGCTGACGCCGCAGCAGCGCTTCGGCAATTGGCTTGCCTGCCGCTTGATGCGCCTGCTCTGGCGCACGGACTACACTGATCTTGGACCTTTCCGCGCGATAGATGCCGATGCCCTCAAGGGACTGGGCATGGTTGACCGTAATTACGGCTGGACCATCGAAATGCAGATCAAAGCGGCGCTTGCCGGGCTCACCGCCCGCGAGGTCGAGGTCGGTTACCGGCAGCGCATCGGCACGTCGAAAATATCGGGCACGCTGAAGGGCACGGTGATGGCGGGCGTCAAGATCCTGTGGCTTATCGCCCGCTTTGCGCTGGCCCACGGACCGCGGCTGCACCGTCCTGCTTGAAACCGAATGGATCAGTAGCCCGGCGTCCACACCGCCGCATCTATCATCCATTCCACCTCGTCCGGCGATTTGCACTCCGCCAAACCCTGCTCGGCGGCGACCCGTCCGACCGCCAATGCAATCTGACGGCTGAGCGGACGGATATCGGTCAGCGGCGGCAAAAGCGCCGCTCCCCGCACGCTTTGGTCGGGCGCGGCTGATGCGATCTCGTGGGCGCACGCCATGAACATCTCATTGGTGACCCGCGATGATCCGACCCCGATCACGCCAAGCCCGATTCTTGGAAAGGCGTAAGCGTTGTTGCATTGGGCGATCGAATAAGAATGGCCCTTGTAGATCACCGGTGGGAACGGACTTCCCGTCGCCACCAGTGCGCGGCCATCACTCCATTCGATCACGTCGGCCGGACGTGCTTCGGCCCGGCTCGTCGGGTTTGAAAGCGGAAAATTGATCGGGCGTTCGTTCAGTTGGGACATCAGCGCGACGACCTCTTGGCTGAACTTGCCCGTCTGGCCCGAGACGCCAATCAGAACCGACGGCTTGGCGTTGGCGACCACCGATGCAAGCTCGAAATCGCCGCTCCACTTTTGCAGTTCGGCGGTGGCGCGCGCAAAGGGCAGTTGTGTCGGCGTCAGGCTTGCGAGGTCCTCGCGCACCAGCCCATCGCGGTCGACCAGATGGAAGCGGTCGCGCGCTTGGGATTCCGTCAGCCCCTCGCCCATCAGCCCCCGCACCAGTTGCTCGGCTATGCCGCAGCCGGCGGCGCCTGCCCCGAAGATGACGAAACGATGTTCCTTGAATGCCCGGCCCGTGGCCGAGACGGCAGCAAGCACGGTTCCCAGCGTGACAGCCGCCGTTCCCTGGATATCGTCGTTAAAGCAGCACAGCTTGTCGCGGTAGCGCGCCAGCAGCATGTTGGCGTTGCGCGCGCCGAAATCCTCAAACTGCAACAAAGCCTCCGGAAATGTCCGCTCGATTCCCTGCACCACCGCATCCAAAAACTCATCGTATTTGGATCCGCTGATGCGCTCGTGCGACCAGCCGACATAAAGCGGATCGTCGAGCAGCGTCTGATTGTTGGTGCCGACGTCGATTAGGATCGGCAGGCAGACTTTGGGATCGATACCGCCCAGGGCCGTGTAGAGCGCCAGCTTGCCGATCGGAATGCCCATGCCGCCGGCGCCCTGATCGCCAATGCCGAGGATCGCCTCTGCGTCCGTCATGACGATGACATGGGCCTCATCGAGAGACGCGTTGGCCAGCACCTTCTCAATGTGGTCGCGCTCGGGATAGGAAATGAACAGGCCCCGCGGCTTGCGATAGATCTCCGAGAACTTCTCGCACGCCTCCCCCACCGTCGGCGTATAGATGATGGGTATCATCTCGGCCGGGTGGTCCATGATCAGCCGATAGAACAACGTCTCGTTGAAGTCCTGCAGCTGCCGCAGATAGATATGGCGCTCAAGGTCCGACTCCTTGGCCTCATACGCGCGGTGGGCGCGGGCCACTTGCTGCTCCAGCGTGTCGATGCGCGCCGGCAGCAGACCGAGCAATCCGTTTTCCAGCCGGTCCTCCCAACTGAAGGCGGTGCCCTTGTTGTGTTGCGGCAGTTCGAGCAGATGTTGGCCATGTGGCTTGGGCCGGGCTTGGCGTGATCGGATCGGCTCGCTCATGGATAACGCCATATGTCGAGGATCGGGGAAATTTGGTACCGCTGCCTGGAATCGAACCAGGGACCTCTAGATCCACAATCTAGCGCTCTAACCAACTGAGCTACAGCGGCACACTCGCGACGTGCTTTGCCAACGGGCCGCAAACCGGCGTCAAATTAGGCGCTACGCAGGCATGTTGCAACACACAGAGATCAGGCGACACCAACATTGGTTAGCCTCAAGATACAAAGGCCCGGAGCACGCTTTGTGCTCCGGGCCTTCGACTCAAAACTTGGCGCGCCATGTTACGCGGGGGGCACCATACGCAGAACGCAACTGATCTTACGCTACAGCGCCAACCAACTCCGATTGGCGAACTTCGATGAACTCAATGGTCCGTCTTGTTGAGTGTCTGGATCGAGTGATTGACATGGGCTTTGGCGGGCGCGGCGGTGCTGTTGGTCACCTGTGTGGTGAGATCGCGCACCTCTTGGGCCTGCATGGTAAGCGTCTCGAAGTGCTTGCGCATGAACGCAACATTGAGCTCCATGACCGTGTTCAAACTGTCCGCGCCGGCTAACTGTTTGGCCAGGTCGAAGCTCGAATTGAGATTGTCTTGGGCGATATCGATCGCCTTGCGATTGAGCGCGATGGCGCCCTCGCCGCCACGCTCGATCGTGACCTCGAACATGCTGACGGCCTCATCCATCGATTCACGGGCCCGTTCGTAGGCGTCACGGTACTGGGCGATCATCGTTTCGGCCAACACGCGCATAGACGGCGGCACCATTGTTTCCGTCTCTTCGATTCCGTCGTTCGCCCCGTTCATGACCACGTCGTCGCCCCCGATGCTGTCTGCGCTGTCGGGCTGCTTCGGCGTTGCGTTGTAAATCTCTGACATGTCGTTCAACCTTTCGAATGATTGCGCCCAAGCGGTGCTGGTCCCAAGCCCGGGCACCGCTACAAAGCAGCGTTGATCGCCAATTTAGTCCGGTCATTGTTGCAATGCAACATTAATATTGCGCTGCACAAAATTATGTACCCGCGCCGCCGTGTGGACGGGTCATGGGATTCGCGCTATGGACGAAGACGTCCCGCCCAGTTGTTATTCAGTAAAAGGACCGCTCGTCTTGGCCCACACCCCCGATGATCAAGCAGCGATGAAGGAAATCGCGCGTCTGATCGCCGAAAAAAATGGCGATGACCAGCTCGACGCTGCAGCGCCAGCAGATGCCAAGGGTGATGGCGAGCGCGACATCAACTCCTCAAGCGAGACCTGTGGCTCTGCTTCGGAGCGAACGACGCCCGAGCAGTCAGCCGCTGGCGAGGCGCTCGATCAGTCCTTGCTGGGCCTGTTGCTCGAAAGCATTCCGGCTGCGGTGGCGCTTGTATGCCGCGGCAAATTGCTTCGCGCCAACGAGAGCTTTGCCATGGCATTTGGCTTTTCGTCTTGCGCCGAGTTGACGGAAGAAGGTGGGCTGGTCCGAATTTTCACCGGGGTCAGCCGCAATCTCTTCGTCGGCGCCGGTGAGAACACCGATGAGGAGACCGGCACCCAGGCGACAAGCCGCAGGCATTCGCTGGAGGCACGCACCAAAAGCGGCCGCAAGATCGCCGTTCCCGCTGTCATACACCGCTTGCCGGAGCCGGTCGGCATCGACCTGCTCGTGCTTCACCCCACAGAACATGTCGCTGCGGCAAGCCCGCCGGCAGCGCCCGAACCCGCCGCTCAGGCGCCCGCCCCCGCCACAACAGACGATGTCCCGCCGGCGGTTTCAGCGCCGCAACCCGAGGCTGGCGACCCAATTATCGACCTGCTAGCCAAGGTCAGCCACGAGGTACGCACGCCGTTGAACTCGATCATCGGCTTTGCCGAACTGATGAAGGCGGAACGCTTCGGCCCCCTCGGCCACGCCAAATATCTGGGCTACGCCGGGGACATTGTGGAGAGCGGAAATTACGCACTTGGCATCGTCAACGACTTGCTCGATCTCTCGAAAATCCAATCCGGAAACTTCGAACTGAATTTCACTGCCGTCGACGCAAACGACGTCATCGAGGACTGCGTGCACCTGATCGAAACGCAAGCCCGCCACGACAGGGTGTTGCTGCGCGTCGATCTCGATGACGCCCTGCCCGGGATTCTCGCCGACCGCCGCAGCCTCAAACAGATTCTGCTCAATCTGCTCACCAACGCGGTCAAGTTCACCCAGGCCGGTGGCCAGGTGATCATATCATCGTCCCGCGAGGATGACGGTGGGGTGCTGCTGCGCGTGCGCGATACCGGCGTGGGCATGACGAAAAGCGACATCACCCAGGCGATGAAACCCTTTCGACAGCTCGATACCGCTCCGCGCCAGCAAGCCGGAACCGGACTTGGCCTGCCGCTCTCCAAAGCACTCGTCGAAGCCAACCGCGCGCAGATTCACATCGAAAGCGCGCGCCGCGTCGGCACCAGCATCGACATCCGCTTTCCATCCGACCGTGTGATCGACTCCTGAGCAACACCCCCCGCAGCGCACGACCACGACGCGCGACCTGTACACAATTCCGCAGCCGGAGCCCTCGTTCTCTAGTCTCGCCAACGCCTAATAGGCGGGTCTTTACCCATTCTTTCTTGTGATTTACACGAGACTTGTAAATATATTTCTTCTTCATCAAAGAATATATATCTCATTATTTGTTTTTAGAATTATTTTAAAAATAAGCTATTAGTTTAGAACCGTTTTAATTGATCGATTATTGTTGACACATCATATCGTCTGCGCTTTATCCCTGGCCGAAACAAGACACAGCTAGGAGCGTTCCATGTCCGCCACGCGTTCACGCGAGACAACACTCTTGAGGTTTCTCTTCACCCTGGCGCTGGGCCTCTTTATCGCAGCCTCCGGCAGCCATGCCCAACAGTCGGCGTCCGAGACGCCCGCAGGCGGCGAAGTCAACATCTACTCCTACCGCCAGCCTTTCCTGATCGCGCCGTTGCTCGAAGCTTTCGAGAAAAATACCGGCGTCAAGGCCAACGTTATTTTTGCCAAAAAGGGTTTGATCGAACGCATCGCGGCTGAGGGCCTCAATAGCCCTGCCGATCTGTTGCTCACCACCGGCGTCGGCGAACTCACGGCCGCCGCCCAGAAGGGCGTCACCCAAGCCGTCGTCTCGGAGACGATCAGCCAAAACATTCCGGCCCGCTACCGCGACCCGGAAGGTCATTGGTTCGCTCTGACACGGCGCGGGCGCGTCGTCTATGCGTCGAAGGCGCGCGTCGCCCAAGACGCCATCACCTACGAGGAACTCGCCGGTCCCAAATGGCGCGGCAAGATCTGCATCCGCTCCGGTCACCACGTTTACAACGTGGCGCTGATCGCCGCCATGACATCCCATTTGGGCGAGGCGCAGACGGAGCAGTGGTTGCAAGGATTGAAGAACAATCTTGCGCGCAAGCCCGGAGGCAACGACCGCGCCCAGATCAAGGGCGTGTATTCGGGCGAATGCGATCTTGCGGTAGGCAACACCTATTACATGGCCCAGATGATGTTGAACGAAAAGAATCCCGAGCAAAAGGAGTGGGCCGCTTCGGTGAAAATGCTGTTTCCCAACACCGGCGACCGCGGCACCCATGTCAACATTTCCGGCATGTCGCTTGCCAAGAACGCACCCCACAAGGCCGCCGCGCTGGCCTTGATGGAATATCTTTCCTCCAATGAGGCTCAGCGCATCTACGCCGAAACCAACCACGAATACCCGGTAAAAGATGGCGTGCCCTGGTCCGCCATGGTGACATCATGGGGCAGCTTTAAAGCCGACGAGATTGCGTTGCAGGACGTCGCAGCCAAGCGCAAAGGCGCAAGCGATCTCGTCGATAAGGTCGCCTTCGACGACGGCCCCAGCTCGTGAGCCGTCACTTGCGGCACGGTCATGACATCCACGCCCCATGACCTGACCACTTCGTCTGGAATACGGCCGGTCGCTTGGCGCTCTGCCGTCAACCGGGTTTTGGGCGCCGGCAATCTCGGCTGGTCGATTGGCGCCCTTCTTATCTCGGCCCTGCTAAGCGCTCCGCTTGTGGCCATCGCCATCCTGGCGTTGGATTCGAGCGGCGATACCTGGCCGCACCTGATCGAGACCGTGCTGCCGAGCGCCGTCACCCGCACATTGTTGCTGATGACGGGTGTCGGCGCGATTACCCTTGTTATCGGCGCCGGCACGGCTTGGCTCGTTACCATGTACCGCTTTCCGCTCAGCGGTTGGCTCGAGTGGATGCTGCTTCTGCCCCTGGCGGTACCGACCTATATCATCGCCTTTTGTTACCTCGAGCTGTTCGATTACGCTGGCATCGTCCAGACCGGCCTGCGCGCGCTGTTTGGCTGGCGCGATGCGAGCCAATACTGGTTCCCGGACATCCGCTCCCTCTGGGGCGCCATTCTCGTCATGAGTTTCGTGCTCTACCCCTATGTCTACCTGACCGCGCGCGCCAGCTTCTTGCAGCAGTCGGTCTGCGTGCTCGAGGTGAGCCGCACCCTTGGCCGCAGCTCTTGGGGTTGCTTGTGGGAGGTGGCCCTGCCCCTTGCCCGTCCGGCCCTGGTCGCCGGCATCTCCCTGGCGCTGATGGAATGTCTGAACGACATCGGCGCCGTTGAATTCCTCGGCGTTAACACGCTGACCGTCAGCGTCTACACCACCTGGCTCGATCGGGGCAGCCTGGCTGGCGCAGCCCAGATCGCCTGCGTGATGCTGCTGTTCGTGATTTTCTTGCTCTGGGCCGAGCGCACCGCCCGGGCCCGCCAGCGCTTCCACCACACGACCGGCAAATACAGGCATCTGCCCGAAGAGCGCCTTACGGGCTGGTCGGGTATCGCAGCGCTCATTGCCTGCATCGCGCCCGTCGCGATCGGATTCGCCTTGCCCATCAGCGTGCTCTTGGGCTCTGCCTTGGAAAATTACCGCAGTGCTCTTGAGGGCGCCTTTTGGCGCGATGCCGGCCACAGCCTGATGCTCGCAGCCGCAGCGGCCTGTCTCGCCGTCACCTTGGCCATTTTGCTGGCCTATGCCCGGCGGGCAACGCGCTCCAAGCTCGTGCACGGGGCAACCAGCCTCGCGGCCGCGGGCTACGCGGTGCCCGGCACAGTTCTTGCCATTGGTATCTTGGTGCCGCTGGCCACATTCGACAACGCGGTCGACGCCTTCATGCGCTCGAGCCTGGGCATCTCCACGGGCTTGCTGCTTTCGGGCTCCGTCTTCGCCCTGATTCTTGCCTACACCGCGCGCTTCATGGCCGTATCGCTTGGACCGATCGATGCCAGCTTTAAGAAAACCTCCCGCAACTTGGACGCCGCCTCACGCACCCTTGGCGTCGGATTGGGCGGCACGTTGTTTCGCGTGCACCTGCCCATCTTGGCGCCCGCAATCGGCGCAGCGGCACTACTGGTATTCGTCGATTCGATGAAAGAATTGCCGGCGTCGCTTCTGTTGCGGCCATTCAATTTCGATACCTTGGCGACCCATGTCTACACGCTGGCGAGCCTCGATCAGTTCGAGGAGGCCGCGCTGGCCGCCCTCACCATCGTCGCCATCGGTCTGGCGCCGATCATATTGATGCACCGCGCCATCGCACTGGCCAGACCCGGAATGAGGTCGTCGTCGAGTTAGGTTTGAACCTTACCAATCAGTCGCCGGAGTCATCGGCGGCCTGGCTCTGCAACAGACCGTAATTTTCCTTGCCGATCGCCTTGAGATTATCGAGCTGCGTTTCGATCCAATCGATGTGGCCTTCCTCGTCTTCGATCAGCGTCTCGAACAGCCGCATCGTGACATAGTCATCCTTTTTACGGCAGACGTCGCGGGCTTCCATATAGAGGGCGCGTGCGCTGTATTCGGCCTTGAGGTCGCACTCCAGGACTTCCTTGATGTCCTGGCCGATCATCAGCGAATCAAGCTCCTGCATGTTGGGGAAACCCTCCAACACCAAGATGCGTTCGATCAGCTTGTCGGCGTGTTGCATTTCCTCGATGGATTCCTCGCGCGATTTTTTCGCAAGCTTTCCAAATCCCCAATCGTCGAGAATCCGGTAGTGCATCCAATACTGGTTGACGGCCGTCATCTCGTGCCGCAGCGCCTTGTTCAAATATTCGATTACCGTCTTGTCGCCTTTCATATGCGCCTCCTTCTGAGCTCCAGCATGCGGGCATTGGTTGGCTGTTCGTATCGTAACTTTAGAATGATTACAATGTAGGGGTTCGGGCGAGCGCATCAAGCACTCAGCGCCGGGCCTCCTCCTCGTCCTCCACCATGTGGATGGCGTGGATCATTTTCACGATGTGGGCCAGGCAGCTGCCGCATCTGGGTGTGTGTCCCATCGTGCGATAAACCAGACCCGCCGTCAGCACGACGTTGGCATCCAGGTCCCGCAATTCGGCAATGGTGGCCTCAATGTCGCGGTGCGAAATAACGTTACACGAACAAACGATCATAATTGGCGTCGCGGCTGGAGTGACTGTGCGTTGGGATGGACGGCCCTGCCGGTGCCCGAGCTTGCGTCAATGAGCAAGCTCGGCGCGATCTCGAAAATAATCGAGCGCCTCCGGGTTGGCCAGCGCCTCTGTGTTCTTGACGGCCTGACCATGCGCATTGCGTTGCAGGAAAGGCCAACCATAAACTAACATTCAAACTGGACCAATCAATGGGGGCAGGTCAACGGATTGGGGTGTTGGTACAACCACCCAGCGGCGGCTCGGTCGATCCTTGCGTTGCCGATGCGCTTTCCAAAACGATAACGACCTGCCTCGATTTTAGCCATGAGGTAGTTAGTATATGAAGAAAGCCTTTCCTGATGCAGTCTCTGCGCTCGATGGATTGTTGTTTGATGGTATGCATTTGTGCGTTGGCGGGTTCGGTCTTTGCGGGATTCCCGAACGGTTAATTGATGCGCTGCAGGAAGCGGGCGTCAACGACCTGACGATTGCGTCCAATAACGCCGGGATCGATAATGAAGGTCTGGGAAAGCTCCTGCGCAGCCGCCAAGTGAAGAAGATGATCTCTTCCTATGTTGGAGAGAATAAGGAATTTGAGCGACAATTTCTGTCGGATGAACTCGAAGTCGAATTTTGCCCACAGGGGACGCTGGCTGAACGTTGCCGTGCCGGCGGTGCTGGTATTCCCGGTTTCTATACCAAAACGGGTGTCGGTACGCAGATCGCAGAAGGCAAAGAGGTCAAGAATTTCGACGGCGAGGATTATATTCTCGAACGCGGCATATTTGCTGATCTATGTCTAATTAAAGGCTGGAAAGCCGACAAAGCGGGCAATTTGATATTCCGCAAGACTGCGCGCAATTTCAACGCGCCGATGGCAACGGCGGGTAAGGTCTGCGTTGCCGAGGTGCAAGAGATTGTCGAAGTGGGGGAGCTTGATCCCGATGCAATCCACCTCCCGGGCATCTACGTCAAACGCCTGATCTGCGGCGCGCCCTATGACAAGAAAATCGAATTTCGTATGACCCGCAAGCGGGAGAGTGCATCATGAGCTGGACCCGCGATCAAATGGCCGCCCGTGCGGCCAAAGAGCTGCAAGACGGCTATTATGTCAATCTTGGCATCGGTATTCCAACTTTGGTAGCTAACCATATTCCCGACGGCATCGAAGTTACGCTGCAATCTGAAAATGGAATGCTCGGCATCGGACCATTCCCTTATGAGGGAGAAGAAGATGCCGACCTGATCAATGCGGGCAAGCAAACGATCAGCGAACTGCCGTCGTCGAGCTATTTCGGAAGTGCCGACAGCTTTGCGATGATCCGCGGCGGGCATATTGACCTGACCGTACTCGGTGCGATGGAAGTTGCGGAGAATGGCGATATCGCCAACTGGATGATCCCGGGCAAGATGATCAAGGGCATGGGCGGCGCGATGGATCTGGTCGCGGGCGTCAAGAAGATCATCGTGGTTATGGATCATTGCGCCAAAGACGGCAGTCCCAAGTTCATTCCCGGATGCACCCTGCCGCTGACAGGGGCTAATGTGGTGGACATGATCATTACCGATCTGTGCGTTTTCCACCGACCAGATCACAACAGCCCCTTCAGGCTGATCGAATTGGCACCCGATGTCAGCGCCGATGAAGTGAAGGCAAAAACGAAGGCAAAATATTCCACGCACCTAAATGGGTGAGACCTCGTGTTTTTTGTTCCGAACTCGCAATGTTGCAGCCACTGGTAATTGCCCCAGAAGACCAGAGCCACCTCGTCGCCCTCGGCTTCAAGCAAATTTGAAGCGAAATTGAGCGTCGCATTGGGAAAGAATTGCGCGCCCGGCATCTGGTCGCCATCGATCAAATAGGGTGGTTCGCCCATCTCGCCGCGAACACCGCTAAACGACCACATTGCAGGTCAGAATCGCTCGGGCTCGTCGATGGAAAAGGCATAAAGACTCGCCCAGTCGTCGACCGCCGAGTTGCTTTCGGCGCCAATAAACTCAACGAATTTCGCGATGTTACTGTTGCGCTCAGTCTCGGCGTCAGGTAGCCACAGCGGCTTAACCATAAGAGACTCCCTCAGGCCAAAACGCGCCGCGACAGTCTCGCCAAGCAGCGTTAAACCGACTAAAACATAATCTATACGTCCAGACGCCCCGAGCGACAAATTTTCGACCAAAGCCGCGGTCCGGTCCGCTGAATTAGGCTGGGCGCCGTTGCCATGGGGTTACAAACATCCGGGATGCAATGTCCAGATTGACGCGTACCAGAACTGTGTTGATGACATTGCTGGTGCTCGCTGCGCTGGCTATGTCGGCCGTGGCGGCGCGCTCGACATTTACGGACAAGGACGAGTTGCGCGCGCATTTAAGGGCGCGCTTCGTGGCGTGGACCGGCAGCGAGTTGGCCATCGACGGTCCGACGCGGATTTTTATTTTTCCGCGCACTCGCATTGAAGTTGAGAATGTGAAGCTCCGCACGCTGCCGAACATGGCCGATCTGGAGCGCGTTGACGTTAAAATTCTGAGAGCCGAATTCGGCGTTTGGTCGCTGCTTTGGGGGGAGCCGCGCATCAGCCGGCTGACCTTGTTTGAGCCCACATTCGAGGTCCAAAGGCGCAACGGCACCGCAGCGGAATCGGCCGGCACTGCAACAGAATCGTTGCTGCTGCGTGCGCTGCGCAAAGCACCGTTTTCACGCATGACCATCGAACAGGGCGCCCTGCGGATCGTTGGTGCGGAAGACACCGAAACGTTGGAAAACATCCAAGCCAATTTGTCTCTGTCACAAGCAGGCGCCGCCGCCCTGGAGGGAGCGTTCGAATGGCGCGGCCAAACGGCCAGCTTCGATTTGCAGACCGATGCGCCGACAATTGTCGCCCAGACCGCGAGCGCACCGCTGCGGCTGACCCTTGGCGGCAATCTGATATCTGCTTCGATCCAGGGAGAGGCAACGCTCGACAATGACATCAGATTGGCGGGCACCCTTGACCTCTCGCTCCCCAACACGCGCAAATTTGCACATTGGATGGGGCTCGACATTGCCGAGGGCGCTGGACTGGGAATATTCAAGGCCGATGGCGATTTCAACTGGGTCGGACAACGCATCGCCTTCGACAACGGAACCTTTGTACTCGACGGCAACCGCGCAATTGGCGCTCTGGCGGTCCTTTACGGCAACCCGCGCCCGGAGATCGAGGGTACGTTGGCGCTGCAAACCCTGAACCTCGACCAGTACCTACCGCAAACCAAAGCCGAAGAGGAAGGCGAGACGGCGTCCCGCAAAAATCCGGAATTCACGTTTCCTTTGATGCGGCATATCGACGTCGACTTGCGGGTCTCTGCAACCCAGTTCGAGGCCAAATCCGTCGAGGCCGGACAAACCGCATTGACGCTCGCCATCAAGTCCGGTGCGCTGTCGGCAGACTTTTCCATTCTCGACCTGTTTGATGGTCGCGCCAGCGGTCGGCTCGAAATCGACACCACTCAGGTTCCGCCGTTGCTGCACTTGAGCGCAAATCTTGCGGGCTTGGCGGCCAAGCCCTGCATCGAGACCTTCAGCAGCAAGAGCCCCCTTGAGGGCGGGCTGGATGTCGAATTCGACCTGAACGGCCGTGGCCGCACCCTAAATGATTGGTTCAATGGCGTTTCGGGCACGCTGGCGGTTTCGATGGCCGCTGGCATACTCGATCTCGACCTCGACAAAGTCGTGACCGAGACGCGCAAGGGCGACGTCCAGGGTTGGACCGCCGCCCAAGGCAACGCGACCAGCTTCGAGCAACTCGCTACCGGTTTCGCGTTCGAGCAAGGCCACGCGCGCAGCAAAAGCTTCATGGTGCAGGCAGGCGCCTCCAAGATAACCGGCAGCGGCACCATCGATATCCCGTCGCGCCTGCTCAACTTGCGACTCCAGTTGCCGACCGGCGAGGAACCACCCTCCCCGGACGCCGAGCAGGTCGTTGCGGAGTTGACGCACTCCCTCCACATTCAGGGGCCATGGTCTGAACCGACGTTCCGCTTGGAGCAGAAACGCGCAGACGGCGAGGCCCTCATTGAGCAGCGCTCGGCCCTGATTGGACCACCACGTGCCTTTTAGAGCTGTGCGGGTCCTAGTGAGTACACACCCAGACGCGTATACAGGGCGTATGGCGACCAGCCGCCATCCGACAACGAAAAGGTGACGAGGCAGAATGACATGAGTGCGCCCAGCCGGCTGGCCATGTTGATTGCAAGCGCAATGTTGCTGCTGGCTGCGCCCGCCACCGCCCAGGATTCCAAACTGACAATCGCATCCTGGGGGGGCGCCTACGCGCAATCGCAGAAAATCGCCTATTTCCAGCCCTTCCAGAAGGAAACCGGCATTGCCATCGCCTCAATGTATCACGGCGGACGCTCGGCGCTTTTGGGCAAAGGTAGATCCTACCGGTTTCAAAACTGGGACGTGGTGGACCTCAGCGCCGATGCCTTGCTGAGCGCATGCCGCGATGGTCTGTTGGAAACCATATCTTCTGCGGGCCTGACGGCCGCCAGGGACGGCACGTCGGCCAAGGACGATTTTTTGCCGGGCGCACTCACCGACTGCGGCGTTGCAAGCGTCGCCTGGTCCTCTGTCGTCGTTTACGACAAGCGTGCCTTTAAGGGCAACCAGCCAAAAACACCCGCAGATTTTTTCGACCTAAAGCGCTTTCCAGGCAAGCGCGCGCTGCGGCGCGGCGCAAAATACACCCTGGAGCTGGCACTTTTGGGCGACGGAGTTGCCCCCGAAAACGTCTATGCGGAATTGGCCACCGAGCAAGGCGTGAACCGGGCGTTTGACGTTCTTGAACGCATCAAGGACGACATCATCTGGTGGGACGGCAACGGGGATCATCTGAAGCTTCTGGCCGACGGCAAGGCCGTTATGGCGACCGCCTTTAATGCGCGCGCTTTCGGATCGTTGATGGCCGAAAACCGCTCGTTGGCAATTCTGTGGCACGGCCAGCTCTACACCATGAACTCATGGGCTATCCCGAAAACGTCGCGCAACAAAACCGCGGCGCGGCGCTTCATAGAATTCTCGACCAAGCCCGACCGGTTGGCCCATCAGGCCAAATGGTTTCCCTATGGCCCGGTGCGAAAGTCGGCCCTCGCGATGGTTGGCGATCACGCCGAGATCGATGTGACCATGGCCGGCTTCCTGCCGACCAGCAATGCCAATCTGAGCCACGCCCTGCAAGTCGACGCGGGCTGGTGGTTGAGCCATGGAGACGCGCTTGAAGCCAAGTTCAAGACGTGGATGGAGACCAAAGCAGCAGCGGGAAAACCGGCCGTACACACCAGCAGCACCAGCAATGGCGGTGACAAGAAAGAGCCAACCGCATCGCCCTGAGCCCATGCCGTACTGGCCCCATGGCCAAGCTTGCGCTCCCCCGATCGCGCTGCTGTCTTGTGCCCGCGCGCATCTCATGACAAACACAGTCTCGCGCGCCGGCAAACAGCCGGCGGGCATACGGATCGGACCAATCCTTGTGGCGGAGGACAACGGGTGGCGCGACGCACGACTGACAAAACCAACTACGCTTGGCGGCAACACATCCCAGCCGCAATGGGGCGGGCCGTTCACTGGGCCCTGGCAAGCGCCCTCATTCTATTGCTGATGACCGGCCTGGACGGCGCATTGCACAAATCGCCTGCCGAGGCCGAATCGGCCGATCGCGACAGCGCCCGCCAGATACCGCCGCCTGCCCGTTCCCGCGCGGCCGGCGACGTCAAAACAGAACTCTCCGCCGGCACGCTGCGCGCAACGCTGACCGCCGCCAAGCCAGGCGCGCTGTTTGGCGCCGGCAGTTCCGTTTTCACGGATATCACGGTGAGCAACGAGAGCGATTCCGCCGACGCCCAAGCCGATCTCATGCTTGAGGCAGAGGCCGGCGAAATCGCGGGCGTCACTGGAAAGAACCTGGCGACGGTTGAGAACGGCGCGGTGCGTATGGTGCGGATCGGCGACCTTGCCAAAGGCGAGGCGCAGACAATTGTGGTCGAATTGAAAGTGACCGACGCACCCCAAATCGGAGAGCGCGGCGAAAGCCGCATGAACGTCACTCTGCGCCAGCCGACGGACCCCAAATACGAAACCAAGGTCATCACGAATACGACAAAAAAATCCTATTGCCGCGCTTACGCAACGTCCCGGTCCTGGAACAGGTCGCGGCGACGCTGCGTGCGCTGGAGCCGGCGAAACGTCACGCGCAAAAAAGAGATCAGGGTTCCGGTCATTGAGACCGCCGCCGCCATCGAGGGTCCAAGTGATGAGACCATCCTGCGTTGGCCTGTCTCCAACTGCGCCCAGGCCTATTATGGCGCCATCACAAAAGTTCGCGAGGCCAACTCCGATGCCATGGGCGCCGCCCTTAAGCGAGCGCGCTCGCGCGACCGTTCGCGCCCCGGCGGCTGGCTGTTTCGCCCGGCCGACGAAAACAGCGCGACACGCAAACTCAATCGCATGGCGCGGGTCTTCGTCCGATCTCGCGGCATCGACCCCGAGATGTCGAGCCAGCGCAATTATGGCTGGGTCAGCCAGAAGGTTGCGACGGATTTGCGCGGCTACCTCAAACAGGACGCCCATCCCGCCATCTGCACCGGCGCAATCGGCTTTGTCGGATTCTTCGACGGCCGCATGAAGGACTTTTGGCAGCGGGCCGAACGTTTTTCAAAGGCCGCCAACGACGCGCGCGCAATTGCTGTCGAAAAGGTGGCAAAAGCAAGCGACATCGTTTCCGCCACGCCCCAGTCCAGCGAAACCTCCGCTGAAATCGTCTCAAGCACCAACACCGCTGCGCCTCAAAAGCCGCAGCTCCAAGCGCTCATCTCACGCCTGGCTGCTCTTACGGACGATGGCGCGCTGAAGGACGACGTGGCGCAATCGCCCAGCCCCTACGCGACGCTAAAGGTCATGTCGGCTTGGCTGAAAAAGAAAAAGGATCCACCCTTGGCCAAGGACCAGACGGCTGCCCTGCGGCGGGCGCTGGGCGCCATCGAAGCGGCCGAGTATCTCGGCCTGGTGGCCGGCCAATATCAGGATCTGCGCAATACAATCGAGGGAAGCATAGTGGCCATTCGCGACGCCCATGGCGCCCATTGCCGCTGCGGCGGTTGAGACGGTCATTGGCGCTGGTGTTTGACCGGACCTGATCTCGTCCAACTAAGGAGAGAATAGAGCCATGGAGCCGAAAGTCGTTTGGCTTTTCATCTTTGTGTTTCTGTACTGGGCCTATTGCATTTATTGGGGCATCAGGGGCGCGCAAACCGCCAAAACCGCAAGCGATTATTTCATCGCTGGGCGCGGCATCACGCTCTGGGTGTTCGTGCTGGCCGCCACCGCGACCTCGTTTTCGGGCTGGACCTTCGTCGGCCATCCGGGTCTGGAATACCGCGACGGCTTTCCCTACGCCTACGCCTCGTTCTACGCCATCACGATCCCCTTGACCGGCGTGCTTTTTCTCAAGCGCCAATGGATTCTGGGCAAGCATTATGGCTTCGTCACGCCGGGCGAGATGCTCTCGGAATACTTCCGCGGCGACGCGATCCGCCTGCTCACCGTGGTGGTGGCGCTGTGTTTCTCGATTCCCTATCTGGGCCTCCAGCTGCGCGCATCGGGATTCCTGTTCAACGTGCTGACCGACGGCCTGTTGGACGTCAACACCGGCATGTGGCTGCTCTCGGCCGTCGTCCTCGTCTATGTCGCCTCCGGCGGTCTGCGCGCGGTTGCCTATGTCGACACGCTGCAATGCTTGCTGCTGGCGCTCGGCATCATCGTGATCGGCATGATCGCGCTCAGCTATATCGGCGGCTGGGACCGCTTTAATGAGGGCGTCGCGGCGCTTTCGGCCATGGACGAAGTTCGCACGCCTGATGGTTACAGCCACTACGTCGCCATCCCTGGCGTCATTCAGTTCGTCTCGAACGGGCCCTCGGCCGCCGGCGGGGGCTGGACCGGCATGATGATCCTAACCTACATGATGGCCCTGATGGGCATTCAGGCCGCGCCGGCCTTTTCGATGTGGGCCTTCGCCAATCGCAGCCCCGCCCCCTTCGCCCCGCAGCAGGTCTGGGCATCGGCTTTCGCCATCGGCCTCATCTTGTTCTCCTTCACCGCCATCCAGGGCATCGGCGGCCATTTCCTGGGCGCCGACGTGGCCTTTGCCGAGCGCTTTCCCGACCTCACCAACAACGTTTTGGGCGCGGGGCTGGGCAACCAGGACCTGATGGTCTCGGCCGGCAAGCAAGGCATGCTGGTGCCCCAGCTGATTGGCTTGATGGGCGAGACCGCGCCCTGGGTCGTCGGCCTGCTTGCGGTCTGCGCGCTTGCCGCCATGCAATCGACAGGCGCCGGCTACATGTCGACCGCAGGCGCCATGCTGACGCGCGATCTGTTGAAGCATTTTATGATGCCCAACGCCTCTCACGCCGCCCAAAAGCTGTCGGGCCGGCTCGGTGTGGCCCTCATCGTCATCGCCGCCCTGATCGTCGCCTCCAATGCCGATGACGCGCTGGTTCTGCTCGGCGGCCTGGCCGTCGCGTTCGGCTTCCAGATGTTCCCGGCCCTGATCGCCGTCTGCTATCTGCCCTGGTTCACCCGGCAAGGCATCACGCTCGGTCTGCTGGCCGGCATCCTCGGCGTCATCTGCACCGATTCGCTGGGCCAATTGCTCGGCATCACCGCTTGGGGGCGTTGGCCGCTGACCCTGCACTCGGCCTTTTGGGGCATGGTCCTCAATCTGGGCACCGCGCTCGTCGTCTCGGCACTCACCCAAGACCGGGCCGAGCGCCAGCACCGCCAAAGCTTTCACAGCTTTTTGCGCGCCAATGCCGCCATCCCCGACGACCGGCGCCATCTCATACCCGCCGCCTGGATCAGCGCCCTGCTGTGGTTCTTTTTTGCCGTGGGTCCAGGCGCCGTCATCGGCAACACCCTGTTTGGAGATCCCAACGCGCCCGAGACCTGGTGGGTGTTCGGCATGCCCTCGATCTGGGTGTGGCAGGTCCTGTGGTGGGTGGCGGGCGTCGCCATGATGTGGTTCCTGGCCTACCGCCTTGAGATGTCCACCATGCCCCATGACGAGATCGTCGCGATCGTCGACGACATCGGCGATCTGGGGGAAGACGAAGATCGTCTCGAACACGTGCCCAATAAATGAGCTTTAGGGACCGTGCCCTGCCATGACGGCCTATGGCATGGCCCGCGCGGCTGCGGTTCTCGCCCTCTGCCTGGGGCTCGCCTGGTTCGGTTTGAATGCCGGCTCAAATCTCGTTGAGCCCGGCGAACGGGGTTCGAGCGATACCGCCTATCTCGATGCCAATACCCTGTTCGAGGACGCCCAATACGACCGCGCCACCGAACTCTACGCGAAGGCAGTGGCGCAAAAAGCCGATCACCTGCCTGCTCTGCGCGGGCTGGCCAACGCCCACCTTCAATCGCGACGGCTCGGGCCCGCCCTGGCCGCGGTCGATCGCGCCGTCGCCCTCGAGCCTGACTTTGGCGGCAATTACGCCATTCGCGGCATCATCCACGATCACATGGGCGCATACCCCAAGGCGATTGCCGACTATGAAAAAGCGCTCGCTCTTGATCCGGGCCTTGCCGACGGTATGAGCTGGCTCGACCGCCTGCTCCACAATGTCCAGCAACGTCCAGCAACGGTGGCCGACCGCCTGGCCTATCTCAAGCTCCAGCTGTCGCTGCCCGAAAACGAACGCGTGTTGCGCCGCCCCGCAATAGACGACAAGCAGCGCCCCTACGAGCGTTGAGGCTCACCAAATGTTGAGAATGTCGTCCAAAAACCACCGCAGCCCCGACAGAAACACGGCCACGCCCAGCAGCAGGTGCAGCCACGGGCGCTGCCCCAGTGCGTCGCGGTAGCTGAAACAATAAGCCGCGAAGACGGCAGCGACCGCGACCGCCGCCCATTCGCTCGCCGTGCCATCCATTTTGGTCAGTCTCGCTCCATCGCAGCCGATGCCGCCGCCATCGGGCACATCGGTCTTCCACAAGTCAATATCGGACGATTACAAGCCATGCGGAATATCCCGCAATACGTGTAAATGCGTACTTTGACTCTATTATTAATTGTACATTAGAAAATGCGGCTATAATTGATTGCATTATCAATAACAGGACACGCATAACGCGAAATTAAAGCAAACACAGCTGCCCTAATAAGGGCGAGACGAACAATGCAAACAGACACCAAATTCAGCCCCGTAATCTCTCGCGTCAAATTTCTGCTTATCGGTGACAAGGCCGATCTGGATCGCCTCAGGGGGCCCATCGCCAGATTGTGGTGTTTGCTCCAATTCGAACACCATCAGACCGTTGGCCGAACGATCGAGACCTATGGGCGAGGGGGTGGGCGCTCCCCCATCTCACACCCAGATTGCATTATCTTAGGCACTGACGACCCTTGCGCAATACGCTGCAAAGCGATGCGCCGGATCCGCAATCAGACGGTTCTTAAATACACGCCGATCATCGTACTGACCGGATTGGAAGAGCTGTGTGCCATCGACACCTATCTTAACGCCGGCGCCAGCTACGCAATCCGCCGCGATCAGTTTGAAAGCGAAGTCGGCGAGATAGCAAACATCGTCACCGATTTTTGGCTGAACGGTTAGACCGCCGGTTCCGCCCTCAAGCGAACGCCGGCCCAGCCAAAACATCGGCGCCGGGCCGCCGCATTCCATGAATGATTTGTGGATAAGTTGGGCCCGCCGGGCGCCCTGCCGCCAACCCCGCTGTTCGCCCAATCCGCCCTCTGCTATCCAGATTAAGTGGCGCGTTTGCCTGCTCCCAACCGCCCGCCTCGCCTCGACACAAGGTAATTTGGCCGACCGGTCACCGGGATGTCGGAGTTGCGTGTCAGGCTGCTCAAATTGAGGCTGAAAGACAGGGCCGTCCCTAGAGCAGGCCATGACGAGTTGGTTGCACAGTATCAGTCAGTAACAAGGAGAGTTCCATGCCATCGGATCCATCAAGCAAGTCCGACATACCCGAATCCATCCGTGATCTCATGAAATCCAGTATCGAACAGGCCAAGCAGGCCTTCGATACATTCGTCACCTCCAGCGAAAAGGCGTGGGAGAGTCTCGAGTCTTCTTCCGAGGTCGCGGCCGGCAGCATGAAATCGCTCAATACCAAGATTGCCGAAATCACCCGCGAGAACGCAGACGCCAATTTCAATCTCGCGTTGAAGCTGGCCGAGGCCAAGGATATGTCGAAGGCCTTGGAGTTGCAGAACGCCCACGCCCGCAAACAAATGGAGACCTTCTCGAACCAGCTTGAGGAGATCCGCGATCTGGCCACCGATATCATCAAGGAATCGACGGGGCAAAAGGCCGACGAATCCGAGGCGGCCGGCGATGACGCCGACGAGAACGCCGACGAGGGCGATGAAGGCGCCACGGACGAAAACGAGTCCAAAGGCTCGAGCTCCTTCCGTCGCTGGTAGACGTCTAGAAATCCCGAGGCGGCGGCTGGGTTCCCGCCGCCGCCTCGATCCGGGCCTTGCGCCGGTCGCATTTTCCTCCGATATGCTCTAGCGCCATGTGCGCTCAGAATTTGCTCAGCGAGGTTTACTGGCTATGCCGACGGCCGCAAACACCCTCGAACATCATTGGATGCCATTCACGGCCAACCGCGACTTCAAGGCCGATCCCCGAATTCTGGTCGAGGGAAACGGTGTCTGGTTCACCGACCACCACGGTCAAAAGATCCTGGACGGCTCGTCGGCATTGTTCTGCTCGGCCGCCGGTCACGCCCGCCCGGAGATCGCCCAGGCCGTTCACGACCAGCTGCTGAAGCTCGATTACACGACCTCGTTCCAAATCGGCCACCCTGCTTCTTTTGAGCTCGCCCGCGCCGTGGCGGCCCTCATGCCCGAAACCATCAATCACGTGTTCTTCGCCAATTCAGGATCCGAGGCTGTCGATACCGCGATGAAGATCGTCATGGCCTACCACGACGCCAGAGGAGAAAACGGGCGCAACCGCTTCGTCTCCCGCGAGAGGGCCTATCACGGCGTCAATATCGGCGGACTTTCGCTGAGCGGCCTGCCCAACAACCGCAAAGCCTTCGGCGGCGTTATTCCCGGTGTCCTGTTTCTGCGGCACACCTGGCTCGAGGACAACCGCTTCAGCCGCGGCCAGCCCGAGACGGGCGCCGAGCAGGCAGACGACTTGGCGCGCTTCGTCGACGAACACGGTGCCGATGCAATTGCGGCCTGCTTCATTGAACCCGTGGCCGGCTCCACCGGCTGTCTCGTTCCCCCCAAGGGCTATTTGGAGCGCATCCGCGAAATCTGCGACGAAGCCGGCATTTTGCTGATTTTCGACGAGGTCATCTGCGGCTTTGGCCGCCTGGGAGCCCCCTTTTCGATGGAGGCTTTCGGCGTCGAGCCCGATATGGTCACCATGGCCAAGGCGCTCACCAACGGCGCGATCCCCATGGGTGCGGTCGCCGTGCGTGACGATATTTATGAAACGATCATCGAGGCCGCGCCCGCCGGCACGGTCGAGCTCTTCCACGGTTATACTTATTCAGCCCACCCGGCCGCCTGCGCCGCCGGGCTCGCGGCGTTGGAAATCTATGAAAAGGAGAACCTGTTCGAGCGCGCCGCCCGGCTTTCGGACCCATTCCTCGACGCGGTGTTTGGGCTGGCCGATGTCGAGTTGATCAGCGACATCCGCGGTATCGGCCTGATCGCGGGGTTTGACGTAGCAGCCGGCGAACAGCCGGGCGCCCGCGGCGCCGATCTCCAAAAGCGGCTGTTCGCCAATGGGCTGCATATCAAGTTCACCGGCGACACCGGCATCATCGCACCGCCCCTGGTGAGCGATGAGACACATATCGATCAGTTGGTCGCCATCGTGCGCGCGACGATTGCAGAAATGCCCATCTAGATTGCGAGATCTCAGGAGAATTCCTTATTGATTTCGTCGAGTTCTGCGCTGCCGGGGCAAAGATCGTCCATCGGAATCGCGTTCAAAGGCGTTTGCGTGATATTCATCAGCTCATGCAGGTCCTGCTTGCGGTCGTCGATATAAAGCAGTCCCGTCACCACCTGTCCCGAGTGGAACCGCTTGCGCAAGGTGGAGAGCGCGGCATCCGCATCGCGGGGATCGTAATCCTGCGAAAGTTTGTGGAGCTGCATCATCGAGCCGTCATGCATCTTGACGTAAATCGTCTGGCCTTCGTCATAGTCGGCCGTGATCTCCTCGCGTTGGGGCACGAAATCGAGCTTGTCGACCGCTTCGGAGTGATCGCGGATATAGTCGTAGCTCTTGGTGGAAGCCGCGTGGTTGTTGAAGGTCACACACGGTGAGATGATATCAAGCAGCGCGAAGCCGTTGTAGCGCATCGCCGCCTTCATTAACGGCACCAGCTGGTCCTTGTCGCCCGAAAACGAGCGCCCCACGAAGCCCGCGCCCAACTGGATCGCCAACATTGCCAGGTCGATCGAATCGAACAGATTGTCTTCGCCCGTCTTGCTCTTGGAGTCCCGGTCGTTGGTGGCGGAGAACTGGCCCTTGGTGAGGCCGTAAGTTCCGTTGTTCTCCACGATGTAGATCATGTTGACGCGCCGCCGTATGGCGTGACTGAACTGTCCAAGCCCGATCGATGCGGTGTCGCCGTCGCCGGAGACGCCGAGATAAATCAGGTCACGATTGGCGATGTTGGCGCCGGTCGCAACCGACGGCATGCGGCCGTGAACGCCGTTGAAGCCGTGCGCGCGATCAAGAAAATAGTTTGGCGTCTTCGACGAGCAGCCGATACCCGAAAGCTTCGCGATTCGGTGGGCCGGCAGATCGAGCTCGAAACAGGCCTCGATGATCGCGGCCGAGACGGAGTCGTGTCCACAACCCGCACACAGCGTCGACAACACGCCTTCATAGTCGCGCCGCGTCAGGCCCAGACTGTTTTGCCGCAACCCCGGATGCCGGATCGCCGGCTTCTTGATGTACGTCATCTCATCGGATCCTCGCTCTGTTCACATCGCCGCCGCCGACAGCCGCAGTGCTTGTGCAATGGTCTTGTCGCTCTCGATCATGCCTTGCACCTGCCCCACGATCGAGCGCGCCGTCATCGGCATACCGTCATAGCTCAGCACGGAAATGAGCTTTTCAGCCGGGATGCCGGCCTCAGCGATCAGCAGCATGCGCATCTGCGCGTCCCGGTTCATTTCTACCACGAAAATGCGCTCGTGCTCGGCCGCAAATGCCGCGACATCCTTGCTGAAAGGAAAAGCCCGCAACCGCATTGTGTTGAGCTTGTAGCCGTCCTTCTTGAGCAACCCCACCGACTCGCGCACGGCAGGCTCGGTGGAGCCGAAATTGATCAGACCCAACTTTGAGGCCTTGCTCGCGCGCTTGATCGCCGGGCGCGGCACCATTTTGGCTGCCGTATCGAATTTGCGCGCGAGCCGGTCGAGGTTGACGGCGTTCAACTGGCCGTCTTCGGTGTAGCGCGCATAGGCGTCGTGCGAGGAGCCGCGTGAAAAATAGGCGCCCTTTGTGGCGTGGGTGCCTGGAAGCGTGCGGTAGGGAATGGCGTCGCCGTCGACGTCGAGATAGCGCCCGAATTGCTCTATCTCTTCGAGGTCTTGGGCATCCAGAACCTTGCCGCGGTCGTGCTTGTGCGCGTCGTCCCAGACCAATGGATCGATCACCCAATCGTTCATGCCGAGATCAAGATCGCTCATCACGATGATGGGCGTCTGCAGCCGCTCCGCCAGATCGAAAGCCTGGGCAGCGAAGTCGAAGCATTCGTGCGGATCGCCCGGTATCAGCAGCACCTGGCGGGTATCGCCGTGGGAGGCATAAGCGCAACACACGATGTCTGATTGCTGCGTGCGCGTCGGCATGCCGGTCGAGGGACCGCCGCGCTGCACATTGAACAACACCAGCGGCACTTCGGCGAAATAGCCGAGCCCCAGGAATTCGCTCATCAGGGAAACGCCCGGACCCGACGTCGCGGTGAAGGCGCGCGCGCCATTCCAGCCCGCTCCGATGGCAATGCCGATTGCCGCCAGTTCGTCCTCGGCCTGGATCACAGCAACGCGTCTGCGGCCGTCCTTATCGCGCCGCAGCCGGCTGGAATATTTCTCGAATGCCTCGGCCAGTGATGTCGATGGCGTGATCGGATACCACGAGGCGACCGTGGCGCCGGCCCACAAACAGCCAAGCGCCGCTGCCTCGTTGCCTGTCATGATGATCTTGTCTTGTGTGCCCTCACAGGGGCGCACCTTGACCGGCAGCGGACACTGGAAGTTCTCGACCACGTATTTCCGGCCGATCTCAAGCGCCTTGAGATTGGGCTTGACCAATTTCGGCTTGCGCTTGAAGCGTTCCTCGACGAGCTGCTTGACGATGCCATAGTCCATATCCAGCAGCGCGGTGAGTGCGCCCACATAGACGATGTTCTTAAAGAGCTGGCGCTCGCGCAAATCCTCGTAAGCCCGGGCGCACATCTGTGCGATCGGAATGGGCAAGACCTCGATATCGTCGCGTTCGAAGGAGCGGATCAGGCTTGAATCGTAAATCAGATAACCGCCCGGCAGAAGCTCTGTGGCATCATTGGCGTAGGTCTGCGGGTTCATCGCCACCATGATGTCGACGCCTTCGCGCCGCGCCATATGGCCCGCTTGGCTAACCCGCACCTCATACCAGGTGGGCAACCCTTGGATGTTGGAAGGGAAAATGTTTTTCGGACTGACATGCAGCCCCATGCGAAACAACGCCTTGGCAAACAAGGTGTTGGCGCTCGCCGAACCCGAACCGTTGACGGTGGCGAGCTTGATAACGAATTCGTTGACGCGCTTCATCGCAAATAAGTCGAGCTGTAGGCCGCACACTTGGGCGACGCCTGTGCTTCTACATAGGTGAATTTCTGCATATCCCAAGCTCCCGTCGGGCAACGCTCGGCGCACAATCCGCAGTGCAGGCAGAGATCCTCGTCCTTGGCCATTATACGACCAGTTTTCAGGGCGTCGGAAATATAGAGGTCTTGATCTTCGTTCGCCGCCGGCACCCGAAGCCGTTCGCGCAAATTGGCCTCATTGGCATTGAAGGTGAAATTGATGCAGTCGACCGGACAAACGTCCATGCAAGCGTCGCACTCGATGCAAAGATCGCGCGCGAAAATCGTTTGCACATCGCAGTTGAGGCATCGCTCGGCCTCTTGAAAGGCGAGCCTGTCGTCATAGCCGAGCTCAACCTCGACTTCGAGGTCCTTGAGCGCTTTTTGATTATCGGCGTGGGGCACGGGGACACGCCGGTCGGCCGAGAATTCATTGTCGTACGACCACTCGTGAATTCCCATTTTCTGGCTGATCAAGCTCGCCCCCGGCGCCAGGCGCGCATCGAGCGGCTTGCTATTGCAGTGAAGGTCGATGGAGATCGCCGCCTGGTGGCCATGGGCAACCGCCCAAATGATGTTTTCGGGACCCCACGCCGCGTCGCCGCCGAAAAAGACGTTCGGTCTGGTCGATTGCATGGTGGTGCCGTCGACAACCGGCATGTTCCATTCATTGAAGCTGATGCCGATGTCGCGTTCGATCCAAGGCAAGGCGTTGTCCTGACCGATCGCCATCAGCACGTCGTCGCATTCAAACACCACTTCTTCGCCCGTTTCGACCAATGTGCGTTTGCCGGCTTCGTCATACTCCGCCATCATTTTGGCGAACCGGACACCCTTGAGTTTGCCGCCTTCGACGATGAACTCCTTTGGCGCGTGATTGTCTAATATAGGTACGCCTTCTTTTTCGGCGTCCTCGATTTCCCAATCCGACGCCTTCATGTCCTTGCGCGGGCTTCGCACCGTGACCCGCACGTCCTTGCCACCCACCCGCAAGGCCGTGCGGCAGCAATCCATCGCCGTGTTGCCGCCGCCGATGACAACGACCCGCTCGCCAATCGTATCGACATGCCCGAAGGCGATCGAGGCGAGCCAATCGATGCCGATATGAATGTTGGTGGCGCCGGCTTCGCGGCCGGGCAGCGCCAAATCCTTGCCGCGGGGTGCGCCGGTCCCGACAAAGACGGCGTCGAAATCTTCATCCAGCACGGACTTCAGGCTCGCAACCTCCTGGCCGTAGCGAACCTCGAGCCCCATATCAACGATCCGGTCGACCTCTTCATCGAGCACGGCCTCAGGCAAGCGGAAGCGCGGTATGTTGCTGCGCATCAAGCCGCCGCCCCGGCTGTCCTTTTCGATCAGCATACAACGATAGCCGAGCGGCATCAGGTCACGCGCCACGGTCAGCGAAGCCGGACCCGCGCCTATAAGCGCGACCCGCTTGCCGTTCTTGCGTTTGGGCACCCTCGGCAGGCGGTGTTCGATATCGCCCTTGTAGTCGGCCGCAACGCGCTTCAGGCGGCAGATCGCCACCGGTTTCTCGTCCAATCGCCCGCGCCGGCACGCCGGCTCGCAGGGCCGATCGCAGGTGCGCCCCAGAATGCCCGGAAAGACATTGGACTCCCAGTTCAGCATGAAGGCGTCGGTGTAGCGCGCCTGCGCGATCAGACGGATATATTCGGGCACTGGCGTGTGCGTCGGGCACGCCCATTGGCAGTCGACCACTTTGTGGAAATAATTCGGATTGGATATATCGGTCGGCGGCACGCCGCGGCGCGCTGCGGTGGCGTCTTTGGGCTTCATCGGACCGTCACCGCCGGACCGACTTCAAGCCCACCGTGTCTGCTGCGGAATTGGTTCACCGAACCTCGCATCTCCGCTTTGAATTCGTGCGGAGACAGACCCCTTGATAGGACATCGAACGCGCTTGGTAAGCGGGAATCAAAATTCCTGCCCGCGACCAACCCGGCATATAGGTGCTTCGCCCTGGCAACGCAAAGGCTTTTGAGCATTAAAACGCGCTCCACACCGAATTTCTTTGGATAACACCAACCCACTGACCGCGTCACGCCGACTGCCTGTCGCCGGCACGCTGCCGAAGGACGAAACGTCTGCCCGCTTTATGGCTATTCGAAGATGGTGAGCGGATTGGCAAGAGGCGCTTGAGAACCAATGCCTTGCCCCCTCTGCGCCTCGCCCTCATATCTTGTATGAAGCCGTCCTGCTAGGAAGTCCGCACATGAGGACCATATGGTCGCGACAGTGTTCGACGTTAAAGGCCTTACAAAGGTCTATCACTCCGGCGATGTGGAGATTCACGCCCTGCGCGGCGTGAATATGCAGTTGCGCGAAGGCGAGATGGCGGTGCTGCTGGGCCCCTCGGGCAGCGGCAAATCAACCTTGCTCAATATTCTGGGGGGACTCGATACCGCGACCAGCGGCACTGCGCGCTTCCGCGACATGGTTCTGACCCAAATGAACGAGCGCGAGCTCAATCTCTATCGCCGCGATCACGTCGGTTTCGTCTTCCAGTTCTACAATTTGATACCGTCTCTGAGCGCGCAGGAAAACGTGTCCTTGGTGACCGAGATCGCGCCCACGCCCATGTCACCGCGCGAGGCGCTTGAAATCGTCGGGCTGGGCGACCGGCTCGACCACTTTCCCTCGCAACTTTCCGGCGGCGAACAGCAACGCGTCGCTATCGCGCGCGCCATTGCAAAGCGGCCCGAAGTGCTGTTGTGCGACGAGCCGACCGGTGCGCTCGACAGCAAGACCGGCGTTCGCGTGCTCGAAGCGCTTGCCCAGGTCAACGAAGAGCTCGGCACCACGACCGCGCTCATCACCCACAACGCCGCGATCAGAGCGATCGCCCACCGCGTTTTCCAGTTCGGCGACGGCAAGATTGTACAGACCAGCACGAACCGCAAACGTCTCAAGCCCGCTGACGTGACCTGGTGACCCCGTGATGCACCCGCTCGACCGCAAGCTTTTTCGTGATTTCAGACGGCTGTTTGGACAGGCACTCGCGATCGCGCTCGTGATGGCGGCAGGGGTGGCGACGCTGATCCTGGCTGTCGGCGCCTACCGTTCGCTTGAGGAAACCCGCTCGGCTTATTACGAGCGCTATCGCTTTGCGGATATTTTTGCCTCCGCCACCCGGGCACCGAACTATCTTAAGGAGCGAATCCTGCAGATCCCCGGCGTCGCCGCGGTCGAGACCCGAATTGCCGAATTCGCGCTGCTCGACGTGCCAGGCATGGTTCAGCCGGCCACCGGCATGGCTATTTCCCTGCCCGACCACCGCGAGCTGGCGCTCAACCGGCTGTTTTTGCGGCGCGGCCGCCTGCCCCAGATTGGCCGCGTCGATGAAGTCGCCATCGATGAGAGTTTCGCCAACGCCCACAAAATGGATATCGGCGCCACCTACAGCGCAATCTTGAACGGGCGCAAACGCTTGCTGCGCGTCGTCGGCATCGCGCTCTCGCCCGAATTCATCTATGCGCTGGGGCCCGGCGACGTGATCCCCGATCCCAAGCGTTTCGGTGTGATGTGGATGTCGCAAAAGACGCTTGAAGCCATTTTCGATCTGGACGGTGCCTTCAATTCAGTGAGCGTGAAACTGCTGCGCAATACGGACGAAGCCGAGACTATCAAGCGGCTCGACGACATCCTCGACCGCTTCGGGGGAACCGGCGCGTTTGCGCGCAAGGATCAGCAGTCCCACGCTTTCATCGACGCCGAGCTCAAGCAGCTCCGAGGCATGGCCCGCGTCATCCCGCCTATTTTTCTCGCCGTATCGGCTTTTCTCATCAATATGACGCTGATGCGTCTGATCGCGCTGGAGCGCGAACAGATAGGCCTTTTGAAGGCGCTTGGTTATTGGCGCCGCACGATCGCGGCCCACTATCTCAAGCTGGCGCTCGCGATCGCGGCTGCAGGCGTCTTGATCGGCTTCGTTGCCGGCACCTTGCTGGGCCAAGGTCTCACGAGGCTCTATGGCGACTTCTTCCACTTCCCCTTTCTGATCTTCCAGCGAAACCCGGACATCTACGTCATCGCCGCCGGCGTATCCTTCGCGGCCACGCTCGCAGGCGCGCTGCGGGCGCTTTATTCGGCCCTGACCCTTCCGCCCGCCGTCGCCATGTCGCCGCCGGCCCCGGTCCGCTACCGCCATTTGGGGATCGAACACACCGTTCTTTTCCGTCACGTCACCCAGCTCACCATGATGGCGTTGCGCCACATGATCCGTTTTCCAGTGCGCACGGGGCTGACCGTCCTGGGTGTCGCCATGTCCGTATCGCTGCTGATTGTCGCGCTTTTCACGCTGGATTCTGTCGAATACATGATCGACGCCACCTTTTTCCGCGCCGACCGCCAGGACGCCACCATCACCTTCGTCGATGAGCGTCCGGCATCGGTCATGCAGGCCGTTGAGCGCCTGCCGGGCGTGCTTGCTGCCGAGCCCTTCCGCAGCGTGCCCGTGCGTCTGCGCCACGGTCACCGTCACCGCAAAGTTGCTATTTCCGGCAAACCGCCCCAAACGGATCTGAGCCGCGTGCTGGATCTCGACCTGAAGCCTGTGCGGTTGCCCGAAGCAGGACTGGTGCTCAGCGAACACATCGCCAGCGAGCTCGATGTCCGGCCCGGCCAGCGCCTCGAGATAGAGGTGCTCGAGGGCCGTCGCGCCAAACTCTCCTTGCCGGTGAGCCAAATCATCCAGACCTATCTCGGCATGGCGGTCTATATGGAGAGCGCCGCCCTGTCTGAAATCCTCGACGAGAGCGCTCAGGTCAGCGGTGCCCATATCGCCTTTGACGGCGCGGCCAAGGAAGAGCTGTTCGAGGCCGTCAAAAACTTGCCCGCTGTCTCGGCCATCGCCCTGCAGAAAACCTCGCTGGCTGGTTTCCGCGAGACATTGGCGAAAACCATCTACATCATGACGGCCGTCTATGTTGCGCTCAGCGGGGTCATCGCCCTGGGAGTCGTCTACAACAGCGCCCGCATCCAGCTCTCGGAACGTTCGCGCGAGTTCGCCAGCCTGCGCGTACTGGGCTTCACGCGCAATGAAGTCTCCCGCGTCATGTTCACCGAGCTCGCGACTCTCGTGCTGCTTGCCATTCCGCTCGGCTACCTGATCGGCTATGGCTTTGCGCGTGTCGTGGTGGTGTCGTTCGAAAGCGATCTTTATCGCATACCCTTCATCATAGCCCCCAGCACCTACGCCGTCGCCTCGATCGTCGTTATCATTGCAGCGGCGCTTTCCGCCCTTATGGTGCATCACCGTATCAACCGGCTCGATCTCGTGAGCGCATTGAAGACGCGGGAATAATTCATGGCCAAGAAACCGACAAAACGCCCAACCCTGCCGCAGTTCGACCAGAAGCAGATCAAGCGCGCATTATTGGCCGGCTTCGCGCTGTTGCTGTTCGCTAGCCTCGTCTACGCCCTGCTGCCCAGCCCCATCCTGGTCGATGTAGCCGTGATCAAGCGCGGCCCGCTCGAGGTGACGGTTGATGAGGAGGGCGAGACGAGGATCAGAGAAATCTACACCGTTTCTGCGCCCATCGCCGGCAAGGTGCGCCGCTCGCCGCGCGAGGTTGGCGACAAGGTCGTCAAGGGCGAGACAGTCGTGGCGGTGATCCAGCCTGGCGATCCTTCATTCTTGGATGTCCGCAAGAGGCGCGAACTCGAGGCGGCCGTCGCCGCCGACGAGGCGGCCGTGTCCCACGCCAAGACTCACATCATCCGAACCGTGGCCGAACTCAAATTCGCCCGCAGCGACCTATCGCGTGCACAATCTCTGGCCAACCGCGGCACCATATCCAAGCGCACGCTCGAGAAGGCGGACATGGGGGTCGGCGTCGCGGTTGCTGCGCTGGATGAGGCCAAGTCCGATCTGGAATTGCGCAAGCGCGAACTCGACAGCGCCAAGGCTCGCCTAATTGGCCCGGAAACCCAATCGTCCTCGACCGAGCAGGGCGACGACTGCTGCGTCCAGGTTAAGGCGCCCGAAGGCGGTCGGGTGCTCAAGATCCTGAACGAAAGCGAACAGGTCGTTGCCGCCGGCGCGCCATTGCTCGAAATCGGCGATCCGCAAGACTTGGAAATCGTGGTGGACCTACTCTCGACCGACGCCGTCAAAGTGACCGAGGGGGCGCCTGCCCACATCGAGGGCTGGGGTGGCGGCAAGAGCCTGGAGGCGCGCGTGCGCCGCATCGACCCGGCCGGCTTCACCAAGGTCTCGGCCCTTGGCATAGAGGAGCAGCGTGTCAACACCGTGCTGGACATGATTGACGTCAAATCGAAATGGCGCCAGCTCGGTCACGATTTCCGCGTTTTCGTACGCATCAGCGTATGGAGCTCCGGCAACGCGCTTCGGGTGCCTCTGAGTGCGCTGTTTCGCACCGGCAATGCTTGGGCCGTGTTCGAGGCTGTGGATGGCCAAGCCCGTCTAACGACGGTCGAGATCGGTCAACGCAATACCGAACACGCCGAAGTGCTGAATGGGCTGGAGAGTGGCGATCGTGTCATTTTGCACCCCAGCGATCGCGTTACCGACGGCGTGGGGATAGCTGAACGCGACGTCGCCGGCCTGTGATTGGGGGGCCATCTTGGACGACTTGATCCTGACCAACGCGCAGCTCGTCCTGCCCGATCGCGTCATATCGGGCAGCCTCGTGATCCGCAACGGCGTCATCGACCAGATAGACGCCGGGTCCAGCAATGCACCAGGCGCCATCGACTGCGCCGGCGATTTCCTGGCCCCGGGCCTTGTCGAGCTGCACACCGACAATATCGAGCGCCATGTCCTGCCGCGCCCCGGCGCCCAATGGCCCCTGGATGCCGCCATTCTGGCTCACGACCGGGAGATCGCGGCAGCAGGCATCACCACCTGTTTCGATGCCGTCTGCGTCGGAGAAGTGCATCCCAAATCACTTCGCGTCGAGATCGTGGACGAGGTATGCGACACGCTGCAAGCCCTCGCCGGGGCGGATGCGCTGAAGGCCGATCACCGACTGCATCTGCGCTGTGAAATCAGCTATGGCGGGCTTCTTGCGCTGCTCGCCCCCCATATCGACCGCGCGATCCTCGGCCTTGTCTCCGTAATGGATCACACGCCTGGCGCGCGCCAATACGTCAAGCTCGAGCATTACGCCGAGTACTATCAGGGCAAATTCGCTTTGAGCGATGCCGAGCTGGAGAGCTTTATCGCCGAGCGCCGGGCCGATGGTGCGCGCTACAGCGCCTCGAACCGTCAGGCCGTCGTCGAGCTCGCGCATGCCCGCTCCCTGCCGCTGGCCAGTCACGACGACGCCACCGCCGATCACGCCGATGAGGCCAAGCGCGACGGCGCGGTTGTCGCCGAATTTCCGACCACCCATGAGGCAGCACGGCGGGCCCATGAAAGCGGTCTGGCCGTCCTCATGGGCGGACCGAACGTCGTGCGCGGCCGCTCCCACACCGGCAACGTCTCGGCCGGCGATTTATGCGAGCAGGGCCTCCTCGACATCGTCTCATCCGATTACGTGCCCTCTTCGGCCCTCCATGCCGCGCTCATCCTGGCTGCCGGTCCCCTTGCAGGAGACGAAACGACTGCGCTTGCCCGCGCCATCGCAATGGTCAGCGCAACGCCCGCCAAAGCGATCGGATTGGACGACCGCGGCGCGATCGCAGAAGGCCTGCGCGCCGACCTCGTGCGGTTTACGGCCCGCGGCTCGACGCCGGTCAACGGCGGCGTTTGGCGGCAGGGGATCAGAATAGCGTGAGCGCCCTACAGCCAGCCCCCGCCAAGCCCGGTACGCTCGTTTGCGTCGTCGGCCCAAGCGGTGCCGGCAAGGACACCCTGATCGATGCCGCCCACCGGCATTTTAGCGCCGATCCGCGTTTCGCCTTCCCCCAACGCCTGATAACCCGGACCGGCCAGATCGGCGAAAGCCATCGCCCGCTCGCGCGGCCCAACGACGAGAAATCACACCCCGAGGGCGCGTTTTTGCTGAGCTGGGCCGCCCACGGCGAGGTCTATGCCATTCCGATCGAGGTGTTGGGGCAGTTGGAAGCAGGCCACGTCGTCGTCGCAAACGTCTCGCGCAGCGTCATCGCCGAGGCTCATGCGGCCTGGCCGAAGCTCGCCGTTTTTCACGTCACCGCCCCGCCCGATGTGTTGCAAGGCCGCTTGCTGGCCCGCGGCCGCGAAGACGCCGACGTCATCGCGCACCGGTTGGCGCGCGCGCCAGCCCTGGCCATACCTGCAGGAATTGCACTCGAAGAAATCGACAATGGCGGCAGTTTGGCAGACGCGGAGGCCTGTTTTATTGCGTCCCTGAAACGCCTGGCGGATTAGAAGTTTTCACCGCCTGGACGAATATCGATTTCGAAACTCCATGCCGATTTCGGCTGCTCGTGAAGGGCGAAATAGACCTCGGCGATATCGGCTGGCTGCATGAAGCCGTCGCTGGCGTCCAACCGCTTGGCAAGATCGGGCATCTTGGCGCGGATCGATGCCGTGTCGATCACGCCGTCGATCACCACATGCGCCACATGGATGCCCTCCGGGCCAAGCGAGCGCGCCATCGATTGGGCGACCGAACGGAGCCCGGCCTTGGCGGACGCGAATGTGACGAAGGGCGCCCCGCCCCGCATCGAGGCTGTCGCGCCCGTAAAAAGCAACGTGCCCGCTTTGTTGGGCACCATTTTCCTGGCAGCCGCCTGCCCGACCAGGAAGCCTGAATAACAAGCCACCCGCCAGACATCTTCGAAGTCCTTGGGATCGATCTCCAGTATTGGTCCGCTGTGCATGTTGCCGGCGTTAAAAACCGTCGCGCCGAGGGGGCCAATCTTTTCGGCCGCATCGAACAGTTTCGCCACGGCGCCCGCGTCCGTGACATCGGTCGGCACCACATGAATGGCGCCGCCTGCATCGCCGATGTCCGCAGCTATTTTCTCGAGCTTGTCCTTGCTGCGCGCGGCGATCACGGTCTCAAATCCCCCCTGCGCGAACCGCCGCGCCAGCGCCTGACCAAGACCCGGTCCAACACCGGCAATAACGGCAACATTTCTTTCTGCCATGAACTCCTCCCTAAACTGGTTTCACGTCTGCCCCTCTTTGCCCATATGGCGACGGCAGCGCTTCTTGATTCCGGCGATCAGCCTATACGCGCCGAGCGCCCGAGTAGATCACAATATGATGATGCATGCCCCACCCATCAGCCCGCACGGCCCGCTCGAGCCCAAAGCAAAACGCCCGCGGCGCCTACCGGCTGACATTTTCATTATTCGGCAAATCGACTAATCTGCAACACCATCGCCATTCGGCAATTGGAGAACACTGCGATGAATGCCGTAAGATACGCTGAGAAAAATGCAGGCAGATGGGCTCTGCTCGCCCTTCTGGGCCTGTTCCTCGCCAGCCCTGGTTCGTCGATTGCAATGGTCCAGGAGCGCGACACCGCAAGAGAAGCCGTCACGAATCTCAAGGCTTACGCCGCCTATAAGATGGGGCAGTTCGATGAGGCCCGCGAGATTTGGGAAAAGCTCGCCGAGAAGGGCAACACCACGGCGCTGATCAATTTGGCGAATATGTTTCAACAGGCCCAGGGCGTCGATGAGAACCAGCAACTGGCGCTCGGCTATGTCCGCAAGGCCGCGGAAATTGGCGATTCACGCGCCCAATACGAGCTCGGCATGGCCTATGAGCGCGGCGTGCTCGTCGAACGCGATTTGAGCCAGGCCGCAACGTGGTTCGAGAAATCGGCGCAACAGGGCGATATCGACGGCCAATTTGCGCTTGGCGTCGTCAACGCCACCGCCTTCGGCAAAGGGCTCAAAGAGATCACGCCCGAGCAGCGCCAGCAGGCGATCACTTGGCTCGAGCGCGCCAACGCCCAGGGCCACCGCGAAGCCAAAGACTATTTGGTCCTGTTGGCCGCCAAGGAACCCACCCACTAGGCCGGCGCGCCGGTTGGCCCCCAATCGGGCGCCCTCAATCGAGCAACGCCAGCTCGCGCAACCGCCACAGGGTTTCCGGCGTATCGACATCTATGAAGATCGCGTCCGAATTCAGATCGACCTCGACGACTTGATCCTCATGCTCGCCGATCAAATGCTTGGCGCCCGCATCGCCTCTGATCTGCGCCATTGCTTCGAAGAAATCAGACCCCCACAGCACCGGGTTACCGCGCCGTCCGTACCTGATGGGCACGCAGATAGAGCGGCCCTCCTTTGGCGCGAAGGCGGCGATCAGCTTGTCGAGATGGGCCGCTTCGACCTGGGGCATGTCGCCCAGACATACGATGGCGCCGTCAATCATCTCGTCCAACGCCCCGATGCCGGCGCGTAGCGAAGTGCTCAATCCTTGGCCGAAATCGGGATTGTCCACGAAAATCACATCGAGCCCCTCCAGCGCATTGCGCACCAGGCCGGCTTCGTGCCCGATCACGGCCAGTACACCGGCGGCCTTGCTCGCCAGGGCCCCTTTGGTCACATGCCGCACGATCGGCTCGTCTTGCAGCTCCTCGAGCAGTTTGTTGCGCGCGCCCATGCGCGTCGAACGCCCCGCCGCCAGTACAATGACCGCGATCTTGGGCGCCCGCCGGCTGGGCGCCGCCCGTTCACGCCGCGGCTGGACCCTCGCTTGCGTTTCCTTCAAGAGACCGCCAAGCCCCATTGCCGCGACCTCGTCCCAACCGACATCGAGCCCGCAGAGCAACCGCTCCAACACCCAGTCGAAGCCATTGATTTTGGGCGAACCGGCGCAACTCGGAAGACCTATGACGTCGCACTGGCCGAGCTTGGCGATAAGCAGCAGATTGCCTGGATCGACGGGCATGCCCATATGGACCACCTCGCCGCCGGTCTCGACGACCGCGGCCGGGATCACATCGCCGCGATCGACGATCGCCGTCCCGCCGAAAATGAGCAGCGGATCGGCCCCCTTGGCCGCGAGCGCCTCGATCGCCCGCTTGACGGACGCCAAATCGTGGTCGCAAACCTCGACGTGCTCGAGCCGGCTGCCCAAGGCCTCCAACCGCTCCTCGACCACCCGCGTCCGCTTTTCGAGCAGCTTTTTGCTGGTGCCTGCGACCCGCGTCAGGATGAGGCCGGCCGCCCGCGCCCCGAACGGCGCGATCGCAGCCAGTGGGCCGCGTGCGCTCAACAACGCTTCGGCCTCCGCCACGACCGCCTCGGGCAGGGCAAATGTTATGATCTTGATGGTCGCGGCCATCTGGCCCGATTCGACCTTTTCGAAGGGCGCCAGCGTGGCGATGGTCAAGCCCTCGTGCAACCGGTTGAGATCAAGCAACAGGGGCCCGTCAAAAATCGCAAGACCGCTTTGCCGCGCCATCAGGTTTGCACGGCCCGTGAACGCGGCCGCAACGTCTATGCCATCGCCTGCCGCCGCGACGGCGATCCGCCGGGCCGCTTTGTCTTCTGCCACATCACCCTCTTCAAAGCGCGCCGCCATGACCTCCACGAGACCGCCCTCGCGCAGGCGCGCAATATCCGGTGCCGCCAACACCCTGCCCTTCTTCAGTGCGCCGCTCGGCGTCTTCACCGAATGGGCCAAGGTCGCGCCCTCGGCCGTATCGAGAGAAATCATGCCGAATTTCATGACCGCACTCTGCTTTTGCCGCGCAACACCGCCGTCACCTCGGCCATAATCGACATGGCGATCTCGACCGGCCCCACCGCCCCGATGTCGAGCCCTATCGGCGCGTGGATGCGCCCGATCGCTTCTTCCGAAACTCCCTGCGAGGTCAGGCGGTCGCAGCGCTTGGCGTGTGTCCGTTTGCTGCCCAGCGCGCCGATATAAAACGCATCGCTCTCCAACGCGTAAGCCAGCGCCGGATCGTCGATCTTGGGGTCGTGAGTCAGCGCCAAAAACGCCGTGCGGGCGTCCAGTCCGATCTGCGGCAGGGCTTGGTCGGGCCATTCGGTCACGAGGCTCACGCCTGGGAAACGCTCCTCGGAGGCAAAGGCCGTGCGGGGGTCAACGATCGTCACGTCGTAGTCGGCCAGTTCGGCCATCGGCGCCAGGAATTGGGACGTGTGGACGGCGCCCACGACCACCATCTGAAGCGGCGGATTGAAGACGTGAACGAAGACTTCGCCATCGGGTCCTTGAAGCGTTTGCGAGCGGTCGAGCCGGATGGCCTGGGCGAGCTCATCGCCCAATTCCGGCATCGCAGCAATGTCGTCCCAATGAATGACGCGCTGCTCGCCACTGGCGAGCCAGGTGAGCACAGCCGCCGGCCGCCGCACAGAACGGTCCGCCATCAATTGCTCGACCACTTGTCTGTGCACTACCCTGGCTCCCCGCTCTTCAGTGCGCCTTGAGCGGCTCCACATAGACCCGGATCGTACCGCCGCAGGCGAGCCCCACCTGCCAGGCGGTTTCGTCCTCAACGCCGAATTCGAGCAGTTTGGGGGCGCCAGAGGCCATGACATCGGTTGCCTCGGCGATGACCGCTCCCTCGACGCAGCCGCCGGAAACCGACCCCAAGAAATTCCCCTCGCTGTCGATCAGGAGCTGGCTGCCGACCGGTTGGGGCGCCGATCCCCAGGTCTGCACCACCGTGGCCAGCGCCACCTCGCGACCCTCGTCAAGCCAACCGAGCGCCTCGCTTAGAATTGATTTGTCTGGCGAACCCATTGTTTGCACGCCCCATAACCACAACCGTGTTTCAACCCACAGGGTGGCACTCCATCGACGCGGTTGGCAAGAAACCGCGCACGGGCCACGATCTGTATCAGCGAAACGCCGATCCCAGGTCATGGGCCTAGTCTTGATTTTCGAAGCGGCGCGCGATGTCTTCCTTGCTGAAGCCGATTTCCCTGGCCACGTGTTCGGCGTGGCTATGGCTGGCGATACCCTTGTTGAAGATATAGGTGGGCTGATCGCCATCAAACTCGGTCGTCAGATATTGCGCCTTGATGCTGCGTGACTTGCGGTAAGTCTTGGCGAGCTCGTGGTTGTGGGTGATGAACAACACGGTCGAGCCGAGCCGAATAAATCCATCGAGCACTTGTTTGGAGACTGTCAGCCGCTCCTTGAAACTCGTCCCCTCGAAGGGCTCGTCCAGCACCACCAGGCTCATTGGCGTGCAGCCGAAAAAGATGTCCCTGGTGCGCGAGAGTTCGGTCGCAAAGCGCCCCTCGGCGCGATCGAGATAACCTGATTGCGGTATTTGGTAGAAAATCCTGTCGGCAGGCGCAAAGCTGGCTTCGATGGCCGGAACGAAACTGCCTGCTTGGGCCAGGGCCTGGCATTGCAGAACCGTCTTGCAGAGCGCCGTTTTGCCGCCGCTGTTGGGACCGGTGATAAAACTCAGCCGCGCTTTTTCGAGCACGATTTCATTTGCGGTGTAATCGGGATCGGCGATCGTGAAAACGGGATTGCGCACCCCGCGCAGGGCAAGTTTATGGTGCTCCGTATCCGTGATGTCGGGCATGCACATGACGGTCGGAAAGCGGTCCCTGAAGCGCAAAAGCGCGAGCAGCAGGTCGATTTCGCCAAGCGCGTCGACCGCCTTGCTGGCGAGCGGATCTTGCAGCAACGTCCGTCCGACCGGTTTGATAAACCCGTCGCGCTCCGAGCCCCCGACAACGACGACATACATGGCCACTATAGGGATGACTGCGAAATACAACAGGATCCCGACAAACGGTATTGCCGCGTTGGCGCTGACGCCGAAGGCAAAGGAGTAATACTGCGCCCCGAACCACATCAGGACCACCAGCATCAGCAATAAAAACGGCTTGAAGGTCGTGGGCCGGAAACGGTAGGCGGGCAAATACCACGGCCGTTCCTCGGGCGTCCTGGGGCCGTTTTCGCTGACGAACCCCTTTGTCAGCAACTTATAGAAACGGCTGTCGCCGAGCCGTCCGAAATCATTGAACAGCGAACGCAGGAACGCCGATTTGATCGGCGGCGGGCTCTCGCCAAAGGCGAACATACGCTTGAACATGGCGCGCGTTTGCTTGAAGGCGTCGTAGCCGAAACCGTTGCGCGGGCGCTCCTCGCCGCTCTCAAACGAAAGCAGCCCGACGAAATCTGCCCAGATCAGATCGAAAAGAAATTCCTCGTTCTTCTTGGTGTCTTCGATCAGGGCTTCGAGATGACCGCGCAGAGAGTCCGATTCATGGATTTCCGTCAGCGCCTCCTGGCGTGCGCGAACGGCCTCGGCATCGTGATGGGGCGAGGCCAGGACGCGTTGTAAGGCGCACCGTCCAAGCGTCATCTCGGTGCTGTCCAGCGCTTCGAACACCATCTCCATCTCGAGCGCGCCATAGGCTTCGACATCGAACACAAGGGAGTCGTCGCTGTGCTGGCCCGGCGCATGATCTTCCGGTTCGGGCGGCGCGTCTTTGCCGGTTCGGACCAGCGGCACGTAACGTCCCGCAGCCAGCGGATGGGCGCCGTCGCCTGCCTTGTCATACGTGCTTATCTGGGCCGCCTTGCCGCTGCTCCGCGCGGCCACGTCAGTGCTCATACTAGAGAATCCTGTGTTCTTCGACGATTGCCCGCGTCATCCGCGTGAGGTCCGTGAAGGCAGCCAAATCCGCCCGCGCGGCATCGCGTTGCGGCGATGCCAGACTCTTTTCGAAATTTTCCCGGTCTTCGTACCACAGTTCGGCAACACCGTCGTAAGGGCGCTCATCGTCCATCGTCTCGACGAATGGGTTGATCACATAGCCCTTGAGATGAGGCAGATCGGCGACGAGTGGAACGTGCACTTCGCGCCAATGGCGCAGAAATTCTTCCCGGCTCATGCCGGGTTTACGGTGCAGCGTTGCAATAAGCTTCAACATGTCACCTCCCCTTGGCGACGCCAGCGCTCAAACAGACCCATCTGCCCAAGCGGCAGGCACGACCTGCTGCGCAGCCCCGTAACCTAAGCGAGACGCGGAGCGCACGCGACCCCTCAATTTGTCGCTGTCATTGATGCAGGCGTTTGGTTTTCGCTCACGGCAACTCATTCGGCTTCGCCTCAAGGCCTCCGCGAGGGCGTGTTGGTGATGGGGGGCGTGCCTCTGCGGCGCGTACCGGGCGCGGGCTTGGCCTCTGGCAATGACCGCATCATCATGGAGGGGGCGCTTGACCGTCGAGGCAGATTCCGCGCCTCGAAGGTGCGGCCGGCGCCGCTGCGTCTGCGTCCCAGGCGGGCGCCCAACCGTTTGCAGCGGCGGACCGCGCCGCCTGTCGTTCGCCCGGCGCCCCAGCGCGCCAAGCCGCGCGTTTTGCGTCCCGATAGACAGCGCATCTGGCAACCCCGGCCTTTTCGGCGCCGGTCGGCGCCGCGCATCCATCGCTAACTCCAAAACAAAACCCCGGGCATCTGGCGATGACCGGGGTCTTGCTGTTCTCGCGGCTGCCGCTGCGCGGCCTTCAGGTTCGGGGATCGGAGGTGGTTCGGGAGGTCATCCTGATCCAGAGAGGCATACGATCTGGTGTTGCGGCGATGGTCCTTACTTGCTGATGCGCGCGGTGCCGGCGGTGCCGTTGCTGGCTGACCAGTGGATCATCGAGCCTTGGCTTGAAAGCGTGAAGCAGTAGGTCTTGCCATCGAGCCAGTTGTTCCAACGCTGGCAGAGCTTGCCGCCCTTGATCCACCACTTGCCGCTGTCGCGAACTTTGGATTCGCCGGCCAGCGAAGCGACGTAGGAGGCCATGCTGCCGGTCATCGCGCCGCTTGCGCGGTATGTGATGGGGAGCTGCACGCCCATGGCGGACAATACCAGTGTGTGGCCGCTGATCGCTTTGCGTACGTCGTCGCCGTCAAGCGTGTTGGCTTTGGCTTGGGCTGGCATCAGCGCTGCTGCGGCGAGCAAAAGAATGAAGAAGATTGAGTGCTTGGTGGTGGTGGCTAATTTGGTTTCGGCTAACGTGTACATCTGATCCTCCGTCTGTCCCGATGCGCCCGACCTTCCCTGGGCGCTGATACTCATTGGTCGCGACAGAACGGCGAAAGGTTCACTCATTTGGTAAATAAATGCTTTCCGGCGGCTGAAACCCGCAGAATTAAGCCATATTTCAACCCATTAAAATCAATTTCACGCCCATCCCGATCCGCCGAAATACGCCCCATTAAGCGCTGGTAAGAGGTCGTCGTGCTATCGGGGCTGCATCTGGCAGCCATCCGCGCGATGGTTTAGCCTTGCGTGCCGAATACGGCGTCTCTCTGTGGGTCTCGGCGATTGTGGTGAACCTTTTCGCCCATCAGCGCGACCAATCAACGAACGGGCTCGAATGGGGGCCAAATGGCAAGCTCGAACGGCGATGGCGACAGCGAACTTTTAGAGCGTATCGCTGCCAAGGACCGCGTCGCCGTCGAGGTGCTTTATGGCCGCTACAACGTCCGTTTGTACCGCTTCATTTTGCGCTTGGTGCGCAACGAAGCAATGGCAGAGGAGCTCACAAACGAGACCTTCATGGAGATTTGGCAGGTCGCAGGTAAATTCGAGGGGCGCTCGTCGGCATCCACTTGGATTTTCGCAATCGCCCGCAACAAGACCATCAGCGTGATCCGCAAGCGTTCCGATGAGGAACTCGACGACGAACGCGCCATGGCAATCGAGGATGACGCAGATACGCCGGAAGTCGCAGCCCAAAAGGGCGACAAGGCGGCGTTGATCCGGGCCTGTCTCAACAGGCTTACGAGCGAGCACCGCGAGGTTGTTGATCTGGTCTACTACCATGAAAAGTCGATCAAAGAGGTGAGCAAAATCGTGGGAATTCCGGAAAACACCGTGAAAACCCGCATGTTTCATGCCCGCAAGAAGCTGTCTGATCTGATGGCTGAGGTGGGAGTGGACCGAGGATGGCCGTGATGACTGACGACGGACTGAAAACGCCGAGCCCGAGCGAAGAGATCGAGATGCTCATTCCCTGGTACGTCACCGGACGCATCGATGATGCCGACCGGGAACGCGTTGAGCGCTATCTAGAAGACCACCCCGAGGCCCGCGACCAGCTCGCGCTGGTGCGAGAGGAAATAGCAGGCTCCGATGCCCTGGCCGAACAGCTCGGCGCGCCGCGAGCCGGCGCCCTCGGCAGGTTGTTGGCCGACATCGAGACCGCCGACGGGCCCGCGATCGCCCGCGCCCAAGGTCCAAGCCTGACCGAGCGCCTAACCGCCTGGCTCCCCACATTCGATAGCCCGGCCCTGCAAATGGCCGGTATCGCGGCAGCGGTCCTCATCGTGGCCCAAGCGGTGGTCATCGGCGCGCTTGTGGGTGGCCGCGACGGCGGTGCGCAATACGAGACCGCATCTGAGGGCGGCGAGACTATTGCCCAGCCGGGCACGCGTCTGCTGGTTGCTTTTTCGCCCGGCGCCACGGCCAAAGCGATTACGGCGTTGTTGAGCGAAAAGGACGCAACCATCGTGAGCGGCCCCAAGGGGTCCGGACTTTTTGAGGTCCGCATTTCGGACAAGCAGCTGAGTGAAGCAGAGATCGAGCGCGCAATTGCAGATTTAAAGGCCCGCAGCGACATCGTCGCCTTCGCCGCAAAGGCGCAATAGATGCAGGATCGACACAAACACGGGCAACCCCGCCCGCCCTATCAGAAGTGCCGGTTTTGGCGTATATTGATTGCAATCGAGCCGTGCGAACCGGAGCGAGCCAAATGACCCAACATCACCCCCTGATTTCTGCAAATCCCGCGTCGTCGCGGCGAACCTTTTCGCTACGGATCCGCTTGCTGTCGCTGATCGCCTGCGCCCTGTTTCTTGTTGGTCTCGGCGCGACATCGGCCGCTCGAGCCCAGTATCACGAAGGCGGCGGCGGCCGAGGTGGCGGTGGTGGCGGAATCGGCGGCGCCGCTGTCGGCATCGGCATCGGCATCGGCGTTGGTATCATCGCAAACGAAGCAGCCAAGGCTGCTGAACGCGAGAGGGCAAAAAAGAAAAAGCCCAAACCCAAAGTGACGCGCACGACGCGCAAGAGGCCGCCCAAGAAGAAGAGGCAGGCGAAAAAGGCGCCAGCACGCGCGCCGACGCCCGTCGCCATTCCCGATTTTGTCAGCGGCGAAATCCTGCTCGCCTTCGCGCCCGACTTGAGCGACGCTGACATCGGCCGGTTCATGCTTGAATACGGTTTGCGTCCATTGTCCGATACCAGGATCGCGATCCTCAACCAGCGCATCTTCCGCGCCACCATTCCCGGTGGACTGGCGCCTGAGCGCATGCTGCAAATCTCGAACGACCCGCGCGTCGTCTCTCAACCGAATTATCTTTATGCACCGGCCGCCGACGATGCGCCTCAATATGCGCTTGTCAAATTGGGCGTGCCTCAAGCCCATCAAACTACCCAGGGCCGAGGCGTGCTCGTCGCCGTCATCGATTCCGGCATCGATTCCAGCCATCCGGCCCTTGCCGGCGCCGTGCTGGAAGAGTTCTTGGCCGTCGACGCCAAAGCAAAATCCGACAGCTCCCACGGAACCGCGGTCGCCAGCATCATCGCGGCCCGCAAGGGCATGACCTCCGTGGCGCCCCAGGCCCAGATCCTGTCGGTCAAGACCTTTGCGCGCGATCGCAAGCTCGGCCGCACCGTTGCCAACACTTTCAATATTCTGAAGGGCATCGACTACGCGGTCACCAAGGGCGCCAAGATTCTCAATCTGAGCTTTGCCGGTCCCCGCGACCCGCTGATGCAGAACGCGCTCTCCGGCGCTGTCGGGCGCGGCTTGGTGGTCGTCGCGGCCGCCGGCAATAAAGGCCCCAAGGCGCCGCCCGCCTACCCTGGCGCCTACTCGGACGTCATCGCGGCCACGGCCACCGATGCCAAGGACAAGCTCTATAAGAACGCCAACCGGGGCAGTTACATCGCGATCGCCGCGCCGGGCGTCGATGTGCTGGCCGCGGGCCGGAAGAAAGGATACGGCCTCAACTCCGGAACCTCCATGGCGGCCGCTTATGTGAGTGGATCGGTCGCCCTCATGCTGCAAACCAGCCCCGGGCTCAATTCGGCAAGCGCGGTGGAACGTCTGGCCGCGAGCGCCAAGGACTTGGGTGACAGCGGCAAGGACTCCGATTACGGCTACGGCCTTATCGATATCGCCAAGGCGGTCAACGGCAACTAGCCGCCGGCAGCCTTGGCGAACCCGCCACCCGCCGCGCTCAAAACGGCGCTTCGCTCAATTTTTGCTGTCCACCTGGATAGCAGACCGCAAGTTTGGGTGTGTAGAGAGCCATTTTCAGGTTGAAGGGCAGCTTGGGGCGCAGCCCATAGACTGGGCTCTCGGGCTCCAGAAAGTCCATCGAAACAAGCTCGAAATCCTCCTGCACGACACCCACGAAGGGATAGCGTCCGACTTCGTATTCGCCCCTATGGCGCGTTAAATGCTGTAGCTGCCCGCTGACCGGCGGGCTCAATTGCGCGCTGAAGCGCGCCTTTGTCTGGATGATCGGAGTGCCGTCGAGATAGGTCGTCGCGGTGACATTGTCCCTGCCGACCTCCAACTCCGTCCGCCCGCCGCCGCTGGCTGGAATGCCGCGTGCCAATGCATAATCGGTCATCGTCTGCGACGTGTTGGAATAGTGGCTCCAGCAACGCGTCGCGGTGCCGTCATAGAGGTCGTGGCCAGCTACTTCCATGCCGAGATAGGTCAGCGAATAGGCGCCCCAGCCGTGCGGGTGCGCGCCATTCGAGAGCTGTGCCGGATCCTGCACCCGATACTGATTGATGAAGGCGAAGCCGGGCTCCACCGGCTCGAACCCCTCGGGCACCAGCGCTCTCAGCGCCTCCTTGTCCTCGGACTCATAACACACCACCAGCTGCTCGGAATCGGTAAGCAGCTGCGGCGCCAATACGGCGGGGTCACTCATGGCGTGTGTCCTCCCATTTCGCGGCACCAGCATCAATGGAACTGAACCGTACCGGCTGTTTTTCTTGAGCTATAATCCTTTGAAGCGAACAGGAATTGCAAACTTAATTCCCTTCGTGTCGAGAACCGGGCAGATCGATGGACTGGCCGTCTCGCTCGGCGTCTGGCTCGCCCGCCGCGCGATGGCAAAAATCGAAATCATGCGATAAGTTCTGGACCGGCCCACCACCGTCGCGCAGGAAAAGACACAAAGCCAAGAGTCGAGGGAGCAGTAATATGTCGGATAGAGGAAAACGCCGTTCACCGTGGGGCGAAGATGACCAAATCGGGGCCATGAACCTGGTGAGCCCCGACGTTACCTTGAACGCGCTCAAATCGGTCAACCAGGGCCGGATCATCGATATGAGCCACGAGATCCAGACCGGCGCACCGCAGATCCCCCCCTTCATCGGACCTTATAATTTGGGCATGTGGGCCAACGCCGACTCGACGCGGCGCCTGGCCAAGGCTCACTTCGGCGCGACCAACGATCCCGGCGTCTTCACCGAGCGGGTGGACATGTGCTTCCACACCGGGACCCATATCGACGCTTTGGGCCACTTCACCTGCGGCGACGAAATGTTCAACGGCTGGCATTACCAGGCCAACTCCACCAATTGGGGGCTGGAGAAACTCGGCATGGAACAGATGCCGCCGATGATCACCCGCGGCGCGGTGCTTGACGTCTCGGGCAACGGCGGCGGCGATCATTTGGAGGGCGGTGTCGTGATCTCCAAGAAGGACCTGCAGGCTGCTTGCGAAAAGGCCAAGGTCGAACTCGAGCCCGGCGACGTGGTGATGATCCGCACCGGCTGGGGCCAATACTTCATGACCAACAATGAGAAGTATTGCGAAACCGAACCCGGCATCGAGGAAGAGGGCGCGCAATGGCTGATAGAGCAAAAGGTCTGCGCCATCGGCACCGATTCCATGGCTGTGGAGGTCCTGCCCCACCCGACACCGGGAAAAGTGTTCCCCGTCCATCAGCAGACGTTGGTCGAGGCCGGCGTTCATCTGATCGAGAACCTGGCCCTCGATTCAATCGTCAAGGAAGGCGCCTCGACCTTTTGCTTTGTGCTGTTGCCGGTGAAATTCACCGGCGCCACGGGCTGCCCTGTGCGCCCGGTGGCGCTGATCTAAAGCTTAATCGGGGCCCGCATGCGGCCCCACCGCAAAGGAGAAACCCATGATTGTTGCTTATGTCCAATTCCCCACCGGCGGCGAGAACGCAGAAACAATGGCCGGGCTGTTCGAAGGCTCTGCCCCCAAATACACCAGCATGAACGGCCTGATCCGCAAATACTATTTGCTCTCCGAGGACGCATCGATGGCGGGCGGCGTCTATTTGTGGGATTCTAAAGCCGAGGCCGAAGCGGTCTACAACAGCGACTGGAAGGCCTTTATCAAGGACCGCTACGGCGCCGAGCCCGTGATCGCTTATTTCGAGTGCCCCGTGGTGGTCGACAATCTCACGTCGGAAATTCTCACTGCCAACGACGTCAAAAAGGTCGCCTGAGCGGTCTGAAATTTATCGCGGCGCGTCCTGGGATCAGTAAAGACTGGTTCCAGGACCCTCCACTGTCCTACTATCGCCGCTGCCCCATTGGTGCTCACGTGTCTTGACCGGGAGAGTAACATGGCAAACCAGCATCGACCCGACCCCAACGAGGTTCTCTTCAACTACGACCGGGCCATGGCGCAGATGGACGAGTACAAGCTCGACGCCATCGTCGGCGCCACCTTCACCAACGCCTATTACATGTCGGGCGTACACACGATCTACGACGACTGGCCGTGGGTCGAGCCCTATCAGGCGGCGATTGTCTGCCGCGACGAGGCCAAGCCGCCGACGCTTGTGACCATGACCATGTTCCTGCCCTCGCTGGTGGGCGGCGTCCCGACCTGGATGCCCAATGTGCGGCTCTACGACTGGCTCGCCATCGATAAGACACTGGAGCCGCCAGACACCGAGAGCGCGCTGGTGGCCGAAATCGGCAGGTTCATCGACGACCACGCCTCTGGCGATGTCGAGAAGAACCTGGTGGATGCAACCGTTGGCGCCTTCAAGCAACTCGGTCTCACCAAGGGTCGTATCGGCTTCGACGATTTACGCCTTGCCAATTACATCAAGGAAGAGCTCCCCGACATCGAGATCGTGGATGCCTTCAAGATGATCATGAACGTGCGCAAGGCGCGCACGCCGCAGGAACTCCGGATGTTGAGCTACTCGGCGCGCGTCAACCATCTGGGCCTCGAAGCCGTGATCGAGGCGATGCGGCCCGGCATGAAGTGGTCCGAGCTCGCTTACCTCTTCAAGGAAACCTGGATCAAGCACGGCGGCAGCACGGTCTCCGACAAGGGACTGTTCTGGGGCGGCGCCTATAAGGGCCAATACATCCCCGACGCCTTCTATCTGCCCGACAACGACTTCGTGCTCGAAGAGGGCAAGTATTACCTCTTGGAGGGCGAGGGCCAGGTGCAGCAGTACCATGCCGATTGCAACCGCACCCTTTTTCTGGGCGAACCTCCCAAGGAATACCTGGATGGCGTGGATGCGATCATGCGCGCCTATCAGGCGATCGAGAAACCGCTGCGGCCGGGGGTCTCGACGGCCGAGGTCTACCGCGCAGCCCTCGGCGTCATTTTCGAGCACGGCATCCCGTTCCCGCGCAAGACAGCAGTCGCCACCCACGGCGTGGGATTGGAATTCGTCGAGTGGTACGGCAAATACCCGACCCAGCGCGCGATCCCCGAGAGCTACATTGTCGAGGAAGGCGTTACCGTCGGCATGGACGTGCTCTATTACGGCCACACACTCGGCACCTTCCACATGGAGAACGGGCTGATGATCGCCGAGGATGGCCCGCGTTCGTTCTACGCGCCGCCCAACACCGAGACCATTCTGCCCGCCGGGCTGATCGTGAAGGACGGCAACAGCACCGATTGCTACTGCCCCTCCGACGTCAAACTGTTCATGGAAAAGGGCATCGACGAGAAGTTCGTGATGAAGGGGAGCCCCGTGCCCTCTTGGTGCCACCCCGACGTAAACGGTCAGCAGATCTCGGCGGCGGCCGAGTAGAAAATAAGCCGCACCCGGCCGCGCGCCGGATGCAGAATGAAGTCAATGAAATCAAGGGCAGCGTAAAGCGCCCGCGTTGAAGGAGGAAAGTTCATGGCCTGGAACATCAAGGGAGACTTTTTCGAAACCTGCAGTTGCGAATATCTCTGCCCCTGTATTTTCACAAATCTTGAAGCGCTTCCCACCGAGACCAAGTGCGACTTCGCCTTCACGTTCTGCGTCGATAAAGGCGAGAAGGATGGCGTCGACCTCTCTGGCATCAACTTCGTCGTCTTGATGCGCGCACCGGGCGTCATGGTCGAGGGCGGCTTCATCGGCGGGCTCATCGTCGACGAGAAAGCCACGCCCGAGCAAGTCGAGGCGATCAGCGCCATCATGAGCGGTGACGAGGGCGGTCCCATGGCCCATCTGGCGCCCTTGGTGGCAGAGATGCGGGGCGTCGAGCAGGTTCCCATCGAGGTCACCAAAAACGGCGTGCGTTATTCCGTGAAGGCTGGCGACTTGGTGGAGCAGACGGTCAATGGCGTCGCCTCCATGTCGGACGAATCCGACGTCATGTACATCGAGAAAACCGGACATCCGGCAAACCATCGCCTGGCGCTCGGCAAGGCCGAAGTATCCAAGTTCAACGCCTTCGGCATTGAGTGGAACGATACCAGCGGCACGCGCAACGGCCACTTCACGACCTTCTCCTGGGCGGCTTAACAGCGACCGCGGCCACCCATGCGGCTCGATAACGCAATCGAACGCGCCTTTCGCAGCGATCGGGCCGTAATGGTGTTGAGTCTTGCTGCGCTGACCGCGCTCGCCTGGATATACCTTTTTTGGGACGCGGGCCGCATGGCCGCTATGGCGCCTGGCGGCGATGCTGCGAACATGCCCGGCATGGAGATGCCGATGGCGGCCGCCGGCTTGAGCTTCGGCGCCGTCTTGATGGTCTTCACCATGTGGAGCGTGATGATGGTCGGTATGATGGTGCCCTCCGTCGCACCAACGATACTGCTCTATGCCAACATGGCGCGCCGCGGCCGCGAGGCCGGTAAAACGCTCCCCGCCGCCTGGGTGTTCACGGCCGGCTATTTGGCCGCCTGGACCGGCTTCAGCCTGGTCGTGACGTTGCTGCAGTTGGCCCTATCCCAATTTGGCTTGATCTCGCCGATGATGGCCTCGACCAACGCCTGGCTCACCGGCGGCCTGCTGATCGTTGCTGGAATTTATCAATGGCTGCCGCTCAAGGACGTTTGCCTCGAATTCTGCCGCTCGCCTCTCGCCGTGCTGATCGGCCATTGGCGCCCCGGCGCCAAGGGCGCCTTCATCATGGGTTTCGAAAACGGCCTTTATTGCGTCGGTTGCTGTTGGGCGCTGATGCTGCTGCTGCTTGCCGGTGGCGTGATGAATCTCGGCCTCGTGGCGCTGGTCGCCGGCTTCGTCATCGTCGAGAAGCTTTTGCCGTTCGGCCAGCACACAGCGCGCGCCGCCGGCCTCCTGCTTGTCGCGCTGGGCCTATGGACGCTATTGGGCGGCGCTTCGGTTTTTACTTAACGCCTCTTGTTTTACATTCCCGGTCGTGACCTGCGGTCACTCCTCGCCTCTTGGCCTCACGCGCCATCCATCACGATAACCGCGCGCCCGCGAAGCGAGCCATTCTGCATCTGCCCGATCGCATCACCCGCCTGCTCCAACGAGAATTTCGTTATCTGCGGCTTGATGCCATGGACCACCGCGAAGGCGAGCGCGTCCTGGATATCGGTGCGTGAACCAATGAGCGAGCCGATCACGCGGCGTTCTCCGAGGATGAAGTCGGTCGGCGCCAGCGAGAGTTCGTCCGCCGTGACGCCGATCAGAACCAGCGTGCCGTGACGGCCGAGCCCCGGAAAACACGCCTTCATAATGTCGGCCGAGGGCGCGGTGGCGAGGACCACGTCGGCGCCGCCGTCCCAGCCCTGCAAGGCCTCGGTGATGTTGTCCTTCTTGGCGTTGATGAAAAGCTCGGCGCCCATCGCACGCGCCTCTTTTTCCTTATCCGGGCTCGAGGAGATGACCGCGACGCGCGCGCCCATGGCAACCGCGTAAAGCACGCCCAAATGACCGAGCCCGCCCAGCCCCGTCACCGCGACCTTTTGGCCGGGCTCAAAGCCCGCGTGCCGCAGGCCCGTGAAGACCGTCAGGCCGGCGCACATCAAGGGCGCGGCGTCGGCGACGTCGAGACCCTCTGGCAGCGCCGAGATATGGCGCGCCGGCGCCAGCATGTATTCCTGGAACCCGCCGTCTTTGGTAACCCCGGTGATGTGGATGCCCGCGCACAGCACTTCGTCGCCCGCCAGACACGCCGGACAGTGTCCGCACGATGAATAGAGCCACGGCATGCCAACAGCCATGCCCTTTTCCGGCCAATCGAGACTCTCGCCCACCGCTTCGACCACGCCCGCCACCTCGTGGCCCGGAACGATCGGGTAGGCGGCGATATCGGTGTAAGGGAACGCGCCCTGCTGGACATCGAGATCGCCGTGGCAGATGCCGCAGGCCTCCACCTTGATCAGCACCTCGCCCGCCCCAGGCGTGGGCCGCTCGCGTTCTTCGATCACAAGCGGGGCTTTTGCTTTCTCGACAACGGCTGCTCTCATGGCTCTAAACTCCCTGTGTCTCTCGATAATTTTTTCGACAATAGCCGCTTAACGGTTGCAGCACAGCCAAAACACACCCCAACTCAACCTGAGCGTGCAGCGGCGTCTCGTATCTTCCGATTCCTTAGCATTCTGGAAATACAATATGTCTCAAGATGCGGCTGAAACCCTGTCCTGCCGTATGCCGGAGACGGTCACAGGACGCTCAAAAGAGATGCCATGCCGACACCGTATACGGCGTGTAAAGGTGGACCAACCCGGACACTATGATGCCCGAAACAGCACCCTCCATCCAGACGGCGCCCTCCATTCGGAATGTGCTGGTGGTCGACGACGACCCCGTGCTGTGCCTGCTGGCGGAATCTTTCTTTGAGTCTCGAGGCGCCGATGCCATTTGGATGGCGCATAACGGCAAGCAGGCCATCGACATCTTGTTTTTGCGCATGCACGAGATCGATTTCGTCCTGATCGATCTCAACATGCCCAAACTCGATGGAATTCAGTTCCTGCGTTACCTCAAAAAATGCGACTACACCGGCCCCTTCGCGATCCTCAGCGGCGAGTCCGGCGCGATTCTTAAGTCTGCCGAGTCCCTCGCGCGCGCCCACAACCTCAATCTATTGGGCACGCTCTCCAAGCCCTTCGACTCCAGTGCTCTGGCGCAGCTTATAGATCGGTCTGAAATCGCCATTCCCAAACCCGCCGCGGCTGAACCCAAACCCGCGGTCGTCTCGCCCAGCGACCTTGAGGCTGCTCTGGGTGCAGGCCACATCCTTGCCCATTACCAGCCCAAATTGGACGTCAACACCGGCAACGTGACCGGCGCCGAGGCTCTGGCGCGCTGGGTTCACGCCGAACACGGCGTTATCGGACCCGACGTCTTTATCCCCATGGCCGAGCGCTACGGTCTGATCGGCACGCTCACCGACGTGATGATTCAACGCGCCGTTGTCGATGCCTCCCATTGGCGGCGCGCGCCCTGGACGATCAAATGCGCCATCAATTTGAGCGCATTCGCCCTGGCAAACCTGGATTTCCCGAACCGGGTCGCCGAAAGAGTGGACGCCGCCGGACTTCAACGAGCTAATTTTATTTTCGAGATCACCGAAAGCCAGGTTCTGCACAATCGCGCCACCGCCATGGAAGTGCTGACCCGCATGCGGATCTTGGGATTTGAGATTTCCATCGACGATTTCGGCACCGGTTATTCCAACATCGAGAATTTGAGTGAATTCCCCTTCACCGAGCTGAAGATCGACCGCTCGTTTGTCCGCAACGCCAGCAGCGATGCCTTCGCCCGCACCTGCGTCGAGACCAGCGTTCAACTGGGTAAGAAACTCGACTTGCGCGTGGTGGCTGAAGGGGTGGAAACGGCGGAAGACTGGGATTTCGTGGCGGGCGCGGGCGTTGACGAAGTGCAAGGCTACTATATCGCCAAGCCGATGCCTGCCGACGCCTTCCGCCAATGGTGCCTGAAACAAATGTGCCAATAGGCGCACCAGCGCCGGACCTAGCGGGCGGCGGCTCCATGACCGCTCACAGGACTGGCCTCCACCTGATCGCGCATCAGCTTGCTCGCGGGCAGCACCAAGCCAACCGTCGTACTCGTGCCAGGCTCCGAGTGGATCAGCAATCGCCCGCCATGTCCCTCTGCCGCGATTCTTGCTATCGCCAAACCGATGCCCAAGCCTTCGTTTGAGCGTCCAAGCGACATATCGCCCTGTTTGAAGGGTTGCATCAGGTCCTTGACGCGTCCGTCCTCGAGACCGGGGCCCGTGTCCTGGACCGCCAAGATCACCGCGCCACTTTCCGCCAACATGCTGACAATATGCACCGGGGCGCCTTCGGGCGAGAATTTGAGCGCATTTTCTATGATGTGTTCGAGCGACCGCATGATCAGGTTGGTGTCGCAAACCAGCAAGGCGTTTAGCGCCTCTGGCACTTTGTCCACGACAACGATCTCATGGCTCCCCTTGCCGGCCTTGGCGCGCTCGGCAACGCCTTTGATCAGATCGGACAGCGGGATCGCGGTTTCTTGAATGTCGAGTTCGTTCGCCAGTGCTCGCGTCAACAGCAACATGTCGCTCAGCAACCTGTTGAGCCCGCCCGCAGCCTCGTGAATGTGGCCGGCATAATCCTTGTATCCCGGTGCGCCCAGCGGCCCTTCGATCTCGTTCATCAGCAATTTGGTGAAGCCCAGTATCTGATGCAGCGGCGTGCGAAACTCGTGGGTCACAACCGACAATAGGTTGCTTTTGAGCCGGCTCGCGCCTTCTGCCTCGCGACGGGCATGGCGCATCTCTTCTTCCTGCTTGCTTGCCCTCAAGACGTAGCGGACATGATGGTCGAGCAGCGTCCAGTTGATCGGCTTTGGGCAGAACGATGTCGCGCCCGCCGCGAAGGCCCTCTCGATCGAGACATAGTCGTCGCTCGTGGTCATGACGATAACCGGCATGTGGCGGTTGGCGCGGCTCAAGCGCACCGCATTGATGACGTCGAAACCATCGGCGCCCGGCATGCTGAGGTCGGTGATCAGCAGGTCGTAGCTGTTCTGCCCTATTTTGCTGATCGCTTCGAGACCGTCATTGGCCGTCTCCACCTGAAACCGCCCGTTCGACAAGGACGTTGTCGCCAATTCACGCAAGACCGGATCGTCGTCGGCGACGAGAATTTTCGCTCCCACGTCGATTTTGGCATTGCTCAGCTGCGCGTTCATTGGCCTGCCCTAGCCCCATTCGAACCGGTTTCTCCCTTAAAATACCGGTCAAAGCTTAAGAATAATTTCACCATAAAACGCGGTACCATGCCGCCTGGAGAACACAGGCAGCCAGTTCGAAGGAGCGCTCTTATGAAGCCAACGATCGTCGCATTGCTCGAACAGATCGACCATTTGGAGGACAAACTCGAGGCCGAGTTTGAAAAGCACCGGTCAGAATTGGGGTTTGGCGGTGTAGAAGGGCGTGTCTCCTACGACACCGAGACACTGCACCAGCACCTGGAGTTCAAGACAGGACTGCTGGACTATGCGTTGGGTCTGCGCTTGACGGTCGCGCTGACGGGGCCGCTGATCTACGCGATGATCGTGCCAATTTTTCTGATCGATCTCGCAACGATGATCTATCAGACGATCTGCTTTCCCCTCTACCGCCTCGAGCGCGTCCGCCGGCGCAATTATTTCGTCTTCGACCGGCGTCACCTCGTCTACCTGAATGTCCTGGAGAAATTCAATTGCGTCTACTGCGCATACGCCAACGGCGTGTTGGGTTTCGTTCGCGAGGTGACGGCTCGTACCGAGAAATACTGGTGCCCCATAAAGCACGCCCGCCGGTTGCATTACGCCCACAGCCTATACGCCCAGTTCCACGACTACGGAGACGCCAAAGCCCACAAGGATTGGCTCGACGGCTACTTGGTACCGTCGGTTCTTTGGCCAAGCCGCGGCGGCAAGCCGCGCGACGACTGATTTTTCGGCCCGGCGCTCTTAAAATTGGACAAAAAGAAGAGTGCCCTGTGAGCGCAGTTGCCTGCCAGCGGGCTGAAAAAGCCAAAGTGACGGAAGAGGTCTTGAGTCCAATTCGCGCCGAGGCGCGTTAGACAACGACGTCGCCGACGGGCGTGGCCTCGCCGCCATTGTCGACGATCACGCTGACGCCGGCATCGGCATTGAAATAGGCGACGGTGGTGAAGTTCCCCGCACCCGTCGGGTCGATTTGAAGTTCGTCGACCGCCAGGCCGGCATCATCTTCGTCATCGGCAGGAGCGATCTTAACGAAGTTGTCGACATCTTGCGTATCCAAATCGAGTGAAACGAGCCCGCTGAGGTCGATTTGGTCGCCGCCGCCGAAGTCGTAGTCGGCGATGAAATCGGCGATCGTCTCGCTGTTGATGACGAAAATATCGGCCCCGAGGCTGCCCACCATAACTTCTGCAACGCTGGCCTCGCCCTCGATCGTATCATTGGCCGAGGCGCCGTGCAGAACGTTGCCGACGGCGTCGCTGTCCAGCACTATCGTCAGGTTCGCCGTCGATGTGTCGCCATCGGCGTCGGCGATCGTGTATTGGAAGTTCTCATAAGGCAGATCTGGATCGTCATAGGCCGGCTCGTACTCCCAGTCGCCGGCCTTATGGCCCTCGCCATCGTTGAAATGGAACACCAATTCGCCGCCGAGCGCTGTCAGGACATAAAGCGTGCCGCCATCGGCCATGAAGAACGGAAAGCCGTAGTCGCCTTCCAGATATCCCATGTCGAATTGGACCAACGCATTGAGCTCGTGCTCAAAGCCAATTTCCCCTCGAACATATTCCACCCCATCAGGCGCATCGATGCTTTGGCCGTCAAACGTATAGCTGACGCCATCGACCACGATCGAGGTTATACCGCCTGGACCATCGGCGCCGAAATCGTCCGCCCCGTCGCCGGTGATGACGTTCTGGGCGCCGGGCAGCGTACCCGTCAGCGTATCGATCAAGGTGGCTTCATTGGTCACGAAGATCGGGTTTGAGGCTGGATCATCGGGCTGCCAGGCAATCGGGTCGAGCGCGGATTCGTTGTTCTGCAATCCATCGCCAATGCCGACCGCGAAGACTTCTTCGACGCCGTTTTGGGCCAAAAACGCTTCCCAGAGCGCCTGCTGCGCTGCGCCAATGGGACTGTTGGGCACGCCGTCCGATAAAAAATAGACCAGCGTCTGGTCGGCGTCGGACAATCCCGGCTCCCATTTGGCCATCGTCTCTGTGAGGGCTGCCTGGTAATTGGTGCTGCCGCCCGCCTGCAGGCCGCTGATATGATCGATCGCCGCCTGCGCGCTCTGGAACGTCATCGCCGTCGCCGCGCCGGCAAAGGCCACCACCATAATCTCGTTGACGACGGCATTGGCGAAGAGCTGCCTGATAGCTTCCTGCGCCAGCGCCAGGCGAGAGTTGAAGCCATCGACGTTTGGATTGGCGCTCATGCTGCCCGATACATCTAGCACGACCACCATATCGACACTGTCGCGCGCGCCCTCGTCCGCCACCGCTATGTCGCCGACCGCGTGGGGCATGGCGTCGTCGATGGTGAAGGTCACCTTGCCATCGGCCGTCGCGCCGTTTGGCGCAATCACCGTGAATGCCAAATCGATGTCGAGAGCATCCGTTTCGATGTGATCGACCGCTCCAAACAGCGTGACCTTGAATTCACCGGTCGCCGTATTGAGTGCAATGCCAAAAACGGCGTCTTCACCCGCATAGGCAATCAGAACTTTGATGTCCCCGTTGCTCTCCACCTTGAAGACCAACGGCGTGCCGCCGCTCGTGACGGGATTTCCTTCGGCGTCCAGAACAGGCTTGCCGTCAAGCCCGGCCAAACCGGCAAACCCAACGCTGCCTGAATCCGATGATCCGAATGTGAACGGCAGGCTGCCCTCAAGCATCGCGTCGTCGGTGCCGATGTCATCTTCGTCCAAGGAGAATTTTATGCCGCCTGCCTCAAGCTTCGCGTTCAGGATGGCAGTCCTAATAAAGGGAATATTGAGCAAGGACTCGATAAACTGAATAAACAGCTCGGGCGGGATGGTGATCGTTTCTGGCGGCGTCGATGGCGGAGCCTGCGGACCGAAATTGATCTCCTGCACGATTGTCGGCGCGAAATTGGGCGAGCCCGTCTGCGGCTGACCCTGGTTATTGGGACCGGCTTGCGGCGTATCCGTCGCCGAATAAAAACTGTGCAGCAGTTGCGTCAGGCTCTGGTCGAAGGCGATTTCGCCAGGCGTCTTGGCCGAGAGCACCAGCATGCCGTTTTCCGACAGCGTGATCTTGGAGAAGATCGTGCGCAGGACGGTATAGAGATCGCCGTTCAGATTGTTGAAGACCTGAATGAAGCCGATATGGCCGCCGGGGTCTTGTGTCAGGGTCAACCTGCCGCCGAGCGCGTTCACGTCGACGCCGATGATCGAGGTGCCGCGAACGCCCATGGTCGCGATCGGCGTCTGAATTTTCATGTCGCCGGTGGGCGCGATTTGGCCCGCCAGCAGCGAGAAGGTGCCCTCGAGGATGTTCAACAGCGCCGAATTGTCTTTTCCGCCGGCATCAAAGACGAATTCGCTCAGGATCAGTTTTCCCGATTCCTGCAGCGTCAGCAGCGTCCCGTCCGCCAACTTGATGCCAACGAGCGAGCTCTGGCCCGTGGCGATGACGTCGCTTTGGAAAACCAGATCGCCGACTGCGAGCAGCTGGCTGGTGCCGTCGGCGTGCTGGACCGTGACAGATCCCTCGAGCGTCTCGACACTGCCGATGGAATCGGGCGTGCTTCCGGGTCCCGCCTGGGCGTATTGGCCCGCAAACAGAGGGCCCGCCAAGAGCTGCACCGTCGCGCCGTCGAGTACGGCGGCGTTGGGCGCGATCAGAGGTTGCAGACTGGCGCCGCCAAAATAGCCGGTGATCAGAAACTCGCTGCCATCGGGCGCGGTCAGCTTGAGGTCGGTGGCGCCGGAACGCTCGAACTGCGCGCCGAACATCAGCGCCGCGTCGGGCACCTGAACGGGGCCGTCGCCGGCCTCGAGATGCGCGGTTTCCTTGAATTCAGCTGAGTGTTTCGAATAAGCCATACGGCGCTATCGCTGGTGTTCCCTCTTTGCCGGAGTCTCAGAACCCGGCCTCAAAGTCGGTGAAATCGGCATCATTGTGTCCAATTAAACTCAGCTTTAAGACGCAACTGAGGCAATTTCGCGATTGTTGCCGGAGGTTTATCAGCGAAATCAGCTCTCCCTTGCCCGCAAGATTTGCCGTCATGGAGGGCGCCGGAACGTACCTGCATGCTCAATCGATCGGTTGACGTCACCGCACGGATCGTCAGTCGGGTGACATTTAATGAGATATCGCGCGGCCGAACCGCCCAATGTGGCCAATCCGTTACAGTTATTCGCTTAATTGCCAGCCGCGGTGCGACTCCGCTTGATTGCGAATTGGATTGACTGGCAAATTATTCCCCAAATCTCTTCCAGGCGGCAATGACGCCGTTTGGATGACGGGTCAGCGCATAAGCAACGCATAAACAAGAATAAAATCAAGTTAGTCGCGTAGCAGGTCTGGGAACTGCAGTGGTCGTGGGTGTCATAGTCTCAAACGGGCGCGGTCGACTTTGCCGCTGGCTGGCGAGCATAGGTCTCGCCGCTTTCATGTTCTGTTGGCCCAACGGCCCGAGCGCCGCCATCACCTTGGAAGAGGCCATCAAGGTCACCCTTGCAGCCAATCCCGAAATTGGCGAGGCCGTCGCCAACCGCGAAGCGATCGAGTTCGAGCTCAAACAAGCCAAGCGCCTTTACCTGCCGAAGGTCGATTTGGAGAGCCGCTACGGCGTGCAGAAATACGACAGCACGACGACGCGCCCCAGAGGCCAAGACGACAAGCCGTTCCAGCGCCGCGAAGCCAATGTCGTAGTGCAACAGCTGTTGTTCAACGGTTTCGAGCGCCGGGGCGAAGTGCAGCGCCAGGCCTCGCGGGTGGATGGCGCATCGTATCGGGTCTATGAGCGCTCCGAATTCACCGCGCTCAACGTTATTCGCGAATACCTGCAAGTTGGTCTACAGCGCCGGGTCGTGAGCTTTGCCCAAGAAAATCTCGACTATCACCGGCGGATGTTGGACAAAATTGGAGAAGGCACACGCGCCGAGGCCATCAGCGTGGCCGATCGCCAACAGGCCCAGGAACGCGTTTACAGCGCCGAGTCGCGCCTCGTTCAATCCCAGGAAGATTTGAACTCCGCCAAGATCAGGTTCTTCAAAATAGTGGGCCAGCCCCTCGATCACTATGTCGAGCCCTCCGGCGCCGGCGCCTACATGCCACCGAACTTGAGCAAGGCGCTCGGCGTTGCGCGCCAGCACAACCCGACGATCAAGGTCGCGACAGCCGATTTGGATGCAGCCTATGCGCTGAAGAAAAAGGCCAAAGCCGAATATTATCCCGAAGTCGGCATCGAACTGCGCGGCCGCACCGGCGAGGACTTGGAAGGCGTCGAAGGCCACGAGAACGAGCTGCGGGCCGAGGTGGTGATGCGCTGGAATATCTTCAAGGGCGGCATCGACCTGGCAAACGATCAAGAGCAGCTTCGGCGTATCGACGAGGAGCGCTTTGGCCTGCGCAAGGCCCATCGTGATATTGAAGAAGCCGTGCGGCTGTCTTGGGATCGTTATCTCAAGCAGCGTCAGCGGCTCGTTCATCTGCGCAATCAACTCTCGATTTCAAACAAATTGATCGAGGCCTATACCGAACAATTCGATGTCGGCGAGCGCTCGCTGCTGGATCTTCTGGACACCCAAAGCACCCGTTTCAACACCCAAGTCACGCTGGAGACGGCGCGCAACGCGCTGACATTCGCCCAATATCGCATTCTGGCATCGGTGGGCGTCTTGCTTCAGGCGATCAACACGCCGGCGCCGGAGCAATCCGACCCCTATGCGCGCGATTGGGTACATGCACCAGATACCCCCGATGCCGAAACCCAAGTCAGGACCTCGCCCTTCCGCGATCAACCCTGAAGTTTACGATGTTAAATCGTTGAAATGACGGGCCAAGCGAAAACATGATAGATTTTCAGGTTCTCAATTCTGGCGATTGTTGGGGTTGTCGTGAGTCTTACCCAAAGCGGCGCGGAGGCGGCGGGCAGTTTGCCTGCTCCAGATACCATCACTGCCGAAGATTCCCTCAACGATCCGTTGTTGGGATGCCTGGAGAACATTGCCCGGATTCATGATCGGGCGATACCCAAACAAGCCTTTGTCACCGGCCTGCCCTTGGTCAATGGCCAACTGACGACACGGTTGTTTCCGCGCGCCGCCCAGCGCGCCGGCCTCTCGGCAAAGGTGGTGCGCCGCAAAATATCCAATCTCAACAAGATTCTGCTGCCCGCGGTCTTGATTCTGTCCGACAAGGACGCGGTCGTGTTGACCAGCTTCAACACCAAGACTGCTGAGATCATCCTGCCCGAAACAGGGCACGGCAGCACCAGCTTAAAATTGAGCGAGCTCGAAGGGAGATATTCGGGCTACGCCATTCTGGTCAAACCCGAATATCAGTTCGGCGAAAATCAGACGCCAAGATCCTCAGCGCCTGAAAAACATTGGTTTTGGGACGCCGTTACGCCGCTTTGGCCGACCTATGCGCAAGTTCTGATTGCTGCTTCGGTCGTCAATATCCTGGCGCTGGCCTCGCCCCTGTTCGTGATGAACGTCTATGACCGGGTTCTCCCCAACAAGACCCTATCGACGCTTTGGGTGCTCGCCATAGGCATGGCCATCGCCATTTCGTTCGACTTCATTTTGCGCACCGTACGCAACGCGCTGGTCGGCAACGCCGGACGGCGCGCCGACGTCATGTTGGCGGGAAAAATTCTCCAGCACGTGCTGAGGCTCGATATGAGCCATCGGCCGGCCGACACCGGCGCCTTCGCCAATCATCTGAAAGACTATGAGATTGTGCGGGAGTTCTTCACCTCCAACACGCTCATCACGATCACCGATCTGGCCTTTGTCGGGCTGTTCATTTTCATCATCTATCTGATCGCGGGTGTGACGGCCTTGGTGCCCGCTGTGGCTGTCGTGCTGGTGATTGTGGTCGGCTTGATGCTGCAGTTTCCGCTTTCGCGCATCGTCAACCAAGCGCAAGGCGAAGCGGCCCATCGCCACTCGATCTTGCTGGAGGCGATCAGCGGACTCGAGACCATCAAACTGGCGCGCGCCGAAAGTCAGATGCAGCGCCGCTGGGAGCAGTTTGTCGGCCAAAATTCACGGACATCGGCCCATCTGCGGTTTCTCTCCTCGATCGGATTGAACTTCACGACCTTCGTCCAGCAGATGGTCACCGTGGGTATCATCGTCGTCGGCGTCTATTTGTTCGATCAGGGCGAGATTTCGCCGGGCGCTCTCATTGCCGCCGTCATTCTGGCCGGCCGCGCCGTCGCGCCATTGGGTCAGGTCGCCTCCACCATCGCGCGCTCGCAACAGGCCTTTCATGCCCTGCGCACGCTGGACGAAATCATGTCCACGCCCGAAGAAGGTGACGAGCAAGAGCGCCATATCGATCGTAAAATTGGCTCCGGAGCTATCGATTTTCAAGACGTCACATTTCAATACCCGGAGTCCGGTGTGGCGGCGATCAAGCAGTTTTCTCTGAAAATTACCCCGGGCGAACGCATCGGCATCATCGGCAAGATCGGATCGGGCAAATCCACGCTGGGCCGGCTGTTAGCGCGCCTTTATGTCCCGAGCGAGGGCTCCTTGCTCATCGACGGCGTCGACATTCGCCAATACCTGCCATCGGAAATCCGGCGGCAGGTGTCCTACGTGGCCCAGGACGCAAAGCTGTTCCGCGGGTCGATCCGCGACAATATCGTATTTGGCGCCCCGCACGTCTCCGACGATCTAGTGGTGCGCGCGGCCGAACTTGCAGGCGTCAGCGATTTCATTCGCTCTAATCCGTCCGGATTCAACATGCCGGTCGGCGAAGACGGACGGATGCTCTCCAGCGGTCAGCGTCAGGCCGTGTCGCTGGGGCGCGCCTTCCTGTTCGATCCCGCGGTCGTGTTTCTCGACGAACCATCAGGCTCAATGGATATGGCGACCGAGCGCGCCCTGTTGGAGCGTTTGCGCACGGCCTTTCGTCCCGACCAAACCCTCATCATAACGACCCATCGCATGGCCATGCTGGCGCTGGTGGACCGTCTAGTTGTAATCGAAGGCGGCACGATTGTCGCCGACGGTCCGCGCGATGCGGTTTTGAAGCGGCTGGCGCAAATCCCGGCCAGCAAGGATCGCAAGGTCGCCTTGACGCAGGGCTCGAGGCCGTCGAACCAGCCGCCGAAATTTGCTGGCAGCGTAGCCAAGCCGGCAAAGGATGAACCGGCTGGTGGCAAGGCAAAACTCAAACAAACTAAGGCTGGCAAGGCGCGGCCGAGCAAGACGGCCGCCCAATAGTGCGCAGGCGAGCAGTCCTGGCGGGACGCGTTTGGGCTCCTGTGACAATCCGATCACAGTGAGCGAGGATTTCAGCCGGCGAATATCGCCAAGCCTTGAATGGCCTTGGCTGGGGTGGGACACTTTATCCTGGTGGCAGAGCTGCCGCCGCGTGATGGTGCCCTACCGGCATCTTGCTGTTGTAACCGCGTTGCATAGTGGGCAGGCATGAAAAAGCTGTTTTACATTTGCTTTGCCGCGTTTCTTTCGGCCAGCGCGCCGGTTTTGGCCGGTGGCATGTACGCGTCCACGCCCTATTGCCGTTCCTACGAGCAGGCCGACAAGCTGATTGCCTACAGCCGCCGCGAGCGGCGCGCGCTTATGGCCGAGGTGGCGTGGCGCTACCACGAGGCGGTCGAAGTCTCAGCCTCGCCCGAAGCCCTCTACCGTGTCGGCGGCGTCGCCCACCGCATCGATCCGCTCTATCTCTGGGCCAACCAGGCCAAGATCAACTGCGCCAAGGCGCTTGGCTATTTGAAGAAGTGGCATCACGCGTTCGGGGCGGAATTGGACGGCGAAACGCTGCAAAAGTGCGAGTGTTTCCACCAGCGGATGGTGTACTACAAGCGCCACTAAGGCGCTTCGGTCACGCTCCCCAATGATTGCGGCATATCGCGAAACTGCAACACCTGCGCACGCGCTCTGGGGGTGAGTTCGGGCGGTCGTAAACCAACCATCGCGTTGCCATATACGGACAGACCGACGGCCGTGATAGGGTTTCCGCATGATGGCTGATTTGACAAATGCGCGGAGTATGTCGTGAGCGACAGCGAGCAAAGCGCCCCCGCTAAGGCGAAGCTGAGCGATTTCCCGTGGTCGCAGATCGCAGCGGACATGCGCCAAGGCGGGCGCTTCATCTGGTGGCGCCTCTCCTCCGCGCTGCGGGCGTTGGCGCGCCGCATACTTCCCGAAAAGTGGCAGGGCGCGCTCTTCGGCCCTGAGCCGGCGGCAGAGGCGCGACAAGGCGGCGGAAGCGCGACCGATGAGCCGGTAGCGACGCCGCAAGGCTGGGCCATCACGGAAGAGGAGCGCGAGGAACTTTATTACGCCAGCGACGCCGAAGCAGCCCTTCGCGACGCGCCCTCCCAGCGCTCCTTCGGTTTCGTCACGATCATGTTCGCCCTGGTGTTTCTGCTCATCGGCTGGGCTTATTTCGCCGAACTCGAAGAAGTAACCCGCGGTGACGGCCGGGTGATTCCCTCGTCCAAGGCCCAGCTCATCCAGAGTCTGGAGGGCGGCATCGTCAAAGCCCTGTTGGTCAAAGAGGGCCAGAACGTATCGAAGGATCAAGTTTTGCTGCGGATCGACGACACCGGCTTTTCTTCCGATCTCGGCGAACTGAGCGCCAAGGAACTGAGCCTCAAAGCTCAGATTGCCAGACTGAAGTTTGAAAGCGGCGAAAAGGCTGCGGACTCTGCGACAATCGATTTTCCCAAGGACCTCGTCGAGCGCGCCCCCCAAATCGTCGAAAACGAAAAGGGTTTGTTCCAGATTCGCAAATCAAGTCTCGCCAACCAGCAAAACGTCCTCGAAGAACGGCTCGAGCAACGAAATCAGGAACTCGCCAGATTGCACGCCGACGAAACGGGGTTTGCACGCTCATTGGAGATCGCCACCCAGCGGCACGCGCGCTTTGCTCAAGCCGAAGAAAAAGGCGCGCTGTCGGTGACGCGGGTGCTCGAAGTGGAGCAACAGAAGGCCGAATTGTCGCGCCAGTTGGCGGCCACGCGAAAATCCATCGCGGGTGCTGAATCAGCTGTTAAAGAGGCGAAAAGGATGCTGCAGGAGCAGGTTCTGAGCTTCCGTCAGACTACCCACACCGAGCTCAATACTAAACTCTCCGAGCTAGCGATTGTAGAACAGTCCTTAATGGCTGCAAAAGATCGAGTGAATCGCGCCGATATTCGATCCCCTGTAGATGGTATCGTCAACAAACTGCACGTCAATACAATAGGAGGTGTGGTTCGTGCCGGTGAATCTATGGTCGAGATTACTCCAATGGAAGACAATCTATTTGTTGAAGTGAGAATTCAGCCAAAAGATATAGCGTTCATTAGACCCGGTTTGCCAGCTTTGGTTAAAGTATCTGCTTATGATTTTACCATTTATGGCGGATTAGACGGAAAAGTCGAAGTAATATCATCCAACAGCCTCGTAGATGACGCATCAAAAGAGAGTTACTACTTAGTTACTGTAAAAACTAATCAGTCTTCTTTACGCAAGGGCAAAGAATCTCTGCCTATCATCCCCGGAATGGTCGCGACAGTCGACATAATAACAGGGGAAAAGAGTGTCCTTGAGTATCTGCTCAAGCCTATCGTCAAAGCAAAGCACGAAGCGATGCGCGAGCGTTGAGCGGCGTGGCGGCTTTGGCTCGCCTTTTTGCTTGGCCCGGCTTGCGGGCATTGATCGCAAACTTTTCCATCATCTTCGCTTCCTAGGCCGGCACTTGCGTGCGCCTGCAGCGGTTTTGTTCGCGCTCATCTTGACGGCCGCGTCGATGCTGAGCGCGCTGGGTGGCGCCCAAGCCAAGCACAGACGCAATGGGGTGGGCGAATTCGCTGGCCCCTTAGCGCTCGCCCCGGCGCCTCGATCTGCGCCGGCCAGTCTTGCGGCCTTGCAGGACCTTGCCCAACCCTCCCAGCCAAGCGAGCTCGCAGCGCCCGCCATCTCCGCCGGGTTCAGCGTGTTGGGCTCCATGGAATACAAGGTCACCAAGCACAATTTTTCGCAAGAATGGCAGTCGGTCCGCCGCCGCATCGAGGGCGAACGCGCACTCTATGACTATTGCGCGAACGCCAAATCGGACCTTTGCCCGAAAAAAATAAGTCAATGGCGCTCGAAGCTCGCGGCCCTCAAAGGCCAGGACAAATTGCAGCAGCTGAAAGAGCTGAACCGGTTCGTCAATCATCTGGTCTCGTACGCAGACGACAAGACGGCCTTCGGCAAGTCCGATCATTGGTCGAACCCGGCCGAATTGCTGCAGACCTCGGGCGACTGCGAGGACTACGCCATCCTGAAATTCTTCAGCCTGCTCGAGCTCGGGTTTTCAAACGAGCAACTCCGGCTCGCCATCGTCCGCGACAGCAAGCGGCGCGTTCTCCATGCCGTCGTCAGCGCAGAGCTGGACGGCAAGACGTATATTTTGGACAGCCTGTTCGACAGGCCGGTCTCCCATCAATACATCCTGAAATACGTGCCGATCTATTCGTGGAACCTGCAGGATCACTGGGCCCACATCGTCACCAAGAAGATCCGCATCGAATTCGTCGAGTCCTTCGACAAAGTGGCTTAAGCTGCGGCAGCTCTGCTTCACTGGGCGGAGTGCGACGCCGCCCGGCTTGCCCAGATAGCAATGGACCGCCGGCCGCCCCCAAGCCTCGTATCAGCCTGATACCGTATTGTGCCGGCAAACGGGAACCGATGGTCTCCATGAGGTCGCTCGGGTCAGAGACGTCACGCCAAGATGTATCTCAATCCGATGATCGCAATAATCAGCGCCAGCGCCGCCTGCAGCGAGCTGTTTTTCATCCATCTGTTGACGAAGGGTCCGGCCAGCGCGCCGAGCACCGTTCCGGCAAGAAGGGGAAGCAGGACGGTCATCTCCAGATGGGCGCCGAACGAGAGATAATTCCAAATGGACGCCAGCAGGCTCACGACGATGGCGATTCCAGACGTCGCCGGAATGATGTGCATGGGCAGGCCGAGCAGCGAAGACATAAAGGGCACGAGCAGGAAGCCGCCGCCGACACCGAAAATGGCCGCCACCATGGCGATCAGGAAACCCGCCAGCACAGGCGACCATGCGGGGACGCGATAATCCAGTCCGCGATAGGAAAAACTGAGCGCCGCGTGTGAAAAGGAAAGATTCCCGACGGCTTGGCTGGTCGCCGAGCCAGCGACCGACTGTCCCGAGACCTGCTCATTCCAGGAGCGGTAAAGTTTCGATGCGATCTGGGCGCCGATGACTAGGGTGAGCACCCCGAAAAGAGGCCGAAAGGTATTCATGTCGGCGAGATAGATGCTCGACAGGCTGCTGCCGAGCCAGGCGCCGAGCAGGCCGCCAACGGCGAGCAAAAGGCCAAGCGGCCAAACCAGAACCGAGTTGCGGAAATAGCTGGGGACGAAAGTGAGCGCCGCCGCGAGCACGATGATCTGTGTCATCGGTTTCACGTTGTTGGGGTCGGCAATGCCAACAATGCTGATAAGGCAGAAGGAGGCGAGGATACCGCCGCCGGCGCCGATGGAGGAAAAAACGACGCCGACGAAAATGCCCCAAAGAACGATGATCGCAAGAAATGAGATCTCCATATCTTGCACCCTACGGCTTCCCGGCCTGACCCGCCATCGTTTGGGAATGCGCAGATTGCAACCAAAGCAAATGGCAACAATGATTTGGAGTTTACACCGAGCCGTTGGTGGCCTGTTCGGCGCCCAAGTTCGGCAGCGCCAATTGCACGTGAATTATGCAAACGCGCGCTGCGGCCCAGAAAGCAAGACGCCTAACCCATTGAAAGAAAAGTGGTGCCAGGGGCGGCATCACACTATGGCGATAAGATTTTGATATGGCTTGATAGTTATTAATTCGATTTCCAAGATACCAACAAAAAGACCAACAAATTTTGGCCGTGGACTGTTACTGGCCTACTCCTGAAACGGGTGACAATTACTTCCGGGGCGCCTTTGACCGCGACAGCCTTCCGCAATGCGGCACGGCCGCTTTCACGTGTAAAGCGGACATTCCGAGCTGAGTTGTTTTATGTCAGCTAATGACCCAAAGCAGACACCACGTGTTGCAGGAATGCGTCAGCTCATAAGCAAATTTAGGCTGCCACGAGCCCTCAGCGGCAACCGCGCGAGCGCTCCCAGCCACGTA
>Ga0315336_1000213_pt1 | contig 226794 bp, 229 predicted proteins | sample ASW5metaG_FD_204512 | JGI IMG/M metagenome (GOLD analysis project Ga0315336, IMG submission 204512) | Ammonia-oxidizing marine archaeal communities from Monterey Bay, California, United States - ASW #5 | ecosystem: Environmental > Aquatic > Marine > Intertidal zone | place: USA: California...
CAATTAGCCCCTGTTGGCGCTCCACAAGTCCAATAACTTTTACATCAATTTTCGGCAAGTATTCTTGAATAAAAGGCAGATTAAATTCCTGTGTTTTGGCATCAAACAAATGGGAGCCCGCCAGATGCGTTACTCCTCGCTTCAGCGCATTTAGCCCTCCAATGCTGCCCACGCTAGCTGTCTTTAGATTTCTATTTAGGGGAGCCAGAAATTGAGTCAATATATCTAAAGCTAAATCATGGGATCCAATTGCGAATATGTTTCTATCCAATTGTTTTTCTGGGCTGTAAAGTTGGACAGATATTTTTTTTCCTGCAAGTTGTCCCTGAACACCGCTGGGTAAAAGCGCTAAGCCGTCGGCTTGCACTAAAGAGGATAAGACCCCAGCCCCTCTCTTTAGGGGTGCTGCAAGCATCTTTCCTCCCACTTTAGCTAAAACGACTCGAACGAAATCATCGTCTCCAGCCGGAGATGTTATTTTTTGAGTCAGTTCTGCTTCAATAATCGATGCATTAAATGGAGAGCGTCCCAACCATCGAGAAATAATTGGCTCAACAAATATTTCATTAGTCAATGTGGCTGAAACCGGATAGCCCGGCACACCGACAACTGGTATTTGATTTCCATTTTTCCCAGGAAGCATGCCAATCACAACTGGATGGCCCGGACGAACTGCCACTCCGTGCACCAATAAAGTGCCCAATTCTTCAATTACTTTTGCTGTGAAATCTTTTGAACCTGCTGATGAGCCTGCATTTATCAATATAAGATCGTGCTCTTTGCTAGCCAGACTCACTTGTTTTTTTAGTTCCTCGAAATCATCCGTAACAATTGGCAGCAGATTCGCTTCTGCGCCCCACTGCACAACTTGGCTGGCAAGGATAAGTCCGTTCGATTCAATAATTCCGTCAGCTTGGATAGGTTTACCAATTTCGAGCAGCTCGTTTCCAGTTGGCAAAATCGCTACTTTTGGCTTACGCGCAACCATCAGTTGATCGTGTCCACTGGCCGCAATTGCCCCTAAATCAACGGGGCGCAGAGTATGCCCAACAGGGAGAACAAGCTGTGTTGTTACAAAATCCTCTCCCAATGGCCTTACATGTGTCCAGGGTGTAACTGCAGCTCGAATTCGAATAGCGCTCAGGGACGTTGAGGATCGATCGACAACTTGGCCGTCAACAGATATTGTTTCGACATTTTCGATGGGAACTATTGCATCAAAACCATCAGGGATCAGTCTCCCTGTATCAACATATACAGCATGCGCAGATAGTTGCAATTCGATTGCAGCGGTTTGCGTAGCGCCATTGGTTTCCCTAGCGCGAACAGCAAATCCATCCATTGCGGCTTTATGCTTTTGAGGGGAAGATATTTTTGCCCATATAGAGGTGGCTAGGGTTCTGCCTAGTGCCTCGATTTGTAAAGGGATTTCTTCCGTATCTAATACCGCATTCAAATCGGCCTTGTTCAAGGCACTATACAGGCGATCTTGCGCTTCATTTAAGGGGATGTCATGTAAATATACGCTCATGCGTTTATAGAAGAAAAACTTGAACTTCGGCCCCTGCTGCAAGTCCATTTGCTTCTGGTTCTACTCGTAGCATTGCATTGGCCTGCACAAGAGTAAAGATCAAGTTGCTTTTTCCAAATATGGGTTCGGCTAGGATTTCGTTGCCCTTCTCAATAAGGCGAACGGGCACCCAATCCTCTCTGCCTGATTGAGACGCAAGGTTTATGCTTAGCTTGGCAATTAATGAGGACTTTCTAGAATATTCAAATATTCCCAGCAATTTTTCAATAATTGGTTTTAAGAATATGCTCGCCACAACAAAAGCGCTAACTGGATTTCCAGGTAATCCCATTATGGGAATACCACTACAAATTCCCAAAATCGTTGGTTTTCCAGGTCTTAGATTAATGCCATGCACGATGACACCCGGTGAGCCCAACTTATTGATTGCATTAGCAGTATGATCCCGCGCGCTGGCTGAAGAACCAGCTGTGACAATAACCATTTGGCATTCTGAAATCGCCCGTTCTAAACTTTCTAGCAATGATTTTGGATCATCAGGAACAATTCCATACATTATGGGGATCGAACCCGTTTCACTTACCTGCGCACTAAGCGTATAAGAATTTATGTCCCTAATTTTCCCAAATGAAATTTCTTGTTCCGGAGGTATTAATTCGTCCCCGCTTGAAATAATGCCAATTTTAAGTTGTGCGTTTACTCTCACTTCCTTAATTCCCATCGCCATCAACGCGCCAATTTCCGCGGCCCGAATAATTTTTCCGGCCGCGAGAATTTCGTTGCCTGTTTCTATGTCTTCCCCCTGATTAATAACATTTTCCCCAACCGCTACAGATTTCAGAATCTCAATTTCCCCATCCTTGGCTATCTGAGTTTCCTCTAGCATGATCGCGGCATCAGCACCCTTAGGGACCATACCCCCTGTATGAATCAAAGCACATTGACCATCGAGAATTTCTAAATTTGAATCAACCCCCATTAATATCTCCCCTATTAATTCTAAATAACCTGGCATGCTGGCACTAGACCCATGTGTATCTTTTGATCGGACAACATAGCCGTCAACAGTTGTTCTTGGGAATGCGGGAAGTGAATGCTCAGCATAAAGTGTTTCAGAAGTCACTCGACCCAATGCATTTTCAGTCGCAATCAACTCAGTTTCTTTATATGGTGATACAGCTGCCAAGAACTTCTCTAGCGCTTTCTGAGGAGGCAGTAAGTTTAGGAAATCTGACAATTTTTCACCAACATCTTGTTTTTCATCCACATAGGAATAGGAGCCATTTGCGCATTCGTTAGAGGCCGGCACAATTTGCTAGACCAGCGATTCCTGCTTATGTTATTCGATTGATCGAAAATCGAGAAGTCATAAATTGTCCATTACATTTCCCCATAAAGAAATGAATCCATAAACTAAATTACTAATACACGAGTTCTCCCTGAAGAAATGCCGCAGTCTTAGGGCTGTTGGGAGAATTAAAAAAATTTTTGGTTTTTGAAATTTCTACGATTTCTCCTTGCAGAAGTAGCGCGGTCCGGTGCGCCAAACGTTGAGCCTGAAAAATGTTATGAGTAACCAACACGATCGTCGTGCCAGATTTTTTATTTTCTTGGCGCACGAGCTCTTCTATTAGCTCGACATTATAGGGATCCAAATTAGCAGTGGGTTCATCAAGTAATAGAACGTCCGGTTTCATTAATAAAGCCCTTGCCATAGCCACTCTTTGGGCCTCACCCTCAGACAATTTCTTAGCTGAAATATCCGCCATTGATAACAAACCTATGCGACTGAGCCATTGATCCAGCTCACCTGTCTTAAACTTTTCACCGCGTATATTTTTCGTATAGCGCATATTGGCCGCCACAGTTCGTTTCAACAGAATGGGTCTTTGAAAAACAGTCGTAATTCGCCGACGCTCCTCTAATGCTAATTGCTGGTTAGCAGAAGTTCCCGAAAATTTTATTTTTCCAGTTGTGGGATTTTCTAGAAAATTTAATAATCGCAACAATGTGCTTTTCCCCGCTCCACTTGGTCCGACAACCGCAAGTATTTCGCCGTCATGTATCGATAATTTTTCTACATTGAGAACCTGGCGATCATTGTAGATCTGGGAAATATTGCTCAATTCGAAAATAGGGGGCTTCATTTATTGATCCCATTGCGCTGGAAACTAAAAAAGGCAATATTTGTCACAAATGCTATTCCAAGCAATATTAGACCTAGTGCTATTGCTAGAGAAAAATTACCCTTGCCTGTTTCCAGGACAATTGCGGTAGTAAGCACCCTGGTTTCTCCAGCAATATTTCCTCCCACTAACATGACTGCACCAACCTCAGAAATTATGCTTCCAAAAGCGGCAACAATTGCTGCAAATATTCCAAACCGCGCCTCTGCCAGCATGGTCCAAGCCAATTGCCACTTTGTTGCGCCCAGTGAGCGAAGTTGAAGTTGAAGCTTAGGCTCGAGAGACTGCAAAGCGGCAATAGTTAATCCCAGAACTAAAGGCAAGCCAATAATTGCTTGAGCTGAAATCATTGCCATTGGAGAAAAAAGCCATTGCAAGTTCCCAAAAGGTCCAGAATTTGATAGCAGCAAATATACGAACAAACCAACAACCACCGGAGGAAATCCCATCCCAGTGTAAATAAGAGGCATCAACCAACCTGCGCCTGGAATTCTTCTGCTTAAGCCAATCCAAACACCTAAAGGTAAGCCGATAAGTATTGCCACCAATAATCCAGTTCCTGCTACCTGTAATGTGAGGCCTACAATTTCAAGTAATTGAGGATTGGAGGAAGAAATTAATTCAATAGCCCCCTTAAGGGCATTTATCAAAGTATCCATTTATTTTTTCACGAATGCCTTATCAGAAAATATTACCGCTCAATCCACACTTCCGAATTTGGATAAAAGAGAGCTTGCCCGAAATTCTGAATTCCAAAATTAGCGATTAGTGTTTGAGCTTCAATATCGGTTAACCATAATATGAATTCTTCTGACAGAAAACTATTTACATTACCCTTAGCAGGATTCACAGGAATTATCCCATAGGGATTAATTAATAAAGGGTCCGCATTTTCTTCAATCCTATTTCCTCCCAACAATATTTCCAACGATGGCAAATTATCCTGCAGAGCTAAAAAGGTTCCACGATCCGACAATGTATATGCGCCAACTTCCTCAGCAAAGAGAAGTGTGTCACCCATCCCCTGGCCAATAGATTTGTACCAGCTACCAAATTCGCTTTGATCAAGTCCCAGGCTTTCCCAGATCAATTGCTCTTTGTAATGAGTGCCACTTTCATCTCCACGAGACACAAACACTGAACTGGAATTCAAAATAATTTGAAAAGCATTGCTAGCCAATTGCAGGCCTCTTATTCCAGCTGAATCATTCTTGGGACCCACTATTACAAAATCGTTGTACATGACGTTATGACGTTCAATCCCGTGGCCCTCTTCAATGAAGATTTCCTCTAGGTTGATTGCATGCACCAGAATTAAGTCTACATCGCCAGCTTCGCCCAAAGCAATTGCCTGCCCAGTACCCACTGCTAATACATCTACACGGACCTTATAGCGTTCCTCAAAAACAGGAAGAATATGATCCAGCAGCCCAGAATTGTAAGTGCTAGTCGTTGTGGCCAAACGAAGAATTGCAGATTGATCTGAAATACAGGCAGACAGCATAAATATTGCAATAAGCAGAAATATTTTTGCAAACGCTTTCATAGGTAATTCGCTATCTCTAAGCTGGCAAAAAAATTGGTTCGAATCCTTAACTTATTGATGATTCTAGCGGATGGAGATGCCAATTAATTTATTCCCCATAGATGGGTAATTTGATGATTGCAATTACTAATCTTAATAAGGTTCCTCTATTTTCGAGAGGCTAATTATTGCGATCATCAGAAAAAGGATTGCAACAAGAATATGCTCTCTACAAGAATTATCTAATCCGAATCGATCAGATAGCTAAATAGCAAATAACCATTTTCATCAAACTCTTCTCCCCTTTGAAATTCTGGAAATTGAGTTCGAGCTAATTGAAAACTATCATCATGTTCGGGAAGGAATACATAGAAAACGTTTCCAGTGCCCGGGTTTTCATTTTCACTAGAACCCCAAGGTCCAATCATGTCTATTCCCGAAACATGGGGTAGGAGAAAAGTAGTGCTATTAATCGATGAGTATCCCATGCGAGGATATCCAAAAAAGGCTACTGTCCAGTTTTCTTCTTTCTCCTCTAAATTTTCAATTACCTGTCTGGCAATCGCATTATTACCCCCGCCATAAGGTCCTTTATTCGTAAAATCTGAGAGATAGAAATAGGCATCATCAATCGCCAGCAAAGCAACGATAACAAATCCGATTAAGGCAAAATTTCTTTTAGAAGACTGAAAAACGGCGGCCAATCTATCTAGACTTTCACTTATCCCGATGGCTAAAACTAAAGCTACCGCTGGCATAGCAGCAACATATCGCTGGGCAGCAGGAGTACTATCGCTAAAAGCCCCTGTAAATACAAAGGCCAACAGCCACAACATTAGCATCGAGCTTTCCCGTTTTCTAAATCGAGATAAAACAAAGACAATCCCGAGCAAGAAAAATCCAGCCGAAAAATTCCTTAGTATGGGTGAATCAGGCGTATACCAACTCTTTAGATCAACGCCAGTAAAACTATTGATGCTGATCCATATATTGTTAGCAATCAGGCGCCATTGTGGAATCCCAAAGTTAATTGCCTCAGCCTCGAGCCAACCATCAAATATGCTAGCCCGTTGAAAAGGTGCCCAAAAAGCGCCAGGATATTTAACGAAATTTGCGCCTAACGGAAACACCACAGCAATGGATGTAACCACAACTATGCCCAATTGCTTAATTAAATCTTTCAAACTATCAACACCCCACAACCAGTTTATCAAGAACCAGACAGGGATTAATACATATAACATTCTTGAACTGACATAGAAATATTGAGCGATCCCCAGTGCAAGTCCTGCTAAAACCAGCGGATTATTTTTTCTTGACCGTACACCTAGAATGATCATGCTGAGAATCAATAAGAACCAAAAAGCATCCCAAATATTGTTTAAGCCCAAACGACTGAAATGAATGTGAAAATGTGATCCAGCTAAAAATATCGCCGCGATCAAAGCAATTTGATTGTTAAATATTTTTCTTCCTGCTAAATATACGAGCAAAACTGTGCTAGCTCCGATGAAAGCAGACCATATTCGAAGGGCAAATATTGTTTGGCCAAATAGGGTAATTGAAATGGATTGTATGTAGAAGTAAAAAGAAGGAAATGAAAACCATCCAAACCCAAACAAATTATCTGCAGAACGGTCAACAAAGTTATTTGCAAACAGTCCACTAGATCCTTCATCGCCAGTCAAGGTATTGGGTATTCCTTCCAAATCAAATATTCTCAATAAGAGTGCCACCATAAATAAACCAATGGCAGCTAGAAGAATTCGTTTATCAAGTTTGATCGAAATAATTTCCCAATCAATAAAAGCTAGCGTGATTGATATTATCGATAACAGCCAGGATATTATGGCTACAAAGGGTGAATGCATTAACCATTGATCACCGGCTGCCAAATAAGCAATCCATGCAAGAATGAAACTCGCTGCAATAAAAATAGTTTTCTCAACTGGAAAGTTTTCAGTCCCTATCCGCGAATGCAAATTGCGATTAATCGCATCGACAAAATCAGAATTGGCTGGAAGCAGCCCCCCAATAAACAACAATATTCCGATCCCCGTTAGAAAATTCGGATTAATGCCAGCATCGGCAGAAATTAACTGACGAGTGCCTTCACCCGCCAACGTTAAGAAAAATCCACCAGCCAACATAAGCGCTTGGGCCGGGTTCTCAAGCTGCTTACGGTTTGCATTACCTATTTTTTCTGATTTCAGTTTTCTTTTGTGCATTTCTCGGCCAACTAACAGAAAGCCAAGCGGCAATATAACCAGCATTAATGTAAGCGTTACAACGCCAATTCCTTGCATTAGGTAGCTCCGTATATAAATCTTAGTATGAGGAGATATCAGTACTAATGATTAATCATTAGCCGCCCCAAAATGACGATCAGAGCGTAATTTGATATTCAATTACTTTTTTATCATTATTATTAAAAGGATGAAAGTGAAAGACTAGGGCATTTAAGCTGAAAATATTGCAAATAGGTATTTTCAGCTGCATATTAAAAGAAAAAACCAGAGCTTTTTAGTCTCTGGTCTACACTTAGTAGCGGGGGTAGGACTCGAACCTACGACCTTCGGGTTATGAGCCCGACGAGCTGCCACTGCTCCACCCCGCGAAGTTTCGGAATGATACCTTGCGTGTATTACAGCGTCAAGTTAGCGAGAAAATAGCCACTGCAACCATATTTGGAGATTACTTTTTTCAGCATCCTCGGCTATTGGCTCAGCCGCAAATGCACTTCCATCTGCATTCGGATTGAGCGGAATAACGGGGAAATCGCCTTCTTGGGCCATACGGGCTTCTTCCCTAGCCCACTCCTCAACGGCAGCTACAGAAGTTGCGTAAACAATTTGATCTTCAATGTAGGCTAAGGTTTGTTGAAGTTGATTAATATTTTCGAGTTCAACTTGTTCCTGAGCAGTTAGCCGAGTAAATTCCGCGATTCGGTTGCTGAATGAGAATAGCACTAAAAGAATTAGCCCTAATCCTGCTACAGACAATATCCGTCTGAGAGAGCCGTCAAAATTTAACATTAATTGGATACTACCTTAGACAATTGCGGCGAGCAAGCAAAAATAATTGTAAAGCCCCATGATCATTTGCAGCCTCGATACCGAGTGCCGAAGGTGGGAGTCGAACCCACACGAGCATAAGCTCACTACGCCCTGAACGTAGCGCGTCTGCCAATTCCGCCACTTCGGCAAGGCCGGTATTTTATCTCAAAATTCGAGTGCGAATTGAGGGTTTCTAGAAAATATGGAGAAAAAGAGCCACTGCTATAATCCCGAACTAAGGCAATTTAATGTCCGAAAATCAAGAAACAAAGCTGCCAACGATTAAAAGCGGGTTACAACTCTGCGAAAAACTCATTTCAAATTATGAGGCAGATGCCGTTGCCCTGATCTACGTTAACCCCGATTCCAATTTGATGCATATCTACTGTGGGATCGCGATATTGGAATCGCGTCAGGAAATCAATGAGGCCGATATCGAAAGTGCCATATTAACTTCTGTTTTAAAACGTGGGCGACCGTTGCGCTTGATGGATATGGAAAGACACCCAGAGCTCGAGGGCTGGGCCAGTCATTTCAATTTTCAGGAAATTAGCAATCTAATGTTGCTTCCTTATGCTCAGATTGATCAAGATGACCAGGCAAACTGGGCAATCGTCTTGCTCAAGCAAAGTGGAGCCTGGCAATACTTTGAACAAACAAAATTAGAACAAGAGATTTCAGATGGTCACTATCCATTGGAAGAGGTCTTTGAGGAAGTGGAAATTCCCGATCCAATAGCCTTCGACGATCAGATTTCAATCGAAAAACACAACGGATCAACGCTAGAATTTTCACAAGATCAGAAAATATTGGATGAAGAAAAAGAGGAAGAACCAGACTGGTGGGAAGAGGCAAGCAATCCCCCCCTAGGAAAATCTGATCTGGATGAAGATGTAATTTTTTTGCAAGAAGAAAATCGCAAACAGCATGATGAAATATTTAGATTACTCGAATACATAGACCAAATAAATTTAGATGCAGCTAGCAATGGGAGTAATCCAGCAAAAGACGCAGAGCACAGCAAATTAATTGGTGAACTTCAACGGGAAAATGAAAGCTTGCGTCAAGAATTAGCTAGCGCTGACAATATCAATGCTTTAGATAATTCAGAAGAATCCAGTTCGTACACAATGATCAAGGAAGAGCTTCGTCTGGCACTTGGGGAATTATCAACTTTGTATGAAGAGTTGCGAATTGCGGAGACAAAACCCGCCATTGTAGAGGCGCCCAAAGTAGCTCAGCAGGAAAACGAAAATTCCAGTAAAAAATCGGATCGCTTGGCTAATATTGCCCAAGAAATGCGACAGCCCCTTTCATCTATTATGGGTTATACCGATTTGTTGCTTGGAGAATCAGTGGGAATATTGGGGGCGATGCAGCGCAATTTCCTGGAGCGTGTGCATACATCGACAGAGCGAATGGATTTATTAGTCGATGATTTGATAAAAGTGGCTGAACTGCGCAAAAATAATATTTCTACAGAAAGGAGCGTAGTTAGTCTCAGTGAAGTTATCGACCCTGCCATTGCAAGTTTGTCCCAAGAAATGCAGAAAAAGAATATCGCGTTGCGCGTAGATATGCCCAAATCCCTTCCACCGCTTCAAACCGATCGAGATGCCTTGCAACAAATTGTCTACTATCTTGTCCAAAATGCATATCGAGCCACTCCTGAAAATCAGGACATTTTGTTGCAAGCAATGAGCAGCGAACAAGAGGAATATGGCGAGTATTTGTTGCTTCAGGTTCAAGATTCGGGTGGTGGCATCGCCGATGAGGATGTTTCCCGGGTATTTTCCAGAGTGTATCGAGCACAAAATCCCGAAATTGCTGGAGTTGGTGACAGCGGAGTTGGCCTCACAATTGCAGAAACATTGACCAAAGCTCTAGGGGGACGTATTTGGGTTGAATCCGAGAACAATCAGGGATCAACTTTCAGCGTACTTCTTCCCCTTAAACAAGAATAATCTTTTACAAACTGGCCCAAACCTTGCATCATATAGGGCAATGCGAATTTTCTATTTACCCTTTTTGATTATTTTATTTACTCTAACTGCCTGTAGCGGCGAATTGCCAGCGCACATAGCCGCACAATTTGCGACGCCTTCACCCACCCCCTTTCTGCCTAGCTCGAAATCCTCTAATCCGATATCAGAAACCTCAGACGATGAAATTCAAATCAATATCGAATATCAGGAAATTAGTGGTTCTGAACTTTACAAAGAAGTTCCAGAAGCATTCGCCTGGGGTGATTTTGCTGGCCCAACGCAGTTTTCAGATTTGGAAATTCCAGCACCCTTCCCAAGATTGGAATTAAGTGATGATTACGAAACCATAGTTATTCTTGGTTCTGACCAAAGGGTGAACGACCCGTCTTATCGCACAGACGTCATCCTGCTAATAATCGCAAACAAAAGCGATGATTCAGCCACTATTATTTCATTCCCTAGAGATTTATATGTGTACCAACCCGGTTACAAACTCGATCGAATAAATAATGCGCACCTTAGAGGAGGCGCTGAGCTGATTTACCTGACATTTGAATACAACTTCGGCATTAGACCTGATCACTTCGTGCTAGTTAATTTTGAGGGCTTTAACTCCATTATTGATTCGCTCGGAGGAATAAACGTAGATGTATCCAGCGAATTAACTGATCACCGCGACGGTTTTGGCGATTTTTCAATCTCTGCAGGCTCGGCAACGATGGACGCGGAAACAGCCCTTTGGTATGTACGCTCCCGAGGCACGAGCAGTGATTTCGACCGAGGGCGTCGTCAACAAGAAGTCCTCACTGGCCTCTTCTTTAGTGCTTTTTCTTTTGATATGTTGAGTAATGCCAGTGAAATTTATCAGGCCTATAAGGACAGTGTCGCAACTGATATCAGCTTGCTCGAATTTTTAGCACTTGCCCCTCTTGCTGGACAGATTTTCTCCTCTCACAACATCGAAACTTATTCCATAACTGAGAGCGATGTAGATCCTTGGATCAATGCAGCAAACGCTTATGTGCTCATTCCAGATCGAGTAAAACTTTTCACGATATTTCAAAACGCGCTCGATTAGTCCCCCTACTTAAATCCCGATCCAATTCAGAATAAATAGTCAATTTCTCCAATCAAATCCTGCCTACATTCACATATGTATTAGTTTGACATGGGCATGCTGCAAGGCTAAACTGACACATTATTATGACTATGCGCAATTCTAATGGAGAATGATTTTGGCCAGCGAAACCTTATTACTAAACGCAAGATCAAGCCTTCCTGCCGCTCTACAATCTTGGGAAATCTTTCTAAATGATCAAGGCAAATCCAAGCACACATTAAGCGCCTTTTCCAGCGATATAAAATTACTTAGCTCCTATCTACCCGCCGACCAATCCATTGGCTCAATAACAACCAGCGACCTAAACAATTTTCTCGCCTGGATGCAAAATGAGCGTGGAGTTCCTTGTAGCCCAAAAACATTAGCGCGAAGAATAACTTCAACTAAAGCATTCTTCCGCTGGCTCCAAAGCAAGGGGGTCATTTTAGGTGATCCTGCAGAAAAAGTTATTCAGCGCAGCGTCCTAGCCCCTCTTCCAGACGTTCTCCAGAGACGAGACATGGACCATGTTTTGGGGATTGCCGACCGTAAAGCCACCCAAGATCCAGCAGACTTACGCTATGCAACATTGGTGCGGCTTCTCCTTGATACTGGAATAAAAAAGGGGGAGACAATGAATCTTAAACTGAACCATGTCGATCTTGATGCCCCCAATGGTGCCATTCTATTTGTCCGCTATCCAAATCCAAATCATCGCTATAAAGAACGAAAAATTCAAGTATCTGAAAATTGGGTAGCCAAATTTCACCAATATGAGGATGCCTATGATTTATCCAAACGGCTTTTTCCCTGGTCCCAAAGACGCCTTGAATACCTTCTGCAAGATTTGGGCGAAGAAGCTGGTTTGAATAGGCAATTATCGTTTTTAACCTGCCGTTGGACATGCGCACTAAACGATATGGAAGATGGATTGGAAGCCGAAAAAATTCGCCAAAAATTAGGGGTTTCTGAAATTCAGTGGCGCGAATTGGAAATGAAATTGACGCGCTTGCTGGATGAACGCCAAGAATAATCTTGAATTAAACAATTCCCCGAACGATAGCTAAATGATTAATTCGCGTGCTGTCGGAACGCACACGCACTGATTCTGCCAACTGAAAACCAGGAATCCACAGAATTGCATTTTTGCTAGCCAATACAGGCCACTTCTCTCTTGCCCGCTCAGGAATTTTTTCGTTGATCATGAAATCGCTCAACTTCATGCTTCCATCCCTCATTCCCAATGGCTGAAAGCGGTCGCCAGGCAAGCGTGGCCTTAGCTGTAATTCTTCAAATTTTTCGAGATCGCAAGCAATGCTGTACCTATCTGTGCCGAAGTCAATTTTCTTATCGCTTGCAATAATCGCCTGTCCGCTAAATACCCAATCCCTGCCAATATTTATTGAAAATGATTTGTCAAGATTAATCAAATGAGATGATTGAAGTTGGGGCACTTCCAATTCATTATTACCAATTCGTTGAAAAATAATTTGATTCCCCTCCATCAGAACCTCAATATCTGCAATCCATAAAAGACGATCATTTACTTTAGAGCTTTGGCTCCAATTAATAAGAAGTTCAACTTGACGAAAATCTAGTTTTGCTGGGTCCACCTCTAAGGATTGCGTAATCTTGCGCACCATTCTTCGTTTAATAACTAGGGGTAATTTTTCCCAAGCACTTCGATTTATTACCAGCTCGGTTTCTTTGCGAACAATAATAATGTCAGTCCAGTTATTTTCAACTAATTTATTTAGATATTGGTTTTCGTCTCCCAAAATTCTTTGAGTTGTCAGAAGTACTTCTGCTGCATTGGGATTAAATTTCTCCAATTCCGGCATCAACTCATGTCGAATGGCATTGCGAGTGAAATTTGTGTCAGCGTTGCTTTCATCCGTTACAAATTCAACATTATGTAACTTACAATAATCTTCAATTTCTGATCGGAATAGCGGCAACAAGGGCCGAACCAAGGGGATCGTCTGACTCCATTCGTTCGGTGTCGAAATAGATTTCATTCCTGCAAGTCCATCAGGGCCAGAGCCACGAAGTAAATGCATTAATAGCGTCTCTATTTGGTCGTTAGCATGATGGCCAACAAGCACCGCTTTGGCTTTGCTCTCTTCCGCCGTGGAAAATAAGAATTCGTAGCGCATTCTTCTAGACAGTGCTTCAATATTTTTATGTGATCCTTTTGATAACTCATTGATGTCCGTATCATTGACCACGAAGCTCAATTTTCTCGATTTAGCTTGGCCCTCTGTAAACTTCGCATCCTCATCAGAGTTTGCTCTCAATTTATGATTAAGATGCGCAACAGTTGGGGAATAGCCTTGTTTCACAATTTCATTAAGCAAAGCCATACTATCTGCACCCCCAGATACTCCCAAAACGAAGGAATCATTTAAAGCAATCCCTAAGTCCGATCTCAATACCAGTTCAACTTGCTTGGACAAACTCATCGAAAAATTATAACGAAGCGCTGAAGAAATGGTTCCCGCCTTGCTGATGAACTGACCATGTGCTAGACTGGTTTTTCCTTATTAAATTGTGGAGAAAAATATGTCCCCGACCATCCTCATCGTCGATGACGACTTGGACACTCTCAGACTCGTTGGAACAACACTTGAAAAAAATGGGTTCGATATCCTGGCCGCCAAGGATGGGCAGCAAGCTTTAGATATGGCATTAGATGAAATACCCGATCTAATTTTGTTAGATGTGATGATGCCTAAAATGGATGGCTATGAGGTAACCAAACGACTTAGAGCAGATCCCTCCACAGAAGCCATCCCCATCATTATTTTTACAGCTAAGGCTCAGCTAGAAGACAAGGTTGAAGGCTTGGAGATGGGGGCAGATGACTACCTAACCAAACCAACCCACCCCACAGAATTAGTGGCGCGAGTCAAATCTCATCTTAAGCGCGCCACTGTTGCAGTTACACGATCATTATCATTGGCTGAAGAAGAATTACCCCAATCAGTAAACAAATCTGTAATTGGCCTAATCGCCCCAAAGGGTGGTCTTGGTTTATCAAGTCTGGCAATAAATTTAGGCGTAGTGCTTAACGAGATTACAAGTGAAAGAATTGTTGTGGCTGAAATGCGACCAGGTCGGGGTGACATTGGTGTCTTTCTTGGCTATCAAAATATTAGCACCCTAACCGACTTATTAACCAAAGAGGCCGCAGACATTACACGAAAGGATGTTGAAGCATCCTTATCAACACATGGAAGTGGTATTTCTTTTCTGCTTTCTTCTCGAACTGCAGCCGATGCTCAATACAACGATCGAGTGGATCAGATGGATGCAATTGCAACTCAATTAGCAAAAATTTCTGAATATACAATTTTGGATCTAGGTGCATCGCTAACCAAAGGCACACAAGGATTGCTAAAACATTGTGATCGGGTTGTATTGGCCTTAGAAGGAATGCCACACACGGTTGTGTTGGCGCGCAACCTAATTGAAGATTTAGTGAAGCTCGATATTAGCCGCATGAAGATCCATCCAGTGCTACTGAATCGAGCGCGCACTGAGCAGGCTATGTCTGTATCTACCGTTCAAAAAGAGTTAGGTACTGATATTGGAACCATCTTCACACCTGCTCCAGAGCTTGCTAATCAGGCCGCAGCATTACAAAAACCAATGGTCCTTTTAGACTCCACAAGTTTTACAAAGCAGCAAGTAACAAAACTTGCTGAAGCTTTAGTTTAGCGCGCTCCTCGCCTGCCAAACTGCCTCTCCAAAATATCTACCGACAAATGAATCATCGTGGGTCGCCCATGCGGACAAGTGCGCGGTGCCTCACAATCTGCTAATTGGATCAAGAGCGATTCTTGTTCCTCCTGCGAAAGTTTCTGCCCCGCTTTAATGGCTGCGCGTTTGCAAATACGTGCAATAAGCTTTGCCTCTTTCTGCCTTTCCAGCGGCGTTTCATCCTCTTCAAAATCTTCCACTACCACCCTTAACGCAGCCTCTGGATCTGTTGTTGCAAGCAACTCGGGTACAGCACGCAGAATAAATTGTTGCGGTCCAAAATTTTCGATTTGGAAACCTAATTTATTTAGTGTTTCCAACTGACTTTCAAGGATTTCGCTTTCCATTGCAGAAAATTGAATGGTTTTCGAATCCAGCAACAACTGAGAATTCATTTCTGTTTTTTGGCGTTGAAATTGTTCAAAAAGAATGCGCTCATGTGCAGCGTGCTGGTCAACCAAATATATGCCGTCAGGCGCCTCCGCCACAAGATACGTTTGTCCAACCTGCCCAACTAACAGTAGTAATTGCGATTGGCTTCGAGGTAATTCTTTTTGCGGCTCGTTCCTTGAATCCGCGCTTTCTTCTTCACTCAATAAGGTCGCTTGCGCTTCACTTGGCTCGGAGCTTGAACTTACTGATTCAGCTGGGTACCAGCGCAATCCAGGTTCAATTTCGGGAACTGGAGCAAAGGCTAATAGGGTTTTTCGAACACTTTGTTGCACTTGTCGAAATAATTTCGCCCCGTTTATGAAACGAATTTCTGCTTTTGTTGGGTGAACATTTACATCAATTTGGTCGGGTGGCAGCTCAATAAATATTGAGGCGAAAGGGAAACGACCCACCATTATCATTCCGCGATAAGCCTGAATAACTGCTGAAGTCAATGCAGCATCCCGAATCCAGCGATTATTCACATAAAAATTAATTTCCGCACGATTGGAGCGGCTCATATCCAATGGACCGACAAATCCAGAAATGCGCGTATCTTCAAAAACAGCATCTAGTGGGATGAGCTTCTTTGCCTTTTCGGGACTATAGATGCGAGCCAAGACCTCGCTGCGATTTCCAGACCCACTAGTCTGCAATCGATTACGTCCCTCAACTTCGTATGAAAAGCGCACATGGGGGTGAATTAGCGCGAAACGCGCCACCAAATTAGAAATTAATCCCCTTTCACTGCGCTCACTTTTTTGAAATTTCTTGCGCGCAGGAACATTGAAAAATAAATGTTTTACTCGCACCCGAGTTCCAATTGGACCAGCTGAATTAATTTGCTTACTCAGATTGCCACCTTCAACCCCTATGATGGCTCCTTCATCCTGATCAATGGTATTTGAAAGTATTTCTATTTTTGAAATGGAAGCGATAGATGCAAGTGCTTCTCCGCGAAATCCCATGCTATTGATCTTGAATAAATCTTCTGTAGTGTGAATTTTGCTTGTGGCATGTCTAGTGAGCGCCAATTCGAGCTCTTCTGCAGCTATGCCGACACCATTATCTAATACTTCAATTAGGCTATGTCCGGCTTCCAAGATTCGAATGGATATTTCAGTAGCCCCGGCATCCAGCGCATTTTCGACCAATTCTTTTACTACTGATGCAGGCCGTTCAACGACTTCACCTGCGGCTATTTGCGAAGCAAGTTCTTCTTCAAGGATTCGAATTGGCATGGCGGCCGATTGTAATGTATTTGATACATAGGCAATTCAGTCAATATTCATTGTTATGATTGACATTCACTATTCAATGAGATTGTCAATGAAAACTCTGACCATATTTCTGATTTGCTCAGTATTAATCCTTTCAGCGTGCAGCAGCGCTGGTGACGATTCAGTTGCCGATGCTACTTCAACTAGTCTTGCCGATGCAGGTGAGGAACTAGAGGGAGCAACCGACGGGAGTGGTCCAATTGCTTCCGCACACCTTTGCGAAAATATTTATTATCCCGTTAGTGAAGGCGTTGAGCACAGTTACTTAGGTGATGGAGGTCCTTCGGGCGATTTTGCGTTTACAACTATCGTCGAAGATGTGCGCGAAGACGGATTTACCCTGGTCACGCTTTTCGATGAATTGACTCTAACTCAGCAATGGGCCTGTCTTGCGGAAGGATTGGTTCCGCTGGAATATAGCGCTGGCCCTGCTGCTCAGATTAGTACTGAGGGCGGCCAAGCCACCTTCGAAACATCAGAAGTTTCAGGATTGTATTTACCGGCCAGTATTGAAATTGGTGACACGTGGTCACAAAGCTTTTCTATCAGTGGAACTCAAGAGGTTCCTGGAACAGGCACAAGTCATTCAAATGGCGAAGCATTATACGAATTTGAAGCCATTGCTTTTGAAAGTGTCAGCACTTCGGCTGGGGACTTTGAAAGTTTGGCAATTTCAGTGACACTTAGTGTCGACTTAACGGTTCAAATCGATGATCTCTCATTTCCCTCCAGTTTTACAACCAACGGAATTTCATATTTTGTTGCTGGCAATGGCTGGGTGAAATCCGTCGATAGCGCTGAAATCTTTGGAATTGTGAGCGACCACATTACAGACCTAACTGGTTTTCACATCCCCTAGAAAATAAGGCAACGCTAAAACCCATATTTCAATCTTCAAATTTGGCTATTTAGCTATGCCTCCTTCAGTAAGTTTGCGTAAATCTTTGAGCGCGTTCTCGATTTCGTCAGGGGAAATTTTCCGATCTTCATTTACATGATCCAATTCTTCCGACTGAGCCATTTCAATGGCTATTTCTCGAACGGTCCGGTTTTCTTTTAGCGCCCGTTTGACAAGCAAGGCTCCGGCCTCATATCCAATTAGTGGATTGAGAGCGGTTACAACGATTGCATTCAGTTCAAGCCAGCCCTCGGCTTTTTCGCGATTCGCGCTCAAGCCTCTTACACATTTGTCAGTAAACGCGGTCAGGGAACCAATCATCACTTGCATCATTTCAAAAAGATTATGCGCAATGATGGGCATCATCACATTGAGTTCTAGCTGACCCGCTTGGGCTGCCAGTGCCACGGTGACGTCTGCCCCTTGAACATGAAACATAGCCATGTTGGTCATCTCAGCTAAAACTGGGTTGACCTTTCCAGGCATGATGCTAGATCCGGGCTGCACAGCCTGAAGCCGGATTTCATCTAATCCAGTTGATGGTCCTGATGACAGCAATCGAAAATCATTGGCGATACGGGTCATCGTAATTGCCAGTGTGCGCATGGAAGCCGAGAAATCGGCAGCATCTGCTAAAGATTGCATGCTCTCGAACAAATCGTCTGAGGTTCGCAAATCCAAATCTGTAATTTTGCCAAGTCTGGCGACCATCATTTCATGGTATTTATCATGTGCATTGAGGCCGGTTCCGGTCGCAGTTCCCCCAATTCCCAAGCGACGCAATCCATCCGCTGAACGGCGAATCCGTTCGCCATCACGCTCTACTGCTTTGGCGTAGGCAGCAAATTCCTGTCCGAGACGCACAGGGACTGCATCTTGCAAATGCGTGCGTCCGGATTTCACCACTACATCGAATTCCTCGGCTTTTTCATTCAGAGCATCGGTCAGGTTATCGACCACTCTGAGCAATTCCTCTAAGCGCCAGAGAGCACCCAAGCGAATGGCTGTGGGAATTGTGTCATTAGTGGATTGAGCCATATTGACATGATCGTTTGGATGGACAAGGTATTCGCCTAACTGCCCCCCCATGATTTGGGTTGCACGGTTAGCTAGCACCTCATTAGTATTCATATTATGGCTGGTTCCAGCGCCCGCTTGAAATGGATCGACAACAAATTCTTGATCCCATTTGCGATCCATTACCTCAGTAGCTGCTTGAGCAATGGATTGGGCTTTGGCTGAATCTAGCAGTCCGAGCTCTCCATTTACATCGGCAGCGGCTCGCTTTATTGCAGCCATCGCCCAAACAAATGCAGGCCAGGGTTTCAATCCAGATACTGGAAAGTTTTCGACTGCACGTTGCGTTTGAGGGCCATACAAGGCCTGCTTTGGAACCTTAACATCACCTAATGAATCTTTTTCAATACGGAATTCTTGGCTCTTATTCATTTATATTTATTTCCTTGAATAGAATTATACAATTCGAGCCGCAATGACTCAAATGAATATTTAGCTTGGCAGTCACCACAAATGTTTGCTAACTAGAATGACATCCTCAACGAAATAGCAAGCAAATTAAAGAAAAAGGAGGAAGTCTGCGACTTCCTCCTTTTTTGTGTGCAAAAAGAAATTAGGGATTTACGTAATCGGTCCATCCATCCCAATATCCGGGTCCATCTTCAAAGAATTGGTAATTTGGAGGCGTATCCACAGTTAGATCAATGGCCGCGCCCTCTTCCAACACTTTAGTGCTGGTCAATTTAACTTCTCGCCCGTGATGATCTTCACCTTCCCAAGCGGTCTCAAAACCAGCAGTCCCTACCGGCATGGATTGGTGTTCTCCACCAGTGGCCTCATACGCATCAGGAACTTCATCTTCTGTGAAGATAGCTTCATAAGGGCATTCTGGTATGCAAGCACCGCAATCAATGCAAGTTTCGGGGTCAATGTAATACCAGGGATATTTATCCTGGGGTTTACCCGGAACGATGCACTCTACTGGGCATACATCCACACAGCCGCCGTCTCGCAAGCACAGGCTGGTAATAATGTGGGTCATAAACTCCTCCGTCCTTCTTGTTTAATATTTTAGACCGATGCTGAAGTATTAACCTTCGAAGCGTCGGCTGACTTCTTCCCAATTTACTACATTCCACCAGGCAGATACGTAATCTGGTCGGCGGTTTTGATAGTTCAAATAGTAGGCGTGCTCCCAAACGTCAATACCCATCAAGGGGGTTAAGCCCTGTGACATGGGATTATCCTGATTGGCTGTCGCCACGACACTAAGTTTGCCGTCCGAGTCTTTGCATAACCAAGCCCAGCCACTTCCAAATTGTGTTGCAGCGGCTTTGGCAAAGGCATCCTTAAAACTGGCGAAATCTCCAAATGCAATATTGATCGCTTCGGCTAGGGAACCGCTAGGATCACCACCACCCTCAGGAGACATAATCGACCAAAATATCTTGTGGTTTTTATATCCGCCGCCATTATTGCGTACAGCTCCACGAATGTCGTCGGGCACACTGTTCAAATCTTTAAGTAATTCGCCAATCATCTTGTCGGCCAGTTCCGGATGCTTTTCTAGCGCAGCATTCAGATTATTGGTATAAGCCTGATGATGTTTTGAATGATGGATTTCCATCGTACGCGCGTCAATATGTGGCTCGAGCGCGTCATATGCGTAAGCTAATTTAGGTAATTCAAACGGCATAGAATTCTCCTTTATGGGGCGAATGAGCAAGAATAGCTAAGGAATTTCCAGTAAAATTATGCACGAAATTGATTGTAGCCCTGCCTAAATCCTTTGTCAAGAAAATCACAAGGAGATGGTCATCAAGCATAGTTCTCAATCCATTCCGCCTGGCATCGTCCTTATTTTTGGCATTCTGGCGGTCTCAATGTCTTCCATATTTATTCGCTTTGCCCAACAAGAAGCCCCTTCATTAACGGTGGCAGCTTACCGCCTATTTGTCGCTGGATTAGTGCTTGCCCCTTGGGCTCTTACTCGGCAAAAAGCTGAACTTGCCAGTTTATCTCGCGAAAAACTGCTCTTAGCCTTACTCTCCGGATTACTATTGGCAATTCATTTTCATACCTGGATAAGCTCACTTGAATACACAACAGTGTCTAGTTCAGTAGTGCTGGTCATGACCTCACCACTATGGCTTACAGTTTTAGCGCGCATTTTCCTAAATGAGAAAATTCCAAGGCTTGCGCTTGCCGGTCTTTCAATTGCCCTGTTGGGTGGGGTCATAGTTGCCATTAGTGACACCTGCCAAACTGTAGCCAGCACTTTGGCTTGCCCTCCCCTGAGTGTGTTCTTGGACGAATCGGCTTTTATTGGAAATAGTCTTGCATTAATTGGTGCCATCACAGGTGCTGGCTACTTTCTTATCGGCAGGAAACTAAGGCCTAATCTTTCATTGCTCAGTTACATTTTCCTTGTTTACAGTTTTGCTGGAATAATTTTGGTAATTTTTGCACTTGCTTCTGGCACTCCACTCCTAGGTTTTTCTGCAAACACTTATCTTTGGTTGCTCCTACTCGCATTCATTCCACAGTTACTAGGCCATTCAAGTTTCAACTATGCGTTAGGGCTGCTTCCTGCCGTATACATTTCCTTACCTCTATTAGGCGAACCACTCACTGCAACGGTTTTGGCTTATTTCATTTTTGCCGAAGTCCCCAGTCCGCTAAAAATATTTGGAGGAGCACTAATATTGGGGGGAATATTATTAGGTAGTTGGCCCTCTAACCGAACGTGATTGCCTAGGTATAATCACAGTCTATGTTACGAGTAACGTGTTCAAACTGTGGCGTCCCATTTATTCTAAATCGTGATGCTATTCAAACAGCCTTGGATGAAGTGCACCAAGAAGGCTATAAGCATTACAACGCCTATTGCAATAATTGCGGGCGACAAAATAAGGTGTCCAAGAAGCAATTAAGACGCAGTGCACCTTGGTGGACTCCCAAGCAATCGAAAGCACAGGCTGCCCCTAAAAAATCAAGTAATCCCCCAAAGAAGAAGACCCCGCAAAAGAAAGCTGCGCAAGCCAAGCCAAAGACAGCTAAAGCGAAAAATAAGCCCAAGGCAAAAACCAAACCATCGGAAAGTAAGGCTAAACCAAAGGCCCCCAAGAAGAAATCGCCCGCAAAAGCCAAAAGCAAGACTCCAGCTAAAAAGAGTCCACCAAAAAAGAAGAAATAACGAATTCCCTCAATTGAGGGAATTTTTTTTATCGTCTAGCAACCAAGTTGAGAGTTTTCATTTTCTCAACCAATGAATTGTCCATATAATTTGCAGGCATTCGCCAACGCCAATTGCCTTGCAAACTCCCAGGGAAATTCATGCGCGCCTTATTATCTAAATTTAATAGATCTTGCATTGGAATAATTGCCAACGATGCGCCGGAGTTGAACACAGCGGCAATCATTTTTTCGACAATAGAATTTTCTGTCGCATCCAGATAACTTAATGCAAACTCTCGCACCTTTCGATCTGAGTTTTCAAACCAACTTCTAGAGGTTTCATTGTCATGAGTGCTGGTGTATGCCACAGCATTTTGAGGATAATTGTGAGGTAAAAATTCATGATCCTTTCCCTCAAGAAAAGCGAATTGCAATATTTTCATGGAAGGGATATTGAATTGATCACGCAGCTCAATGACATCAGGAGTTATTTCACCTAGATCTTCTGCAATTATTGAAAAATTTTCGGATTCCGATTTCATCGCTTCAAAAAATGGGATGCCTGGTCCCTCAATCCATTCGCCATGCTTGGCAGTCTTGTGATCGGCTGGAACAGAATAATAGCCAGCAAAGCCTCGGAAATGATCCAGCCGGATTAAATCAAATGTTGCTAGAGCCTGGGATAAGCGCTTGCCCCACCAAGCATAGTTATCTCTTGCATGCTGATCCCATACGTACAACGGATTTCCCCAGAGCTGACCTGTTTCCGTGAAGTAATCAGGCGGTACGCCCGCCTGAGCGGTGAGATGCCCATCCTCCTTTATCTGAAAAAGCTTTCTATTGGACCAAACATCGACACTATCATGGGCAACGTATATTGGTAAATCTCCGATCAATCCAATTCCTTTTTCTTGGGCATAGTTTCGCAATTTTTGCCATTGCTCTGCAAACAAAAGTTGAATATTTGTATGGACTCGAATTTCTTCTGAAAGATCATCTTTCGCTTTTTTAATCGCCTCGGGAAGACGGTCTCGCAATTCCCTTGGCCAATTCACCCAAGCTTGATTTCCGTATTTTTGTTTTAACGCCATGAACAGCGCAAATTCGGAAATCCATTCATTATTTTCTTGCCAAAATTTTTCAAGTGAGGCTGGATATTGATCTCTATTTTGTAATTTTTTTGCAGCTTTAACGAGCAGTGGCTCTTTGAACGCTATTACCTTTGAATAATCAACTTGATCATTCGCATATTTTTTTTCGGTGATTATCTCGTTTGTATCCAACAACCCATCATCAACTAATTTTTCAAGGCTGATCAACAGCGGATTACCAGCAAAGGAAGAAAACGATTGGTAGGGAGAATGCCCAAAACCGGTTGTTCCTATTGGTAAAAACTGCCACCATGAGAAACCACCTTTCGCTAAGAAATCGACCCAATCGTAAGCATGCTGTCCTAAATCGCCAATTCCCTGCGGCCCTGGCAGGCTGGTTGGATGCAACAAGATTCCAGAGCTGCGCTCAATCATCTTCGATAAATTCCCATATAACCTGCGCTTCATAGGCATTCAATTTTCGATGAAATCCATCCTTCAATATTGAACTAACTTTTTCTGCGATTAAATCCCCGGAAGGAAATTCCTTTGCATTCCAATTTTCGCCATTCCCGATGGAAAGAGCTTTTAATAAGGCAGGATTGTTTCCATTTTTTTCTTCTAATTGAATATCCATCACCCGCCCAACTACAGCTGTTGCTGAATTATTTACCAACACAAGCGCCTTTTCATGCTGATTGCCATTAACAAAACAAATTACATCTTCAATTACATTTTCTTCGTTATCCCGAAATTCAAAGAGTTTAAAATTAGTGGCTGGCCCAAATAGATCCCGACGGCGCAACAATGGTGCGATCCTTTTCAAATGTTCTTGCAAAAGTTCCTCATTTGGATTTTCATCAAGGTTGGGGCTGACAATGTCCATTGCATAGCGCTCACGGTATCCCTCTGCCTGACCATGCGCAAAAATTGGCAGTCCAGGCATTGTGGCTTGTAATGTACATAAGCAAAAATAACGATCACCATCCCCAAAGGTATACGCCGCGGATTCTTCATCTGGATTGCTCAGGAAATTTGCTCGGCTAGATAAGAATCGCAGATCACGGCTTGCCAAGTGCTTCATTGATCGCACAAGTTCCTGATTGTTATTTTCAGCAAGCAGTCGCATAAATTGAATGTTATAGACTCGATGCAGGCCTAAAGTGTGCGCAAAATAGTTTTCAAGCATCCAATACGCCTCAGCCAGCAATAAGGTATCTGGAGCTTTATTATTTAGCGTCTCAGTTAGCTCAAGCCAAAACTCTTTTCTATTTGCTTCAATATTTGGAGCGTTTTTGCTCGCCTTATTTTCGCGGCTAGGAATATGTGATTGATTTTCGTCAATTGGAAACCATAATCGTTGAATATGTTGGTTAGTTAAGAGCATGGCCGCATCAAAGCGCAATAGGGAGAAATTTCTGGCTATGCGCAATATTTCAGCAATCATTTTCTCGCGCGTATTAGGATTGCTATAGTCTAATTGTGCCGTGTCATTCCAAGGAGTCTGGACACCATCGTTTCCATGATAAATATAGCTGACCTGATTTTCCTCAGCCCCTACCCTCTTAAAAACAACCGCGGCATCGCTTTGGTCACGATAGTGATCTTCTAAGAACAGTTCATATTGTGGATTTTCACTAAGATCCGCACCTTCAAAACTGTAATACGGATAAGGATTGCCTTCGCTACTCAAATAGAGATCAGGTCGCTCTGCCATCCAATCTGCATCCATTGCTGTGTGATTAGGAACCATATCAGCGCCCAAGCGAATACCATGCTGAGCTGCTCGTCTGCGAAACGAATTAAGTGCCTCTAGACCTCCCCATTCGTTCGCGACGGCGTAAGCCCGAATAGCGTATGCCGAGGCCTCTGCTTTATCGAGACCAATCTCTCGCTTAATTTTCTTAGAGACAGCACTTCGTTGCCACAAACCCACCAACCAAATAACGGTATATCCCAATCTAGCCAACTTTTCGAATTCGGCATCTGGAATATCAGACAGTTTCTTTACTTCAATCCCATATTGCTTTTGGCATTGAGCCATCCAGACGGGTACGTGTTTTGCGACAAGGACCGCTCTTTCCATCCAAGCAGCATCTGAATTGAAATTTTCATATTCATCTTTTAGGTCATCAAATTCAGGTCTAGATTTAGGCACCATGCCGAAATTTTACCCGCGAGAGTGATTAGCCCCTCATGGTAAACTGCAAGAATCTCACCAATGTTAAGGACTAAATGCAATACACCCATTTAGGTAGAACCGGATTGAAAGTTAGCCGCCTTTGTTTAGGCACCATGAATTTTGGTCCTCAAACTGACGAGAAGGATAGCTTCGCCATAATGGATGAGGCACTATCCGCGGGAATAAATTTCATTGATACTGCCAATGTCTATGGGTCCAAAATTCGTCATGGAGCAACAGAAGAAATCATTGGCCGATGGATTCAGCAAGATAAGAGCCGCAGACAAAAGATCGTAATAGCCACTAAAGTTTACGGACGCACCTCAGATTGGCCCAATGATGGCCGCCTTTCTGCTCGTCATATTCAAAACGAAGTTGAAGCAAGTCTAAAAAGATTAAATGTTGAAGCAATCGATCTTTACCAAATGCATCATGTAGACCGTTCCGCACCTTGGGAAGAAATTTGGCAGGCGATGGAGAATCTTGTTCGGCAAGGAAAAATTCTTTATGTAGGTAGTAGTAATTTTGCCGGCTGGCACATCGCACAAGCACAGGAAATAGCGGGGAATCGCAATTTTCTAGGCTTGGTCAGTGAACAATCACTTTACAATTTAGTAAATCGACAAATTGAGCTTGAAGTAATTCCCGCATGCGAAGCTTATGGGATTGGATTAATGCCTTGGAGTCCTTTAGCTAGGGGCTTATTAGCTGGTGTTACAAAAGTTCCTAAAGAAGGTCGGCGGGCTAGCCGCATGAATCAGCGAACAATAAAACAATATCGCAAACAAATCAGTGATTATGAAACGCTCTGCAAAGATATCGGGAATAAGCCAGCCAATGTAGCCATAGCCTGGCTACTAAATAATCCGGTTGTTACGGCGCCCATAATTGGACCTCGAACAATATCTCAGTTTAATGGCGTTCTCAAATCCCTCGACATCGAATTGGATGATGATGTACTGAGCAAGTTGGACCGTATTTGGCCAGGTCCAGGTGGACCGGCACCCGAAGCCTACGCTTGGTAATGAGGATGCCATGAACAATTCACTTACTCTTATCGATGGGATTGAAGTAGGTCACGCACAAAATAAAGAAGCGCTAACGGGTTGCACAGTAATACTTTGCGAAAAAGGCGCAACTGCAGGAATAGACCAGCGAGGTGGAGCGCCTGGGACGCGTGAAACTGATTTATTACAACCTTCCAAGCTGATCAACAAAGTTCATGCCATCTTGCTAGCCGGTGGGTCCGCCTATGGGCTGGATGCCGCAGGTGGAGTAATGCGCTATCTGGAAGAAAAGGATGTTGGTGTTAATGTTGGAGTAGCCAAGGTACCCATTGTGCCTGCCGCGATTCTATTTGATTTGGCCGTGGGATCATCATCTGTTCGACCAGATGCCGAAATGGGTTATCAAGCATGCGTAAATGCTTCTTCAGACGAACCTGCTCAGGGAAACGTGGGGGCTGGAACTGGAGCTACTGTGGGGAAGATTTTGGGATTTGGGCAAACTATGAAGGGTGGCATCGGCCACGCAAGTGCCAGTCTATCGGGTGGAATAAAAATAGCTGCGATGATTGCTGTTAACGCCTTTGGTGATGTAATCAATCCGGCTGACAATCAAATAATTGCGGGCGCACGTAGCTTGGCTAAGGGTCCCGTAAAGATTGGCGGCTCCGGAGAATTTGCAGACACCTTAAAAGTGATGAATACTTTCGCTGGGAAAGCAGTATTAAATATCGCGCAAAGGAGCAACACAGTAATTGGAGTGGTTGCTACAAATGCTAAATTGAGCAAAGAAGAATGTGCAAAGCTAGCCGAAATGGCCATGAATGGCCTAGCGCAAACTATTCGACCGGCAAGCACTATGCTGGATGGGGACACAATTTTTTCATTAGCGACCGGTAAAAAGAAAAGCGATATTAATATTCTTGGCGCGATGGCTGCTGAAGTTTGTGCGGCAGCGGTACTTTCAGCCATTCATAGTGCTGAAAGCATTTCCGATATCCCTGCCGCCCGAGATTACCCCTAATCAAAACTATCCCCCTAATTCGGTGTTATAAAATTTAGATCCACTTCGAAATTATTCGCAGAAAAAGGAGAAATTTATGTTGATGGAACGAATTATTGGAGCTCTCACTTTCAATCGTCAGGTTTACGCTGATGTTGAAAACGATACGAGCTTCACCAATACGGCTTGGACCATTGTGGCTGTTGTCGCTTTGGTTGTTCAAATACCAGGATTTTTTGTTGCAGAATCAGCAACAGCTTGGATAGTTAGTGCGCTTGTTGGCGCTTTGGTTTCTGTCCTAGCCTTTGCCCTGGGCGCTTATGTTGTGGCTTGGGTTGGAAAATCCATGTTCCAAGCAGACGTAACATTTGAAGAAATGGTGCGCACATTGGGTCTGGCTTATGTCTGGACCATTATTGGTGTGATTCCTTTGATTGCTTGTGTTTCCTGGATAGCCGGACTCGCAGCTTGGTTTATTGCTGCTCGAGAAGCACTAGATTTGGAAACTGGCCAAACCATAATTACAGTGATCGTGGGTTGGGTAGTCGTTTTCTTGGTAACTGCAGGAATCGGATTTGTTCTTGGATTACTCGGTCTGAGTGTTGCAGCTGCTACGGGAGCATTAAGCGGTTAACCAATAAGTAATAAATAAATTCAAAAAGAGGCGTCTAAGGCGCCTCTTTTTTGCTTAATTCAGCTAAAAGGATATGAAGAGTTTTGGAAAACTTTGATCTTGGCATCACTTGATCGATTCCAAGTTCACGGGCCTCATCTAGAGCAGCGTTGTCAACGTGGGCTCCATAAGCTATCCATAATTGATTTGCTTGAATATCTTTCTTAGCAAATAAGTCGCGCCAAGAAAGAGATGTTGCCAAATCTACCATTACTGTTAATTGAGTTTGATCAAGGGCCGCAATTTCTGCCCATTGTTTATCAATCTGGTCTGGCTCACTAATCCAAATGAAATCAAGCTCAACAATCTTGGCTGCAGACTCGATTTTCATTCCAAAAAATAAGTCGGAAGTTATGGATATCAACTTTGTCATATAGTGACATTCTCCACTTTATTCAATTTATTTCCACTATTCATCTTCGATATCTGAAGTAAATTCCAATTCAAAAATATTTCGGGATTCAAAGTATTGATCGAGGCCAATGCCTGCTTCCGTAAAACGCAAAACTTGCAATTGGTTAGCTGTTTGCATCGAATCCAGCATTTCAACATTTTCATTTAGCATCAGTGACTGAGCAAAATTTGGCTCTCTGATTATGTTAGTCAACAATGTTGCATCGATCGAGGGATAGCTTTCCAAAATCAGAGCTTCTTCTAGCGCAGAAATCGCAAAATCGATTATGTTTAGCGCAAGGAAATATGGAATGTAATTGTTGCTTGTTACCATGGGGTTTTGTGCGGCTAATGCGCCTGCCAATATATCTTCATCGGAACCCCAAGCAGGAAAGGATGTGGAAACAAAAATATTTTCTAGATAGGTATCTAAAAATACTTGATCTTGAAAATTTCCAGCAGCTGATGTTGCTGTTAGGAATATTGGAATTCTCTCTCGAAGACCGAGTGAATTTAATGCATTTACCAAGGCAGCAGCTTGAATTGGATCCGAATGAATGAATAAGGCATTCGCATTGGCATCTCGGACTGCATAGGCAAACTCAAAAATATCCTGATCGGGTGTGTTCGATAGAAACGGGGTGTAGACAATTTCAATTTGATTGAAATTGTTATCCACTAGATCTAAGTTAGATACAAGATCAGCTTGATCCGTAAATATGGCAAGTCTAGTTGCCTCAGATGCTCCTAGCGGCCGTAATGAGGGCCAGTGCTGATCCATTTGATTTATCCAATAATATAAATGACTTTCCGGAAGCGGATTTTGCGAGAATAGAGGCCCTTCGTTAGTAAACAGGTCCCAAGTTGCCACACCTCGGCCTATTCCTAAAATATTGAGCTCTTTCAATTGTGGGGAAACTAATTTCTCAGTGCGATGATCACAGAAAATTATTATTGAACCGGGCAAATCAGAAAGAGATTCAATCTCACGATCACCATCCTCATCTACTGATTCTGATAGCGCAACCATGTGCAATTCAAGTTCAGCGCCAAAAACTCCTGCGCCACTGTTTACATAGTTAACAAAATCTTCAAATGCTTGAAATTCCAAACTGCTTTGAGCTTCTTCCAACCCACTTTCAAGGCATATGACAGGTAATTGCAAAGCCTCTCCGCTTAAGTCGGGGGCGCCTAATCTAGTTGGAGTTGGGCTTGGAGCGGGAATACCTGTCGCAATTTGAATTTCCGGATCTGGAGCATCCTGGCTAGGACTACAAGCTGCTAATAATAGTAGGGGCAGTAATCCGAGAAGCAGCTGATTCTTAATTTTCAAGCAGTTCGTCCACTCTGGCGGCCATAATAAAATCGTTTTCGGAAAGCCCCTTAATCGAATGGGTCCAAAAATGGATAGTTAGCTGGCCCCATTCAACAATCAAAGTTGGGTGGTGATCTTGTTCATCGGCCAGCTTAGCTATTTGGTTAGCCGCCGCAATGGCTTTGTTGAAATTAGGAAATGCAAGTGATTTTTTAATGAAAACTTGATCCGTAATTTTTTCTTGAGACCAATTAGCTACATCGGCTAAGTATTTTTCTAGAGCAGGACCTTCTATGCGATCCTGAATATCGTTGCGGTGAACGCAGTTTCGTTCGTTCAAAGGAGGGGAAAAAGTGTTATTAGCCATGGGAGAACCCGAGAATTATACCGAGTATAATCGAGGGAAATACCGGTAGCAGCGCACCCGGATTAACAAAACTGCGAGGGAACGCAATGCGTTTCTTTTTCTTTAAAGGACTTGAATTGGCAAAAGATAAGGCGTCCATTTCTAAATTAGCCATCATTGTGATTGCGGCATACATTGCAGCGCAGATGTTGGCTGATATTGCCAGCATTAAAATCGGATTATGGGGTTCATTGGCTGTCGATATGGGGACTTTCATATATCCGATTACCTTCACATTGCGCGATCTTGTTCACAAAGTGTTGGGGCGAAAACAAACGCGAGTCCTTATTTTTTCAGCGGCATTTATCAATTTGTTTATGACTGCCTACTTGTTGTGGGTGGCACAGTTCCCCAGCGATCCAAGTTGGGGCTTGGGTGAAGAGTTTTCTGCCCTACTCTCCCCCATCTGGCGCATCGTGATAGCTTCGATTGCTGCTGAATTGTTGAGTGAACTGGTTGATACTGAGGTTTACCATTTATTTGTTACGCGAGTAACGAGCAATCATCAATGGGCGCGTGTGCTGGTTAGTAATAGTGTTAGCGTGCCGATTGACAACCTGATATTTTCAATAGGCGCTTTTGCCTTTGCCCTACCCTGGGCTGTCGTATGGCAAATTTTCATAGTAAATTTATTGGTCAAATATGGGATTACGCTATTGAGTTTGCCACTGATTTATTTAGTTCCGGACCGCGCTCAAGCTGACTAGAAACCCAATAATTAACCATTCGGTTTTTCTATTTCCAAGCCATATCTACATTCTATCGAACGTATTAACTTCAATTCAATCAGGGTCTGGAAGATTTACATTGATATGGAGTTCATCCAACTGGTCTTGTTCTGCAGGGGCAGGTGCATCGGCCATTACGTCGCGAGCGGCTTGATTTTTGGGAAAAGCAATTACTTCGCGTATGGTTTGTTCATTGGCCAGTATGGCAACTAAGCGGTCGAGACCTGAGGCAATGCCACCATGAGGCGGGGCTCCATATTGAAATGCCTCAAGCATATGCCCAAAGCGTTCATTGGCAGTTTCTTCATCAATGCCAATTAGACCAAATATCTTGGATTGCAGATCCTTGGCATGGATTCGAATTGAACCACCGGCCACTTCGCTCCCATTTAGGGAAACATCGTATTGGGTTCCACGAACTTCGCTGGGATTTGTCTCAATAAGCGGTATATCTTCTTTAATCGGAGCTGTAAAAAGATGATGGCTAGGATCCCAACGTTTTTCCTCTTCACTCCAGAAAAACAGGGGAAAGTCTATTACCCAAGAAAAAGCCAGCACATTTGGGTCTCGTAAGCCCAATTCCTCACCTAAACGGAGCCTGATGCGGGCTAAAGTATTAGCGACAACATCGGGGGAATCAGCGACTACTAAAAGCAAATCGCCAGCTTGAATATCAAATAATTTCTTGAGCGAACCTAGAGCTTCCTCACTTAAGAATTTCGCAAAACTAGAGCGCTCTTCTCCTTCGGCGTTGACAGCTAAATAGGCTAATCCCTTTGCACCATGAGTTTTTGCAAAATCAGTGAGCTTATCCAATTGCTTGCGACTGTATTTCCCTAAGCCTTCGGCTTTGATCGCCTTAACTTGACCACCTCCAGATATTGCGTCTTCAAATACTTTGAAACCGCAATCCTTAGCGATCTCACCTAGATCCACGAGTTCCATGCCAAAGCGCAAATCGGGCGTATCGTTCCCAAATCGATCCATTGATTCTTTATATGTAAGAACCGGCCAAGGCTGCTTGAGGATCTTTTTATCCGGCAAAATTTTGGTACACATTTGAGTGTACATTTCTTCAACCAGAGTCATGATGTCTTCTCGTTCAACAAAGGACATCTCTAAATCCAATTGCGTAAATTCGGGCTGTCTATCGCCGCGCTGATCTTCATCCCTAAAGCAACGAGCAATTTGAAAATAGCGCTCCATGCCAGCCACCATTAGCATCTGTTTTAGCTGTTGGGGTGATTGGGGGAGGGCATAAAACTGGCCTGCATGCACTCGTGAGGGAACCAGATAATCCCTGGCACCTTCTGGAGTAGCCTTAAATAAAATGGGTGTTTCGATTTCCAAAAACTGCTTATTGTCCAAATAGTCACGTATGTATTTAATTACTTGATGGCGAAGTTTCAAGTTAGATTGCATGCCGCTTTTGCGAAGATCCAAATAGCGGTATTTAAGACGGACATTTTCATCAACCTCTTCTTCTTTATTGATCGAAAATGGCGGAGTTTTGGACGCATTTAGAACTTCCATGCCTGAAACAAGTAGCTCAATTTTGCCAGACGCCAATTTCTCATTGACCATTTCTGGAGGGCGTTCATGAATAACACCCTCTACCTGAATCACCCATTCATTGCGAACTGCTTCAAATGCTTGATGGATTTCAGGCGCATTTTCAGGGTCTGTCACGATTTGGACCAGGCCAAAACGATCGCGAAGATCAATAAAAGTTAAGCCGCCATGGTCTCGGCGTCTATTTACCCAACCGGCCAATTTGACAGATTCACCGACCTGACTTTCACTTATTTCTCCACAAGTATGGGTCTTTAACATGGCATTTCTTCCTTAGTAACAAAAAGCCCGCCGCTTTCGCGTCGGGCGAGGTATCAATAAGCTTAAATTTCAAGCAAAATCAACCATGCACCCGTGGGCGTAGATTGTTATTTGCGTTCAAATTATCGGCTGATTGAATAAACATTTCGCAAATTATAGCATGGTAGTTTATGGCAGATTGAACTGCAATCATTGAATTTTGACAAGCCATATTGGAGGCTGGCTAATGCTAAGAGGGCCAAAAATCTAACATATTAGTTACAGGGGCCGAATCTTCTCATCTGGTTGCTCGCGCATTGCAATCGAGCTCGAAAAAGAGGAAATTGACTTCATTTAGAAGATCAAATTGACAATATGGTTTGTTTAATCAAATATAATTTTGGCTCTCTGGAAATTGCGAACAACATAAGGAAATTAAGCTTGAAAATGGATTTGCATAATCAACCACTATTCATTTGTGGCCATCCTAAATCGGGGACCAGTTTGTTGCGGTCATTGCTAGATGGGCACCCGCAATTGGTGGTTTATCCTGAGGAATCCGTATTTTTTCGACGTTATCTTCCTCTGGCTGAGAAAAAGGATATTGAGACCCAATTGGAATTAGCTGAAGAAAACTTGATTCATATTTTTACCTGGAATCAAGAAAATCCTCCTCTTTCTCAACGAGGGTTTCCCGATAGAGATTATTCAAACATATCTTTTGATGAAATTCGTGATGAATTACGCGCCATCCTCTCTGATCGTCCCGCAAAGCATGCTGGTGACTTGCTAAGCGCGGCAATTCTGGCATTTGGCAAAGTGACCAAGCAAGCAAGCTCTGCGAGCAAGTATTGGGTAGAGAAATCTCCATACAATGAACAATTTGCTGCACAAATATATGCATGGTGGCCAAATGCGCGCTGCCTGCACGTAGTTCGGGATCCACGCGACAATTTCCTCTCTTACAGCCAAAAACACGCAGACTGGTCAGCCGAATTTTTTGCTAAAAACTGGACCAAATCTACACGCATTGGAATAAATAACCAAGAAAATTTTGGCAAGAATAAATATTCACTGATCCGATTTGAAGACTTGGTCCAATCACCCGAAAACACACTCACGCAAATGTGTCAATTCTTGGGAATTGACTTTGTTCCAGAAATATCGACACCAATTCGAGCTGGAAAATCCTGGGCTGGAAATTCTATGTTCGACCAGGAATTCAAAGCGATCAGCTCGGCTCCAGTTGGACGTTGGCGGGAGCAGGTATCTGCAAGTGATGCCGCCGTTATAGAAACGATGAGTGCTGCAGAAATCACGGCAATGGGCTACTCAAGCCCCGATCATCAGCCAGTGAGTACTCGCATAAGGGCGGCTAGCTGGCCAATTCGGCGCCGCTTTCGTAAATAGGCATAATCAAAAAAATGATTTTGCGATATTGATTATTCAAATACAATTGTTACTGAAAAATACATCCTGGAGGATATATGGAAATTGCCAGCATAAAAAACAGAACAAGAAATTTTAAAGTAGGTTGGTGGATCCTATTTGGACTAGCGACACTCAGTTTTCTAAATCACTTTTTGTTGGTGTTCTTTATTCCTGAAGAAGCCGTATTATTTTGGGGATGGGCAGCCTTCAACGCTTACGCTGGGATTGTTCTGTTATTTAGTTATCGAAAATTAGAAGCTTGGGCTTGGATCTTTACCTGGATTTTTGCCGCCCCATATGCTTTCATGATTATTTATGATGCGGAAATTGGTCCCTACTACTTTGCAGCTTCAATTCTAATAACCATTGCCCAATTTTTAGCAAGAAGGGATTTTTACCGCGTTTAGCTTTCTCAACGAAATACCTTGAAAAATGCGAATCTACGCTTTACAAACGTTTCCAGAAAGCAGGCCATGAAGGCGAGAAAAAATGCCGCAAGATCGAACTAGTCAGAAAATACAACTTAGTGATGGGCGCGATTTAGGTTTCGCGGAATTTGGCCCTGGTGATGGGGAACCCATTTTTTACTTTTCTGGTGGCAACAGCTCCCGAATTGAGGGAAAATGGTTTGAAAGTGCGGCGGAAATTCATGGAGTGCGATTAATTGTGCCGGATAGACCAGGATTTGGACTATCGACTAATTTGTATAAAAGACAACTTCTAGAATGGCCAAAAGATGTTAATGAGTTGGCAAATTATTTGGGAGTTGATAATTTTTCATTGTTCGGATTATCAGGTGGCGGACCCCACGTTTTGGCAACCGCATTCAAAGCAGCTGAAAGATTAAATAAGGTAGCGATCGTGAGTGGTACGGCCCCACCCGACATGCCTAATAAGTACCGAGGCATGTGGCCGCCCGTAAAATTAATATTTTTCACGGCAGATAAATTTCCATCAATTAATCGCTACCTGCTAATTCAAATGGCGAATTTTTACAGCGACGAAGAACAAATGCTGAAGCGCATGACGCAAGCGATGCCTAAGGCGGATATCGAGTTGATTAATCGAAGTCCCGAGATCATTAAGATTTTTTCAGAGTCAGCAAAAGAAGCGCATAAAAATGGAGTTGAAGGCGACGCTCACGAATGGCAACTGTATGTGCGACCCTGGCAATTTCAATTGGTGGATATTGAGAAGGAAATCAGGCTTTGGTATGGGAAATTTGATCGACAGGTTCCAATTGAAATGGGAAGATATCTAGATCAAAAATTACCTAATTCTCAATTGATTGAAGTGGATGATGGTGGTCATTTTTCTACAATTAATAACCACATTGACGATATTTTTGATTATCTAATTCAAAAATAGTAGCGCGGGTGGGAATCGAACCCACAAGATCTTGCGATCGGGGGATTTTAAGTCCCCTGCGTCTGCCAGTTCCGCCACCGCGAATTTTGTCTAGAAATAATCGGTGTCTAAGAATATTTGTACTTGAGACTAGCATAATCCTCTGCTTCATTGCAACTAATTCTTATATTTCTGAAGATTTCAAAATAGATTTACCTACAATTTTTACTAATTCAGCATTTACGGCATTACCCATTGCTTTGTAGGCACTAGATTCTGACTCTGGAAGTTCTTTTAGCTCACTTATACTCTGTAAATTTGCAACTTCCTTTATGGTCATATACCGTTTTTCCCATCCGATAATAGGAATTTGCGTCGTTGTCATGGCTACAATTGATGGAGCAAGGGCCGAACGTTTAACTCGTATACCAGAAGCCCTAATTTGAATTATGTGGGCCCAAATGTCTCTTTTTTCCCCTTTGCAATTCCATTCTAGTTTTTGGAGGCTAGGAGGAAAAGCACCAAGCTTCGGTACCCACTTATCAATCCATTTTTTATTGCGTGCATATAGTTCTCTATTTTGTTTAATAAACTTGATCTTCCAACTTGGAAAACTTTCTTTTTGCGATCTTGCGTATGGAGGAAGATTTTTAATTATTTCCTCTCGATTCATATTTTTGAATTTTATTCCTAAACTGCCTTTTTGAGTTAGCAGCTTTTTTCTTCTGAATGATAAAGGAGTTGAAGTCTCAAACTCGTATGTCGCACCAAATTCTTGTGCCCAAATTGGAAATGATGGCAGTGAAAACTCCTTTGGGTATAACTCGACAAATTCTTGCCAAACATTGATAGCTTCTTCAATGCGAATAGGGAGTTTACGAATCTTCAATGGATCTTTTTCAAGAATAGTTAAAATATGGTTGGGATTTATTTTTTCGGGTACTGGGAAAACAGGCATTTTCAAATCTTTTTGGGAGGCAACAACGAATAAGCGTTTTCTAATTTGGGGGATCCCTATTTCATGTGGTGAAAGGAGTCCAGAATTAACATGATAATTCAACTTCTCCAGTGATTTCTTAATTAATGCCCATGTATTCCCATCATTATGTTTTAGTAAGTTTGGAACATTTTCTAAAATTAGATACTTTGGCGTGTGGTGCTTTATTATTCTCAGCAAATGATTCTCGAATAAATCTCCGTTCAATGAATCTTCTAACCCAAATTGAAATCCAGCTTTTGAAAACGGCTGACACGGAAATCCTGCGCATAAAATTTCGTGATTAGGAATATTTTTAGCATCGACTCCTCTAATATCGTAGGCTGGCTTAATACCGAAGTTTCTATGATATAAGTTATTTAGATCTGAGTCTATTTCAACCGCAAAAACACAAGTAAATCCTAATTTCGATAAACCCACATTAAAACCTCCCAACCCAGCAAATAAATCTACAAATCGTAATTTTTCACTCATTACTGTTTATCCAACTTTTTGTGGCGTGAAGACTCTGACAGAATGTTCTTCAATATCTAATTTGGCGATTTCCAAAGAGCAAATATTTGCAAGTGCTTTCCAAAGTAATGTTGAATCATATTGTTCCATACTAGTTGGGATGTGATTTATTACTTCCTCTGAACAAATAACAATCAATCTATCTTGGGATCTCGAAAATGCAACATTTGAACGATTTAAATTAAGAATAAATTGTTCGTTGCTTCCGATCGCATATGGATCGCTAGCAACCGCAGACACTATAACAGCTGGTCTCTGGCCACCTTGAAGTCGCTCAACGGTATCAATAATATTTAGAGAATCGTAAGCGTCACCCAATGAAGTCATCAACAAACTTTTTTGAGCTCGATACGGAGTAACTATTGCAACAGAGTCTTCGTCTAGTTCAGGACTACCCTCCATAATTTGCCTAATAATTTCGGCTTCTAATCTATTGAATCTTTTTGATTGTCTTTCAGAATGGGTGACTAGAAATAATCCTGTTTCGCCAGACCAAACTGAATCCAATGAAGATAATATGTCTTTGCCGTTATCTGGTATTGATTCTCCATCTCTTGGACTTCCTTTCAGATCTATAGCGTCCAAACTCTTATACAATTTTGCGATCAATTTTCGAATAATGGGTGGGAGCCTGAAAGTAAAATTAAGGGCAGACCTTTTAAGTGATGACTCACTAATTCCTGGATGGTTCTTGAAAATATTATCAATTGCTAGATATGCACTCAAATATGGTTGATAAAGCTGCACTGGAGGTCTATCTTCTTTTTCCCAATCATGTGCAACAATTGGCGCCAATTGTCTATGATCTCCAGCAACAATTATTTTTCCATCATTTGCGACAGAGGTAGAGATTGCAAGAAAATGGGGAAAAACCATCATGCTAGCTTCGTCAACCACAAGTAATTTTGTTTGAATTCCATCAGGAAGATCGTTTCCTGGAATTTCTCTAATTAATTTAAGTAGCGCAGAAGTAGTCCCTCCTATGATCAAAACCTTGTCTTGACGTAATCTTGCAACATTATTTTTTGAAGGTCTCCACGCGAAATTTTCAAAATCCCCTTCTAAAGGGTTCTCATTCAATTGTTTATCTGACGAATGCACTTTGGATATGCACAAATCTGGTAAATCAAAATCGTATTTCGTTGCAGCTTGAGAAAAATTGATTACATTTTCTTGGATACGCATAAGCAAATTATCCAGAGCATTATGCGTATTAGCTGCAACTAAGACAATGTCACCAGATTCGCAGGTTAACATTATTCTGGAAAGTGTTGCTACAGCGGTGGTTAGTGTTTTTCCTGTTCCAGGAGGGCCTTGTATGAGCTGTACAGTGGAGCTAAGACCATGATAAACAGCCTCTCGCTGCGTTTGAGCCAAATGGTCAGATTCGTATATTACATGTTCAGAAAGTACAGATTTCATGGAATCCAAAATTTCAGAATTTGGGGTCGTGGCCTCTGGAATTTCAGGGGAAATTGGATCAAACCAGTCATACGTTGGAGCCTCTATTGGTTGTAAGAGTCTTGATTCCACATGTCCCGCCACGAAATCTGACACATTTTCATCCAGTGTTGCAAACCCATCAAATAAAGGGTCTTGCTCAAAGAAAAATTTTGTGTTTGGCAATATATATCTTGAGGCGTTGGCAGGAATACATTCAACAATAACCTCGCCAGAATCCCAATTCAATTGAGTAATATTACAAGCGGATCCAGCATTTGTCAGTTGGCTCAATGACTGGCCCACATTCGGATTTCCTGAATAAACCGATATCCTTGCAAAAGATTCAGTTTGCAATTTAGAATTGGCCCTAAGATAATCTAACTCCATTCCCGCAGCTTCAAAATCGATATTAGCCATAAGGATATTTCCACCAACTGCTCTTAAGTTTCGCAATGGTAGAGTCTTTCCACCTGCAATTCTGCTACGAACAGTTCCAAAATTTTCGACAAACCAATCTGTCGTTCGTACGTGTTGGTCAAGACGCAAGAAATCAATTGAAGATTGGGCTATATTTTCCACTCCTAAATTAAAATTAGGCAATTCCGAGATGGTCAAAAGCGGTTTTTCTATATCGTCGTTCTTGAAAATAATTTTTTCTTCTACCCATCGAAGGGCTAGCAGTCTTGCTTTGATATATTCTTCCAAATAAGTGGGGATGCTAACAGCATCCTTGTATCTATTCAGGGCCGCCTTAACATCATTTGGAATGCTTGGATCTTCTGGGTTTGGAAATAAAGGAGCATTCCAATAGGCGTACCAATAAGGAGCTGTAATCCCATCATTAAAACGACTCCTTACCTCAAATTTATTTTTTAGGTCTGGGTCTTTTTCGTCAGGATCCCCCCACTCACCATCGGCATTTAAAATCAAATCAGTTTTATAGTCAAAAATATCTTGAGTGTATAAGAAGTCTAATCTTTCTTCATTACCAAGAATTAATCTATTCCAATGGTAACTATCGCCAAACCATGAAAAAGAGGTCGCTACGACCAACCCATTGGCAGTCCACCCCAATCCAAATCTGTTAGACACCTCATCTTTAAGTGTCGAAAATATTAATTGTTCAAGACTTTCTCGACATCCAAACAGCTCACGCAGATTTCCCAACAATCTCGAATCGACTCTGGCACAAGATTCTATTAATTGCGTCATTTCAGACCGAGACCATACGTAGAAATGTAATTTTGCTGTCGTCGAGGCAGCTTCTTCGGCGATAGAGTTTATTAAATTTCTAAAGAAGCTTTGTATTAATTGTTTTTCAATCCCAGTGTCCTCAGCATAATTGCCCGTCCATTCGGATTCAATTTTATTGATAATAAATTTTCCTTCTAACGGCAAAATACTGTCATCTTCGAATTTCTCATAAACCTGCGGATTGTATTTTTCCCAATCCCCATTTTCCAAATAGTCAGATTTTGTATGCACCTTACCTTCACTACGCGTAACATGGGCAGAAATTGCAACAATCCTATTTTCGATATAGTCATAATCAATATTCATGAATATTCTAAGAAGTCTTTCTTCGCCCTGAATATGTGAAGGCAATTGACTTTGAGGCGCATTATGCAGCGAAGTAACTGAATATTCCTCCAGCTCTCTATCTCGCCCAGGTAAATTAGTTCGTCTAGCTTGAGCCTTTTGTATAAGTTGCCCAAGTTCTTTTCCAAAGTTTTGGTCCCTTTGAATTTGGTTTGAGATTTCACTTTCTGGATTAAGTTCTGCCAATTCATCAATTGTGTTAACGCCATTTGACTGAAGTACTCGAATAGCAGATGGGTCTAACCCGATTAATTGTAATTTTCGCAAACGAGCGCTTTCAGGGAAACAATTCGTATTGAAAACACAACCGTCACATTTTTGATTTAGCACATATTCAAGATTCCATAAGTCAGTGGTTAATATTCTAGCTATCTTGCCCTCAGGAGAAAGCAGTCGAAAAATATCAGATATTTCCCTATCAATATCTGGTATCGATTCCATAGCTAAAATATCTTGCGGTTGATTTGTTTCTTCGTCTATTCGGGCAACTAGACTACTTAAAATATTGTGTGGAAATTGATTTCCGCCAATGTTAATTCCTGCATCAGGAATTAATTGGCGAGCGAGAATGTAGTATGTTGCGACCTGAATTCGATGATAAGTTTTGTCCTTTCTGGAATCTTTTGTCTCAACAATTACTAAAAATGGCTTGTCATCAACCCATTTTAATAATAAAAAATCGATCCTCCCGCTCAGACTAAACTTTCCAATTTCGCCAGAAATTACTACTTCTCTACCATAACATCCAATTCCAGGCTCTATTGTCGAAATTTTGTCTAAAAAATCTTGGAAATTATAATCTTCAGCAGAATCCCAATCTTCAAATACATCAACTAAACCATCAGCTTCGAGAGCAATTGCCCAGTCATTTTCTCGTTTTCTTCCAGAAGCTTGCAATACGGGATCAATTGAATTAAGTACTCGTCTAAAAAATGGAATTTCTTGAGCAATTTCGCTTTTATTAAATCCTAACTTGAATCTTCTTTCACAAGATTCATGGCGAATAAACTCTCCCAAATCTGTAACTTTTATTGAAGAAATGTGATCAGCCAATATTGTGCCTCCCGTAGCCCATTGCTAATGATAATACGAAATTATTTGAAAGCGAAATACTTCTTGATTTACTGCATCATTTACATGTTGGATGGTGAAAATTGATACACTCCCCCCCTAACCCCCCAAGTCAGAAAGGGTTGGGGGGGGGCAACTGTTGGACGGAGCCCAATTGATTACATCCTGCTTAACATTTTCTGCCTGTGGAGCGCTGTTAAGCATCACCCCTTACGCCCAGTCTTGAAAAAACAAATCACCACACCAAAGAGACTGTTTTACTTGATCGCTATTTGGAGCACATACGGAGCCTACCCGAAGTTTCAAGGCAATTTCGTCTATTGGTCAAAAGATCCAAATATCCTTTGAATGACGCGGGCCAATAAATTGGCATACCTCAATTATGTGGCGGGAAAACGGCGACATTTACATATTTAACTATTTATTGGCTAGTATTTTCGTGGAGGATTTCACTCATAGCCTTCTTTATCCTCGATAATGTTCTTGTGCTAAGTTTTTCATATTTATGGGAATACATTTTGTTCCACCACCTAACAAATTCGGTATCATTTAGTCTGGGATGCGCATTTAAAGCATCATAAACTTGGGAATAGAAATGAAGAGTTTTACGTCTAACACCTTTAGGGGCTCCCCCCTTATAAGCTTGGCTGATCGCTTTTGGAAATTTTTTGATAAATCTAATTACTTCTTGGAAATGCACATCCCCTCGGTCTGAATATCCTCTTTTTATTATTTTTCCATTTTTATCTAAGGTTATGTATATCAATCTGCCAAGAGTTTCAAAATTTAATATATATTTAGTTCCAATTGCCTCCCAATCTTTGTGTGCTACCCAAATTTGCCGAATTTGATCAAAATAAAGAAGATTACTGTTTTCATATTTTGATATTGGATTAGGAAATGCTTCCATTGAAAGAGACACTGAATTATTTGGGACCTCGTAATAAATAGCGATTTTTTGCAAAAAGTCCAGGATGTGTTCGTGTGGGAGAATGTTCGGCCACGCTTCAATTATTTCGGAAAGCAAGAAGTTTGGATTTGTTTTTTCTTTTTCCGCATTCGAATTATTTTTCATTTCTTTCTACTCCCGTAAATTTCTCAATCTTCATAAGAAAATCTGCCAATATCGTTGCTAATTCTTTGAATTGCCTCTTTCCCCCCCTGAAGTTGAAGCACATTCGACCTGATAGATTTTAGGATTTCTCCAAAAATGTGTTTAGCCCATTCCCTGGAAATATATTCTTCTTGATCTATTAATAGTTGCCTTTCTGCTAATGTCAATTTTCTTGTTGAATCAATATTTCTATTAATCTGCTCAAGCATTTTTATGTCAATTGCAATCGACTCATCTAATGATTTACTTTCCAAATGGTTTGCAAATATGTTTTCCAGTATCCCGCTTGTTAGCATCTTTGATAATTCAATCTCGTCATCTAAAGATCTAAAATTTGCTATTTTTGAATCCTGTAGATTTTCCTCCGTGAATTTTTTGGGAAGGTATTTCGAGTACTTCCCTGAAACAAAATTTGGACTATTAATTCCTTTCGGAGTCGCGCCACCATGAGATCTACAGACGTTCATTTTTTTCATGGCTAATTTTCCGCATTGCTTTCCTTTATTTGGGTTCCAAGCTATGCACCTTTGATGGCCTTCAAATCGGTGTGATTTCTTGAAATATGATTCTGGAAGATAACTTTCTGGTTTTTTCTTTTTTGTGAGTTGAGTATTCATCTATGGGTTCCTTATTATCTATGGGTTCCACATTGCTAACTAATTTTATATTTTAGAAAAGGGACCATAATGGGTATGGGCATTTCGCAAATCATCAGAAGTTTGAGCCAAATATCTTCGAAGAACTTGAATGTCTGAGTGTCCCATAAGTCTTTGTAACGCAAAAACATTCATTCCATTTCTTAAACACTCTAAGGCAAAAGTTCGGCGAAAATCGTGAATTTGCGGTCTTTTTACTCCTGCCGAGAATGATCTTCTAGCAATAATCCCTCGTAGCCCTCCATATTTCAATCGGAAATTGCTCTTATTAAGAAATAATGCATCGTTGTTGCCCTTCCTCAACCTTAAATAAGATTTAATTTCTTTGCTTGATTTTTTGCCAAAATATACTGCTCTTGGTCTCCCACTTTTTGATTTTCTAACAGTAGCCGTTCTGCACACTCTATCAACGTCTGATAAATTTAATCCACACAATTCATTTGCCCTAAGCCCCGTATCCAAAAGAGTAAATAAAATAGCTCGATCTCTAACTCCAAAAATAGAGGATTGATCGCAGACTGAAATCATTTTTTCGAAGTCATTCTTTTTAATTCCCTCAATTTGACGAATTGGAACTTTTGGCGCTTTAATTTTATTTAATGGATTTTTGAAAGACTCTGGATTTTCCTCCCTTTCCCACCAGTTAATTAAAGCTTTTATCGCCCGATAGTATGCGTGCTTTCCACCTGAGTTATGGCCGTTTACGTCAAGATAATTAAAGAAATGTCTTAGAAGAATCGAATTGATTTCTTCAACATACTTACATTGACTTTTATTGCAGAACGCAGAAAATTTAGTTAATTTGTTTGAGTAAAACTTTATTGTTCCAGGTCTTAGATTTCGAATTTTACAATCGTAGATAAATTCTGCAATCCAATCACTAATATGTGGTCTATTTTCTGTAGTCCTCTGCGTAAGATACGAGTCGCTAGTCATTGTCGCTCCAGCACCAACAACTTCTAGTCGTAATAATTCAAAAATAGTAGCGCGGGTGGGAATCGAACCCACAAGATCTTGCGATCGGGGGATTTTAAGTCCCCTGCGTCTGCCAGTTCCGCCACCGCGCCACGCGGCTGATTTTACCTCGATTTATGAAGCAAATAGTCTAATTTTTTCTGGTGTTATTTCTTATGGCTGCGTAGCGCGAGGCTAATCGCGCCCAAGGGCCGGTATGAGAAAGTTCATATTTGGCTTCAAGCACAGCTTCTTTCAACTCATCTGCACCATTAAATTCCGGGACTAGCATAGTAGCCGCGCCCAATTCTCGTAAAGTGTGCGCATCGGAACCAACGGTTCCTGCAAGCGAATTGTCTGCTGCATAGCGTCGTGCTTTCTCATTAGTAGATCGTGGCATAGAGCGAGCGTTAAAGATTTCAATAGCGTCAATTTCGGATTTGATCAAATCGAGGCCCTCTTTAAACCAGGGCTTCCTACTCGCATCGAATGGATGAGAAACACTAATGAAGGCTCCCTGTGCTTTCAATCGGCTAAGGGCTTCAAGAGGAGGCAGGCCTTTTGGGATTTTTTCTTGCACATAGGCACAGAGAAGTTCACCTTCAGTTGTTTTGATTTCCTCGCCCACAATGACCATCTCCGGGGCTATTTTCTTGGCCGCGAGCGCTCCAGAAATAACATTATGGTCGGTGATGACCACGCGATCGATTCCTTTTTCCTGACAAGTGCGGATTAGGTCGGCAGGATTGACCAAGCTATCGCTTGAGGCAGAGGTATGGCAATGAAATTCAACTCGCAGGCGTTTCATGAGCGGGCATTCTAACAAAGCAATCCACTTTCATGGGTTGGACGCTTGTTATAAAATCCAAAGATGCGTGGAAAATACCGACGAGACCTAGCTAGAAGTTTTTTTGGCTTTATTGGACTTATGCTCATCTGGGCATTATTAATTTACTGGCAAGGGACCATTTCACTAAATGGGCTGGGAGAGAACTTAGTTCGTGCTTTTCGTTTTGAATTTGCGGAAATTGAGCCCGCTTACAAGAGTTTAATATGGGGAATGACACTCCTAACCAGTGCGGTTAGTTTTTCGACACTATTTTTTGTTTCCTTTTCGGTGCCACTAACTAGTCGGACACAAATCCCACAGATACTAGGAATATTTTCTGATCTCCTATTAGGCCGCCAATCTGCCGCAACAATCTTGCGCAACGGAGAATCCAATAAGTTAGATAATGGAATGGCGAGGATAACCAAGCAATCTATTCTTCAGCTGGATGCTTCAAGCGCGGTATTGCTAAGGAGGGGAAGCGTGCTTACCCGAGCATTAGGACCTGGATTTCACATCAGCAAACGCCGCGAAATATTTGCTGGAGCGCTTGATTTGCGAATCCAGCGCCGAATTTCTGGACCGCTAGAAAATGAGGACCCCTTCGCTCCAAAGCAAAAAGATGAAGGTCAGGCTGCATTCTTGGCTCGGAAGGGAAGGCAAGAGGAAAGTACGGCATTGAGCAAGGATGGCGTTGAGATCGTCCCAAGAATTGAGTTGCAATTTCAAATTGCGGGTCGGCATGGATCGACACGAGATCCATTTCCATTTCAAGCAGAATTTGCATGGCGGGCTTTGGCGCATGAAGGTGTCTCAGCAGGTAAACCCAGCGATTTAAGAGATCGACAAGTCAATTGGGACTGGATTCCTTCACAATTGGCGATAGATCTTTGGCGCATATTTCTCCGTAAATATACAGTCAGTGATCTATTTGAAGAATTGCCAATGCAATCTGCGAACAATGGTTCCTCAAATGCACAAACTGGTTTGGAAGAAATTGAAAAGCGGATTAATGAACGCCTGAAGAATGCCCTAGTAGCTGGAAGCCAGGGTAAGCAAAGCAGCCCAGAGTATCAATTCTTGCGCAATCGGGGTATTCGTGTCATCGGCGCCTATATCAGGGAGTTGCACCTTGACCCACGAAAAGAGGAAGCTCGCTTGGTTAATGAATGGAGTCAGGATTGGGAGTTCAAGGCAATCCAGAAGACCTTGCGCGAAAGCGAATCAACGGACAACGGCAAACGGGACGGATTGGAAAAAGCAGCGAGAGACTTCGTCCGGTTAGTGAGTGAAGACCTTGTTGAACGTCTATCTATTACTGATGGAGAAATAATTCCACCACCAGAAGAGGAAGAAAGCTTACGACTAGTGTTGAGCAGTATTTCAAGAAACTTGGACGGCGAACCTGAACTGGAGTCTCAAGTTGCAAAACGAGTAAACCGATTTAGGGAATTATTTGCTGAGGAAGATAATGGCAATTGATCGCAACGAAAACTCAGACGAAAGTCTGGCAAATACAGAGCGCTTGCCAATATTCTTGCACAGAAAAATATCTAGCGCCAAGTTTCGTTTGCGCATTATTCTCATAATTAGCCTAGGCACATTGTTGTTCATGCTTATAAATTTCCCAGTTTCAGGAGGCAGCGACATCTTTTCTGCTGGATCACTAGGAAATTTATTGATACTGGGAATTGCGCTGTGGTCTGGTTTACAAATAGCCTCACTCTTGCATATTGCTTTATATGATGTTGATTCACCCAGAAATGCTGCAATGCGAATTTTAGGAAGGGCATTTGGAATTGGAATCCCGAGCTTCGAAATAGGACAAGAAAAAGATCTAAATCCTGAATTCCAAGAACTAGATAAGGCTGGAGGTCCAGCCCATATTAATATCCACATGGACAGTGCGCTCGTTCTAGAATCAAGTGAAGGTCACTTGCGAGTATTGGAGCCTTCAGAAAATACTCAACTTCTGGAAAGTTTTGAACGCATTCGTGCAGTTATTGATCTTCGCGATCAAATAATGAGCTTTAACATTTCTTCGCGAACTCGAGACGGTGTGCGAATTCGAGTGCATGGAGTCCGAATAGTTTATAGCGTCGTGCGTGGCAGGGATGAGACAAGCTTAGCAAGACCTTACCCATTCAGCACGCAAGCAACCATTCGTCTCGTCCGGTTTAGCAAGAATGACCGCACATCGAATTTGTCAGCTAGCCATAGTGCGCAGAACTTGATTGCTGAGCAAGGACGTGAATTCTTTGAGAGAGAAGTTCAGCAATTTATTGGGCAGATATGGTTGAGCGACTTACTTGTACAAAATGCATCTGGAGGAAATGACTCATCGCTATTATTAGCTCGAGAGGAAATTCGAAATCAATTTGTTGAATCCATTCGAAGCCGTGCTTTTGAGCAAGGAATTGAACTTCAATGGATAGATATTGGAACCTGGAAATCGGACGAATTAGCCCAGGAAATTCTAGAAGATTATCAACAGGGTCAAATGGACAATATCCCTTATTCAAAAGAAGAAATTATCGGCGAACAAAGGGCCGAAGAACTTCAGCGGCTTTTTGACGAGCTACTGCCAAAAAACTTTGATGAACGTACAATTGGATCACCAGAAGAAGAATCAGGGAAATTCTTATCCGGCCTTTTTGGTTTGCTAGATGGATTGAAGCTTCGTTATGGAGAAAAGTTGGACGAAGATGGGGATCAGGTTGAGACTTTATTACGCTTCCTTAGAATATTATCTAAACGCACTGAAACGGATAAGAATTAATGGCTGCTCAAAAAAATATTTCCAAATCATTTATCTACTCGGCTGAAGCCGCTAGTGCCATAAAGGCGCAAAATGCCATCGTGGCACTCGAATCCACGGTAATTACACATGGCTTGCCACAGCCCGAAAATTTCCAGTTAGCGCAACGATTAGAGGGCATTGTGCGGGAAGGAGGGGCTACTCCCGCGACAATTGCTGTAATTGATGGCGGCATACATATTGGTTTAGATGAGCAGCAATTGCAGAAATTAAGTGGTGCAAAAAACGCGATTAAGTTAAGCAGCCGCGATATTGCAAAAGCTGTTGTCCAAAAGAAGTATGGAGGAACGACCGTTGCAGCGACCCTTCGATTGGCGGAACTAGCAGGAATTCGTGTTTTCTCAACAGGCGGAATTGGTGGGGTGCACCGCGGAAGCAATTGGGACGTTTCCGCAGACCTCAATGAGCTTGCTAAACGAAAATTGGTTTGTGTTTGTGCTGGGGCCAAGGCCATACTAGATTTACCAGCAACATTGGAACAATTTGAAACCTTAGGCGTGCCTGTGCTAAGTTTTGGAACTGATGAGTTTCCCGCATTTTATTCGCGATCAAGTGGTCTCTTGACTAATAATCGGGTTGACAGCGTCGCAGAAATATTTGAATTTGCACAAACACATTGGAGATTAGGTGGACAGGGAATTCTCCTCACTGTACCTATTCCTGAAGAAGATGAAATTCCCAGTGCGGAAGTTGGAGAATGGATAAGTCAGGCACATGAGGAAATGGCCGAGGCTACGGTTTCGGGTGCAGCATCGACTCCATTTTTATTGAAACGTTTGGGTAAATTAAGCCAAGGAAGAACTCTTGCGAGCAATTTGGCTTTACTGGAGAACAATGCTCAGATTGCTACAAAATTGGCGACGCAAGATTGGAATGCCATTTAGGGAGCAGTCGTACTGGTGGGAAAGCGAGTATGAGTGGGGGTTATTGTGGCCGTTTGCGTTGGAGTAAATGTTGGAGTAGCTGTTGGGGTTGGCGATGGAGTTGGAGTGCTGGCTAATGGCTCTCCCAATACAAAGAAATCTTGAACAACCGCCACTTGCTCCCCAACAAATATCTGAACTTGATAAATTCCAGGAGTCCATTCTTCTGCATCCGCAGACCATTCTGTAAAGCCCAATCCACCCGTTCCTCCATCCCAAATCAGAGTTTCAAAATAGACTAGTTCTCCTTGCCTATACCAAATAGCAGTCCATTGAACTCCAGGCTGCATCTGATCGTAACTAAAAGTTGCAAAAATCTGGTTGACTGGATTTTCGAAATTAATGTTTACGCCTTCTAGGTTGTAGGTGTCTAAATCCAATCCTCGAGAAAATGTCAACGCACTAAATGAGGTAAATTCGCTGGGCGTTACGACTGATTCGAAAAGAGATGTAATTGAATTGGGCAATAGGGGGATTGCGCTAGGGCTTGGTGTATAAGTAAATTCCAAGGTCGGTGTCTCACTGGGTGTTAGCGTAATTGTTGGACTGAGCGTAAGGGTTGGGGTTAAGCTAGGGATTGTTGTTGGGCTAGGCGTAGGTGTGACAGGAACAAATCTATAAATAGTTTGCTCCCCGGCAATAAATATCCAAGCAGAAAACAAAAGAATAATGATTGAGAGCCAAATATTGCGCCAAGCTAAAACCGATTGGCGTTGTCTCAACCGAGAATAGCGCAAATTCCCTCGCCCAATTAAACGCTGCACTGAGCGAATTAATAAGAACAAGGCGAATAAAGCAGATAAAATGCCTGCAGTAAGCACAAAGGTTCGGAAATCAAGCGAAAGGTTTTGCAAATTCATGTTGTCTTAGGGATGAAAAATTATACCTATTGGACTAGTTGCATTTTCATATAGGCTTTATTTTGAACAGATACAATAAACTAATGAAATCATCAATTTCTCGGAAAGAATTCTTAAAGATAAGCGGGCTTTCGCTTAGTTCACTGGCATTCAGTCCCAATATTGGTTTCTCTGGGCTAAAGCCCAGCGACGCGATTGCCTATATTCGAGTGGCTGTTGATGAAGTTCGCATATTTGATGAACCTTCCTATTTTAGCAACGTGGTTCGCCGGATCAAGCGCGATCAACTGATATTTGTTTACGAAAAATTTGATTCTTCTGAAGGCCCCGATTTCAACCCAACTTGGTATCGAGTTGAAGATGGCTATTTACATACAGCCTACACTCAACCGGTTGAAACAAATCTCCAAAATGTTCAGACCTTTGTGCGCGAAGAAGGGCAAGTCTTTGAAGTTTCGGTTCCGTTAACTCAATCTTATAGAAACACGAAAACTTACGGCTGGCAAAAGATTTATCGCCTTTATTATCAATCAAATCATTGGGTTACCGGAGTTGAAAAAGGTCCGGATGGAGCCCTCTGGTACAAAATCACAGATGAACTACTGAAAATTGATTATTTTGTGCTTGCTAGCCATATGAAGGCGGTTCCAGATGCTGATTTTGAACCCATTTCTGGGAATGTAGATGCGGGACAGAAACGAGTTGAAGTGAGCATTGCTGAGCAACGACTCTGGGCCTACGAAGGATCTGAGCTGGTTATGGATCGCAAGATATCTACAGGAATTCCGGGCATGGAATCGGATAACGGCATTCCAACAGCGACACCGCGCGGCAATTTTAATATTAGCAATAAGATGCCTGTTCGCCATATGGGTGATGGACGGATAACAGACGATATCAGCGCTTATGAGCTGCCAGGCGTTCCTTGGGTCTCGTATTTTCACGAAACAGGGGTTGCCTTTCACGGAACTTATTGGCACGAAAATTATGGCAATGAAATGAGCCACGGGTGCGTAAACATGACTCCCGAGGATTCAAAATGGCTATTCCGCTGGTTAACACCGAGCGTGGATGCAACGAGTATTAATACAAATGGTTTTGGGACGAGAGTAAAAGTTTATTAATTCGAAATTGAAAAATGTGAGGTCGGCTAAATCCGACCTCTTTTTATTTAAGTAATGAATCTGCAACAAGGGCCAGAAACAAGAAGGCTAAATACATACTTGAATAACGATACATGCGCCAAGCAATTGAGTTGCCCCCCACCTTCCAGACTTTCCAAGCTTCATAGATAAGCAAAAGTCCCAGAACGAGTGCGGAAATTAAATATACATTTCCAGTTAGATTTAGTAAGGGTAGCACTAAGGTTAGTGCTACCAAGGCCAAAGTATAAATAAATATTTGCCGACGTGTGTATTTTTCACCGCGGACAACTGGCAACATGGGTATGCCGGCGCGCGCATAGTCTTTGGATCGAACGAGAGCGAGCGCCCAAAAATGGGGAGGGGTCCACATAAAGATGATTGCAAAAAGTAGCCAGGCCAGCCAATCTAAGCCGCCCGAACTTGCCGCCCAACCCACCATAGGAGGAATAGCTCCAGCGCCCCCTCCAATAACTATATTTTGAACAGTAGCCCGTTTCAGCCAAATGCTATAAAGGAAGATGTAATAAATCATGCCGGCTAAGGCCAAGAATGCGGCCAACATGTTTACAAAACCCATGTAAATATAGAAAGAAATCACAAGCAGAGAAAGGGCATAGGCCATTCCTTCTGCAGGGGTTAGACGACCAGCAGCAATGGGACGCTTAGCAGTTCGGGTCATTTGCTGATCCAACTCGCGATCAATATATTGGTTCACTGCACCGGCCCCCCCGGCAGCCAGGGCCCCTCCTAGTAAAGTCCAAAATGTTAGAGAAAAGGATGGAATCGCACCAATTGCGACGACCATGCCAGCATACGTAGTGACCAAAAGGAGCAAGACGATAATTGGTTTGGTTAGTGATAGAAAATCTCTGGCTCTTTGGGAATTGTCGGCTTTAGTTTTCGCTTCTTCTTCTTCATCGGAGGAATTTCGCGTGCTTAGCCCCATCAGAATTGCGAGGACAATACTCGAGATCCACAGGGCTGCGGAAGTAACTTCGTGTAAACCTAACAAATAGGAAGGGGAGCCAATTTGAGCTTTTAGCGCCCCTACAAAACCTTGCGAGAAATAAAGGACCACAGTGAGGCTTGCGGCCGACAGAATTGCTATTTGATTACGCTGTGTTTGCCAGGCCTTGCGCAAGAGAGCGAGCATAAATAAGCCGCCTACGGCTACCAGAAGCCTATGGAGCATGTTTACCCAGACTAATGGTTCAGATGGAATGAGTTCCCCATTGCAAAGTGGCCAGCCCACACAGGCAAAGGTAGCTTGACTCAATGTTACATATACACCACTAAGCAAAACTACGAAGAGTAGACCAACACTCCAAACAGAAAAACGCGAAAAAGGGGTGACAATTTGAAATTGAATTGGGTGGTCCGGCTCTCGATTGAGTATGAAACCAATTACCGTTACAACCGAAATAGCCGCCAAAGTTAATAATCCTAATCCAAAATGGAGTGCCGAAATTATTGCGCTATCCACTCCCAGGACATAGGTAGCACCAACAAAGATTTGAACAACAAGCAATATCAACGCAATTGAGCTAGCCCAAATGACAAGCGATTTATTTCGATAGTTTCTTCGCGCTTCTAGCGTTGTTAGTAGCACTACTGGGATAGTTAAGGCTGTTAGCAATTGGTGAAAATATTGAACAATAGCTCCAAATTCAGGCAGCCAAGATCCATTGCACGTAGGCCATCCGGGACAAGCCTGATTTGAATCACCCTGGCTCGAAACGGCTCCAAAAACAATTAGCAGAAATACCAAAAGCGAGGCAGCCAGAGCTAGATTGCGTAAGCGAAGATTATTCTTGATCATTTTTCAATTTCTGCTTCAATGTTGATGTCCGTCTGGCGCTTCAAATAAATTGGATAGCCTAGCAATAATACAGCAGCGAAGAGGAACCATTGACCCGCATAACCAAGATGGGGTCCATCCGTTAGATTTAATTGCAATGGTAAAGGTCTTGGATAGGCAGTGTCTCCTGCTTCTGGCTGAATTTGCAAATACATGCTGAGAAGCGGGGATTCTATTTGCTCCGACAAGCGCTCAAAATCCAAGTTATTCCAAACATCCAGGCGCGTTTCTCCGATGGTGAGTGTGGGGTCGGGGATGAGACGCAATCCAAAATCCGTTTCAGGAGTGCGCAATATTCCCGACAATTCGATTATTCCATCCTGCCGATATATCTCGCGATTCTCAAGGCTTGAATTTTCTTGGGGTATCCAACCGCGCTGAACAAGAATTGTCTCTCCACTGCCCTCGATAATTAGAGGTGTAAACAACTGATAGCCCACTTGGCTCTCAAAATTTTGATTGCGTAATATGATTTCATCGCTGGGCAAAAACTCACCACGAACCGAAACTTTCCTGTATTCCATATTAATTAGAGCGTTTTGACTAATTTCAGCAGTCAGAATAAGCGGATTTAGCGCCTGCTGCTCGAATACACTTTCATTGAATAATTGGCGAGCATTGTGACGATTCAATTGCCATATTCCGAGTCTAGCCATTACGGCCACAGCAATTAATACCAAAATTGTGGAAACTATCCACTGTTTTGAAAATAACATTCTTGCAATTTTCAAGGAGTCCTACTGAGGATCGTCTTCTTTGCCACTCAGGGGAAAACCAACCAAACTGTAAACAAACAAAATCACAGCGGTTGGAGGAACGGCAAAGGAAAGAGCGGTTAGGCGCGTATTTAGAGTGGTGGGGGTATGTACTTCGATGCCTAAATAATTGCTTGGTGTAAAACTGCAGGCAAGCGCTAAATTCTCGGCTTGCTCAAGCGGCATCTGCGCTGAGGTACCAGCAGGGATGAGCAAGGGGCCTAAGGTATGTGCAACCGAGTCAAGATTTTGCACAAGCAAAATATCCCCCAGCACAAAAGTTAAATCGCTAGGTATGCCTGGAGGGACTTCACCCGTTTCAATTTTCTTGGCAGTTCCTGAGGGAATCGCTAGTTCAATTGTTTGGGGGGCGCGAGCTGTGTTTTCGCGCTGTAAGCGAATGCCCACTTCACTAATAACAATAACCATCACTAGGGACACAATTAGTACTAGGCCCAACCGCTTTATATATGGTTTCAAATCTTGCTTGCTCATGGATTGTTACTCTTTTAGTAGACGCTCGACGTCGTCTAGCATTGCAGTGGCTGTCACGCCAAAGGGAAATGTCAGACGCAGATTTCCGGCTTTGTCTACAAGGTAAACCCGAGATGTATGCGCCATTAAATAGCCAGCCTCAGAATCGCTTTCTTGCTTCTCACGAAAGACCCAATATCCATCCCATACAGGTTTTAAATCTTCGGGTTGACCCGAAAGACCAATGAAATTTTCGTTAAACGATTTCACATAGCGTTCGATATCGGAGGAAGCGTCACGTTCTGGATCTATTGTGATGAAGACAAAATCAACGAGATCAGCGTCCTCACCTAATTCGGCATGCATATTTCTAAATTCTGCCAAGGTAGTTGGGCACACATCAGGACAGTTTGCGTATCCGAAGAATATGAGCACAATCTGGCCCTTGCGATCCGCTAAGTGGTAATCCGAACCGTCTGAACTTGAGAGGGTGAAATCAACTGCTGGAGGTGATGGTTCAATCAATGAGCCATTGAATGCTCGATTACTCTCAAAAATTTGAACGCCAAATAATAATGCGGCAAGGCCAACTAAAAGTGAACCCACAACAATGAGGTTAGTGCGAAGATTCATGTATAAAAAAATTCGGATTTGTTACGCATCATAGACAACAGTAACAAATCCGAATTGTCCTTTTCGTTAATTACGCTGGCGAACCAATCAGATAAAGTGCAGGATAGAAGAAGATCCATACTACATCAATAAAATGCCAGTAAACAGCGGCTGCCTCAACACCCCAGTGTTCTTCTGCCGTGTAAAGTCCTTTGCGGCCATTGTTCCAAACAATAAACAGCAACGCTACACCTGTTAGCACATGGAATGCATGGAAACCCGTCATGACATAAAAGACTGCACCCTGAGCGCCGTCTGAGGGCCCGAAATGGGCTATGCGCCATTCGACGCCCACGACACCAACAAGAAAAATTGTGCCTAATACCAAGGTTATTAGTATTGAGCGCAAAAATCCTTCTCGATTTCCGTGGGCCATTTCCGTTTCGGCGCGATTCATGAAAAAGCTACTAAGCAGCAACATTACGGTGATAACTAATCCCAAGGATTGGGAAAGCTCTGGACGCGTATCCGGCATTAGTACGAAGCGAGTTACGAATAGGCCAATAAAGACAAAGGAATCCGAAATGATGAATAACCAAAGTCCGAGCCTGTTGCGGGACAATTTTTCTTTGTAGGAAGGTGCTGCGGCATGCCCGCTCATTCGTGAGACTCCTCTTCACTTTCAAATAATCGACCTATGTGCATGTACTCAACCAGCACCCAATAGGCCTTGAAGGCAGCCACTACTATCAAAACAATGCCCCAGGGAGGAGCAATTATTCCTACAATGTATTCGCCACCAGTAAGCACAGCCAGCATGATCAGGATCCAAACGCCTGAATAAAGCGCCTGTTTGCGGCTGTCTTGCACATCCATCTGCTTGTCTTTATCTGCCATATTTTCTCCTGGCTAAGCTGGCCTTTTGGGGCCGGTATCTGCCGGGTTCATGTTTACATAGGTCGAGTCGGGCATGCCATAGTCGTAGGGCTCCCCAACAACTTCGAATGGTTGTGCATAATTGTGCAGAGGCACAGGATTGGCGATCTGCCATTCAGGGGATCGAGAATCCCAATGATTGCCTTCTACTATTTCTCCACTGCGGGCACTCTTGATTGCGTTGTACAAAAACAAGCAAACTGAGAAAAATATTACGAAACCAGCAATGGTGATTGTCAATTGCCATGCATCAAAGCCTAGGGCAACATCATAATCAGCAATTCTGCGGCGCATGCCCAAGAGACCGATAATCATTTGGCCAATCGTCATCACCATGAATGCGGGGAACATTAGCCAAAAATGCAATTTGCCCAATCTTTCGCTATAAATACGGCCCGTAAACTTGGGGAACCAATAATAGATTGCAGCAAAGAAGGGGAAAATATAGCCGCCAAACATCGTATCGTGGAAATGGCCAACTACCCAATAGGTGTCATGCAAATGCAAATCTGTAGCGATGGTGCCATTGGGTGGACCTGTCACACCGCCCATCAAGAATATTACGATTGAGCCGAGAACGAATAACATTGGGGTTGGGAAAATCAACTTTCCTCGCCACAGGGTTCCCACCCAAGAAAAGAATTTCACTCCAGTTGGGACGGCTACAAGTAACGTGGCATACATAAATGGCACACGCAGGTATGGGCTCATTCCGGAGGTAAACATGTGATGTGCCCAAACAAAGAAGCCGACTAATGCAATGCCCATTGAAGATAGCGCGATCCATTTATATCCAAACAATGGTTTGCGAGAAAACACGGGTAACAATTCACTGATTACGCCTAAGCCTGGCAGAATAAATACGTAAACGGCCGGATGCGAATAGAACCAGAATAAATGCTGAAAAAGAATTGGATCGCCACCCAAGGTTGAATCAAAGAATGTCATGCCGAAAAGCCGTTCAAGCATAATTAGCTGGAAGGACAAACCAATCAGCTGGGTTGCAGTGAGTTGAATAAATGCTGTAGCTAGGGCGGCCCAAACGAAAATAGGCATGCGGAAAAGCTTCATTCCAGGTGCGCGTAGTTTGAAAACCGTGACAATTACGTTAATGGAGCCGGCAATTGAAGAAAGGCCAACTAAATAGACGCCGAATAGAAACATTTGCATGCCCAAAGGCGCGCGCAAGCTAAGGGGTGGATAACCTACCCAGCCGGTATCAAAACCACCCAGGAAAAGCGAACTTACCAAGATGACAGCCCCGGGAACATTGATCCAGAAAGCAAAGGCGTTCAAGCGGGGAAAAGCCATGTCATTGGCGCCTATTAGCAGAGGAATCAAGTAATTTGAGAGTGCTCCAACACCAAGAAGAATGGAGGCGATCATGACGATGCCATGCAAACTCATTAGTGTGTTGTAGAGATCGGGTCCGCTATATCCGAGAATGGTTTCGAAAATCGGGTTGTTGAGGAAAGTGATGCCTGATTGAGCCAATTCCCAACGGAATAACATGGCCATCGTTCCCCCTATTCCCAATAAGAGAACAGAGGTAACGCCATATTGGATACCAATTATTTTATGATCGAGGTCTACTTGGAAAAATCGTTTCCAATTGGGCATACCGGCTGGAGGAGTGTGGTCATCAGATGTTGACTCCCCGCGTGCCCATTTCATCCAATCGCTAAAGGCGCCCACACCAAACAAGAAAGCAATGGCGCCAATAATTACACCGCCAACAATAACTGGCTCTCGATTCCAGGCTGGAACACCTAAAACGGCACGAATTGCCATGATCAGCGCCATGCCAACGAAAGTACCAAATATCTGGGCGAGGAAACCTCTTACTACGCCTAGAGATAGAAAATTCATCCTATTTTCTCCTCAATCTAAAGCTACTCAAGTTCAAGTATGAATGCCACAATTTCAGAAATTTGCTGTTCACTCAGAATTTCAGTGTAGTTTTGAGGCATCAACCCTTCGGTAAATCCTTCAACAATTTGGGTATTAGGTGAAATGATTGATTTTGTTAAATAATCGGCATCTACAGTGATCGTGCTGCCATCAGTTAGCAATTCTTGTGTCCCTGCAATGCCTTGCCAGGAAGGCCCAACTATTACACTGCCATCAAAGGAATGACAGGCTACACATCCATATTGAGTAACCCAGCGCTGCCCGCAATCTTCTGCTGAAAGCACACAGCCAGCTGTTTGGGCTTCTATATAACTGGCATATTCATCATTGCTAACTACATGCACATCTGCCAACATGTCGTAATGCAGCTGTCCGCAAAGTTCGGCACAACGTATTTTATAATCACCTAAGTCTGTGGGAGTTATGCGCAACTCTCTTACATACTCTTCGCCACCGGGAAGAATATCTTGCTTAACTCGAAATTCTGGCACCCAAAATGAGTGAATAACATCTTCAGAATGAAGCCTTAAGAGGATTTGCTTGCCCTGGGGCAATACAAGTGCGTCTGAGACGGCGCCATTTTCATATTCGAAGCGCCAACTCCATTGGGCTGCGTAAACATTAACTTCAATGGCTGTTGGATCGCGCCGCTCAACATCTGCAAGCGTTTGCGCACCAATTACTGCTAAATATAGAACGATTGCTAAGGGAACTATTGTCCAAATTATTTCGAGACGTGCGTTTCCTGTCATATAAACGCCGTCACCTAATTCTCCTTTGCGACGTCTGAAAACCACGACACTATATAAAAGGAAAACTACGATGAGTGAGAAGAAAAAAGCAATCAGCCAAGCATGAACTCCGAAAAGACCATCGATGATGACTGCTTGTGAACTTGATTGCGCTGGTAAAAGAGCTTCGCTGCTAAATAAAGTTCCCAACACAGCTGTTGAGATTATTATTAATACAGCAACAATTGCAAAATGGATCATATGAGCTCCTCCGCAGACCCTTTCCGCTTTAGCGTCTTAATTATGGCGTAATTCGAGGTAACGCTGAGACGAATCTATTTGTGCCGAAAGGTACGAGCGAAAGTATAACACAGATGTTTTTTGCAGAATTCTGGCGAATTCTGCACCAAATTAGACCTCAAGCGCTTGCAAAGCTTGTAAGACTGTTTGACTATGTGGTGCAATTTTATTGACGGTGAAGATTTCAGAAATTATTCCTTGGCCATCAACTAAAAAGGTTGTACGTATCAATCCTTCATATTTAAGACCAAAAAGTTTTTTTGGTCCCCATACGCCATATTGCTCGCACACTTTATGACCTTCATCTGCTAGCAGCGAAAAAGGAAGGTTGTATTTAGATTTGAAGGCTTGATGTGAATTGCTATCATCGGGGCTAATGCCCAACAAAATCGCACCCTCAGCCTGATATTGGGAAAAATCATCACGGAAATTACAGGCCTCTTTTGTGCATCCGGGGGTGTCATCCTCTGGATAGAAAAACAGAACGACGGGTTTTCCTCTGTAATCAGCTAGGGAGTGAATTTTCCCCTTTTCATCCGGCATTGAAAATTCGGGGGCGGGTGTGCCAACAGTTAGTTCCATTAGTTCCTTCTTAGCGAGTCCAAAATGAGTATGTGTACAAATATGCAACGAGTATCGTGTTGGCAACGCTCGTTGAGGTGAGCGCTAGCCAATTAGGCTTTTGGCCTTCTTCGATGCCGCGAAATAACCATATTTGCAAAAGGGCAAGTGGCATCGTTAATAGTGGGGGAATTGCGATCGCGCGGGGCAATCCCTGATAGGCAGAAAGGGCCATTATGCTGTAGGCGGCCAACAGAAATGCGGCGTGAAAGCGAATGGCCTGTTTCCAGCCCAGACGGACAAGCAAGGTCCGCTTAGCAAACTTGATATCGGTAGCATAATCCGGAAATTCAAAGCTTAGAATAGTTGCCAATGCGAGCGCGGTGAGTGGAAAGGTTGTCATGGCTATCAGGCGATGCCATTCCTGACTTTGCAGTATGAAAGCTAGGGCGGGAACTAAATTAGCCAGAATTACTGAAGCCACTAATTCGCCAAATCCTGAGGAAACTAAGCGTACAGGTGGCAATGAGTAAAGTATGGCGCCTAATAATGCCAGAATCACAATTAGATGTACCGCGTTATTAAGCACGCCCATGCGTCCTAAACCAATAAAGGCAATTGCGGAAACCGTTAGAGCACTTGCAGCCGCCAGAAGTGCAAACTGTTCAGGAATTTTGCCTTCTCCATCGCCAAGAACTCCCGAACCCCCACTAAATAAGCTGCGATTATTGTTTTCGATATCCGCATCTCGATCGAAATATTCATTTAAGTAATGTGCGGTTAATTGGATCGAAGATACCAGTAGTTGCCCGAGCCAATAGCTCCCAGGATCGAGACCATAACCAAGATAGCGAGCTATTCCGGCGCCGAGCGCATAGAAAAGCATGCCAGCGACAACAAACATGGGGCGCGACATGGTGAGGAAGAGGATGAAGGGATGCCTATTCATGCTTATCCAGAATATCTTGTAACTGAGCATTCAATACTTTTTGATCTTCAACGCTACTTGATTGTGAATGGGTTGCAATCCTAATTACTTGAGTCCCTGCAGTCCCTCTAAGTCGGTAGGCGACTTCAAAAGGAATTAATAGAGCTTCACCCTTGGCGTGGGCCAATTCAATTTCCTCTTTTTCTGATGTGGAAGGGGACATTTCACGAGTGTCAAATAAATCGATTGACACAATACCTTTGGTAGCAATTAGGATTTCGTCTGCTTCTTTACGGACTCGATATAAACCAGTTTCTGTCTGATCCAATTCTATTAACTCAATTGATCCGAAGCGACGCAGCAAATGAGCGGTTTCGCTGAGCAATAACGTAGGATTTGAAGTCCAATCAATATTAAATTTATGAATACCTGAGATCATCAATGTGGCCTCTTAGCGATTGAATATCGATTATATCGAGGCTTATTAATTGCTGGCAGAACGAGCTAAGGTTTTGCGGACATCGCGTTCGTGAACGCGCGAATGCAACATCATCAATTTTAACATTTCAACAATTTGACTTTCGCCAAGGAATGGGTGGCGGCCAATCTTTAGAAAATCATCTTCAGTTAGCTGCTTGGTTAGCGTGATCGTCTCATTGCGGCGGAGAATATGTTCTGCCACCAATTCCTGGCGGCTTAACTTGCTAACTTCTTCAACATGTTTCTTGTTGTAGCGGTCAATATCAAAATCTTCAGGGACTCCTGCGCCACCCCTGACAATATTTCTTATTAAGCGAGGTATGGAAGCTTCCGTTTCTGTAAGGTGTGCAAAAATATTATGGACCGCCCAGGCGGGTCCATCTGAATAAACTTGAATATGCCATTCATCTGTTGAAAGTTTTTGAAAATAATCTTGGGTTGCCAATCCGGTGCGTTCAAGTTTGGGCACCAGCAAGGATGCGGTACTGGTCAGGCTCAATTTCTACGCACCAAATTTGACAAGAAAAACCAGAGGTTTGCCGGCCGTTCAGCCAGCCTACGCATAAAGTAGGGATACCATTCTTCCCCAAAGGGGACATAAACGCGCACCGGAAATCCCTTGGCGACCAATTGCTTTTGCAAATCGCGCCGAATACCGTAAAGCATTTGAAACTCAAGCAAGTGTTTGGGTAAATCAATTGAGTCCGCATAGTCCAGCGCGTATTGGACGCGGCGCTCATCGTGGGAGCCGATTGCCGCTAATGGAGGCCAAACTTGCGGGAATTGCTTGGGGAAATCTTGATTTTTTAGGCTGGCGTCTAGCATCAATGCAGTTTGGCGATCAAAGGCTAGATCCACTTCTTCTTTTTTGGGATAAGCAATTTCTGGAGACTCTTTATAGGCCCCTTTGACCAATCGAATCGTGACTTCTTTTTGCAAAAGATCGCTGACATCCTGATCACTGCGGTATAGATAAGATTGAATAACCGCACCAATATTCGAATAGCCCTCTGCCCGCATTTGCTCAATTAAGTTTAGGGTTGCTGCGAGGTTGGCAGAATCCTCCATATCCACGCGCACAAATATATTATTTTTCTTTGCTATCTCAAGAATGTGGCGCAAATTTTCGGCGCAAATGTCTTGATCTAAGGCGAGGCCGATTTGGGTAAGTTTGAGCGATATTGAAGCGCGTAAATCATTTTTTGCAAGGGCAGACACTGCATCGGTAATATGGCGCGTGGCCACTTTGGCTGCTTCTGCGGAATGGGAATGCTCTCCCAATAAATCCACAGTGGCTAGCATGCCCGTGGCATTAATCCCGCGAACCGTATTTATTGCGTCTGACAAAGTTTCGCCAGCCACAAAACGTAGGGCTACGCGGCGTGCCAAAGCAAAACGGGTCACAAGATTTCTGGCCCAAACTGCTTGCGAGAGGTAAATAAGAATGGTTCGCATGAAATTAATTTCTTGAATTGGAGAAAAGGGCTAATATGGATGAATTCATTTAACCCTAATGCGGGCATTGTAGCATAGAAAATTCGAGCGATATAATGCTCGTGAACTCAGGAGAATCTAGTTTGAGATCGAGATCCCAGTCCATAAATTTACGTTGGCTTTCCGGCATATTGCTAATTGCAGCGATCATATTGCTGACATTTCAGCTGATCGGATATAGCCGAGGAAGAGCAAATTTTCCCCCAGGATTAATCGTTGCCAATGTGCCTGTGGGGGGTGTTAGCCGACAGAATGCAGCGCAGCGCTTGCTTGAAGTCTATAACCAGCCGGTTGCGTTGCAATATGAAGATGCTCTCATTCATATGGATCCTTCAATTGTAGATTTCAATTTGAATTTAGAAAGCATGATTGCAGCCGCAGACCTAGAGAGAACAGAGAGTTCTTTTTGGGGAGGGTTTTGGGATTACTTGTGGGGAAACCGGGTTATTCCATCGACTGTGCCTTTGGATGCAGATTATTCCGAAGAAGCACTGAACAATTATTTGAGCAACGAGCTAGCGGCGAGATACGATAAGCCCCCCACTCCAGCGCAACCTGTAGCGGGCAGCACGCGCTTTTCGGATGGCATTCCGGGTACGACAATCGACAATCAGCTCGCGATTCCATTGATCGAAGCGGCCATCTTTTCTCCCGATGAACGGAGTGCGGTTTTACCTTTAAGGGAATCGGCAGCGCCAAGACCTAATTACGAAAATCTACAAGTTCAATTGCAACAGATTATGGATGTTGCCAATTATGATGGTTTGGCCGATATTTATCTTTACGATTTAGGTCGCAATGAGGAACTTCATTTTGTCTATCAATTGGGCGAAGAATTCTCAACTGATCCGGACGTAAGTTTTACAGCCGCCAGCATCATAAAGATTCCAATTCTTCTCTCGATTTTTGCACGTATCGATGGAGACCCATCTGACCACACCGCCAATTTGCTGGATGAGATGATCGTTCAATCGTTTAATGAACCAGCCGATACGTTAATGGAAGAAAATATCGATGCAACACAAGGCCCATTGATTATCACTGAGGATTTGCGTTCTTTAGGCCTGACAAATACATTTTTGGCAGGACAATTTTATATAGGTGCACCGCTATTGGCTGTCATTGATACGCCAGCTCAAAATCGAATAGATGTATTTACAGACCCAGACGCATACAATCAGACGACACCCATGGATATAGGTACATTGTTGGTGGACATTTATCAATGTTCGGAAAATGGCGGTGGCGCGATTGCGGCTGTATTTGCCGGCAAGGTTACTCAGGATGAGTGCCGAGAAATGATCAATTTGCTGACGCGCAACCAATTGGGGATATTGCTCGAGGCTGGCTCACCAGAGGGAACGCGAATTGCGCACAAACACGGTTGGGTAACTAATCCCAATACCGGTGTGACCAATACAATTGGTGATGCTGGAATTGTTTTCACGCCCAGCGGTGATTATGTGGCGGTTATTTTCCTTTATCAGCCCGTTCAATTAATATGGGATCCCATTTCAACTATGTTTAAAAATTTATCTGAGGCAATTTACAATTATTTCACTTTGCCAGCCCAATCCTAGGGACGAGATATGCGCAAGGAATTTAAATTCGAAGTTGATAAAGAACGCGGAAAGGTTTCCGCGATCCTTTCACAGCCTGCAAACGCAAAAATATTATTAGTAGTTGCGCATGGAGCGGGCACTGACATGCGGCACTTTTTTCTTGAGAATTTATGTGAACTTCTGGCTGAGAAAAGTATCGCCACGATGCGATACAACTTTCCCTATAAGGAAAAAGGGGGGAAAGGCGGGCCGAATGGCCCAAAAATCCTCACTGCAACCATTGTCGCTGCTATAGAAAAAGCAAAACAATTAGCGCCGCAGCTGAAATTATTTGCGGGCGGAAAATCGATGGGGGGGCGCATGACTAGCCAGACTGAAAGCGCAGCTCCGTTAGGCATTCGGGGGCTCGTTTTCTTTGGCTTTCCCTTACATCCACCTGGAAAACCGGGAATCGAGCGGGCTGATCATCTTAAGCAGGTAGCGGTCCCAATGCTATTTTTACAAGGTCCGAGGGACACATTAGCTAAACCAGAATTGATGCAACCCGTTATCAAAGACTTGGGATCTAAAGCACAGATTCACATGGTTGATGGCGCAGACCATAGTTTCAAAGTGCTAAAACGATCCGAGCGCAATGAAGAAGAAGTTCTCGAAGAGTTAGCAGGGATTAGTTCCGATTGGATGAAATCTAAGCAATAAACTGTGCCAATCTTTGCTCCGTTAAAAATCAGACTTTCGTGACCAGAACATTGCGGTTCCCGCGCAAATTGTAGGCACCCGTTTGTCCCAAAACACGCGAGGCAAATTCTTCTTGAATATCGACCAAGGTGTGCTTATCTTGAATTAGGATTTTCCCAATGCCTGAGCCAGGAATGTTTGCTCGCGAGGCAATTTCTCCCACAATTTCAGCAGGGCCAATGCCATGCTCGCGGCCTCTTCCCAGGCTTAGGGTAACCATGGTTTTATCTCGTTCCGCCCTGGATTGGGCTGAATGGGCGCCGTTTTTTCCTTTATTCCAATTCTTTCTATTGGCACGTCCGCGATTTCTTTGAGATGAATTTTTAGACGAACGAGATTGGCGCAATTCCCCAATTTTTTCTATGGGACGGTGTTTTTCATCAGCTCGGGCAATTTTGAGTGCGGCTGCGGCCACTTTAATTGGATCGTGACCTGCGGCAACTAATTGCGTGGCAATATCTTCCTCAGCCTTACTGCGATCTCTAGTTAGCCAAACAGACATCTTCTCAATTAATATATTTTCCCTGATTTTATGTATATCGTCTTCGGAAGGAAGCTCAAACTGAACTAGCGCTTGCTTGGTGTAGTTTTCAATGCGTCTTAAGGCGCGTCTTTCTCCCGGAGTTACCAGAGATATGGCGATGCCCGCTTTGCCTGCGCGGCCAGTACGGCCAATGCGATGGACATAAGCTTCGAGATCAGTAGAAATATCGAAATTGAAAACGTGCGATATATCGTCAATGTCTAAACCGCGTGCAGCGACATCTGTGGCGACTAATACTTTGATTTGGCCGGAGCGGAAGCGATTCAGAACGCGTATGCGAGCATCCTGCGCCAAATCTCCATTAAGGGCTTCGGCCGGGAAACCACGTTGGATGAGATTATTGGCCAAGCGGGTAGAGCCGGCCCTTGTTCGCGTAAAAATTAATGTGGGGCCCACATGCTCATGCTCTAAGAGCCGAGTAAGCGCGGCTTTTTTATCTTTTTCATTGACCAGATAAAAACGTTGCTCAATGCTCGCAACAACTAGCTGCTTGCGTTCAATCGAAATCGTTTGGGGCTCGATCATGTACTTATTTGCCAGGCGACGAATTTGCTTAGGCATGGTCGCAGAAAAAAGCGTAGTTTGACGCTGGGCAGGCGTTTCACTCAAAATATTTTCGATATCTTCAACAAATCCCATACTAAGCATTTCATCCGCTTCGTCCAGCACAACCGTATGAATATTGCCCAGATCGAATAATTTTTTGCGCATTAGATCTTGTAAACGACCGGGCGTGCCTACGACCACGTCTACACCTTTCTTGATTTCTCGTGTAGAAACGGCATAACTTTGGCCACCGTAAACAGGCAAAACATTGACACGCGTATGCTGACCATATTGAGATATGGCTTTGGCAACTTGGATTGCTAATTCACGGGTGGGTGTGAGGACCAATGCTTGAATGCCCTTGGCATTGGGCTTTTCCAATAAATGCTGAAGAATTGGCAGGGCAAATGCGGCTGTTTTTCCGGAACCGGTTTGCGATTGGGCGATGATGTCTCGACCCGCGAGCATTAAAGGTATTACTTGTGCTTGAACATTCGACGGGGTGGCATAACCCAGTTCGGAAATGGCCTGCTCCAATTCTGGACGCAGGTTAAGTTGCGAAAATTCGCTAATCATCAAAACTCCTATTGCGTTTTGATGACTCTCGGACCGTCACAACCCTTGTGAATTGATTGAAATCCTCGCGGATTTAATCTGGGTTTACCTAGCCGTTAAATTCCCCCAGCGGCAAGAAAAATGCTCGCCAAGCCTTTGACGAGCAAGCATTAGGAATCTTCAAAACATTTCTATTCAATTTTTTTATGGCATGCAATCTGCCAAGCGCAGGAGTGTAGCACAAAAAGGGTTGCTAGACGAGTAAATTTTTTATTTGGCGGAGACTATTCAGAAATTTCTATGACAGGCCATATCCTAATGCGCTGAAATAATTGGTTGAGTATAATTTCCATCCTGCGCCCGTAGCTCAATGGATAGAGCGACTGACTTCGAATCAGTAGGCTGGGGGTTCGAGTCCCTCCGGGCGCGCTATACAGGCTCTAAGAGCCTGTTTTTTGTTTTTTGGGCCTGCGGGGAAAAAGAACCGGTGTGTTGGCTTTGTAGCTCACATAATTTTTGTCCCTACCCCACTTCTCTAAAGCTCTACGTTCTAGCATAGGGATGCCACTTATCCGAGTTAGTAGAATGAAAACAAAGATTGGTGAGAGCAATGTTATTTTTTGCCAGCCTTGAAGAACAGGATAAGCGAGAGTTGCGATACCAAACCAAAGGAGAATCTCTCCGAAATAATTAGGATGGCGCGACCAGGCCCATAGACCTTTCGAAATATATTGGTCTGTAATCTTTGGATCGGCGCGGAAACTATTTTTTTGTCGATCTGCAACAACCTCAATGAAAAATCCAATAATCCAAAACAAGATGCCAATACTTCCTATTATTCCAATTGGTTTCGAAATGGGAGAACTGATGGCGGCCAGTGCAGCGGCTAGCGAGAAACTGACCCACAATCCTTGAAGTGTCCAAGCCATTAAAAACCGGGGGAAAGATTGCTTTATTTCGCGAAATCGGCGATCTTCGCCTGCTTTATTAATACGAGAGAATAGAAAAGCGCCTAGGCGAAATGCCCAAATTGCAATGAAAAGAACCAGGATTATTGATCGTTGGTTGATATTGTTGCTCACAAATAGTACGAGGGCTGAAACTGTAATGAAGGTTAGGGAGCCCGCCAGATCGAAATATCGTTCTGAATGGGTCAAATAAGACGGGATAAATATTAGCCATTGAAGGACATAGGCCAGGCCAATGCCTAGTGCAAAAATTGGGAACTCATTTACTTCTAGGCCATTTGAGCTCCCAGCCCAAGCTAAGGCAGCACCCACTAGGATTATTAAGGGAAGTCCAATCCAGGCGGTTCTTTCAGCATTACTATTCGTTTTCTTAGTCAATTTGCTCCTGATAAAAATTAGAATGGCAAAATTTTTAAAGCAACTGAGTTGGAAATATCATTGCCTTTTTTATTAACTATTTCTTTAATATGTATTGAATTGTTGGACCAAAAGAAAAGCTATTAGAGTTGCCATTTAGCACCCCAGGTTTTGAGTAATTCGATGTATTGGGGATCTTGATAGCGATTCAAATGAAAGGCGGCAGAATAAGAAGGGAGATTATTTCCGGAGATATGAGCTGCCATTAGCTCCCCCAAGGCCGCAGCGGCCATTATGCCGTAGCCAGAAGATGCGCCGATGAAATGAGTCCCCTCAATAGACATGGGGCTAGCCAATGGGCGGTTCTCCTCAGTCTTTGTGTAATAGCCACCATCAATAGTCGGTTTTGGCATTTTATTTAGATATGAACGAAACCCAGGAATTATTTCAATTAGTCCGCGTAATGCGGTTTCAGCTTCCATCGGATCAACATCAATTGGGAAAATTGTTTCAGAGCGTCTCTCGCGTGTATCCCAAAGCAAGAGAATAGATTGAGCCTCGCTAGACCCTTCGGGGCGCGTGTGGGCTCCCATTGGCAACTTATTAAGCAACCAGCTAGCCTCACTATCTTCTTTTAAGTAGGCAGCTTCCTCTTTAGTCCAACCTATGCGCTGAGGCTCTGCAAAAATGACTAAGGGGGCGCTTCGATCGAGAACGGCATGCGAATCTTCGATTGACGATTTCAAGTGCAATTCATTGTGGACAGGAAGTTGGGTGTTCAATAGAGCTGCAATTTCGGCAGCATATGGTCCGGCAGCATTTACAAAATGCGTGCAATTGACCAATTCTTCATCATTCAGTTCAACAGATATCACTTTATTGGAGCTAGTCTCGATCGCGGTCACGCTACTTTGAAGGTATTTAACTCCGACACGCTTGGCTTCCTCAAGCATCCACATCCCAAATTGTTGTGCACTTAACCAACCCGCTCGACGCACATGAAGAACAGCTATTACTTCTTCAGATAAGTATGGGAAATGGTGCTGGATGACCTCTTGACTCATTATTAAATCTGCACCATCGAGATTACTGGCCAATCCATCGTCCAGGTGGGGTTGATAATCACTGGGATATGCTGAGTGAATGCGCAATTTTCCAGCGCCAAGCTGCGAAGCTTCTTCTGCAGCGGTGCGCAAGTTGGCCACGCTTTCCTCGCTCTTGCTTACATACAAATAACCGCGTTGATTCATTTGGAATAAATTTCCATTTTTGGAGGCCATGTCTTCCATCAACGAAATACTGCGATTCATCAAAGCCACCATTGCATCGCCAGGACCCGGCCACCAATTGCGGTAACACTCGGTCGACTTATCGCTAGTTAGGCTTAATGGTGAGCCCTTATCAATGAGTAATACATTTGTAATGCCTTGCTCAACTGCCAGGAAATAAGCGGTTGCAATCCCTGAAATGCCAGCCCCACAGATAACAACCTCAACCTCTCTGGGAATTGCTTCAGCCATTTAGGCTCGCTTGATATTGCTTGCGAATACTTTGTTCAGCAGATTTATCAAACGGGAGCAAGGGTAAGCGCACAGACCACTTTGGAAGGGCTGACTGATTTGGGAGCAAGGCTTTGAGGAATGCGGGCGCGGGGGGATGCTGGTCCAAAACCTTGCGGGCTATGGAGAGCGAGGCCTGCTCAGAATCGAAGTTCTCTCCAGCTTCAAAAGAATCCCATATTTTTCTAGCCGAAGCCACCTGCAAATTGGCCAATGCAGTAATGGCTCCGGATGAGCCCGCAGCTAGCGATGGGCCAACGAGATGATCATTGCCAACCAAAACCGCCTTCCCAGGTAATGCTTTCACAGCGGATCGAGCGTGCTCCAAATCCCCAGTGGAATCTTTTATGCCTGCGAAGCGATTAGGAAAAGCCTGATCCAAACGGCTAAAGAGCTCAACGGGCATATTAATTCCACTGATTTGGGGAATGTGATAGGCCAACAGATATTTATCTTTTGGAACCGCTCTTTCCAATACTTGGACATACCATTGATAAATACCTTCCAGTGGTGCGCTGCTTAAATAGAAGGGAGGCAATACAAGCACGGCCTCACAGCCAATTTCGAAAGCCTGCTGAGTCAATGTAATTGTTTGGGTAAGGCTAGGCGTTCCCGTAGAAGCTAATACTCGAAAATCGGGAAAGCGCTCGCGGATTTTTATTCCTTGGCGAAAAAGCGCTAGCCGCTCCTCGTCACTTAGACTGGTGCCTTCGCCCGTAGTCCCGGCTAGCAAGGCTCCATGCGCGCCTTGGTCGGCATAATAATTTAGCAATCCTGAAATGGAATCCAATTCCAATTCGTCTGCATCGTTGAAGGGCGTTATGGAAGCTACATATATTCCTGAGAGTGGATGCATGGGTGCTCCTTCAGTTAGATTGAGGGCGTTTCCGTTTATTTAGTACCAGGAAATTTCCCAGCAAGATCAGCGCGACGCCTACAAATTGGAAACCGCTCATGCTGAATCCTTCATAGATTGCTGAAAGGGCTAAGGCTATTACCGGAAAAAGAATGGTGATGTAGGCTGCACGATCGGCTCCAATTCTTCCTAGTAATGTGAGATAGGAACCAAAAGCAATAACTGATCCAAATAGAGCTAGGTATAAGAGTGAGGCTATATATGAAAATGAAGGATCAAAGCTAAATGTGGCTCCTCTGATTAATACAACTATCGCAGTGAGGATTGATCCGAAAAGCATTCCATAAGCATTGTTCTGAATTACTGGGATGCCATTTTCCTGATTACGTGCAGAGACTATATTTCCAAGGGAAGCGGATATGGAGCTAATAAGAGTTAATAACAATCCGGTCAAAGTAGCATCTCCCAGGCTGAAATCAGATATCTCAGGCCAAAATATAAAAGCTAAGCCAGAGATTCCGATTAGAGCGCCAATCATTACTCGTGACCGGATAGGCCGCTTCAAGAAAAGGGCTCCAAAAAGTGCATTAAGAATAATGAGACTCGAAAATATTACCGCAACTAGACCGCTCGATACCCGTTGTTCAGCAATGTAGACCAAGACATAGTTTATTGAGAACAAGAAAGCGCCTTGCAAGGCCATAAACTGTAAATCCCTTGCTTTGAAGCGCAGCGGAAGTTTACGCCAGAAACTGTATGCAAAGATCAATATAGAAGCAAGGAAGAAACGATAGGCGACAGATACAGCCGGGTCAACTACGCCCAATTGGAAAGTAATGGCCAACCAGGTAGAACCCCAAATCAAAACCGTTATCGTATATAGGAAACTATTTTGCATGATTACATGTCCACATTTATTCTGGCGGCAATTCTGGAAAATACAGAAAATCGCGGATCCAGGCTACAAAGGATTGGGCGTGCTCTATTTTTATTTCAGCACTTGAAACGGTCGTCTTATACCATGTGATTGCACGTTGGATGTAGCCCACTTGCAAGGCTAAGGGCCATGCTTCTTGAATTTTCTCGAGCGAAAAGAGGGGCTGCCACGCTGATAAATATGCTGTACGAGCCCATTGCAATTGAGGATGAGATTCCGGCTCAAGGGAAAGGTAATTTCCTAATACTCGTAATGGGACGATGAGACTAAAAAACGGATGGCTCAGGCTGGCATCGCCCCAATCAAAGATGCGAAAAATATTATCTTTGTAAAACACATTGCCGTCGTGTAGATCCCCATGCTCTATAGATGCTGGGATACCGATATTGCCCAAGTCTTCAATAAGTGCTTCAAAGTTTGACTGGGATAACTTTAATTTCTGCAATTCTTTTTTTGTCAGGCCACCTAGATTCGCAACTTGCGTAAGGGTGGATGAGGCTAGAAGATCAGCCATTTCTGATGGCAAGCTTGTGAGCATGCGATTTGGCACTCCAGCATCCAGCAATTTTTGTGCATAGGAAGCAATTTCTATTTGGAATTGAGCGTAGCGACCCAGTAACTCGACCCAATCCGAAGTAACCGGATGACCTGAATGGAATTCTCTGAGACGTTGGCCCCCTTCTGGGAAGAGCAGCCAACCTTCTTTTTCGTTTACCGCTATCGGGTTTAACACTAGATGCCCCCCTACCCAGGTGAGTTTCTTCATTATTCGTGCTTCAAAATGTTGATTGGCAGATCCAGCCTTGAAATAAAAATATCCAACATTGGTTGGAAAGCGAATTACGGTCGACCATGCTCTTAGGTGAACGCTTTCCCCTGGACCAATTAGCTCTGCGCTAACAAGTTTGAGTTCGGTTTCAACCCACGCATAAACTTCTTTCTTCCATTGATCAGTTTGCCAGCGATCCATTCAGTTTCTTATTTGGCTTCAGGATCAGATTGCATCATGCCAAACACATTACCATCAACATCGGCACAATAGGCCATCCAACCCACGCCTGGAACGGCATGTTTTTCGCTGACCAGCTTGCCACCCGCAGCGAGGACTTCATCTACAGCGGCTTGGCAATCGTCAACAGACATCGTGAGACCAAAGGGATCTTCTTTCTCTGAAGCACGCAGGCCTAAGCCTCCATCAATGCCTGGTTGCTCAGGATCGCCGGTACTGATTAGCCAATAATCGGTGGGCCCTTCCCATTTTTCTACTTTCCAACCAAATGCTTTCCTATAAAACTCAGCAAGTTTTTCAGGGTCTTTTCCTACAACTTCAAAATGAATTACACGCGACATGAGTGCCTCCTTAAATACATATTTATCTTACCAATATTGAATGACCCCACATTCGCTCTTATATTCACAATCACCCCCCACATGCGCAAGATTCGAGCGTAACTCTGCTGTTAATCTGGGGTTAATCTACCTAGCGACGGTATTTCCGTCGGCAATTTATCCCTATTCCTTAAGGAGGAATAATTATGGGTAGTGGTGATCTTGGTAAATGGGCCTGGCTTATCGCCCTCTGGGTAGCCGTGCTCGGTGGCGTCTTAGGCGCCTTTGGTGTGGACGCCTTGAGTGGCGGAACCATTGCTAGCGTTGTTGGCGTTTTGGCCTTCATCGGTGGCTACATGCATCTCTCAGGCATGGATCGCACAGCTTTTTACATAACAGCTGCGGCATTCTTATGGTTTGCTGGTGCAAGTGGTGATTGGTTTGGTGTTTCAATCTTGACCGATCTCCTTGGTGGAATCCTTGGTGGTGCCGGTGCAGCAGCAGCTGCTGGTTCCGCTGGTGTTCTGTTCAAAACCGTATACGAATGGGTTATGCCCTAGTCGTTCACCAATAAGTTGTATAAAAGAAGACCGGGAGTTGACTCCCGGTCTTTCTCTTTAAGGGACGGAAATAATTGTCTCGCGATTAAAAAGATGCGGAACTTCAATTCCCATTTTTGAATAAAGTTCAGGGGGAACACCAATATCGGCCAAATAGAGTTGTCCTACTTTTGAAAGAGCCTCGTCACTTAATAAACCGATTTTTGGTAAGGCCAAAGTGAGCGTCTTTGCGGCTTGGATGCAGGGATTTCCTGGAATTCCGGAACTCGTATCCAACCCCGATGGAGCGTCCAGCGCGATAATGGAGGCCTGATTTGAATTCGCCATTTCGATCCAAGCGCTTATAGGGGTTCGAGGATCACCGCGAAGGCCATAGCCAATCATCGCATCCACAATCAGATCAGGGTTTCCAACTTCGGATAGCTTGCTTTGCTTAATCCCCATCGTGGTTAGGGTCTGCCATTGTGTTTTCGGAACAGGTTTTAAATTCTGATCCATCAAGGCAATTCGCACGCGTTGACCACGGTTATGTAAATGGCGTGCAGCGACCATACCCCCACCGCCATTATTTCCAGCACCGCACAAAATCAAGATGTCAGCTATGGAATCTGTGGAATCCAGGTGATCGATAACCAATTCGGCTAGGTTCCGGCCCGCATTTTCCATCATTTGTACAAGCGATATTTTGTAGTGCTCGATCATTAAACGATCTACTTCGACCATTTGACTAGTGGTTATTGCCGGTATGTTTTTCATATTTATGGACACGTTACTGTTAAGCAAAGAGCACCCCAAATGGAGTGCTCTTATTAGTTGTTGAAAATTAAGCTGCTACCGCTTTAGCGATTCCCTTGTCTAAAGCAGCTTGAAATTCTTCGTTAGCTTCATCAATTTCTTTATCATAACAAACAGACCATTCTCTGACCAAGCGATCGCGAAAACGCTTTAATGCGTCTTCCTCGGTTGGATTAAGTTTCTTGATTGTCTGTCTGGACGAGAGATCGCGGATGAGCCGAGCCATATCTAAAAGAGATCCTTCTGCAAGCACATCGCGAATTACGCGCTTGCGCTGCATATGATCGGGATCCATCTCTGTTGGCTTGCGACTCAAAATACGCGAAATTTTCTTAATATCTTCTTTCGAAGAAAGCGGGCGCAAGCGAGTATTGTCTTCCATGTCGACCGGGATCCAATACATGCTATTGCGGGTTTGCACCTTATAGTACGAAATCTTATTGCCATCGAGAACTTTTTTCTCGATACCCTTCACCTGGCCCACACCGTAATAATGGTGGACGATCCAGGCTCCCTTCGAATAGGTTGTGCTTTTCGCCATTTACAACTCCTCAATTCTCGAGGTGTTTAAAAAAAAACTTAACTACGCCCTTTTCGGGTCGTAGCTTTGCGCTGTTGTTTGCGGATTGCTTTTTTCTTTTCAAGACGTCTTGTTTCACTAACTGAAACGAACCAACGCTTACGCCTAACAGTACTCAACACTTTTGTGCGAGCGATTTTTTTGCGAAAGCGCTTTAGCAATGATTGCTGAGATTCACCTGGCCTTAATACAACTTTGGGCAACGAAAACACCACCTTTCTTTCATTTGAATTTGGTTTGGCTTATATATTTAGACAGATTGGCTAAACACAGATAATTCTCTGTGGAAATATTTCAATTCTCTTATTGCTAGGATTGAGATATTCTGAATTCCAGCCTGCTAGCCCTGTTTAGCGACTTACGCTACTAAACAGCCAAGTCGACAATTATAACTCATGCTAGTCAGTGGTTTATATTGACGAGGCAATAATGTTCGTCATTTTATATGTGCAATAAATGCTAAACGACCTCATATTTCTGCAATATTGAAGGAAATCAAGCTAGCAATTAACCGAGTAATTTTGAACAATCAGATTAGAAGCTACGTTGAATAAATAGCGGGGCCTTTTGTTCAAAAAGCTCCAGATTGTGGGTCAAAACTTATAATGGGCGCAATTATGCAAAAATATAAAATATATGGATTCCTATTTCTATTTATGATGGGCCTTGTCAGTTGCGCATCAATATTTGGATCGGACGCAGACAAAAATCTTTCAGCATTTGAGCCAGATTTAGCCGGCACTGGGGAGCCATTAGCGGCTAACGCGGAGAATGGAAGCTCAGAAAACGCCGAAAATTCCAGCGGGCCTCATTTAGTTGTTGGGCGACTGCCAAGCGCGTTGCCAACTTATCTACGTAATTCATTTTCTAAACATGTGGATGTATTTGGAGTTCAAATATTGGGAACTGATCGAGTAGCTGATGACAAACTAATACATGCTGCAACTGTAATGGCCGAATATTTAGATAATAATGAAGATGGAAAAGTCGATAACTCCTTAGTTCTGGAAGCGATGTTGTCCAATCAGGCCACTTTAGTCGTGTTTGCAAATGAAAGCGACGAGAACAATAGCTCTCTCTTTGATTTCGACATCAATGACGGGCGCATAATGCAAAACCTTTATGCAGAAGAAATGGTCCTTGCGGGAAATGGAAGTGAAGGATTCGATTTCTCGCTAGAAGAAATTTTGCACTTAGTTAGCCATGCTGGATATTCTTTTTCACATCCGGAGGCCTTTGGGGAGGAGCCCGGTAGCCTGATAGCTGAAGCAATGGATCTGGCTCGCGGAGGATATTTCGCATCGGTGCCAAATAATTATCCAAGCGAAGCCTGGTATCGCTATGATGATGTGACCTGCGAATATGATTGTCAAATCGCAGAATATTTTTATTGGGCATTAACTTCGCTATTAGGAGCTCAATCTGCTGAATGGCGTTTTGATGATATTAGTCATGAATGGCTATTAAATACCCCTGAGAAGCTAGAAAATGGCGATCCGACAATGTTCAAATTGCTTACTGACCCCAAATATGACATGCCCTCGCGTTTGCCGGATGGCAACTATGCAATCGCCCAAGACTAAGGCTTCGATATAATCGCGCTATGAACAATAAAGAACTCGCGGATACTTTCACGCTAATCGCGAATCTGCTTGAAATTAAAGGTGAAGTTATTTATAAAACTTTGGCTTACCGAAAAGCAGCCGAAAGCCTGACCAATTTGGGCAGAGATGCAAATGAATATTGGAAAGATGGCAAGCTCACTGATATTCCAGGGGTCGGCAAAGCTATTTCAGAAAAAATAGATGAGCTATTGAGCTCGGGCAAATTGGAATATTTAGAAAAACTACAAGACGAAGTTCCGGCCGAGCTAGCTGAAATGCTGAAAATACCCGATTTGGGACCCAAGAAAGTAGGGCTCTTTTATAAAGAAATAGGCGTCAAATCAATTTCAGAATTAAAGGCAGCAGCGGAAAAAGGGAAATTGCGTGATTTAGCGGGCATGGGCCCAAAATCCGAAACGAAAATTCTTGATGGGATTGAATCCTTATCTAGGCGGACGGGTCGTGCGCCGCTGGGCGATATGTGGCCCAAAGCGCAAGAGCTGCTCAAAAAAATACGGGCATTGGATGGGGTTGTGGATGCAGAAGTAGCAGGCAGTTTACGGAGAATGAAAGCTAGTGTGGGCGATATTGACATTATTGTGGCGGCCACGGATCGAGACTTGGTGAGCAAGCATTTTGTTGAGGACCCCGAAGTCGCCAGAGTATTAGGCACGGGGGGCATCAAATCCAGCGTTGAGTATCACAGCGGATTGACTGCTCAAATTTGGGTGCATGAACCCGCACGATTTGGCACTGCATTGCAATATGCCACTGGATCAAAAGATCATAATGTTCGAACGCGGGAAATTGCCCAAGGCATGGGGCTCTCATTAACCGATCAGGCTATTATTCAATCAGATGGCAGCGAAAAATTATATGCGAAGGAAGAAGATGTATATAAAGCCATTGGGCTCGATTGGGTAGCCCCTGAATTAAGGGAAGACCGCGGCGAAATTCAAGCGGCGCAGGAGGGCAATCTTCCGAAATTGATTGAAACCAAAAACATTCGTGCCGAGCTTCACTGTCATTCAACTTGGAGTGATGGCAAAGTTAGCATCCTGGAAATGGCAGAAACTGCGATTAATCATGGCTATCACACGCTTGCCATAACGGATCATTCTTTCAGTTTAGGCATTGGAAGCGGACTTAGCATCGAAAGATTACAGGAACAGCGCATAGAAATCGATGAAGCACGCGAAAAGCTTGGCGACAAATTGCAATTGTTACATGGCACTGAAATGGAAATCAAAGCGGATGCGAGTTTGGATTTCCCAGACAAAATTTTAGAATGGTTGGATATAGTCGTGGCTTCATTGCACGTTAGCATGCGCCAGGAAAGGGCTCAGGTTACCAAAAGATTGTTGACGGCCATCAATAACCCGCATGTAGATATCATCGCCCACCCTACTAATCGATTACTCCCAGACCGCGAAGGCTCCGATTTGGATATGGAGCAAATTTTCTCTGCAGCCGCCGAAATGGGAACGGCGCTGGAAATCAATTCAAATCCCAAGCGGCTAGATTTAGACGATGTGTTAGCTCGCCGCGCGTTGGAGTTTGAGATTCCATTGGTGGTTAATACAGATGCACATCTCCCTGAACATATGGATTTCATCTTTTACGGCGTAGCTACCGCAAGACGCGCTTGGGCTGAACCAAAATCTGTAATTAATACTTGGACCGCGAAGCAAATTAAAAGCTGGCTCGGCAAGCGCGGGTAATAATGAAGCCAAGCAAAACCTCTTCATTGACAAAAGCAAACATCCTGGTGGTTGAGGATGACCCCGATTTTCGCAATCTAATAAAGAAGCATCTCGAAAAATTCGGTTATTCAGTGGATATCGCAGAGGATGGCGCAGAAGCTCTAAAATTATTAGAGAAAGAAGATTTCCGCATTCTGCTGACTGACATGGCCATGCCTAATTTGAGTGGGATGGATTTAATCAAATCTGTCCGATCGCGCACCAATAAACCTTACGTATACATTATTGTTGTCTCAGCCTACGCCGCTACCACTGATATTGTGAAAGGTATTGGCGTTGGCGCTGATGATTATCTCTCCAAGCCACTAAGTTTTGCTGAATTGGAAGCCAGGATTCGCATTGGCCAGCGCATGATTGATCTAGAAACTCGACTCGTGAATTCTGTAAAAGAACAAGCGGAATTGGCCAAAAAAGATTATTTAACTGGGCTTTACAATCGCCGACATATATATGATCTGGGAAATCATCTCTTTGAGCAGGGGAGGCGCTATGGTCATAAGCTCTCTGTTTCAGTGGTTGATGTCGACAAATTTAAAGGGATTAATGATTCCTATGGTCATGCGGTTGGAGACGAGGCCTTGCTTGGTATTTCACGACACATTGAGCAAACGGTTAGAAATGTAGATATCCTGGGCCGTATGGGAGGGGAAGAATTTATTGTGCTGATGCCCGAAACAGGGAATGTGGGCGCGATGAAAGTGGGTGAACGAATCCGCGAACGAATTGCACGAAATCCACTTAAGACCACGGGGCCGACACTACAACTAACAATTAGCCAAGGAATCGCTACACAAAGTAACCAGGTTCATAGCCTTGAATCATTGATCGATCGGGCTGATGTAGCCCTATTTACAGCCAAAAGAGAAGGTCGTAACAGAATTTCTGTATCCCCCTAAAAACAATTGAATATTGCGCGCCGTAATTCGGAGCGAAAAAAGAGAATTTCTGTACCATCAATGGTCAGCGGAATAGCGCTATTTATTATGAATTCTAAGATTTCTTCTCTAATTTCACGGCTAAAAGAGGCACTTCCGAGACAAGCTAATCGGCTCTCGCAATTGCGCATCCAATTGATTATGCCTTACGTAATTCTCACGGCAATTACGGCGGGGATTGGCACCTTTGTAATTACTAATTACATCAGTAGCACGATCCAGGAACGTTTTAGCAACCTGCTTTTCGAGACTAGCCGAATTGCTGGAGATGAAATCGTGCGGCTGGAAAGACAACATTTGGAAAATTTACGGTTATTGGTATTTACCAATGGCGTTCCCCAATCTGTTGATATTGGATCCAGTGAAACACTTGAGGAATTAATATTCCCGGTTGTGGCCAATGAGGCGATCGAATTTGCTTCATTTGTAGATATGAACGGGAATGAGATTCTGAGCCTTATTTCAGGCCAAGCGAGCCAATCCTACGAGAGATCTCAGGGGAGCAATCTTTCTGAGCTAGAAATTGTTTCGCTCATCCTAGAAGGAACTGAAGACGAATTCGGGGATAAATTTACAAGTTTAGAGCGGCTTATTGGCTCAAATTATTTGCTTACGGCCGCGCCGATTAAGGCCGAAGATGGGAGCCTGATTGGCGCTGTCCTTATTGGTTCTTCATTAGACAATCTTGTAAGTGATTTAAAAAATGTTTCCTTGGCTGATATTGTAATTTTGGACGAACAGGGTGCCTTGCTGGGCACAACTATGGCCGAACCAGACCAGGGTTTCGGAATTCTCCAGTTGGATGCTACAGAAATAAATCAAATGGCGGCCTCATATGAAAAGAATTTGGCCATATTTGAACGTGATTTTCGCCTGCACTATTCTCCATTTCAAGCACGAAGCTCAGAACAGGGTTTTCTCGGAATTGCTCTGCCACTCAATTACATACTTTCCACTTCGTTTAATAGCCGCATCCTTCTGACGATTATCTTTTCACTGACAACCCTGGGAGTCATATTAATTGGCAGTATTCTGGCCAATCGGCTGTTGCGACCAATCTCAAAACTGAGGGATGTAACAATGGAAGTTGCCGGTGGCGATCTGTATAAGAAAACCGATTTGCGTAGGGCTGATGAAATTGGACAGTTGGCCTCGGTATTTGATCTTATGACGGCAAGGCTTAGGCGCCGGCAAAGGGAAGCGGATCGTCTTTACTCAGTTCTTGAAAATCGGACAGTGGAATTAACGGATGCAAACTCAAAATTGCAGAACTCGCAAAATCAATTGGTGCAATCCGAAAAGCTTTCATCCATTGGGCAATTAATCGCAGGAATTATTCATGATATTAAGACCCCGCTGGGCGTGATCACTTTTGCTTCGGAGGAACTACGTGATTTGGTTCCTAAAACATCTGATGCAGATGAATATTTTCGGGCCTTGCATTCGGGCGTTGACAAAGTAAATACGATTATTTCGGATCTTCTTAAATTTGCTCGGCAGTCTGAGGCCGAAAAATCGGTTCAGGACTTAATGCAAACCATAAATGTAGCTATTCGCCTGACCCAATATGAGCGTAAAAGTGGGAAAGTGGAACTGGATACATCCAATCTGCCAGACGAAGTTTTAGCATATATTGACGCACGCCAGCTCGAAGGGGTGCTTATTAATCTCTTTACCAATGCGATTCATGCCATGCCTAAGGGAGGCATATTAGCCATTGGAGTAAGCGAAGGGGAACAAATCGTGATTCGGATTGCGGACTCCGGCAGCGGAATTCCAGAAAAAATTCTCAATAAGATTTTTGATCCTTTCTTTACGACGAAGCCTGAAGGCCAGGGAACCGGTTTGGGACTTTCTGTTGCATACGGAATCATTAATGATCATGGTGGCCATATTGAAGTAGATAGTGAGGTGGGATTGGGTACTGAATTTATTATTAGCTTGCCAAAGCCTCCTCAACATTTAAGGACCCAATATCGCGAAAAATTCCCAAAGCAATCTTCCAATAGAAACTTGCAGCAAGGGAATGGAGTCAGCAAAGAAAGCGTGTCGTTGGGTCTTGATGAAATCAGCTTGGAATAAATTTCTAAAAAGTCCATTTTTATCTTTTTTCCCTAACCTGGGACGATGGCTGGGGGTTTTTCTTTTTGTCAGCATTGTTTTTTTCGTTATTGGGCTAGCCTCAGAGGCTAATTTTATTGACGGAAGCCAAATAGATACGCGTTCAAAATTGTTAGCTGATTATTCACCCTGGGGATTTACACAATTTCAAGCTTTGAGTGCCGAAATCTTTGAGGCCATCTCCACAGAAACCGATCGTGAAGTTGACCCTGACGCCATAGCAGACCTAAGTGACTCCCAGCCGTTATGGGAGGCTATAGATGTAACTACACAAACGGCTAGCTCAACAGCGCCCCCATCCCCTACTTCCTTGCCGACGATTAGTCCCACATCCACAGCTAGCCCAAGTTCAACCGCTAGCCCTAGCATTACTCCTACGACAAATCCTTCTATTACACCTAGCGCTACGCAAAGTCCGACCTATACCCTAACTGCAAGCCTGACTCCAACTGCTGGACCGACAAATACACCTTCAAATACTCCTACAAATACGCCTACCTTTACTGCCACGCAAACGCCCACCAACACGGCTACTCACACGGCTACATTTACGGCGACAAATACAGCCACGCAGACTCCTACGGCAACGCCTACTTTCACATTGACCCCAACAAATACAGCCACTCAGACGCCTACCCATACAGCGACATCAACGAACACCGCCACAGCTACAAATACAGCCACCCTAACACCCACTCCTTCAAATACACCCACATCAACACCTATATTCACACCTACTCCAACACCGATTTGCGTGGCAGGAACCATTGTTCGCGATGCTTTCCAGGACACCTATGTGGACTCAAGCTCCAGCACATCCATACGCGGAAGTGCCACAGAACTAAGAATCAAGGATCCTGGTGAGGATAGAGGCCTTATAGAATTTGATCTCTCCGATATTGACGCTTCATGCACAGTTAGCACGGCGGAAGTCACATTTCTAGTAACGAGAGACGACCCTTTAGATTTAGTAGTTTACAGAATTACGCAAAGCTGGGATGACGCAACAACTCATTGGGATAACCAGCCAACATTTAATCTCACAGTTTACGAAAGCTTTAATGTCAGTAGCATTGGTCCCTTAACAATTACCATCACTTCATTAGTGCAGGGTTGGATCGATGGCAGCTTTGCCAATCACGGTCTCATTATCGTCGCGGTTAATAATTCTGGCGAAGTGAAATTCAGTTCGATTGAAGGGTCTACAGCGCCGTCAATTAAAGTTGTTTACGGTCCTTAGCTAATCTTCCTCTCATAATCTAAATCAATTCCTAGCACAAAGGTTCAGTGTATAATGCTGGGTCCTGGCACCATCTCTCAAACTACTGGCATATTTGGGATGAACAGTTGCTCCTAATGCGGAGTAATGCGTAAGGCGTTCATTCATAGAGGAGAATTCATGTTGCAACGAATTCGAAATACATATAACGAGTTCCCACGCCCATTTTGGGTGCTAATGGGCGCTTCTTTCATAGATCGCCTGGGCGGGGCATTGTTGTTCCCCTTCTTTGCGCTATATGTGACTTTGCGCTTCGACGTGGGCATGACACAGGTAGGCGTACTGTTTGCCATATTCGCAGTGGCTGGAATAGTGGGTAGCTTTATTGGGGGCGCACTAACGGACCGTTTTGGGCGCAAGATAATGATTATTTTCGGCTTGATCGTGAGCGCCTCTAGCAGTTTACTAATGGCTTTCGTGACCGACCTAGAGGTCTTTTACATACTAGCCGCATTCGTTGGTTTGCTTTCTAATGCTGGTGGTCCGGCACAACAGGCCATGATTGCCGATCTGCTACCCAAAGAAAAGCTAACAGAAGGCTATGGTTTATGGCGCGTATTTGCTAATTTGGCTGTAGCTGTCGGACCGGCAATTGGTGGCTTCGTAATCGCTACATCCGGCTCTTACCTGCCCTTATTTATTATTGATGCAATTACTAGTTTGATCACAGCAATCATAGTATTAAGGGTCATCCCTGAAACCAAACCCGAAAAGAGTGATGAAAGCGAAGAGGAAAGTTTGGTGCAAACCATTGGCGGTTATGGCCTAGTGTTCCGCGATCTGGTTTATATGGCTTTCATTCTAATTAGTGTGGGTGTTTTCACCGTGTATATCCAGATGAACACGACGATGCCGGTTTACTTGCTAAAAATCCAAAACATTGGTCCCGAGGGCTATGGCGCTATTCTAAGTATGAATGCGGGCATGGTGGTTTTAATGCAGTTTTGGGTAACAAGAAAGCTCACCGGACGAGCTCCCATGCAATTAATGGCGCTTGGCGCGCTCTTATACGCGATTGGATTTGGAATGTATGGATTGAATGGTGGTTTTTACTTTTATGCATTTGCTATGGTGATCATCACAATTGGGGAAATGGTGATTGTGCCCGTTTCTCAAGCGATTGCTGCTCGATTTGCACCAGAGCAAATGCGTGGACGCTACCTGGCTATGTTTGGTTTTAGCTATTCCATACCCTTTGCGATTGGTCCTCTTTTGGCAGGTTTGGTCTGGGATTATTACGACCCTCGATGGATTTGGTACGGCTCTTTTTTCCTAGGTCTATTGGGAGTCCTGGGATATTTATGGCTGCATGTTAGAGCTGGAAAAAAATTGGGAACAATGGATCCCAGTGGGGACGCAGTTTAAACTTAGAATTTTTCAGGAGTAACAATGCTGACTCGATTACGCTCTACTTATAACGAATACCCAAAAACATTCTGGACCCTGATGGGAGCTACATTTGTCGACAATTTGGGTCGCTTTCTATTATTCCCCTACTTTGCCCTTTATCTAAGAAACGAATTCGATGCCAGTCTTGTGGAGGTTGGCATCCTTTTCGCTATTTTCTCAGCCACAAGCATTGTAGGTTCGTTTTTTGGTGGCGCACTTACCGACAAGTTTGGGCGTAAATCAATTTTGCTTTTTGGGCTAATTGCTAGTGCCACCAGCTCTGTTCTGATGGCTTTTGTAGATGATTTACAAGTTTTCTATCTGCTAGCCGCGTTCGTGGGTCTGTTATCAAATGCTGGCGGTCCTGCACAGCAAGCCATGATCGCTGATATTCTCCCGGCCAAACAACTTCCTGAAGGTTATGGCATGCAGCGTGTCGTTTTTAATATCGCAGCTACAGTGGGTCCTGCTGTTGGTGGAATTTTGGCCAATATTAATTTTTTCTGGCTTTTCATCTTTGATGCAGTCACTAGTTTGATTACTGCGGTCATCGTAATTCGGGTAATTCCTGAAACCAAACCGGAAGCTACCCAAGAGGAAGAAGATCAGACATTTACCCAGACAATGGGCGGCTATGGCAAGGTGCTCCGCGACGCACCATTTATTTTATTCACTTTGATCTCACTTCTGGTAACAATTGTTTATGTGCAAATGAATACCACCATGCCTGTATTCCTATTTGAGGAACGTGCCATTGCTCCAGCGGGCTATGGGGCTTTGCTGAGCATGAATGCGCTCATTGTGGTTGTATTTCAATTTTGGATCACGAGACGTGTTTCTGGCCGCAGACCGATGCTGATGATGGCCCTGGGAACCATTTTTTACGCGGTCGGATTCGGAATGTTCGGCTTCGGTTCCACTTTCGCTTACTTCGTAGTGGCAATGATTGTGATCACAATTGGAGAAATGATCATTGCGCCAGTGGGTCAAGCTTTGGTGGCCCAATTTTCGCCGGAAGCCATGCGCGGCCGCTACATGGCTATGTTTGGTTTTAGTTGGGGCATAGCATTTGCCGTTGGCCCCCTGCTGGCTGGCTATACAAGTGAGGGCCTAGGTCCAAATTGGGTCTGGTATGGTGGCTTTATCCTGGCTATGATTGGCGTTCTGGGCTACCTTTGGCTGCAAAGCACGCAAGGAGCCCGGCTCAAAGAGATGGCTTCATTAGAAGCTGAAGGAGAAGCCCAATGAAAGTAACAGTTGTGCAGTTGCCCGAGGATCAATCAGTATTTGAGCAAGCAATGGCAGACCTGGCTGATCATGTTCGTGCAGAAAAAAGCCAATTTCTACTTTTACCAGAGATGCCATTTTCCTCTTGGATGGCTTATGAAAAAACAGTTGATCCTGAAGTTTGGGCGGCTGCTGTTGACACTCATACCGAATGGATATCAAGACTGGGCAGCTTTGGGGTCGATCTGATTGTGGGGTCAAAACCAGTGCTGCAAGAGGGCCATGCCCACAATGATGCCTTCATCCTGAGCAATGACAGTGAGCAGTTCCTACACCGAAAATATTATTTACCTAATGAGGGTGGATTTTGGGAAGCTACTTGGTACGAACGCGCTTCTAGTCCAGATTTTAATAGCGTTAAATCAGCTGAAAATGTGGTCGTGGGGGCCATGATTTGTTCTGACATTTGGTTTGGGGAGCATGCCCGGAGCTATGCGCGGCAAGGGGTTCACTTGTTGGTCAATCCGCGTGCAACAGGAAGCGGATCTTTGGAAAAATGGTTAGCGGGAGGCCAAGCAGCAGCAGTGATGTCAGGTGCCTACTGTCTATCATCTAATCGATATGGACCGGGGCAAGGATTTGATTGGGGTGGAATGGGATGGATCATTGATCCAGATGGGGAAGTGCTAGCTAGAACCAGCGCAGAGCAGCCATTTGTCACAATGGATCTGGATCTTTCTGTGGCCGAGAAAGCCAAAAGTAGCTATCCGCGAGATGTGCGCGAATAAGCAAATATTGCGCTTAGCATTATCAAACTAATAATTATTTCTCTATGGAATTAAGGCGTGTCTTTCTTTTATTGATCAGCGTTTCTTAGTTGCCTAAGTCTAAACACAATTGATCCCGCAATAACTGCCCATGGAAATAATCGGGCAAGTTGCAAGAAACTATCAAGCGGAAAATCGGGAAAGCCATGAGCGTGCAGGCCACTCTTAAAAATCATTAGGAGCATGGCCAATAATATAAAAAGTCCTCCAAAAATAGCTCCACGGAGACTTTTGTATGCGGCCAAATGGTCTGGGAAATTTATGGCAATTATCCATGACGCGATTAATCCCAGGATAGCTGGCAGAATAGCGCTTTGATCTTCTAGTGGCAGCCAAGCTAAAAACAATATCCCCCAAATGATTGCCCAATTTCTGTAGATTGATTGACGAAACACAGTTGCTGAATTAATCAGATAGAAATGATAGGGGAAATGTTATCTGCAAATTTTTCGAATTCTTGGAAATTTCATTAGCATCGATTTTCCCACCGATAGTTTGTACGCGGGTTTTAACGCTTGCTGAAAGGTCATTTCCAATATATGTCAGCTCAAGGAGAATCCCCACTTCAGAGCTATTATTTAATGACAATGTAAATTCTTGCTGATTTCCCTTCTCGATTAAATCTTCAAATAAGTCTACGACAAGAGAAAACAAGAAATAGTCTCTCTCGGCTTGTTTCCCCCATGCTTGTGTACTCAGGTCTTCGAATTTGAAAGAAATGTTTTGTAGGGTTTCAAATTGCTGCTTCCAATCTAGCAAGGCCGCTAATAAGCCTTCATTGTTAAGCGGAGAAGGATCTAATACATATAGAAGATAACGGGATTCATGAACAATTGAACGAGCGATTTCCTCGAGGTGATTAATTTCTTGAATGGCTCGTTCGGGTTCATCCTCTGCAATTTTACGAGCAAGACCAGCTCTCATCGCGAGGCTGGCTAAGGATTGCACCAATTCCTGATGCAATTTTTTTGCAATTTCTCTTCTAGTCTGATTTTCAGTCCGCAAAACGGTTTGGATTGTGTTCATGGCCTAAATATTACTCGTCTTTACCTAGCGATTGGGTTGACATTCTATATTAGGTTTCCCCAAACTGCTTTTGCTTGTCTTTACACTTTGTCATAAAATCCACATATCGAATAATAATAAATTTGCTGAGCCTACAGACAGGAGCGAAAAATGCCCCGACTTACAAAAATTTATACACGCAAGGGAGACGATGGCAGCACTGCATTAGGGACCAAATTGCGGGTCGCTAAAAATTCGACAAGGGTGGCAGCTTATGGCGAAGTCGACGAATTGAACTCTCAATTAGGTTTTGCAATTAGTTTGAAATTACCTAGCAGGAGTAAGGAGATATTAATTCGGATTCAACATGAACTCTTAGTTTTGGGAGCTGAATTGGCCTTTCCTGCCGATGAAACAGAAGTGGAAATTCCTCATCTGGAAGACCGCCATATTGAGCAACTTGAGCAGGAGATCGACGATTTGAATGAGGCGCTTGGCCCCCTAGAAAATTTTATTTTGCCGGGAGGTGCCAAAGAAGCCGCGGCCTTGCAAGTATCACGGACTGTGTGTCGTCGGGCAGAACGCCGAATGGTTGAATTAGCTGGCAGCGAAAATGTTCGTTCGGCCACGCTAGCTTATATCAATCGCTTATCCGATCTACTTTTTGTGTTGGCCAGATTTGAAAACAAGAAACAAGGCGGACCTGAAATTTTGTGGAATTCGCATATCTAACTTAATTGCTTCCTAAAAATATCCACATTCCGCAACCATCAAGTTCGACCTCATAATCAGTCTCAAGAATTCGAATATCTATACCCGGTAATCCGATATAGCTGGCTAAGATGATGCCATCGTACTTGCGCCTGGCCCAATAACAAAAATTTTGATCTGTTGAGTTGGAGTGCCATATACCTGGAGCGATTTCTGCACCGACAATATAGATACCGTCCAGATGAGGCTCTTCAGGACCCAGGCTAGGACTTTGCGTCGGTGTTTCTGTCAAGGTGGGAGCTGGTGAAGGGGTAAGGACGATTAATTGTCCGTCGGCAGCTTGAGTTCGAGTAGCAGACAATTCAGTTAGAGCAATCTCTAATTGAACATCTGTGTAGGCTTGCGCGCTTGTTTGTGTGCAAGCCCCTGCCGTAAATATTACTAAGATCAAGATTAGGTATTTTTTCATTGATTAGATTGATTCACACATATTAATTATTGGGTTGGTTTCGTCATCAGAAGATTAATTCTATCTAACGTCTACTGAATACGTGATTTGCAAGCCTATATGACAAGTAGTATACTTAGAACATTCGTTCTGCCCAAAAGGCGATATCTTGTTATCGAAGCGACGTGTGGCCCACATCACTATGCATTACCAAATGCTCGTCGGTCAAAAAAATCGGCCTGCGTCATTCCGTACTTTTGCGGCCTGGTTGAGTGAGGCACTATCTCCATATCAGCGGGGCATCTCCCACCAGAGTATCAAAAATTGGGTTGACAAAAAATACTTACCGGATCGAAGTCTCATTTTCCTGATTGCACAAGGGGCTGCCCATGATATTCGTGGAGAATTCGCTCAGGACATTCTTGCGGCTGTAGACCCAATGCATTTCTCTCCAGCAACTGAAATTGGCAAACTGGCCTTGCAAATAGGTGAGCAGCAAGAGCAATAGGCATTTGCTTGCGCGGCTAAAGCCTTAGCCATAAAATCAGGCTTGGTGACCTAAAGGACCCAAGCAAACATGTGGATACTCACAGTCCGCTCTCCGGACTCAACTCCATTCGAATACAAACTTATCCCTGACTTGAATACAGTGGGTCGGCGCAAAGACAACGATGTCGTCGTAAGCGACGAGGCTGCCTCCCGGATTCATGCAGAAATTCACCTTAATGCCGAGACGCAATCAGTGACTATCAAAGACATTGGCAGCAAGAATGGCACATTTATCAATCGCCATAAAATAGCGCCCCATGTTGAACAGATATTAAATACTAACGACACAATTCGCATCGGAAGTTTTGAAATGCTTCTAAATGCACAGGGGCAAGAAAATGTTAACCAGGCCCCAGATGAAGGTGGCGTCCACGCTTTCAATCGTGATTTATTGATTGAATCCTTTGATAATCATGCTGTATTGCTTTACGAAGTTATACAGAAATTAAATGGTGTGCTAGATATAGATTTGCTTTTGGAAGAAGTTTCATTGCTGCTGCAAAAAACTTTAGGAGCAGACAAATGCCAAGTAATCTTGGCTAGAGATTTTGATCGAATTAAGGATTTAGGCTTCCCAACCAAAATTGCCAAACATGCAATTGAAAAGCAAGCCACGGTTCTTTTGCCGGTCCAAGGACCAGATAATCAGAAATTACTTAGTGACAGCGCGCAGATTCTCAAAGTTCAAACATTAATTTGCACACCCGTCATTCAAGGGGATCGGACGATCGCATTGGTTTATCTTTATAAAACACATGCGGATAGCCGCTTATTCAATCAGCGAGATTTACAACTAGCTGTAGCTGTTGGCCATCTCACCGGATTAAGCATCGAACGGGTTGGATTAATGGAACGGGTTCAAGAGGAGCACCGCATTAGGCAATTTCTTCAACGCTTTGTTGCCCCCACAGAAGCCGAATTCTTGCTCAAGAATTATTTAGAGCTAGGACGCTTGCCTGAGTTGCGAGAAATGCAATCCACTGTTTTATTTGCTGATATGGCAAATTCAAGCAGTATGGCTGAAAAATTAGGTCCCAAACGATTCGGAGAACTCCTGAATCGATATTACCAGGACGTGACCAACATCATATTCGAGTATGGCGGCCTGATAGACAAATATTTAGGCGATGGCTTCATGGCTGTTTTTGGTATGAACCAAGACGATGGCAAACCGGAAGAAAGCGCTGTTTCCGCGGGAATAGAAATCCTGGAACTCATCGAAAGCCGGTATTCAGGCGCACCGGACAAGATTGATATAGGAATTGGTATTAATAGTGGCTCAATTGTGGCTGGCTATGTCAGCACAAAAGAGCGCTTAGAGTTGTCCGTACTAGGGGATACAGTCAACGTGGCTGCCAGATTGGAAAGTTTGGCACGACCAAATCGAATCGTAATAGGACCGCAAACAAGAGAAGCGCTGAATGGATCATTCAATTTGAGTGATTTGGGGGAACAAGTATTAAAAGGACGTAGCAAACCGCTAAAGGTCTTCGAAGTTCATCCCCAGTGATACACTCTCCCGGTGGAGAAAATAGGCTTTCAAGATCAATATTTGGATGCCAGATCGGATTGCTGGGGCTGCGGCCGCAATAATTCTGATGGGCTGCATGTAAAGTCCCACTGGGATGGTGACGAGGCTGTTGCTTACTATCAACCCCAAGATCATCAGACAGGGCATAAGGGGGTCGTAAACGGGGGCATTCTAGCTACTTTGGTCGATTGTCACTCAATAGGTCTGGCAATGGCCCATGCTCATCGCTTAGAAGGGCGAAAAATTGGCTCTGAACCCCTGATTAGCTATGTTACAGCTTCGCTCCATATCGACTATTTAAAGCCCACGCCGCTGAATGGGCAGGGTCTTGAATTGCGTGCCCAAATCAAAAAAGTAGATGGGCGCAAAACATATATTAAGTGTTCCGTTTTTGCAAACAATATAGAAACAGCGCAAGGAGAAGTATTGGGCATTCGAATAAGCGAAGCTCCCATTAAGTTATGAAAATTCAATTCCAACGAACCTATGCTGAGTTCTCAGAGAATTATCTGGCCACGCATTACAGCGGAGGCGTAAATTCTCTGACAAGGCTTTTGGGGGGTCCAGCAATAATGGTTGGGTCTGCCCTTCTATTTGTTTTCTTAAATCCCCGTATTGAGAATGCATTTTTTAGGGGACTAATCCTTGTTCTGACGATCATTGCTGTGCTATTTGGATTATTTCGCACTCTAGCACCATTACTGAATTTATTTTTAGTTTGGCTGCGGCGGGATTCTTTATTTTCAAATAATCAGTCCCAAGTTGAAATTGAGCTAGATGGAGAAGTCTTGAATATTACGGAAGGGGGAGAAAGCTATGAGCTGGACGTTCACAAAATTCTATCTATTCAACATCGCACAGCCAGCACATGGCTGCTAACAGAAGGGGATGTATTAATTTCAATTCCACGGGAAGGAGTCACAATGGGCGATCATGAGGCTCTCATTGCCGCCCTTGAGGAGATTCTTTTTCAGGAAGAGGAAGAGTAAGCAATTTCGCTATCTACAACATAATTTTTTCGCCCTCTAAAAATTGAAAAATCACGACTAAATAGGGGTTTGCGGGCTACTCGACTTAGTGCTAGAATTCTGTTGAGGGAATCGTAAGCACCTGCTTGATTCTTTCGTAAACACAAAAAAGGAGAACGAAATGGCTTTTTCATACACAAATTCAAAGGGTGTGACCTACTTTTTACACGGGCGTGATCGCACAACCAGCACAGGCAAGACCACAACGCTTTATTTCTTCGGAAAAGAAGTAAAAGAGGGTGCTCTTGATGCAGTTCCTGCAGGCCGCGAAGTAGCTGAAACCAAAACAGGTTTACCTGTACTTAAAAAATCCGCCTGATTCAAAAACTATACGACGAAACGGCACTCAACTGTGCCGTTTTTGTCTTTAAGGAGACCAAAATGAAAGAATTTACCGTTTATACAGAAATCAGCGCTAGACCCGAAGAGCTTTACCTAGCCTGGTTAGATTCAGATAAGCATACTGCCATGACTGGCTCACCGGCTAAGGTTAGTGATCAAATTGGAGAAGCATTCAATGCCTGGGATGACTATATTTCGGGAAGAAACTTGGAATTGGATACGGGCTCAAGAATTCTTCAATCTTGGCGGACGGTCGAATTCAAAGACGATGAGCCTGATTCCCATATCGAAATACTATTTGAGTCTACGGAAACAGGATCAAAAATTACTTTACGACATTGGGATCTGCCGGCACATGGCGATCAATATGAAAGTGGATGGAATGAAAGCTACTTTCAGCCCATGCAGGAATATTTCAAATAACTAAGAATTTTTAATAATTTTGAATTGCCGGGGCCGAACCCCTTTTGATTCCCAAAATGATTGAAATCGCGACTTTACTTCTGATTCGTAATGTTGCCATTGGTTGGCAGGATTTGCAAAGTGGAACTCTGAGTGCTGATCGGCAATATTTAACATCTCATCAAAAAAAGGTTGATTGTCTGACACGACACTGATTTCACCGCTTTTTTGAAGAATATCGACCATCAATGTTAGAAAATTCTTGTCAAAGATGCGATGCTTCATGTCTTTACGTTTTAGTATTGGATCAGGAAAATGCAAATACACTTTGGTCCAAGTATTGGGCACTAGCAGCGATTCCAACAATTTGAAATTGGCCTTAATAACTTTCACGTTGGGGATATTTTTTTTTGTGGCTAAGCGAACACAATAATAAGCGGCCTTACGCGAGGCTTCTATGCCCACATAATTAATTTCGGGATTCTTTTCTGCAATATCGCAGAGAAACTCACCTGTACCGGGACCTATTTCTATCTCAAGCTGATTATTGTTTTTAAATAATTCTGCGGACGTCAACTTGGGCAATGGTATGGACTGATCAAAAAGCTCTTTTGCAGACCATTCTAATAAAAACTTCTGGCTCTGAGGCTTTGTAGGAATTTCTAAGCGCAGTCTACTTATGCGCCTACCTCTAGACATTAAATAATTGACTGGTCTGTGTATTCAAGGCAAATGCGGCTTGTGGAAACAATAAGACAAACTTCAACTTGCTTGTGCTTTGATTATGGCTATTTCAACGCGTTCAAGTAAATCTCGATCGCGACGTTTCATTATTTCTGCTATTAGCAATGCTAATAATGAGCGGGAACCCTCAGCTTGAATTTCAGCATCAAGGCTAAGCTCTGTACCACTGCCCAAATTTTTTATTTCGTATCGATAATCAGCCCTAATCCCCTGCTTTTCTGTAGAAAAATGTAAATGGTTGGGGCGGGTGAAATCTTGCAATACATACTCGCTCACAAATTCGCGGCCCTGAAAATTGCGTGTTTGATGATAGCGGCTACCAATTTTTGGCTCGCCGTCTTCCAAGCACATTGTCTTGCGCATTTGCGCGTTGATCTTTTCTGCGTTTTCTACCGAAAGCAGGAAATCGAAAACCTTTTCAGGTGGGGCGAGGATTTGCTCTTTTAATTGAAATTTGGGCATATGCTCTCAATAGAAAAAGAAGAGGCGCGATTTCTCGCGCCTCTGGTTCATTTTTTAGGGTCCGACTTTGGCTGGTGAAAACACAATTGTGTTGAATACTCCCCCACCTGTAACTTCTATTTCCCCGGAAACAATTTTTCCATAGGCAGAATAAAAGTAGGAATAGGTGCCCCGAATCATATCAATGCGTGTGAAACCCAATGGCAGGGTTAGGTAATATTGCTTGGGTCCGATAAAGGTTACATTGATTGGAAATGCATAATGGCTGGCTAAGCGCATATTACTAGGATTGGGCACACCAAAACTTAGAATTTCCTCGCGCTCACATCCATTCAAAGTAAGCCGTGATTGGCCATTTTTCGTGACGCGGATTGAGCCCGAAACAGCAATATTTTCACCACAATAATCGTGCGTATAAGTGTAATCGCCAGATACGATATCTAAGAATTTATTTTTGCCTAAGGTAATTGTAAACTCATAGCTTTCGGGCCCTTCCATTGATAGAGTAAAAGAATCTGCCAAATTACTGTTAATTACAAATTTTGCCTTTATTGGGCAGGGACCAAATTCTTCCCAATGACCCGTTTCAGTAATAGTAATTGATTTACTTACAGAAATATCACCGTTACAAGCCGAGTAAGTAATTGTATAGGTGCCGGGATCAACAGCTTTTGAGGTTTTCCCAGAGCTCACAGTAAATGTATAATTTTCCTCGCCCTTCAATTTGATTTTTACTGATTCGGCGGTGTTATTTATTGCGCGAAATAATGGTGAATCGGCGGATGCTGTTTGAACAGACGCAAAAGTGATGATCACCAAAATTAAAGCTAGTAATATTCGTCTCATTGTATTCTCCAAAAATTAGGCTCACAAATTTAGACTGCGAGCCAAAAAATGATAGCCGCTCAAAATGACCTTGTCAACTATTTCCTGCTCGGATGTTCTAGTCATTTTTCAGTAAATAACATATCGTTGTGGATTGAACATTATTGCAAACCGTTATGTACTGATCTAATCCAATTCTCCCATTAATTTGACTGAAACCAATAGCCCAAAGGTTAGAATTCTGGCTATGAGTGATTTCAACGGTTTTCCTAAAGAAGCTTTTGAGTTTCTAAAAGACTTGCAACACAATAATAATAGAGAGTGGTTTAACGAACACAAGCAAGTGTATATTGCCAGTTTTCAAGAGCCTGCAATTGATTTTGTTTCAGTTTTGGGCCCTCGGCTCAAGAACATATCGCCGACAATGCAATATATTTCTACAGCTAGCCGTGGATCCATAATGCGGATATACCGTGATATCGGCTTTAGCAAGGATAAAACACCGTACAAGGATCATCTGGGGATTAATTTCTGGGATGGCCCCTTTCCCAAGACTGAAAACCCGGGGTATTTTTTACATATAGAAGAAAATGGGGCCTATCTTTATGGTGGAAATTGGCGATTCAACAAAGCCATGTTGCATGCCTATCGTGCAGCGATTGCACATCAGGATTTAGGCGCTGATATTGGAAAAGCAATTGCAACTATTCGGAAGGTGGACCAATTTGAGGTGGATGGAGATCGCTACAAACGATTTCCCCGTGGATTTGACGAGGACCATCCTATGGCTGATCTTATGTTGTACAAAGGATTATGGTCGCGCTCACCACATCTATCCATTAATGAGCTCAGCTCTCCAAACTTGGTTGACCAATGTGAACAATATGGGCAAACTATGGCTCCTTTGCACCATGCTTTGCTCAAAGTACAAAAATATATCGAATGATTATTGAAAAAGCAGATTATCCAGACTTGGCTTCAATTCTGGATTTAGTAAACGAGGGATATGAATTCACAGTTTTTGTGCACGCAAACGCTGTTGATTCTCTGGAGCAAGCAGCCAAAGAAAGAAATCAAGACCCAGACCAGATTGTCCGCAGTCTAATTTTTCGACTGGCCAGCGATTCATTCGCGATGGTATTGGTTGCAGGACCTAAGCAGATTCCTTGGAAAAGTCTTCGTTCATATTTTGACCAAAGACGTCTAACACTAGCTAGCCCTGAGGAAGTATTGATGGTCAGCGGCTACAAAGTTGGGACAGTTTCACCATTCGGCTTAGCAAGCAAGATTCCACAGTTTATCGATGAAAGTGTTTTCCAAAGCAATCAGATTTCAATGGGCTCAGGAAAAAGTGGAACCGCGTTGATTATGGAAAGCACAGAGTTTATTCGTGCGCTGCCTGATGCAAGAACTGTTGCGTTGTTCGGTAATTAAAATAAAAAAGGCGACCTGCTAGGCCGCCCTTTCTGTATGTATGTTCAATATTACTCTTCTAGCGCTGAAACTTCTTGAGCTTGGGGCCCTCTCTCGCCTTCCACAACATCATATTCAACGCGTTGTCCCTCTTCCAGGCTACGATAGCCATCACCTGCAATTGCACTGTAATGAACGAATACATCTTCACCTTCATCCTGCTCGATGAAACCAAAGCCCTTTGAGGCATTGAACCATTTCACCGTACCAGTCACGCGATTCTCTGACATGACTTGACCTCCTTTAATCTGCTTCACTTGCGGTGTAATTCTTTTTCAGGCGAAAAATTGTATACACCTACGATCTGATGATTCTAGCATGAGGTTTAAATTCGTGTCAACAAAAAGAAAAAATAAAAATTAAGATCTCAAAAGACATAAATTTTCAAATTATGGAGTGTCAGTTAATGCGTTTATCAAGAAATCATCGAAAAGAATATCAGTTCCTGGATCCGCAAAAGTGCCTACAAATACGCCAGCTTGCCCAGAGCCAAGCTCAGCATCGTACACTTCGGAGATAAGCAAACCATTCACAAACAAAGCTAGGCGATCTTCATCACATTCTGCCTTCATCTCCAAGGGCTCATTACCTTGTGGTATGGCTGGACTAAATTGAAGTTTGTCGTTGCTCAAAAGGGCCAGCTCACCACCATTTATGCGTTTAGCAATGCCAAAATAACCATCACTGCTGACCATAAACATATAAAAATCTGCTCCCGCAGTTGTTCCCTGAATGCGACACATCAGGCCAAAATAATTATCTGAGCTTCCCGATTGCAAAGTTGCTGACACACTGATGCTAGTATCCATAAAAATTCGATTAATTAGCGACCAAGCCGCAGAATTGGAATCAGACAAATTCAGCCTGATGCCATCTTGAACAAACTCAATCGCCAAGTCAGCGTCACCATTGCTTTTCCAGCCGCCAGAAGTCGTTGAAAAATCATCGAAAAAGAGCAATGCGGATTCTTCAAATATTTGGTCACTTTCACCTTGCAAAAGCAGAATTCTGTCTTCAAGTATTAGCCGATCAGGGCTGTTGGGGACAAGTGCTAAATAGATTTGATAGTCCAGCACAGCGGACTCATAATTTCCAAGTATTTCGTGGATAAGTGCTCTTTCCAAGTATGCAGGGGCAAAATTTATTGCGACATCGGTAGTTGCCTGAAAACTCGCTAGTGCCAGCTCATAATTCAGTTGTGCTGCAAATATTAATCCTGTGCTAAAAAGTGCGGTCGAATTTTCGGGGTTAAGTAGTATGGCGTTTGCAAATGCATCATGCGCCAGACTGTATAGCTGTTGTGCGAGATAAATCTGACCTTCTAATACAAGGAGCAAGTCATTGCCTTCATTTATCTCCTTAGCCTCATGAAGTTTATCTAACGCAGCTTGCCATTGGCCGACTCGAAATAATTCTTGCGCTTCCGTAAATTTCGTTTCCCAAGAAAGCGTAGCTGTAGGCGCTGGTTCTGAAGTAAGCGTTGGGACAGACACAACTACCGTTGGCTCAGTATTTATTCCTCCACCCTCATCAATACTGGACGGCCCAATTGCGGAGGTACAGGCAACAAGCCAGCTTGAAAGCAACAGTAAGTTTATGCGCGCGATTTTGCGAAATTTCATTAACTGAATTTACCTTATCCACAATTTTTTTGCATAGTACATAACTAAGAGATGCAACTTTTTAGCGGAAATTGAGTATATATAATGTGAATGAAAATCAGAGGAGAACAACATGACTGATGAAATGAAGGAAACTCAAAAAACAAAGGAAGACGAGGGTACTAGTTCTTCAAATAAATCTTTTTCGGGAAGCATAATGCCAGGGTTATTCCTAATTGTGCTAGGCCTCGTATTCTTAGCGAATAATTTAACTGGCTTTCACCTGGATAATTGGTGGGCACTCTTTATCCTTTTCCCCGCAGCCAATAACTTTAATGACGCAATTCGAATCATGCGCAGAGACGGAGGCGTTAGCCGGAAGGCTAGAGGTCAATTTTTCTGGTCGTTCTTTTTCGTGCTGCTCTCGGCTGCCTTCCTACTCGGAATTAGTGTTGGGCAATACTGGCCTGTATTTCTCATCTTAGCCGGAATTGGAATATTGATTGGCGCATTGTAAATTCGTTAAATAAAAAAGACCCCGCGTTTGCGGGGTCTTTTTTTTGTGTGAAATTTAGGGAGTAGGAGTTGGGGTATCTCCTCGCACTTGAATTTGCAAATACATGGTGCCTTCACTGTCGTCTCCCCATCCCAGTGGATCTCCATCTGTGGATTCTAGTCTCCAATAGCTATAGTAATCACCTGGAACATCGGGGGCTGTGAGGGTAATGCTGAAATTGGAATAAGCTCCTGCGAGAACTGTAAATTCAAGCAGCGTGGGATTGGCCCCACCCATTTGATCACCGGAAACGAAAACTAATTGATATTTCCCATTTACCCAATCGCATTCACCTACATTTTGCAAGCGCCAGGTTTTCTCGATTTCTTCACTAGGATCAACTCTGGTTCCATCCGGATACGTCTCATCATAAACGAAGCGAGACTGATAGCAAATTTCACCGTCAGCTAACTCTTCTGTTGCTGTGGGGCTGGCTGTTTCAGTTCCGTCTGGTGTTTCTGAGACTGCGGGAGTAGTAGTTTCATTGGTTTCGTCTAAAGTAGGCTCTAAGGTAGCTTCTGGGGTCGCTGTTGAGGCCTCTAAGGTAGATTCCTCAGTCGGGCTTGGATCAGTAGGAGATTCAACCTCGTTGGTAGCTGTACCTAATAGAGCTTCTAGGGTCATTTGAACTGCGGCGTCCTTCGTTTCAGCTGCTGCGTCTGTGGCCAAACCTTTCTCGTCGGTGGTTGTATCCGGATTGAGGGTGCGTACACAGGCAACTGTTCCCAAAAGCAGAATCAATGAGATTGCCATTACAGCTCGGGTCGCTTTTCTATTCATAATGTTTTCACCTTTCAAAAAAAATGCTTAGCGATGACTATACAGGAAGGTTTTTAAGGGCGCAAGCAAGCCCACTAGGCAAGAATAAATCAATTTAATTGATAGTTACTATTTGAAACAAGGAAAGGGAAGCGAAGCAACGCCACGGGCGCCACACCAGGCAGAACTGCCATTATCCTGATTGCCGATAAATTGATCCGGATTTGTTCCTCTTTGCCAGGTAAAGGTCCCTGAACCTCCAGCCGATGAGGTCCAAATTCCTGAGACTTCTGAATAATCTGAGCTAAGTGTCCCTACTATAGAGACTGAATTTCCACTTCCGGCATCAAAGGCACCGCGAATATCGAGGCCATCGTGCGTTAGAGAAAGCGCGTATTGGGTTAGGGGTTCAGGACCCACCCAAATTGCCCAATCACCACGCCAGACAATATTGGGCGTGGGGGTGAGGCTAGGTGTGGGAGTTGGCGGAGGCGTTGCGTGAGGAAGCTGATCGCCTACGTTTAGCAATTCTAGGAAGCGCAATGCCATCCAACAAGGATCTTCTAGATCCGGTGCGATTAATCCTACATAATCGTTATCGTCGTCAAGGAAAGCGACCGGAATCAGATCTCCCGCTGAAAATTCAGCGATTTCCACATATTCATTTCCGGGTCCTGAAAAACAGAACGAGGATTCGAGGATTAGCGCTATTGGACCCGTTGGAGTTGGAGTCGAGGTTGGAGTGGCTGTAGCAGTGGGCGTTTTTGTTGAGGTTGGCGAGGCTGAAAGTTGGACCACTGTTTGCGTGATCGACTTGCTAATTAATTCAGCCTGTACGGTTCCATCAACTGAATTCTCAAATGTGGCTACCTGCTCTTGGCTCGATATAGTTGGCGCGCAGGAATTCATGAAAAACCATAAACCAATTGTGATTAAGAGAGCGCGCCTTTTGGTCATTTAAACTACATCATTGCAGGAATGGAGAAAAACAGGAAAATCTGCATACCTTGATTGCCTGGGTTTTTTAGGGCCAAATGCAGGGGCTAGGTTGAGCCGCCCCGTTCTTAGCCCCACACCACTCAAAGTCGGTTCCACCCGCAGAAGCACTCCCCATAAATTGATCGAGATTTCCAGCATTTATTTGCCATTGGAAAGTGCCATCCGGACCACTCGTATCGGTATAAGTACCAGAAGTAGATTGCATATCGGCGCTAATTGTTCCGGTGAATGCGACAGAATCACCTCCACCATATAGGAAAGCCCCAGACAAGGCATTGCCGGCCACATTCATGGCCACGATGTATGTCTCATAGGAGCCGGGCGAGCCGACATATATGGTCCAAGTAGATTGCCAATCAAAGCTTGGTGTGGGGGTAAATGTGGGGGTTGGTGTTGGTGGAGTGTTATATGTTTGCAAGTTGTAAGCTGAAAAATCCGTCTTATCAGCATAGCGCAACCACATCCAACAATTTCCTGATCCATTGGGATTTTTTACAATTACATATTCAGATACGTTTGCAGCGGATGGCACACCCACAACTTCCAGGGCAACTCCAGCACTGGCCACCGTAACGTAACCGTAGAAAATAGCCGGGCCTGTCCGACAGTTGGTGTCCTGACTCAAGGTGATCATGGGGATGTCGGGTGTGGGGGTATGTGTTTGAGTTGAAGTCAAGCTAGGTGTAGCCGAAGCTTGGTCTGATTCAGCTGCGGAATCTGAGGAATCGTTATCTTGACCAGCCTGTTCTGAGTCATTCGACCCACTGCTATTTCCAGCGGCTTGCGTTTGCAGTTGACTAATTTGTTGGGTTTGGGCAATGCCAGTGCCAATGGCACTTTCAGTATCCACCCCACCCTGACATGCCGAAAGTAACATGGCAGAAAAAATCAATACTAGAATAATGGCTCTGTGCATCATATACCTCAATTTGTTCGCTGCTTCCACAGGACTAGACCAATTCCAAACGAGACAATCCCAGCCAGCGACCAGCGAATATCGCCTGTCATAAAAGAGCCAGGAATAATGTTAATACCTTGGAGAAACCAAATTAATCCTGTTATGCCAAAAAGCGAGGCTAATACAGTTTTGATCATGCTGAGATCCTATATTTCACTGCTCGGTGGCGCAGGGGAAGAAATAGTTTCTTTGTGTAAATCGTCTCCGGATCGTGAGGATCCTTGGGCCTTGAATAAGGCTAATTCATTACTTCTACGCTGAAAGCAATCGTCGCATTCCCATTCACGATCATTTTTGGCAGCTTTGCCCATGCGCGAGAAATGATCAAATCCTTTGCTTTCCTTGCAGGTATAGCATTGGACCAGTAATGCGATGCCGTAGCCAGGATTCTGGCGAGCCTGTTCGTCATCTATAGCTTCAGCTTGCCAGGGAAGATGAGGAACTATATGCCATGCATTTAATCTTGAATAATTTATTGTTGAAACCAGTCTTGAGCCCAAGCTCCATGAACCTTCTTTGGCATAGAGACCGCGAGCTTCAAAATTTGGCTCAGAATATCGGTAAACAAAAGCCATGCTTTCGCTCACGCGATAAAAGCGAATGGCTCCTTCTTCAATACTTTTTTGAAGTACTTGCTCGAATTGCATATTTTCCAGTTTTATTGAGGATGAAATCATTATAGCCTTTGGCAGAGATCGAAGTAAATCCCCAAAATGATGCGGGAAATTATTTCTACAAAGACTGAAGCTGAGCTTTAATTGTGGATATAGCCCGCGCTCTGTGGCTCAACGAATTCTTTGCTTGCATATTCAGTTCCGCCATTGTTTTTTGTGTTTCGCTGAGCAAAAAAACAGGATCGTATCCAAATCCGAAATCACCTCTTTCTTGTCCAATAATTTCACCTAAGCATTCGCCTTCAGCAAATATTTCATTGCCATCTAATGTAAGCAGACAAACAGTGCTGACAAAACGCGCGAACCAAGGTTGCGGGTGATCGCGCAACTGATTAATTAGAAATTGACGTCGATCAGCAGCGTTGGCATTCTTTTTTGGCGAATATCGTGCAGAAAATAATCCGGGAGCATCGTTTAACGCTTTAACTTCCAGGCCACTATCGTCTGTGATTGTAATTAACCCAGAAGCTTTCGAATAAGCACGCGCTTTTATCAGCGCGTTGGCCCTATAGCTAGTACCCGTTTCATCAATATTTAGGTGCAGATCTATATCACTAGGGGAGAGTAACTGCCAACCCTGCATATCACCCAGAAGGCTACGTAACTCTTCAATTTTTCCCGGATTATTGGTGCCCAAAAGAAGTGTTTTCATAATGATTTAGTGTGCTTGACAAAATAGTACCATGACCGAAATTGGAGGGGCAAATAAACAAGAGGGCCCACATCTAGGGGAAATGCTTGACAGGTTTTGCAATTTTAATTATAATTTTTCTAAGTTTAATAGAATCTTTTGCAAAAACAGTTGCAAAGCCCCCCACGAGAGCAGAGGAATTACACGGCAAGCAGATTGAGAGACTTACGATTCAGATGAAAAGAGGAAACAACCCCTTCGCAATAAACGTCGGCTTTTTAGTTAAAGCCGAGGCGGGCTTTCAACGAGAGTTTGAATTTGACCTGTCGGAAGTCCTTTTGCCTCCAGATTTGCAATTGAGTAATTTGTTGGGCAAGGCAATTATTGGACGTACGCCACAGGGATTAATTTCTGAAGTCGCGGTAAGTGCTCAAACAGCTGCTGAGTGTTCTCGGTGTCTAATTCCGCTCACACAAGGCATTGCGACAGAATTTACCGAATTATTTGCGTTTGATGAACGTAATACGACGGATTCGCAGCTATTACTACCGAAAAATCACCAAATAGACTTCGCGCCAATCATTCGAGAATACTTGATTTTAGATATGCCGCTCACTTCTCTTTGCAAAAGCGATTGTTTAGGACTTTGTCCTGAATGTGGTGTAAATCGCAATGACGAGGATTGTGGCCATGTACAAGAATCGTTTGACCCACGCTTTGATGTCTTAAAGGACTTTTTTAACAAGCAAGATTGATTAAGCAACTTGCGTATACGCCATTGGCGCAAGAGCTGGAGGAATCTTATGAAGAAAGAGAAACAAAACAAAGAAGCAACTCCTGAGGTTTTCTATGACGGAGAAGAAAATCTGGAAGGGGACGTTGCTAATACGCAGGTCGAGCTGTTTTCTAAGGATAACGAGGAAGACTTAGACCATTTACGAATGCATTACTTCAGCACCAAAATGGAATCGGAACCAGAAGAAGCGTTAACTAATGACGCAAGTCCTCAAGCCCCCGCTTTTCCATATCCGGTTCCAAAAGCCTATGAGTTGCCCATTGGGGAAGCCATTGACTCCGTGGGTCTGTATCTAAAGGAAATGTCCAGCGTTCCACTTCTTACAATGGAACAGGAAGTGGATCTAGCCAAAAAAATCGAAGCAGCCAATAAGGCGCTCCGCAAACAGGACAGACTCAAAGATAGTGCTACAGAGGATCAAAAAAACGATATTTGGCATTTGATGGAAACTGGCCGATTGGCACGCGAACATTTAATCAGCGCCAACACGCGTTTAGTAGTCAGTATCGCTAAAAAATATATGGGCCGTGGAGTGCCCTTCCTGGATCTCATTCAGGAAGGCAATTTAGGGCTGATGAAAGCGGTAAGCAAATTCGATTATCGCAGGGGATTTCGCTTTTCTACCTATGCAACCTGGTGGATCCGCCAGACAATTACACGCTCGATAGCAGACCAGGGTCGCACGATTCGCGTTCCTGTTCACATGATTGATCGCATCCGACAACTATACAAAACAGCGCATCTGCTCGAACAGCGCTTAGGTAAACCCCCAAGTGTTGAGGATTTGGCTGAAACTCTCAATGAAGAAGTTGAAAAAATTGAGTGGATGCTAAAAGTTTCCTGGCTGCCACTTTCTTTGGAAAGTCCGGTTGGCGATGAAGAAGATTCGGAATTGGGCATGTTTGTTGAAGATGTAAAGAGCCCCTCCCCCAGCCAAACGGCCTACTCTAATATGATGGTTGATAAGGTCCATGAAATATTGGCGACCTTGAGCCCACGGGAAGCCCGAATACTAAGGCTGCGCTTTGGTCTGGAAAACGGCAGAATGTACACCTTGGAAGAAGTCGGCGAAAAATTCGGTTTGACCCGAGAACGGATTCGGCAGATAGAGGGGAAAGCGCTGAGGCGGCTCAGGCATCCTATGCGAGCTCGACAGCTAAAAGATTATCTATAAAAAAAAGGGCCGTAAGGCCCTTATTTTTTTGGAGTTTGTGGGGGGAGTTCTTGATCTGGAGCGCTTCTCGAACGTCGCCAGGAAATTAGGCCGGATAGCAATGCGCCAAAAGCCAGCACACCAATATCATCTACTGGCCCTGCAATAAGATCGGGAAGAATAGTGTATAGACCGCCAAATACTGCGGGGAGCCATGCGTAGTCGCGTATGGTCACAAACATATAAACAGCGACTGCTGAAAAGAAAGCGAAGAATCCGCCACTAAGAATTGCGCCGGTTCTAAAATCCCAACCTATCCAACCCCAAAATAGTGCGATTAGGGCAAGAAGAAATGATGTTCCTAAGAACACAAAACCTAAACAGGAACGTCGTCCATCCGTCATGGTGTGAAGGGCGATGCGTCTTGCGCTGAAGTAGCTTGTTCGGATTCGGATGGATAATATGGATTTTCGCCCGTTTCATGTTCGGTAGTATCCACAACGGCTGCAATTTCGGGCACTGCATCTAAGATGGACTTTTCAACCCCCTGTCGCAAGGTCACTGCTGCGAGGCCGCAACCCTGGCAGCCACCGCCCATTTCAACATGAGCTGCTTCATCCTTTACCTCTAGCAAAGCAACCCAGCCTCCATGTCCCGCGATCCCAGGATTAATATATTGATCAATCACAGTTTGAACTTTCTGGGCAACCGGATCATCCCATTCCTTGCCAGGTTGAGCATGGCTGGGCAGATTGGATCCTTCAGGGTATTCGATGTTGAATCCGGCGGCATAACGACCTTCATCAAAATCTACTTTAGCGCCTCGGATTTTGTCCGCGACATCAGGTGCAAACAAGAATTCAAAGCGATCTAGCCCTTGAATAATGTCGTTTCCTTCTGCATCCTCACGGCCAATAAATTTAAATTCAGTTTGGTAACCGCCACCGGGCAATGCCCCATGAATTGCTACGCGGACAGCCAAATCTTTACGGTCGCGGCCAGCAATCAACTCGGCAATTTTGTCTGCAGCGGATGGCGAAACATCTAGAATTTCTAGTTTGGTATTTTCACTCATATATTCTCTTTGTTTGTGGCAGAAAACACTATTGTACCAAGCAGAAACTTGACAAAGAATTAGCAAACTTTTAAACTTCTTGTATGAAATGTATACGCGGATCTGCCAAACTGTGTTTAATTGGCAATTCAAAAACGATGATGATGTTTAATAGGGATACAGCTGGATCAGTTGGCTAAATAATTGCACTCGCAATAATCCAGCTGCCGTAGGGCAGCTTTTTTGATTAACCAGGTATGGAGAAAAAAATGGGAAAACACATATTAGTGGCTGTCGCTTGGCCATATGCAAGCGCTGACATACATGTTGGCAATTTAGCGGGCTCGTATTTGCCGGCAGATATATTCGCTCGATACCATCGAATGAAAGGTAATCAGGTGCTTATGGTTTCTGGTTCGGATGCGCATGGAACGCCCATTACGGTAAAAGCCGATGCCGAAGGAGAGAAACCGGTTGAAATCTATCAACGATTTCATGCCGGATTTGTTGATCTATTTAAGCAATTGGGGCTCAATTACGATTTGTTTACCAGCACGCATACAGAAAATCATTTCAAGGTTTCGCAAGCCATATTCAAGGCATTGGATAAGAACGATTATTTATATACCGAAGAGCAGAAACAATGGTATTCCCCTACCCTTGAACGCTTTTTACCAGACCGTTATGTTGAAGGCACTTGCTACATCTGCGGATATGAACACGCTCGCGGTGACCAATGCGACAATTGCGGGAATATCCTGGATGGGACCCAACTAATTAATCCTCGGGCAAAGACAGATGGCTCTACGCCAGAATTAAGAGCTACCGAGCATTACTTTATTGACTTAAGTAAATTAGAGGATCAAGTCGTTGAATTCCTCGATTCGAGGAAGGAATATTGGCGCCCTAATGTTGTCAAGCGCTCACTTGGATGGATCAAATCACAGGGATTACGTGGTCGGCCAATTACTCGGGATTTAGATTGGGGCGTTCCTGTTCCAGTTGAAGAATGGGACGAAAAACGAATTTATGTATGGTTTGAGGCCGTAATTGGCTACCTTTCTGCGGCAATAGAATGGTCTCAGCTGAATGATGAACCAGACGCTTGGCATAAATGGTGGACCGACCCGGATTCTCGGGCTTACTATTTCATTGGCAAAGACAATATTGATTTTCATGCCATTCTTTGGCCGGCTCAGTTGATCGGAGTAAAAGATTCCTTTCCGCAAATTTTTTCGGGCGCGAAAGACCAGACACTCAACCTTCCCTTTGATGTCCCGGCTAATGAATTTCTAAATATGGAAGATCGCAAAATCTCGGGAAGCCAAAATTGGGGAGTTTGGGGCCTTGATTTTCTTTCACGCTACCAAGCAGACTCCTTGCGATTTTATTTAACTGCCATCATGCCTGAATCTAAGGATGCAAATTGGGATTGGGATGATTTCGTAAGCCGCAACAATGATGTTCTGGTTGCTAATTGGGGCAACCTGGTTAACCGGACATTATCCTTCGCCAATAAACACTGGGATGGAGTAGTTCCAATTCCGCAGAAGCTAGCCAAAGAGGACGAGGCTTTGCTCGCCACTGTAGAGGCAGGATTTGAAACTGCTGGCGAGTTCTATGAGGCGGTGCAATTACGAGCAGCTTTGAGAGAAGCCTTGCGCCTGGCTCAAGAAGTAAACAAATACCTGGATGACAAGGCTCCTTGGAAGCAAGTTAAGATCGACAAGGAAGCAGCTGGAACCTCCATTTACGTTGCTATACGCGCGATTGACTCCATAAAAACACTTCTTGCTCCGATATTGCCACATAGTAGCGAAGCAATTCACCAAATACTTGCATATGCTTATCCGTTATTTGGTGAACAATTTACAGAGAATATTACTGATAATCTGGGAGACCACACCGCTCTGCGTTACAAGCAAGGGAATGGGGCTGGAGAATGGGCGCCTAGCGATATAGAGGGTGGGACCCCAATTGTTAATCCCAAACCATTATTCGTGAAATTAGATCCGGAAATTGCTGATCAAGAACGCGAACGATTGGCCAGCTAATTAGTTAGTAAGCCGTAAGAAGCGGCGTTTGCCCACTTGCAACACACCCGGGGTATTCATTTCCTTATTGGGATCCTCTAGAGTTTGTCCATCGAGCCGAACGGCACGCTGCTTAATCATGCGCCGGGCTTCACTTTTACTAGTAAGCAATTTTGAATTCACTAAGAGCTCTACCAACGTGATTGATTGGTCCAACTTCAACTCGGGCATCTCATCTGGAACATTACCCTTTTGAAATTGATTTACGAATGCAGCTTGAGCTTGTTCAGCTTCTGCTTCAGAATAAAAGAGCTCCGTTATGCGTTTAGCGATTTCCATTTTTCCATCGCGGGGATGCAGTTTGCCCGAATCTAGATCGCCAATCATTTGATCAATTTTCGAAGCTGGCCAACGAGAGACTAGACGCATAAAATCGGGCATGGCCTTGTCGGGGACGCTCATGACTTTGCCGAACATATCATTGGCGTCAGAATTTAATGGGATGTGATTGCCGAGCGATTTGCTCATACGCACAACGCCATCTGTTCCTGGGAGGATTCCCAAGGTCATCCCTACGTTGGGCTTTTCACCTAGAGCGCTCATCAATTTTCTACCTGCTGTGATGATATTGAACAATTGATCGCTGCCCCCCACCTGGACATCAGCCTTGAGCTCATAGGCATCGTAGGCCTGCATAATGGCGTAAAAAGTTTCATGCAAATATACAGGATCGCCAGCATCCCAGCGTTTACGAAAGTTTTCACGGGTAAGGAATTGTTGCAAAGTGAAATTGGAAGACAGATTAATAAGATTTTCAAAGGTCAATTTAGAGAGCCATTCTGCGTTGTAACGCACAGTGGTTTTTTCTTTGTCAAGCACTCTGAAAGCCTGCTTAGCGTAGCTGAGTGCATTTTCTTGTACTTCTTCAGGGCTAAGTTGCTCGCGCAAAACGTCTTTGTCGGATGGGTCGCCAATAAGGGATGTATAAGTGCCAATTACAAAGGTCACATCATGACCCAGATCTTGAAATTGGCGCAATTTGCCCATCGGAATGGTGTGGCCCAAGTGCAGATCTGTCGTGCGAGGATCAAAACCTGCATAAACACGGAGAGGTCGTTTTTCCTTCTCGGCCTCCACTAATCGTTCATGCAGTTCTTTTTGCATGGCGAGTTTGAGTTTGTTGTCCCCGTACTCGGTGCCTTGCATCAGAGTCGCTACTTGTTCATCGATGGTCAATGCATTCTTCATTCGTGCTCCTCAAAATCGTATATTAAACAAATACGCCCTCTGTGGCGAGGGCGCAACAATCACTCTCCACAAAAGGGCTAAATAAGACAATAAGCGGAGTAAGTAATGCTTAACATCGCGAAATTATAGCAGATGGGGCCTATGCTATAATCGCCCAGTTGTGCTATTTAGCTGACTTAAGTGATGGTTTATGCACAAAAACTTAAAGGAACCCGTACTCGTATTAAATGCGAACTATGAGCCGCTCAATGTTTGCACGATTCGACGGGCTATGGGACTACTTTTTTCTGACAAGGCGGACATGCTGGTAAACGGCCGAGGGGAAATACATACGAGCCAGCGCAGCTTCCCAGCCCCATCAATAATTCGCTTGGGAAAAATGATCCATCGACCCAGACCGCAAATCAAATTAAATAAACAAGAAGTATTTCGGCGAGATAACTACACTTGCCAATATTGTGGAAGCAATCAAAGGCAATTAACGTTGGACCATGTTAAACCACGCATGTTGGGTGGCGCGCACAGCTGGGAAAATTTGGTAGCAGCTTGCCGCCAGTGTAATCACAAAAAGGGAGGTAGAACTCCTGAAAAAGCCGGGATGAAACTGCGCAAAGGACCGGCAGTGCCATCGGCCTCTGCCTCTTATCGATTTGGACGTTATCTAAATGCTAATGATGGGTGGGACAACTATATATCTGGCTGGTAAGGCTGAATTTCTAATCGAAAGAAAATTCCATAAAATCTTGAGCCAGAGCGACCGGCCCATCAAAATTTTGCTTAGCTTCAGCCACAAGCGATTCTGAATCAAATTTTCCCGTAGGATAATGAATTAAATATAGTTCTTTTACTCCGGCTTGGGTTGCCATTTCCCCCGCTTGGGCGGCAGATGAATGGCCAGCGGAAGCTCCAGCAGCTTCATGCAACAAAATATCCGCTCCTTTGGCCAGCCAAACTACATTAGCCGTTGGTGCTGTATCGGATGTATAGGCCAGAACTTTTCCCGATTGCGGAAATTCAATGCGCAATCCAATTGTGGGCACAAAATGCTGTACAGGGAATGAGGTAATGCGAAATTCATCCGATTCTAGGACAGGAGTCATTTTCATATCGCGCAAGCGTTTAATTTCAACCGGGTATTCGAGCCATCGGCTCCATTCAAATGCATCCAGAAATTGTTCCATGAGCCGCACACAATGTTCCAATCCATAGATATTTAGGAGCTGATCGCGGCCTAATAGCCACATATTCATGAGTAGTAAGGGGATACCCGAAACATGATCTGGATGGAAATGCGTCATGATGATATCGGTGATTGAATTTGGCTCCACATTCAAACGGCGGAGTCGCATAACGGGATTACTAGCAGCATCAATTAATACGCGCCGCTTTTCACCTAGAAGTAGCAGATGTGTATTGTCGTGATTCTCGTCAGGGACTGCGTCTGAGGTGCCGAGAACAATGAGCTTTGGCAACAGGCAATCCTTAGTTACTTGGTTTTCGGTGACGGATAAATAGACTCAGTGCAGCAACAGCCAGCACTACAATCATAAAGGTTTGATTGGCATTAAATCCAGCCACTTCGGAAGAATCTAAGCGCAAGAATTCCAACAAGATGCGAATAGTTGGGTAACTAATTAGATAAACGAGGAATAAATCACCAGGAATTATCTGTTTTGCGAAACGTCGGGAAAGCCAAAGAAGTAACAGCACGCTGGCGGCATTCCATAGGCCTTCGTAAAGGAATATGGGGTGATAAGTAGCTTGATCCGCAAATTCGGGAAGTCTATGTTCGGGAGAAATTGTAATCGCCCAAGGTAAATCGGAAGGAGCACCGTATAGTTCTTGATTTACAAAATTTCCCCAACGTCCGATAGCTTGCCCTAGTGGGAGCGCAGGCGCAACTGCATCGATCCAGGGCAAGAAATCTTCTCCGCGGCGTTTGGCTTGAATATAAAACGCGGCAATGCCGCCGATGACGGCTCCTGGTATGCCTAAACCTCCGCGCCAAACTGCAATAGCATCTAAAGGATGGCTGAGGTAATAGGCTGTATCCACGCCTTGGGCGATAAGCGATGGAGAAGGCGTAAATATATGCCAAAGTCGGGCCCCGATGATTCCGAAAATAATGGTCCAGAATAAACTGTCCCAAAGAAAATCTGAATCCAAGCCCTTTTTCTTTGCCTGGCGCTCGGCGAGACTGGCACCAGCAATGACACCCGACATAAGAATCACGCCATAGTATGAAAGAAAAAGAAAGCCAATACGAAGCCCGGTGGGTTCAAAACTCATTGAAATTTACCTTCGATAACTTTGGTGTGCATGAGCCTGACGGCGTACGTGAATTACACGTTGCAATGCGGTGATGTTGGCCCCTACAGCTACGATTAGAACTCCCTCAAGAACAAAGCCAAATAGTAGTGCAAGGCCTAGTACTGCAATGCGCTCGACTCTAGAAAACCATCCGATTTTTGCTTCCATTTCCAAGCTTTGAGCTCGCGCCCGCGTGTATGACACCAGCACTGATCCAAAGGCTGCAAAATAAACTGCCATCGTGAGCACATTGTCCTGAATACCGATGCTATACCAAAGCAAAGCAGCAAAAATGATTAGCTCCGAATAGCGATCTGAAACAGAATCGACGAAGGCTCCGAAATTCTGAGGTTCTCCAAGGAGGCGAGCCATTGTTCCATCAATGGCATCAAAAAAGCTTGTGAACCCTATTATTAATGCCCCCACAGTAAATCGGCCTTGGGATAAAAAGAATGAGCCAATGATTGTGCCGATCAAGCCCGCGATGGTTACCAAGTTTGGACCAATTCCACGACGGATCATGAAAGCTGCGATGGGTTGAACTAACCAAGCAAAGCGAGCTCTTAGATGATCTGTAAGAGTTGGATTTTCTGTTTCTGGTTTCGCTTGTGAGGTCAATTTATTTCTCGTTTCAATAAAAAAGCCCCATTGCTACAAGGTTTTGGGGCAGAAGTTATGCTAACGCAGCCAGTCAGGCCTGTCAAGAAAAGTCGTCCACATTGTCTTCTTCAGTATGATCGTCCAAGCTAATCAACACTTCTCTTTCTTTGCCACCAGTGCGAACCGGACCCAAAATACCCATATCCTCAAGTTCATCCACAAGACGGGCCGCGCGAGGATAGCCAATGCGCAATGCTCGCTGTAGATGAGAGGCGCTGGACTTGCCCGAATTGCGTATTTCTTTTATTGCATCTTCAACTAGCTCATCTCGATCGGCCAAGACTGCATCATTTTGAATCATTGCATCCCAAGGTGCTTGATCCACTTTTTCGGGTTGATCAATAATGTTCTCTTTTTCTTGATCCCCAAGCTCTGATTTCCAATAGTCCAATATCGAATCGATTTCATTATCAGTGATCAAAACTCCCTGACTGCGGCTAGGCGCGGCTGCCTCCGGAGAAAGATAGAGCATGTCCCCTTTGCCCAATAAAGCTTCAGCGCCGGTTTGATCTAATATGACACGGGAATCGATGGCCGAGGATACAGCGAACGATATTCGCGCAGGAAAATTAGCCTTGATCAGTCCAGTTACTACATCTGTACTTGGTCTTTGAGTGGCCACGACTAAATGAATGCCTACGGCCCGAGCCATTTGAGCTAAACGGACCAGTGTTGATTCTGTGTGTTCTGCTGCTGACATCATCAAATCGGCTAACTCATCAATTAGCACAACGATACGCGGTAATTTTTTGCCACCCTCGCGCTTTTCAACTTTCTGATTGTATTTTTCTAAATCCCTTACGCGCTCACCTTCCAATTGTTTATAGCGGCGCTGCATTTCAGCGACAACCCATCGTAATACGGCCGTTATGCGGTCTAAATTTGTTTCTACATCACCTAATAAGTGCGGTAAGCCATTGAATCGAAGCAGTTCTACCATTTTCGGATCCAGCATGATCAGCTTCAAATCGTCGGGATGATTATTCATTGCCAGGCATGCTGTGATGGCTGTGATAAGTACAGATTTTCCGGATCCGGTAGTGCCTGCAATTAGCAAATGGGGCATTTTTGCTAAATCCGCCGCCAGGGGAGACCCAGAAACATCTCTGCCTAAGGCAATGGCTAGTGATGAATTTAATGATTGAAATTCGTTACTCTCCAAAATAGCGCGCAATCGCACTTTATGGGATTTAGTATTGGGAATTTCAACGCCGACGTAAGAGCGCCCTGGGACGGGAGCCTGGATTCGCAAACGTTGAGCTGATAGGGCCAAAGCTAGATCCCGCTGCAATGCTGATATTTGGGAAACGCGCACTTTTTGTGCATTTTCATCTTCAGCCTTGCCGATATATCCAGGTTCGAGAGCAAATTGAGTCACGGTGGGGCCCACTTTGTAGCCCACTACTTTGGCAGGAATACCAAACTCGGAAAGCGTCTTTTCTAGTAAGCCCGCACTCTGATTAATATACTTTTCATCGGGATGCATACTTTTTTCCGCAATAAGCATTTCGTACGAGGGAAGGTTCTTAGTTCTGGGTGGCAACGAACTAGTTGCTTGCTCCGTGCTCGTTGGCACCAAATCTTTTTTGAATTCACCCGGAAGTCTAGGTTTACGTCGAGTTTTCGCAGGTGCATCTTCTTCCATTGCTGAAGTGGCATACTCGGATGTAGTAATTGAAGGGGCACTTTCTTCGAGCCCTTTGAGATTAGTGAAATAACTGGGCGTCTTTGTAATTAATGAGTATGCATAGATCAAAGCCAAAATAAATAATGCTAGAAAAATAACCCCACCGACTGTGAGGGTTAGCCATTCGGGAAGGATGCGCCCAATGGTCAACTGGATGATTTCAATAAGGCCCCAGCCTAATATGCCACCATCGCGTCCCAATTCAGCTCTCTCTAAAGTATGGCCACCTAAAACTGATAGAACACCCAACATGCTGAATGCGGCCATTTCGAGTGCAATCACACGTGCCCAAGTGGCGCTGCCTGGCCGGTTGCGGGTTGCGAGTATTTGCCAACCTGAAAAGGTCAATCCGAGAACAACCAAAGGGGCTCCCCAGCCCAATAACCGACGCCAGAGCGCGATCCAAGGATCCAACCAAGCGCCAGCGGAAAATCCAAAAAGTGCTAAAAGGGTGATGATAGATAGAGCGATGAGAAGCAGCCCAAAAGCATCATAAACATATCGACGCAGAATAGATTGAGGCTGCTCTGGCGACTGTTCAGGATCTTTCAGGAATGTGGCCTGCCGACCTTTTTCACTCACTCAGATTGCTTCCTCGCCAAAATCTGGCTCTTGCGGTTCATCTCCTGGGATCAATTGCAAACTAATGCGCTGATTATCTTTCTCCACATCCAAAACTTGCACCTGCACACGCATACCTCTTTGATAAACCAGGCGCGGGTCCAAGCGCTCGTGCAATCCCATCTGGGATATATGAATTAATCCTTCTAGGCCATCAGTAATTTTTGCGAATGCACCATATTGAACAACTTCAGATATTTCTACCTCAATAGTTGTTCCGGGTGGATATTGCTCATCCGCATGAACCCAAGGGTTGGTCGTACCTTGTTTGAGACTAAGAGATACTCTGCCACGGCCTTCATCCATTTCAAGGACGATCACGGATATGGTGTCACCAACCGAAGCCACTTCGCGCGGATGAGCAACACGGCCCCAGGATAATTCAGAGATATGAACTAATCCCTCAATGCCTCCAAGATCCAAGAAAAGCCCAAAGGGAGTAATGTTGGTTACTTTCCCTTCAACTAGAGTGTTATTTTCAATCGAATCCCGTAGCAATTGTTTTGACCCAGGTTGACTTTGTGCCGCCCGTTGGGACAAAACGATGCGTCCCCGTTCGGGATCACATTCGATTACTTTGAGCTCTAGTTCTTGACCAATAAATTTTTCAAGAAATTGTTGCTCGCTCACATTACGCGGCTTTGTCTCTAGCAAATGCGATCTTGGCACGAATCCCTCAAATTCCTGAGCTCGAACTAATAATCCACCCCGATTAAATTCGGTAACTTCCCCGTAGCAAATGGTTTCGTTTTCCTGTAATTCGAGGATGCGCGTCCAATCAACCCAATTTAATTTTTTTTCTTTTTTATCTTTTCGATTGGAATTCTTGCCCTTGCCAAAACGGCGTTTTTTTCGTGGGGCAGCATTCTCGTCAGCTAAGAGAGATTTCCAATAGGGATCATCTCTGTCGCCTTTTTGATTGGGTAATCCCCATTTTTTATTTTGATTCATTTAATTCTCCTCTAGGTGTAATCTCTTAAGCATCATTTCCCGCACTTTGTTTTTCCATTTCCAACAAGGACTCCGCAACAGATTCAATGGCCACTCTTTGTTTTCGGTAGAGATCAGCTTCAGACATTGCTAGGCGAGTGGCCACATCTCTTACTTTTCGACCTTGCAAAAATTTCATCTCCAATAAGTTGTAAAGTAGCCATTCCGTATTCAATGCTGGCTCCCCTTTGGGGCGATTCCGTTCGATGGCTTGCTTCAGAATTGCACGCATCGCATTGGCAGGATTTCCTCCCTGCTGCTCTAGTGCTCGCTGAACAATTTGAAGCCCTCTCAAGGGACTCTGAGTTAAATTTGGCCCGCCCCAATAATGGTTGAGCGCATCCCGAACATATTTGCTTAATTCACGGTCGGAAAGATCTGCAGGATCCTTCAACAATTCCCTCTGATCGTAACGAGATGACGCCCGTAAAAGCTGTACTTCGCGAACACTGGGTGAGAGTTCTTCAAGAGAGGCCATTAGTTCACGCTGGCGATTTCTATCTTCAAGGGCTAGAGCTGCTTTTGCCCCTAAGAAATTGAGCGCATCCTGATCTGCCTGACTCAATTCAGTTTGATTATTTCTCATCACTCCAAGCAAGCCGACAATTTCGTTGGCGTTGGGTCCGCGTAAGGGAATTACAAAGTAATCAGCCCAAGCAAATATCGAGGGCTGTTCGCTTTTCTCATTGAGTATTCTAGAAATTTCACCGCTCAAATTATCTTCTTCGAGTATTTGCGCCCCGCCTACTTCGACAAAAAGATCTACCTGCTCGCCAGCTAAGGAAGCTACAAATGCAGATGGGCTTTGCAAACGGTCACAAGCAGCAGCCAATATGGCCTGCAAAAATTGACGTAAATCGTTGCTGGATAGCACTCTATCCTGTAACGATTGCAGTAAGCGCACATCATTATCCTCGCTTGTGGCGAAAATCCATCTTTCCCAAACGGGGGCTAGCAATGTAATCAAATGTTGAATAATCAGAACTGATAATGCGATCAAAATGGGTAATGCAATCGTTTCAGCTGTATTTAACAAGGATGAGGCGCGATTTACAAAGGGAATAATGATTAATACAACAAATACAGTAGCCGGTCCGCGTAGAAGCCATTTGAAAAGCCGGGTGCGAATTACGCGATCGGGCCATGCAACGCCAAAAAATGCTGTGGTGTATGCAAGTGCAATAAGAGAAACAAAAACTAATACGTTTCCCAAAGCAGCCAAACTAAGGAAGATTTCTGGATATCCCTCAGCAAAGCCTGAGCCAATTAGCAAGAAGGGATAAGAACCAATTGCAAGACCTAAGGAGCCGGTATAAAGCAAGCTCATCCGATTACGACTGGGAATTAGCAAAGTTCTTTTTCTCGCGCGCCAAATTGTATTTGCAGCCAGCACGATTAATATTACATAGTAGGCTGAAAACAAGCTTGAGATGGCTGTTCGAGATAGATGCGGTATGGCTACATTATCTAGCACGAGAGGGCCGACAAGAATGCTAGGCAATGCTAGCAAGAAAATTCCAGAGGTTACGTAAGCCATGCGAACGAGTAGACGGCGACGACCACGGGATGGTTTACCTGTAGTTTCCAGCAAGGCATCGGCAAAATGCATAAAAGCGGCGGGAAGAAATATGGTTCCGATCCACTGAAATTGGAGCCATATTTCGATCGATGCGGGGCTTTGAGCAGCGCCACTCACAGCTTCACCAGAAAATGAAACCGTGACACAGGCCAAAATTACAGCAAATGCGCGTGCAACACGATCAGTTAAATTAAATGTGAGGGCGCGAATAAAAAGCGAAATCGCTGTGATAGCGATACCCGCTTCAAAAAGTTGATTCGTGGTTTCCAGAATTTCCAGCAGGCTCAATTACCTAGCTCCTTGCTGAAGAAAAGAGCAATATCACCGTTGTCGAAATAATGGTCGTTGTAGCCAGAAAACTCAAATCCTAGCCTCTGAACGAGTTGGATAGCCGGATAATTTTTGGATTGAACAGACAATGACATTTGCTTATGTTGCTGCTGCATGGCCCATCGTTGGGCATGCAAAAGGAGAGCACTACCAATGCCTTTGCGGCGTTGCAAATGATTGACTCCTCCGTCTGTCACCCACACAATTCCGGGACTTTGTGTATTGGAAAGGGCAATGTAGCCTTGAATTATTCTATTTTCGACAGCAGCAAAAATAGCTAAGTAGTTGCTCCAAGATGTTTCTATGTTGGCGGGGTTGCGAGGATATGCAACTTTCATTGGTCGAGGGAGACGCGCAACTCGAAATAATGCCCCAGGACTGCCTTCACTACGACCAGAGTCTAATTGCCAAACTTTCTCTGTTTCAAAATCAAGATCCATAGCAACTAATTGATCGAGATCAGCACGCTCAACAGCCCGAATATCCATATTATTCTTCCTCTTGAGGTGCTTCAATGCGAACGGGAATGCGACAAGGTTCTAATTCTGTCCCTTCGGAATTGGTAATTACCAACTGAAGGACATAATCCCCCACGGGCAGCCTCGACGTATCCCAATTTTCTACTAGAACGCCATCGCGAATTATCGTCCGACCGGCCTGAATGGTTAGCCATAACTCTTCTGCTGCTCGGGCCACTTCGAATTTATAGAAGCCGAAATCAATGATGTCCACTGTGCCTAGTACTTCAATTGATCCTTGAATAATGTCTCCAGCTTGCGGAGAGCTGATGTTGATTTGATCAACTATACAGGCCGCCGAATTAACGCTAACAGTGGGCAGAGGAGTCGCCGTTTCGATCACGAGATCCTCTTCATTTGGGGGTGCTGCAGTTTCATCGCTATTATCGGACTCCAAAGCCAAATTAAGGGTAGGAGTTGCCAGCAAACTTTGAGCCGGAACCGTAGGGACAACAAAGGTAACCACACTAAATACAATTACAACTAAAACTAAAAGCACAAATAGCACTAGAGAGGTTTGGTTGAGACGAGCCTGAGCTGCCTCTCTTTCCAAACCATAGATAGCGGACTGTATTTCTTGCCATGCCATCCAAAAGCGGTAGAGATAAAGAATTGCAATTATGGCAATGACGAAATACAGGACCGCTTCATACTGAATAAAAAAGCGTAGTGCTTGTCCCATTCAAAAGATACTAAATACTTTTAAGTACGCCCCGGATAAGTTTGGTAAGTTTCGGAACTAAGATCTGACCTGCTTCAAGAACTTCTTGATGGGTAGTTTCAGTATTTCCATCAAGGTTAGCTTTATTGCTAATTCCTGATACACCCATAACTCGCGTGCCCCCGTGCCGAGCCACTATTGCTTCGGGAACAGTCGACATGCCGACAGCATCGACACCTGCTCCTCGCAAGAAGCGGAGATCAGTTGGTGTTTCAAAGGTGGGTCCGGCTAAACAGACATATACACCTTGCTGAATATTTAATTTTTCTTTGGCAGATACTTCAAGAGCAAGCTTTTGCAAATCTCTATCGTATACACGGCTCATGTCCGGGAAGCGTGGTCCTAAATCGTCCAAATTGGGGCCACGAAGCGGATTGTGTCCTGCCATACCCAGTAAATTGAGATGATCTGTAAGCAACATCAGATCGCCGGGTTCAAATTCAGGGTTGACTGCACCCGCCGCATTGGTAACAAAAAACATTTCAATGCCCAACTGCTGCATGACGCGTACCGGCAAGCCTAAAGTAGTAATGGGATAACCCTCATAGAAATGAGTTCGACCTTGCATGACGACCACATTCTGGCCCTCTAGTTCGCCAAAAACCAAGCGCCCGACATGACCTTCAACTGTTGAAACAGGCCATCCCGGAATTTGATCGTAATTTACATATTCTGGGTTGGTAACTGTTTCAGCTAAAGGACCCAAGCCGGATCCCAAAATCATGCCTATGCGTGGTTCTTGCGCGGTTAGCTTGCGGACGGCAGATACCGCCTGATCAATGTCTTGCTGTGTCAGATACTCTTTCATGTGAAAATCCCGGTAAATTACTAAATCAATAAGAATGGATAATTTGTATTAATTGATTATAGCATTGAAGCAAATTTGACTATCTGCAACTTAGACTCTAGTTTAACAAGCTCTTAATTGAGGAAAGGCTGGCAGCAATATCATCATCTGATACCCAGTAGTGCGTAACAGCGCGCAATCCCCATGCTCCACCATGTCCAATCAATATTTCTTGTTTGGCTAGGGCCGCATGGAGCTGATCGTCGTTTAGGGGGCTCGATTCAGTCGTCGTGAAACGTACAATATTGGTTTGTTGTGGGCTAACTGAAAGATGCCCTATGGACTGCATGCCTTCAGCAAATAATTCAGCTCGGCGGTGATCTTCGCCGAGATGTTTCGGCATATCATTTAGCGCAATAATTCCAGCTGCTGCCAAAATGCCCGCTTGGCGCATGCCTCCCCCCATCATCTTTCTGGTGCGCAGAGCCCGATCGATAAATTCCTGAGATCCACAAATGAGTGAACCAACCGGAGCGCATAATCCTTTGCTCAAGCAAATTGTGAGCGTATCGGCTTCCTTGGCCAAGTCTGCAACACTTTCATGCACAGCTTCTGCTGCATTGAATATTCGGGCGCCGTCTATGTGCAAGGCCAACTTATTTTCATGTGCCAGATCAGCCACTTCATTAATGTATTCGGATGGCAGGGCGGCTCCATTGCGCCGGTTGTGCGTATTCTCTAACGCAATTAGGCGAGTAATTGGATGATGCACATCATCCACACGTATGGCCAACTTAATATCTTCAAGACGCATTCGACCATTTTCCTGGTTTTCCACAGGAAAGGGATGGATGCTGCCAAGAGCAGCCAATCCGCCGGCTTCATTCAAATAAGGATGGGCAAGGTTACCAATGATTATTTCGTCACCACGCTGACAATGGCTTAGCATGGCGGCCAAATTGGCCATCGTTCCACTAGGCACGAAAAGGGCCGCCTCTTTTCCAGATAGCTTGGCAGCTAACTCCTGAAGTTTGTTAACTGTGGGATCTTCGCCATAAACATCATCGCCCACTTCAGCTTCAAACATCGCTTGACGCATTTCAGGCGTGGGCTGCGTGACTGTATCGGATCGCATATCTATCATTTTGAATTCCTTGTCTAAGGGTCAGCTCCTTAGTTTTGCTAGCTCCGTTTCAAGCTCTGGAGGTAAGGGCGCATCAAAACGCCGCTCAATTCTTTCACCCGGTATTCTAATTTTCAGACTGGCTGCGTGCAAAAAATGGCGATCAAGTTGCAGGCTGGGTTTGCGATGACCATACAAGGGATCGGCCACAACCGGCACGCCCAGAAATGCTAAATGGACACGAATTTGATGGGTTCTGCCTGTGAGGATTGTGACATCGAGTAAAGCGTGTTTCAAGAAATTCTCTCGAACACGATATTCTGAAATAGCTTCTCGCCCGTTTCCCAGGGGAACCACAGCCATCTGCTTGCGCTTGCGTGGATCACGACCGATAGGAGCTTCGATACGGCCGGAATTACTCGGCGGATGGCCTTCAACTAAGGCCAAATAATTTTTTTCAACCTGGCGATCTGCAAATTGCCTTTGAAGCAAATTCAGCGTTTTCTCGTTTTTGGCCAAGATAATTGTTCCTGAAGTATCGCGATCTAATCGATGAACTAAGCCAGGACGTATCTCGCCGCCTATGCCTTGAATATCTGGAGCATGGGCCAAAACAGCGTTGATTAATGTGCCGGATGGGTGCCCTAGTGACGGATGCACAACCATGCCGGCCGACTTGTTAACAACAATTACATTGCTATCCTCGAAGAGCACATCAATGGGGATTTTTTCTGGTTTTAGATCTGTGTTTTCAGCTGCGGGTATATCAATTTGAATTTTTTCGCCGCCAGCCAGGTTAAAGCCCGATTTCGTGACCAGCTCCTGGTCTACATAAACATGTCCGCCCTTTATTAGATTCTGAAATCGTGAGCGCGAATAATCTGGTAATTGCAAAGCCAGCACTTTATCGAGACGTTCGGCTAGCTGATTGGTAAAGCTATGGAGCTGAGCTTCATTCGCCATTTTCGGCATGCTCTACCTGTGATTGCTTTAGCTGTCTTTCTCGTCGCTCTGCTTGAATAGTAAAAGCTATCAGTAACATGGCTCCCACAGTAACACTGGAATCAGCAATATTGAACACGTAAAAATTATGAATTGCCAACCAATCCGTTACGTAGCCAATATTTACTCGATCAAGGAAATTTCCAAGTGCGCCCCCCATTTGTAATCCCATGGCTATGCGAATAAGCCAATTCTCATGGTCTATTGTTGGAAAATAGAAAATGATCAGGAGAGCAACCACTACAGCTAGAACCATAAAAAGCGTGCCGCCACCTTGAAATAATCCAAAGGCTGCGCCTTCATTTCCCCAATGGACAATGCGCAATATGGGCAAAGTGTCTGGCCAAGGTACTAATGTTTCGCCAAATGCCAAGTTGTTGCGAACCAAGCTTTTGGTCCATTGATCAAGCGCGATACTGGAGATTGCAACGAATAGCAATACGGCATAGCTGCGAATCAATAAACTGTTTGATTCACGCCTATTTTCTGGGTTTTTTTCGATTTCGATATCTGACATTCGGCCTCATTCGATTAGCGCTGACATTCTACCGTTGTAAATGGATGAAATTATGGGAAGATCGCAAATATATCTTGTTGAATTGCTCTATAGCTCAACTGGGCATCCAGTATTTGAGTTCTACGTTTCAATAGCCAATTGCGAAATCTAGCCTTATCTAGTTGGACTTGACTTTCTAATTCGTTTTCAAAAAATTTTAGGATGTGAAAGAGGAAATAAGCTTCATCTTCTGGGTAACCCAGTGATTCTGGTTGAACTATCCAATCCGAACTACCTGTTTCCACAACTTCAAAGTCTTGCTCAGAAAGCGATGATATTAGCTTGCGAGCACTCTTGCTAGTGCCTTTGGTATTGCTTCCCTCTTCGGATTCCATTGATTGATGATAAGTAGATATCAATTGGGTTTCAAATTCGGGGTCTAGCAAGGGTTCAAATAACGTTTGACCGTCGAAATTAATCGGGAAATATAGCAGGGTTCCTTGATCTAGATGTGGAATAAGTAATTTAATGAATTTAGAAATATCAACAAGGTCCATGAATGCGTGGGCGATAACTACATTAAATTTCACCTCATTAGTTCTATTTCTGAGCCAATCGATGGCTTCATGAGCAACCAAATCAAGGGACGCGTTGTCTGCGGGCAATCTCTTCAAGGCAATATCAAGTAATTCTTTGTCTGAATCCAGCATGGTGTACGAAAATTCTTTGTTAGCTATCTTTGGAATTATTCTCTCCGCCATGCTGCCGACTCCGGCACCAAATTCAATTACATTTAGCTTTTTTTGATCCATGGATTTCAAATTTGCAGTGAAGGACTTCCAGACATTTTGGTTGAAAGCGCGCGAATCTACGCTTCGCTTAGATTCTAAATAACGAATAAATGAATAATCAGCAGGAAATTGAGATTTCATTTCAGTGTTTGACATGGTTTCCTTTCTGGGTCATTTCTGTCAAAAAATTTTGCGCCAGAGTCATACTTTTTTGCCATGTGGGGAATTTTTCAAAGCTACTGAGCGCAGCCTTGCCCATTGTGGCCAGAAGTTTGCGATCATTGGCGAGCCGTGAAAGCCATTTTGCTAGTTCTTTCGGTTCTGACTTATCAAGCAAAAATCCGTTGACGCCATGCTCAATAATATCGGCCGCGCCACCAGTATTTATGCCAATCGCTGGCAACCCAAATGCCATGCCTTCTAGAAACGCAATTCCGAAACCTTCATAGCTGGATGGCAAAACAAAAACATGGCTATTTTCTAACTCATTGATGAGGTGCTGATTTTCAACATGACCAATAAATCGAACATTTTCACTAATGTCTAGCTCTTGTAATTGTGTATCAAGCTGTTTCACGTATTCCGGATCAGCACTTAGGTCCCCAGCAAATGTCGCTTTGATTAATCCTTTGGGAAGCAATTTGATTGCCTTTAGAATCAAATGTGCCTGTTTGCGAATTGTCAGACTACCAACAAATAAGACCCGCAAGGGTCCTGCCTGCGCGGCTCGTTTGTGAATTTCGGCAGGGTCATTGATAGTGCCTAGGCGATCTCCTCCTGGTTGAGCAACCTGGATAGGTTGGTCAGCATCGATCCAAGGAGCAAGGGATCGCGCCGTTGCGGCGCTATTTACCAAAAAGGAATCTACGCTGCGTAAGTAAATCTTTTCGATCCATTGAGAAATAATTCCTGATGATGGCACTTCACTCAATCTCAAATGATGTACTAGAGCGATGATTGGGGTGGAACTATGTTTTTTTAACTTCTTATTTATCAAGAATAAGGAGGCGTGATTTAACTCATCCTGGACGATTACATCCAAATTGGAAGCTAATATTTTCTTCAACAATGCCCGGTCCCAATTTTGGACGATTTTTCCGATTGGTGAAGCCCAGGCTTGGGAAAATATCGTTACAGTATGACCATTGTTTTGCAGATGTTCAACTAGCTTGCGGTCGTAAAGGAACCCACCCGAGGGATAATTTAGTTGGCCATAAATGAGTAGCCCAATGTGCAATCAAAACTCCAATTTATAGGAAGCCCAAGCCAGGGAGCTTTCCCAAAGTTTAATGGTGATTGCCGACATTTCCTCAGTGCGAATGCGATTGGCTAAGGCAGCACATAGAATGCGGGCAAAGCGTTCAAGCGAAGGATTGAGTCCTTCAAAATCTGGCAATGTGTTTAGTGTGCTGCCTTGAAATTGAGCAATTAACTCATCTAAATGCCAATTTACGTCTTCAATATCGAGCAAGAAACCATGTTTATTTAAAGGTTCGCCATTGAGAATAACTTCAAGGACATACTCATGCTCGTGAGGTGCGTTTTCCGCGCCCCAATCAGCTCCAACAAGATAATGTTGCGCTTGAAACTCTCTTCGCAGTCCTAGCGAAAACATAATTAGAATGTAGGGGGCTTAGCTGTTGTAATAAACCAAGTCATATAGACCCAGACGCCCAATAATGTCGTGGTGATATATAAGCCATAGGCGGTACGCATAAAGGGCACATAATTTTGGAACCGCAGCTTGGATGGCACCAAATTATGCCCACGCAAAACCACAAAATTTCCGAGCACAAATGCAAAAAATCCGATAACGGCATGCACGATCGTCACAGCGTAGAAAACGCCTTCACGCGGCCCACCCTGATCATTCACGATGAAATCGCGGTAGGGCAAGACCATTAACCAAAGAACTAGGATGATATTTGTAACTGCGCCAGCTGTTTGAACCCATTTGTGGGTGTCGTATTTTCCTTTGCGCGCCAGATAAAAACCTATTGAAAACAATATGGCCACAGCAAGGCTGAGCAACAAAGTCATATCGGCTGCAAAATTAGCATTAGTCCCTAGAAAGCCTGGGCGGTGTAACAAATCAGTCATGTTGACTCCTTATGTGGGGCGACCTAGTCATATTCTAAAGCAATTGCGATACATTGCTCTGGATGTGCATCAATCAATTGATACGCTTTAGCTGCCTCATCAAGAGAAAAGGAATGTGTAATCCATTGGCTGGGTTGAATTTGCTTCAACCACTGCCATGCTAATGCAAAGCGGCGCTTACGAGACCAACGCCCCCGAAATTCTGGATTAATCTGGCCTACGTGGCTGCTAATGATTTGAACGCGTCCTTGATGAAAGTGTGATCCTAAATTTATTTCTGCACTGCGTTGGCCATACCAAGAGCCGACAATTATTCTGCCTTGCGTGCCAACCAGATCCATGGCCAAATTCAAAGACTCGGGTTGGCCGCTTAGTTCGATAACAAGATCAGCTCCCGATTTGCCAAAGCTATTTTTTGCCGCTTTTACTTGCTTAGAAATTTTTGGATCATACACATCGAGTTGACCAATTTCGGACGCTGCCTCCCGACGAATAGCTAGCGGATCCATCACTGCCAATTTTCCTATGGGATGCTTGTTTAGCAGTGCTGTGGTGAGGAGACCCACCACGCCTAGTCCGATCACAACTACATTTTCTCCAATGCCTAACTTTGCATCCATAATAATATTAATTGCGGTTTCCATATTGGCTAAGAAAATAGCATCATTAGTAGGACAATCTACGGGCACCTGAAGATATTTCTTGGGATTAATTTGAAAAATATTTTCGTGAGGGTTTAGGGCAAAATAACGCAAATTGCCTTGGACTTTCGCCCCAATATGCGGATCAGCGCTTCCCACAATGGAATATCCAAATTTGAGAGGGTAGTTGAAGTGTCCTTCCAATCCTGGAAGAACCTCATTCATTGGCAGTTGCGAGGAGAGCTCGTTGCGATATACCAACATTTCACTGCCAGCACTAATCAACGAAGCTAAGCTTGAAAGCTGAATGTTAGCTTTCTGCAATGGCGGCACATCTTCAGAACGAATATCAATTTTTCGATCGGCTGTGAAATATAGCGATTCGCGTTTCATCAGTAACTTAGCTTGCCCCATAAGATTAGATCCTTTCCTAACTGTTCATATTCAATTGGGTTAATTGTTGGGAAATTAGCTTTTGAGGATTTACCAAAACGTTGATCTAATACATTCAACCCGCCAATAAAACGAGGGGCTATTGTAATCACCGTTTTATCGACCAATTGGAGTGCTAAGAAGCTCGTAATCAGAGCGCGGCCTCCTTCTAGCATAATCGTGGAAATTCCTTGTTTGCGCGTGATTTGCAAGACTTCTGTTATATCTAGTTTGCCATCATCATCTTGCGAAACTGGAAAGACTTTAGCACCCGCATTTTCCAGGACCTTAATTTGATTAGGCTCATTACCAAAAGCACAGAATATCCAGGGTTTCATGCCACTATTTAAAATTCTTGCTTTTGATTTAATGCGAAGTTTGCTATCTAGAATGATGGGTCTGGGATCGTCGCCCTTAACTAACCTTACGGAGAGTTGAGGGTCATCAGCGAGCACAGTTCCGATGCCAACCAATATTGCGTCGTGATGAGCACGCAATTGATGGGTTAGTTGCATCGATTCAGGTCCGCTAATGGCTGTGGATTGACCGCGCATCCAGGTAAGACTACCGTCAATTGATTGGGCGTAACTCAAAGTAACTTGCGGTTTTTCGAGGTCGGAATTCGGTATATCCTTTAGGAAATCGAAAACTTTATCGGAAGGCTGAGATTTCATAATTAGCCTGGGATGCTACCATGATTAGGAGGCTGATTTTGATCGAAATCCATATGAAGCAGCAATAATTAGGCCGATGCCGCCAAAGAGAATATCGCGCGCCCGAATTAGAATAGCCAATGACAAAGCATGGGCAGGCTCCAAATTAACAAAATTGAACGCGATTACCAAAGCTGCCTCTAATGCACCGAGCGCCCCCGGAGTGGGAGTTAGCATGGCAAGCCGGGCAAAGAGAATGATCGTCAGGATTTCGACGAAATTAAGTTCCAAGCCCAAAAAGTTCAATGCCAGCTGGTATTCAAGAATCAGAGCAACCCAGACAAACACACTGGCAAGCAATCCTTGAGCCAACAATCTTGGTTTAGAAGTAATAAGTTCAGTAAGCGATGATTCGACTCGCTGAATTGCTGACTGGAGCGAATTAAAGGGACTGAGTAATCGGGATAGAGGTTGGCCCCCACGCCAAATGCTAGCTAAATAAATTAATGGCATTACGAGGAAGACAAGCGAAATACTTGGGTGGATGGATATGGTGCTAAATAATTTTTCGCCTCCCAGAAAAACAACAAATGATGCGTAAACCAAAAAGGCGAAATTAGAAATTAATTCTATTAGTTTATCGAGGGCGACACTCGTTGTTGCGATCGCTGTTTCTATTTTGTGGCGTTGACGCAAGAGCAATACCTGTAAGGGCTCACCACCAAAATGTGGGCCTGGAGTGAAATAACTAACGCCAAAACTTGCAAGCCTATAAAGACTTAAGTTCAAATAGGCAACTTTCAAATTTTGTCTGCTAAGAATCAGCCACCAGCGTAATGAAAAAAGTAGCATTATTCCCGCATTTACCAACATCAAAATTAGTAGCTGCTGAAAAGACAAATTACTTAAAACTTCTTTGATTTGGATAAAGGGCACATCTTGCAAGGCCCAATAAAGCAAAACAATGACTGATACAAACGTTAGCGACCCTATTATTATTTTTTTCATAATTGGCGGGGGTTCAGTTCTCGTCCCCAGCTCTTTGCTGGACCCAGTTAGCTTCAGGGGAAAACTTTGCTCCACGCCCCGGCCCAAAAAATAATATTGCGATGGTGAGGATGAACAAGATCCAATCAAAAGGTCCTAGAGGACCTAACTGTTGGCGTAAGCCAGTTTCAATTAATAAGAGTGCTGCAGCCGTTTGGCCAAGAAAGCCAATACTAATCAGTACTGCTAATGTGATTTCTAGAATCGAGACAAAGATTGGCGCTTCTATTAATAAGAAACGAAACAAGACGCTGAGTAAAACAATAATTCGGGCAACTAATAGGAAGGTTGGCAAAGCCGGCATCAGGTACTTCTCAGCAAATTTCTTCCACTTTTGCGAAGTAGCATGGCGACCGCTAACTTGCCACCAATCCAATTGAAAATTGATCAGGAATGGAAGCATGAAAATAGTTGATATCCAGATAGTTTCTGGAGGCGAAAAAAGAGGAACTAAGATGGCCATCGAGAACACCATTTGCGTTCCCGCGAGGGCGCGTCTATTCAAATTTGTTTGGAGCGCATAAGTAGTTTCTCCAAGCTGCTTTCTTCGATACAAGCCGAATAAATATAAATAACGGGCTAGGCCAATTCCTAAAAACCACCAGCCTACTCTTCCATAATGCCATGCTAGCAAGCTAGTCACCATAAGACCACGTCCATCTAACACTTCGTCTAACTCTTGGCCTAGGATGGTCACACTATTAGTAATACGAGCCACATAGCCGTCAATGAGATCGCTGGAAATTGCAACTAGGTAAAGCAAAGCGGGTAGCCAGGCCAGCCAATTTACGGGCTCAGGGAAAAACAAAAAGGCGGCTAAGAAGGCTATTGAAACTAGGCGCAGGAATGAAATTGGGCTAGCCCACCCAAAAGTTGGCAGAATTCTTGAATGTTCGGATCGGCGATTCTTGCTTAGATTAATTCCCAAATGAGCCCATTGATAGATCAGCACCGTACTGGCAATTAGAAACCACGAATCGGCGCTTTTCGAATCTAAATTGGCTGCCAGCAAGCTGCGGAAGCCGATTGCCATCGCCATAGAAGTGAATATATAAACTAAGTATTCAAAAATAAGCTTGCGGGGCATACGATCAACTAACGGGGAATCCACTAGTGCATTTTAACTTGAGCTGACTTGGGAAGTCCGATGTGCCACGAAGCGTTCGATGATCTCAATGTGATAACTGACGACATTCTTGCCGCGTATACTGCCGCTAGAAATTTCAGATGGGGGGAAGAGATCAAAGTCCTCGCCCTCCATCAGTTCCGCTTCATTAAATTCATTGGTTATTGAGTAGTGAAATACAAAGTATTGTTTCGAGGGGGTCAAATCAAAACTTTCTACGAAGCTCAATTTGCCAGCATCTAGTTGAATTGTCAATTCTTCGGCAATCTCGCGAATGGCTGCGGTTTCAGGAGATTCGCCAGGTTCAATATGGCCACCAAATATTCCCCAATGATCTGGATTCACTATAGTGGGAATTGGAGACCGCAATTGGAGAGCAATGTGTCCTCGTGTATCTTGCAAAATCACAAGAGCAATGCGAATTTCCTCTGTGCCCACTAGGGTGACTTATCCTGCTTGTAAAGCCGAGGTACACGAGTATTAATATTGGTAAGAATTTCGTATGGAATCGTTCCGGCCCAAGCCGCTAGGTCTTCAACACTTAAGCGCTTAGTGCCAGACTCCCCTATAAGGACCACTTCATCCCCATTGAAGGCCGAATCTTGTCCAATATTGACCATTACCTGGTCCATTGTTATTGTTCCAATAATTGGATATTCAACTTCATTAATTAGCACATGTGCGTTTCCAGACATGGATCGGAAATAACCATCCCCGTAACCAACAGGGACCGTAACAACCCTTGTATTCACGTCACTTTGCCATGTCGAACCATAGCTAACGGGGTGATTAGGCTTGACTACTTTGAAATATACAATCTTGGATTTCCAGCTTAATGCGGGTTGTAGATCAATCGATTTTTCTACGGATTGGGAAGGATAGACCCCATATAAAATAATTCCGGGCCGCACAATATCCAAATGGGAATCTGGCAACTGTAGAATGGCGCCTGAATTGGCCATGTGCCGGAGGGGCATGGGCACGCTGCGCTTTTCATAAAAATGAGTCACTTCCTGAAATCGCTCAATTTGAAGTTTGGCTGAGGTCAAATCGGCTGAATCTGAATTTGCAAAATGAGAGAAGATGCCCTCGATTTGCACATTTTTTGAATTCATTGATGCATCTAAAAATTCTTCAGCAGAATAATAGTGAACGCCAATACGCTCCATGCCTGTATCAATCTTTAAGTGAACTTTCGCTTTTTTACCTGCCGCTTTAGCTGCTTCTTCGACTTGTTCAAGTTTGACAATCGAGGAAGCTGTAAGCGTGAGATCGTGCTCAAGAAATAGCGGGACCTGGCTGCCAAGAATTCCACCCAATACCAGAATTGGAGTTGTAATGCCTGCCTCACGGAGCAATATGCCTTCTTCTAAGAAAGCCACTCCAATCATTTGGGCACCAATCTCCTGCACATGTTTGCCGACACGAACTAATCCATGCCCATATGCGTTGGCCTTGAGAATTGGCATCACCAACTGATTGCCAACATGAGTTTGGATGGCCTTGAAATTGTTGGAAATTGCCTTCAAATCAATCTCAACTGCGGTCGGGCGCAATGCAGCACGTGTACTAATTGTGGGGTAGTTGCTGGCTAGCATAGGGTCATTCTAACCGAGCTTTTTCAATCAAGAATCGGCATGGAAGAACAATTCGGTTACAACCGAGCGATGGTCTGTTCCTCCATAGTAAGCGCCCATCCAGGTGCGAGAAGCGCTCATTTCTGTTGAATGGAAAATGTAATCAATCGAAACCATCCAATAGGGCAAACGAAAAATGCTTATTTGGGCAAATGTTTTGCCCTCTTCGTAGGGACCCGGAAAACTGTGGCCAAATCCAAAGCCTGCTTCAAGCCAGGAATCTTGCAAAACCTCAGCAACGCTTTTGTAAGCATCACTTAATCGAGTCGTGTTGGCATCACCGGCAACGATTAGCGGACCGTATTGGGCTTGTTGCGCCGCAAAATTCGCTAAATTCTGCAGAGCTAATTCGCGGCGATCAAAAGTTAGGCCAACCCAACGCGGCCAAATATTGGCGGTAGGTATTGTATGGAAATTGACTAAGGTTATTTCGGTTTCCTGCCAATGAAGGGCGAGGACTTGAGGAGTGCCTGTCCAATTTCCATCTAAAACGATATTTGTTTCCTCAAGGGGATACTTGCTCATTACACCGTGGCCCCGAGAACGTGATCCAGGTTCAAAAATCTGATACGGAAAAACTTCGGATAGTTGCTCATTCAGAATTATTGCCATGTCAGGGGTCAATTCTTGCAGAAACAGAAGATCGGGATCTTCTTCGCGTATTGCCTGCAGAACAGGCTCATGGTTTCCTGCCCTGCCTAAAATGTTGAATGTCATCACTCTCAAAGAGGGTTGATTTTCTGCGATTTGAGAAGATTTGGGCAGCAATTGAGATCCCCAAATGAGCACGAAAATAACTAATGCAGCAGCTGAGCTGATTATGAGGCGAGAAATTTTTATTCTTAAGGCGATGAAAGTAAAGATTGGCAATGGCAAAAAGAAATAAATAGCCAGCGCATTGGCCAAGCCTAAATATCCATTGCCATCACCGAATCCCACATACAGGGCAGACCATGTAAATAAAAAAAAGAAATATAGATTTGCCGCGGCCGTAATCCACGGGTTTACCTTAGGCTTATTATTTGATTGCATCGCGCGGAGTTTAGCACCACAGGGTTAAGCGGCAATGAGTAAAAAAAGAGGGCGAATAAATTCGCCCTCTTTTACTTAGTTAATTAGATTGCTAGTTAGCCAGCGCCGCTTGCCCTGCAGCCAATCGCGCAACTGGCACCCTGAATGGTGAGCAGCTCACGTAGTCTAGGCCTAACTGATGACACAAGTGGACGGATTGAGGATCGCCACCATGCTCACCACAAATACCCACTTCAAGGTCATTGCGGGCAGCGCGACCTTCATTTACGGCCCAAGCCATTAAGCGCCCTACTCCATCCTCGTCAATACTCTGGAAGGGGTTGTAAGGCAAAATTCCATCCTCAACATATTCGAGCAGGAAATTTCCTTCTGCATCATCTCTGCTAAACCCGTATGTCATTTGGGTCAGATCATTTGTACCGAAGGAAAAGAATTCGGCAACGGAGGCAATTTCACTAGCGGTAAGAGCCGCTCTCGGAATTTCAATCATGGTGCCAAATTTGTATTCAACGGTAACTTTTTCGGCCTGCATTACTTCTGCAGCAATGCGCTCTAATCGAGGTTGAATGAATTTCAGCTCATTGATATGGCTTGCCAATGGGATCATGACTTCGGGTTTGACGGGAATTCCGTCATTGGCCACTGCAGCTGCAGCCTGGAAGATAGCCCGGACTTGCATTTCAACTATTTCGGGCCGCATGACACTCAGGCGCACACCGCGCAGACCCATCATGGGATTACTTTCGTGCAGACTGCGTACGGCTGCCAATAGATCTTCCTTTTCGGCCAATCCTTCGGTCTCACCTTTGACACGCATTTCGGTGACTTCTTCTAGCAAGGCTTCTGATTCGGGCAAGAATTCGTGTAGGGGTGGATCGATCAGACGAATAATCACTGGATTGCCGTCCATAGCCCGGAAGAGGCCATCGAAATCAGCTTGCTGAAAGGGAAGCAATTCGTTCAAGGCTGCAACGCGCTCCGCTTGTTCATCAGAAAGAATCATGCGCTGAACAATGGGCAGGCGCTCTGCTTCAAAAAACATATGCTCAGTACGGCAAAGTCCGATTCCTTGAGCACCATAAGAGCGGGCGCGCTCAGCATCTGCCGGGTAATCTGCATTGGCCCAAACCTGCAATCCGCGTGTAGGACCATTCGCACCCCCGCGCGGATTCTTCGTTGGGGCTGCAGCAAATTCGTCGGCCCAGGAAAGCAGGGTCAACAAATCAGTTTGTTCTTCGAGGGAAGGTGCTTCAGTGGGCATTTGTCCCAAATAAACTAAGCCAGCTGCACCGTCGACCGAAATCCATTCACCTTCTTTAACTATCTTTCCATCAGCAGACATCTGAAGCTTATCTAAATTAATTTTGACATCCGAGGCTCCCACAACACAAGGAACACCAAACTGGCGAGCTACGACAGCAGCATGAGAGGTGGCCCCTCCTTCGCTGGTAAGGATGCCCTTTGCGGCCAACATGCCATGCACATCGTCTGGACGAGTAAAGGGCCTCACCATTATTACGTCCTGGCCTTCTTCTTTTGCTTTGGCTTCAGCAGTATCTGCATCAAAATAAACCTGCCCTACCGCTGCACCTGGAGAAGCATTAACTCCAGAGGTGTAGACTTTTCCTTCCTGCTCAGCCTTTTTGGCCGCCAATACATCAAATTGGGGATGCAGCAAGGTATCCACTTGATCCGGGGATACTCGATTGACTGCTTCTTCTTTACTTATTAATTTCTCATTGACCATTTCAACAGCAATTCGAACTGCGGATCTTGCGGTCCGTTTTCCATCTCTTGTTTGAAGCATCCAAAGTTTGCCATTTTCAATCGTAAATTCAACGTCTTGCATTTCCTTATAGTGAAGCTCAAGTTTTTGGCAAATCTCGTTGAATTCCTCAAATACCTCAGGCATGGCTTGTTGCATCTGAGCAATAGGGGTCGTATTGCGAATACCGGCAACCACATCTTCACCTTGGGCATTTAGCAGGTAATCTCCGTAGAGGATGCTTTCTCCAGTGGCAGGGTCGCGTGTAAAGGCCACACCGGTGCCGGAATCTTTGCGCATATTGCCAAAGACCATTGTTTGAACATTTACAGCGGTGCCTAGATCATGGGAAATATTTGCGGCATTGCGATAATCCATAGCACGTTTGCCATTCCATGATTTGAAAACCGCTTCAACCGTAAGACGTAATTGCTCGTAGGCATCTTGAGGGAATTCCGTTCCAGTTTCCTTCTTGATAACCTGCTTGAAGGCTTCGCTAAGCTCTTTCCAATCTTCTGCTTGTAGGTCTACATCAAGCTTAACTTTCTTCTTTTTCCTTTGCTCTTCGATCAGATCTTCAAATTCATCATCATCTACGTTTAGCACGACACTGCCAAACATTTGCAGCAGTCGTCGATAAAGATCATAAACCAGGCTTTCATCGCCACTAAGCTTAGTTAGTGCTAAAACCGTTTCGTCGTTGAGGCCAATGTTTAATACTGTATCCATCATGCCGGGCATCGAAAATTTTGCGCCGGAACGGCCAGACACAAGGAGAGGATCGGCGCCGTGGCCGAAGGTACGGCCTGTGGCTAGCTCAACTTGCTTGACACCTGCCAAAACTTCTTCCCACATCCCTTCTGGGAACTGTTCGCCCTCAGCTAAAAATGTGTTGCACGCTTCAGTTGTGACTGTAAATCCGGGGGGCACAGGGACACCAATGCGCGTCATATCAGCCAAATTCGCTCCTTTACCCCCCAACAAAGAACGGACTGCTTCCCAATCGCCAGCCGCTTTTTCGGCTTTTTCTACTTCATCAAATGAATACACCCATTTGTCAGACATGTAAATCTCCTATAAAAAATGACACATGCTCAGCATGCAATGATTGCAAATAAAACCTCGTAATGATATCAATAGTGGCCCCATAATGCAGGGGGCATAATGACGCAAGAAAAAGCCGAAATATGCATCTCTAATTCATTGGGAACAATAGCAAGCTATCGTTGACATTCATTGAGTACATCCTTTATAATTCCATCCGCTCTGCCCCGGCAGTATTGCTGGGGTGGTTTTGTGTAGAGTGGACTAAGCCCAAGGGGCATTTGGAGGCCGCGCAAATGCGCTACGCCATTATTCAATCAGGTGGAAAACAATATAAAGCCGTTGTTGGCGAAACAATCGAGGTAGACCTTTTACAGACCGACGTCGGTAAGAAGTTAGCTTTAGATGAAGTCTTGCTTGTGGCAGATGGAGACCAAGTTGTTGTTGGATCTCCAACAGTTGCAGGTGCCAAAGTGGCTGCTAAAGTTCTTGGGATGATAAAAGCACCCAAAGTTATTGTGTTTAAATATCATCCCCGCAAACGATATCGACTGAAAAAAGGGCATCGACAACGCTATACGCGTTTACTAATCGAAAGCGTTGATGCCAAGGGATTAGCGCCAGCTAAAGCTGAGACTCCCGCAAAGAAAGCGGCCCCAGCCAAAGCAGCCGCAAAGAAAGCAACGCCAGCCAAAGCTAAGGCAGAAGCCAAGAAAGCTACACCGGCCAAAGCTAAAGCAGAAGCTGAAAAAGCAGCACCGGCAAAAGCTAAAGCAAAACCCCAGGCTAAGGCTGCTCCACCAAAGAAGGCCAAGAGTTCGCCTTCAACCAGCAAGAAAGTTGGTAAATTAGATCTTGCTGAAAATATTGTTGGGATGCTTGAAGGTGCTGGAATAGGCACGGTGAGCCAATTGCTTAAAGGTTTGGAAGATGACGGAAAGACCATTCTAGACATTAGTGGCGTTGGCCCTAAAGCATTGAAAGATATTAAAGCTTTGTTGAAGAAAGAGGGTTACAAGCTTCCCTAGAAGATAAAAGGAAGGTAATGATATGGCACATAAAAAAGGTGGCGGTTCCAGCCGAAACGGTCGTGATAGTAATTCCCAACGTTTGGGCGTGAAGCGATTTGCTGGCGAGGCAGTTCGCTCTGGCAACATAATTGTGCGACAAAATGGCACAAAGATAAAGCCAGGGCGAAATGTTGGATTAGGCAAGGACTACACAATATTTGCCACTATTGAGGGCAAAGTCGTGTTTGAAACAGTTAGTGGGGGTCAGAAGCGCGTAAGCGTGGAGTAAATATTCGTTGAAGGCGAGGCACTGATAGCATCGCCAAAAGGATTTGTAATGAAAGAAGCAATACATCCAACTTATTTTCCAGACGCAAAAGTTACCTGTGCATGTGGTAATTCTTGGACAACCGGTTCAACAAAAGCAGAATTGAGCGTAGATCTTTGTTCTGACTGTCATCCCTTTTATACTGGGGAGCAACGTATTGTCGACACGGAAGGACAAGTTGATCGATTCTACAAGCGTCTTGAAGCTCGCGAAGAGTTTGTTAAAGATAAAGAAGATAAAGCAGCCGCCCTGGTTTCCCCAGATAGGTTGCTGGCTGATCTCGAACTGACCAAACGCACACTAGACGCCTTCAAAAAAGGCGGTATTGAAAATGCCGGTCAGTTCATGGAGAAGCTTAAAGAAGGTGATGAAGCCTTACTTGGCCTTGAAGGTGTGGGCCGCAAATCTTTAGCTGATATCAAGAAAGCGTTAAGGCGCTTAGGCTATGATCTGCCAGAGGCAGAATCAGCCTAATAATTTTTTTATTAGTAAAAAAAGCGCGGAATTTCCGCGCTTTTTCTTTTTAACCAGCAGTGCCGTTTGATTCAATAAGTAAGTTCAAGTAAACTTGCCAAAGTTGGTCTAATAAAAAAAACAAATGAGGTTGCATGGCAGAAAAAATTGGAAGTGTCGAAGTCATCACCGGATCCATGTTCTGTGGGAAGACCGATGAGCTTATTCGTCGATTAAGACGGGCGAGCATTGCCAAACAAAAAATTCAGGTATTTAAGCCTCAGATTGACAATCGCTATGGCGATGAAAAAGTTACTTCGCACGCTGGCAGCCAATTTGATGCCATTGCTGTTGAAAAAGCAGCAGACATCCGATCTAAATTAGAAAACGACACTACAGTGGTTGCGATTGATGAAGCACAATTTTTTGATGACGAAGTTCTAAAGATTGCTAACTATCTAGCGGAATCGGGTATTCGCGTCATTATTGGCGGCTTAGACACCGACTTTCGCGGGGAACCATTTGGCCCAATGCCAGCCCTAACAGCCCAGGCAGAAGATGTAATGAAATTACACGCAATATGTATGGTATGTGGCAAAGATGCTTCCCGGACGCAACGCTTAGTGGATGGAAAACCCGCACATTACAACGATCCTATTGTGATCGTGGGGGCTGCTGAACTATACGAAGCTCGTTGTCGTGAACATCATCAGGTTCCATCCTAGTGAAAGCTCCCATGCCCTACAAGGAATTGCTGTCTGAGATTCTGGTTGATGAAACGAATCTCCAGCGCCGCATTGCAGAATTGGGCAAGGAGATTAGCAAAGATTACGCTGGGCAAGATTTACTACTCATATGCTTATTGCGCGGAGCCGTACTTTTCCTCACTGATTTGATGCGGCAAATTGATATTCCACACACGATAGATTTTATGGCGGTTTCTTCTTATGGGGAAGGAGCGCGTGAATCATCCGGATCGGTACGTATAACGATGGATATAAGAACCGACATACGCGACAAGAATGTTTTGATCATTGAGGACATTATTGATAGCGGCAATACGCTCTCATCAGTGATGGATTTACTTCAGGCTCGCAACCCCAAATCTTTACGTGCATGCACCCTACTAGACAAAACTGAAAGGCGTGAAGTTGATGTGCCAATTCAGTATGTTGGTTTTGATATCAAAGACAAGTTTGTTTTTGGCTACGGTTTAGATCTGGATGAGTACTACCGCGATTTGCCCTTTATTGGTGTTGTAGATTTAGAAAAATATCAGCCCCAAGATTAATTTCAATAGGATTTCTGCGCAAGCCTTCATAAAATTCATGAAGCCTGGACCCAATATTGAATAGCCCAAACAATTTTCGATTTCCCGCAATTGTGGACGAAATATCCAATCACCTTCCCGAGGATATTGACCTATTCCTTGTAGGGGGAGCAATTCGTGATCATTTTCTAGATCGAGACAGCACTGATTTTGATTTTACTGTGAGCAATGGTGCCATTCGCTTCGCTCGAAAAATTGCGGATGTTTTACATGGAGATTTTTTCGTTTTAGACGAGGAAAGGGATGCTGCTCGTGTTTTGCTACCCAACAAGAAAATAGTATTGGATTTTGTTGGGAAAAAAGACGGAAATATAGTTTCTGATCTTCAGGGGCGCGACTTCACGATTAATGCAATGGGGGTGCAACTAAATGCTGAACGTAAATTTTTCGACCCTTGCGATGGACTGCCTGATTTACAAAAGCGTTCTTTGCGCATGTGCAAGCCCGATGCAATCGCTAATGATCCAATCAGAGGTTTACGCGCTATTCGCCTTGCCGCCCAATTTGGATTGAGTATTCAAAGTGACACATCAAAAGAAATTAGGCAGGCAAGCAAGCATTTATTTCAAAGCTCGAATGAACGGATTCGGGATGAATTTGTTCGTCTGTTGATGCTTCCCAATCCAGAGGGAAATTTACGCACATTGGATGCCGTTGGCCTTTTGGACGAAATAATTCCCGAAATAAAATCTTTGAAAGATTTGGAACAGTCTCCACCACATGTATTTACGGTTTGGGAGCACACGCTCAAATCCATAGGGAGAGCAGAAAAGATACTTGGCCTATTACAGCGCGATTACCCCACTGAGGGAGCGCAGGATCTATATGGGGGCATGATCGTGCTGAGCTTGGGTCGTTTTCGAGATCCCATAACTGATTTGCTTGGAAAACAACCTACTGCTGGGCGCTCTCGTTGGGCACAATTACTGCTTGCCTTATTGTTACATGATGCCGGCAAAGGGGTAACGCAGCAAATAGCCGCAGATCGAATTCGCTACCCTGACCATGAAGAAGCGAGCGCAGCATTAGCTAGCGATTGGCTTGAAAGGATGAAATTTAGCCGCACGGAAATTGATTCAATATCGAAATTGATAGGCGCTCACAAATTAGTTACCAAGTATTCGCGACAAAATACAACGCTAGCACCCCTTTCTATATATCGCTATTTTCGCGAAATGGGCGATCTAGGCATTGATCTGGGCTTACATTCTTTGGCCGATTTGATGGGACGTTGGGGGGTTGAATTACCTGAGGCGGTACTCAGCGCGAGACTTGATGTAATTAGAAAACTATTTGAAGGCTATTTTGAACAATTCAATGAAGTAATAGATCCCCCAACCTTATTGGATGGAAACGCAATACTGGCGGAAACAAAGCATAAAACAGGTCCTCAGATTGGAATTATTCTGGAGTTGATTAGAGAGGCCCAGGTTGAAGGAAAAATCCAAACTCATGCAGAAGCGCTGGCTTTGGCAAACGCACACATCTAATTTGCCCTTGCTTAGTCAAAATCCTTTAGTTCGCCATCTTGTGTAAGTTCCTGAACTTTTAGTTCTGCTTGCTCAAGTATTTGCTGGCAATGGGCAGCCAGCTTCTGGCCTCGTTCAAACAATTTTATGGACGTCTCCAGATCCGCTAATTCACCCTCAATTTGCTTCACTGTACTTTCTAGTTTGGCATAGGCCGTTTCATAGCTCATTTTTGATATGTCCGTATTTTTTGCCATTTCTTCCTCGCTATTTCTCTTCTTGAATGACTTCAGCTTGATAAGTTCCGTCTGTAACTTCTATTTTAATTTGATCACCTTGCTGAACTTTTGCTCTTGACGAGATTATTTTTCCCAATCCATTCGAAACTACTGAATAACCTCTTGCTAAGACTTTTTGGGGATTTAGGGCCTTTAATTGTGCAGAATTCTTGTTTAAGCTAGCTTTATGGCTAGACACACTATTTCGTAAAGCGAATTTAAGGCTTTGCTGCATATTTTCCAAGCTACCCTGTTCACTTGTTAGCCGTGTCCGTGGGGAACGACGATCCAGATTACTCTGTTGATTTTGCAGTGCCCACTTTCGATCCTGCAAAAAATTTATGATCGACCGCGAAAGCAACTGCGAATATTCGCTTAATTCAAGCAATATTTCATCGGTATTGGGCGTGGCAAGCTCAGCCGCTGCAGTTGGCGTTGGCGCGCGAAGATCGGCGACAAAATCGCTAATCGAAAAATCTGTTTCGTGGCCCACACCGCTTATTATTGGAATTGAACTTTCAAAAATTGCGCGGGCAAAGACCTCGTCATTGAAGGCTGCCAAATCCTCAATCGATCCGCCTCCACGGGCCATGATGATGAGATCTATGTCTTTATGTTCTTGAAGATTTTTTAGCACAGCCAATAACTCTGCGGGTGCATTCACTCCTTGCACTGCAGCCGAGGCCAATATTATTTCCGCCAGCGGATATCGTCGATTTAGCGTGTTCAAAATATCACGGAGCGCTGCGCCCGTTGGGGAGGTGATTATTCCTATTTTTTCTGGCCGTAAGGGGAGCTCCAATTTATGCTCAGGATCAAAGAGCCCCTCTTCTTCAAGCTTGTTCTTTAGCCTTAAATATTCTTCGTAAAGGGCTCCCTGTCCTGCGGGGCGTATTTCATCTGCGTAAAGTTGATATTGACCTCGCGCTTCATAGATGGAAATGTTGCCGTGGACCTCAATCGCATCACCGTCATTGGGCACGTATGCTTGAGCGCCGGCTAATCCGCGCCACATGACAGCTTTAAGTTCAGCGCCCTCATCTTTTAGTGTGAAATACCAATGTCCGGATTGGGGTCTGGAAAGATTGGAAACCTCGCCTTCTACCCATAGCGATTGCAATTCGGGTTGTTCCTCGATTAGGTTGCGCAACTTAAGCGTGAGTTCACTAACGGAATACGATTGTTCCCCCGTTGAAAAAAGTTCAAACTGCTCCATAATCGGTAGGGTACTCTCCAGAGAGTTGCATGTCAACGGCGGAGAGCACATTGGCTGGTCTGCTACAATTGCGCGGCAATTTCATGCAAAGAATTTGGGCTCCCTGGCGACTAGAATATATTAAGGCTTATCAAAAAGATATGGTCACTTGCGTATTTTGCGCGGCACTAGAAAAACCTGATGGTGCTGAAAACTTAGTTATTTTTCGGGGTGAGTCAGCCTTTGTAATTCTTAATCGCTTTCCATATACAAGCGGTCATTTAATGGTCTTGCCTAATGTACACACAGATCGCTTAGAGAAATTAGATATGGAAACCAGAACTGAAATTATGGAATTAGTAAATCAATCGACGCAAATATTGGGCGAAGTTTATAAACCCGAAGGATTTAATTTAGGTGCCAACTTAGGGGCTGCCGCCGGGGCAGGCATAGAAGCGCATGTGCATTTGCATGTAGTGCCACGTTGGGTGGGAGACACCAATTTTATGAGCACTGTGGGCGAAACTCGAGTGTTACCCGAGGCTGTCGAAGCCAGTTGGGACGCAATCAAGAAAGCTTGGTCAAAATACTGATATGAATGCAATCAGGAGAATATGAAGGCATGAGTGAAAACGAACGAGAAGCCGTTTTTCTTAGCAGCGCTAGAACAGCACAAGGTCGCTTTCAAGGTTCATTGAAAAGCTTGAAAGCCCCAGAGTTAGGCGCAATTGCTGTGCGAGCGGCAGTCGAGCGCGCTGGGATTGAAGATACATCGCAATTCGATGAAGTCATCATGGGTAATGTTGTCTCTGCAGGATTAGGGCAGGCACCTGCCAGACAAGCTGGAATTTTTGGTGGGATTGATAGCAGCGTTGGTGCTACGACTATTAACAAGGTGTGCGGATCGGGACTTAAAGCCGCCATGCTGTCTGCGCAAGCGATTCGAGCAGGCGATGGACATTTGTATATAGCTGGTGGCATGGAAAACATGAGCCGGGCACCGTTTTTAATTAATGGACGCAATAGTGAATTGCGGTATGGCAATAGTCAATTGATTGACGCTTTGCAATTCGATGGCTTATGGGATCCATTTGAAGATTGGATTATGGGTGACGCAGCCGAATTTATTGGTGAAGAATACGAAGTATCGCGCGAGGCAATGGATCGATTTGCCCTGGAAAGCCATCAAAAAGCGTTGGCTGCAATTGATGCTGGAAAATTCAAAGATGAAATTGTGCCAATTGAAATTAAGGATCGCAAAGGCAATATATCTATTTTCGATGTAGATGAAGCTCCAAGAAGAGATACTTCAATGGAGGCACTCGAAAGGTTGCGACCGGCATTTAAGCCCGACGGAAAAGTAACTGCCGGGAATGCACCCGGCTTGAATGATGGTGCATCGGCTCTTGTATTGGCCAGTAGAAGTAAGGCTGACGAGATGGGGAAATCCCCAATTGCTCGGGTTGTTGGCTATACGCAAGTGGCTGTTGACCCCAAGCACATATTTATTGCGCCCGCTCGGGCAATTCCTAAATTACTTGAAAAGATCGAATGGGAAATGAAGGATGTCGATTTGATCGAACTAAATGAAGCTTATGCGGCTCAAGTACTAGCAGATGGTTACGCGATGGAGGATTTGGGCTGGGATTGGGACAAAGTTAACGTGAATGGGGGCGCAATCGCACTTGGACATCCTTTGGGTGCGAGCGGTGCGCGCGTTTTGACTACTTTGATACACGCTTTGAAAGATCGGGGACTTTCCCGCGGAATTGCTTCTCTATGTCTTGGCGGAGCTGAAGCGGTAGCAATGGCAATCGAGATTGAGAGTTAGTCAAAAATGGATAAGCAAGAACGGGACGAACTGATTGAAAAATATTTGCGAGCTTTTGCAGATTTCGAGGAAGCACTGCTAACTATTCCCAGAGAGGTTTGGAAATTTAAGCCCGAACCTAAGGAATGGAGCATCCACGAGGTTATTGTTCATTTAGCAGATAGCGAAACAAATAGTTTTCTGCGGGCACGACGATTGATTGCCGATCCTGGAGAAACTTTAATGGGCTATGACCAGGATCATTGGGCAAACAATTTGAACTATCATGACCAGGATTGGAAACGTGCTCTGGAAATAACGCGGCTGGTACGCGAAAGCACCTATGCGCTAATTCGCAGTCTTCCAGAAGAAGTGTGGGCTAATACAGCTACCCATCCTGAATACGATGATCCTTATACTTTCGAGCAATGGCTGGAAGTTTACGCCAATCATCCCTACGCGCATCGTGAACAGGTTCTAAAGAATTATGAAATTTGGAAAAAAGCCAATCCCGATGAGGAGCAACATTAATGGCGATTGATCACATATTTGTAGTTGGGGCAGGCACAATGGGGAATGGCATCGCGCAAACAGCAGCTGTGTCCGGTTTTAAAGTTAGCATGATGGATGTCAATGCTGAAGCTTTGCAAAAGGGCCAAACAAGCATTGAAAAATCAGTTGGCAAATTACTTGAGAAAGAACGAATTAGCCCTGAACAGCAGGCTGCAGCATTGGCAATTCAAGCCGTTGGAGAATTGGATAGTGCTAAAGAAGCCGATCTTATTATCGAGGCCGCTACAGAAAATCCTGAATTGAAATACAAGATATTCGCTGATATTGATGCAGTTGCTAAACCAGAGGCAATATTGGCCTCAAACACATCTTCAATTAGTCTTACCAAATTGGGCGCATCAACGGAGCGACCGGAACGTGTAATTGGCATGCACTATTTCAATCCTGTACCGTTGATGCGTTTATTGGAAGTAGTGGTTGGAGAACAAACCAACGAGAAAACATTAGCTGAGGCGCTTTCCGTTGGGGAGAAAATGGGCAAAACCAGCGTGGTCGTCAAAGACTCACCTGGTTTCATTTCCAATCGGATTTTATGCCCAATGATCAATGAGGCTGTATTTGCATTGGAAGAGGGCATTGCTGATGCTGAAGGTATTGACACCATCATGAAACTTGGCATGGCCCATCCAATGGGTCCATTGGCATTGGCAGATTTAATTGGGGTGGATGTTGTCCTCTTTATTATGGAAGTCCTCCATCGAGATTTTGGCAACGACAAATATCGCCCAGCCCCTCTGCTTAAGAAAATGGTCTCTGATGGGTTACTGGGACGTAAAACTGGCAAAGGATTTTTTAATTATTAATCACTATGGCTGAAATTGAAGTAGTAATCGGTTTAGAAACCCATATCCAATTGAATACTGCCAGCAAAATTTTCTGTTCTTGCAGTGCAGATTCATGGGAAGACGAACCCAACACGAATATCTGCCCAGTATGTACTGGTTTGCCGGGTGTTCTACCTGTGCTAAATAAGGCGGTTGTAGAAAAAGGGGCTCTCCTGGCGGCCGCGATGGGTGCAGATTTGCAGGATGTTTCCTACTTTGACCGCAAGAATTACTTTTATCCTGACCTTCCCAAGGGATATCAAATATCACAATTTGATAAGCCACTGGCAACGGGCGGTGGTATGGAAGTCCCATTGAAAGATGGCCATTCGCGCTGGGTAAGTATCCACAAACTGCATATCGAGGAAGATGCCGGCAAAACGGTCAACCGGACGAATGAGAGACTAATAGATTTCAATCGGTGCGGAGTGCCGCTGGTTGAAATGGTTACAGGTCCCGATCTAAGATCGGCAGAAGAAGCGGCGCAATATTTAATCCGCCTGCGTCAACTATTGCGCTGGCTAGGTATTTCAGAAGCCGATATGGAAAAGGGCCATCTGCGAGCAGACGCGAATGTGTCTATTCGGAATAAGGGCGAGAACATTCTAAATACAAAAACAGAGATTAAGAATGTAAATTCAATAGATTCAGTTCGTTCGGCTATCGAAACGGAAATTGATCGGCAGATCAAAGCCACTGAAAAAGGGGAAAAGATCGAAGCCTGGACATTGAGTTGGGACGAAGACAGTGGCAGCTTAAGTAAGATGCGCTCTAAGGAAACAGAGGCCGATTACCGCTATTTTAGAGATCCCGATCTTCTACCAATCGAGTTGGATGAAGCGTGGCTCTCACAAATATTAGCCGAGCTGCCCGAACTTCCACTAGCACGTAAAGCACGTTTTGCTAAGGAATATGCATTGCCTGAATATGATGCCGATATCCTTACAGCGAATCGTCCCTTTTCAGATTATTTCGAAAAAGCAATGGGCGCTTATAAAGGCGAAAGCAAGCGGCTCTCCAATTGGATGATCAATGATCTTTTATCTTTGCTCAATGAGCAAGGAATTCAGGCAAATGAATTGCAACTCAAACCTGAATACTTAGCCGAAATCATAACTTTGGTTGATGAGCAACGAGTCAATACTCCAACTGGAAAATCGCTGCTAGAAAAAGTTGAGAAATCCGGTAAAGCGCCAATAGAGGTTGTCGATGAGGAAGGTTTAGGACAAGTATCTGATAGCGGGGAACTAAGCAAGATAGCAGAAAAAATTATTCGAAGTAATCCTGATCAAGTTGCTAGCTATCAGGGCGGAAAAGAAAGCTTAATCGGCTGGTTCGTGGGCCAGGCAATGGCAGCAAGCAAGGGCAAAGCCGACCCAAGCGCAGCTCGCACAATATTTGAAGAATTACTTAAGTCATGAGCCTCCAAGCAGAGGCAAATATTAGTATTCGGAATGCTCGCAAGCGTGACATTGACAACATTAAGGAACTCATTATTCAATCCAAACTAAATCCCACCGCCCTGGATTGGCGCAATTTTCTTATCGCGGAATCTTTTGAGGGTGATTTTGTTGGATGTGGACAAATTAAATCGCATGCTGATGGATCCAAAGAATTGGCCTCTTTAGCCGTACGCGAGCCTTATCGAGGCCGGGGGATTGGGAAATCTCTTATTGAAGTTCTGATAAACCAGAATCCGGAGACTCTGCATTTGATGTGCCAATCAAGCATGGGTTCTCTTTATGAAATTTACAATTTTGAAATTATCGAAACCAACGAAATGCCTACTTATTTTAGGCGGGTTAGCCAATTGCCAGGAGTTTTAGGAAATTTAGCAAAGCAGGGCGAAAGCTTATTAATTATGCGGCGAGCAGAGCTATGATCGCTACTCTTCTTTACGATGGCGATTGCGCACTTTGCAACCGCTTTGTCCAATTTGCTATTGCTCGAGACAAAATGGGGAAATTAGTATACGTTTCCCAGCAATCGGCAGACGGCCAGCGCATGCTTAAGCGATATGGCTATTCGGCCAGTTTATTGGATACCGTTGTATTGGTCGAAGCCCATACGAGCTACGAGCGTTCCTCAGCAGCATTAAGAACATTGCGCTTATTAGGTACACCCTGGTCTTTTTTGTACATTTTTATTATTTTTCCCACTACATTGCGCGATCCTTTTTATAACTGGATCGCATCCAAGCGTTATGCATGGTTTGGAACATTGTCCAGTGAATAATAAAAGACGCATACCCACTCCTGTAAAACTTTACGTTCTAGCTCTAATTATTCGGCTGATACCTGTGTTATTAACTAGCAATTTGGCCATTGGACTAGATGACATGTTCCAATATGACATGCTGGCCCGCAGCCTAGCCGAAGGCAATGGATTTCGATGGTATTCCGCTGCAGATTTAGATTTGGTCCGCAGTTATGTTGACATCGATTTAGTTGTGGGCGATTTTGATCCCAATGGGATTCTGGCTTCCTTTCGGGCTCCTGGTTATCCAGCTTTTCTATCTGTAATTTATTCGCTGACAAGCCTGTCAACCAGATTCTTTATTGCGCGCATTATTCAAACATTCGTCGGAGCCGGCCTTGTCCCGCTTGCTTATTTCATTAGCAAGAAATTACTTCCAGCGCATCCACGCAGCGCATTCATTGCTGGAATAGCGCTCGCTTTTTACCCCATGTTGGCCATTTACCCATTGGCTTTAGCCACTGAAAATTTGTTTATTCCGCTCGTATATGCGGGAATCTTATTGCTATTGAAGGCCAGCGAAAAACAGCAATTGAGCCTATTCGGGATTGCTGGTGCGGTTCTTGGCCTGGCCACACTGACTCGTTCAGTAGTATTTGCGTTTGTGGGTCTTGCTGCTCTGTGGATATGGTGGGTAAGCCGTAATTGGCGAGCAGTGGCCGTGTATTTAATCTCACTGCTCATCGTGGTTAGCCCCTGGGTAATTAGGAATACTCTGCTACATGACCGCTTTACTTTCGTGGAAAATTCCCTGGGCTATAACCTTCATATGGGATATCACCCACTTAGCCAAGGAACGTTTCAATACGGGATATCACTGGAACTGTTTCCCTACATAGATGATGGCGTACGAAACGAAATTGGAGTCGAGGCCGGACTTGGTTTCATTCGCGAGAATCCCGAGCGTATTCCCCAACTAATGCTTAACAGACTTAGTTTTTTTATGGGCCTTGAAAAGAGAGGGCTAAGTTATTTTTACAGCAATGGGTTTTTTGGCTCAATACCCCCAGCTACGCTATTGGGAATTTTCTTGATTTTTACGTTGCCATTTGCAATCATATCTTCGCTGGCAATTATTGGATTTGGCTTCAACCGATGGAATAAGGGCAATGTTTTAATGGCCCTATTCATATCTGCCTATACAGCTCCGCACATACTACTGCTGTCGGAACCTAGATTTCACCTGGCTATTGTGCCAGCCATTGCAATATATGCCGGCTACGCTTGGTCACGTCGAACTGAAATAAATAGTCTGGCAATATCAAATCGGAAGTTGGCTACTGTACTGTTTATTGCGCTGATTTTGCTCTGGTTGAATTGGGCTTGGGAACTTAATCGAGATGCAGATCTTCTGCGCACACTATTTGGCCCTGATGGTTATCGAGCAGGATTTTCATACTAATGCGAAATTTATTCAAATTTGAATTAGAGTTTGATCGAGAATTCGTAGCTATCTCAATTCTTAGCACCTTGCTTATCATGATTGATTATTATCAGCGCTTGACGCCAATCAAAGCGTTAGATCGCGTTGCTCTTTACTTACTTATTCCCTTGCTTGTGATTCGGTTTGCATTTCGAAAACCATTAGGAGAATATGGATTTCGATGGGGTAAATGGCGCGAAGGTTTCACCCTAACTGCCCTAATCATCCTCGTTGCTGGACCAATTCTTTGGTATGTCGCAAATTCGAGTCCTGACATGGTCGACTATTATGCGCACCAATGGAATCCCTCAGCACCCTTGATTACTTTTCTGGATCTAATAGGTTGGGAATTTTTCTTCCGCGGCTTTCTATTATTTGGTTATGCTCGCATTATGGGGGCCAATGCACTTTGGCTGCATGCTGTTCCATTTGCGCTAGCGCATCTTGGCAAACCTGCCATTGAGACATATTCAACAATTTTTGGTGGTTTCTTATTTGGCTTAGTTGCTTGGCGTACGCAATCTTTTGTGTACCCATTTCTTATTCATTGGTTCGTCGCCACATTTACAATATTTGCCGCAGCAATGGCTGTTCGATAAATAATCGCGCTAGGGATAGCCAATCGATTTCAGCGCCTCAGCAACAATCGGAGTAAAAAGTGGCTGCCCAAGGTCATTCAAGTGATCGTTATCGCGATAGTGCTCGGCGTTTAGCGCTTGGGCTAGCTCCACGAAGTCAATGAAGACTAAATTGTTTTCGTCCAGATATTTTTTAAGCTGTCTAAAATATTCTGTAATTTCAAGCGAATCGCCCTGCTCTAAACTTTGCAGAGTAGGAATTCGAGCAAAAACCAACTCAATATCATTCTCGATGGCTAGCGCAATTATGTGTGGAAGAAATGATGAATTCACAGAAGTGTCAAAGCGGTTCAGCTGATCATCGTCACCAAATGTCTCGGATTCTTGACGGGAAAGCTCAAGTAATTCGGGGACCAAATTATCATTTGCAAATGTTGCTTCAACTGCTAAATCTGTCTGGTCGTTCTTCCAATCGCTGAAGAGCCGTGGAAGGCTATATTGGAAGGGTCCCTCAACTATATTGCGGATTTCAACCTGGTAGGCATATGGAGCAAACACTTCTAAAGTAAATCGCTCAAAATTACTCAAATTGTTCACTAGCAAATCAAAAACTTGTTCGTCGGCACCTGCAAATTTATTAATCCGCTTTTGGTCTTCCTCTCCTGTTAAGCTGGGGATATCAGTAAGTCGATAATCTTTAAAGAATATGACTACCGTTAATGGTCTTTTCGAACTGGTTGAAATATTGTTTTTTAGAAATAAGAACCAATCTGGTGCTGTGGTTGCATTGACTGATAGATCCAAGACATTGGATTCCAACAACAAGTCGAGTATTTCAAAATCTACCGCCTTTTTAAGGATGGAGTTACCCATAAAAATTAGCTCAGGATTCTGATCTTCAATTGCACGTTTGTATCGCTCGTCTACGTCTGGATTGCGATCCAAAAAGTAATGATTAAATAAATTAGGAAATACCAAACCAGAAATAATCAAGATCAAGCTAGTAAGGGTAATAAATTTAATTGTTGGTTTCATAATTTCATATCAAAACTGGAAATAAATAAAATCTTGATTTCCCAGACCTGCATATATCAGGATAAAGAATACTGCGATTGCGTAACCTAGATTTTTTAGCGTTGATTGATTATTCTCAATTGATTTCAACTTTCGAAGGAGCAAAATGGGAATACTGAATAGGAAAATAAGACCTAGTACTGCCAGGGCTGTAGCAAAAGTATTACCCGAGCCAAGAACTCGCATGCTGCTAAATGCATTGATTAGCCAAGCCATGCTGGGCGCGCGGAAGAACATCCAGCCGACAAGGGTAAGAGCAAACATCACTAATCTGGCGAACCAAGTTTTTGCAGTTCCTTCAGGTTGCCAACGTCCTCCTATTCCAAGTAAGTGGTAGGTAAAGACGAGAACGGCATGATAAAGACCCCATATGACAAAATGCCAAGCTGCGCCATGCCATAAGCCGCTAAGTCCAAGGGATGCACAAAGAACAAAAAAGAACTGCCACTGGGTCTTAACGCGAGAACCACCAAGCGGAATGTAGAGATAATCCCTAATCCAGGATGAAAATGAAATATGCCAGCGACGCCAGAAATCTGATGGGGAAATAGCCAGATATGGAGAGTTGAAATTCAAAATTAGGTCAAAGCCAATCATCTTTGCAAAACCACGGGCCAATTGCGAATAGCCGTGAAAATCGGCATAGATTTGTATTGCAAAAGCCAAGGTTCCCACTGCTAACAAGAATAGGGATGGATTTTGCAGCATATAGATTTGATTTACATAGATAGCCAGCGAATCTGCGACCATCACTTTCAACAGAAACCCTTCAATGATTAATTGCCAGCCTTCTGTAAAACGCGACCAAGACCAGGACCGCCTTGCTTGAATTTGGGGCAGGAAACGCTTGGCGCGTTCAATCGGTCCAGCAACAAGCTGGGGAAAGAAAGACACAAATAATGCAAAATCAACAAAGTTATCGCAAGGCTCCATTTCCCCACGATAGATATCAAGGGTGTAACTGAGGGTCTGAAAAGTGTAGAAAGAAATTCCAATAGGAAGAAAGATTTCAAGTGTAGCGATATTTGTAATTAGACCTAAATAGTTAAACGCATCACTGAAACTCGACACGAAAAAATTGAAATATTTAAAATAGCCGAGCATGCCGAGATTAAACATTAGACTGATTATTAGTAGTAATTTGCGCCGATCCGGACGATTTTTTAACTCGCGGCCCACGTTGTAATCAACCAAAGTTGAGGCGGCAATTAACAGCACAAACCAGGGATGAACCCAACCGTAAAAAATATAGCTAGCAACGAGTAATAAGACGTTTTGCAAGGACTTGGATTGAATTATCCAATATAGGCTGAAAACAATAACAAAGAACGCGAAAAATTCGGATTGAGTGAAAATCATTTGATAATTGCTAGTTATTACTTGATGGCGCGGATTATAGCATTGCTATTTGTCTCAATAATCCAGGCAGGTAATTTTGCCTCTAATTAGAAAGCTAAAGATTGAATTCTGCGCGCTTTGACTTGGACAGGCTAGAAACAATCAGGTAATTTGATTGATCAATTAATTCTTGTAGTAATTCCTCAGATAAAGATCCATTGAGAATAACCGTGTTCCAATGTTTCTTATTCATATGGTAGCCAGGGATGATTGCTGGATATTGAGCGCGGAGCGCTTCGGCGTCTTCGGGGTCACATTTCAAGTTAATTCGCATGGGATCGAGTTCTTCCGAAAGCAAGGCAAATATTTTGTTAGCCACGCGATAGACGCGAGTCGTCTCGTCGAAGGGATAATCTACCGTGCTGGCACGCTTGGCGAGGCAATAATGATCTATGAAATTGAAGGAGGGTTGTGATGTCATTAACTGCTACAAAAAGATGCGAGAGGACTATTATTGCAACAATATATGCAGTTTCTATTTTTTCGCATTTTTATTTGCCAATCGTGCTTGAATCTTCTCGCTGTTTAATTCGCGTAAAACATCTGAAGCGATCCATTTGGCAGATTTACTTTTTTGATCTGCGATTCTTTGAGCAGCTTCAATGGCCTTTTTGCTCAGTTCAACACTGCGTTTGCCCATGTTACGTAAGGCCCAACTAACGGCCTTTTTCACATATATGCGATCATCACGTGCCTCCCGTTCACACAAGGGGAAAAACTGATCGAATTTGGCATCTGGGGCTTGCTTGTCGTGAATGGGCAACCAGGCCATTAATGCGAATCCGGATCGCTTTTCGAATTCAGGTTCACGCTGGCTCCATTCGATGGCTTTGGGATAAGCAAATTTAGTTTTATCAACTAAATTTCCTGTAAATCCGTCGGTCAAATCCCAAGAATTCAAGTCCTGCACCCATTTTTCTAGTTGAGATTCGGTTACCTGGTCAGGCACGTCGATGATGGTGGCTAGCATGCGGGCTTCGTGAAATCCACTATCCCAAAGAGATTGTGCTAGTGAGTGATCACGGCCAATTTCTTTGCCAAGTTTTCGCAAAGTGGTTACTTTTATGCCAAGCGCAGTCGAGATGTCGATGCCGAAACGAGCCATTCCCTGGCGGTTTTCTTCATTTGAAAGTGCTTTAAGTTGAGCGAGAGTTTCCGGAAAACGATCCGCCATGTTAGGCCAGATTTTCAAGCACGGCGGGCTTACTGTGCCGCCATTGCTCTTCTTCAGTGGCCATTTCGTAGGCTCGGGCAATGCGGAGTAATTTACCTTCGTTATAGTCTGAAGCAATGAATTGAATTCCGATCGGCATTTTTTCCGAGCTAAGGGCAGCCGGAACTGAGATGGCAGGGACGCCTGCGTGATTAGCCGGAACTGTAAATTGATCCGAGTATTGCATCATGACAGAATCCCCATAGACATCGCCCATAGGAAATGCAGTGCTGGGAGTTGTTGGGGTTAGCAAGGCATCCAACTTGTGTTGGCCACTTTGATCAAAGACATGATCAAAATCTTGGCGGAGAAGCGAACGGATTCTCAATGCTTTTTGATAATACTGCTCGCTATATTGAGCCGCACTGACATACATGCCCATTAATATTCGTAATTTTGGTTGCAGACCAAAGGCTTCACCACGTGTTTGACGATAAAGCTGGCGCATGTCTGCATTTTCGCTTTCGCTCCGGTAGCCGTATTTAACACCATCGAAGCGGTGCAAATTTGAGGCTGCTTCAACGCGGGAAATGACAAAGAAAGCTGGGATGCCTGTGTGCGTATTCGGCATGGGAATATTTTCAATAATTCGCGCACCCATATCTGAGAGGCGATCGGCTGCCTGTTCAACGGCACTAGAAATTTCTTTGGGCAACGATTGACTCCGTAACTCACCACTTTCGATATCAAAATAGTTGATTTGATCGTAATCTGGAGAAAGGCCGATGCGCATGCCCTTAACACCATCTTCTAAACCGGCGGTGAAATCTGATACCGGAATATTCGCTGCAGTGCTATCCATTGAATCGGGGCCAGCAATTGTATTCAGCATGAGGCCTGCGTCGCGCACACTTCGCGCAACCGGTCCTGGGCTATCAAGCGAGGAACCAAATGCGATTAATCCATAGCGGGAAACTCGCCCATAGGTTGGCTTTAGGCCCACTACTCCGCAAAAAGCTGCTGGCTGGCGGATAGAGCCTGCTGTATCTGTTCCCAATGAAAGGGCCCCCTGCCCTGAAGCAACCGCAGCCGCACTGCCACCAGATGAGCCACCAGGAACGTGTTTCAGGTTCCAAGGGTTTCTAGGCGAAGGCTGATAGGCGCTCGACTCATTAGAAGAGCCGAAAGTAAATTCATCCAGATTAACTTTGCCAATCATCACCGCACCAGCTTTCTGCATGCGGTCAACAGAAGTGGCAGTGTAGGGAGACTTGAAATTAGCAAGAATCTTTGAGGCTGCTGTAGAAAGGGTGTCTTTCACAGCGAATATATCTTTGACTGTATAAGGCACTCCAGCGAGTGCGCCTGGAATTTCTCCTTTGGATATTCTCTGATCTATCTCTTTTGCTTCTTCTACGGCCCGATCTGCGCTCAGACTAATAAATGCATGCACTCCATCGGCATTGCTAGGATCTCCATCGATTTGGCCAGGTGTTCCATCGACTTGCTCAACACGCTTTAAGGCAGCCTCAGTAACTTCTTGGGCAGATACCTCTTTGGCTTTCACTAAGGCAGCTAATTCAAAGGCGGAACGATCGGCAAGGGAATCCAAATTACCCATTATTCCAATTCTTCATGTGGAATATCAGGAACCACAATATAGCGATCCTCTGTGTGTGGGGCCTGATCTAAGATTGCATCTGCGTTTTTTCCAACTTCAGATTTATCCAGGCGAATTTCAGGGCGAATAGCTGCAGAATAGGGGACACCATGCGATATTGGTAAAGTTGAATCGTCTACGGGAATGGCCGCCAACTCTTCAATAGCCTGCAATTGCTTATTCAGCTCAGAACGTAGATATTCTGATTCTTTATCGTCTAATTGGAGGGCCGCAAGATCGACCAAATGTGAAAATAACTCGGGAGAGATGCTCTCTTTCATCGGCGCGAGTATACCAAAGGGTGCAAAAGTAGCCCGTGCTATAATGCCGCTTGCTTTGGACTCCCCTACCCTTTGGAGGCTAAATGGCTGACACCATAATGCACACTACTGATAATTTGACTGAAGAACACTCGATGATTCGCCAAGCTGCGCGTGAATTTGCGCAAAATGAAATTGCGCCCATTGCGGCGGAATTTGATGAAAGCGGGGAATTTCCTCTGGAAACAGTGCGGAAAATGGGGCAAATGGGCTTCATGGGTATCGAAGTTCCCGAAAAATATGGTGGCGCCGAAATGGACACAATGGCTTATGTGTTGGCCTTGGAAGAGATTAGCAAAGCCGATGCCTCGCATGGAACAGTGATGTCGGTAAATAATTCACTTTTTTGCCACGCGATCATGAAATTTGGTTCGGAGGCACACAAGGAAAAGTATGTGTCTGGGGTAGCTTCAGGGGAAAAAATTGGCGCCTATTCTCTAACCGAGCCCATGTCTGGTTCAGACGCAGGCACCATGCTTAGCCGCGCAGTCCTAGATGGAGACGAATACGTCTTAAACGGTCGGAAATCCTGGGTCACTTCGGGTCCGGTAGCTGATTACATACTGGTGTTCATGCTCACTGATGCGGAAAAAGATTCCAAAGGGGTTACTGCATTTTTAGTGGATGCGGAGACTCTAGGATATTCTGTGGGTAGCAAGGAGCCCAAGCTGGGTATTCGAGCCTCGGCTACGTCCGAGATCATTTTCGAAGATTGTCATATTCCTGCCAGCCAACGCTTAGGGAAAGAGGGAGAAGGATTCAAGATTGCAATGACTGTTTTGGACGCTGGCCGCATTGGCATCGCGGCACAAGCGCTGGGCATTGCAGAAGCCGCCTATGAAGCCAGCGTAGCTTATGCGCAAGAACGCGAGGCTTTTGGCAAAAAGATTGGCGAATTTCAGGGCACCGGATTCAAGATTGCTGACATGAAGACGCGCATTGAGGCTTCACGAGGATTAATTCACCGCGCTGCGCTGGCCAAATGGAACAGCAAAGAAAGTGGTGGACGCTACACATTGGAGGCCTCGATGGCCAAACTATTTGCCTCAGAAACGGCCATGTTTTGCGCTCATCATGCCGTGCAGATACATGGCGGCTTGGGTTATAGCAAGGAGCTCCCAGTCGAGCGCTATTTCCGGGATGCCAAGATTACTGAAATCTATGAGGGCACCAGCGAAATTCAGCGCATGGTTATTTCGAGATTAGAAACTGGGCTTCGATAAGCCATAAAATCTAATTTAACTGCTCTGTTGTGGTTGGGTAATTGTTTTTATACCAGCCGTCAATTCCACCCTTTAAACTTCTAACATTCTCAAAACCCGCTTCGGACATGATTTCGGCCGCGACTAAGGAAAACCCCCCACCAGGACAAATAGTTATTACTTCATGGTCTTTGTAGATCACAATTTCTTCAAGTTCTTGCTCTAGTTGTTTGACTTTTCCCTTAAATTCATCCGTATCGTTAAAACTTCCAACCATATCCATAATTGGGATTAACCTAGATCCGGGAATATGTCCAAAACCCGAGTTGAATTCAACTTCAGATCTTGTATCAACGACGATAGGCTGCTCATCGGAATCTAGATGATCGTTGAGTTCCTTTGCTGTGATTTCGGAAACGGCTGGAAAGTGATAGTTTCCAGTGATTAGTTTGCTCGTCGCAACTCGTAAAATTTTAAAGAGCATTTTACGACGATTGATTTTCACAGCATTAATTGATTGGGCCATATTGAATCCTTTGCAATATATTCGAATTTAACAAAAAATATGATTGATCATGTGTAGGATGGTTGCTTATTATATTGTCCATTGCTAGAGAAGCCCTCCATATTACTTTGATTAAAGTGGAGGAATTCTCACATTATGAATCGCAATTACAAGAACGAGGATTAATTTCAATTCAATTGAATTAAGCAAAAAAACTATGCTTGCCGATATTTTTTCAAAAAGGGTGATCCCAGAAGGGATCGAACCTGCAAGCAATGGCTTAAAAGAAGTCTGCACCAACGCTATATCTACTGGTATCTAGATTGGGTACAAATATCAAGGATGAAATCAACAAGTAGATGAAACGCGGCTCAATTTCATAATTAGAAAAACCCGTACGGGGATAACCCTTTATATGCCCGCAGCACAAATAATCCTGCAATAGCTGCTGCCACTAAGATAAACATCTGCCCAAAAGAATCCCATACCTGCACGCCCAGGATAACGGCCATTAATACGTACCATAAGCACACCGCAGCCATCCATCGGCGGCGGCCGCGATATTTCCCTAATTGCTTACTATCGTCTTCGCTATTTTTGGCGGTAACTAAAAATTTATCAATTCTTGGTTGAAGATAAAACACCATATAGGTATTCATCCCTACCAAAAGTACTACTAATAAAACCTTGGCTATCAACAGATAATTGGCCGTATAAATAGCCTGCCAATCACCCCCAAGCCTCAAAAAAACAATCCATGCGCCGGTTACAAACATCGTCACTTGATAAACCACACAACGGTAAGATTGCTGGCGGATGATATTTTCCATATACGTATCAGCGCGATCAACCGGAGGCCCAAGACGCATTCTCTCACCAGTAATAATAGTTCCGTAGAAGGGCCAAGCCATCAGCAATGCTGATACTGCGTGAATCACAATTAAGATCGGCAAGGTCGGAATTTCCATTCAATATCTCCTAAAAATATCTCAAGTTTCAATATATTAATAATTGTATTGTAGTTGGGTGGCAAATTCTATTTTGCTGTGCTGGGTGGAGAAATGTAATTCATTGGAAACTTACCAAGATTCCTTCTTAACTATAATTTTAGAAATATATAGATATGCACATAAAGAATGATTACTAGTTTTTTTCGGGATTTGTTCTTTTGCCTAGGAGAAAAGAATTATTTCAAATGGACGACGGGTACTACCTGTCATTCAACTGATCAGGGGAGCTTCCAAAATAATGGGCTAATGCCATCGTAGCTCAAAACAAGGCCGGTTGCCCCCTTCTTTACTTGAATAACAGTTGCGCCCGAAAATTCTTCACCTTCCGACAGTGCGTATTCATCATGTATCCAAGACGCAGGATTGAAGAAATGCCACTCTTGTTCCTCGTCGATACTGTCCGAAGTAGGGTTCATAATCGTGACCTCGGAAAAATACGCAATTTCAGCCTGTTGAGTAGTGCCCTGAGGATTTATGATATTGAGGGACGTGTAACCAATATTGCAGTCGTTTTCTTCCCCCGCTCCCGTAACGCAACTAAACGAGAGATAAACAACAACATATTCATTTCCTGGAAGAAGGGGATCATCTCCTCTATTCAATGTCACAATGCTGTTTGCTGGTTGCATGGATGCAATAGGACGAACTTCCATGTAAGGTGATCCCTCCGAAAAATACTGAATTATTGCTGTCCCGAACTCAGCTGGATTTCCTAACGAAAACCCGGGAACCGAAGAGGTTGGCGTGGGGGCAAGGGTTTTCGATTCTGATGTCTCTGCACAGCCACTCGAAAAGAAAATAAATATAGCGAGAACTAGTAAAGCGACAAAGCTTGTTGTAGTTTTATTTATCATAAAAAACTCTCTATCCAATTATCATTAGATTCGGTGATTAGAAGCTCTCCGATCATCAATGGCAATACATTAGCAGATTGCGTTCTCAGTTTATAGTTACATTTGACCTTCACGATGGAGTACAAATCTAATTCGGTTGCACCAAGAATTCCAAATTCAATCAATAACATGTAAGAAAGAGCGTTATTAGGGGGAAAATGAGTGAGCCCGGCAGGGATCGAACCTGCAACCAATGGCTTAAAAGAAGTCTGCACCATCCCCACATCTACCGGATCGAAAGATGGCAACAACCAAATAGGGCGGAATTGGCCAATCTAGCTGTCCCATACGTCCCATGTGTCCAATAATTCCAATCAGGTTGCACCACGGGTGCACCGAAAGGCTAGGAAAGGCGATTTTTTCTCAGAATCTCTAGGAATAAATATATGTATTTTGGAAGTGATTGAACAGTATGAGTCTAAACCCGCTGAGACATTGGGAGTTGTGCAAAATTAGCAGAAAGTTTATTGGCTAATTGATATCCCTTCTAAATGGTCCAATGGTGTCAAGTCAACAACTTTTGTTTCAAACAAATTTAAGCTTTTTAAGTTGATTAAAGTGCTTAAGGAAGATATATCAGATACAGAGGTTGTCGCCACATTTATTACTTCAAGATTTGTACAATATCCTAAGGCTGAAATGTCACTAACATCTGATAGGAACAAAGAAATTTCTTTAAGGGAAACTAGGTTTTTCACGGAATCTATATTATTTATGCTTGACCGAATTAGGAATAGATACTCAAGGTTGGATAAATTTTCCAAACCCTCCAATTTTGTCACCGGTGTATGTGCTAGATCGAGATACCTTAAATTGGTCAAATAAGATAAAGGAGAGGAATCATAAATATTTGCTCCTCCTCTTAATGAGAGATATTCTAGCTTTGGTAGGGATTCCAAGAATGAAAAGTCCCAAATACCCGTACTTGTTAGATTATAAAGGGAAACTAAATTAGACATACTTTCCGTAAAGGACAGATCGTTTATCCTCCCCTTAGTTCTCCCAATTATTAAATGTTCTACATTTACCAAGTTGGACAAGGCAGAGTAATCATAGGATTCTGAATAGTTTATTACTAGGTATTTTAAATTTTCAAGCGATGATAATAATTCCAGATCGTCAATTCTATTTTCAATGTACAAGTATTCAGCATCTTTTATTGACTCAGGAATCTCGGTTACTATGTCGTCCCGATTATCCAGCCTCAATAAATAGTAGTTGGGAATTGTACTTATCCCAACTAACTCCTCATCATCGTATGCTTTGACTGTAAAAGTTATTAACTGATTTCTTATATCACCAACTGGAATTGAGAATTTGGCACCATATTGATCAACCGTACGCGTAGATAAAACATCATTAAATCCTAATGTTACTTTTGTAATTTCCGGATTCAAGTAATCAAAATTGAAATCGTGATATTCCCAAATTTCCTTTCCTCTTGTGTAAGAGTTGTCTAGAAAGTTATATCTAATCCTATAAGAAACCTCTGGTATTGGTGTCGGAGAAGGCGTAAATGTCGCAGTGGGTGTGTCGCTGGGAACTGGCGTGTGTGTAGCCGAAGGGACTTGGGTGTCTGGGATATTAATTGGGTCTGTGGATGTGCCGCTGGGTCCACAAGCTGCCAGGGCGGTGGCAAGGGCGATTAAAGATAGAGTAATTTGAGCGGCGCGTGATGGCATGTTGGAATTCTCTCTGATATTGGTGGGTCGTATATTTATTGTACTTTGAAGTCACAATTTCTTGCGATCAATGTACTCGATTTCAAGACTATTTCCCCTCTGGTCATTAGGTTTTAAGGACAAACAAGTGAGCGCGGCAGGGATCGAACCTGCAACCAATGGCTTAAAAGAAGTCTGCACCATCCCTACATCTACTGGTATTTAGAATGGATACAACTATATAGGTGATATAAACAAATTTAGCTTTCCAATCAGTCCCATATGTCCAATAATTCCCATCAGGTTGCACCACAGTTGCACCGAAAAGCTAGGAAAGACATTTGATTTCAACTTAAAGACTTGCTGAGTCAGAGTAATACTGCCCACTTGTGCCTAGTGTGCACACTGTTTGCACCGAAACTTCACCAAAAAGGGCGGCTCAACTCATCAACAAATTTCAATCAAGGTCTTTATTTCATGGGATGAATATATACGATCTCCTGGACCCTTTTTCAAATAAAGCAACCTAACTAATACATCTTTCTTTGTGGCATGTTTATCGGTGTCGTCAATGAAAACAAGGTGTCATCCTTATATTTAATTGGCTCTGTGGAGTTTAGAATTAATATCAGATGGTCATCATGCTATTTATTGAACAATATATAATTTCACCCAGAATAAGTAAAAAACCATGCTATATTGAATTAATTGGGAGATATATATTAATCTTAAGAATCATTATTAAAAGGACGAATTAATGGACACTTGTAACGAAACTCGAATGAAGGTAGTTGCAGCAATACAAGAAGAAGCTGCTGCACTTAAGACAGAAGCTGACAAAGGACTTGGACCTTTTGATGAGGAACTAAGAATTGCTACTGAAAGCGCTGGTAAATATGCAGAAAAAAGTATTGCAGCTTTTGGGAATGTTGAAAATTACAATCGAGCAGTGCTTGCCCAAAGTACATTTATTAATGATGTATATAATCCAGCCGTGAAAAAAAGAATGGATTATGTTTTGTCAACATATAACAAAAAAATTGAGAAATTTCATCAACTCAATCTAAAAGCGCATGAGGCAATGCAAAAACCATGTGATGAAATTATGGAGCTTGCAGAAGAATATGGGGTTTCAAATCAAAGCAAACCTAATGACGAAACATCGCCAAAAATTAATGATGAGGAAAAACCAAAGTCTAAACCAAAGAAAAAACCGAATGATAAACCAGTTAAAAATGGAGAGCAATCAGATACTGATGAGGGAGATGACAAATCTGCATCTAAAAAAGCGCTAGTAAAAATACTGGAAAAAGATCCTAAGGATTGGACACGATCCGAAAAAGAAAAAATTTATGCGCTTCTGAATAAGGTTGATCCAAATAAACCAACTGGACCAACAATTGGGGCTCAGGATGATCCTATTGAAATGCCTGAGCTTGATGATGCAATAGAACATAGATCTCCAGAAGAAATAGCAATTAACGTGTTAATTAGTCAATATACATCTAAGTATGGAGACGAAGCATTAAAGGTATTGTTTCCAACGATTGGTCGAGTAGTAGCCACATATAACTATGTAATGGGGCCACTGGGACTACTTACACCAAAAGACCTTGACGAACCGTTTTATAGGGATCCAAAACCAAATGAATCCTATATAGATGTAATGAAGGAAACTCATCCAAAACCTGATGATGTGAGCCCAGATGAATATAAGGATGTAATTAATGGTCTATCTCACGCTTTTCAAAGACCTGGCGAATCTTATACAAATTTCAAGAAAAGAAAAGAATATGGGGAAGGTCAACCTGAAGTATTTCCAAGCGATGAAGGTGACGACAGATCTTCCTTTGACTAAGATCAAATTAGCTAATTAACAATTTGTTAGTAATCAGATTTCAACTAAAGCTGGTCTGTTTTGTGATTAAGGACCAGGGATATAACAAAAGGAGTTAATAACTATGAGCAAGAGTTTGATGTGGGTGCAGCAATAATATTCCACAGAATATTCAAATATTGCGGTTGCTCAATGTAAGAAAGAGTGAATTTAGGGAGACAAAAGAGTGAGCGCGGCAGGGATCGAACCTGCAACCAATGGCTTAAAAGGCCACTGCTCTACCATTGAGCTACGCGCCCGAAATGCAGCGAGCATTTTATCATGGGGGTAAGGGGTGGTCAACAAAGGGCATCTTTAGCTTGACAGTGCCTAGCCCCCTTGCTAGGATACGGCTCAGATAAATCACGGAGGCATGAGTGGCCGATTTTTACGAAATCACAACGGAAAATTTTGAAAATGATGTGCTTGGTTCGGATAAACCTGTTTTGCTCGAATTTGGCGCAATATGGTGCGGCCCTTGCAAAATGCTAGAGCCGGTACTTAAAGAAATTGCCGATGATATGGGTGATAGTGTATTGGTCGCTAAAGTAGATGTTGATCATCATCCACAAATTGCTAGCACTTACAGTGTGCTAAGTATGCCGACTACCATTCTTTTTAAGGATGGAGAGGTCATGGAACGATTGGTTGGCTACCAGCCCAAAGAACGCATTACTTCAAAAATTGAGCCGCACTTTCAGCCTGCATAGGCCTAGAAAATTAATATAAAAAAGCCCCCAAGCGGGGGCTTTTATGTCTAAGTCGGATTAGATGCCTGCGGCCTGCTTCAAAGCAGCGGCCTTATCTGTATTTTCCCAAGGGAAATCCACATCAGCACGGCCAAAATGACCATAAGCCGAAGTTTTACGATAGATGGGCTTGCGTAAATCCAAATCACGAATAATTGCGCCTGGTCTAAGATCGAATTGTTCATCAATTAAAGCAGCAATTCTGTCATCCGCAATTTTTCCAGTGCCAAATGTTTCCACATTAACGCTCATAGGTTTAGCAACACCAATGGCATAAGCCACTTGCAATTCACAACGATCAGCTAAGCCAGCAGCTACGATGTTTTTTGCTGCCCAGCGTAAAGCGTATGCAGCAGAGCGGTCCACCTTAGTGGGATCCTTACCGCTAAAAGCACCGCCACCGTGACGACCCATGCCACCGTAGGTATCGACAATTATCTTGCGGCCGGTAACACCCGCGTCACCCATCGGGCCACCAATTACAAAGCGGCCAGTGGGGTTGACGAAAATATTGAGGTCTTCATCAACTAGCTCTTTAGGGAGAATGGGATTGATAACTTCTTTGATGATGCCCGCTCGAATTTCTTCTGCGCCAACTTCTTCGGAATGTTGGGTACTGATTAGTACAGAGTCGACGCGAACGGGCTTGCCCTTGCTGTATTCGACGCTGACCTGGCTTTTCCCATCCGGGCGTAGCCAATCAAGCTTGCCGGAACGGCGTACGTTGGTCAATTGCAAGGTCAGTTTATGGGCTAATGAAATGGGTAGAGGCATGAGGGAGTCGGTCTCATTGCTGGCATAACCAAACATCATGCCTTGATCACCGGCTCCAACTGCCTCGATCTCTTCTTCACTCATCGAGCCATCTTTGGCTTCAAGGGCTTTATCAACGCCCATTGCAATGTCACCCGATTGTTGGGCAATCGCTACCTGCACACCGCAGGTTTCGCCATCGAAACCATAATCGCTATCCGTATAGCCAATATCATTCACAACGGAACGTACGAGTTGGTCATAATTAATTTGAGCTTTGGTTGTAATCTCGCCTAATAGGAGTACGAACCCCGTTTTTATGGCTGTTTCGCAAGCTACACGAGAGTAGGGATCCTGCTCTAAACATGCATCCAATACCGCATCACTAATCTGATCACACATCTTATCGGGATGACCTTCGGTCACCGATTCTGATGTAAAGATCAATTTTTCCGAATCCATAAATGTACTACTCATAAAACCTCCATAAAAAACGCCCTCTCATGAGACGAGAGGGCGTGCAATTAACCTACTCCTCTCATCTACCAGAATTTTGTCTGCGGAATTGGCACCGTGGATGTTGCAATCGGTTGCCGAGGCTTCGAAGGGCCGTTCCCTCCACCTCTCTGGATAAGAGCGCTATCACTATTAAATTGTCGGGCGGAACTATACCATTCACAATATAGGCTGTCAACAGACGATGCTTGAAATTTTAGTATTCCACATCGCTGATGGTTTGGAGTTTTTCAATGCGATGTTCGGCAAATATGGTCCTCACTGTGCCCGTTGCGCCGCGTACTACCAGGCTGGATGTCGTCGCTCCTCGGGAAACATACTTAACGCCATCAAGCAACTCTCCATCGGTTATGCCGGTTGCGGCAAAGAATACGTCTTCAGATGCGACCAGGTCATCCATTGTCAGGACTTTATCAAAGTCGTAACCCATTTCATTGCCACGTTTCAATTCATCGTCATTGCGAGCATACAATTTTCCCTGAATTTCTCCGCCCATTGCGCGCAATGCGCAGGCTGCTAAAACACCTTCTGGGGTACCGCCCACACCAATGAGCACATGGATTCCCGTATCCGGCAAGGCGGCCATCACCGCGCCTGCTACGTCGCCATCATCAATGAAGCGGATGCGGGCGCCCGCTTGACGAACTTCTTCACGTAGTTTTTCATGTCGATCACGTTGAAGCATGACTACGGTTACATCTTGAAGACGAAGATCGAGTGCTTTAGCAACGATTTTCAAATTATCTTTAACGGGTCGTTCAATATCTATCAAGCCCTTACAGGTTGGTCCTACAGCTATCTTGTCCATATAGACGAAGGGACCTGGATCGTACATGGTGCCACGAGGAGCTAGCGAAACAGTGGCAATTGAGTTGGGGCGTCCTTCGGCTAATGGTCTGGTGCCATCAATGGGATCTACGGCAATATCCATTTCAGGGCCAGCACCTGTACCCAGAACTTCTCCGTTAAATAGCATCGGGGCTTCATCTTTTTCACCCTCCCCAATTATTACAGTGGCGTTCATTTCGATGGAATTAAGCATCAAACGCATGCCATCAACGGCAGCTTGATCACCACCCTCTTTATCTCCACGTCCCATGAATCTGCCCGCGCCTAAAGCAGCTGCCTCAGTCACTCGCACCAAATCCATTGCTAAATTTCGGGTAGGTTTCTTTTCCTTCATATTTTGCTCCTCATTCTACAAATAATCACTTTTATCTCAGGTAAGAAGGTCAATCAATAGATATCCAATTGGCATGGCCCATAGAATTGAATCTAGCCGGTCCAACATGCCACCATGTTCTCTCAAAAGATTGCTCGTGTGTTTGGCCTTAAACTGGCGCTTGATCATGCTTATTCCGAAATCTCCTAAGGGAGCAACAACGCTAAGAATTAAGGCAATTACTAATATGTTAGTCGTGTTAAATATAGGTGCTTCAGGCATCCCCAAATAAGCAAGCGCTCCCACATAACTCGGTATGAGCAATATGGACAACGCAATACCGCCCAGATAGCCTTCCCAACTTTTTAGAGGGCTCAAGGCAGGCAACATTTTATGATTACCAATGCTGCGTCCCACAAAATAAGCGCCCATATCTGCAATCCAAGTTGCCCCAAAAATTATCAGGAGCCACCATTGACCCATTTCCAGGTCACGAATACTGATAGCAAAAGCACCTAGAAGACCTACATAAATGATTGCGCTCAGGCTAAACGCAAATTCAGATGCAGCACGATCATTTCCATTTTCAAACTTATTTAAATGTAGAAACATGGCTCCAATGATTATTAGGGGTAGCAATATAGGATCTAACTCAAAGGCACGATTCCAGCGAGCTAAAAGGATTGCCAGCACTGAAAACAGTGTAAATGCATATACAAGTCGATTCTGGTCTTTAAGAAAGAGTTGCAAAAATTCCGCTGAGGCTAATAAAATTACGATTGCAGCAATAATAAAAAAGACAGGTCCGCCAACTACAATGGCCCCAATACCAATGGGAAGAAGTAATAAGGCGGTAATTGCACGCTGGAAAAGCACTATTTTTCCTCCGCCAATCCACCGAAGCGGCGCTCACGATGTCCGTAATCCTGAATCGCTTTTAATAATTCTTCACGGCCAAAATCAGGCCAATAATCTTCTGGAAAAGCCCATTCAGAATAAGCAGATTGCCAGATTAGAAAATTACTTACACGGTGTTCTCCTGAAGTACGAATAACTAAATCAGGATCGGATATATCTTTTGTATAAAGATATCGCGATACGAGTTCTTCTGAAATCTCTTCGCTTGAGTATCCCTCTTCAATGATTTGCTTGATAGCGGAAACAATTTCATCGCGGCCGCCATAATTGAAAGCCACATTAAGTATTAATCGATCATTATTTTTTGTCTTTTCGATGCCACTTAGAACTTTTTCCCGCAAAGAACTTCTGATATTTTCCAATTGACCCAAATGACGTAATTGTGCTCCCTCTTTATCCAATTGAGCTAATTCCCGATCAAACACATCATCAAATATGTTCATAAGTCCTGAAACCTCTGCGTCTGGACGGTTCCAATTCTCAGTCGAAAATGCATAAATTGTCAGAATTTTGACACCAAACTCGACGCATGCCCGAATAATTTCACGAATATTTTCAGTACCTGCGCGATGGCCAGCCAGCCTTGGAAGGCCGCGAGATTTCGCCCAGCGTCCATTCCCATCCATTACGATGGCGATGTGTTCGGGAATATGTTTAGGGAGGTCGATTTGTTTAGAGGACATCGAAGAAGATCAGACTTCCATGACTTCTTTTTCTTTGCTCTCACCAAGACCATCAATTTCTTTGATATGGTCGTCGGTCATCTTTTGCGCTTCTTCTTCTCCTCGGTGTAGATCATCCTCGGAGATTAATTTCTCTTCTTCAAAATCGCGCATGTCCTTGATGGAATCTCGTCTGGAATTTCGAACGGAAACTCTGGCCTCTTCCAAACGAGCTTGAACGATGCGGACAAGCTCAACTCTGCGCTCTTCGGTGGGAACTGGCAAGGATAAACGGATCACTTTGCCATCATTGTTAGGTGTAAGCCCCAAATCGGACACTTGAATGGCTTTTTCAATATCTTTTAGTGAAGCAGCATCGAATGGGCGGATAAGTAATTGGCGAGGTTCCGGAACGCTAATAGAGGCTAATTGCATAAGCGGAGTTGGTTGCCCATAATATTCGACGCTTAGTTTTTCGACTAATGCCGGACTCGCGCGACCCGTGCGTATAGCAGCTAAATCTTCTTGAAGCGCCGCCACGGAGGCCCTCATTTTTTCTTTTGCTTCTTTGAGAGCATCATCAAGCATAAAAATCCTCCATTAGCTGCGTTTGAGTTCAATAATAAAAAATTCTACCATGCACTATTGTCGACAATTATTGAATATTTAGGCGAAAAAAATTATGCATGGTCATTAATGAGTGTGCCAACAGGCTTGCCATTCAAGGCCTTAGTTAGCGCATCGGGAGCCCAAAAATCGAGGACCTGGATGGGCAATTGATTTTCCATGCATAGTGAGATGGCTGTGCTATCCATTACGTCCAATCGAAGGTTAAGCGCCTCAATATAAGTCAGATGGTCAAAGCGCTTGGCTGTTTTATCCATTTTTGGATCTGCTGAATATATTCCATCCACTTTGGTGGCTTTGATGAGGACATCGGCATCTAATTCAGTGGCCCGAAGTGCCGCAGCTGTATCAGTTGAAAAGTAGGGATTGCCTGTTCCTCCACCAAAAATCACCACCCTGCCCTTGTCTAAATGACGTATAGCACGGCGACGGATGTAGGGCTCTGCTACTGCCCGCATTTCAATTGCAGACTGGACGCGCGTTTCAACACCTGAGCGTTCAATAGCATCCATCAATGCGAGAGCGTTCATAACCGTACCGAGCATGCCCATATAGTCTGCAGTGGTCCGGTCCATGCCACGTTCAATGCCCGTGCGACCGCGCCAGAGGTTGCCTGCCCCAATAACAATGGCTAGCTGAATGCCCAGCTCGGTTACTTCTTTTACGCGGGCTGCAATATCTTCCGATTTACTGGGATTGATTCCAACTCCGTCTTCACCAGATAGGGACTCCCCACTTAGCTTTAGTAAGATGCGTTTGTATTTTTTTTGTTCGGCCATATTTCCTCGCTTATAAAAACGGCCAATCAAATGATTGGCCGTTTGCTTAGCTACTCTTGAATTAGTTCTCCTAATTCCCAACGCTCAAAACGCCGCACTTTTATATTTTCACCCATCGCAGCAACAGATTCACTTACTAAATCTTCAACATTCTTACTTTCATCTCGAATGTATTTTTGACGAAGTAATACTGATTCGTCCATGAATTTACTTACGCGCCCTTCGGCAATTTTATCAAGAATATTGTCGGGCTTGCCCTCTTCTTTGGCGGCTTTGCGGGCAATCTCAGCTTCTTCATCTTTGGCTGAATCAGGAACTTGTTCGTCATTAATCCAGAGCGGGTTTGAAGCCGCTATTTGTAGGGCTAATTCGTGTGCTAGTTCACGAAATCCATCAGATCGGGACACGAAGTCAGTTTCGCAATTTAGCTCAACCATGACTCCAACTCGTCCGCCACCGTGGGAATATAGTTCCACAAGCCCTTCAGATGCCTCGCGATCAGCGCGCTTAGCAGCCTTAGCAATTCCCTTTTCGCGTAAATACTTTATAGCTTTATCCATATCGCCGCTTGATTCCTCAAGCGCTTTGCGACAATCTAAAATCCCTGCTCCAGTGGCTTCGCGCAATTCTTTTATTTGTTCAGTTGTAATCGCCATTCTTTCCTCAATAAGCTACTTAGGTAACTCGTAGCCTTCTTTTTTCAATAAGTCTTTTACATCTTGGAGACCTTTGGGACCAATGCCATTGATTTCAAGCACTGCTTCATCACCCGCTTCCAATGCTTTCAAAAACTGGTTTACTGTCGAGAGCTTGGCTCCTTCGAGCAGCTCTACTGTCTTGGGAGCTATATCGAAACCGCTAAGCTTCTTGCGAGTTGAAGGTCCTTCGGCCGGAGTTTCTGCTTTGACTTCCTTTTTGACTTCTTTCTCTGCTTTAGGTTCAGGAGTATCTTCTTTTGCTGGCTCTTCAGCTGGCTCTTCGGTAACTTCTACTGTTTCTTCAGCAGCGGGTGCATCGGCCGGCGCCTCACCTTCTGCTGCTTCAGCCAGAGCTGCTTCCGCTGCATCAGACTTAGCTTTTGCTTCCGCCTCCGCTTCAGCTACAGCTTGAGCGGCTGCTTCTTTTTCTTGGGCTGCAGCGACCTTTTTCAAGGTAGCGGCACCAAGCAATTCCTCATCGGTTAGATCCTTACTGCGCCCAGCTTGTTTCTTGGGTCCTTTAGCGTCCTTGGCAGGAGCTTCGTCCTTGCGTTCGGCAAGTCCTTCTTCAACTGCATCTGCGATATAGGCTGTCAACATTTTGATTGCGCGGATAGCATCGTCATTAGAAGGAATAACATGGTCAATGAGGCTGGGGTCACAATTAGTGTCCACCATACCCAGAACAGGAATTCCTAAAATGTTTGCTTCGCGAACTGCTGTATCTTCTCGTTTTACATCCACCACAAAAATTAGATCGGGGAGGCGATTGATTTCTCGAATGCCGCCGAAGCGATCTTGTAATTTCTCGATTTTCCGAGTCAGAGTTAGCGCTTCACGTTTGGTAAGTAGATCAAATTCTCCGCGCTCGCGCATGCGCTCCAAGCGATCCAACTCGTTGATGCGCTGACGCATTGTTTGCCAATTTGTCAGCATACCGCCAAGCCAGCGAACCGTCACAAAAGGCATTCCTACTCTTTGAGCTTCAAGCTCAATCGTTTCAATTGCCTGTCGTTTTGTGCCAACGAAAAGAACTACACCGCCTTCAGAGACGAGCTTGCTAACGATGTCATATGCATTTTCTAGGGCAGTTGCGGTTTGGGAAAGATCAATAATATGAATACCATTTCTTTCAGTAAAGATATATGGATTCATGCGAGGGTTCCATTTTTGGGTACGATGACCAAAATGGACACCCGCTTCTAGTAAGGCCTTCATATCGACTTTGGCCATAGTAAAACTCCTTTGTTTTTCCTCCGCTGCCTTCATCCAACCAGGAAACCGGAATTCCGGCACAATCCCATTTGTCCAACAGCGTGCGTAGTAATGCCAAAAGGCATTGCACTCACATTTGCGAGCGCGGAGGGAAGTATATCAGGCACCAATTTCTTCGTCTAGTAAGGGCTAGTAGAATGGTTCAATGAACATTAATTCAATTGAGCAAGAGCTTTTGGCGCAAGGAATCAGCCAGTTTGATTATTTTCCACAAGTGGGCTCCACAAATGATGTGGCCAAAACTTGGTTGGAGGAAGGACACGCTGGCATTTATGTTGCTCTGGCTGATGAGCAAGTAAGTGGGAAAGGACGTAGTGGAAGAAAATGGCAAAGTCCTCCTGGCAGTGCAATTGCATTGAGTTTAGGATTTTCTAGGGGAAAAATTGATAATGAGCTGATGCCATTGATGGCAGGCATCACTGGCATTGCTTGCTGCGTGGCAGTTTCGGATTTATGGGGACTCAACCTAGAGATTAAATGGCCGAATGATCTGGTGATTGAAAAACACAAAGTGGGCGGAATTTTGATTGAGACCGATTGGCAAGGTCAGCAAAATACCCAAACTGTGATCGGGATAGGCATTAACGTTGCTAAATCGTCAGTTGAAGGCGGCCAGGAATTTCGTTTTCCAGCAAGCTATCTAGAAGCTTATTCAAAAGAACCTTTAACGCGGGAAGTCTTTGTTGGCCGATTGACTAAGGAAATTCTAAATCTGGTTGAGAAGCATTCACCCGAATCAATTATTGATGCTTGGAATAATCGATTGGCATTCAAAAATTCCACTCTCCTATTTGAACTCGCACCTGGCAAATCAATCCACGGAAGCATTGAGGGTATTGACGAAGGGGGCCGTTTGATTATCTTGGACCAGGAAGGAAAGAAATCAAAATATTCGGTGGGTGAAATTCGCAGCCTATCAAAGTAAGCGAGTAGCTCTACTTAAGCTAAACTAGAGTTTGCTTGGAGGATGACATGCTTGATGATTTTTTGAAAGACGATGATGAAACCGCCAATTTTCTAAATTCAATTGACGACGAAGAAGAATTGTTTGAACTTCCCTCGCAATCCGATTACGGTTTCATGGGAATGAGCGCCGGGCAACGCTTTATTGTTTCAATCCTTATTATGTTTGTAACGGTTCTTGCGGGTGCTTTTTTCCTTCTAGTTACCGGTTCCATCGCTTTGCCAAGTTTATAAATAAAAAAAGAGGAAGCTTTGCTTCCTCTTTTTGATTCCATTTATTTCTTTTTTCTACTAGGTTTTTTCTTAGCTTTGGAAGGTGCTTTTTTCTTAGCCTTTGCTGCGGGCTTTTTACTGGTTTTGGCTGCAGGCTTCTTGCTAGTTTTGGCTACGGGTTTATTACTCGCTTTGGCTGCTGGCTTCTTGGCTATTTTCGGTTTTTCATCTTTTTTCGCAACGGATTTCGATTTATCAGGCAAGCTTTCAGTACTTGACACTTCTGCCTGTTGCCCCTCTTCTATTGGGATGGTCAAGTCTGCTGCCGCTATACGAGCTAAGGTAGCCACCGTATCGCCTTCCCCGAGATTCATAACGCGGACACCCCGAGTAGCACGACCGGCTTGGCGAATGTCTTCGACACGCGTGCGAATTACTACCCCGCCTGAAGAAATAATGGTTAGCTCGTCTTCTTTCTGAACCGCGCGGGCAGCAGCAATTCGACCAATTTCTCCGATAGCTTTAGCATCTGTGGTTAGAACTCCGTTGGTTGCACGGCCTTTCGGTGCGTATTGTTCAAATGGAGTACGTTTTCCAATACCACCCTCTGAAATTACTAGTAGATCTCCCCCCGGCTCTATAACTTCCATACTAGTCAGACGGTCATCACCCCTGAGATTTATAGCTTTGACTCCAGAAGCCGGGCGACCCATTGATCGCACTTTGGTTTCCGAATAACGTAAGGCTTTTCCTAATTCTGTAATTAGAATTATTTCATCCTGTCCAGTTGTAAATCTAACCCACCCTAATTCATCATCATCAGCCAAGCCCATTGCAATCAGCCCAGAGGGTCTAACAGCCTCAAACTCGGATAATTGAACCCGCTTGATCTTGCCTTTGCGAGTAGCCATAGTGAAAAATGATCCGGTCTTGAAATCTCTGACTGGGACAGCAGCTGTAATCGTTTCGTTAGCCTCAATATTAAGCAAATTGACTATGGGTATACCCTTAGCGGTTCGACTTGCTTGCTGAATGCGGAAAACCCGCTCTGAATAGACTTTCCCACGATCAGAGAAGAATAAAATGGTGTCCAAATTGTGGGCGGGAACTAGTAATAGAACTTCATCTTCTTCCTTCGTTGCATGACCTTTTACGCCAACTCCGCCACGATTTTGGGCTTTGAAACTCTTGCGTAACACTCGCTTGACATAGCCACGTTGAGTAATTGAAACAAGGACAGCTTCATCAGCAACCAGTTTCTCCTCACTGAGATCATTCGAACCCTCATGATCGACAAGCGTTTTTCGCTCGTCGCCAAATTTTTCATCCAATTCCGCTAAATCTTCTTGAATGAGGGCTAATATTTTCTCTGGGTGAGCCAGAATATCTTCGAGGTGTCCAATGCGCTCTGTTACTTCCTTATGCTCATCTTCAATTTTCTTCCGTTCTAGGGCAGCCAGGCGGCGCAACTGCATATCCAGAATAGCTTGTGCTTGAATTTCAGATAGTTTGAAGCTCTTCATCAATTGCGTACGGGCCGTTTCCACATCCGCAGATTTTCGAATTGTTGCAATAACTTTGTCGAGGTTTGAAAGAGCTACAAGAAGACCTTCAAGAATATGGAGCCGAGCTTCTGCCTTCCTGAGTTGGAATTCTGTTCGTTTGGTAATCACTTCCTGGCGATGCTCTAAGAAAATGAGCAAGGCTCGTTTAAGTGAAAGTAACCTAGGTTCGCCATCCACTAAAGCAAGAAGTTGAGCCCCAAAGGTAGATTGCAAAGGTGTGAATTTGTACAGTCGATTTAGAACCAAGTTTGGTTGTGCGCCAACTTTGAGTTCTAAGACAATACTGAGTCCATTTCGATCTGATTCATCGCGTAAGTCCGAGATGCCTTGCAAGCGTTTATCACGTACTAGTTGGGCGATGCGCTCAATTAAATTAGTTAGATTGATCTGATAAGGAATTTCACTAATCGTAATGCGATGGCGTCCGCGGCGGTCCTCATCAATTAATGCCTTGGCGCGCATCAATAGACGACCTTTTCCTAGACTATATAGATCGCGGATCCCCTCAGTTCCTACGATAATGCCGCCAGTTGGAAAATCGGGGGCAGTAACGAACTGCATCAGATCTTCGGGCGTAATTTCATCAATCTTGTTGTAATTCTCAATAATGTAATTTAAAGCCCCAGATAATTCCCTAAGATTGTGAGGCGGAATGTTGGTGGCCATACCAACTGCAATACCTGAGGACCCGTTGAGGAGCAAATTGGGAACTCGACTGGGTAAAACAGTGGGTTCTTGCAATGAAGTATCAAAGTTATCGGTAAAATCAACAGTTTCTTTTTCAATATCGATTAGCATTTCTTCGGCGATCTTAGCCATGCGCGCTTCGGTGTATCGCATTGCAGCTGGCGGATCACCGCCTATCGAGCCAAAGTTGCCTTGGCCATCAACCAACATATAGCGCATAGAGAATTCTTGAGCCATGCGAGCCATCGAATCGTAGACTGCTTGATCACTATGCGGGTGATACTTACCTAAGACTTCACCAACGATTCTGGCTGATTTTTTGTAGGAGACGTTGGAGCGCAAGCCCATATCATGCATTGCGTAAAGAATGCGACGATGGACGGGTTTTAAGCCATCTCTAGCATCGGGCAATGCTCTAGAAACGATCACGCTCATTGCGTAATCTAGATAAGCAGAACGCATTTGTTCGCCTATATCTACAGGTTCAACTGAGCCTAGCGCCATTGCAATCCTTTTATTTGAATATTGGGGGATTTACGACCGTTTCCCTGACGCTTAATTATACCTTTGCCCTCTATTCTAGGGGGAAATTTGGGGGGTAATTGGGAGATTTGTACTGTATCTACTCGGGCGAGGGATACATATAATTGTTAGGCAATAGGCATGCGCACGACGCTCGGCAATGAGCTGAGATCATCGCTAACCTTTTGAAATTATTATGGCAAAAACAAGTGAACTACTCGAACAAAGTCTCCGAATTCAGGAAGGAATTTCTCGTGAAAAATGGGACCAGCCAGAAGTATTGGTTCCCAAACTTGGCGAGAGTTTAATTCGCAAGGGACTAATTGAGACTGGCGATTTAAAAAGGGCCCTCTCCTTTCAGCAAGAGCAGAGAGCAATCGGCAAGACTGTCTTATTGGGGGAAGCATTACTAGAACTCAGGTTGCTTGAACGCGGCGACTTGGATGCCGCTGTAACTGAACAAATTTCAAGTCTTCAAAACGCATTGCAGCAGAGCAATGAAATGCTTGAGCAGCGTGTTGCTGAGCGTACAGAAGAATTACAGCACGCTTTAGAGGGTTTAACCGAAATGAATCGACTCAAAGCTAATTTCATCGCAAACATTTCGCATGAACTGAGAACCCCGTTGGCTCATATGTTTGGATACGTAGATTTACTTGCCGACGAAGGTTTTGGCTCTTTAAATGTCGAACAAAAAGAAGCGATCCAAGTTCTTCAAAAATCGAATAAACGCCTCGGAAGCCTCATAGACAATTTACTTTTCTTGTCTTTTGATTCGGCTGAGGCTGTTCCTTTACAGATGGAAGAACTTCCAATTTCATATGTCGTCAAAGGCGTTGTCTCAGACATGGAAATGCGGGCCTCAGAGATAGATGTTCATCTGAAAGCCGATATCGAACCCAATTTGCCAACCTTTTTGGGGGACGGCCAAAAGTTAGTTTGGGCTTTGTCTCAAATTGTTGATAACGCAATCAAATTTAATAAGCCTTCTGGGAAAGTGTTAGTTCGAGCCCAAAATGGGTCCGGAAAAATCAACATATCAGTTTTGGATTCAGGGATTGGAATTCCAGATGAGCAAGTAGCATCAATAATGGAACCTTTCGTTCAAATTGATGGCTCGTCAACAAGGAAATATGGGGGTACTGGATTAGGATTGAGTTTAGCCAAGAGAATAATAGAAGCGCATGGAGCGCATCTTAAGATTGAGTCAAAATTAGATCGTGGATCGAGATTTTCATTTGCGATACCCGTATCGGGGAATATCGAATGAGCTCAGCGCGACGCAATACCGGTTCCTTACAACCTGCTGAACTCAAGGCAGTTTACGCGATAAGCCGCGTAGTTGCTGATGTTATGGATGTTGATGCGGCGTTGGCAGAAATTGTTCGGCTTTCTAGACCTGTATTTATTTTTGATAATGCTGTTCTTTATTTGGAAAGTGATATTGGCAAGGGGCTCGAACCAGCGTTTGCTAAAGCGATAGGCCGCGGTAAAAGCTCAAAAGATGATATCTCCTGGGGAGAACGTGCAGCCCAGAAGGCATTTACTAGGGGAACCCGGTACCTGAAAGAACCAGGGGAAAGTGGACAAAGTGATCGACTTGAACAAGCATTTTATTTGGGCATACCATTGTCAGTTAGTGGACGAATAATTGGCTCACTCGTTTTCATTCGCTTCGGTGGACCCACGTATACAGATAGCCAGATAAATTTGGCCGAATTTATTGCAGCCCATGTATCGCAGGTATTGGAGCACCGCCGACTTGTATCCCAGGTTGCAAAATTGGAAGCGGAGAAGCAACTTTCCCAGCTGCAAGCCAATTTTCTTGCCACTGTGTCCCATGAGTTGAAGACGCCTTTGGGATTCATCAAGGGCTATTCAACTTCTTTATTGCGCGAAGACACAAAATGGACTAAAGCAGAACGACGCGAATTTCTCGAAATAATTGACGATGAAAGTAACCGAATGGGTGAACTGGTTGACAACTTACTTGATTCTTCTCGTTTACAGTCTGGAAATCTGCCCATGCATTTTGCAGAATTAGACCTTTCCGTATTAATTAATGAGCTAAAGGCTCGCATAAATATCCAATACCCTGAAGCCACCATTACTTATGGGGCTGATCAACAAAATGTTCAACTTGATGGGGATGCCAAACGCATAGAACAAGTCCTAAATAACATTATCGGGAATGCAATCAAATATGCGCCAAAAAGCGCGATTGACCTGAAAGTTTCTGAAACTAAAGATGAAATCCTAATTGCGATTAACGATTCAGGTCCTGGAATTCCTCAAGAACATTTAGACAAGATATTTGAGCGTTTTTATAGAGTTCCCGATAAGAAAAGAAATGTTCGGGGAACAGGATTGGGCCTATATATAAGCAAACAAATTATTGAAACACATGGCGGATCGATTAATGCCGCTTCAAAACAGGGGAAAGGAACACGCTTTTCTATACGATTGCCAAAAGCTCAAGAATTAGCCAAAATGGCGATAGAAGACGGATGAAACATATTTTAGTTGTAGATGATGAACCGCGATTTTCACGTCTGGTTGAGGCAAACCTGACGAGTGAGGGCTATCAGGTAAGTTCAGGATCCAATGGAAAGCAGGCTGTTGAAATGGTTGCTGAAAATGCCCCGGATCTAATTTTAATGGACGTTATGATGCCGGAGTATGACGGCTTAGAGGCATGCCTAAGAATCCGAAATTTCTCGAATGTGCCTATTATTATGTTGACAGCTAAAGGCCAGGAAGAAGATAAGGTTCAGGGATTAAACTCTGGAGCAGACGATTACATCGTAAAACCATTTTCCGCAAATGAGCTTATTGCTCGGGTAAAAGCTGTCTTACGACGGTCGGAAATTCGTAACTCCGAACTTCAGGAGAGCCATCTCATTATTGGTGAAATAGATATTGATCTTGCCCAGGCCCTAGTGCATGTACGCGGGGAGAAAGTATCTTTCTCAGCGACTGAATATAGGCTATTGTTACAACTTGCTAGAAATGCCGGTGTGATTCAAAGCACAGAAGATCTCTTGACTGGGGTCTGGGGCGAAAATTACACACAAGAAAAAGAAATTCTTTGGGTCAGCATTTCAAGGTTGAGACAGAAACTTGAGATAAATCCTAAACAGAGCAAAATAATATTAACGCGTTCCGGCAAAGGCTATTTAATGGCCCATAATGATGAGGAAGCCAGATGAGTGAAGGAAATGCTGCACGCCAATTTCCGCTGGTTGAGACCACTGCAATTTATGTTATTTTGCAAACAAGCAGCAACCGTATAAAGGCTAGTATTCATTTGCGCGAACGAGAACGCATCAAAGACGCACTGAATACTTCGGATGACTTCATTGCTCTAACTGGAGTAAAAGTTTTCGACGAAATGGGGCTCTCATTGCTTTACGAAACCCCATTTATGGCAATCAACCGAAATCAATTGGTTTGGGTGATTGAAGACGGCGGAAATTTGGGCGTTTCAAAAGAAAACAACCCCTAAAGCGCTCCCATTGCTTGCTATAATCACGTAGCCTGATTTTAGGGCAATTTCGATATGAGCCATACGCAAGCTGTTCAATTACGATCAAAAATTATCGGCGTCCTTGTTCGCGATGCGCGCATGGCTGCTGGTAAATCGATGAAAGAACTAGGCGAAGTTATTGGTGTTTCTGCAGGCCGAGTTGCATCAGTAGAAAAAGGAAGTCATGCACCTTCGCTTCCTGAAATGGAACTCATTGCTTTTTATCTAGAAATCCCATTTGATCATTTTTGGCGCGAGAAAACGGTATCTGATGCGCCTCATCCAAGCCAGGAAATTGAGGAAGATAAGGTCTTAGCACAAAGAAACTTTGCTATTGGGGGAATGATTAGAGATGCCAGGAATAAGCAGGGACTTAGCCAGAAAGATTTAAGTAATCACACAGAAATTTCAGGCAGTAGAATCCGCCGCTATGAAACGGGCGAAACTCCCATTCCAATTCCTGAGTTAGAAATTTTAGCCAGAGAACTTGGATTCAAAATATCAGATTTTTATTCCTATGAAGGCGCGGTGGGGACTTGGCTCAATGAGCAGCAATCGATTGATCAGTTTTTAACACTTCCTGAAGAACTGAGATTATTTGTTTCAAAGGAAGAAAACCGGGCCTATTTACAGATGGCACAAAATCTAAGCGATATGAGCCCCGAAAAAATTCGGGATTTGGCTGCAGGGCTAAACGAAATCGCTTCTTAGCAAATATGGCGCATTGGCGTTTGAAACGAGCAAATACCTCCTTCCTCTAAATGGCCCACTCAAATAGTATTACTGTCAGACCAATAGAACGCGCCGACAAACATCGATTGGCCAATCTTCTCCATTTCGAAAAACATGTTCATACACACTTAGACTGGAGATCGCCCAGTGATTGGATAGGCCGAGAACCATTCCTAGTGCTAGATAGCGGGGGAAGACTAGAGGCAGCAATTGCACTCCCGCCCGATCCGCCAGGTGTGGCCTGGTTAAGATTATTTGCGGTGAGCAGCCGATTCGCTGTTGAGGATGCCTGGCAACTGCTTTGGGAGGCTGCCGAGAAAAATCTAAAGACAGAGGCCGATATAGTCATAGCTATTCCAATTCAATCGTGGACTCAATCTCTTTTGAAAGAAAGTGGCTTTGAACACACTCATGATGTTGTTGTATTAGATTGGACGCCTGAGTACGGGCTACCGGAAAATGGAAATCTGCCTTTCAGAGAAAACATTCGTCAAATGGAAGCTGGCGATCTTAAGCATATATTTGAAATTGATCGCAAGAGTTTTCCTTCCCTCTGGCAAAATTCTCATGAAAGCATCCAATTTGCATTTGGGCAAGCATCACATGGCACTGTCATTGAGAAGGATGGACGCATTTGCGGATATCAATTAAGTACTCAAAATCCGCACGGATTACACTTGGCGCGTTTAGCGGTAGATCCAGAATTCCAGGGTCAGCACATGGCAATTGCAATGGTTGAAGATCTTCAAGAAACGGTTTCAAAATTGGATGGTCAGAGGCTTACGGTAAATACGCAGGGTGTAAATAAGCCCTCATTGGCACTTTATAAAAAAGCTTATTTCAAAACTACGGATGACAATTTACCTGTATTCGAGAAATTGTTGAATCAAATTAGTAAGGAGAGTTGATGGCAATAAGCAAATTGCAGATCAAAGATCTGTTGGACGAAAATCGACAACATGAATGCGATCATTTTGGAGAGGGAATGTGCGTGAGCATTGCAGCAATCGCTGATCTTCCTTCCCGCTTTGGGGAATTTCAAATTGTTGCGTTTACAAACAACTATGACCAAAAAGAACATATAGCAATAACCCACGGCGATGTATGTGATGGAGAAAACGTCCTGACCCGACTGCATTCCGAATGCTTAACCGGCGATGCAATGGGATCATTGCGATGCGACTGTAGGGATCAACTCCAATCCGCATTGGAACAGATTGGAAAAGAGGAAAAAGGAATTGTTCTGTATATGCGCCAGGAAGGACGAGGCATTGGCCTTGTAAACAAGATTCGAGCTTATGGATTGCAAGATCACGGGCTTGATACTGTTGAGGCCAATTTGGCGCTTGGTTTTGAAGATGACGAACGAGAATATGGTGTGGCAGCTCATATGCTAGCTTCGCTACATGTGAAATCCATTCGATTGATGACAAACAATCCGAAAAAAATCGCCCAACTCAAGCAGCATGGTGTCAATATAACGGAACGTGTTTCCCACGTACTCCCCAGCAATGAACATAATCAGTTTTATTTGGAAACGAAAGCGCTTAAATCGGGCCATCTTATTGATTTACAGGGTAAAGAAAGAATGTTGGAACAAAGTGATCGCCCCATTATTGAAGGCATGACTGATAATCAAATAAAAGATATGCAAACTCATCAATAATATGACCAATTTGCAAGGGAAAGTAGCGGTAATAGCCGGAGCTGGTGGTGGGCTGGGCAGGATATGCACCCAGGTGTTTGCAGATGCAGGGGCAAAACTAGCTCTATTAGGAAGAGATCAGAAAGAGCTCGAAAAATTGGCAAGTTCTATGGGACTGGATGCCGATCGGTTCCTAGCATTAGACTTGGATTTAAGCCTGGAAGAAGCAAATAAAGATGCAGGCGAGAAAATAAAAAAACATTTTGGAAGCCTGGATATCTTTATCAATTTGATTGGCGGCTGGGCCGGGGGCAAATCTTTCATCGATACCCCTCAAGATGATTTCGATTTTATGGCTAAACAGCATATATTTTCTATGGTGAGCATGATAAAGGGGTATTTGCCGATAATGAAAGCTGGGAGCTGGGGGCGGATTTTGGCAGTATCCTCTCCGAGTGCAACGCGCCCACCTGGAGATAACGCTGCCTATGCAGCTGCAAAAGCAGCTCAGGAAGCCTTGGTTCTGTCTTTAGCTGCAGAACTTAAGGGATCTGGAATTACTGCAAATGTTCTGCAGGTATATGCAATTGATGTAGAACATAAGAAGATTAAGAACCCATCAGAAAAGACAGCTGGATGGACCACTCCAGAAGAAATATCAGCTACACTATTGCACCTTTGCTCGGAACACTCGGGCATGATAAATGGAGCGAGAATCCCTCTCTTTGGAGAATTCTAAGAAGGAATAAATGGATAAAAGCAAACGCCAACAACGATTAGAGAAGAAACAACAAGCCAAACGCCAGGGGCAAATGCGACTAGTTGGGATTGTCGCAGTGGTGGCTATCGGACTCGCAGCCCTCTTCATTTTTGCCGGGCAAGTACGCGTGCCAGATGTTGAACATAGTTATGATGACAAAAATGGCACTTTACTGGGGAATCCAAGTGCCCCTGTTTTGGTTGTGGAATATGGCGATTTTCAATGTTCCCATTGCCGAAACTTTTACGCAACAACCGAAGCCCAATTAATTTCAACCTATGTTGAAACTGGCGATGTCCTTTATGAATATCGACCTGTCGATTTTCTAGGACCGGAATCATCTCTGTCCGCAGAGGCTGCACTTTGTGCTGCAGATCAGAATTTTTTCTGGGAATTCCATGACATACTTTTCACAAACTATTCCACAGGGAATTCTGGCGGTTACTCCGAGGTTCGTTTAACCGAGTTTGCCGGTGCGCTTGATATGGATCAGGATGAATTTTCTGCTTGTCTAAGCAGCGGAGAAAAGGCCTCAACAGTGCAAACAATCCGTACAGACGCAGCTGCGTTTGGGGTTACTGGCACGCCCAGTTTTCTCATCAATGGACAGCTATTGGGCGGCAATGTACCCTTTGGCACTTTGTCCGAGACAATTGATTCGTATTTAGGTGGATAGAGGAAAATAATTCAGTTAATAATAAAAAGCCCTGATTTTCAGGGCTTTTTTTATATTATGTTGGCGAATAGCCTTACTAATAGTGGGGCAAGAAAAAGCGCAGGCAAGAAATTACCAACTCTTATCGGTTTGATCTCAAGCAAACTACTGATTGCTATTCCTACTAAAAGTACTCCCCCTACCGCTGTCATTTCGGCGATCATTTGATCGGTAACAAAGGCCTGAATTTGTGCTGCCAGGAAGGTAAGGGTTCCTTGATAAATTAGGATCACAATAATAGAGAATAATACGCCAATCCCCATTGTGGAAGCGAAAGCAAGAGCCGCAAAACCATCCAGCACCGATTTTATTGCGAGAAGAGAGTAATCGCCTTCAAGCCCATCCTGAATTGACCCAAGTATGGTCAGCGGCCCAATACAGAAAACCAAAGAAGCAGTAAGAAAGCCGTTAACAAAGTTTTGTTCATTTTCAGCCCGATTATCTGCGAAACGTTTTTTTAAGCTGCCCCCAAATTTTTCGAGCCGGAATTCTATATCGGCCCACTCCCCAATTAGGCCGCCCATTAATAAACTTAGCAGGGTAATGATCACATTTTGAGAATCGAGAAAAAGTTTCAATCCATAGGCTAAAGTAAAAAGTCCCAATCCAGCAATAACTGTTTTGATACTTTTGTCTGGAATTCGACTGCCCATTATGAGACCCAGGCTGCCACCAATAAGCACTGTAGCGCTATTTAATAGGGTGCCAATCATTGAAACTCCTCAGCTGGATTTGCTCGTCGAATTAATTAGTTCTCCATTGCGTACTAGCAAAACTTCAATGCCATGCTTGTCCGCCAGATCTTGGCTTAGGGTCAACATGAATTCATCAGTGGTTAGGCCCGTTTCGCTAGCGGAACTGCCAAGGACTAGGATGCTAATTTCGTATTTTTGAATAAGTTCGTTTAGAACTTCATGAAAATCGCCACTGCGGACCACGGTTTCTGCATTTACTCCATATTTGATGGCACGTTCCTGGACCATTGACAAAAGAAATTCTCCCATTTCTTCGAGCTCAGCGACCACATCTAAGAGCATAGGGGAAGATTGCTGGTCTAGAAAAGTAACATCGCTCACATAGCTAAAAAGTAATTCTGCCCCTATTTCCTTGGCAAGCTTAATGGCGTAATCCTGATTGGGGTAACTTTTCTCCCCACCCCGAGTCGGGGAAAGTATTTTTGCCATATTTGATCTCCTAGAGTGAAACTTGAGAAATCTTATCAGTAAGCATAAATAATTTGGTAAATCTGTATATCAGGATGATTGTCTTGAAAGCGAGCATTATAATTCGCGGCATGGACAAGGGAGTTATTGAGAAATTAGCAGCAAACCCATATTGGTTACTTATTTCAGGAATACTAATTGGATTAGCGTCAAGCGCAATTATTGTTTTACTTAGTAGCCCACCACGGGGGCCATCAATTGATTTATTGCCAGCACCAACTGACGCTCCGCTAGTAGTACATGTGAGTGGAGCGGTTCTCAACCCTGGACTCTACGAAATGGAAGCCGGAAGTCGAACCCATGATGCAATCGAGATGGCCGGAGGCGCACTGATTGAGGCTGATCTGGGCCGGGTCAATTTGGCTCTCGAGTTAAGGGATGGCCAACAAATAGTTGTGCCTGCTATTGGGGAGCTAATCAGCGAAAGTGGATTCCCGATAAATATTAATCGAGCCGAAGTGGCTGAGCTTACTGAATTGCCAGGTATTGGACCGGTAAGTGCTCAAGCGATTGTGGATTACCGATTTCAAAATGGTCCTTTCGTAACTATCGAGGGCCTTGTGGATGTGCCTGGAATCGGATCCGCCACATTTGAACAAATCAAAGACCTAATCGATATCCAGGGTTGACATGAGTCTATTCAAGAAATATCGAAAATACCTGTCTATCCCTAAGCATACTAAGGAGATCTCCCTATCTGAGGGAAATACGCCGCTGATCCCATTGCCCAAGCTTAGCTCTCAATTGGGCAAAAATGTGGCTGTATATGCAAAAGTTGAAGGCCAAAATCCAACTGGATCATTTAAGGATCGCGGGATGACAATCGCAGTCGGAGAGGCTGTAGGCCGCGGCGCAGAGACTGTAATTTGTGCTTCAACCGGGAATACCGCCGCAAGTGCGGCTGCCTACGCTGCTAGAGCTGGCATCAAAGCCATTGTGCTCATCCCTGAAGGAAAAGTTGCTAGCGGAAAACTTGCAGGAGCCTTAGCATATGGAGCAAAGCTGATACAAGTTCGCGGATCATTTGACGACGCACTATCGATGGTGGTTCAAATTAGCGATTCACATCCATTAGCGTTGGTAAATTCAATTAACCCCTACCGAATTGAAGGGCAAAAAACCGCCGCATTTGAAATTTGCAATCAGTTGGGCAGTGCTCCCAATTGGCTTTGTTTGCCCGTAGGCAATGCCGGGAATATCACTGCTTATTGGAAGGGATTCAAACAATGGGACCAAGAAAATAATACTGGGCTGTCTAAGCTATTGGGAGTGCAAGCTGCCGGCGCAGCTCCTTTAGTTAGAGGTATGGAGATCAATGATCCTGAGACCAAGGCTAGCGCAATTCGCATTGGAAAACCAGCACGGGGAGAAGAAGCACTATTAGCCGCGACTGAATCCGATGGACGCATTATCGCTTGCAGCGATGAAGAAATTTTTGCAATGCAAAATCAGCTAGCCTATGAGGGGATTTGGGTAGAGCCCGCATCTGCAGCGGGAACAGCGGGCCTCCGAAAAGAGATTGAAGAGGGCCAACTAGACCCTGAGGGAAAACGATTTGTTATTGTTTGTACGGGACACGGATTAAAAGATCCTGCATCCGTCTCAGAAAGGCATTTGGATATTCCGATAATTCCTGCTGAAATTGAAGCTTTAGAAAAATTGGTTCAAAATAAGAGCTAGGTAACTGCTTCAGCGAATTTTTCAATGGCCTGCAAATGCTGATCAGGTTCCGTAAATCCTGCACCCATTGTGTTGATGGATGCATGTGTAGCCCCAATTTTTTTCCAAGCCTCTAAACTATATTGCCATGAGGAGGCATCTCCTTCACCGTATAAAAGGCGCACTTCAATGCCCAAGGATTGCGAATTGCGACCCGCTTTGGTCATGTAATCGCGGATCTTATTTAGTGAGGGTTCCGCTTCCTCGGCAACTCGAAAACCAGGCATCCAACCTTGTCCGAACTGAGCAATGCGCTTAAATACATTTTCGTGATGGCCGCCAAACCAGATTGGAATTGGGCGTTGAATCGGCATGGGATTGAGACCTACATCCGAGAGTTGATGCCATTTTCCAGAAAAAGTAACCAATTCCTGTTCCCACAATGATCTCATCACTTGAAGCTGCTCATCAACGCGTTTACCGCGATTACTAAATTTTTTCCCCAATCCCTCAAATTCAACGGCATTCCAACCGATGCCAACGCCTAAACGCAAGCGACCCCCACTTAATACATCCAACATGGCAGCTTGCTTGGCCACTAAGGCAGTTTCACGCTGAGGTAAAACCAAGACACCGGTAGTGAACTCTATAGTCTTTGTTATGGCGGCCATAAAGGCAAAGGTAACCAACGGCTCTAAAAATGAATCCGCATGTGTATATGGTCCCTGCCATCCCCCAGGCCTTTTTGGATTAGCTCCCAAAACATGATCGTAGGCCAAAATATGTTTGAATCCCAGAGACTCTGCATGCTGCGCATATTCTGCAACGGCTGAGGGGTTCGAGGGAAATTCAGTTTGTGGGAAAACAACTCCTATGCGCAATTTAGGCTCCTAGATAATTTCACCTAGTTTACAATAATTCAATGACCTCCACCTTTTCCGTTCGCGTTCCGGCAAGCAGCGCAAATTTAGGCCCGGCTTTTGATTCTTTGGCGATGGCGCTAGATTTATGGAATGAAACCACATTCTTGTTGGAGGGAACCAAGTTACAGATTGAAATTAGCGGAGAAGGAAAAGAAAGTCTGCCTAAAAATCAAGATAATCTGATATTTGCCAGTTTACAAAATCTGTTAGATGATCTAGGAGCCAAAGTTCCTAGGGGTATAAAAATCAATTGCCAAAATCGAATTCCGTTAAGTTCTGGATTAGGTTCAAGTGCTGCGGCAGTGCTTACTGGATTATTGGCAGGAAATCAGATTGCGGGTGGAATTCTTAGCATAAAAGAATTATTGCGCTTGGCAGGCAAAATTGAGGGGCATGCAGATAACTCTGCTGCGGCATTGCTGGGGGGATTGATCTTAGTAACGCAAGATGAAGGCACTTTCAATACTCAACAACTGCCATCCCAGATCCTTTCCTGTGTGCTGCTCCTACCAAATGTGGAAATATCTACGCAGCAATCCCGAAAAGTTCTTGATGATAAAGTGCCACTGGCTGATGCCGTTTTCAATATTGGAAATGCAATGGCTCTGATAGAAGGTTTCAAGAAGGGCGACATCGCTTTGATTAATCAGCACATGCGTGACAAACTCCATCAGCCTCGGCGATTAGCTTTGATTGCGGGAGCAGAAGAAGCCATTAGTGCCGCCAGAAATGCGGGGGCAGCTGTCGCCCTTTCCGGCGCTGGCCCAGGATTAATTGCCTTTGTTCCAGAGGGGCGGGAGAAAGCAATTACAGAGGCGATGCGCGCTCCATTCGCAGCATTAAACGTTCAAACCAGGCAATACTTGCTAAAGACCAATCCAGATGGGGCGAACGTGATCGACCAGGATTAGAGTTTTGGTAGGACGATATCTTGTTGTTTCTGGTATTTACCTTTCTTGTCTGCGTAGGATATGCGACATCCCTCATCACCTTCGAAGAAGAGAACTTGGGCGATGCCTTCATTGGCATAAATTTTGGCAGGTAAGGGAGTTGTATTTGAAATTTCAAGCGTGACATAACCCTCCCATTCCGGCTCAAATGGGGTCACATTAACAATAATTCCACAGCGTGCATAAGTGCTCTTTCCCAGGCAAATAGTGAGCACGCTGCGAGGAATGCGGAAATATTCAATTGTGCGCGCTAAAGCGAAAGAATTTGGCGGGATAATGCACTCCGAGCCCTTGAAATCGATCATGGATTTTTCGTCAAAGTTTTTTGGGTCGACGATGGCCGAATGGATGTTTGTAAAGATTTTGAATTCATCAGCAACACGGATGTCATAGCCGTAAGAAGATACGCCGTAGGAAATGACACCAGAGCGAACCTGATTGGCCTCGAAAGGCTCAATCATTTTATGCTTGACGGCTTGTTCTTCAATCCAATGATCAGGTTTTAATCCCATAATTAGCTCCCTTCAATAAGAATGTCAAAGCGACTTGCATCAAATATTAAATTCAAAAATTCTGCGCGCTCGTCTTCTGTCATGAAGCGCGGTTTTGCAAAATCAATGAAGAAGATTGTGAATATCTCTGTATTTAGATAGCGGCCGTCGTAAAACACATGGCGGGCAATCAGTGCGCTATCTCCAAATTCAACGATACCTTTTTGGTCGAAAAAGAGATTGCCTAATCCATACATGATTAATGTATCTTCATCCGTGAATTCCATGCCATGCGCATGGTGCGCTTGACTGCCACTCACTATTGCGGAGCCTGCCTCAGCGACAATTGTGAAATCACGAATTAAGCCCGGCTGGGGGATAAATGTATAGATTTCATCGTGTTGAAATGTAGTGATGACTAAATAGCCTGCATCGTGTAGCCGCTCTATTTCTTCGGCTAAGTAAGCGTAATCACAATCTACTGTTCCTGGTGAATCCTCATCAGCTGTAGCATAGCCCCCCCTTTTGCCATTGCATCCAATAAAGGCAATCAGGTTTCCATTGTGTTCTGTGGTCCAGGCAGCATTCGCATTTTCGGCATTTCGACCGCCTCCATAATAAGGAATACCTGCATCGTCATAAAGATCGAGGGTGTAAGACATTGCGTCCTCACCGTAATCATTGAAATGATCACCAGTAAGCTCGACAATGTCAGTCCCAATCTCTTCAAATAATTGCAGATAATCAGGATCGCTGCAAAAAATGAGATTGCGTTGGAATGGATCTGGAGCTGGGCAATCAGACCAGAAAGGCACTTCATTACTTATATGTGTGATGTCTGCAGAAGCCAGAAAAGAACCAATTTCCTCTGCAGGATAAATTACGCCGCTGCGGTTCATTTCAAATGCTGTCGCGCGGACTAGCGCCGTAACCCCTGTTATCGCAATGGTAGTGAGCTTATGCGGATCGCGATTGCTGGCTAGAGGCCAATCAAAATCACCGTCAAGAATTAGAGGAATAGCAAGCATATATTGTGAAGGATCGAACTCCTTACGAATTGGGGATAGACCCTCTACGCTAATCACCTTCCACTGCGCTTCTATTTCCTCAAAGGGAATAAGCGCCAATGAAGGCTGATTTTGCCAGGCTGTGGATAGCAGCTGATCTGCTGATAGAACCTGAATTGCATCAGCATGCGGAGTGCCCCAAATTTCCGTAAATATTGCCAAAGTCTCATCGCTAAGCAAAATAGGAGAAGTTCCGCTATTTGTTAGCCACGCATCTAACAACTCACCAGAAGACATTTCGTCTTGAATTGTGGAAAATGGAGCTACAAGGGCGTAGATCCAATAGCTGTTATTAGTGCCTCCCTCGCCCAAATCAACTCGATAAGTAGCCTCTTCTGGATCATCTACTACTTTCCAATGTTGCGGCAGATTTAGATGATCTTTTATATTGTCAGGGAGTAATGGATTAATCCAAAATTGATCATTAATTACTTGGGGACTTGGAGTTTGCGTCGTATCGGAAGAAAGATCTGGATAGAAGGGAGTCTTTGTTTGGCTAGTTTCAAGAATATCTGTGGTTCGTAGCTCCGCTGGTTGACAGGCCAAGACCAATAAAACCAAAAGAAAATATATATAACGAAAACTTGAAGGGGTTTTTTTTGCCAAAAGAACTACCCGATACTAATTTTTCCGCGTTTTGCGACAAATTTATCTACTTTTTGTTTGTACTCTAATGCCTGTTCGATGAACTGGTTTAAGCGTTCTTCAATATTGACAGTTTCCTTATTAGCGTCCAAAGCATTCAGGTTTATGCGAACATTGAGAGCAGCACCCTGGATGGCGGCGTTAGCTAATGCCGCTGCAGTGCCTGCATCCGTTATCGCATTCTCGTTGCCTAGCTCAGCTACTACTGGAATTAGAGACAATGCCTTCAGAGCCAATTCAACAACTTCCAATGGAACAATTGTTGCTTCGAGTGTAGCCTTTTGAATAGCTAGCTGGCGCGTTTCCTGTTCCGGTTTAGACTTTTTAGGTAACTTAAATGCAGCCATAACCTCAGCAAACGAATTCGAATCCTTTTGAACTGCTTTTGATAATTCAGCTCGCAAAATATCGGCTTCAGTAATTATTTTTCCCATCTCGGCTTCAATGGACTTGAATTTTTCTTTTCCCACGCTTAATCTGGCAACCATAGCAAGCAAGGAGGCTGACATAGCTCCTGCTAGCGCTGCTCCAGATCCACCACCCGGAGTAGCATTTGATGAAGCCAAATCGCCTAAAAATCCATTAATACTTTGATTTGCTCCAGCAGCCTGCAAGCTAGCAATTCTATTTTCCAATATTTGATCGTCTTCAAAATCTGGCAATTGAAGATACCAAGCTGCTGCATCCGCTATCGCCGCTTGAGGAATCAAACCCACGAGTTCGGATTCTTCAATGACAAGCCCAAATCTTGCTGCTTCTGTGCGGATTGCTTCAATTACTCGGGCCACGGGGGTCCTCGTATAGTCCGTTAGGTTCATGCTGACTTGCGCACGTCCATCGACCAGGAAGCCAGCTCCTTTCACAAAACGAAAACCACCTGAAAGATGCCGAACGGCACGAGCAATTTTTTTTGCAACTTCAACATCCCCCGAATTTAGATAAACGTTGTATGCGATTAGGGCTGGCCGGGCACCAATGGCCACAGCTCCTGCACTATTGAGCTCCAAGGGACCAAAATCAGGCTTGCGGCGAGCTAGTTGGCCAATCTCGGCTTTGATGCCTTCATACTCTCCGCGCCGAACTTTGGCTAAATTTCTTCGCGAAAGTTTTGAAGCCGCCTTTTCGTATAGGTATACGGGGATATCGAGACTCTTTCCAACACGTTCTCCCACTTGTTTGGCCAAGGTGACACAGTCATCCATAGTTACGCCGGCGATGGGAACAAATGGAACCACATCGGTCGCGCCCATGCGAGGGTGCGCACCCTGGTGCTTATCCATATCAATCAATTCAGCAGCCTTGGAAATTCCGCGGAAAGCAGCTTCACCCACCTGGCTCATATCACCAACAAATGTAATTACGCTGCGATTGTGATCTGGATCCGAAGATCGATCCAATAGTGTAATTCCCTCAACGGATTGAATTGCGGCCACAATATCATCGACCACTTGCATATTACGACCTTCAGAGAAATTTGGAATGCATTCAATTATTTGATTGGGCATATTGCACCTAATGGCGCGGATTATACCTTTGGGTCTCTTAGGGCTATTCGAATGCTTGAGGGCATGGGAACGTGGCGCTCCAACAAATTTTCCTGTTTAATCCGTGATTAGGTGCTTATCTAAAATTATGCGAAATTCAAAACAATTCACTCTCAAGTGGGTGCTGTTGATTGCCCTGGGCGCTGTCTTAGTTGGCTGTTCAATGCCTGCTACGACTATGCCAAGCGTCGCTTCAACTCCTCTGCAAGTAGATAAAACTAAAAGCCCAGAACCGTCCGACCTCACTACACTGCCATCTACAAGATCCCCGGATGATTTAGCGCCACTTCCAACTTCAGAAAATGGAGTGGAAGTAGATAATAGTCAGCAAAATAGCTTTTTGTATACTGTGCAAATAAACGACACATTGGGGTTAATTGCACAAGAATTTGGAATTGAATGGGAAGATTTAGCGCGCTTTAACCAATTGAGTAATCCCAATGCTTTAGAAATTGGCCAAGTGCTACTTATTCCTGGAGAAGATTCACAAGTTTATGGCCCAGAAACCAAATTGATTCCGGACTCTGAATTGGTCTTCGGTCCTGCGGCGGTCTATTTGGACGTTAGGGGATTTTCTGAAGCTCAGGGAGGTTATTTAGCAGTGCATCGAGATAGCGCTGAAGGGGAAATGATGGATGGCATTGATATGGTCATCAAGGTCGCAACTGAATACTCGGTAAATCCGAAAATATTACTTACATTGCTTGAATATGCCAGTGGTTGGGTCCGGGACAATAACCCAAGGACAAGCACTTTAGAATTTCCTCTTGGCAAAAAGGATTCTCGCCGAATTGGGCTATATGCCCAATTAGCTTGGGCGGCTGACAAGCTAAATGAGGGCTATTATCTAAGCAAGGCTGGCATAAACCAGTCTTGGTTTACACAGGATGGATTTCAATTTGGAGCGAGCCCAGGCATCAATGCAGGGACCGTAGCCCTTCAGGGACTCATGGCTGACATTCACAATGAAGACGAATGGCGAAGAGCAATATCTACCGATGGTTTTCTAGCTACTTACCAATTATTATTTGGCTATCCATTTGATTTTGCCATTGAGCCACAATTTCCAGACAATCTATTACAGCCTGCTTTGCAATTGCCCTTTGAAGATGAGGTGCCTTGGGTGTTTACAGGCGGACCGCACGCGGCCTGGGGTTTTTACGCAGCACAATCTGCATTAGATTTTGCCCCGCGAGGCGACCAATTAGGATGCTGGATGAGCGCAGATTGGGTGGTTGCAGCTGCTGACGGCTTGATCATTCGTTCGGATGATGGCGCGGTTGTCCAAGATTTGGATGGTGATGGAATTGGACAAACTGGCTGGTCGATTCTATATATGCATATGGCTGAGTACGAAAGGGTGGCTGCAGGTACTTATGTGGAAGCAGGCGAACGAATAGGCCATCCATCATGCGAAGGTGGCTTAGCAAGTGCTTCGCATTTGCACCTTGCACGTAGATACAATGGCGAATGGATTCCTGCTTATGGAGATTTAGCCTTCAATTTGGACGGCTGGATATCCGTCAGTGATGGAATCCCTTATGAAGGCTGGATGCAAAATGGAGATCAATTACTAGAAGCTTGCGAATGCTATGACCCAGCATTTATGCTTGAACGCTAACGCTCATGATCAATAGATATCGAATATATGTAGGATTAGCCACATTGGGATTGGCTAGCATTTTTTGTACCAGCCAATACATAACACCAGGAAGCGTAGCCGCTACCGGTTCTGCACAGGAATTAGATACACCGCCAACAGCTTTCTTTATAGCCCCAAGCGAGAGCCCAGTTCTTGTGCCTAGTCCAACAGATTCTCCGGTGGAAACCAGTGAAGTCCTAATTCCTACAGCTTCGCCTTCCCCAGTGGATTCAATTCCGGATTCTCCGCCAATTCTTTATTCGGCCCAAGCCGGAGACTCTCTCGAAATCGTCGCAATCCATTTTGGAGTGAATCCAATCGACATTACTTCTCCCAATGAAATTGGGGATGGACTTATCCCTGCTGGACAAATTTTAATTATCCCGAATGTCCTAGATAATTTAGGACCCAGCGAAAGATTAATTCCGGACAGCGAGATTATTTATTCTCCCTCAGCAATTGGATTTAATGCTGAAGAGATTGGCGAAACACTTGACGGACATTTAGCCGAATATCAGGAATACCTTTCTGGACAATGGTTTTATGGCGGCCAAGTTATTGAAAAAGCAGCGCTAGAAAATTCAATAAATCCGCGCACATTAATGTCTCTGCTCGAATATCAGACGCAATGGCTACTTTCATCGCAGATTTCTGGAGATCAAGAAAATTACCCAATGGGTTATGTACACGACAATTCTAAAGGACTCTATTCGCAAACAATTTGGGCGGTTCGTCAACTTTCCGTCGGATATTACGGTTGGAAGGAAGGACGTATTACGGAATTAGTCTTTCCAGATGGTGAGCGCAGGCGCATTGCACCCGAATTGAATGCGGGGACTGTCGCCATTCACTATTTGTTTAGCCAGATCTACAATTACGCTGATTGGCTAATTCATATTGATAAAGAAGGTGGTTTTCCAGCATTACATGCCTCTTTATTTCCAGATCCCTGGATCAGAGCAGCCCAAATTGAGCCCATATTGACAAGCAATTTGGTTCAACCAGAGCTCAGCCTGCCTTTCTTTGGAAACAATTCATGGTCTTATTCTTCAGGACCGCATGGCGCGTGGGATCGGCTGGGTTCTTTGGCAGCCCTGGATTTTGCACCCAGTAGTGCATTACCTGGTTGTGTTGAATCGGAACAATGGATAACCGCTGCGGGATCGGGGCTGGTGGTAAGAACGGGGACGGGGGTAGTAGTCCTAGATCTCGATGGCGATGGAAATGAACAAACAGGATGGGTATTGCTTTACTTGCATGTTTCACAAGATCAACGGGTGGAAGAAGGAGATTGGCTAGATCAGGGAGATTTGATAGGATTTCCTTCCTGCGAGGGAGGGTTCTCCACCGCATCGCATTTGCATTTTTCGAGAAAGTACAATGGCGAATGGATACATGCAGGAGGACCCATTCCCTTCAATTTGAGCGGTTGGGTCGCTGAATTTGACGGTGTTGATTATCAGGGACGGCTGGTGCGAGGTGAAGAAATCAGGATTGCATGTACGTGTGGCAACCCGGACACTCTTATTCGAAAGACAAGCTCAGATCCATACTAAAAAAATATGGCAAAAAAGATAACGAGGCGCGATTTTCTAAAGCTCGTGCCCGTGGGACTTTCTGGATTGGGAGTCTTAGCTCCAATGTCTCAAATCTCGGAATTCTGGATGGGGCCAGAACTATTTCCCGTTGGACCCAACAGAAATGATGTACTCACTGATGCACAAAAAATTGCTCTGCTAGCTGCCTCCATGCATTTTCTGGCATCTGATGAGGAGAGTGCAAACCAAGTAGCCTTAGAAATAGACTTCATCGAAGGATTGAACGAACATTCTTCTACTATGTGTGGTCCGCTATCAATTAGTATTTTGCAGCGTGCTGGACTGCTTGGCACATGGGTAGAACCTCATGATTTTTGGTTACTTAATCCGAGTGAAAACCTCCAAACTGCACGAGATGTTTTTCCTGAACACCTATATGAATGGGCTCACTCTTCACAACCGATTGCGCAGTTCAATTTTTCGCGATTTCCCCTTCAAGCAGGCGATCTTGTTTATTTGCATGGCACGCCGAGCGATACATTTGAACACATCTTAGTTGTCAACCGAGTAGACAGTCGTGGGCGAGCATTTGCCGTTAGTAATTTTTTTACAACAACTGAAACTATTATTGAAGAGCGCATGCTTTACGATCCAGGAAAAATCGGAAGTGGGCAATTCGGTCGCTGGGCAGACCGAGACATCAGAAATACGATTGGCAATACAGGTGGGGCGGGATTCAGGGTCTGGCGAGTACGAGATGGAAATTTATTAAATTTTCCAACGGATGACGCTCGCGAAGATTTACAGCGCGAGCTAGACAGCTTATTCCTAGTTGAACCTGGAAAATGGTACGCAGAAATCCGCGACAATATTGGACAGATTATTTACCAATTCAATCCATACGAGTCATTTCATCCAGCTTCCACAGTAAAGGTATCGGTGGCAATTGCATTTATGGATTGGCTGGAAACCCAAGGATTGGAAAACGAAGAACCCTATTTGAATACCAAAGGGACCGCCGGGCGAAGTTTCTCTCAATTGTTGTCCGCCATGCTCGTCGAATCCGAGGAAAAAGCAACGGAAGCACTGGTCGATTTTCTGGACGAAAACTTGATCAATCAACAGTTGCAAAATTGGGGTTATTCGCAAAGCAAGATATCTCCGCGAAGAAGTTCTGCTATGGATATTTTAGATATTTTTTCAGGACTATGGAATGGAAGTGAATTAAATTCAAATCAACGAAGCTACTTGTTAAATCTTCTGGGTACCTATACTGAAAACGATGATGGTCGCGCAGGGCTGATGAAATCAGCCTTACCTTTGGAAAGTGTCATCTACAATAAGCGCGCTTCATTGGTTGAAGCGCCCAGGGTTGTCGGTGATAGCGGACTTGTTGTAACTCCTGAAGATAACGAATCAATTCATCCAAGTTTGGCCTTCAGTATTCATGGATTAGGAATTGATGGTGCCAGTTATGAAAGCTTGGAATCTACATTAGATAAAGCATTTTTAGCTATCCGAAAATACTTAAGCTCCTCTTATTCCAGCTAAAGCAAGCTATTCCAAGCCTCACTATAATCTCAACATGTTCATGAAGAAAGAATTGATCTTTTCTCTACTCTTACTATTAATATTATCCGCTTGTGGAGAAAGCAATGTAGCCGGATTAACTGTAAATACTGGATTGGAAAATACGGGTATTGCTGATTCCTCAATTGCCGATGAACAAGCCAGACCCGCGTATGATCCGGGAACACTCGTGCCGTATGAGGCTCAAACCGGGGACACATTACAATCATTGGCGGCACGGTTCAATACTAGTGTGCTAGAAATCATGCGGGCAAATCCTGTAATTCCTGAAGATGTCAGCACTTTACCAGCGGGATTCCCGATGCAAATTCCAATCTATTACCGCGCTTTCTGGGGGAGCCAGCTGCGCATTTTGCCAGATGGCCATTATCCCAATGGTCCTTATCAGTCTGATTTTGACACAGCAGCATTTGTTAATGAGAGTAATGGATGGCTCAAAGATTATTCAGGAACTGCCGCTCGCGAAGTCCTAAGCGGAATAGAAATAATTGAATTAGTGGCTACCAATTTTAGTATTAGCCCCCGATTGATAATTAGCTTGATAGAAGATCGGGGCCAAGGCTTGACCGATTTTGCTGAGCCGAGCATTTATCCGTTGGGCTATGAAACCGAATTCTATGAAGGACTGTATTTGCAATTGGTTTGGATGGCCAATACTCTAAACAATGGTTATTACGGATGGCGAAGTGGGAAATTGATTGAATTTGAATTGCAGGATGGCAGCCTTTATCGGCCAGATCCTTGGCAAAATGCCAGTTCAGTGGCAATTCAATATCTTTATGCTCAACTATTGCCCCTTGACCAATTTAAAATTGCTATATCTGCAAACGGCTTTTCAGATGTTTATGCAGAATTATTCAATAACCCTTGGGACGATCCTCAAGACCATATTCCTGGAAGCTTGCAACAACCTGAATTACGCCTGCCTTTTATTAGCGGCGAAACTTGGACTTTTACTGGAGGTCCACATTCGGGTTGGGGACAAGGAGAACCTTGGGCAGCAGTCGATTTTGCACCCGGAGTTGAAACAAGCGGATGTGTGCAAAGCCAAGAATGGGCGACCGCCGTGGCTGATGGACTGGTTGTTAGGACTGGTGTAGGCACTGTAGTTTTGGATTTGGATCAGGATGGTGATGAACGGACTGGTTGGGTCATTTTTTATCTGCACATTGAAAGCAGAAGTAAGGCAAAAATAGGTAGCCTTTTGTTGGCTGGACAACCTTTAGGCCATCCTTCTTGCGAAGGTGGATCATCGACTGGTACACATATTCATGTAGCACGTAAATTCAACGGGGAATGGATGCTTGCTGGAGGGGACGTAGCTTTCGTTTTGGAAGGCTGGGAAGTACAGGCAGGGGAAGAGGTTTACTCAGGAGAGCTAATACAACCCGGCCGAGTTGTATCCGCATGCCGCTGTTCGGATGCCACCAGCAGCATCACCTCAATGGCAGAAGCGATTGATTTTCCGACCCCATCAACGTTTGATTTGCCAATCCCCACGGTGACAGCTAGCCCTATTCCTTAGCTCTCTATAATTTGGAAACTCGTTGTAATATCCACGGCTTGGCTCAACATTGCATGGGCTGCACAATATTTTTCGATTGAAATTTGAATAGATCGCTCAAGGGCCTCGGGGTCAACATTTTTTCCTGTAACTATATATTCAACATTAGCAGTTTCCCAAACTCGAGGGGCTTCATCTCTTTGTCCATAATTAATCTTGATTTCGAAATCGTCAACAATCTGTTGCTTTTTTTGCAAAATTGAGATTACGTCCATACTCGAGCAAGCACCCAAACCTAACGCAAGAAGATAGAGAGGGGAAAAACCTTTTCTATCATTATTTTCATCGCGATCATTGCTGATAAGTATTTTGTGGCCCTCTTGACTAGTGCCTTCAAAGCTTAGTTTTTCTTTCCAATTAAGTGTGAGTTCCATAATTTCTCCTAAGCAAATGATAGTGCGAAATGAGTAATTTGGGGTGATATTCATTAAAGATAACAGCGAGAATCTCACGGTTATAATTTCGGTAATGATCCCTATTTCTTTAAGCCTGGCGGGGTTTCTTTCTTATCGAGATGAGGTCGAGGTAGATTTTCAAGGGGTAGAGTTGGCCTGCATTTCGGGGGCTAACGGGGCCGGAAAATCTTCGATATTAGATGGCATCACTTTTGCATTATTCGGCCAGGCACGTTCACGCGACAATTCTTTAGTAAACACCCATCCAGAAATAAACCAGGCTGAGGTCGTTTTTGTATTCGATTACGAAGACAATCGTTACAAAGTCCAAAGAATCAAATCAAAAGAACGAAGTGGCATAGTCGAATTTCATATTCAAGATAGCGAGGGTCAATGGAAGCCATTATCTGAGCGCAGTATCAGAGAAACGGATTCCAAAATTCAAGAAATTTTGCGCTTGGATTATGAAACTTTCGTGAATGCCGCATTTTTCTTGCAAGGAAAAGCAGACCAGTTCACTCAACAAAGGCCAGGAGATCGAAAAAGAATTTTGAGTTCAATTCTTGGCCTTGAAATTTGGGAAACATACAAATCTCGTTCAGCAGAAAAGCGGCGCACTTTTGATAGCGAGATTACAGGACTTGAGGGGCGAATACGGGAAATAAATGAGGAGTTAGACGAAGAGGAAGAACGAAGATCAAAGCTAGCAAGTTTGGAGGCCGAATTAGCTAGATTGCAAACATTAAGAACCAATCAAAGGAAAGTGTTGGAAGAAGCACGGAAACAATCCGCTGCTGTTGAACAGCAAAAAATATTAATCCAGACACTTTCTGATCAAAAAATGCAACTCGAATCAGATTTGGCAGCGTTGAAAAAAACCAGATCTGATCGGGAAAACGAGACTAATAAATTTACCGAATTGGTGCAAAATCGTGACCAAATCCAATCTGATTACAGAAAACTACGTAATTTGCAGAAAGAAAAATCTGTTTTAGACCGACAGTCGGATGAATTTATTGCTGAAGAAAAAAAACTTGCAGTCCAGGCGCTTGCGATAGAAAGTGAGAAATCAAAACTGGAAGGTGAGTTAGGCGGGTTGCAAAAGCAAGCTACTCAAATTAGCCACCAAATAAATAAACAGAAATCTCTTATCAAAGATACTAAAGAGTTTGCCATTATTATGAATCAGCTAGAACAATTGCAGGTTAAGAAAGAAGGATTTGAAACTGCAATAAGTCAGGCAAAAGAGGATTTTGCCCGTTTGAGTGGGGAAAATCCTCTACTAAAAGAAGAAATGGACGATTTAGTAGCAAAAATTGCGTCTATAAAATCGGCTAAAGGAACAAAATGTCCTACCTGTGGCCAACCATTGACAGAAGAACATCGGCAAGAAATGTCTGCTATTTGGACTCAGGAAGGCAAAGATAAAGGGGATCGCTGGCGAAATAATAAAAGTGCCTTGCAAGAAGCGCAAAAAAATTCTGAAAGCTTGGGACAGGATCTTGAAAGCCTAAAAAGCAATGAGCAACAATTGCTGGATCAAAAAGAACGGAATGATCGAGCCGTGTTTGAACTAAGCAAAATCGAGAATGAAATAAATATTTGGGAAAAAGAAGGAAAGATACGCTTAAACAGTTTAGAGGAATCATTAAAAAAGAAGAAATTTGCAACTTTGGCACAGGAGGAGAAGGAAGCCATTCAAGCCGCAATGAACGTGATTGGTTACGACTCAAAAAGACATGATGAAGTTCGACAGGGAATTAAGTCTTTGGGCAGCATTGAAAATAAATATCTATTGCTTGAGCGCGCTGAAGCAAGCCTTAAACCATTAGAACGTGAAATGGGAGAAATGGATAAACAGGTAAGCAAGTTGGAAGACACAATTTCGGAATTAGGTGATCAGCATAGCCAGGCAATGAATACAAAATTACTGGATTCAAATAACGAAGCTGATCTTGAGCAATTGGAGCGTCAGCAACGTGAACTATTAGATAGCGAAAACAGTCTGCAACAAGAAGTGGGAGCAGCCAGCCAACTTGTGGCCGTCTTAAAAACGATCAAGGAACGCAAGAAGGGATTTGAATCGACTCGAGAAGAAATCGCTAAACAAGTTGGTCAGCTGCAGATACTTGAAAAAGCATTTGGCAAAGATGGAGTTCCTGCAATGCTTATTGAACAAGCATTGCCTCAAATCGAGACCGCGGCCAACGAAATTCTTGAGCGGCTGAGTGGAGGACAAATGCACATTCGATTTGTTACTCAACAAGCCTATAAAGATAAAAAACGGGATGACCTGCGAGAAACATTGGAAATTCGGATTAGTGATAACCAGGGAGTACGGGACTACGAAATGTTTTCTGGTGGTGAGGCTTTTCGAATAAATTTTGCGATCAGGCTTGCATTGTCGGAAGTGCTAGCGCAAAGAGCGGGGGCACGTTTGCAAACGCTAGTTATCGATGAAGGTTTTGGTTCTCAGGATGAAATCGGCCGACATAGACTTATTGAAGCAATTAATTTGGTAAAAGACGATTTTGCAAAAATACTAGTAATCACTCATATTGAAGCACTAAAGGATGCCTTTCCAACTCGTATTGAAGTAGAGAAAGGTGAACGCGGTTCTACTGTTCGTATTATTTAGTCGCCGACATTTCACGACGATTGCGGATCCAAATGAAAAGCATGACTCCTAAATATATTAGCAAAAAAAAGAATGCAACTGGCAAGGTCAACAAGGTTCCCCAGCCCATGACTCCAAGCGAATAAAGAGTATCACCCCAATCAACTCCCAAGAAGACACATGGGTTTGCAAATCCTTCGTGTAATGTGCATCCGTTCAGGTTCGCAAAGGCCCCAGCAGAGAGACTTAACAACAAGGGACCAAATCCAATCAGTGCGATGACAACTAAAATGCCCGCATGAGTTAGCAATGTTTTTCGGCTCATATCATCCTCTCTTATTTCCATTATTTTATTCGCAAATCACCTCCTTAGCTGAATTGACTATGATAGACTTTTTCGGCAAGGAGTAGCCATGCCCGACGAAAAAAGTGCACCCACACAAACGAATCCACAATCGTTGGATGATTATTTGGAAATCATGGTGAAAGTGGTTTTTCAAAGCGGGATGTCTTGGAAAGTAGTCGAAAATAAGATGCCTGGAATCAAAGAAGCCTTTAAGAATTTTGACATTGTTGCGGTGGCAGACTTTGATGAAAGAGATATTGAAGAATTGGTTCAGGATACGAGAGTGATCCGAAATCAACGCAAATTAGAAGCCATAGTAAGCAATGCCGGACGTATGATTGATCTAGATAAAGAACACGGTTCTTTTCAAAACTATTTACGCACACATGGCGATTTTGATGCCACTTTGAAAGTTATTCGAAATGATTTTAAATTTATGGGCCCTTTTGGGGTCTTTTACTTTCTCTACGTTGCTGGCGAAACGGTTCCCGAGCACCAAGAGTTTCAAAAACAATACGGCAAGTAAAGGGTATAAGAATTCGATATGTTAGACAAAATTGCAGGTATCCAAACACGTTTCGACGAAATTGAAAGTGAGCTGTTGGAGGTTGGGGAAGACTACCAGCGGGCCACTGAGCTAGGCAAAGAAAGAGCAGAAATTGAACCCATAATCAAGAAAAGTGAACTCTTACGGATTACCCAAGAACAATTGGATCAAGCCAATGAGATTATTTCATCCGATGACGGCGAAATTGCAGAATTGGCCCGACTTGAAATTCAAGAATTAAGTCCGAGGCTCTCTGAATTAGAAAATGAAATCAAAGCTTTACTGCTACCCAAAGATCCTCGGGATGACCGCAATGTAATTGTTGAAATAAGGGCGGGTACCGGGGGGGATGAGGCAGGGTTGTTTGCTTCAGATCTTTTTAGAATGTACACCCGATTTGCAGAGCGCTCGGGATGGAAAACGGAATTGTTGAGCGCCAACGATACGGGTGTGGGTGGAATAAAAGAAGCTACTTTTGCTATTAAAGGCAAAGGGGCCTATTCAAAACTTAAGCATGAATCAGGAGTGCACCGTGTTCAGCGTGTGCCTAGCACAGAATCTCAAGGGCGCATCCATACTTCAACTGCGACAGTGGCTATGTTGGCTGAAGTCGATGAAGTGGAGATAAAAATTCCGGAAAAGGACATCAAAATGGATGTCTATAAATCGGCTGGTGCGGGTGGGCAGAGCGTGCAGAAAAACTCTACAGCGGTGCGATTAACTCATTTACCTTCGGGTATTGTCGTTCAATGCCAAGATGAACGATCCCAATTACAAAATCGAGTGAGGGCAATGAGTATTATGCGGGCGCGGCTCTATGAAATGGAAGTAGAAAAGCGAAGAGCTGAGCGGGATGAATCGCGAAAATCACAAGTGGGGAGCGGTGAGCGTTCAGAAAAAATCAGAACCTACAATTATCCACAATCCAGAGTTTCGGATCACCGAATAAACTTCACGGTACATAATCTGCCGGTGTTCATGGATGGGGACATTAATGATTTGCTGGATGAATTATCGACAAATGATGAGGCTGAACGCTTAGCTGAAGCTGGTCTTAATAACTGATTTGGTGCCGCAAAACTATATAGTTCAAGAATTATTAGATCTCGCTCGAGACACACTTCGAGCAAGTTCGGATAGCGTTGGCCTGGATACCCAGGTTTGGCTGGCGCATGTATTGGAAACTGATCGAGCTTGGATATTAGCCCACACAGATGAAAAAGTAAGCCCTGAAAAAGGAAAGGCTTTTATTAATGGTGTGGATCAAATGGCAGCGGGAAGACCCCTCCCTTATTTGTTGGGGAAATGGGAATTTTATGGGTTTTCGTACTTAATCAATGAAAGCGTACTTATTCCAAGACCAGAAACTGAATTGTTGGTGGACCAAGCGCTAAATTGGCTCAAGCATACAACAGCCCCAATTCGAATGGCTGATGTGGGAACTGGATCTGGATGTATAGGTATTTCTATCGCTAATCTCCGATCCGATTTGGCTGTTACTGCAATCGACATCTCTTCTCAAGCATTGAACATCGCCAGGCAGAATATTGAAAAACACAAGTTAGAAGATCGGGTATATCTTATCGAGGGAGATCTTTTAGAGAATACCCAAGGAAAATTTGATCTGATTTGTGCGAACTTACCTTACATTCCCAGTGAACATCTTGAGCGTTTAGAAGTAGTTAAGGCAGAACCGCGCATAGCTTTGGATGGCGGAAATGACGGAATGGAATTATTGCGTCGTTGCTTAATCCAAGCCAAGGATCGGATTACTGCAGACAGTTGCATTTTGGCGGAGATAGATCCCAGCTATGCGAAAGAAATTGAAGAATTCGCTCAAGCTAACTTTCCGCAAAGCACCTGCAATGTCCTAATGGATCTCGCAGGTAGGGAAAGGCTACTAAGAATTACTCATGAGGAGTAAAAATGTCTCGAGTTCTTGCAGCACTAATCGTTTCAATCTTCCTTTTCGGATGTGCAGCACCAACAGAAACAACACAACCTAGCCCAACTTCTCTGCCAAGCCCCTCCCCTAGCCCAACAGCAATCCCGTTCGAACTTGAAATTGTCGATCCCTTAAGCTTCGTTTCTGGAGAGGACACACTTGTGGGACGTCTCTACTTGCCAATTAGTGAAGAACCTGTTCCGGCCGTAGTTATGGTGCATGGGTCTGGAAGACGAACGCGGGATGAATCGGTGCGGATTGCTACCGAATTGGCGGAAGCAGGAATCGCAGTGTTCCGCTACGACAAGCGTGGTGTGGGGGATTCTGAGGGCCGATATTCTGGAGTGGGCCCGAGCAACTCTGAAAGATTATTGCTTGAATTGGCCCTTGACGCGATCGCTGCGGTTGAATTTATACAGCAAATGCCTGAAATTAATTCACTGCAAGTTGGCGTATTAGGAAACAGCCAGGCGGGCTGGATTATGCCTATTGCTGCAAGCCAAAGCCAGGAGATCTCATTTGCTGTATTAATAGTTGGTCCGGCGGTATCTGTCGCAGTTGAAAATTTTTATAGCGCGCTTACGGGCCAAGATGCGGCTAATACAACGTCTGAGCGATTGGATGAAATTTCAGCTGACTTGGCGGATTTTGAAGGCCGTGGATTTGATCCGCGCGAATCAATCACCCAGATGGACATCCCTGCAATCTGGATCCTGGGCGGGCGTGATGAAAGCATCCCTACACGGGAGACGATCACCATTCTTGAGGAAATTCGCGAAGAATACGACAAGGACTTTACTATTCATCTTTACCCTGATGCTACGCATAATTTGGTAAATTTTGAAACTGGTGAATTTCATGACTTTATTGAAGAGATCGTATTGGAGTGGATTTTTGAAAATCTGCCATCGCTAGAGAACTCCGTTTAGTAAGAGGCTTAATGCTATGATTGCGGCTGGTTTTTTACCCGCAATGAAAACGACTATTCTTCAGGCCAACTTAGAAGGGAGCGTAGCCCACGCTGTAGATGTATTGAAAGAGGGTGGCGTAGTGGCATTTCCTACTGACACAGTTTATGGTCTAGGTGCTTTGGCTTACAACACTGAAAGTCTAAAGCGAATTTACAATATTAAAGGGCGGGAACACAACAAAGCCATTGCGATTCTGATTGCTAATACAGACCAACTTGAACAAATTGCCTTAGATCCAAAAGATGAAATTTACAAGCTCGCGAGGCGCTTTTGGCCGGGTCCATTGACTATGGTGCTTGAGCGGCACGCTGATTTACCTGAACTTTTGGCACCCAATCACACAATTGGAGTACGTGTTCCCGACCATGACGTAGCTTTGGAACTTTTGGAGGCAGCGGGACCAATGGCTGTTACTTCGGCTAATTTATCAGGTGAAGAGAATGCCAACACGGCGGAAGCAGTTGAGCAACAGTTGGCAGGACGGGTTCATTTAATACTAGATGGGGGGAAAACACCAGGTGGCGTTCCTTCTACAGTTGTCGATCTGACTCAATCTTTGCCAACTTTACTTAGAGAGGGACCGATTGGGGAAGCTGAAATCCTGGCAAGTTTGGCTTAAGCTATTAGATGTTGATGAGTACCTATCTATAAAGTGTAAGAAGGCTGCTTCTGGCGTCCTCTGAAAATTAGAACTCAACAATAAAGGAGCAGCTATGGTCTTCTCACTGATTGTTATTAGCACAATTTTCTTTTTAGGATCTGCCATCTTTTTGATTTTCGTAGCGGATGCTTACATGCACATTCCAGCGCCGGTTCGAATTAAAGCAAGGCCGGAAATTCTGCAGAGAAATCAAAAGCGCTAAGTTTTTTAGATAGACACTGGACCGTGCAGGGCTTCTCATTTTCTGCTCACCGGCCCTTCAGCTTCCTCTAAATCAAATTCATATACTTAAGGTAATTGAGATCTCCTCCTCAATACCTACCGCTCCCAGGACATTGTCCGGGAGCGGCTTGGTTAAAGGCCCTTCTGCTTGGCATGTTCGAAGAGCGGAAGATCCTTGGCCCCCGGCCCCACATAATCTTCAGGTTGAAAATAGCCTGGTCCGGCTCCCAGCCACTCTTCAGTGCTCTGTTTTTCAATGCCAAAGGGCTGCAACAGCTCAAAGGCAGCGCGACGAAAAGCTTCTGCATACCAAGCGTAGTCGATAGCAACCTTCTGCCCAGCCAGCGCAAGATCCCAGGCGAGAACACCGGATTCATCCTGCGTACGCAGGTAATTGGCGCGCTGGCCTGCGCCCAGGTGCTTACCCGCCTGGCGAAGCTGCAATGCAGCACGCGCTCCGGCTGAATGGACCCGATAGTCGTCCAGATCTTTGCTAAGGCGCTGTGCGATCACCAAACGCTTCTCGGGCACTTTGCCAGACATGAGACGGTGGAAGCGCCGCCGCAGGAAATGCACCAGTCGCGGCAAATGCTCGCGCAATCTTTCAGCATCCGTTTCCTCCGCGAGTAATTTGATGGCGTCCATCTGAGTTTGCTTTATATAGCGCGGCGTATCGTCGCGGCGGGCCATGATGCCACGGCACTTGAGCTTGCCATCTTCAAAGACCCCAAAGAAACAATTGGGTACGGGCAGATTAGCATCTTGCTTTGAGGGCAGAAAAGCGATCCAACGAAAAACACCCGCAAGATCCAGCTGCAATTCTGTGCGCTGCTTCATTTCCCCAAGCAAGCGGTAGAAATGTTCTTTGTGCTTGCGTCCCTCTTTTACTACGAAGAGACTATCCACATACATGTGTAAGACAGCATAGCCCATGTCTTCGGCGGCTTCTTTGGCGCGCAAAATGAGTTCTCGGCTCTGCGCGTTGATGGCTTCGTGGGCTTCGATACTGCCAATACGGTTACCTCGAAAACCCTGATAGCCATAGGAGACCCAACCAAGACTCTTTAGCGAGTCATTCATGGCCTCCAAATAAGCCTTCTCGGAGGGCTTGTGATCCCCATGTCTCAATTTACGTTTAGCGATTTTGCGCTTCTCGAGCACCGGTTTGAGAATTGCCGGAACCACGCCTTCCTCGTCCTGAGAGATGGGGCGATTGATACCCGGCACCATATAGGTATTCTCGCCGCGCACGCCAACGGTTTCGGGAGAAATGTTCCAGCGGCTCATTAGGCTGGGGTACATGGAGAAGAAATCAATTTCAGCGACATGAAAGTGCAGCCCTGTAATCGGCTGAAAAATGACACCGCCGTTGTCGGCGACGATCATTTCAGCTGCGCTCTGATAGCGTTCGCGCTGCTTCTTGTTGAGTGGGATCAGAATGTCTTTGCGCAAAGCTTCGCGGATCTGCATGGCGGTAAAGCCCCCACCCGTGCTGCGGCGTGCGATGTTTTGCAGGGGTAGAGTTGTAATTTTTGCCTGTTCGACGATGCTATCGAGCGTGGTGTCTAAGATGGCCATCGAATTTTCAGGATCGACATGGACGCGACCCAAAAGCAGCGTTTGACGATCGCGATGCACGACACGGCCATAGCTAGTAAAGGTATTTTCCTTGATCTGGATGGGGGCACGCTGCTTGTCGCGGTTGAGGTTGAAGGGGATGCCCGTTTCTTCGGATTTGCCAAATAGAAAGGGGAAGAGCCATTTGTCGCCATAGCTGCTGGCAATCACGTCGGGATCATAGCTATCCACAATAGATTGAAGGCGCTGGAGCAGCTGGACAGGATCTTTGATGTTGAGCACTGCTTGCTCATCTTCTCCCTTGACCACCTGCAAGATCTGAGGGTCGGCGAGGCTGGGATCTGTATCGGGGTAAATCTTTAGGATGCGCAGGCGAGGGATTTCCGTGCGTAGCTTCCAACGGTCGTCTAGTGATTGGACATCTTGAACTTCCAAATTCTCGTTAATCTGTATCTGGCAATAGGCCAATGGGAAAACATCGTATTGGGCATGGTAGAGCATGGGCAGGGAAAGATTGGCATTGTAGTAATCCAGGCCGGGGAAGCGCTCATGCAGACGATAGAAGACGCGAGGCTGCAAGATGGCTTGCTCAACCTGGACAGCGAGCACGTCGATGGGGCCATCAAAGAGCTCTTTGCGGCTCTGCTTGCTAAGGTGCAGCTGCGGCCAAGAACGGCGCAGGTACTTCCAGGCGGCTCTGAGCTGCTCGGCGGCTCCGGAGAGATAGAAGGTGATAGGGAAATACTGGGTGAGACGATAGCGCTGGCCGTCTTCGCCAATGAACCAGATGACGGTGCCATCTTGCTCGTCGGCATAGACATCCAGCAGCCAACCGCGCAGCTGGCTAGGGTTCGCGCGAGGCATATTCCACTCCACGGCGGAAATATTCCAGGCGCAGTTTGGCCTTCTCGATCTGGAACTCTTCCCGTACCTGCTGCATTTCCTGCTTTATTTCTTGACGCAGCAGCTCGAATTCCGTGTCGTGGCGCTTAATTTGCTTGTGTTTCTCCAAAAGGCCGCTGAGCAGGAACATGACGCTGGGCAGCACATGGGCGGTGTAGCTGGCAGCGGGTAAATGCTGTTTGATCTCTCCGATCAGCTCGGTCAGTGAATTTTGGTCACTGCGGCGCAGAGCACGACGAAAAGAACCAACTTGCGACTGAAAGCGATCGAAATGCCCCGTGATGGTGGGTAATGTGTGGCCCATCAGTCGTTGAGCAGCTCGGGCTGAATGGGCTGATTGAGTTTGAGCAGCGGCTGCACTTCGACAAGCTGTGAGGCTTGCTCGCGCAGCTGGCTGAGCAATTGTGGCCGCTCTTCGCCAAAGGCCGCACTAACGACTACGGGAGCCGTCTGGCAGAGACGCTGTAATTCTTTGATGCAATCGTTGAACACGCGCTGCACTTCGATGTCGGACAATCCATCTTCGTAGAAGGTCCTGAGCATATCGGTGAGGATGAATGGCTCGGGCTGGTTAGGCGTTCTTTGAAGCGCATCGAGCAGCTGATAGCAGGTTTCACCACGGCTAACCCACATACGCTTCAAGACGTCGTAGATGCCGTGTACCTGATCGCCAAGGATCAGAGGCAGTGTCTCAAGCGAGAAACGGTTGCCGCCCAGCAGGAGGCGCAGTTCGCCGAGGGCGCCGAAGCGATGCACCAATTCAAGCGCGATGGAGCCGATGAGTTGTGGGGGCCCTAGAAAAACATAGAGCTGCCCTGATTGAGCGCTAGGCACAAGGTTATAGATGTTTTGTAAATCTTGGGGGTTGAGGGTGGCTTGGTAGCTTGAGGTGGGCATGCTTGCACTTTTATTGGTGCAAGACATTATATTAGAACATTTATTCTATGTCAAGATTGTTACAAGCGCCAGCTGGGACGTACGTCTAAATCGAGACCGCTGGGCTTAGTTAGGGCCAGACGATAGTAGCCTGCGGCCGCAATCATGGCGGCGTTGTCAGTGCAGAGTTCCATTGGAGGCAAAAAGACGGAAATATCAATTTCGGATTGCATGGTTTCACGTAAGGACTGATTAGCGGATACACCGCCGGCAACCAGCACATTCTTGACCGCGAATTCTTTGGCGGCTGCCTTGGTTTTGCCCACCAAGACCTCGACTAAGGCAGCCTGGAAGCTCGCTGCTAGATCATTCACAGGCAGCGTCCCTGCCCCTTTTTCTAAATCACGCACCTGATGCAACATGGCGGTTTTGAGACCGCTAAAAGAAAAGTCGTGGGTATCGCGGAGCCAAGCGCGAGGCAATTTGAAGGCCTCGGGATTGCCCTCTTCGGCCGCTTTCTGAATAGCGGGACCGCCGGGATAGCCCAGCTCGAGCAGGCGGGCGACCTTGTCAAAAGCCTCGCCAGCGGCATCGTCCAATGTGCCCCCCAAGCGTTCATATTTAAGGTGGTCGTGCATCAGAACCAGTTCTGAATGACCCCCAGAGACAATTAATGCCAGCAAAGGAAATTGCGGCGGGCTGGGTAGATCGCTATCTTCGAGGTGCACCCAGGCCGAATAGAGATGGCCTTCCAAGTGATTGACGGCATAGAGCGGCTTACTACTGGCTAAGGACAATCCTTTAGCCAAATTTAGACCCACCACCAATGAACCAGACAATCCGGGACCTTGCGTGACTGCGATGGCATCCACATCGGCCAATTCCAAATGAGCGTCACTCAATGCGCTTTCGAGCACCGTGTCTATGACTCGTACATGCTCGCGTGAGGCCACCTCAGGAAACACGCCTCCGTATTGCGCGTGCAATGCTTCTTGCGAAGCCACCACATTGGAAAGGGCTCTACGACCGTCCTCTACAACAGCAACTGCTGTTTCGTCACAGGAAGTTTCGATGCCCAAGATACGAGCTTGAGGCCACTTTTTAGGGGACATTAGGCTATTGTACTGTGCTTGAAAATGGCTCTAAACTCCTCGAATTTGAATGAAAGTTGATCATCCAGGTTGCCGAAGGGTGGCTGCACGTATAATTGGCCCGGCCACTATTCAGAGGCAATTTCATGAAAGAAATATTGATCATGCGCCATGCCAAATCGAGCTGGTCGGATGCTGATCTAACAGATTTCGAGCGACCGCTTAATAAGCGCGGTAGATCCGATGCCGCACGAATGGCCAAACTGCTCGGCGACCAGAATCTTGTGCCCGATGCCATTATTAGTTCGTCTGCTCAGCGCACCCGCGAAACTGTTTCTGGGCTGATGGACGTGTGGGGAGAACCTAAAATTCTTGAGTATTCGCAGGCTTTGTATCTAGGTGGTTTCCAAGATTTTCTTGATTCTCTGTGGAGGTTAGATTCGAGCACAGAAAGAGCCTTGCTAGTGGGCCATAATCCAGGTGCGGAAATGGTGGTGGAGATATTTGGCCGCCGAACTGAAAGGATGCAGACGGCTGCGATTGCACATTTTGCTATGGACATCGAACAATGGGGTGAGATTAATGAGGATTCGGGGGCAGAATTCAAAAATCTTTGGCGGCCCAAAGAGATATAAATCGCCTTACCGCAATTTACGAACCAAATAATAGAGTCCAAGCTCAGTTGTTTCCAAGGTGTTGTGCATTAATCGCTGGATATTTCGATACCGAGATTGTTGGCAGAAAGCCAGCCGAATGAATTGCAATTCGAATGTATACTTATTAATTGCTTTTCAAAGTTCATCATCAAATTGGACAAGCATACGTTCGAGTTCACCAACTTATCAAATACACAGGAAATTCATTAATGAAATCATCAGCAGAAAATCGAAAAATAACCCCATTTCTTCGGGCCTTCACTTCATTAGAAGCTTTAGTTCTTCTAAGTGCGACAATTGCTCTTTTCATCTTCCCTGATTTTACGCGCGCAAACTGGCCCTGGAATATTGCCCCTTTCAATACACGCTTTTTAGGTGCTATATATTTTGGGGCTTTATTTCCGGTGGCGATGATGGCTTATTACGGTCGTTGGTCGCCTGCAAGACCTGCATTACGCGGCATTACAACATTTACCTTTATTGTGTTAGTGGTTTCCGTGTTTTACAGTGGTGAGTTTTCTCTTTCATCGTTTGTTTCTTGGGGATGGTTTTTTCTGTACCTTACCCTGCCTATCAGCGGTTTTTATCATTTATGGCTCTATCGAAATTTACCTAAAAACCATCTAGATCCAACGCCTAAACGATTGCAAAAAGCATTGACCGTGGCAGGTTATATTCTTGGAATATATGGCCTAGGCTTATTGATCTTTCCAGATACTTTTAGTTCAATTTTTCCCTGGAAAATAGATGACTTTCATAGCCAACTTTATAGTGCAACTTTTATCACAGGTGCAGTGATGTCCTTCACAATAGTAAAATTTTCGACAAGTTTGGAAATGGTTAGTGTTGGGATATTACATGCAGTGTTTGGTGCCGCTTCAATTTTGGGAATGTATATTGTTGATTTAGAAGTTTATAAAATTGATTGGACTTCGCTAAATACATTGATCTGGACAACTTTTTTCGCACTAATCTCAATTTTTGGATTTTGGGTTTATTTTGCTGGAAGGCAAGCAGGCAAAAATAAAAAATAGATTTGAAAAGTACTTAGCTTTTTAACTCAATAATAAGGTCGAGCGGATAGGGAACCAGAACTTCGATATTTCCATCCGGCAATACCACGACGGCATCCTCCAAACGACAACCCATGCCACGATCCGGATAATAAAGGCCTGGCTCAACAGTTACAACGGCCCCGGGTAACAGCATATCTTGATCAGTAGCCTGACGCGAAAAACGGGGAGCTTCATGCACATCCAAACCCAAACCATGCGCTAGTCCATGAACATAGCCGATTTCTATGTTGGGATCCTCGGCGACAGTAGGATGCCCTTGAGCGGCAAAGAGTTCGCAGGTTCGATCTTGATAAGGCTTACAGGCTGTGCCTCCCTTAATTTCACCCATCAAGGTTTGATAAACAGAAAGCACATCATCGTACAGTTTTTGGACCTCATCGGGTACATGGCCAATACACCAGGTCCGAGTAAAGTCGAAGAAATAGCCACCGCCAGCATCAACAGGAAAAATATCAAAAACGATGGGTTGACCCAGACGAATTTTAGCGTCAGTTGATCCTAAGCTATGGGGTACGCCACCCTCTGCCCCTGGCGCGAAAATAGTGTTGTGGGGATTGTCCAAACCTTCTTCAGCCAACCATAGTGAAATAAGGCTTTTAATTCGCCCAACGGTAATGGCTGCGCCCTTATCGTCCACAAGTAAATCGCCATCGGCTTTTTGGCTGGCAAGAAAATTGCGCACTTTATCGACAATCTTTAATGTTCGCTTGCCCACATCACGCATCTTTTCCAACTCATCAGCATCTTTGGTGGCTCGAGCTTTCAAGAGCATCGTGTCACTAAATTCACCGATCAGTTCTAACGCGGGATTGATATTGCGTAGCTCATCCATTAATCCTAGGGCTTCTCCAGCCTCCTGGCGACCGTATAGAGCCACTCTTCCCGTGCTAACTTCTGCATCAGCAAGCACGAGATTTATTAATTTTGCTCTTGCAATGAGTGCATTTTCACCACTTTCATCAAATAATTTCTTGAAATCGAATAGATTTAAACTGCGTGTTTCTAAACCGGTTTGTGCCGCCTCATCTCTTTCCATTGAGTTGAAATAAAGAATTGGCTCATTCCCTTGTTTCAATACCAGCATGGCTTCACTTACATGTGCCACGCCACTAAAATAAACCATAGAGGGATTATGGAATGTATCGCCCAACACAAGGAGGGCGTCTACATTTTTGGATTGCATGAGATTGGCTAAATCAGATTTCATTGCGGTTCCTTTTTATTAGATCAATTTCCGATTATTACTCGACGTAATACTGCAGGGCTGATCATTTCCGAGGGATGCTGCTGACTCATTAGCACACTGGTCAGTATTCTCTTAATTTCTGTGTGCTTATTTGCAACTTTGATCGCTCGATCCATAAGGATTGGATTGAGATAAAAACCTCGCACGTAATTGAGAAAGCGAAAGATAGACCTAAACTGATTGCGCAGGATTTGATCATATTCAGTTAGAACTGGAGGGCTGAAATCACCTGCAGGCATTTTGGCCTGGATAAATTTTGCAGCTAGCTGCCCCGATTCGAGGGCAAAATCAATGCCCTCACCTGTGAGTGGAGACACCAGACCGGCAGATTCGCCTACTAAAAGAATGCGCTCGCCGAATGTGGGTGCAGAGTTAAAATCAATTCTCAATGGGTAACTTTGAATAGCACCTTGCATTGAGGCACCTTCAAGCATGGGTTTAATTTTGGGGCCACTTAAGAAATTCTCCATTTCAGTTCTTATTGAAGCTTTCTTTCCAACAATTGGTTTGGGCGAAGACCATAAACCCAGACCAATATTGGCGGAAGTCTTGGATGTTGGGAAGACCCATCCATATCCAGGCATAGAGACATTGGCAAAATGAGCCTGGATTCTGTCACCTAAGCTCTTAGTGTTTTCGAAATAGGCCCGAGCTCCCATAATCATATTGGGTTTCTTAACGAATATCCCGAGCTCTTGAAGAACACCCAAATTTGCACCAACAGCAATAACAAGTAACTTGGCGTGGAATTGAAGCTTCTTTCCAAATTGGTTGGCGTAAATACGAACTGATTTTTTCTCATAATTTAATGAGCGAACCCTTACAGGGCTTTCAAATTTTGCCCCACTTTGGACTGCTCGGCGACGAATGATCTCATCCAGTTGAAGCCTAGGGACAATCAGTAAGTGATTAGGATATTCGGAGTGATCTGGAATTACAGTATCCATCATGGCTCCCGAACTGGCATGCAATTCGAGGCCATTAATCTGAAAACCCGCCCTACTAATCTCTGGAAGGATGCCCATATCGTCTAGAATATGAAGGGCACGCGGGGTCAGGCCATCGCCGCAGGTTTTATCCCTTGGAAAATCTGATTTATCGAGCAGCAGCACATCTAGGCCTGCTTGCGCTAGATAATGTGCGGTAGCCGATCCACCAGGGCCTGCCCCTATTATGGCGACATCATAGACTTTAGCCATTCGGAGATTATTTCACGTAGGACTTTTTAAGCCTGCTACGATTTGCAAAACTTCGGTGCGAGTTAGTTTCTCACGCCCTTCTGCAATCGCATCTAATGTGGCGAGAGCAAGCGCGCGCGGAATGCGAACGAAATCGATAAAGGTTGTTTCAGGCAATTCGCTCAAATAATCATCGAATTCCTTAAAATTGATGCGAGCGTAGGCTTGCATTTCTTGGTCCGTCCAATCATCTGGATAAAAATCAACTCCGCGTTCCAAATCCTCATCACGATTACGCAATATATTTACTGATTGCAGCGCTCGGCCAAATTGAATACCCTTACTGCGATGAATTTGAATTTCTTCATACCAGGCCCAGATATCGCAAAGTAGCAGGCCGACTGCTCCGGCAACACCATATGTATAGCGGTCCAAATCTCCGCGGGTTACAACTTTGAAACCATTGGCTGCCCAATGACCCATGCGATCTGCCATTGCAGCCGTTGCTTCCCAAATTCGAGCAGCAATAAAGTTGGGTGCAAAACAAGCCCATTCTGAAAGGCGCAAACTGACTTCGGGCAACTGATCGCTATAAGGGGCAAATAAGGCTTCAAATCGGTCATGAGCAAAATCTTCAATTGCTGTTTGAGACTGCAAAAGTAGACTTATCCCATTCAATAGTTTGACTTTGACATCTTTAGGAAGATCGGGATGATCTTCAATTTCATCAATAGCCCGCATGCATAAGTATCCGGAAATAACTGCTTCTTGTAATCCGGCAGGTAGGCGAACAATAGGCAGGTAAAAAGTGCGACTAGTTTGTTCTAACACCTTTAGTGCATTTGCTGGTTTTTTAATTTTCTTTCTTTGCAACATTCTGACGATTATAAACCTCTAGAATTGAAAATCATGTTTTAAATGGATTTAGATTCTTTTCCCGAGTACGAAATAACCATTCTATAGCGATAAAAATTAGGGCCATAATAAATGCTAGTGCAAATCCGAGTACGCGACCGAACTGTAGCCATGTAATGGTAGCAACATAGGCACCCACCCAAATCGATTGGCGCAAAATGGCCTGAATCCGGGCCGGTGGGTTACTTGGAAAACGATTGTTTAGGAAAGCCATCAATGGTAAGCCCAGCCCTGAAAATCCACACACAATAAGGAAAAAAAGAAGCCATCTTGGAAAAATTGTTGGTACGGTGAAATTTACTAGTAAAGCTAATCCACCAAATCCCAATAATACGAGGACAAAGGCTGTGGGAAGAAAAGCGAAAGGTTTTGGAGTTCTAGCTGGATCCATAAATTGAATTTATTCAAAGCTTGACAGAGCGGGATAGTCATTGTATCCTTTGGCCATTCTAAAAGGAGGCGCAAAACATGGTGATTTCTAAGCGGCAATACGATTTCTGCGGCAATATGCTTTCGAAAATGGGAAGCTCCGTTTCACCTTGTCGTAATGCGCCTGTCGGCTGAATGTAGAAGATAAATACATAGCCACGGGAGCAACAAAATCCCGTGGCTTTTTTCTTTAACTACGAAATGGCTCGGGAATTGACGAGCCATTTTATTTTTAATTATTGAAGAGGATTTGTATGACTATCAATATGCAAGGGAAAGAAAAATCACTAAACATCGAAGGACTTGATTTCCGGAATTTTCGCGAGAATAGTGATTTTGAAATCATGGCGGAAATATTCAACGCGTCTAATGTTGAAGATGACATCAAGGAAGCGACGAGCGCTGAAAAGTTAGCACATTACTATGACCACAAGAAAGATGTTGATCGCTATAAGGACATCATTTTTGCAGAAATCAGCGGCAAAGCGGTTGCCTACGGGCACACATTCTGGGAACAAGAACATGAAGGGCCACTGGTTTATTTCGTAGCCGGATTCGTATCTCCTGAATGGCGTCGTAAAAAAATAGGTACGACACTGTTTGCAATGAATGAAGATCGAAGCAGGGAAGTGGCGGCAACGCATGATGCCAACAAGAAGAAAGTTTTGCATGGCTGGGCGGCAAGTACCGAAATAGGTCGCAACCAAATGTTCATCAATCGCGGTTACGAGGAAAGCCGCTATTTCTATCTTATGCTGAGGGATTTGAGCAAAGCAATTCAAGCAACCGAGTTGCCGTCAGGTTTGGAAATTCGGCCGTCCAATGAAACGCATTTTCGCAAGATATTCGAAGCCAGCAACGAGGCATTTCGAGATCATTGGGGACATGTTGAGCAAAGCGAAGATGATTATCAGCGATGGGTGAAAGACCCAGAACGTGATGAGAGTATTTGGAAAGTGGCCTGGGATGGGGACCAGGTGGCGGGAATGATCCTCAACTACGTCCATGCAGATGAAAACAAAAAATTGGGTGTAAATTGGGGTTGGACCGATCCGATCAGCGTGCGTAGACCCTGGAGACGCAAAGGCTTGGCTACGGCACTCCTGATGGAGAGTTTAAAGTTACTTAAGGAGAAAGGTTTTAGCCATGCCGCACTGGGAGTGGACACGAAAAATCCAAGTGGCGCACTTGGGCTTTATGAATCTGCTGGTTATATAGTGGATGAACATTGGACTGATTACCGAAGGAAAATGGACTAAAAATGAACGACAAGCAAATGAAAATTTCACTTCCAGCTGGGATGGTGGGCCGCCCGGCGAGTCAGGAAGATTTTCCAAAAATGACCCAAGTAGCAAACTTAGACGCACAATTGACTGCGGGCAGAAATGATACGCAGGAAAGTGAGTTCAAAGTTGACTGGGAAAGCCCCGAATTTGACGCGCAGACCGATAGCCACGTTTTGTTGGACGAGAATGGAAAAATGCTGGGATATGCGCTTGTGTACACTGACCAAGAGCCCCCAAACCGACCTTACGTCTGGATGCGATTGCTACCTAATTATCACGATCACGCGGCCGGGGATTTTATCCTTGGCTGGGCCATAGGAAGATCGCGCCAAACTTTGGAACTTGTGCCTGATGAAATACGGGTGACAATGAGTACCCATACCGTCAGCGGTTTTGAGCCGCTACTAAACCTTTTTGATCGACATGGCTTGAGCTATGCGCGACGAAGCTTCCAGATGCGTATCCAGTTGGACGCAAAGGTTCAAAATCCGATATTGCCTGAAGGATTAGAAATCGTTGATTTCGATGTTGAAAGCGATTTTGAAGCATTCTTTCGAGCTACAAACGAGGGCTTTCAGGATCACTTTGGTCACGTGGATGAGGATTTTGAGACGGCATATCCACGCTGGAAACACTACGTTGAAAACGACGAGGGCTACGATCCCGGACTTTTCTTTTTTGTAAAAAAAGGTGAGGACATTGTAGCTTCAGCTCGATGTCGAAAAATGTCCTGGGAGGATGAAAATATGGGTTGGATTAGCGAGCTTTCGGTGCTGCGGCCTTGGCGACGAAAGGGGATTGGCAAAGCCTTACTGCAACATTGTTTCCAAGTTTTTGAAGAACGCGGAAAAAGTGCTGTGGGCTTGGGCGTGGATGCTGAAAGTTTGACTGGTGCGACCAAGTTGTATGAGCAAGCCGGCATGGAAGTGTTTCGATCTTATGATCGCTATGAAAAAATATTGCGCGATGGGATTGAGATTATCAAGACAGATTTAGAAGAGCAGGCTTAGGCTTGCTCTTCTTTTTTCATCGGTAAAATACGCCAATGAGAATTCAAGCAGTAGTTTGGGATTATGGGGGTGTGCTCGTTCGCACCGAAAATATTCGACCTCGAGAGAAACTCGCCCAAAGTCTTCAGACTAGTCTCGAAGAACTCACCTATTTTATGTTCAATTCGCCCAATGCAAGCAAAGCAATGCGAGGCGAAATACTTGCTGCTAATCATTGGCAGGAATTAGGTTCGAAGTTTGGCATGGATGGAGATCAACTTCGTGATTCCTTCTTCGCTGGAGACGAGCTGGACAAAGAACTAATTTCTTTTATTCGGGGTCTTAGACCAGATTTCAAGACTGCGCTACTAAGTAATGCATTTGATACGTTAAGAAATCATCTGGTTCATGTTAGAAAAATAGCAGATGTATTTGATGAAATCCTTATTTCCGCCGAAGAAAAAATGGTGAAACCCGATGAGAAAATCTATAAGCTAATGCTTTCCCGTTTGCATGTTCAAGCCGAGGAAACCATTTTCATCGACGATTTCGTAGAAAATGTTGACGCTGCAGGTCGGATTGGAATAAATGCAATTCTATTTGAATCACGAGAGCAAACATTATCGGATTTATCAGAAACTCTCGATAGGAAATCCTAATAATCTCAGAAAAAAAACCACAACATGTAGCGATGATCGGCTTAGTAGCCGATAGCCATGTTCCCGATCGCCGACGCGATTTACACCCAGATATGCTCGAACGATTCAAAAAAGAAAAAGTAACCCTCATCTTACATGCGGGAGATATTTCCTTTCCTGGAGTCCTTTCAAAATTAGAACGGATTGCCCCAGTTGAAGCGGTGCGAGGCAACTACGATTTTTTCTTTATGCCAGCATTGCCTATGGCTAAAGTTATTAATATTCAAGGAATGCACATTGGATTGACACATGGGCATGGCGGCTTGGCAAAATATATTGATGACAAGATCAAATATTGGCTGGGTACATACAAGGGTGTCGATTTCTTTGCAGAGCGAGCCGAAAATTTGCTCCCCGATGATGTGGATGCGGTTTGCTTTGGGCATAGCCATTTTCCCGTAAACCGAAGAAAAGGACGCAAGTTAATTGTAAATCCGGGTTCCTCAAGCGCACATCTTTATGGAGATCAAGAATGGCCCAGTTTCGCATTATTGAAAATAGCCAATCAACAAATTAGCGCAGAAATTATTAAGTTGGATCCAGATCGCTTCTAAATGCCTTACAACGTCCCGACGTAAAATCATTTCGGACTATAATGCCCCAACCCGCAACACCGGAGGAATCAATGGCAGACAAACGCGTGAAACTGATTATTAACCCCAATGCCGACATGGGACATGCCTGGAGACAAACTTCAGAAATGCGCCCTGTGGCTGAGCGATATGGGGGAGTTGATTGGGCTGGAACTGTCTATCCTACCCATGCGGTTGAATTAGCTAAACAAGCAGCTGAAGATGGTTATGACGTCGTTGTAGCTGTAGGTGGGGATGGCACTGTGCATGAAGTAGTCAATGGGCTTATGCAAATTCCCGCAAACAAACGACCCCAATTAGGGGTTGTTCCCTTAGGCTCCGGAAATGACTTTGCACATGTTCTAGGCATGCACGAAAAACCAGAACGAGCGCTGCAGGAAATATTCAAAGCCAAGCCTCGAAAGATTGATGTTGCCTCTATTGAAGACGAACATGGGCGCAAAGAATACTGGAACAACACAATCAATATTGGCTTTGGGGGTTCTGTCAATATCTATTCACACAGTTTGCCAGTAGTACGCGGATTCCTGATGTATTTTGTAGCGGTTGTGCTAACGATTATGCGACATTACGATGTAATTGAAATGACAATAAAAACAGACGGGAAAGAATGGCAGCAAGATGTAATGATGATGGCGGTGTGTAACGGCCCAAGAGAAGGTGGCGGATTTCAAACTGCTCCTGATGCCATATTGGACGATGGACTGCTGAATTTTACAGCAGTAAAAAAGATGTCCAGAGCAATGATGTTCCGGCTCATCCCTGAATTTATGGGTGGTACACATGGAAAATTTAAACAAATAAGCATGGGTACTCTCAAAGAAATGGAAATGAAATCGCCCCAACCGCTCATTCTTCACTTGGATGGCGAAACTTATGCTGGTTTTGCTAGTGATGTACATCACCTCAAGATCAAGCTCCTTGCTGGGGCGTTAGAGGTGTTAGCCCCAAGCCCATAGGATTTTAGGGCCTCCATGCCGAGACTGCTAGAAAGCTTGGAGGGGAAGGATCTTGGATACTTAGCATTTGTAGCTGAATGTTGGGGAATAGAAGTTGATTGGGCCGGAAAGAAAAGTGGCACAATGGCCCTGGCTAAGAAATTAAACGACCCAACGTTATTTGCAGAAATTTATCAAGCCCTACCTGAGCAAGCTCAATCGGGACTTAGTCAACTGCGGTCTAGGGGCGGAAAAATGCCTTGGTCGCAGTTTGAGCGGGAATTTGGCTCGATCCGAGCATTGGGACCTGGCAAGCGTGACAAAATACAACCCCAGCGAGAACCCTCTTCCATTGCAGAAATACTTTGGTATCGGGCTCTAATAGGACGCGCTTTTTTAGAATCAGGCAATAAACTCCAAGAATTTGCTTATCTACCTGAAGAAATCAAAAAACTGGTTCCAGCTGGAAAGGCCACGATTATTCGTTCATTCGGACGAAATGCCTCGCGCAATGATCGTAAGGTAAGCAATATTTCGGGTACTACATTGCTGGATGAGATAACCAGCTATATTGCTGCAACGCGAAGCCATCTTGACCTCAACTTAATATCAGATATTGAAAAGTGGGAAATAAGTCAGTCACTACTAGCAGCATTCGCCCAAACAGTTGATTTGGTCGATCACGAGGGCACAATAAATATTGAAAAAGTCGAACATTTTCTCACTTCTTCACGAAGAGACGCTTTGGGAATGTTGTGCCAGGGATGGCTAAAAAGCAATCTATTTGCCGAACTAAATTTACTAAGCAATTTAGTTATGGAAGGAAAGTGGGGCTATTCACCAAAAGAGGCTCGCGGATTAATTCTTCAACATCTGCTTTCCTCAGCAGAGGATCGATGGGTGCATATCGATTCGATAATTCAAGACTTCGAAGCAGAACTACCGGATTTTTTGCGGAGTGGTGGCGAATATGATTCTTGGTTTCTAAAAGATGTTGATTCTGAAATTCAATTGAAAGGATTTGAATCTTGGAAAGATATTGAAGGCAAACTAATTCGCTTTATTATTGAGCAACCAGCTTACTGGTTAGGATTAGTTGAGTTGGGCTACTCCGAAAGCGGGGGCCAAGCACGAGCCTTTCGCTTACTCCCAAATGCTAAAGAAGTTCTGGCAGGTTCAGATTATCCAGATGTAGGGAAAGAGGAAGGCCAACTAAAAGTAGATTCGCAGGGTCTGATTCAATTGAGCAGGGAATTCTCTAGGGCAATTAGATACCAGATATCTCGCTTTTGTGAATGGGAAGGGGTTAAGAAGGACCACTATCAATATCGCATACTAGCAAAATCATTGGCGCGAGCTAAAGCTCAGGGCTTATCGGCAAAACAATTAATCCTTCTTTTGGAAAAACATGCTAGTAACAGCTTAGCCCCCAACATCGTAAATGCAATTAATCGTTGGGAAAAAGATGGTAGTTCTGGAGAGGGCACAAAAATGCTGGTACTCCGTTTCCGCAATCCTGAAACTTTGAAAATTTTACAGAAATCACGTGCAAAACGTTACATCATTGAAGTTTTGGGACCCACTACAATTGCCATTGAAAGCGCAGCGGCGCGGCACGTGCGACAGGCGTTGATCGAGTTGGGGCATCTCTTTGAAATTGAAGAGGATAAATAAAATGAAATCAGATCCGACACATTGGCGCACCCAAATGGAGGGGTTGCTTTGCAAGGCTGTTCGAAGTTTTAATTTTGGACTGATCAGTGATTTTGATGGCACGCTAAGCCCCATAGTTGACCAAGCAGAAACCGCGCAATTGAGTCCAAGAATTGAAGCGCTACTCAAAGAAATGGTCACACATATTTCGATGTTGGCCATCATTTCAGGGCGGGAAATAAATGATTTGCGAAAGCGTATTCATTTCCCTGAAGCCAAACTAATTGGAAATCATGGAATGGAAAAGTGGATCGATGGAAGGCGAGTATTAGCAGACGGAGTAGAAGAAGATCAAAGCGCAATAGCCAGTGTTGGCGCTCATTTAGAGGAGCGATTTGCAGAAGAAGTTTGGTTGGAGAACAAAGGACTAAGCCTGTCCTTGCATTATCGATCTGCAAAGGATCCGCAGAAATTCAAGCAAGAACAGCTATTGGAGATGAAAAAGCTAGCTGATCTTTATGGGCTGCGCTTTTCGGAAGGACGCAAGATCTTTGAGTTCAAGGTTAATGTGGATGTAAATAAAGGCGATGCCTTGAACGATTTAGCCCAAGAAAACGAATTGAACGCACTCATATACATTGGGGACGATATCACTGATATGGCTGCTTTTGCGGCATGCAAGGCGCTTCGCAAAAAGGGCATTAAGGCTTATGGAATTGGGGTCAAATCAGAAGAGAGCGACCCGCAAGTTGTAGCTTCTGCGGATTATTTTTTAGAAGGTTTAACTGAGGTTGAAGATTTATTATCTTGGCTAATGAGTGAGCGTAAAGCTTCATCCACTTGAGCGTTAAACCAATCTTTTACATCTGCATTAATCACAATTTCACGCAAACTTTCTGCGCGCTGCTTCCGTTCTGCGGCCTGCATAGATAATGCTGTATGCATTGACTCGGCTAAACCATACACGTCAAAAGGGGAAACAGTTAGCGCATGATCACCCAATTCATAAAAAGCCCCAGCGTACTCGGAGAGGATTAGAACACCATCCTTGTTATTTACGACGACACCTTCTTTGGCTACCAAATTCATGCCATCAGCAATTGGATTGACCAGCAATATATCGTAAAGCTGCATAGCTGCCAGAGCACGGCGATAATTATCGCCCACAACAATCCTTACTGGCTCCCAGAAGGAATCAGAATATTCGGCATTGATCATGCCCGCTTCGGCCATAACCTCAGCTAAATGATCGGTATACGCGCCCACTTTCATGCGCGAAGGTACTAATAAAGCGAGCATTTGAACTTTTCCCCTATGCTCAGGATGGTTTTCTAATAAGGTTCTATAGGCCTCAAAGCCGCGCAAGTTGTTCTTACTCGGTTCTACGCGATCTACGCGCAGAATCAAACTGCGATCTCCAACGATATTGAGGAGCTGATTTTTTTCTAGTTGTGTTTGATCTTCAGCTACAAAGGATTGCACTTGCTCAACATCAATCGAAATTGGAAAATCCAATGCGGCTACATCTCGGTCTCGATATTCAATACCATCCCGACGTCCATGCGAATGAGCGCCTTCCAGGTAGAAGCGGCATGTTTGAACAAAGTTGAAGGCATCCTTTTTTGTTTGAAATCCGACTCGATTGGATTCAAGCAAGCTGCTTAACAGTGCGTTGCGCATTTGAGAAGGCAGAATTCTCCAAGCGTCGGGGCCCGGCCAGGGGATATGGATGAATGGCTGAATTTGAGCAGATTCGCCTAGTTCTGCACGCAAGTAATGCGGCAGCATATAGAGATGATAATCCTGGGGCATCACGATGACAGGACGATCCGTCCCCTTGACGCTTTCAGCAATTGCTTCAGCAAACAGATTATTTACGGATTTGTAGCCATGCTCCCATGCGTTCCAGGTTTCTTCAGTGACAGATGGTTTGCGAGGGATGTCCCAAAGTTGGTGCTGAATAAACCACAACATGGGGTTTGAAATAACACTGTAATAACCCTCATAGGATTTAGGATCGGGATCTACAAGTTTGAGATTAATGCCTTCAACTTTTTTAGCTTTGCCCTCATTCTGCTCAATCCAATAGCGATCTCCATCTGTCATCGTGGACGCTACCCAGAGAACTTCATGCCTTTCAGCCAAAGCTGTGAGAGCCGTTACAAGACCGCCAGCTCCTCTTTTGACTTCAACCTCATTTTCGTCAGTTTTCTCAAAAGAAAAGGGACCTCTATTTGAGGCGATAACAATTAGCGGGTCTTTTTTTGAACTCATAGGTCATCCGTAACAAAAAACCGCTGACAAATCCTATTGGATCTGGAAGCGGCAAGTCTCAATTGAAACGCTGAGGAGAACGAAATATTAGGCAAGCGAATTCACTTGTTTAATAAAAATCGTATTAGCTAAAGAAATATCATCCACAGCTTGATTATACAAGAGGCCCTGAGCCCCTATCGGAACTTCAGTCGATCGGACTGATTATTTTCTGCGGGAGTAATAATCTGGTCCAGTAGGTATTCCAGGGACCTTTACTACTTTGTATTTGGCAAGAATTACCAGGACGCCAAAAAGTGCCATTGCGGCAGCGACTACTCGAGTAATACTGATATCTGAGCTGCCAATACGCGGTTGATCAGGACGGAAGAATTCAATCCAAAATCGTCCTATTCCAGCCCAAATTAACCAAAGCGCAATCATCACACCCGGCTTGACACGTTTCTTGAAGTGGCGGCCGATCCAAATTAGGATGCCAGCACCAATCACATTCCAAAGCGCTTCGTAGAAGAAGGTCGGATGAAAACGAGTACTTTCCTCGGGATATCGAGCTAAATCATTCCAGGGGGCTATGCGATGTTCTGCCGAAATTGGTACACCCCAAGGCTGTTCTGTGGGAGGCCCATATAACTCTTGATTAATGAAATTTGCAAATCTCCCGACAGCCTGGCCCACTAATAAGCCGGGGGCTAAAGCGTCCATATATAGAAGGAAATCCTTCCCTCTTCGCCGAAGATAGCGGTGTGCGACATAGACACCAGCCAATACTGCGCCATAAATATGCAAGCCACCTTGGGAAATATAGAAGGCTCGCATTGGATCGGCCAGGAAGTATTGGCCACCACCGAGAATATCGTTGATTACATACCAAGCGCGAGCGCCAATTACACCCGCTGGCACTATCCAAATTAACATATCCCAGAGAAGATCGGGATCACCACCACGACGTGCGATTTCTTTATCAGCGATCCAAGCCCCAACGAGAAGTCCTGACATGACTAAAACGCCATACCAACGCAAAGTTAGGGAAAAAGATCCGATGTCAAACGAGAAAATTACGGGGTCGATCATGTTTCCTCCGAGCTAATGACTATTGGGGAATAAGGCTGGTTTCTATCTCAGGTTTGAATCCAAAATAGCTCATTTCGTCACTAAATTCTTCAAGAATTAATTTTTCGCTTAATCCAAGTTCATCTAGAGTATAGATATTATCTGATTGAAACTTCTTAGACTCTTCAACCACTCGAAATATTTCCGCACGAAATTTATTGTTGATGCGTAGACCGAGCCACTGATATATCTCTTCTACAAGCTCTTCTAGATTGTTCACCAGATCTGCATATTTATAAATCCGGTACTGATCAGCGCTGCGTAGCTTAAGTCGCTCAACTGGATAGCGATACCAATAATGAATTTGTTTAAATACATCCTGATTGAGGCTATCCGGATCTACTAAATCTCCAAATAAGCGCCAGATGTAGCGAAAGAAGTTTACGACCGAGGGAACCAAGCTAAGTGGATTGCGGGCTAAATAAATGATGCGCGCATCAGGAAAATATTCCAGGAGACTGTCAATGCGGGCGCTATGCGCGGGGCTTTTCGCAAGATACATGCAATCGCCGCCTTTAACGTAAAGGTGTCGGCGGATCATCGCTTTATAAAAATTCATGATCCACTTTCGCTGGCGTTCAGGCATGTCTTCATCGAAGCGATAGAAGGGTGGGAGTTCGTCCATTAGCGGATAAACAAATTGTAGAAACATGGTAGCCCAGATTAAGATTAGCAGGCCTTCATCCTCATCGGGAGTGAATAAACCGGTTTTGTGCATTTGCAATGTGTCCAACCATTGCTGATCGCGAGTTTCCAAGAATCGTAATCCGCGAGCCTTATTCAGATGCTTATCCAGCCACCGAATTAATGACCAAAACTTTCGCTGAGTAATGGTTGGCGCTAAATAAATTTCACCCACATTCATACTAGTGAACTTGCGACCATCACTTGCGAGAAGCCTTTGCAACAAAGATGAGCCACTTCGGAAGTTTCCTACAATAAAAACTGGGGCTTTTATTTCTTGTCTTCGATAAGCTCCAAAAAAGATTTCATCAAGATAGTAGGAAATAATGGTTAGCAATTGATGAATGGGAATAACTAAATACCAAACCAGCATTGCTTTTCGACGTTGACCATTAAACTGAATATTTGTCCCGCGGGCGCGAAATATTTGAAGAAAAGTGAGTCGAAAAAATAAGGCTATATTTACAGGCATTTAGTCTAATTTTGAGCAAAGAGGGAAACTATATCACATACAATTAGATTGAAATTAGGCCGATTAGGGCCGAAACATGCCGAATTGACGGGCTTGGTATAATCATTTTCTGGGTCAAAATTCATCAATTTAGAAGAATGCAATCCGCAATATAAAACATCCGTGCTAGAATAGTTAGCCAAATCAGAGGCAAGTATGTCTGAAAATGTTATTCGCGTCGTTGGAGCTAACGCGCACAATTTAAAGAATCTCTCAGTAGATATTCCACGGGACAAGTTAGTGGTTGTTACGGGCCTTTCCGGCTCGGGGAAATCTTCTTTGGCGTTCGACACTATATTCGCTGAAGGGCAACGTCGCTATGTTGAATCTCTCTCGTCCTATGCACGTCAATTTCTAGGTCAGATGGACAAACCAGATGTTGAATATATAGAGGGTCTTTCCCCTGCAGTTTCGATTGATCAAAAAGGGGCATCCCACAATCCGAGATCCACAGTTGGAACTGTAACTGAGGTATATGACTATTTACGATTACTTTTTGCGAGAGTAGGAATACCGCATTGCCCCATTTGTGGTCGAGAGGTCGCGCGCCAATCTGCGCAGGAAATTGTGGAAGCCGTTGCAGAGTTGCCGAGTGGCAGCCGGCTGTTAATCATGGCTCCGCTTATTAGAGGCCGTAAAGGCAATCATAAAGCCGTATTGGAAGAGATTGGCAGCTCCGGATTTGTACGCGCCCGACTTGATGGGGAGGTCTATAACCTGGACGAAGACATTCCAGAATTGGATCGTTATAAGAACCACACTATTGAAGCAGTAGTTGATCGCATCATTATGGCGGAGAAAAGTAAAGATGAAGAGGGTGAGGCTTTTCTCTCTAGGCTTACCGATTCTGTGGAGACTGCCCTGAAATTTGGTGGGGGCAGTATGACTGTGCAAAGGCTTGATGACGAAGATGCTGAGGACTTGCTTTTTTCTGAGCAGCTGGCTTGCCCTGAACATGGAAGTGTTATTCCTGAAATTGAGCCCCGAACCTTTTCGTTCAATACTCCTCACGGTGCCTGCCCGGAATGCCAGGGCATTGGCACCAAACTTGAGATCGATCCACAATTGCTGATTCCTGACAAGGATAAATCTCTGATGGATGGCGCTATTGCTGTTTCCGAATGGAGCGGACCACGGGAGGAAGGTGGTTACTACTGGTCTACGCTAGAAGGGGCTGCAGAGGCACGAAAAATTGATTTGAAAGCTCCCGTGGGTTCGATGGAAGAAAAACAACTTGATGTGATTTTAAATGGGACCAATGGCGAAGAAGTTACTGTGCGCTACAAGCGTAAAAGTGGGCGCGTTTCTACCTTCCATACTAGCTTCGAAGGCGTAATTCCGAATCTCGAAAGGCGCTTCAAAGAAACTAGCTCTGAATATATGCGCTCAAAAATTATGGAATACATGAATGATCGTGCCTGTCCTTCTTGTGGAGGTGCGCGCTTAAGAAAGGAAGCTTTAGGCGTAACGATTCAAGACAGGAACATCTTAGATATTACATCTTGGCCGGTGGTCGACACATTAAAGTGGAGCAAGCAACTGAGCGGATCGAAATCCCCGCTCGGAAAGCGAGACACGATTATTGCCACGCGCATTCTAAAAGAGCTCGAGGATCGCCTTGGATTCATGGTGGATGTGGGCTTGGACTATTTGACCCTGAGTAGAACAGCGAGCACCCTGTCTGGTGGTGAGGCGCAAAGAATTCGCTTGGCTACCCAAATCGGGTCGCGCTTAATGGGCGTGCTCTATGTGCTGGATGAGCCATCTATCGGTTTGCATGCACGTGACAATGAGCGCTTATTGAAGACACTTATGGGCATGCGCGATTTGGGTAATACCGTAATAGTGGTTGAGCATGATGAGGAAACCATTCGGCGAGCAGATTGGGTACTGGATCTGGGGCCGGGGGCTGGAGAGCATGGGGGAAAATTGGTTGCTGAGGGAGAGGTCAAAAGCATTCTAGCCAACAAAAAGTCGCTGACTGGTCAGTATCTATCTGGGAAAAAGAGCATTCCTGTCCCGAAAGAACGTAGAGAAGGGAATGGCAAATTCTTAGAAATAAAAGGCGCTCGTCAAAACAATTTGAAAAATTTAGATGTAAGCATCCCGCTAGGTAAATTAATTTGCATCACAGGTGTTTCTGGCTCGGGAAAATCTACATTAATGAATGAGATTTTGTATAAGACCCTTGCACGAGAACTGAACGGAGCACGTACTTTGCCAGGAGCGCACGATGAATTGCTAGGTTTAGAGCATCTCGACAAAATAATCAACATTGACCAATCGCCCATTGGAAGAACCCCACGCTCAAACCCGGGAACCTATACAGGTCTTTTTGACCATATTCGCTCATTATTTTCGGAGTTACCCGAGAGCAAGGTGAGAGGCTATAAGCCAGGCAGGTTCTCATTCAATGTACATGGAGGAAGATGTGAAGCTTGTCAGGGCCAAGGCCAAGTTCGAATAGAAATGCAGTTTCTTCCTGACGTATATGTTCCATGTGAAGTTTGCGACGGAGCCAGGTTTAATCGAGAAACTCTTCAAGTTAGATACAAAGACCTCTCAATAGCCGACGTTCTCGAAATGCCGATAGAAAGAGCAGTTGAAGAGTTCAAACATTTTCCCCCTATGGTGACAAAGTTGCGAACACTAACTGATGTAGGGTTGGGATATATCCGCATCGGCCAGCCAGCACCAACGCTCTCAGGTGGTGAGGCTCAGCGTGTGAAACTGGCCCGCGAACTCTCCAAGCGATCAACAGGACAAACCATTTACGTTCTGGATGAACCATCGGTAGGGCTACATACAGCAGATGTGCATAAACTGATTGAAGTCTTACATCGTTTGGTAGAAGGGGGTAATACCGTAATAATCATTGAACATAATATGGATATTATTAAAGTTGCCGATCACATTATCGATTTGGGACCGGAAGGTGGGGATAGAGGTGGACAAATCGTAGCTGAAGGCACTCCCGAACAGATCATTAAAATTGCGAAGAGTTATACAGGGCAAGCCTTATCCTCGGTATTAAAAACAAAAACTAAGCAGAAACCAAAACCGAAAAGTAAATCCAAGGCTAAATCGTGAAAAAACCAATCACTTTAGCAAGTTTGCAAAGTTATGTGGCTGAATTAAAAAGCCCAAAGCGCAAGAATGACCGAAAGTATTTTCTAAAATTGATAGAAGAAGTTGGCGAACTAGCAGAAATGATTAATAATGACGCTCGCTGGGAAACCACCAGGGCTAAAGATATAAAAAATACAATGGAAGAAGAGTTGGCGGATATCTTATTCTATGTTGCCGCGCTCGCCAACGTATACGAAATAGATTTAGAAACTAGTTTTCACAAGAAAGAAAAAATTCGCTAGTAGTCCCTATTTGGGAATTACAAACAAGTGGCTCACATCAATTATTAGTTGAGTGTGGCTGCGTTAAAGGGGACTCTGAAAGGCACACACCAAATAACTACAGACCTAAAATTCTCCAACACAACATCACTAGGAATGGAATAATTTTGATCGCCTAGATTGCCTTTTAACTCACCAAGGTCTAGAGCCCCATTGAGCTCTTCGCCCGTAGTGTTGGGGACGATGCTATCAGCAGCCAAGTAAACATGAAGATCTGGTCCGTTGAGAACCTCAAAATTTTCGAAGCGCAGGACTCTGCTTCCATCAGCTAGTTCGTAAATCGTGGCAACACCCATACCAACATGTGCAATGTCATAAAAATCACCACTCGCGAGAACAATCATTTGAGCGCCCTCATTATCTGGCATCGAATCAGAAGCTTCGATAGGAATCTGCGCCTCAGCGGTTTCCATGGCAGCCGTGGCTTCGGCAGGTTGAAAACCCAATTCAGCAGTGGCTAATATTGCAGCGGCTTCTGTTTGAATTGCTTTCCCGGTTTTAGTAGGCATATGTGCTAATGTTGGAAAACCTTCACTTACCTGGCGATCAATGAATAGGGGTGAAATGAGATACCAAGCCACAGCAAAAACCAAAACAACTGTTATGGTTGCCAACAATCGCATCCAAGGATTTTTTGAACTTATTTGCATGGTGCAGGATTATAGCTTTTAGATATTAATGCCTTGTTAGGGTCCTACAGTTTTGCCTTGAATGTTAATCTTTGCATCCCCAATACTTAATCGGATCCAACCCATATCAAGATAGGAAAGCCATCGATCTTGATATTCTATTGAGCCGGCTATTGGTTAGCCAAGCCGCGCATCCCGCTTGGACAGCTGAGGAATTTCCTTCTAATTAAATTGGCAGGCTATACATATTCCTACGGTTATAAATAGGGTCATGATCGGATTAGGTTTGGCTGCACTTGGCCGCCCTGGCTACATAAATATCGGACACAACAAAGATATTGGTCCAGATAAATCTGTGGAATCTATGCAGAAAAATGCCTGGCAGGTTTTGGACGCTGCTTGGGACTCAGGAGTGCGGTATTTCGACGTTGCGCGATCATATGGGCTGGCCGAGGAATTTTTAGCAGGCTGGATTGCAGCGTGTAATATTGACAGGAAAGATATTACTGTAGCTTCGAAATGGGGCTATCGCTACACGGCGGATTGGAAAATTTCGTCTGACGCCCACGAAGTTAAGGATCACAGTGCAGCTCATTTTAGAAAGCAAATGGTTGAAAGCAAACAAATTCTTGGAATTCAATTGGATTTGTATCAAATTCATTCGGCTACATTGGAAAGTGGCGTGTTGGATGATCATGAAGTATTAGACCAATTGGCCAAGAAAAAGAAAGATGGACTTTCTATAGGATTGAGTCTGAGTGGAATTTATCAAGAAGAAACATTACGCAAAGCAATCACAATAAAAAGAGATGGATTGAGTTTATTCACCGCAGTCCAAGCTACTTGGAATGTGCTGAATCAATCTACAACAGAAATACTAAATGAGGCTAGCGATTCTGGAATGAAGATCATTATCAAAGAATCGCTGGCCAACGGGCGCCTGACTTCGCGTAATCGGGCAGCTAATTTTGCGGATAAAAAGGAATTACTCGACAAGTTGGCGGATTCAAAACAAAGCAGCATCGATGCCATCGCGATCGCTTTCGCTTTGAAACAACCCTGGGCAGACGTAGTCCTAAGTGGTGCCGCAAATGTTGATCAATTGAAAGCAAATATGAGCGCAAGAAATATTTTGTTTGCCAGTAATGAAAATAAATTGTTGCAAGAAATTCAAGAAGATCCCAATAAGTATTGGGAAACGAGAAACCAATTAGTTTGGAACTAGGAGAATCAATGGCATGGATTAAACGCGTAAAACCGGAAGCGGCACAAGGATTGCTCAAAACTCTTTACGATGCTGTACGGACCCCTGACGGACATATTGACAATATTTTGCAAATTCATAGCTTGCGGCCCCGCACTTTGAAAGGTCATTTGGAACTCTATAAGGCGGCATTGCATAGCAAGCCCAATGCACTATCTCCTCGGGAAAGAGAACTTGTTGGCGTAACTGTTTCCTACACCAATGAATGCAAATATTGCGTCGATCACCACACAGCTGGCTTAGCCAAGCATGTTGGTAGCCAGGCTCTGGCTGAAGAATTAGTCAAGGCCGCGGTAGGTATTGAGGCATCGGATGCTATTACCGTGCGAGAAATAGCTATGTGCGCTTACGCGCGCAAACTCACAGCCGAGCCTGCAGCCATATTGGAAACCGATTTGGATGGCATGCGCGCTGAAGGGCTTGAAGACGAGGCCATACTCGACGTGAACCAAGTAGCCGCTTATTTTGCTTACGCCAATCGAACCGTAAACGGATTAGGCGTGGAGATAGCTGGAGAACCGTTGGGTTTTCATCCAGACGAAAACGAAGAGGGATTCGGCCATAAGTAGAATCAATCTAATATTAAACACAAAAAGAGCCGTTTTAGCGGCTCTTTTTATTTAAATGAAAAAGCCTCTTGGCAATGACCTACTCTCCCAGGGGGCTGCCCCCCAAGTACCATCGGTGCTGGCGAGCTTAACTTCCGGGTTCGGGATGGGACCGGGTGTACCCTCGCCGCTCTGATCACCAAGAGACTGTTTTCTAAGTTTATGACTCCGTAATCAATACGGAATGTTGGATTTTCAATGGGGTTAGAAAATCCACAGTCTGGTTATTCGTTACCGAATAGAATTTCCTGAAAACCAAGAAGATATCCGAGTTCTCCACATTACCGATTAAGCCCTCGATCATTAGTACAGCTTAGCTGAACACATTGCTGCGCTTACACTTGCTGCCTATCAAGCAGATAGTCTATCTGCGATCTTACTCCCATAAAGGGACGAGGGATCTTATCTCGAGACGGGTTTCCCACTTAGATGCTTTCAGCGGTTATCCCTGCCAGACGTAGCTACCCAGCGATGCCGTTGGCACGACAACTGGCACACCATAGGTCTGTCCAC